>Ga0114901_1000003_pt1 | contig 428628 bp, 395 predicted proteins | sample MalvireepMed_s16_FD_89686 | JGI IMG/M metagenome (GOLD analysis project Ga0114901, IMG submission 89686) | Marine viral communities from the Global Malaspina Expedition - Malaspina viral metaG DeepMed_s16 | ecosystem: Environmental > Aquatic > Marine > Oceanic | place: Mediterranean Sea... | reverse complement strand
CTTGGGCTTGTATATGTTCCTTAGTTTAAACAGGCAATCACATAACAAAGCGTTCAAAATCGTTCGCTTTGCTCACTGGGACCTTCAAAAGCTGCGCCTTTTCGGCCCTTTAACGCGGCGTTAGGTGAATCATGACTTCGAAAGAAATTAAGCATCAAGTCGATTTAATTTTTCACAGATTAGATGAGTCTAGGCGTGCGGGAGCCATTGATCTTGTTAAGGTTATAGTGGCTACGGCTTCAGTCTTGTTAACAATCTTTGTGTCTCTTTTACCGGAAGGTCAGTCCATCTCATACTGTGAGAACAAATACCTGTTTTTAATGAGTGTGGCCACATTGCTATCACTTCTTATTTGTATAGCTGTCGGTTTCTATCATCTGTATTACTCATTGGTGGGTGTGTTTAATGATCGGTTCGGTGAAATACGTGCAGTTCTAGATGAAAAAGATAGCGGAAAATCAAGGGGTCAGCCAACTTGATTTAACCTAGCTTCTTAATCTGATGTAATAACGAAAAACAATCTTCTCGCTACAAGGATGTAACGACATGGCTAGACTTCCCCGTTTGGTGTTACCCAATCAGCCTATGCATATCATGCATAGAGTTAATAATCGTCAAAACATATTTGAAAATGAAGAGGATATGGCACGTATTCTCAGTGATATTAAAGAGTCACTGACCAAAGCTGACTGTCATCTTCATGCCTATGTCATCATCACGAATCATGTTCATTTATTCGTTTCAACTGAACACGAGGGTGCCATTAGTAAAATCAAACACTTTGACACTACTGATTGTGTAATAGACCTAGGTATGGAATAGTGTTTGCCGCTTTTTCTTACAATCAAAACAGTTATAGGTACACAATGGAATTAGAGTTCTTTTCAGCTTCGTTGATTAACTTAATTATTAATCTTAGCTATTCAATCATCGCGATTGTGGTCAGCGTTTATGCCTTATTTTGGGTAGATAAAAAGTTACTAAAAGAAATAGACATTGAAACAGAACTAAAAAAAGGCAATATTGCTGTCGCTATTTTTGCTTCCTCTATATTGTTGTTTGTTGCCATTGTTATTGCTTTCGGCTTTAAGGGGTGAGTTCATTGTTCGCAAAGCTTAAAGCGTTTGCATTTTGGACATGCTTTCTTATTTTTGTCGTTGCTATCACGAATTTAAAAGAGAATTCACAAGATAGTGATGTACAGCAAAAAATTGACATTGCGCTGCATGACTCTGACGATGAATTAAAAGTATTCTCACCTAAAGGCCAATCTCTTCTTGTTTTACCGACAGGTGAACGATGGTCAGATGATTACATTCAGCAATTATTAAAGCCACTGTATGACAAGAGCGGTGCATTTGCGTTCACCTATAACCACACTAAAACCATTGCCATGTCGGCTCAAGGCGTCAACCGTTCCCAGTTTTTAGTCAATGCCTTTTTAGAAGGATATCAGCCCTTTACGGTTGAAAACGTAATGATGCCACTCTATGTACTTGCCCAAAGGAAAACGTATATGCTTGATTCCTTACAATATAGTGGGCGAGAAGAAGTGTGGCAGTCGAGTCGTGAGGCTTTTTTATTGCCTAGAGGAGATTGTGAAGATCATGCTCTTGCACTTGCTGATTGGTTAATCGAAATGAATGAAGACGCCAGAGTTGTCCTTGGCGATATGGACGGCAATGGTCATGCATGGGTTGTACTCTTCAAAAATGGTAAAGAATATTTATTAGAAGCAACTAGAAAAAATAGACTCGAACGAAATAAACCCTATCCCCTTGCTAAGTTATATCCTGAATATCACCCCACTTTTATGTTTAACCGACATGGGTTTTGGATGAATAGTGGCAGTAAATATACGACCGATTACTCTGGAAAGCACTGGGAGCACACGAGTGAGTATAGTAATGCAGCTATGCGCCGATTGAGTCCGAAAAGTTAACTTTTGTAGAAATCAATAGCGTCAGAATGTTTATTTAAATAGGTATATTTTAGATCTGGCTAAAACTACTTTTTTCGGCTCCCTTGATTCGGCACCTTGAGAATTTAGTATGAAAATGGAAACTGACAGGCTTATTCTGCGTCAGTGGAAAAGTGAAGATTATCAACCTTATGCTGACTTATGTTCTGATGCTCATGTGATGAGATATTTTCTCGCTCCACTTTCGCGTGAAGAGAGTGACGAGCAAGCGAATAAAATCCAAAGCCTGATTTCGGAAAGAGGCTGGGGTTTCTGGGCTGTTGAGTTGAAAGACACTGGTCAGTTTATTGGTTTTGTCGGGCTACATAGCCAGGATGAAAATAGTGGCTTTCCTAATGCTCCGTTTATTGAAATTGGTTGGCGCTTGTCATCAGAGTTTTGGGGGGTAGGCTATGCACCTGAGGCGGCAGAAAAGGCATTAGAGTTTGCATTTGAAGAGCTTAATGTTCCTTCAGTTTATGCCTTTACCACGTTGCAAAATCTTCCTTCTCAGCGAGTAATGCTGAAATTAGGAATGGTTAATACGAATCAAGATTTTAGTCATCCTAAGGTGGCTAAAGGTCATCCTCTGGAGCGACATTGTTTATATAAAATCACTCAGAAACAGTGGTTGGAAAAATCTCTATAGCAAATAGTTAACAGTGGCTGAACCCCTCGATCGCTCTTTTTAATAATAAGGATAATGACTGTTATGGCGTCGCATCACCATGTTATCGTCAGGTTTCAGCTGAATAGCGAACAAGAACTGTTTGAATTGGTTAACTTAATCAACGAGCTAGAGGAAATAGTTAAAACTTCACCAGACTTCATCTCTGCCAAGCTCCATCGAAATGTCGAAGGGACCGTGTTAATAAACTATGCTACTTGGACTTCGCCGCAAGCATATGAGAGCTTCTGGAAAGCATATGTTGTTGATACGGAGACAAACAAAAAAATTAAGTCGTACAAGCCCATGGTTGATCAGGTATTTGCGTTGCAGCAGTAAGACAGATAGTAAGGTTATGAAATGAAGCAGATTGTTTTTTTAGCTCTAATGATAATGCCGTTACTGTCATTTGCCGGACCGAGTGATGTATTACTGTCGCTTCTCAAAACACCACCGTCGGAAAGAATTCAACTATCTTCAGAAAAACTCAATGCATTAGAGACACTTAAAAAGCTCGGCATCATCAACTCGGAGCCGGATATTGTTGCTGATTACAATCACATTTACATGGCAAACAAACAGCTGCCGATATTAGGTGGAGTGCTGCTGGCTTTAGATGATGAATATTTTGATAGCTATGTTGGCTGTTGTGTTAATCCAGGTATTGCGCTGGTTATCCATGTAGGAAAGAAAAATGCTGACGCTTTAACGCTAATGGAATTTGCAAAAGAAAATGCTTGCTCGGTTACACCTTTCGAGCAGGCCATTATGGCTAATGAATTAGAAGAGTCACTATTGGACACTTCTAATAAAGAAGACATCGTGGTGCTTTCTTGTAAATTACATGATGAAGCTAATACTCAGATAGAGTGAACAGTGGACTATGAGGTGACGCATATCTTTTTTATCTTATGCTGGGAAGAATAAAAGAAGAAAACGGTTTTCAATATAATTTTATTGATAGACAAACCGGTATTAGGAAAAGAAAATCAAAGCTTTAGATTTGCTGTACTTCCGTGATATGTTCTGGATAATGAGAATTTCTTGAGCTGGGGCTTCAAGTAAACGGGTGGGCCAGTGAAGTTAAGCTTTATGAGAAGGATAGGAAAGTGCGAAATATCAGCATCAACTTGATTGTCCGCCTAATATTCAACTATGCCAATGTCTAATAACACGTTGTTATTATCGCCCCTGCACACAGGCATACTGACATTTATCATTTCCCTGATATTCACACTCTCATTAGCATGGTATCTGGAAACCGACTATGTTGATGACTTAGAAACGCAAGCACTCACCGATGCGACAAACTATACCTATCAACTCGAGTCATCGATTATCCATGAGGCATCCATCGCTTATACGCTGGCTACCTTAGTTAATTTAGATAATAGAGCTATCAACCACTTTGATGAAGTTGTCGGCACGATACTGCCTTCTTATCCTTATATCACCGATATCCTCATTGTCTCTGATGGGATTGTTCGTCAATTTTATTCAACAAGTGATGAAGCGAATTTGCAAAATAAAATTCGTTCCATACCCCCTGGCTATGGCTATATCTCTAAAAGATTAACCATTACAGGACCTTTTTCATTTACGAATAATAAGCTCAAATTAGCTGCTCGCTTGCCTGTTTATATCGGCGATAGTGCAGAAAGAACACATTGGGGCTATGTGGAAGTGGGTATATCGCTTACCGACATTCTCGAAGCACAGCCACTTGAATCCATTACGGCATCAAAGTATCACTATGAACTATGGCGACAAGGCAATGGACAAGATGAGGCACAATTGATTTATGCCTCATCAACAGCAGCTCTCAATAATGCGCTTGAATATCCAGTCAGATTGTCAATGGATGAATGGCGGCTAGGCTTGGTGCCTGTTGATGGTTGGCATGATTGGTCATTAACGACCTTACATTTAACGGTTGCTGTTTTAGTGAGTTCTCTATTGGCTTATCTAGCGGCCTCATTACATGTTCTGCGTCGACAAGACGTGAGTCTGCAAGCCAAACTGGCCGAAGGCAACGCTCAAATAGATATGACGCAAATGCAGCTTGAAGCCACGTTTGATGCCATTCCTGATCCTCTCTGGCTAAAAGATATTAATGGTCTGTATATCAATTGTAATCATCGGTTTGAAGAACTTTATGGTGATGAAAAAAGTAACATCATTGGGCGTACAGACTACGACTATGTTTCTCAAGAAACAGCCGATGCTTTTCGTCATCATGATCTGAATGCAATAGAAGCAGGCGTAACACTTACCAATCAGGAATGGCTAACATTTGCTGAGGATGGTTATCGGGGATTGTTTGAAACGGTAAAAACGCCATTACGTGATCACGACGGAAACATCGTTGGTGTTATCGGTATTGCTCGTGACATTAGCGAGCACTACAAACACCTAGAAAAAATGCAAGAAAGTGAGATGCGTCTTCAAATCACGCTTGAGTCAACCAAAATTGGTATTTGGGAATGGGATGTCGCTGAAGATGTCTGGTTTGCATCCCCAACTTACCACACCATTTTGGGATATCCGCCAGTGCAAGGGGTAGGCGATCGAGAAAAAGAACTTGCAAAAGTTCATCCAGATGATCGAGAGATGATCAAAGGAAAAATCGGCAGTATTCTTGACCGATCTGAAACCAACTATTACTACGAAGCACGTTTACGTCATGCCGATGGTCATTATCGTTGGGTGGGGGTTCGTGGCAAAGCGGTTGAGTTTGATGAATCAGGTAAGCCCAATCGTATTGTCGGTGTTCGTATGGATATTGATGAACGACGCAAGGCTGAAGAGCAGATCAATTGGCTAGCCCACAATGATGCCTTGACCGGATTACCCAATCGTATTTCCCTAAAAAAACAATTAACAGCCGCACTGAATGCGGCAAAAGAAACTGGCGTTCAACTCGCCGTTTTGTTTATTGACCTTGATAACTTTAAAAACATTAATGATGCGCTTGGCCACAGTGTCGGTGATGCGTTATTACAAATGCTTGCTCAACGCATGCAAGAAGCACTTGAAGAAGATGCCATCGTTTCTCGACAAGGCGGTGATGAGTTTATCGCTGTGCTGCCACATACCGATACAGAACAGGCAAAGATCAGAGCAAAAGCATTGATTGATCTGTTCTCAAAGCCTTGTGCAATAGAACACTATGAGCTGATCGTAACGCCTTCCATCGGTATCAGTTTATTTCCAGATGATGGTGATGATCACGATACTTTACTTAAATGTTCTGATCTCGCTATGTACAGCGCTAAAAACGAAGGTCGCAATAATTTTCAATTTTACACACAACATTTACAAGCCAATGTTGAACGCACAACGGCTATTGAAGCAGCCCTGCGTCGTGCTATTGAGCAAAATGAACTCAGACTGCTTTATCAACCTCAAGTTGAGTTGAGTAGTAACCATATCACGGGTGTTGAAGCATTATTACGCTGGTGGCATCCGGTTCTGGGTAACATTTCACCCATGGAATTTATCCCTATCGCAGAAGATTCCGGGCAAATTATTGCCATTGGTGAGTGGGTTCTTCGAACAGCTGCAAAACAAATGAGACAATGGCTGGATAACGGCATGCCACTCTCTGTCATCGCGGTTAATTTATCGGCATTACAATTTCGTCATCCAAATCTATTATCCCAAATCACAATGATTCTGGATGAAGAAGGTTTACCGCCACATTATTTGGAACTGGAACTGACAGAACGCGTGGCAATGGATAAACCCGAAGAAGCGATTGCCATTATGCAAACGTTGAATAAAAAAGGGATTCGCTTATCTATTGATGATTTTGGTACGGGCTACTCCTCGCTGAGTTATTTAAAACGTTTTCCTATTTCAAAACTTAAAATCGACCGTTCTTTTGTTAGTCACGTCCAAGAAGATAGTGATGATCGAGCCATTATTTCGACCATTATTGATCTTGCGAACAACCTTGGATTAATGACTATTGCTGAGGGTGTGGAGAATGAACAACAGCTGGAATTTCTTCGTACCCAAGGCTGTAATGAAGTACAAGGCTATTTTTTTAGCCCGCCAACGACGGCTGAGGAAATCGTGAGAATGGTGTCTAGAGACATAGACTTAATTTAGAAATAATGACTGAAATGAAAGTAAAGCCTACTGTGTAGGTAAAAAAGTAACTAGGAGCGTTTATGAAAGCGAAATGTCTTTGTGGCGATATTGAGATAGAAGCAGCAGATAATAATGATGTTGGCTTATGTCACTGTGATATGTGCCGCCGGTGGACTGGTGGTCCTATGTTCGCGGTACATTGCGGTACTGATGTGGAATTTTCAGGTTTAACGCCTGCCAGATATCAATCATCAGATTGGGCGGAGAGGGGATTCTGCCCCAACTGTGGTACAACGCTTTTTTATTTTCTGTTACCAACTAAAGAATACATCCATCCTGTCGGCAGGTCTGTTTCAAGATAGAAATTTCAATTTAACTCAGCAAATATTCATCTATGAAAAACCGGCATATTATGAATTTAGTAATCAAACTGAAAATTTAACCGGGCAACAGGTGTTTGAGAAATATGCACCTACATCGTGACAAAATATCTAATAAACGATATCCATAGTGATTCCCAAGTCTATGTTTTTATGGTGATTGGTTCAAATGACAACAAAAAGTGCTCTATTCTTGGGACAGCATGCGGGAATTAGTTGAGAAAATATGAAGATGAGAAATGTCGTTCACGAACTTTGGCTTTTCGGTCTGAAACAAGCATATGCCTGTATGTTCGGTGGCTTTTTGTTAGCTGTCATGATTCTTACTAGTTTCTGGTATCCAATTGAAGGCCTTCATCGATATGACTTTCTTTTCCTGGCTGCTGTTGCATTTCAGATTTTTCTTTTGATTACCAAGCTCGAAACTCCTCGCGAGGCAATTGTTATTGTTGTTTTTCACGTCGTTGCGACGATTATGGAGTTGTTTAAAACATCCGATGGAATTGGCTCTTGGTCATATCCTGATGAATTTGTTTTTGGCATTGCCAATGTTCCGTTATTTGCCGGTTTTATGTACAGCGCTGTAGGTAGTTACATAGCCAGAATTTGGCGCATATTCAACTTTGAGTTTTCATACTACCCAAGCAAAACGGCAACTATCATTTTGGTTTCACTAATCTATATCAACTTTTTTACACATCATTTTTTCTGGGATTTTAGATGGGTGTTATTCGGGCTCACTGTTTTTATGTTCTACCGCACACATATCTATTTCCGGATTATTAAATCCCATCGCCATATGCCAATTCTATTAGGCTGGTTTCTGGTCGCTTTATTTATATGGATCGCTGAAAATATAGCCACCTATACCAATATTTGGATTTATCCGAATCAAGTGTCGGAATGGAACATGGTTCCTATCACAAAACTAAGTTCATGGTATCTACTTATGCTACTAAGCTTTGTGCTTGTTTCGCTGGTAAACAACATTCGAATTTGTTCAGCTGATGAATCTAGGCGGCCTGAAGTGAATGCATCTTCGAGGTCACTGCACCACTGATTCGGAATGTTATATGCCCCATGGAATCGGAAATCAAAATATCCAAAATCAAAAGAGTCATTGTGTTTGATTTTGAACATTAAAATTCATAACACTTGTTGAAAAAGAACGGCATAATATTGCAGGCTTGTATCTGGTCCAGGCCCTGACTCTCAAGTCATTTCGCATTTAATCATTGGAACATCGAATGAAACGCATTGGATGGTTGCTTTGCATCTTATATAGTTCGAGCGCATTTTCTGCAGGCGAAGTCGAAATCCCTTTACTGGCTGAAACAACGCATCTTCAGTCCGCGATAAGTCGCGTTCTTGAATTTGATGAGAATGGCAAAGCGACACTTGGCGAAGATCCATGCAACCGGGTTGATTTATCCGATATGAAAGTGGCGACAGCTGATACCCAACTATCGGTCGATATGGCAGTGGCGGCAACGACCGGCGTTCGGGTGTTTGGCACTTGCCGGGGGCTAACGCCGTGGCAGGGCCGCCTGGCATTGAAACTGACACCACAGGTCACGGCATCAGGACTGGCCATAGAGTTTGTGCCTGCTGCGATTGAATTGTCTCGTCCAGATAATAGCCCCGGCATTTTAAGTAAACCTGTGCAATTGATTGCCGATGCATTGGTATTGCCGCGGATGAAAAGGGTGAAAATTGATCTTGCCGGGCCTCTAAATGAGCTTGATGGATTGATTGAGCAATTGTTGGGGCCAAATAGCACGCAGGGGATTGAACAATCCTTGGTTCAGCGAACTCATATTGCTCGACTGCAAACTGAAGAAGATGGCGTTAGAGCCTGGTTGGCTTTTCAGGTTCGCGCTTCTGAACCTAGCGTTGAAAAGCCCGAACCCGTTCTGGACGTTAACGAAGTGGCACAATGGCAAACGCTTGAAGATGAATTTGATGGTTTTCTAACCACCATTATTTCAATACTGGCCGAGTCGACTAATTCTCATGATTTACGAATGGAATTACTTGCCATCTTGCTCGATGCGAGATACGCCATTGCCGAGGCACTAACGGTTGATAATCCTGAGTCTGATCCCGTTCGAGAGCTATTCCTGACGACATGGGAACGTTTACGCCCATTGATGAACGAATTGGAAGGCCTGGAGACACCTGGTTTGGAAGTGGATTACCGGCTTGCTGCCTTTATTGCAGGTGGTGATGCGTTGCGAGCGCTTGATGCTCTCGGGCCTGAATATGGTTTAGAAATCACTCGTGATGGACTGCGTAGACTTGCTCGTTTGCTGCTGGCTGGAACAGCGCCTCCGACGTTTACGCCATTGCCTTTGGAAGTCGATGAAGAGTTTCGTGACTTGTTTGGATTTGATACTGGAAAGAAGTCTATATCCCCATCAACTGAGTTATCACAACATATTATTGATAGCTTTGGTCTGTTAGGGGGATGGTTGTTACCTGCTGCCTATGCGGCAACGATGTCACCCGCCGAGGCACTAAAGGGGCTCGTACCACAACGCGATAATCTTAATGACTATCTTGATCTGGTTGCCAGCTTGCTTCAGGAGCAGTCCAGTACTTGGCTAGCTCAGAATAAAAAGATGCCGGATAGATTAACTGACCGGCTCGATCCCTTGGTTCGCGCCACTGCTTGGAAAGAGTCCTGCTGGCGCCAGTTTGCCGGTTCCAGTAAAGACCCTCAAGTATTGCGTTCAGCCGTTGGTGCAGTGGGCATGATGCAGATTAATGGTCGGGTCTGGCGCAAAGTCTACGATCTTGATCGCCTGGTTGATGAAGTTGACTACAATGTAAACGCAGGGATCGATATTCTGACACACTACATGATTGATTATGCGATCCGACGAGGCGAGCACGAACAGCCCGGCGGCGATGATAATTTGATAAAAGCAAGCTATGCGGCATATAACGGCGGACCAGGACAGCTGGCGCGTTACCGTCGTGATGATACACCAGCAAGATTAAAATCCATCGATAATACATTCTGGAGCTACTACACCAGCTTCAACTCAGGTCAATTACCTGATGTTTCTACCTGCTACGTGGTCGGTAACTAGCAATTAGCCTGCTAAAAAACGCTGATCAGCCATACATTTCCAGGTAACTATTTTAACTGTCTCAATATAGAATAACGCGTGCTTTTGACGTTCACTTTTGGTGGGCAAGAATTAAAACACGACAGGAATGATATCCAGCAAATCACAAGACTAACCTTGTTTGATTTAGATTGATTACCTTACTGAGTATTAAGTTTGGATGAGTGCATAAGCACCCATCCGAACTCGCTGTAGTAAACTAATTATCTGACGGGATTTTGTATCTTGATAACCAGTGGGCATAAGGGACTGGTAAGACCCAAGCGGGTTGATCTTTACCTAGCTCTTTTGCTGCCTGATATGGCCAATTTGGGTTTTCCAGATGGGCTCGTCCAATCATGGCTAAATCCAATTGCTCGTTTCGAACGGCTTGATCCGCCAGTTTCGGCGTGCCAAAGCCCCAAGCTGATGAAACAGGTATTTCTGCTTCATTCCTGACTCGTTGAGCAATCGGTGCCATAAATGCCGGACCCCACGGTATATTGGTGTCTGGAATAGTAAACCCAACACTGACACTTAACATATCGAGTCCGAGTTGACGCCATTCTTTGACTAATTGAATTGATTCACTGAGTGTTTCTTCATCTTTACCATCAAATTCAATCACACCAAACCGAGCGGTTAACGGCAAGTTTTCAGGCCAGACCTCTCTCACGGCTGACAGTGTCTCACGAGAGAAGCGTGCTCGATTTTCATCGCTTCCTCCATATTCATCTGTACGTAAATTTGAATGTGAAGAAGTAAAACTTTGTGCCAGATAGCCATGGGCAAAATGCAGTTCGAGCCATTCAAATCCAGCTTCATAAGCACGACGTGCAGCTTGAACAAAATCATGCTGAACGCGCTTGATTTCATCAATACTCATTTCTTTGGGGACACGAGGAAGCTCTGCACCAAATGCAATCGCTGATGGCGCTATTGCTTGCCACGCGCGTGAATCAGTTTCAGGGATATGATCATCACCTTCCCAAGGCACATTTGCACTCGCTTTACGGCCGGCATGAGCAATTTGAATACCTGGCGTGGCGCCTGCTGATTTGATGAGTTCGGCTATCTCACGAAGTTGCTCTGCTTGTTCATCATTCCAAAGACCTAAACAGTGAGGCGTGATTCGACCTTCAGGTGACACAGCAGTGGCTTCAACAATGACCAGACCACTTCCACCTCGGGCTAGCGTTGCATAATGCGCTTTATGCCAGTCATTAACTAAGCCATCATCGGCCATGTACTGACACATTGGCGGGATAGCAATTCGATTTTTTAAGCTGATATCTTTTAATTTAAATGATGAAAATAAGTCTGCCATGGTGATTTTCCTTTTTTTGGAAGCATTTAATTTCTGTTGTTCCAATATATTCGAACTATAGAATTAGATCAAGCAATATGCTAAATTTCTGCTATGAGAAAAATTAAACAACCCACCATAGAGCAGGTCGAATTGACCGATATTATGTATGCCCTTGCTGATCCGACACGGTTGGAAATTGTTACGCGTCTTGCGAACGCTGGAAGGCAGCTAACCTGTGGTGAACTTGATCTTAATCGGCCTAAATCCAGTATGTCTCATCACTTTAAGATCTTACGGAGCGCTGGACTCGTTGAAACCGAGGTTAACGGTACTGAGCATATGAACTCGCTACGTATGGACGAGATTGAACAAAAGTTTCCGGGTGTGTTGAGTTCTATACTCAAAACACTGCAAGACAATTCGGACACGGCGACATCGTTATAGAGCTGACTGTAGGATACTCCCAGGTTGTTGCTTATAAAAAAATATAAAAATCCATTACGACAGACTTTTATCAAGAAGCTCTTATGAAAAACGTTATACGTGTTGAAGGAGCGCTTGTGGCATTTTCTGAGTCCGAAAAACAGGACAAGTTGTTAGGCAAATTTCCCTCAAGCTAAAGTGGCCATTGAAGGAGCAATTGCTAGAGAAAAACCGGGAATGTAATCGAAATCTATGCTGTTGGATATCATCAGGCCTTATAAGGTTGGACCCAATAAATCGTTCAAGTTAGACGGTGTAAAAAACTTGAATATGCGGAGCCGATTGCTACTGAATTAGACACATCAGCAACAAGTGACTGGTTAGAGGAATATCGGCGCTGAGCAACAGAAATCAAAAGTTCACTTATAGATTTTGGGAAAATAATGTTGGAGAAAACGCATATCGAAGTCACTGGAACGTTTGTAAGAATCTGTCCAGCGAATCAAGTCGAGTCAGTTCTGCAAAGACACTCTTCACAGCGACCTGAAGCTCGATATAACAGGCGTGGTCAGGATGCACTCTATCTGACGCCGACAGAAACCAGTGCGCGAACGGCCATGATGAAATATGCCAAGAAGTTAACGACACCGTTATTTTTGGTCACGTATGAGATTGATACATGCTCTCTGGCCGATTTACGCCATCCATTCTTCCAGGGTTACAGACACTTATTAGAAACTGACTGGCAAAAAGCGATTGAACAAGGCGTTGAGCCACCAAGCTGGCAAGTGTCCGATCTGTTAAGAAATGCTGATGAAGTCGGTTTGTTAGATCCTTCGCGTAAAGACCCCGCCATTTGGCATATCGTATTGTTCCGCTGGAATGAAGACGGGGCGCCTAATGTAAGAGTCGTTGGTGAGCCCATTCCTATAGATTTAAATCAACAATCAAGCTGAGAATCAGTTAAACACTCAAAACGCACTAAGGTTATTGGATTGTTTAGGGATAACCGTGTCAAAACATATAGAAAACACTATTGCTGAGCTTATTGGTCATGTTTGCATTACTTTAGCCGACATTTTGCATCAAAGTTTAGCGTTATATATTTCAAGGGATTTCGGTGAAAACCATAAAAGTGACAAACAATCATTATCAAGAGCTTATTGAAGTATGGGAAGCATCGGTACGTGCAACACATGATTTCTTACCAGAAAAAAATATCAACGAATTAAAACCGCTGATTTTTGATCAATATTTTGCAGCAGTTGAACTTTATTGTGTGAAAAATGAAGGTGACATTATCGGGTTCATAGGCGTTGCAGACTCTAATATCGAAATGCTTTTTATCAGACCTGATTTTATTGGCAAGGGCGTTGGTAAACAGCTTATTCTTCATGCCATCAACGAGCTAGGTGCCAGCAAGGTGGATGTTAACGAACAAAACCCGAAAGCGATTGGCTTTTACAAAAAAATGGGCTTTGAGAAAGTGGGGCGTTCAGAACTGGATGGTCAAGGCAACCCATTCCCTTTAATACATATGATGCGTCAATCATCATCGGCACAACTCGTTTGAGTTTCGTTTTACAAGAAAAGAGCATCGAATAAAAATGGATTATTTGAGTATAAATAAAGAAGCCTGGGATAAAAGAACGCAATTACATATTGAATCAGCATTCTACGATGTTGCCTCATTTAAAAAGGGTAGCTGTTCGTTAAACGCGGTCGAGCTCGACCAAGTAAGCGATGTAAAAGGACGCTCTTTGCTTCATCTGCAATGTCATTTTGGTTTGGACACATTATCCTGGGCGCGTTTAGGTGCAAATGTGACAGGTGTTGATTTCTCTGCTGATGTAATCAAGCAAGCCAATTTGTTAAAGCAAGATTTAGGATTAAAAGCGAACTTTGTTGAAAGCGATATTGTTCGGTTTGGCAAAGACAATACGCAACAGTTTGATATTGTTTTTACTTCCTACGGCGTTTTATGTTGGTTATCTAATTTGGATGACTGGGCACACACGATTGCCAACTCACTCAAACCAGAAGGGGAGTTTCACTTAGTTGAGTTTCATCCCGTTAATGATTTGTTATCTGGTTATGCCTACTTTCCTCAGAGTCACCCTGATATTGAGGAAGAGGGGACATATACAGAAAATTGTGATGGAACAAAATCTAAAATGGCTACCTGGTCTCATTCCATCAGTGAGGTGATTACTGCCCTTATTGGCGCCGGTTTAAGAATCGAGATATTCTCTGAGCATCCATACAGTCCGTATAATTGCTTTGAGGGCCTGCAGCCAGTGGCTGGCAAAGGTTATCAGCTGTTACATAAAGAACAGCCGGTACCTTTGTTGTTTTCAATAAAAGCACGAAAAACAGCCTAAATGTGACTAAATACAGAAAGCAAAAAGTCCAATAAATTTTATCAACTTGGCTGAAAGAAGCCTTATCAAGTATAAGCTCTCAAGAGTCTTCTGTTGGTTATATTTTCCCCATATTTCAATATTTCACTTTTTTCAAAAATCATACTTTTGGCTGATAGTTTTTAATGCCACATTTCTTTATGCTCCATCCGCTAATGAGTTTGTTAATTAAATATTGCCAAACATCACGCGTATCAAAGCGGAAAGCCTCATGAGCACTGCCTACATAAGCTGGATTACACAAGTAAATGGGATATGAGAAATAAATAACTACGGTCTACTTTAGCCATATTTACTGAGCCTTTAGGTGATGACGTTAACCAGCTCTTGCCGACCCAGCATAAAAAATCAATCAGTATAGTTTTGCCAAATAGAGAGGCATGCATCTGACACAAAGAAAGTTATTTTTACCTATTGCTAATTGATTAATAAAAATAATAAATAAACTGAGAGCCTGAAAAATGTTGAGTGAGCCTACCTGCACTTGAAGGCATCTTAATTACAAACAATGTTAAAAATAAATAAGAAATACGATGAAATCACCGAATCAAATATTCACAAAAGCACCTCGTTCAAAACTAAAACCACTGGTTGCAGCTATGTTGCCGTTGATGGCTTTCGGCATCCATAATCCAGTTTTGGCTGCTGTGATTGACTATACCAATGGCGAAGAGAAAACCGATGCTATTGCCTTGACTGATAACTCAACCCAGCTTCAGGTCACGGCAGGCACAGCAACGCAATCTGGGAGCATCGGTGGTGATTTTGATCTCGAAAAAATTGGCGCTGGCACCCTCATATTCTCTGGAATGAATTCTTATAGGGGTGACACCAACATTTCTGCTGGAACATTACGCATAGCAAACACAGGGGCTATTCCTAATACAAGCGGCACCGTCAACGTTTCAGCAGGTGCGTTCTTCGATATCGCCACATCTGTTTCAATCGACGGTTTTACCGGTGCTGGAACCACGTCCATTAATACCAGTCAGACCTTAACCATAGGAGTTAATAGCTCAGCTAGTACGCAAAACATTGAATATTCCGGAGTGATTACCGGCGCGGGCAACTTGTATTCATATGCAAATCGAACCTTATCAGGTAATAACAGTTACACAGGGACAACCACTGTCGATAACGGGACAGTCATCGTATCAGCAACCGGCGATATCAATGAAAGTTCGGCAATATCAATTACAGCCAACGGTACTCTTAATGTTGATGGTGGCGGCAATGCAGCAATCGGTGACACAGTTGCTATAACGAATGCGGGTAATTTCATACTGACAGGCAGTGATGAAACCATCGGTTCCATTACTGGCGCAGGTAATATCAACCTCAACAACAACACCTTGACCACAGGCAGTGATGGCACATCGACAACTGTTTCTGGAGTGATTTCAGGTCCCGACGGCCGTTTAACTAAAGAGGGCGCTGGTACATTCACTTTATCAGGCGCCAATACCTACACTGGCGCTACTACCATCAATGCTGGCACACTACAGGCAGCCAACGCCTCGGCGCTGGGTAAAAACAGCGCGGTAACAGTCAATGGTGGTTCACTTGATCTAACCACCGACCTAAGCATCGGCTCATTAGCTGGCGCAGGCAATGTCACGTTAAATGCAAACACACTCACTACGGGTAGCAACAATAGCTCAACAACCTATTCGGGCGTTTTATCCGGCAACGGAGCATTAATTAAACAAGGCACGGGCACAACAACCTTATCCGGCACCAACACCTATACCGGCGGCACCACCATTAACGACGGCGCTATCCGTATTGGCGCAGCAGATAATCTGGGGAGTGGCGCGCTGACCTTGGATGGCGGCACTTTACAAACCACGGCGAGCTTTACCAGCAGTCGCGGCACTACACTGGGTGCTAGTGGTGGTAGCTTTAATATCGATGCCGGCACCACGCTGCGCGAAAGTGGGCAGATCACTGGTAGTGGCAGGCTCAGCAAAACAGGTGAAGGCACGCTGACCCTCTCCGGCACCAACACCTATACCGGCGGCACCACCATTAACGACGGTACTATCCGTATTGGCGCAGCAGATAATCTGGGGAGTGGCGCGCTGACCTTGGATGGCGGCACTTTACAAACCACGGCGAGCTTTACCAGCAATCGCGGCACTACACTGGGGGCGAGTGGCGGTAGCTTTAATATCGATACCGGCACCACGCTGAGCGAAAGTGGGAATATCAGCGGCAGCGGCAGGCTCAGCAAAACGGGTGAAGGCACGCTGACCCTGTCTGGCACCAACACCTATACCGGCGGCACCACCATTAACGACGGCACATTACAGATTGGTAATGGCGGCACCTCAGGCACGCTGGGTACTGGGAATGTCACCAACAACAGCGCCCTGGTCTTTAATCGCTCCGATGACTCTAGCTATACCGGGGTCATTAGCGGTACGGGGACAGTTACCAAAGACGGTGCAGGTACGCTGACCCTCTCCGGCAATAACACCTACAGCGGCACCACCACTATTTCAGACGGCACATTACAGGTTGGTAATGGCGGTACCTCAGGCACACTGGGTACTGGGAATGTCACCAACAACAGCGCCCTGGTCTTTAACCGCTCCGATGATTCGAGTTATGCCGGGGTGATCAGTGGTACGGGGACAGTCACCAAAGACGGTGCGGGCACGCTGACCTTGTCTGGCACCAACACCTACAGCGGCGGCACAACCATTAACGCCGGCACCATCCGCATTAGTGCAAACAACAATCTAGGAACCGGCACGCTGACGCTGGACGGTGGCACCTTGCAGACCACCAGCACTTTTTCTAGCAGCCGCCTCACCACGCTCAACGCAGGTGGAGGTACCTATAACATTGATTCTGGCATCACGCTGACCCAAAGTGGGAATATCAGCGGCAGCGGCAGCCTCACCAAAACAGGTGAGGGCACGCTAGTTCTCAGCGGGTCAAACAACACTTTCACAGGTGGCACCGTCGTTGCTGATGGCAGGCTGATAGCGCTAGATGGTGGCGCGATAGCGAAAGCAGGAAACATCACCAACAATGCCATCGTTGAATTTCAGATAGGCTTAAACGCCAGTGAATATCACTACGATCAGATAAGCGGAACAGGCAGCCTGATCAAATCTGGAGCCGGCAATGTTGTCCTAAATGGCAACAATACCTATACCGGCGGTACAACCATCTCAGAAGGCATTTTATCCATCGGCGGAACAGCCGGATCAATAACAGGCGATATCCTTAACAACGGTGAGCTAAGGTTGTTGCGCACGAACGACTACACCTTTGCCGGGGATATCAGTGGTACGGGTAGTGTCTCCAACTATCTTTCAGGCACGACAACCCTAACTGGAAATAACACCTATTCAGGCATTACCTATATTCGGGACGGCATCCTGCAAATCGGTGACGGTGGCACTTCGGGCACGCTAGGTACTGGAAATGTCACCAACAACAGCGCTCTGGTCTTTAACCGATCCGATGATTCAGGCTACGCAGGTGTGATCAGCGGTACCGGTGCTGTAACTAAAGAAAGCGCAGGCAACTTTAACCTCACCGGCACTAATACCTACACCGGCGCGACTACAGTCAACGCAGGTATCCTGTCAGTCAATGGCTCAATCAGTAATTCCACGACTACCGTGAATAGCGGCGGAACGTTAGGTGGTACAGGTACCGTGGGTGATGTCTTTATCAATGGCGGTACGTTTGCTCCCGGTAATTCCATCGGCACTATCAATGTGTCGGGCAATGTGGATTTTAGTGGTGGAGGTAACTACGATGTAGAAGTGGATGCAGCAGGGAATAGCGATAAAATCGTTGCGACAGGTAGCGCTACGTTAAACAGCGGTATCGTCAATGTGAAAGCGGCACCAGGCACCTATGCGTATGCCACAGACTATACTATTCTCACCGCCAGCGGCGGACTGGGGGGGACAACCTTTGATAGTGTGAATGCGGATCTGGCCTTTTTAACGCCGACCTTGAGTTATGATGCCAATAATGTGTTTCTTAAGTTGACTCGCAACGATGTCAGCTTCAATGATGTGGCCAGCACGCGTAACCAACAAGCTGTAGCACAGGCTGTGGATAGCAATATTAATGATCTGAGCAGTTTAGTCAGTCAGATCACGCCCTTATCCAGTTTAGCTGCAAGACAGGCTTTTGATAGTTTAAGTGGTGTTCAGCACAGCAATAACCAACTTGTCAGCCGTTCTGTAAGTTCACAATTTAATAAGCTGTTGCTCAATCACGGCAGTCAAAGCGCGTCTGGTTCAATGGCTTTTAATGCCCAGTCGCCTAAGGCAACAGGTTATAACTCAGGTTCAGCATCCCAACTGGTTGAAGCTCGTGGCTGGTGGACACAGGGCTTTGGCAGTTTTAATAAGATTGACGATACCAACAATGCTCGCGGTGCTGATTATCAAACCACTGGCTTGGCCTTGGGGTTCGATGTCGATTGGAATGATTTTGTGATAGGTGTTGCAGGCAGTTATGCCCGCACGGATGTGGATCCTTATTCAGGTAACAGCACTATTGATTCCTACCAAGCCGCTATCTATGGTAGCTGGCAACAGGATAAGCTTTACGTTAATGCTAGTGTCGGACTGGGGCTGCATGAAGTCGATGCTTCGCGTACGGTCATCATGGGGTCTTCGGTCAGTACGGCTAAAGCTGATTACGATAGTTTTGACATCAACAGCACGATTGAAACAGGCAAAGACTTTGCTCTCGGAGCAGACACTACATTGACACCGTTTGCTGGCGTTTCTTATCTCTATAACACGCGGGAAAGTTTTACTGAGAAGGGGGCTGGTAGTGCTAATCTGAAGGTGGATAAGGAAAACGACGAGAGTTTACAGACTTCGATTGGTTTGCGTGTCAGCCACAATATCCAAATGAAGAATAACCGGGTTCTTACCCCGGTCGCTAGTATCGCTTATGTGCATGAACATATGGATAGCGTTACTGAGGTTGATGCCCGTTTTAACGGCGTGCCTTCATCAAGCTTTGTAGTGGAAGGTCCGGACCTGGATAGGGATCGCTTACAACTTGGCTTGGGAATTAGTGGTGAATTAACTTCAAGCACACGTTTGGTTTTAGGTTATTACGGTGAGTTTGCTGAGTCTCATCAGAATAACGCCTTCTCAGCCACACTGGATATGGCCTTCTAACGTTATGTTGACTCAATCCTATCGGAACATCTCCTGATAATGACAGTCCAGAATAGTGAGTTGTTATAACCACAAAAGGAGATGGCATGAAACTTAAAACGGCTTTTCTCACGTCATTGTTACTGACATCAACGGCTTTTGCTGCAGATGATATTACGGTCGATATGACCAATCTCAATACGGGTGAAAGTGTCGGTACAGTCACTATCAGCAGTCATCCATACGGTACGGTATTTACGCCACATCTAAAAAATCTGCCTACGGGTATTCATGGCTTCCATGTGCATGAAATTGCTTCCTGTGACGCCAAGAAAAAAGACGGTGAATTAGTACTCGGTGGTGCAGCAGGTAGCCATTATGATCCCTCCAATACAGGACAGCATGCTGCGCCATGGAGTTTTGAAGGTCACAAAGGCGATTTACCTGCCTTGTATGTTGATGAAAAGGGCAATGCTACCTTACCGGTGTTATCGCCAAAACTTAAACTGAAAGAATTACATAATCGTTCATTGATGATTCATCTGAACGGGGATAACTATTCGGATAATCCCAAGCCGCTTGGCGGTGGTGGCGCTCGACTGGCCTGTGGTGTCATCCACTAATCAGTTGTCAGAGAACCCGCTATGCAGCGGGTTCTTTTTATTTGTTCATATACGCTTTACTTTTAACTAGATATCTTTGGCTGATCGGCCACGCTTTTGATACACCTTTGGATACTGAATATAGCAATTTTTTAATATGCCGCTTAATATCAAGGAGTGAGCAATTGGTGTATGTAATTGATAGAAGTAGATAAGTAACACATTAATGAGGTTCTCATGAGTCATCATCAAATCAATACCATCTTGAGAGACATGAGAGTCAGCCTTTATAGCTTATTTATATTGTTATTTTTTCTGGGCAGTTACTTTATTTATTTGATGGTGCAGTCATTTCATCACTTAAATGACAATGCAATTTCATCATCCCGAACTGTTGCTGACAGTGTTTTTTATAATGAGCGTGAGAGTCTAGGGAAAGTAGTTTACGACTACAGCTTCTGGAATGATGCGGCTGAGGCGCTTGCTGGTGTTGATGAAGCAGCCTATTTTGAAGAAAACTTTGATAATGATTATTTATTCAATACCTTCAATGTTAACCAAGTCATCATTTATGAACGCGATAGTACGCTTAAAGAAAGCTTCGTAAATGGTGTAAGAGAGGTGGTCAGTAGTCCAATTTATACTGCCACTACTTTTGAGCGAATATTTGAGCGAGCCATAAAAACTGATTATGACTCGCCTGAGCCAGTCACTTCCTATATCAGTATGTCTGGTCAAATTCATGCCATCGCCGCATCCGCTATTGTGGCGGATAAACAAACTGACACACTGAATAAAGGTCAGCTGTATGGTGTCTTGATGATGACCCGCCAGTTAGATAGGCCGCTTCTGAAGAAATGGGAAAGACAGTTTCATTTACATGATCTCACTATCCAAACCACCAATGCCCTATTGAAAAAAAGCTATATCGCTGAAGACATTACAGATATTGATGGAAATGTTATAGCTCGGGCTATATGGAAGCCTCATCAACCAGGAAAGAACTACATAAGCGAGATATTACCGATTACCGGAGTTATCATTTTGTGTGTGGTTATTATCCTGATTGTATTTTCTACCTTCATGAATAAATACATCAGACACACTATGTCAGCTGCCAGAGAGCTTGAAAATCATCGTGATGAGTTACAGCAATTGGCTCATTATGATTCGGTGACAAAATTACCTAACCGGCTGTTAGGCATGGATCGCCTTGAACAGGCGATTCTGGCTTCATCACGTTATGGCGCTTATACCGCACTATTGTTTATTGATCTTGATGGCTTTAAAGAGGTCAATGACAGCTTAGGTCATGATATTGGTGATGAGTTGTTATATGAAATTGGTCAGCGCTTATTGTCTTGTGTAAGAGAGGGGATTGATACCGTCTCTCGTCTCGGCGGAGATGAATTTATCGTCACCCTGACACAGTTACAAAGTCAATCTGATGCTATCAGTGTCGCTGAGGATATTCTGATGATCATCAAGAAAGATATTGTTATCAATGATAAGAACATTGCCATTTCAGCAAGTATTGGCGTTGCCATTTCACAGGGCGATGACCTTGATGCAAAACAAATGGTCAAACAAGCAGATATTGCAATGTACAAGGCAAAATTAGCAGGGAAAAATCAATTTATTTTAGCTGATAATGAATGGTTTTCTTAATCAACGCTAGAGCGGTTCCTATGTGTTTGTAAACCACGGTAAGGCACTGAATCTTAAATTTTTTCCTGGTTTGATGGCGTAAATCTGAAAAGCCTAATGATGCTGGCGTGAAGAATAAGACAGCTGGCGGCACCCGCACTGTAATGACGTTCGAAGTGAGTACAATCATTTTAGAATGGTTATCACCTAAGCAAACTCATCCTGATGTTGTTCCACGACCCAAGAAATATTGCCGATAGAATCAAGCGCCGCACATTAATACTCACAAAAAATAAACGCAAAAAGGAGGAGCTAATGGCGAATATTGTTGTGCTTACCGGTGGTCCTGGCGCAGGAAAAACAACGGTATTGGATCAATTAAGAAAAGAAGGATATTCATGTTCAGATGAGGTCGGACGGAAAGTGATTCAACAACAACTCAAACAGAAGGGGACGGCATTACCCTGGAGAGATAAAACCGCTTTTCGTGATGCTATGCTCAAACAAGAGGTGATTCGTTATCGCCAATATAATCATCACCAAGGCCCTGTCTTTTTTGACAGAGGTATACTGGATTCGTTGGCTTACAGTCGGCTTGAAGGGCTCGAACTAGACGAAAAATGGTGTCATTTGTTTGATGAGCTGACGGTGCATAAAACCGTGTTTTTATTCCCACCTTGGCAAGAAATTTATATGAATGATGCCGAACGTAAACAAGATTTTAAAGAAGCCATCCGCACATACGAGCATATGGTGAGCGTATATAGTGAGTATGGCTATACATTAATGGACTTACCTTGTGTGTCGGTTGATGAACGCACGCATTTTATTTTGAACACATTGGCTGAGTGAGGATTACTTATCTGCTGAAGCCTCGGCGGATATTGCTTGCATCTTCACACCGACGGCAGGCTCCCACTCTTCTAACAGCGTTAACATGCGGGCAATGTATTCCTCATTCTCATAGTTTGGCACACCCAGCTTATGGGCATCAGCGACAGCGAGCATGAGTTTTTTCTCATGATCATTAAACACATCGATCATTTTTTCTGCCTTATCCCGAACAATACCGAGTGCTTCAAAGGCTGAACGCCCCATACGTAAACTACTATCGTGTGTTTCCCGAATAATATCGCGGCAACCATGTGCGTATAGATCATAAACATGATTATTATCGGTTGCACGACTGACAATATGCACATGAGGGTAGTTTTCAGAGACATATTTAACCAGTTTTGAAATTTTGTCGGTTTCATCAATGGCGACAATTAATAATTTAGCTTCATCAATGCCAGCAGCGGTTAATAAGTCGGGGCGAGTGGCATCACCAAAATAGGTTTTTAGTCTGAATCGTTTCAGAATTTCCAGACGTTCTGAACTGTAGTCGATGACGGTGGTATCAAAGCCTGCAGCCCGTAGAAGTCGGTCGATCATTAAGCCCATCCGACCCGAACCCGCGATAATGATATTAGCCTCGCTGTTGATTTCATCGGCTTCTCTGGCCTGAGTTTTATTGTATTGCTTTGCAATGACTTTATCGTAAATGATAAAAAGCAATGGTGTGAGTAACATGGATAACGCCACAACTAATAATAAAAGTTCAGAAATATCGGCGGGGATAACACCGTTGTGAACCGTGAACGAGAGCAAGACAAAACCAAATTCACCCGCTTGTGACAGACCGAGAGCAAACAGCCATTTATGTGCACCATGCAGTTTGAATATAAGCGCTAAAAGCATCATGACAATGGCTTTGACGGCGATCAAACCCAACGTTAATGAGACAATCAACAGTAAATTATCAGTGAGCAAATGGAAATTAATTCCAGCACCGACCGTCATAAAAAACAGCCCCAACAGCAAGCCTTTAAATGGCGCGATATTGCTTTCGAGTTCGTGTTTATAGGCAGAGTTTGCTAATACAACACCCGCTAAAAAGGTACCCAAAGCGGGTGATAAACCGACTAAAGACATTAACAAAGCAATGCCAATCACAAACATCAAGGCCGTGGCTGTGAATAGCTCACGCAAGTGGGCGAGTGAAATAAAGCGGAATATAGGTGAAATCAGGTAATTCCCTCCTAACACCACGGTGCCAACAGCTGCGATGGTAACCAAAGCCACTTGCCAGCTATTCAGACCATCGATCAAGCTCAGGCTTTGCCCGGTTGCAGGAGCGAGTTCAGAACTGGCTTGATTAATCACGTTTACCAGCTCCGGTAGAGCAAGCAATGGCACCAATGCCAACATTGGAATGACGGCAATGTCCTGCATTAAAAGAACGGCTAAGGAAGCCTGGCCACCATCAGATTTTAATAGTCCTCTTTCCGTCAGCGTTTGCAAAACAATGGCTGTGGAAGATAAGGAAAAGATAAGACCAATAGTGAACGAGACTGACCAGGGTTGATCCAGCATGATGCCAATCGCTGTGACCGCGCCAGTGGTTAATAAAATCTGGCCGCCACCCAAACCAAGTAAACGAGCACGCATGGACCAGAGTTTTCTCGGCTCTAATTCCAAGCCAATCAGAAAGAGCATCATCACCACACCAAATTCAGCGATATGCTGTATGGCTGAGACATTGACATTGAACAGTGTTAACAGAGGGCTAATGAGGATACCGGCAATCAGATAGCCAAGGACCGACCCCAGTGAAAAATGAGATGCAATAGGGACAACTAATACACCTGCAGCCAGAAATACAAAGGTCAGAAGCAGGATGTCAGTCATCAGTTATATCCATAAAACAGAATAGTAGTAAGTAAGGAAGAACGCTTTGCAGAAGTGGTCTCAAACACACCATACGGTCGTCTGCTTGACGACGCTACATCTGTTGAAAATATAGCATATACGATTTATTGCAAATGACTTTTTAGTGATGCATGAACCTTGGCTGGATAGATGCTAGCTTAGTGGCTCAAGTAGATAGCAAATCCGCTTAAATTACACAAAAGACGTTGGTTATAATGCCTTCAGAAAGGCTTATTAATCAGCAACAATTAGCAGGGTTGTTGAATATAAATAAGCTAAACATAGAGGCTTATTGAGGTTTTATTCAATGATTATTATTTACGGTATTAAAGAGAGGCTTCATCCAATTAAAGCGCAGTTATCAGATGTTATTCATCGATGTATGCAGACTGTGTTGGGATTACCTGAAGATAAACGGGCTCATCGCTTTATTCCGATGGATAAAGATGATTTCTATTATCCCAGCGGACGAACAGACGCTTATACGGTGATAGAAATTCATATGATGTCAGGGCGACAAGTTGATACACAAAAACAATTGATTAAGACTTTATTCCAAGAAATTGAAACACAGCTTCATATCTCTCCCAGTGATATTGAGATCACTATTCACGAACAGGCACCTTATCAGTGGGGATTTCGAGGTATGACAGGAGATGAAGCCAGAGATCTCAATTATAAGGTGAATGTCTGAGCATCAAAGCTCACGTATTTATTGAATATTGATATGATCCAGCCTTTTTCATTTGGAATGTAAACAATGGCATCTTCACCGTATATCACTGCCGAAGGCTACGCAGAGCTGAACCAAGAACTCAATGCGCGTTGGGCACGACGCCGTGATGTGGTGAAAGCGCTTTCAGCGGCGGCAGCTGAGGGAGACCGTTCTGAGAATGCTGAATATATTTACCGTAAAAAAGAATTACGTGAGATCGACCGTCGAATTCGTTATTTGCAAAAAAGATTACCTGATTTGAAAGTGGTGGATCAGGCGCCCGATAATAAAGATCATATTTTTTTCGCTGCCTGGGTGACCGTTGAGACAGAAGAGGGTGATGAAAAGGAATATCGCATTGTCGGCCCGGATGAGATTGATGCCTCAAAAGGCTATATCAGTATCGATTCGCCATTAGCGCGAAAGTTACTGGGTAAGACGATAGATGATGAGGTAGTCATTGAGGTTGCTGGTCAGAAAAAAGTCTACTTTGTCTTGGCAATACGCTATTAGTTCAGTGATGTTTTTTCTAAACGTCTAATTCCATTTTTAGTTTGAACCATGAATTTTCTTGCATCTGCTATTTTTTAACAATATGATACGATATATCATAAATTAAGAGGTGCTTATGAAAGACAATATTGCAATTGCTTGTTCAGGCTTGTGCTTAGTGCATTGTGTTATTACATCGATGTTGATGGGGTTAGCGGCATTAGGTGCTGTCAGTGCCTGGCTGGACTCACCCTGGATACATCAGGTGATGTTAGTACCGGTTATCTTATTTGCTCTGTTGAGCTTACCTTTTGCCTATATCAGGCATGGTAATCATGTCCCCATGATTCTAGTGGTTCTGGGAATCAGTGCCATGGTGTCGACCTTTTTTCTGCCCGAGCATTATGAGTTCTGGATTACGATTCTATCGGCGCTTGCGATTATGAGTGGGCATTTCTGGAATCGTAAGTTAGTCACTAAAAAATCCTTAGTGATGGAGCCAAGTAATGGATGAAAAAGCCTTGTTGGCTATGGACCAAGCTGACTATATGAATGCTGAGCAGTTAGCTTTTTTTGATGCCAGGTTGCTTGAGTTGAGGCAAGAGACACTGGATGAAATTGAAGCATCAAAGGTGGACATTAACTACGAAAGAGTCAGTGATGTATCGGATCGAGCGACTCTGGAAGAAGAGGCTCAGCTTGCATTAAGACTGGCCGATCGTAAGCGTCAGCTGATTCCTAAAATTGACAAAGCCAGGCAGCGGATACGCCAAGGAGATTACGGCTATTGCATAGAAAGTGGAGAACCGATTGGCTTAGCACGGTTATTGATTAGGCCAACGGCAGAATACAGTACCGATATCAAGAATATAAATGAAAAAAGAGAACGACGTTATGAAGACAAACGATAAGCGCCTGCCAGTGACTGTTTTGTCAGGTTTTCTTGGCGCAGGCAAAACCACCGTACTCAACCATATCCTGAATAATCGTGAGGGTAGGAAAGTCGCGGTTATTGTGAATGATATGAGTGAAATTAATATTGATGCTCAGCAATTAAATAACGAAGTGGATTTTAATCGGGCAGAAGAAAAGCTGGTTGAAATGAGCAATGGTTGTATTTGCTGCACTTTACGTGAGGATTTGCTGATTGAAGTCAAACGTTTGGCAGATGAAGGCCGGTTTGATTATCTGGTGATTGAATCAACCGGTATATCCGAACCCTTACCCGTCGCCGAGACGTTTACCTTTGCCGATGAAGAAGGGGAGAGTTTATCGACGATTGCCCGGTTAGATACGATGGTAACGGTGGTCGATGCCGTCAACTTTTTAAAAGATTTTCGTGAAGCGCAGTTATTACAAGACACTGGCGAACATCTCGGTGAAGACGATATGCGTAGTGTGGCGGATCTGTTAATAGAACAAGTCGAATTCTGCGACGTGATTCTAATCAGCAAAACTGACTTATGTAGCACCGCAGAGTTGAATGAGCTGACATCCATACTGAGAAGCTTAAATACCCTCGCCGAAATTATTCCCCTGAAACATGGCCAGGTACCACTGGAAAAAGTTCTGGCCACACATAAGTTTGATTTTGATAAAGCGTCACAAGCGCCAGGCTGGTTACAAGAGGCCCGTGGTGAGCATATTCCTGAAACGCAAGAATATGGCATTAGTAGTTTTTCATATACAGCACGCAAGCCTTTTCATCCGCAGAAGTTTTATGAGTTTCTGCATCAGGAGTGGCCGTGTGGAAAATTAATCCGGTCTAAGGGATATTTCTGGTTAGCCAGTCGCCCACAGTTTGCCGGGCAATGGAATCAGGCCGGTGGTATTGCCCATCATGGTTTCGCGGGTATGTTCTGGAAGGCTGTCCCTACTGAACGCTGGCCACAAGATGATGCATCAATTGAAGTCATTATGGAGAACTGGCAAGAACCCTTTGGTGATATGCGTCAGGAGTTGGTTTTTATCGGACAGAATCTCAATGAAACTCAGGTCAAAAAGCAATTAGATGCTTGCTTATTGACGGATGAAGAACTATTAGCGGGTAAGTCAATGTGGCAGACATTACCTGACCCCTTTCCTGCGTGGCAAATGCAATGACAGCATTAAAAAGGCAAGAGGTTGAGTTTCCAGCTAACATTAACTATGTATATGAAGTGTATGATTTATCAAGTATATATAGTGAAAATATTAACTTGGCTTTATGGCGCAGAAATAGAAGTTCAGCATTGCTTGATGATATTGTTGGCTTAGTGAATACCCATTCAAGTTTTGCGCTCAGGGCGGTGTTGAAACCCAGTGAAGTGAAAGAATGGTTGAGGGCCTCATTAAAACAACAGGCATTTACTGCACTGGAAAAGGATATGACGTTTCTGGCGGAAGTGTTTGCAGATTTATTTGATTTAACGCATGTCGGCTTAAGACTGGAGTTATTAGATAAAACAATGTGCCCACGCTTTCATGTCGATAAATTATTATGTCGCCTGGTCACAACCTATACAGGTGATACAACACAGTGGTTACTGGAAGATAATGTCAATAGAGACAAGCTTGGTGCAGGAGCGAATGGTCAGCCTGATGAAAGCTCAGGCATTTATTGGCATGAGGATGCCATACAAAAAGCCATGCCAGGTGATGTTTTATTGATGAAGGGGCAGGGCTGGACTGAGTCCAGTGTGGATGGTTTAGTTCATCGATCGCCACTAGCCGGTCCAGATAACCGACGTTTGTTTCTCGGTATTGATTTCGCATAGGAATAATTCATAGTCTGTTTCGGAGTTAATTCCTGATAGGATGGTTAATTGTTAAAATTCCGTTATGATTGACCTGTCATCGTTAATGTTCGCGCCTGATGACCGCTACACCTTTAAGTGATGTTATGGATAAAGAGAAAGCAATAAATCAAGCTGAAAAAAGTTGTATTGAGCATGGAGGCAAACTGACACCTAAACGTAAAGTGGTGTTGGAGCTTCTTCTTGAAAATGCTCATCCTCAGTCTGCCTATGAACTCGCTGATCTCTATCAGCAAAAATTGGGTGAAAAAATTCCAGCAATGTCAGTGTATCGAATGCTCGAATTTCTTATTGAACAGGGCCTGGTCCATAAATTGGCCTCAACCAATAAGTTTCTTGCTTGTTCTCATATTACTTGCACACATAAACACGAAACACCACAGTTTCTGATTTGTGATAATTGCCAGTCAGTCAGTGAAGTTGGGGTCGATACTAAGCTTATTGAAGCATTAGAAAAAAGCATTCAACAAAATCATTTTCAATTAAATAGTCCCCAGTTGGAATTACATGGGCTATGTGAGCACTGTCAGCAACAATAAAAACCCAGAAACGCTGGGTTTTATTTATAATTAAATTTGATATGATATATCAACATCTTGAGAATAATTATCAAATAATAATAGGTCATGGACACGAAACTACATGTTAGAAGTCAGTAATTTGAACAAATATTATGGGAAGAACCATGCTGTAAATGAGTTAAATTTTACAGTAGATTCTGGTGAAATTTTATGTCTGTTGGGTGCTAATGGTGCTGGAAAAACAACTACACTCAATATGTTATTAGGATTTGTTAAACCAGATTCTGGTCGTGCTGTTCTGGATGGTATCGATATGTATCATCAGCGGACTGAGTGCCGTGAGCAGATGATGTATATCCCCGAAAATGTTCATCTCTATCCGAGTTTTACTGCCGTAGAAAATATCAGCTATCTCGCTGAGCTTGCCGGTGTAAAAGTCATTCAGTCAGATATCAAGGATGTGCTGCTTAGAACAGGGATTACAGAAGCACAATTAGAGCGAAAAATCGGTAGTTTTTCTAAAGGCATGAGACAAAAAGTGGCGATTGCCTTTGCACTGCTAAAACATGCCAAATTGGTTTTGATGGATGAACCCACATCCGGGTTGGATCCTGTTGCCACTCAAGAATTTATCGAAGTAGTCAATACCATCAAACAACGCGGTACTGCGGTTTTGATTGTCACCCATGACCTGCTATGTGCTCATCAATTAGCAGACCAGATCGGCATTATGAGTCAGGGGAAATTAAAACAGCTAATAAAAAATGATGATCTGACGTTACCTGATCTAACAGAACAATACTTTGAGCAATTCTCAGCTTAATTTAAGGATTATTTTAGTGAAAAAAACACTTCCCTCAACACTGGTTGTGACAAGTTTATTCCCAGTACTTCTGATGGCTGATAGCGATTTACCTGCTGAAATTGCTCCGATGGTTGTTACAAGTGATGCGCCTGATTATGTGAAAGATAATCTGGCGGGTTCTGTGAATGAAATAAGCAAAGAAGAGATTCAGATACAACAAGTGACTAATGTCATGGAGTTATTTACGCGGGTACCTGGTGTGTATTTGGCTCGCTATAACCAAGGCATTGTTGACTCTGAAATGGGTATCAGAGGTTTTTCTGCTGAGGGAACGACTCCTCATGCGGCAACACTGATAGACGGGATTCCATCTAACACACACTCTGGTTTCAGTGAAATGAATCAATTATTTCCAGCTGATATCAGTAATATTGATGTTTATAAGGGAAATAGTGATCCAAGATATGGATTATTTAATATTGCTGGCAACTACAATATCGAAACACGTAGTGATATTGGCCGAGAGGTCACTGTAACTGCAGGTAGCTATAACGAAAAACAAGTACAAGCCTATGCGGGTAAGCAGACTGGCAATTTAAGACATAATTATTTCTTTGGTTACCGCGACGCTGACGGGTATCGAGATAACGAGAAAACTGAAAAATACAGTGCTTCAGGCCGTTGGTTCTATGATTTTAATGATGATACCTCACTCGGTTTTATCGCACGTTTTTCAGGTATAGATGCCGATGCAGCCGGTTTTCTGGATCGTGACGTGGCAAAAAAACACCCAACACGATCAGCTGATTATGCTGCTCAGGATGGTGGTGAAAAGCATACCAACTCATTTAGTTTGCATTTTGACCACGCTTTCTCAGACAGCCTCGACTGGTCACTAAAATCGTATTTCAATCATTATGAACGTCAGCGTTGGGTTAGATTTAAGCAAGATACCGCTTTACAGAACAGAAATGATGAAGAAGATCATTATGGATTTATCTCTACACTGAGCTGGGAAATTAATCCAGAATGGAAAGTTCAATGGGGAGCTGATGTTCAAAAGCAAGAAGTGTTAGAGCAACGCTTCGGTACTGTCGGATTCCAGCGTGAACGTGATCGTAATTCAGTGAACCGTGATCGTCATTATGACTTTGTCAGCTACGGTAGTTATATACAGATCTCCAACTCTCCGGTTGACTGGCTATCCTGGAATGCTGCCATGCGTGCAGATCGACTGCGTGGAGAGTACTGGGATAAGGATCTGAACTCAATCAGTAAAAACGAACGCAATATCTATGATTTTGGCACCATTGTTCAGCCTAAATTGAATGTGTTTATTTATCCGACAGATGATGTCACCGTGTTTTTTAACTATGGCCAAAGCTTCCAGCATCCGGTTGGAAAAAATGCCTACACAGCTGGCGACACTTCAGCACGTGATGTGTCGATGAATGATGGCTGGGAGCTGGGTAGTAAATGGGCGGCTTTATCAACTTTAGAGTTGAGTCTTTCTTATTGGGAGCAGCGAGCCAGTGATGAATACATACAACTAGTTGATGGCTCATTTAGCAATGTGGGTAAAACCCTGCGTCAGGGCGTGGATCTGAGCTTTAGCTGGCAGGCTAATACGCAAACAACGGTTTGGGGTAATGTTTCAAAAATAGAATCAGAAATTCAAACACCTGGCGCAACGGATGGTAATCAGTTAATTGGCGTGCCAGATTATACGGCTTCAGTTGGTGTAAATTACCAGCTCACACCAAAGCTGATGTGGCAAACCACGCTGGATTCGCAAAGTGGTAGTTATGTGAACACCACTAATGAAGGCGGAAAGTTTGGTAAATACAACCTCGTTAATACCAGTCTGAACTATGACGCTGGCTGGGGTGATATTAATTTCCGAGTCAATAATTTATTCAATGAATATTATGAATATGTGTATGACTGGGGCACTGATGGTACTGATACGATTCATTCCCCCGGAAATGGTGTGAATGCATCATTGTCTGTTTCATATCGCTTTAAGTAAGTAGGTCAGTAAAATGATTTTTTCTATTGCTCGTCATGAGCTTAGCGAGTTATGGCGACATAAAACGTTAAAAATTTTACTGCCATTGCTGATCTCTCTCACCTTGCTGGTTGCTGTCAGTCACTGGCAGCAACAGCAGGATTTTATAGCGGTTCAGCAACAATGGCAGCAAACCAACGATGAAAAGTGGGAGGCTCAGCCTGATCGTCATCCACACCGAGCTGCACATTATGGGGCGATGGTGTTTCGCGTAATTTCTCCACTGAGTTTTATGGATGCGGGTGTGAATCCATTTGTGGGTAACGTGTTGTTTCTGGAAGCACACCGACAAAACAGCAGCCAGTTCAAACAATATCTGAGTAGTCACAGTTATATGCAGTTGGGCTATTTATCCGGGGCGACCTTGATATTAGTGGTGTGGCCATTGGTACTGATCGCTCTGGCCTATAAGAGCATTAGTGGTGAGCGTCAGCAGGGCACGCTGCGTCAAATTATCTCGCTGGGTGTCAGTTTCAGGCAGATGATTGTCGGTAAAGCGCTGGCATTTTTATTTATCTCATTACTTTTCCTGGCATTGGTGTTTTCGGTCGCTGCTATCTTTTTAGTGATGGCTGCGGTAGAGGCCGATGTCTATGTTCGTTTTGCTATGTTATTTGTGTTGTATTTTCTGTATTGCGTGATATGGGTCAGCCTTATCCTTTTCGTTTCAACGCTGTCTCGCGCTAATAATCAAAGTCTCTCAACATCCTTACTATTGTGGTTAGTGATGGTGGTGGTTTTACCAAAGCTGGCCTATGCCGTTGCCGAGTGGCGTTATCCACTTCCAGATAATGCAGTGTTTGATATTCAGACAGCCCAGGCCGTTGCCAAAGTCGGGGATTCTCATGATCCGGATGATCCGTATTTCAATGATTTTCGTGAGCAAACATTAAAAAAATACGGTGTTGAACGTGTTGAGGATTTACCGGTGAATTGGAAGGGCCTGTTGATGCAGGAGGGAGAGCGTATTACCAGCGAAGTCTTTGAAGAACAGTATGGACAGCTTTTAAATCAGATAGCTAAGCAAAATGCCTGGGTGTCACGCTGGTCACTGTTCTCGCCTTTTTTAGTGACAAGTCGTTTATCTAACCTGCTGAGTGCGACCAGTTACCAGCAGATCAGACAATACGAACAAGCCGCTGAAGCCTATCGTTATCAGTTGATTCAGTCATTGAATGATTTACATATTAACGAAGTGGATATGGCACATGATAATAGTGACCATCGGATCTCCAAATCTCATTGGGCTGAGCTTGCAGAGTTTGACTATCAGCCAGCTAAATTAGATGAGGAGTGGACATTTATGTCATCGTCAGCTGCCATGATTGTACTTTGGTTGCTGAGTTTATTGGCAGCGATTATGGTTATTAGGCCGAAGGTGACCTTAGTATGAGTCTGTTTTCTTTTGAATTGAAACTGTTTTGGACGAATCGGCTGAACAAATGGTTGTTACTGACTTATCTCGTTGCTGGTGTGATTGCCATTGCGTTAAGTCAGGCAAAAATTGAACGTGAACTCGACCATTACCAATTTTCTCAAGCCCATTATCAGGATGATATTCAACATTATCGTGATCAGTATGATAAAAACCAGCTTCTTCCGGGCTATATGGGCTATTACTTATTTCATCCTGTGTCACAAACGCCGCAAGCCTGGTCTGCCATATTTCGTGGTGAACTTGATGAAACTGCGACGCATCTTCGGGTAAGGTTGTTAGGCTTACAAAGTCAGGTCAATGCAACTGCGCCAGGCAATGTGGATGCTCAACGGTTTGGGCAGTTTGACTTGTCCTTTCTCTGGTTATATCTGATGCCATTACTGATTGCGGCAATGAGTATCAATGTTTTAGCAGATGAAAAAAATACCGGTCGCTGGCCCATGTTAGTTGCTCAGGTCCCCAAAGGCACCCGCTTAATCTTTAGAAAAATGACAATACCGGCGTTGATGGTACTGATCGTCAATATAGTTTTGTTAGTTGTTGCCACGCTAATCACTTCAATCAGTCTTGATAGCAATTGGTTTGGCGTATTAGCTCAGATCATCTTGTATCAGCTGTGCTGGTGGTTTATTTGTGGCTGGATTGTATTTCTGAATAAAGAAGCCAGTTTTAACTATCTGTCATTTATTACTATCTGGCTGGTGTTTACCTTTGTGGTACCCGGTTTAGCTTATCTTTATCAGATTCAACAACAGGATGCCGGTAAAGATGCGGCTATTGTATTTGAACAGCGTCAGTATATGAATGATAGCTGGGATAAAGATAAAAAAGCGGATTTTGCTGCGTATCTTGCTCTGTTTCCCCAATGGACTCCTACGGCACCATTGGGTGATGATGAATTTGATTGGCGTTGGTATTACGGGCAGCAACAAATGAGTGATGTGATTGTGGCTGATTTAGTTAGTCAGCGCCATCAGACACAGTTAGCGAGCTATCAACAAGGGCAAGCCTTTTCCTGGTTTTCGCCAGTGATGAGTATGCAATATGGTTTTAATCGTTTAGCCAATGCTGACACGCTTGCCAAGCTCGATTTTAATCAGCAGATTGAACAGTACCATCAACAAATACGTCATTTTTTCTGGTCAATTTATTTTCCTGACAAAGCTTTCGAAGAAGCAGACTTTGATGAAATTCCTGCGTTTAATTACAGCAGTAATATCGGATCAGGTTTATGGCAAAGCCTGCTGAAACTACTTGTGATAACTGCTGTATTTGCTGCCTTGATGTGGCAACAGCTACACCGGTTTCATGAGCACTAAACCGCTGAGAAGAGTCCCGACCAACATCATTACCGGCTTTTTGGGCGTGGGTAAAACCACGTCCATTAATCATTTATTGGCAAAAAAGCCAGTCTCTGAACGCTGGGCTGTATTAGTGAATGAATTTGGACAGATAGGACTGGATAAAACGCTGCTCGAAGCGGAGTCAGCTTCGCCTGGTTTACTCATTAAGGAAGTCCCTGGCGGGTGTATGTGTTGTAGTGCTGGCTTGCCTGTCACAGTGGCATTAAACCAGATTTTACGTGAAGTAAAACCCGATAGATTATTGATTGAACCGAGTGGGCTAGGGCATCCGAAAGAAATTCTCGAGATACTCTCTGGTCAGCAATATCAGAATTGGATTGAGTTAGGCGCGACGATTACCTTAGTTGATGCCCGTCATTTCAATGATGAACGTTACACAACTCATAACATCTTTTTGCAGCAACTAGCGGTGGCTGACCTGATTGTCGTCAATAAATACGATAAGCAAAATCCGGCTGACTTGCTTCAGATGCAGACTGTTTTAGCTCAGTCTGAAGCTCAGGCCACTCCAATACAGATGACTGAGTGGGGGCAATTATCTCCTTCATGGCTGGATATACCATCCTTATTTAAACGCGCCATCTGGCAACAAGTGACTCAGACAAAACAACAGCAGGACGTTATCAATCAATATTCAGAAGCTGGCATTGTGGTTTATGAGCACCAAAAAGAGAGCTGGGCTAGCCTTGGGTTTCGTTTCGATAGTCGACATCAATTTGATGAGGCGGCGTTATTGCATTTTTGTGGGCAGCTGAACGTAGCGCGTATTAAAGCTGTTGTAAGTACTCAATTTGGCACACTTTTTATCAACCAGGTGAACACGGAGCTTAATTTTAACCAAGGCGATGCCCTGTTAACCGAGAGTCTGATCGAATTTATCAGCATCACTGCGTTATCAACGGAAGCTATAAAAGCCGGATTATCAGACTGTCTTATTCTCAAGCATCAGTGAGGTTTTATGTATTCGTGTATAAAAAATGCCCGTGCCTATGATCCTGTTCAAAACTGGCATGGGGAGATACGTGATATCTGGTTCAGAGATGACAGAATCTGTAACGCACCCGCTATAGAGCAACAGCAGAAAGCCACTATTTATGATGTGAATGGTGACATCGTGATGGCGGGAGGGATTGATATTCATAGCCATATCGCTGGTGGCAATGTGAATACGGCACGATTACTCCTGCCTGAACAGCACCGGAATCACTTAATGAGACAAGCAGCAACACCTTTTGCCAATGCACGCTGGTCGTCGTTTGAAACTGGTTATAAATACACTGAGATGGGCTATAGCATGGTGGTAGAGCCTGCCATGTTGCCAGTAAATGCGCCACAAGTGCATGCCGAATTTGCTGATATTCCTATTATTGACACTGCAGCCCTGGCCATCCTCGGTAGTGATGATTTATTGGTCAATTTAATCAGGCAGGGAGGCAGTCAATCACAAATCAATGATTATGTGGCTTGGATGCTACATAAAACAAAGGCTTTGGGATTGAAGGTGATCAACGCCGGTGGTTCACAGGCATTTAAAGATGGTGCCGAGACATTCAATCTGGATGATGTGTTGACTGATTACAGTATTTCGTCTCGTCAGTTATTACAAACCCTACAAACAGCTGCGGTTCAGACCGGCTTACCGCATCCTGTTCATGTTCATTGTAATAATTTAGGTACACCAGGCAACATTCAGACGATTGTGGATACGATGGAAGCTGCACAGGGATTGCCTATGCATTTGGCGCATGTGCAGTTTTATGGTTATGGCAACGAAGGTAAATTTGGCTTTTCTTCAGCGGCGGCGCAATTGATGGCAGCGTTTAATCGCTATCCCAATATTACGATGGACGTCGGGCAAGTGTTGTTTGGTCAAACAGTGACGTTATCAGGTGACGTCATGGCTCAGTTTGCTCGCCGTGGTGATGCCAGCCCGAATAAATGGCACGTCTGGCATGCTGAGAATGAGGGTAGTGGCGGTATTGTGCCTTATCAGTATAAACAAACCAGTTTTGTGAATGGTTTGCAGTGGGCGATAGGTCTGGAGATTTTCTTATTATCTGAAGATCCATGGCGACTCTTCTTTACCACTGATCACCCTAATGGCGCGCCATTCACCCGTTATCCAGATTTATTACACCTATTGATGAGTTATGAATACCGCGTGGCTTGCCTGGAAAATCTGCATCCTGAAATTACCGAGATGACCTTGTTAAAAGATCTGAAAAAAGAATTCAGTTTGTATGAGATAGCCATCATGACGCGAGCTGCTCCTGCGCGTTTATTGGGTCAAAAAGATAGAGGTACGTTACAAGCTGGGGCGAGAGCTGACATCGCAATTTATCGTGAACAAGAGAATAAATCGCTAATGTTCCGTCATGCAGAAAAAGTGTTCAAGAACGGTGAGCTTGTGCTTGATGATGGCCGGATAACACAACGCACCAATGGCCGTACAGTTACGGCTTCTGTTGGTTTTAATCAGCAAATTGAACAGACCGTGCAAGATTACTTTGATCGGTTTTACACAATGAAACTAAGCCACTACGGTATCACTGATGCCTTTATGGAAGAGCAGCACAGGCATTATTTAGCGACTAAGGTATCAGGCCAATATTCTGCCTGAGCTTGATGATAAAGGGCATGGAAATGACCATGCCCTGTCCTTTACGCGTTTAGAAGTCTAAACGTAATCCAGCAAACACGGTTCTTGGAGCACCAACTGAGATACGATAATCTCCACCTGACGCGGTGTAGTACTCTTCATCCGTGATATTTTTAACCCCTAAATCTGCTCGCAGGGTGGAGTCCCCCATCGCTGGGAAGTAATACCATATACCGGCATCAACCAGTGTGTAGTCACCTAAGTCAAAGCTATGTTCGCTATCACCATAGCGGTTACCGACATGGGTAATACCACCGCCAATACCAAATCCACTTAAGGGATTATCTACACCCTGGAACTCATAACTTGTCCATAGATTAGCGGTATGTTCTGGCACATTAGTGGGACGGTTACCATTGGTTTCAGTATCTTCGCTGACAATTTCGGCATCAAGTAACCCGAGTGATGCTCGGATATTCCAGCCAGAAACTGGGCTCCCGGCAACACTGAATTCGACACCATTGGTATCAATGCCGCCAGTCAATTCAGCTTCGCCATTAACACTTTCGTAGACATTGTCTTGTTTAATATCAAAATACGCCATAGTCAGCAGCAGTCTGTCATCAAAGGTTGACCACTTTACACCCGCTTCATATTGTCTGCCTTCTTGTGGAGGCAGGGCAGTTTGTTGCTGCTGACCCGTATAAACATTTTGCGCCATGAACGTATCGGCATAAGAGGTATATAGTGATACTTCTGGAATAATGTTCCAGACAATCCCGGCACTTTTTGTGAATTTACTATCACGCGGTGTATCGGCTGTGGTGACGACACCTGAACTAAGTACACGACGTTCAAAATCTGCCGAATAAAACTCTTCTCGAAAGCCTAGTGTGATAGTGATGTCATCAGAAGCTTGCATATCAAGCTGAGCAAATGGGCCATAAGACTTCATGTTGACATCACGGTGATCACGGCTTGCTGTCGCGATATCATTGATTAAGCTATAGCTGTTTGGATTAGTGACGGTGCCACCAGTTTGATTGCTACCGACAAAGTTGATCCATTCCTCATCCTGTTCGTGATATTCAACACCGCTTACCAGCGTCATTGGCAGGAACAGAGAAAATTCCCCCCGGGCTTGTAAACGAGCAAAGAAGGTATTTAGTTCTCGATCTTCATTGCCTTGAACACGACGTGTAATTGTGCCGTCAGTTGCTGCTCCTCGGACTTCAACATGAGTGTCATCTGCTTTTTCGGTGTTATAAAATAGTTTGGACTCGATATTCCAGCCAGTTTGACTGATGGGGAAAACAGTATCGATTTCTAGCAGATTGGATTCAACATCATTAAAGCTGAAACCAGCGTCATAACTTGTATCGCTAGATACATCAGCAATTTTCCGTTTGCCATTTGCTAATGGAACCGTGATAACACCACGATCAAACGAACGCTTTTCTTTACTGTATTCATAATTGACGTTGATATATTCACCCTGATCGCCAAACCAAGACACGGAGCTGGATAAAAAACGTCTGTCAATATCTGAATTGTCACGGAACGTGTCACTGTCCTCCCAGGAACCCGTTACCCGGTATGCAAGGTTATCGCTATCAGCGATTGCACCTGTTGAATCAAACACAGCACGGCGCTGACCATGTTCATCAAAGCTGGTAGATAGGTGGTTTTCACTTGTTAACTGTGGTTTTTTGGTAATGATATTAACAAGACCGCCAGGCATCATCTGACCAATATCTGCTACGGGCCCCTTGATAATTTGAATATTGTCGACAGTGGCGGGATCTATTCGTCTGCCTGTTTTAAGACGGACTCCGTTACGATAAATATCGGCAGGTCGTCTGAAGCCCCTGATCAGATAGTCTTCACGCGTGCCACCATACCCGTCAGAGTTGACTACGTTTGGTGATAACTTATACACATCTTCCATTTCACGCGCTTGTGAATCTAATAACAGTTGTTCAGGGATAATATCGACACTGCGCGCCATTTCTGTCACATCTTTAGCAATGCGAGTGCCTGTTTTAACCTCACGGCTATCATAGCGAAACTGGGGGGTTCCCATCACCATTAATGCATCCAAATCAACGGAGTCAGTACTATTATCCAGCGTGAAGTTTTGTTGTTGATTTGGTGCCGGTTTTCTTTCTAAATAATAGCTATTGTCAGCAGATTTAGTGAACGTGAGTCCGGTGCCGGCCAGAATCAGGTTTAACCCTTGTTCGGTTGCATAGTCACCGGACAGGCCTTGACTGGATTTACCGCTGGTCAAGGCTGCATCTGCTGAGAGTAAAATCCCGGCACGACTGGCGAATTGGTTTAATATCGTCGCTAAATCACCTTGTTGAATTTCATAATGTTGCTGAGCGTTGTCGGCAAAAACGCTCTGAGGCTGGTATAACAAACTACCGCTCAGAACGATGGAGCTTAAAAGGAGCTCACGGGCTTTGCGTCGTTTATTGATTCTTGCCGCAGCCATCTTTTGGTTTTTCATCTTTTTCCTCATCTGCTTTAGTGTCTTTGATAGCTATGCCGGACAGCAGCAGAAAAAAGGGAAGCAAGTCATAAAAAAATTAACGGGTTTTATCGATACGCCATATTTTCTTGTTCACTTGCCAAATGTGTACAGGCAATGAATGCTCAACGGCCGTTAACACTCTGGGAATATTATTGAGCGGGTAGCTGCCCATCAGGCGCAGGGTATTGAGTTCGTTTGGACAGATAATCATCGATTCCTGGTAACGATTGAGCTCAGTAATAAAGTCACACAGAGGCATATCGTTGGCGAGCAATATGCCGTTGGTCCAGGCTTCATTGACCGGATCTACAGGCAATGAGTTTGTCAGTATCTTTTGTTGATTAAAAATGGTTTGTTCACCAGCGTGGGTGATGATCGCCGTTGGCTGTTGGCTCGGCGCTGTTTTTACAGCACCTTCGAAGACGCTCAGCGAGGTTTTATTATTTTCATAACGAACATTGAAACGCGTGCCCAGTGCGGTGAGCCGGCCATCTTTTGTATCTACTACCAATGGACGATGATGATATTCCTTATCTTGACCACTGCTAATGAATATTTCACCCTTATTTAAGATGATTTGACGTAAATCAGCAGTGAATTGAGTATCGATACTGCTATTGGTATTAAGCCAGAGCTGAGTGCCATCAGCTAAGCGAATCAGACGTGTTTCTCCCACGGCTGTCTGGAAATGCCTTTTATCCATTTCTGAATAAAAAGGAGTGAAAAAAGACAAAGTTAACAGTGAAACGATGATGACTAGGACAGCACTGAAAAGAGAAGTCGTTTTAGAGGCAAAAAACCGCGAGTGTGTCTGTTTAATAACGTATTGTGAGGTAGATGAGTTTGCCGCTTGATTAAATTCTGCCTGAATACCTTCTATTTGTTCCCAGGCCAGTTGATTAGTGGGGTGCTGCGATAGCCATTCCCGCCATTTTTGTTGATCTTCTCTGCTGACATTTTCGCTTTGTAATATGGCGAACCAGGTTGAGGCTTCCTGTAATATCTGATCTTCAATAATGGCCTGATGTTTGGGATGCATATTTATGAATAGGCGTTTTTAACACGTAAGCATTGCAGCATGGCATCAGCCATATACGTTTTTATTGTGCGTTCAGAAACAGCCAGCTTGTGACTGATTTGCCGATAGGTGAGGCCTTCTATCTGAGATAAAATAAAGGCATCACGAACAGGCTTTTTCATATTTGCTAATAAGCTGACTAACTCCATCAATGTGTCTATAGCGATAGCACGGTGTTCTTCAGATGGGCAAAGTTCTTCCGGATATAAAGCCAGTGCCTCGAGATAGGCTTGCTCAACATGCTGGCGGCGCCAGTGATCATTAACCAGGCCGTGTGCGATGGTGGTCAGATAGGCGCGTGGCTGTTTAAGTTCGTTAATCGTTTCAGGTTTAAGCAATAATCTGACAAACGTCGATTGCACCAGATCACGTGCTAACTCATCACATTGAAGCTTGTTACGTAGCCAACGGTGTAGCCAGCTCTTATGCTCAATATAGAGAGCAGTGACTTCTTTATCCTGTTGGTAGGTAAGATTGTTCAAGACTGGCCTTAATGTTAATGTGAATTATTATCATTATTTATTAAGGCGTGCTGACTGTCAAACTATGAGGTCTTAAGTCGTCGTTATTATATTTATTCTGTTTTTGGGGAAATCCGGTAGATATCACCAGAGTCAGTACTGATCAGCAATGCTCCATCGGGTGCTTCAATGACATTTCGTATTCTACTGGACAGTGTGTTTAATAAACGTTGTTCATCAGTGGCTTCATTCTTATCATTGAGGCTTACAATATTCAGGTGTTGTAAGCTGAGTGCGCCGATAATGAGTTTTCCATGCCAATCTGGAAATAAGATGCCCTGATATTGGATAAGACTGCTGGGTGCGATGGAGGGGATATAGGTTTTAATGGGCTGTTCCATTCCTTCCTCGTGACTACCATGTCCCACAGAAAGCGGTGCCCAGTATTCTTTTCCATAAGAAATTTCAGGCCAACCATAGTTTTTGCCGGCTTCAATTAAATTGATTTCATCGCCACCACGGGGGCCATGTTCAATTTCCCATAACTGCTGGCTTTGCTGGTTGTAAAACAGACCCTGAGGATTTCGGTGGCCATAACTCCAGATTTCCGGCAGGGCTTCATTTTTGCCAACGAAGGGGTTATCAGCTGGTGCCGTCCCATCCATATTGAGGCGTAAAATCGTGCCGGCATGAGTCATTAAGTTCTGCGCATTGGGACGTTCACCGCGTTCGCCGACTGACAGGAAAATATGGCCCTTGCCGTCAAATGTAATGCGTCCACCGTAGTGTACATCGTTACCGGTACGCGATTGTGTCACCAGTAATTCCTGCCAATGGGTGAGAGCGTTGTTTTCAATTTTCGCTCTAGCCAGAGTAGTGGCACCTTCGTCATCCACATCTTTGGCGTAACTCAGATAAATCCAGCCTGTTTTTTCATAGTCTGGTGAGCGTTTGACATCGAATAAACCGCCTTGACCCTGCACCAGAATATCGACGGGTAAGCCAGTAATTTCATGTAATCGTTTTGTATCCTGATGAAATTGATACAAGTGTCCATCGCGCTGGCTGATCAGCAAAACATTATCATTCAGATAATCCATGCCCCATGCGACAGGAATATCAGACAGTATTTTTTCAATATTAAGATCTTTATCCCGACTGATATCGGCAGCAACAAATGAACTGCTAATGAGAAAAGCGAAAGCGGAGAGTGTCTTGACCAGGTTCACTGTCATTTCCTTAATAAATTACAGACTATGAACTACATGAGAGCATTGAGCAGCCGGGTTTGTTCCTGGCCCAGTCAGGACGTTTTGCTGCAAAGCTTTCATATTGTGGTTGTTCATCATAGGGGCAACGCATCACCTCCAGAAGTTCATTGATTAGGCTAGGGTCGCCTTGTTCCGCTTTATCGATGGCAAGCTGCGACAAATAGTTACGCAGAACATACTTGGGGTTAACAGCATTCATCTTTGTTTTACGTTTTTCGTCACTGATGCCTTCTTCATCAACACGGTTGAGGTAATCTCTGACCCAGTTGGCGATGTCTTTTTTATCTGCCTGACTGAGTGCATCAGGTGAATAAAAAGCCACCATTAAGGGTGAGAGAAGCTCATCATCGGTTTTATTTTTATCAGTGACTTTTACATCAGCGAGGTGCCGATAGAACAAGGTCATATCGGTTTCGGTGAGTTGCATAACGCGATTTAGATCCTGATGTAGCTCTTCATCTGCAGGCTTAAATTCAGCCAAACCTAATTTATCGGCACGCATTTGTTGCCATTTATCTGTATAGACAGTGACATAGTCATTCAGAATATTTCTCAACGCTTCAGCATCATCAATCAGTGGATAGATGGCGTTAGCCATTTGCAATAGATTCCATTGGGCAATTTGTGGTTGTGCACCAAAGCGGTAACGTTTTCCGGTTGCGTCGGTGGTGTTAGGTGTCCAGTTGGGATCGTAGTCATCAATCCAGCCATAAGGGCCGTAATCGATAGTCAGGCCGAGCACGGATGTGTTATCTGTATTAAACACACCATGCACAAAACCCACCCGCATCCAATCAACCACCATATCGGCTGTGCGTTCACAGATTTCTCGGAACCAGTCTAAGTAACTCTGTTTACTTGGCGTACCTAAGTGAGGATAAAACGTATCAATGGTGTAATCGACCAAGGTTTTTAAGGTTTCGCTGTCGCCACGGGCACTAAATATTTCATAACTGCCCAGACGCAGAAAGGAGGGTGCAACTCGGCAGACTACTGCACCAGGTTCGCTCTGTGGCCGGCCATCATAAAACATATCCCGAATCACATCGTCACCTGTGGTGATAAGGCTCAATGCTCGGGTGGTTGGCACGCCAAGATGGTACATGGCTTCACTACATAAAAACTCACGTACGGATGAACGCAACACGGCCAGACCATCAGCTGTACGTGAGTAGGGCGTATCTCCTGAACCTTTTAATTGCAAGCTCCAGCGTTGTCCTGACTTGCCAATCAACTCACCTAAGTTGATGGCACGACCATCGCCTAGCTGACCAGCCCAATTACCAAACTGGTGACCGCCATAACATTGGGCATGGGGTTGCATGCCTTCAAGTTGTTGGTTGCCGACAAAAACCTGCTTGAATAAGTCGCTGTGACAATCCTCATCACTAAGTCCAAGTTCTTCGGCCATTTCTGCTGAGTAGGCTATCAACGTCGGTGATGTTGCTTTTCTTGGTGTGACATAGGAAAAGCAAGCACCGAGCACTTGCCTGCGGAAATTACCTGTTTCTGGATCAGCAGGTAAACGCTGAATAAATTGATTATCAAACTGCCAGTCAAGCAGGCTATTTGTGATGTTGCTTTCATTTGTCTGTGTCATGACACCATTACACCAAAGTTAGGCGAAACAAAAAACCTGTTAAACGTGTTGTTAATCAACACAAAAACACTAATTTAGCTGAGGGTTAAATTCGACAGCTGGATTCCATATCCGTTGCCACACCCAGCGAACACTTTCCTTACGGTGATTGCTGGTTGCAAACCGGTTTGGAATGCTGGGTATGTATTGGTGCTGACCTTTTTCAGCGATGTTAAAGCGAAAAAAATAACTCGGCTCCATCCCCATGCGTAAATCTGAAGCCACGATATGATCACCTTGCAGTTCGAGTTTGAATAAGCCGTTGGTGAACCAGTCTATGCGTTTATAAGCCGGGTAATGTTCTACTTTATCAATGAGCTCAGCACCACGATCATATGTTTTGAAAATGATGGGCTGACGACCCTCGAATACAGAATGAAAGCCCTCAAAGTAGTGTTCATCATTGACGGCAATCACTCGCCACAAAAGCGTATTAAAAGCGGTTGCAGAGACTTGCATATGATCGATCTTAATACCTTGCTCAGCAAAAGTGCTCTCAGCTTGATGTTCAACCCACTGTTGAGCAAGCATTCCCCACGTTAGATACACACAGCTAAAAGCAAAGGTATAACGCATGAGTTTCGTACTGATGATTTTATCTGGTGCGATTAATACCGCTAAAAAACCAATTAAAAGCGGGATGGAGTAGGTCGGATCAATAATGAACACACTGCCACCAGAAACCGGACTCGGCATTAACGGCCAGAATAATTGCGTACCATAGACGGTGAGTGCATCCAGCCCTGAATGGGTAATTAAGGCCAACCAGGTCATCAAAAACCAGCTGAAGTAGCTGAAGGTTTTATCAAAACGATGGAATAAGATCGCGAGTAGAGGAGCGACTGCCGTCTGGACAAACCAGGAATGACTCCAACTTCGATGCATTGTCATTGAAGCCAGATCAGTCTCATGGGGAATAAAGATATCTAAATCGGGTAACACGGCAATTGCTGCTCCCCATAACACCGCTTTTCGTGGGGATTTTTTACCAGCAACCATATATCCTACGGCACCGCCCAGTAATGCTTGTGTTACTGTATCCATCTGATTTTTATAACCTTAAAATATGTAAGTTGATTAATGTCCGATTTTACGTTTTGCCAACGGTTGCGGGAAAATATTCCCTGGGCTACATTCGGCTATCTTAAATGATATCCATAACCTCTGAATTCAAGACGCTGAGCTCAATATGAAAAAGAACGCGCCCCTAAGACCACTATCTCAAGCAGAAATTCAACCCATCATCAATGCGTTAAACTCAGGTCAGTTAGCGATGGCGGAAGCCTTGTCGAAAAAACTGCTTAAACAGTTTCCTAATGCGTTTGTTTTACACAATCTCTATGGCAATGCATTAGCGGGACAAAATAAAACAAAAGAAGCGATTGAGGCTTTCCGTAAGGCGATAAAAATCGATCCCAGTATTGCCGAAATGCATTTTAATCTAGCGGCGCTTCTCACCAATATGAATCGTCATGAAGAAGCTATTCAGAGTTATAAAAAAGCCGTCAGTCTCAAACCCAATCTCGTCGATGCTTATTATAATATGGGCATCGCTCATCAAGCCTTAAAACAATATCCGCTGGCAAGCCAAAATTATCAAAAAGCCATTGAGCTTGAACCGGGTTTTTATGAAGCCATGGTGAATCTGGGCGTTGTGTTGCAAGAGCAGGGCATGCTGATTGAAGCCATCAATACATACAACCAAGCTTTACAGATTCATAATGATGCACAGATTTATTTCAATCTCGGCACAGCCTACAAAAATCAGGGTAAATTAGGTGATGCCATCGCTGCATATAACAAGGCTTTAGAGCTTAATCCGAATTATGCCGATGTGCATCGCAGTGTCGGGGAAGTCTTGCGTGATCAAGGCCGATATGACGAATCGGTTGCTGCCTATAAACGTGCTTTAGAACTTAATCCCGATTTACCGATGGCTAACTACAGTCTGGCTGTGTATCTATACGATAGTGGCGATCTGGAAGGTGCATTGGAACATTTTCAACGTTCGCAATATGCTGACTGGCAGGAACGCTCTTTGTATTGTCTTTACAAAACAAGGCAGTTTGAGAAATTTAAAAATGGTCTTGATGCATTAAAGCGAAGTAAAGATAACTCGCCATTTTTAGCGACGTTAGCCGGGCATTATGCTGAAAACTTCGGCACCGAGAATGACTACAATTTCTGTAAAAACCCACTGGATTTTGTGTTTCATACCGAAATCCCTGAGATAAAAAACAATACTGAGTTTTTGAATCAACTATTAGAAGATATTCATACCTGTGATGTGGATGAAAAGTCTCAGGGACGACTATACAATGGTGTGCAATCTTCCGGTAATTTATTTAAACGCCCCGAAGCGTCATTTAGACAACTGGCTGAATATGTTGCTCAAGCTGTAGAACGATATCGCCTGACTTTTGCTGGTGAGAATTGCCAGTTTGTTAAAAGCTTTCCGAAAACTACCGAGTTCGCCAGTTCCTGGTATGTGAAAATGAAAAGTGGTGGTCATCTGACATCTCATATTCATGAAGAAGGCTGGGTCAGTGGCTCGTTGTATTTGTCGTTACCGAAAAACAAACAGCATGAACATGAAGGTAGTATCGAGCTAAGCACCCATGGTGACGACTATCCAAAGAAACACGACAACTTCCCCACCAAAACCATTGCTCCGGAAGTCGGTGACTTGGTGATGTTTCCCTCATCCTGTTTTCATCGCACCATCCCATTCAGTTCAGATGAAGAACGTATCTGTATTGCGTTTGATTTGAAACCGATGTGATAGCGAATTAAAAAAGCCAAAAGGATATTGCTTAATGCAAAACAAACGATTATCACCCAGTAGAATACTTGAAGGTCTACTGTTTTTATTATTTGTTATTTCGCCGTTTTACATTAAATCGAGTATTGGTGGTACGGGTTTTGATTTACCGTTTAATATTTCGGTTTGGTTTGCTGCAACATTAGTGATTGGCTTTATGCTCTGGCATGTTGCCAGTAGTGACACCATCACCTTACCCAAAAATTATCTTTATTTGTTGATGCTGCCAGCCGGCATTCTATTGTCTGCAGTCATAGCCGGTGTGGTTGATCCTGTAACGTGGTTATTCAGAATTTTATATATCCTTGCCGGTGTTATTTTTCTATTTGGATTATTTCAGTTTAAAAGCCTGTCGGTTGAGCGTGTGTTGCTCTTTATTGTGCTATCAGGCTTGCTCGTTTCCATCTATGGCGTTGTCCAGATACATCAATGGCAGAGTTATATCGGAAGTTTTTTATCAAATTCAGAAAATTTATTACCTACTACTATTTTTCAGCAGGTAAATGTGACGGCAAGCTATTTAGCCACATCAATATTGATTGCTATTTATTTGTTATTTACTTCGTCAGTTAATACTAAAAAAGCATTTCAGTCACTTCTTTATATCACGATCCTAATAGGTACTTATGTCTTGGTATCATCAGGGTCAAGAACAGGGTTGTTGTCACTGGGACTTGGTCTTATTTTTCTGCTGCTTGGTTTATTAAAATCTGTAACAAAGCAAAAAGCGAAGTTCAGCACGTTGATAATAATTTTGTTAGTGACTTCGTGGGCAGGGCAAGCAGGTTTAAATAGAACAGCGGATAAAGCCTATACTCTAGTCAAGGCAGAAAACTCAGAAGCAAGAGTCGTTATTTATGGAGCTGCTCTTGATTCAATGCGAACATCGCCAATTTATGGGCATGGTATTGGTAGTTATAAAAAAGAGTGGCTAGCACATTCACTCGATTGGTATGCGGATTATCCATCTGTTGATATGCCTTATACATTGGGACATCCACATAATGAATTATTAATGTGGGCGATTGAGGGGGGAGTCTTAGCCGTTATTGGTATTTTAATGGCGTTGATATCAACGATATGGTGCGTAGCTAGGTTGTATGGTCTGAAAAGCTTAGCCTATTTTTCATTATTATTACCAATCTTGATGCACACTATGCTTGAACTGCCTTTTTATATTTCGTCATTGCATTGGTTTGTATGGTTATTCCTTATTTTTGTGGCACTAAAAGCCATAGCTATTGATAAAAGTAATCAGCTTAGTCAGATGGCAAGACTATCTATCAAAGGTTTAACACTAATATTTGGTTGCGCTGCTTTGTTATTTTTATTACAGACAACAGTTGCTCAAAAAGATATTTCTGACTTTGTTTATGGGCGCTCAACTGAAAGACCTCTTCAGCAGGCTTTGATAAATCCGTATTTTCAGGCGGAGGCTAGAGCGATGGCAAACCGAAGCGTGCTTTACCATGCAATTGAAAATGGTGATAAACAAAAAATTAGTCAGTTGCTGGCTAACATACAAATGCAGTTGAAAAACTCGCCAGATTTGAAGTTATACGAAGACATGATCAATGGGTATGAAGCCTTATCAGAAAAGCAACAGAGCTGTTCAATAGCTGAGCAGGCATTAAACTTTTACCCTTGGAACGTTGGTTTAAAAAAATATTATTCAAACTGCCCTCAAGAGTGACGTAATTTGTCACTTATTGACATTTAGTGGTCGCTTAAAAATATCTTGATTAAATCAGTTTTTATTAAGTTATTGATAAATATTATTAAAATAATTGGCATGATAACTGTAATAGCTAAACGCAAGCACAGTGCTTAACTAAAGTAATATGGAGATAAATAATGAATAAAGTCCAACAAGGTTTTACATTAATCGAACTGATGATTGTTGTAGCTATTATCGGTATTTTGGCAGCGATTGCTTTGCCTGCATATCAACAGTACACACAGAAAGCGAATTACACCGAAGTCGTCCTGGCATCTTCTGCACCTAAGGCTGCTGTAGAAATTTGTGCACAAACTACATTATCGACGACTGCTACTGCAATAACTGGATGTGCAGGTGGTAGTAATGGTGTTCCTGCAGATTTTAGTGGTGTTACTCAGGGTAGGGTTAATGCTGTTTCGACTTCTGATGCTGGTGTTATAGTTGTAACTCCTAATGTTGCAAATGGTCTGACTGCAGCAGATACCTATACTTTGACTCCATCTATCAATAGCGGAAAGGTTACATGGCAAGCAACTTGCGCCCGCCAAGAACTTTGTTAGTTATATAAAAAAAGCCCCGCTCTGCGGGGCTTTTTTTTACCTATAATAAATGAAACTTATTTCACTCTCATTCCAGGCTGAGCACCATCATCGGGATTCAAGATAAACAAATCCTTCCCACCAGGACCAGCAGCCAAAACCATACCTTCAGATAAACCAAAACGCATTTTGCGTGGTGCCAGATTAGCCACCATGACGGTTAATTTACCGATAAGGTCTTCTGGCGAGTAAGCTGATTTAATCCCTGCAAATACTTGGCGTTCACCTAGGCCAATGTCTAAGGTGAGTTTAAGCAGCTTATCTGCGCCTTCTAGATGTTCTGCATTGACGATTTTGGCAATACGTAAATCAATCTTGGCGAAGTCATCAAACTGGATTTCATCGGCTATTGGATCAATATTCTTGTTGTTTGTAGTTTGCTTTTCTGCTGGTTTTGTTTCTGTCATATTTTCTTTTGATTCTTCAATGATGGCATCGATTTTTTCTTTTTCGATACGTGTCATCAACGGTGTGAATTTATTAATCGTATGGCCAAGTAGTGGTGATGCAATATCAGTCCAGTTCAATGGTTTGATATTGAGGAAGACTTCAGCTTGTTCAGCAGTTTTGGGTAATACCGGTTTTAAATAAGCGATTAATACACGAAATAGGTTAATGCCCATGCTGTAAATGGCTTGAACCTCTTGCTCTTTACCTTCTTCTTTGGCTAGCGCCCAAGGTTTCATTTCATCAATATATTGGTTGGCACGATCGGCGAGCGCCATAATTTCACGCATGGCCTGACCAAACTCTCGTTTTTCGTAACGTTCTGCTATCGCTTCGGCTTCATTGACAAAGCTATCAAACAAGTCCGCATCGGCTAGCGAATCACTTAACTGGCCATCACATTTTTTACTTAGATAACCGGCGCAGCGGCTGGCGATATTGACGACTTTACCGACTAAGTCAGCATTAATTCGGGTTTGGAAGTCTTCCAGACTTAAGTCAATATCATCAATACCACTGCCGAGTTTGGCAGCAAAATAATAACGTAGATATTCTGGGTCAAGGTGATTCAAATAGGTACGAGCTTTAATGAAAGTACCGCGAGATTTCGACATTTTCTTGCCATCAACGGTCAGGAAACCGTGCGCATAAATATTATCAGGCTGACGGAAACCTGCACCTTCCAGCATCGCTGGCCAGAACAGGGCATGGAAATAAATGATGTCTTTACCAATGAAGTGCACCATTTCGGTATCGCTACCGGGTTTCATAAAGGCATCAAAATCAACGCCGGTACGGTCACAGAAGTTTTTGAAACTGGCTAAATAGCCAATCGGTGCATCCATCCACACATAAAAGAATTTATTCTCTGTATCCGGGATTTCAAAACCGAAGTAGGGCGCGTCACGTGAAATGTCCCAGTCTTGTAAACCGCTATCAAACCATTCGCTGAGTTTACGTGTCACTTCTGGCTGAAGATGATCACTGTTGGTCCATTCTTTTAATGTTTTTTCAAAATTACCGAGTTTGAAAAAATAATGCTCAGATTCTTTGGTAATCGGCGTGGCACCAGAAACAGCAGATACCGGGTTTTTGAGTTCAGTGGGTTCATAGGTGGCACCACAGACTTCACAGTTATCACCATATTGATCTGCAGCACCGCATTTTGGGCATTCACCGCGAATAAACCGATCGGGTAAGAACATTTCTTTTTCCGGATCGTAGGCTTGGCTAATGGTTCTGGCTTCAATATGACCCGCATCTCGGTTAGCCAGATAAATCTGACTGGCTAAGGCTCGGTTTTCATCACTGTGGGTACTATGAAAGTTATCAAAGCCAATGTTGAACTCAGAAAAGTCAGCTTGATGCTCTTTGCTGACATCGCTAATCAGCTGTTCAGGTGTGATGCCTTCGTTTTGAGCACGTAGCATAATCGGTGTGCCGTGTGCGTCATCTGCGCAAACATAAAAGCATTGGTTGCCACGCATTTTCTGGAAACGTACCCAGACGTCAGTTTGGATGTATTCCACCATATGGCCCAGATGTATTGAACCATTGGCATAAGGGAGAGCGCTGGTGACCAGAATTTTTCTTTGCATGTGTGAACCGAAATTAACCGTGAGAAAAACGATAAAAGATACCAGAATTAGGGTGTTTACACCACGTATCAGTCAGGTTTGTCTATGCGATTTATCCGTATGTTGAAAAGCATCAGGCTTTGCATTAGATTGAACCCAACACACAACATCGAATTCACGCTTTCTCGGGGTTATCAATGGAGCTGATTTTACACAATATTCATGCTGACTCAGTTGAGTTGGCATTAGAAAAAGCTCGCCAATATCGTTCTTTAAATGAGCCTGAGATTGCCGAAAGCATTTGCTCGGATATTTTGCACATCGAGCCTGATAATCAAAAAGCCATTGTTTTGTATATTTTGGCTTTGAGTGATCAACTGCATCATGCAGGTAAAAAGACGCAAGTGAAGTCGATTGAAGAAGCCATTGAAAAGTTACAAAGCCGCTATCAGCAATTTTATTATACCGGGCTGCTTCACGAGCGGCGTGCCCGCTTTATGCTGACTCAGAGTATGGCGAGAGTGTTTGCTTATGACTATTTTATAGAAGCTTTACAGTTTTATCAGAAGGCGGAAAAGATAAGGCCGGAACATAACGACGAAGCCACACTTCGCTGGAACAGCTGTATCCGTACCATTGAAAAAGAAAACCTGAAACCTCGTCCTGACAGTAAGGATGCCAGATTGGATATGGAAAGCTGAGCATGACGTTATTACAGATACAAAAGCGTACGATGACTATCGCAGGAACGGTATTAAGCGTTTATCTCCTGTTTCATATGTTATCCAATCTCAGCTTCTTTTTTGGCGATAGCTTTAATCAGTTTTATCAGATTTACAATTCAGCCTGGATACGTTGGCCAGTGTTAGCCATCGTTCTATTCTGTTTGTGGATTCATGTTCGGGCAGCAGTAAACATACGCCGAAAAAACAATCAGGCTAGGCAGGTTGGCTATAAAAAACATGACAAATTTCATATCCCGGCAGCACTGGTTACGCTGAGTATCATCTTATTATTCTTATTTATCGTTATTCATATTATTCAATCTTTATATGTGAATCCGGATGATGTCAGAAGCTCAGTAATGACTTGGTTTAGTTCTGTAGTAATCACGCTGTTTTATCTGACCGGTGTGTTTATATTGGTTATGCACTTGCAGCACTCCTTGATTAATGTTCTTCAAACCTTAGGAATTTCAGCAAAAATGCACCATATCGCTATTCACTCAACCGTAGCGCTTTTAGGAGTAGGGTTTGTTTCTATTCCTGTTTATGTGTGGTTAATGTCATGAGTGAGTTTGAGTTAGACAGCCACGCGCCAAAAGGGCCATTACAGGATAGATGGAAACAGCATAAATATAATTCTCGTGTTGTCAGTCCGGCGAATCGTAAAAAATATACAGTGATTGTTGTTGGAACTGGGTTGGCTGGCGCTTCTGCTTCTGCTTCATTAGGCGAAATGGGCTTTAATGTAAAAACCTTTTGTTTTCAGGATAGTCCCCGCCGAGCTCACAGTATTGCTGCCCAAGGTGGTATTAATGCGGCCAAAAATTATCAGAATGATGGTGACAGTGTCTGGCGTTTGTTTTACGACACGATTAAAGGTGGCGATTTCAGAGCTAGAGAATCTAACGTTTTCCGTCTGGCTGAATTAAGCACCGCCATTATCGATCAGGCAGTGGCCCAAGGCGTACCTTTTGCCCGTGAATATTCGGGATATCTGGCAAACCGTTCGTTTGGTGGTGCTCAGGTGTCGCGGACGTTCTATGCCAGAGGACAAACCGGGCAACAACTGTTACTGGGTGCCTATCAGGCCATGAGCAGACAGATTGCCGAAGGTACAATTACCCATCAGTCTCGCTGTGAAATGCAGGAGCTGATCATGGATGGTGACAGAGCTGTTGGCATTATCACTCGTGATCTGGTTACCGGCGAATTAGAAAGTCATATTGCTGATTGTGTGGTGTTATGCACGGGTGGTTACAGCAACGCTTTTTATCTGTCGACCAATGCCAAAGGCTGTAATACCTCGGCTATTTGGCGTGCCCATAAAAAAGGGGCTTTATTTGCCAATCCCTGTTTTACCCAGATTCATCCCACCTGTATTCCACAGCATGGTGAATTACAGTCAAAACTGACATTAATGAGTGAATCTCTGCGTAATGATGGCCGTGTATGGGCGCCTAAAAATAAAGCCGATTGTGATAAACGGCCTGAAGATATTCCAGAACAAGATCGTGATTATTTTCTGGAACGCATGTACCCGTCATTTGGTAATTTGGTACCGCGCGATATTGCGTCACGCGCCGTGAAACTAATTTGTGATGAGGGCCGTGGTGTAGGTTTTGAAATTGAAGGCAAAAAATTAGGTGTCTACCTGGATTTTGCTCAGGCAACCAAAAAACAGGGATTAGCTACGGTTGAAGAAAAATATGGCAATTTGTTTGAGATGTATCAACGAATAACCGCTGAAAATCCGTATGAAACTCCAATGCGCATTTATCCTGCTGTGCATTACACCATGGGCGGCTTATGGGTTGATTATAATCTGATGACAACCATCGATGGCTTGTTTGCCGGAGGCGAAGCGAATTTTTCAGATCACGGCGCCAATAGATTAGGCGCCAGTGCATTAATGCAGGGGCTGGCCGACGGCTATTTTATTTTGCCTACGACCGTAGCGGATTTTTTAGCCAAGCATAAGCCTGTTAAATCAGAAAATTATTCAACGCAGATTGATGAAGCCATGTCGTCAGCCAAAAGCCGAATCGATGGCTTGATGAATGCACCTGAACCATCTATCACACCTGATGAGTTTCATCGTCAATTGGGACAGATCCTCTGGCATGCCTGTGGTATGGCAAGGACAAAATCATCACTTGAAAAAGCCATTAAGGAAATACAAACGCTGCGCGAGCAGTTTTGGCAGAAAGTAAAAATTTCTGGTTCTGAAGACGGCTTAAACCAAACCTTAGAGCGCGCAGGACGTGTTGCCGACTTTTTTGAATTAACAGAGTTAATGTGTATTGATGCACTGGACAGGGAAGAATCCTGTGGCTGTCATGCACGTGAAGAACATCTGACAGAAGAAGGGGAGGCCAAACGAAACGATATGGATTATTCCTATGTGGCCGCCTGGCAGTATAGTGGTGATATCAGCCACCCAACACTTTATCGTGAATACCTGCATTTTGATTTCGTTCGACCCAGCATAAGAAATTACCAATGATTTTTAAACTGAATATCTGGCGGCAATCTGGACCCGATAAAAAGGGTGATTTCGAGACATATGAAATTGAGGCGAGTGAAGATTCTTCATTTCTGGAGATGATGGATGCTCTGAATGAAAAGTTGATTCTACAAGGGGATGACCCGATTGCTTTTGACTTCGACTGTCGTGAGGGGATTTGTGGCTCATGTAATCTGGTTATCAATGGCACACCGCATGGTAAACAACGGGCAACGACCACCTGTCAGCAGTACATGCGTGACTACAAAGATGAAAAAGAATTATGGATAGAGCCATGGCGAGCCACCGCTTTCCCGATTATCAAAGATCTTATCGTTGATAGAAGTGCCTTTGATCGCATTATCCAGGCTGGCGGATATATCCCCATCCGCACTGGTTCGGCCTGTGAAGCAAATACTTTACCCATAGATAAACAGGTTGCAGATGATGCATTTGATGCGGCGACTTGTATCGGCTGTGGTGCCTGTGTCGCTGTTTGTCCAAATGCCTCAGCTACATTATTTGTTGCAGCAAAAATCTCCCATCTATCGGTCCTCCCACAAGGAGGTATGGATAAACAGCGACCAGCTAAATTACTAAAAGCCATGGAAGATGAAGGTTTTGGTAGTTGCAGTAACTATCGTGAGTGCGAACGCGTTTGCCCGAAAGAAATCAAAGTCAGCGCGATTACCACCATGAATCGCCTTCTTTACCAAAATCGTTGATGCATTCTACGGAGTGTTATCATCCCTCACTGAGAAAACGAATGGTTACCATCGGATGACAGAAGAGCAAAGTAAAGCAGCATTATCAGAATCTATTACTGTGGGCTGGCGCGAGTGGTTGAGCCTCCCACAACTTGGCCTCACCAGAATCAAAGCAAAAGTGGACACCGGAGCAAGGACCTCAGCTATCCATGCCTTTTCAGTTGAAGAGTTTGAGCAGGATCAGCAACTCTGGGTTCGATTTGGCGTGCATCCTAATCAGGGAGACAATGACACTATCAAATGGTGTGAAGCCTTAGTCATTGATCAGCGCAATGTGACGGATTCGGGGGGGCATACGGAAAAGCGTTATGTGATTCAGACTGAGCTATCACTGGGGCAAAAGCAATGGCCTATAGAAGTCACTCTGACAAACCGCGATAATATGCTGTTTAGAATGCTGTTAGGTCGAACCGCCATGACTGCCGGCAATCTTATTGTCAATCCTGCCATGTCATTTATGACTGGCCAAAGTGTTCAGGAGCATGATGAACAGCCTGTTAAAGAATTTTTTGATGGAGAAAGTTGATGAAAATCGCCGTTCTTTCTCGTAACCCCAAGTTATATTCAACCCGTCGTCTGGTTGAGGCCGCAGAGGCTCGTGGTCATGAAGTACATGTATTAGATGTGCTTCGCTGCTATATGAATATTACTTCATTAAAACCAGAAGTTCACTACAAAGGCGAAATTCTGACAGGTTATGATGCGGTCATTCCGCGGATTGGCGCTTCTGTCACTTTTTACGGTACTGCTGTGCTGCGTCAGTTTGAAATGATGAATGTGTATCCGCTCAATGAGTCAGTGGCTATTAGCCGCTCACGAGATAAACTACGTGCGCTGCAATTGCTATCCCGAAAAGGGATTGGTCTGCCAGTGACCGGATTTGCACACCGACCGGATGATGTTGATGACTTAATCAAAATGGTGGGCGGTGCACCTTTAGTTATTAAGCTGCTGGAGGGAACGCAAGGTATCGGTGTTGTTTTAGCAGAAACAGAACAAGCGGCAGAGAGTGTTATTGAGGCCTTTATGGGAATGAAGGCCAATATTCTGGTTCAAGAATTTATCAAAGAAGCAGGCGGTGCCGATATTCGCTGTTTTGTGGTGGGGGATAAAGTGGTCGCCTCAATGAAACGTCAGGGAAAAGAAGGCGAGTTTCGCTCTAATCTACATCGTGGTGGTAGCGCTAATTTAATCCGTATTTCTCCCCTAGAGCGAGCAACCGCAGTTCGTGCCGCAAAAACGATGGGTTTGAATGTCTGTGGTGTTGATTTATTGCGTTCAAATCACGGTCCGGTTGTAATGGAGGTGAATTCATCACCAGGCCTGGAAGGCATTGAAAATGCCACTGGTAAAGATATTGCCAGCATGATTATCGACTTCATCGAGAGAAATGCACGTTCAGGCAAAACAAAAACGCGGGGTAGGGGCTAAACATGTCCGATGTGCTGGTGTTGGCTGGTGAAGAAGTCAGATTAGGACAAAGTAAGATTATTGATGTGCCTTTGCCTGATCTCTACATGCAAACAGCATTGAGTATGCCGGTACATGTCATCCGTGGACGTCGTAAAGGGCCTATCCTGTTTGTTTCAGCCGCGGTACATGGTGATGAAATCAATGGTGTTGAGATTATTCGCCGTTTGGTGAAAAGTAAAAGTCTTAAAGGTCTGAAAGGCACAATAATCGCCATCCCCGTTGTCAATGTGTATGGCTTTTTAAATCAGTCTCGTTATTTACCAGACAGACGTGATCTTAATCGTTGTTTTCCTGGTTCGGATGAAGGTTCACTTGCTGCCAGATTAGCGGATTCTTTTATGAAGGAAGTCGTCAGTCAGTGTACCCATGGTATTGATCTGCACACGGCTGCCATCCATCGCGATAATTTACCGCAGATACGCGCTGATTTATCCAATCCTGATGTTGAAATGATGGCCCATGCTTTTGATGCGCCGGTGGTGGTGAACTCCAGTTTGATTCAGGGGTCATTACGTTATGCCGCTGCGGCTTATGATGTGCCGGTTATCGTTTATGAGGCTGGTGAAGCCTTACGTTTTAACGAAATGGCTATTCGTGCAGGTGTTAAAGGCGTGTTAGCCGTCATGCGTCACATTGGGATGCTAGCCGTCACAAGACAAAAAAAGCGTCCTCACGAACCCTTTGTAGCACGCAGTAGTGTTTGGGTCAGAGCACCTGAAAGTGGTATTTTCAGAATGCTGGTGCCTATGGGGGCCAGTGTCAATAAAGGCGATCTACTAGGCATGGTGGCCGCACCCTATGGTAAGGGAGATTCGGAAACTGAGGTGCTGGCAAGCAGTTCTGGTATCGTCATTGGTCGCACAAATATCCCTTTGGTCAATGAAGGGGAAGCCTTGTTTCATATCGCAAGGTTTAATAAACCGGACGAAGTCGCTGATAGTCTGCTGGCTTTTCATACGGACTTGGATCCAGCGACAGACACTGCAGTGCCTGATGAATTACCCATAATTTGAGCCGATGTCACTGTGGTGTCATCTCGGTAATGTAATAATTGAAATAATTCTTTGCTTTTTCACTGCAAACTAGTGAAAATCGCGCCCTTTAACTAACCAAGACGGGAATAATCGTCAATGCAGAAAACGCCTTTTCCTCCTATCGATAACGAGCTGGATTTAAGTACTGAATGGAGTGCTGAACATAGTGCTCGCTTATATGGTGTCAGGGACTGGGGAAGCGACTACTTTGATGTGTCAGAAGATGGTAATGCTGTTGTCACCGTCCAGTTTGGTGAGAAAACCATACAGGTACCTATCATTGACATCGTCAATGGCATGCGTGAGCGTGGACTGGATATGCCAGCTGTGTTACGCATTGAAAATCTGCTAGATCAGCGCATCACTCAACTTAATGAAGCATTCTCACGGGCGATTGATGAGGCAGGTTATAAAAATCATTACCGTGGCGTATTTCCTATCAAAGTTAATCAGCAGTGTCATGTTATCGAAGAGATTGCTGACTACGGCAGTCGTTACCATCATGGTCTGGAAGCGGGGAGTAAAGCGGAATTAATTATTGCCCTGTCACAGCTTCGTGATCATGACAGTCTGATTGTCTGCAATGGCTACAAAGACGAAGAGTTTATCGACCTTGGTCTTTATGCCCGTCAAATGGGAATCAAGTGCTTCTTTGTGCTGGAAACCGCCATGGAGCTGGACATTATTCTTGAGCGTAGCCGTGCTCTGGGTGTTGATCCCTTAATTGGCGTGCGTATTCGTCTGGCTTCTATGGTGGAAGGTCACTGGAATGAAGACAGTGGCGATCGCTCGATCTTCGGTTTATCTACCAGTGCTCTATTAGGCGTGGTTGATAAGCTTAAACAAACCAACATGCTGCACTGTTTGCAGTTACTTCACAGCCATCTGGGATCTCAAATTCCTAATATCCGTAATATCCGTACTGGTGTAATGGAAGCCTGTCGATTTTACGCTGGCCTTATCGAAGAAGGCGCTCCAATGGGATATATCGATATGGGCGGTGGTTTGGCTGTTGACTATGAGGGGGCCAGAAGCAACAGCACGCATAGTATGAACTATGGTTTGGACGAATATTGTTACAACATTGTAGAAGCCTTACAGGAAAGTCTGGACCCACTGGATATCCCACATCCAGTGATTATTTCTGAGTCTGGTCGTGCGCTGGTGGCCTATTCTTCAATGTTATTATTCAATGTGCTTGAAGTACGTGAACATAAAGCTGAACCGATCCCTGCCGAAGCCCCAGAAGATAGTCATGACCACATTATTAATCTATTTAGTGTGCTTGATTACGTCAGTCCGGAAAATTTGCAGGAGTGTTACAACGACTCTCTCTATTACCGTGATGAGATGCGTGAATTATTTCACCATGGACAAGCGACCATTCGTGAACGAGCATTAGCAGAAAACCTGGCACTCGCTATTCTGGAAAAGATTTCTAATCTGCTGCCACAGGCAAGACGCGTGTCTCAGGAGCTGGAAGCATTACCCGAATTGCTGTCTGATATTTACTATGGCAATTTCAGCTTATTCCAGTCATTACCGGATATCTGGGCAATTGATCAGCTTTTCCCGATCATGCCAATCCATCGATTAAACGAAGCGCCGGTCAGAGATGCAGTTTTAGCGGATATGACCTGTGACTGTGACGGTAAGATCGATAACTTCATCTCACCAACCGGAGTGAAAAAAACACTACCGCTACACGAACTGAAACATGGTGAGGAATATTATTTAAGTGTTTTCCTGGTCGGTGCGTATCAGGAAACCTTGGGTGACTTACACAATCTGTTTGGTGATACCAATGTCGTCAGCGTGCATATCAACGAGGAAGGTGGTTTTGATTTCCGTCGTGAATTCCATGGTGACAGCATCGCCGACGTATTAAGCTACGTTGAGTACGATCCTAAACACATGTTAGAACAATTCCGTCGTATTGCAGAAGAAGCGGTGCGTGATGGACGAATTTCGGTGCCGATGCGCCAACAAATGTTGCATGCTTTTAAAGAAAGTATGCATGGCTATACTTTTTTTGAACGTTAATTGAGACGAGTTAAAGGAATTCAGCAATGTCTAAAGTCCTGATTATTGGTGCCGGCGGTGTCGGTGGCGTAGTCACACATAAATGTGCACAGTTACCAGAAGTATTCTCTGAAATTGTTTTGGCAAGCCGAACAGAAGAAAAATGCAAAGCTATCGCTGCCCAATTGGATCGCCCGATTAAAACAGCGAAAGTGGATGCAGATAATGTCGCTGAGTTAACGGCATTGCTTGAACAGGAAAAACCGGACTTAGTGATCAATGTCGCTTTGCCATACCAGGATCTGACGATCATGGATGCCTGTCTGGCAGCAGGAGTGGATTATCTTGACACAGCCAACTATGAACCTTTGGATACTGCCAAGTTTGAATATAAATGGCAGTGGGCTTATCAAGATAAGTTTAAAGAGGCTGGTTTAACAGCATTGCTGGGAAGTGGTTTTGATCCCGGTGCAACCAATGTCTTCACCGCCTATATTGCTAAACATTATTTTGATGAAATCCATGAACTGGACATTATCGATGTCAATGGTGGTGATCACGGTTATCCGTTTGCAACCAACTTTAACCCGGAAATTAATATCCGCGAAGTGACTGCTGAATGTCGTCACTGGGAAAATAGTGAGTTTGTTGAAACGCCAGCAATGTCGAAAAAAGCGACATTTACCTGCCCAGAAGAAGTCGGTACCTACAATATTTACCGTATGTATCATGAAGAGCTGGAATCATTAACTAAAAATTTCCCGACACTGAAACGCGCTCAGTTCTGGATGAGTTTTGGTGAAAGTTACCTGAAACACTTGGAAGTGCTTGGAAATGTGGGCATGACAGGTATCGAGCCGATTGACTATAACGGTCAGAAAATCGTACCGATTCAGTTTTTGAAAGCCTTGTTGCCTGATCCTTCTACCTTAGGACCACGAACCAAAGGCAAAACCTGCATCGGTTGTGTGGTGAAAGGTATTAAAGACGGTAAAGAAAAAATTGTTTACCTCTATAACATCAAAGATCATCAGGATTGTTATAAAGAAGTGCAGTCTCAGGCGATTTCATACACCACAGGTGTGCCAGCCATGATTGGTGCCAAAATGATGTTAGAAGGCAAATGGAAACAACCTGGTGTTTGGAATATTGAACAGTTCGATCCTGATCCCTTCATGGAAGACATGAATAAATATGGCTTGCCATGGAATGTGATTGAGCTTGATAACTTTAATCTGGACAACTAATCTCCATGCAGTTTACTGATTTTGGCAAACTGGATTTATCCCGTTTGCCATCACCTTGTTTTGTGGTTGATGAAGTCGCGGTTGAGCGTAATTTACGTATTCTGCATGGTGTAGCGGTAGCCAGCGGTGCAAAAGTGCTGGGTGCCTTAAAAGCCTTTTCAATGTGGTCACTGGGTGATTTAACCCGCCAATATCTGAATGGCACCTGTGCCAGTGGTTTGCATGAAGCTCGCCTGGGTTATGAAGAATATGGTGGTGAAGTGCATGTGTTCGCTGCTGCTTTCAGTCAGGCAGATATAGATGAGCTGTTAACGTTTGCGAACCATATTGTGTTTAATTCATGCAGCCAGTGGCTGCGATTTAGAGAGCAGTGTCTAGCGGCCCAAAAGCAACGACCTGATCTGGAGTTTGGTTTACGAATCAATCCTGAACATTCTGAAGGGGCCGTGCCCATTTATGATCCGTGTTCGCCTGGATCGCGTTTAGGGATAACCTTATCGCAGTTAGATGAAACCGCATTGGAAGGAATTAGTGGTCTGCATTTTCATACCCTGTGTGAACAAGGTTTTGAACCACTTCAACGTACCGTAGCAGCGGTTGAATCAAAGTTCGGTCATATCTTGCCGCAAATGAAATGGGTCAACTTTGGTGGCGGTCATCATATTACTGCTGATGGCTATGATATTAATGGGTTGGTGGAGTTAATACAGGCATTTCAAGCACGCCATCAGGTACAAGTCTATCTTGAGCCGGGTGAAGCAATGGCCATCGGCACAGGCATTCTGAGCTGTGAAGTGTTGGATATTACCTGGAATAAACTGAATCAAGCCATTCTTGATACCTCCGCCACCTGTCATATGCCGGATACGCTGGAAATGCCATATCGCCCTGATATTCGTGGTGCTGGTGAGGCAGATGAGTTCGAATATACGTATAGACTGGGGGGCTTAACCTGTCTGGCGGGTGATGTGATTGATGATTACAGCTTCAAAGCACCGCTTGAAGTCGGTCAGCGGCTGATTTTCGAAGATATGGCGCATTACACGATGGTCAAAACCACCACATTTAATGGCACAAAATTACCAGCCATTGCGTTGTGGAACTCAGAAACCGATGCCTTACGCATTGTGAAAGAGTTCGGCTACGACGATTTTAAACACAGATTATCTTGAGTTGATGCAAATGGAAGATTATCCAATTTTTCTCGGTTCAGAAATTGAACAGCCAGAACCCGAACAAGCACTATTTCATGTTTTGCCTGTGCCTTATGAAAAAAGTGTGTCCTACGGTGGTGGTACAGCTTTGGGGCCTAATGCTATTTTACAAGCGTCATGGCAGTTAGAAGAATGGGATGGTAAGAGCAAACCCTGCGACGAGGGAATTTATACTTGTGAGCCAGTGGATTGTAGTGTTGCGCCACAACAAGTCATCGACAATATCGCTAAAGCAACAGCTGATATCGTAAAGAGCGGTGGAATGCCGGTTGTACTAGGTGGTGAACATACAGTCACGTATGGTGTAATAAAAGGCTTGCGTGATGCTGGTATAGAGGATTTTGGCATTGTGCAGATCGATGCACATGCCGATTTACGTCATGCCTACGAAGGTGACTTTCTGAGCCATGCCTCAGTGATGAAACGTGCTGTGGATATGGGTATTCCACTTTATCAGCTGGGTATTCGCGCTTACTGTGAAGAAGAAATGGCCTTCCGCGAAGAATTTGGCGTGTTATATCAGGATGCCGACGAGTTAGTGCCTAATCGGATTCAGTCCATCGAGCTACCTGACGATTTTCCACAAAAAGTGTTTTTTACACTGGATATTGATGGCATGGATCCTTCCGTTTTTCCATCAACTGGCACACCAGTGCCTGGTGGCCTTGATTGGTATCAGACACTCAACTTATTTGAGTCGGTTGCAAAACAGCGCGAAATCATTGGTTTTGACATTATGGAATTTGCCCCTATTGAGGGGTTCCATGCCTATGATTTTTCTGCTTCTTTGCTGACCTATAAATTGATGGGTATCGTGCAAAGAAATCGTCATTAATTAATAGGGCTTGTGCGCGACTCAAAAAACGAATGAATCAGATAGCCTGGTTATAGGCTAAGGATATGAGGCAATTAACAAATTAAGTCTTTTCCTCATTCCATGAAACAGATAAAATTCGGCCTTTTTCTAATCTTTGGGATTTTTTCATCATGAATCAAGCTACAGTAAAACTGTTGGAAGACTACTACAATGCATTTAACCGCGGCGACATGGATGCATTTCTTAATATGCTGACAGACGATGTCATTCATGATGTAAACCAAGGTGGTCGCGAAATCGGTAAAGAAGCATTCAAAAAATTCATGGATCGTATGAATGCTCACTATAAAGAAAATATCGTTGATATTTCGATCACAACCAATGATGCTGGTGACCGTGCTGCGGTTGAATTCACTGTATTAGGTGAATACTTGTCAACTGATGAAGGTTTACCAGAAGCCGCAGGTCAAACATATCGTTTACCAGCAGGTGCATTCTTTGTGATTCGTGATGGTAAAGTCGCTCGTATTACTAACTACTACAACTTAGAAGACTGGATCGCCCAAGTCGCAGGCTAAGAGGTGTGCGATGTTAAGACTGGAAAGACTGTCTGGCGATAAACTCAATCAATACATTCCGGAGCTCGCCGAGCTCCGGATTCGTGTTTTTCGTGACTTCCCTTATCTTTATGATGGGGATCTGACTTACGAAGAAAAATATCTTAAGACATATATCGAAGCGCCTGACAGCGTCATTGTATTGGCCTTTGACGCTGAGCATGTTGTTGGTGCGTCTACTGGCATTCCACTCAAATACGAAACAGACGAAGTCAAAGCCCCATTTATCGCTGCTGGTTATGATATCGATAAGATCTTTTATTGTGGTGAATCGGTATTACTGTCTCAGTACCGTGGACAAGGTGCCGGTGTTGCGTTTTTTGATGAAAGGGAAGCCCATGCGCATGAAGTCGGTGGATTTGAATACAGCTGTTTTTGTGGTGTTCAACGTCCAGAGGATCATCCACAGCGACCCGCTGACTATCAGCCATTAGATAATTTCTGGCGTAAACGCGGTTATGAAAAACACCCTGAACTCAATACCACATTCAGCTGGAAAGAAGTTGGCGAGACAATTGAATCGCCTAAGCCGATGACTTTCTGGATGAAAAAAATTTAAATCTCTTTAGCGTCTGGCTTTTAACACTCAAGCGACGTTATACCTAATTCTCTGGAACATGAATGAGCAAAGTAAAAGCGGCAGTTGCCCAATATGATATTGGCTTTTTCGCGCAATGGTTTGAATTTGAAGATAAATTAACACAATGGGTAAGCCAGGCAGCTAACAATGGCGCTAAGTTACTGGTTTTCCCTGAGTATGGCAGTATGGAACTGGCTTCCCTGTTTGGTGAGTCGGTTTATAAAGATTTGGGAAAACAACTGCATTCGATGCAAGAAGTCTATGCCGATTATGAGGCGCTTTATGCCCAGTTAGCCAAGCAGTTTGATGTGATGATATTGGCCAGTTCTTTCCCTGTACTGCAGTCTGATGGTAGCTTCCGTAACCGCGCTAATCTGTATGGTGTTGATGGTCTTATTGACTATCAGGACAAACTCATCATGACACGGTTTGAAAATGAACAATGGTTAATTCATGCCGGACAAGACATTAAAGTTATCGATACAGATATTGGTCGCCTTGCTATCAATATTTGTTATGACAGTGAATTTCCGTTAATCGCGCATCAGCAAGTTCAGGCTGGCGCGGATGTGGTACTGGTACCGAGCTGTACTGACACTCAAGCGGGTTTTTATCGTGTCAGAATCGGTTGCCAGGCACGTGCGCTTGAAAACCAGTGTTATGTATTACAATCACCGACATTTGGTGAAGCATTGTGGTCAGAAGCCGTCGATGTGAATACAGGACGTGCCAGCATCTACACACCCGTAGATTATGGCTTCCCAGATAATGGTATTCTGGCGGAAGGTTCTGCCGATACTGCACAGTGGGTCTATGCCGATTTGGATGTGAATGAGATTGCCCGTGTACGTCAGCAGGGACAGGTATTTAATTATCGTGATTGGCCCTTGCAAAATGAACTACGTGGCCCCAGATTAGATTGATATTAAACGCCGTCTTAAAGATGGCGTTTTTTTTAGATAGCCGTTTTAGCCAAACCTTCAGATTTAGCGTCTGGCATGCCAATAAAAATAGAATAGATGCGTGTCTTCAGGCGAACGCATGAAATAGACAGGAGTGCTCCATGTTAGATAATGCTCAGATAAAGCAGATTATTAACGACTTTCAGGACCCCTCGACCGAAATAAAACTCGGAGAGACGAACCCAGCGATTATGGTGGCAGAGAATGCAGGTAAACAAACTGTTTCTGTCGTTCTGCGTTATCCGGTCAAAGGCTATATTGAACAACTCAACACAGCGTTAACATCTGCTTTACAACAAGCAGGAGCAGACAATGTCAGTGTTGTCGTTTCAAGCGAAATTATCAAACATAAAGTTCAGCAGGGCGTCCAGGCACTGGATAATATTAAAAACATCATTGCTGTTGGCTCTGGTAAAGGTGGCGTTGGTAAATCAACCACGTCAGCCAATCTCGCTCTGGCACTCGCTGCAGAAGGCGCAAGCGTCGGTGTGCTGGATGCCGATATTTACGGACCAAGCCAACCTCGAATGCTGGGTGCCAATCGCCGTCCTGAATCACCCGATGGCAAGTCGATGAATCCCGTCGAAAGTTACGGTATTCAAACCATGTCGATTGGTTTCCTCATTGATGAAGAAGAACCGATGATCTGGCGTGGGCCGATGGTGACTCAAGCCCTGCAACAATTATTGGGCGAGACAAACTGGAAAGATCTGGATTATCTGATTATCGATCTGCCACCGGGCACAGGTGATATTCAATTAACCTTGTCGCAAAAAGTCCCTGTCAGTGGTGCCGTTATTGTAACGACGCCACAAGACATTTCTTTGCTGGATGCTCGTAAAGCATACAAGATGTTTGAAAAGGTCAAAGTACCGGTACTGGGTATTGTTGAAAATATGAGCACCCATATCTGTAGTCAGTGTGGCCATGAAGAACACATTTTTGGTGACGGTGGCGGTCAGCGTATGGCCGAACAGTACCATCTTAATTTACTCGGCAGTTTACCTTTGGATATTCGAATCCGTGAAGATGCTGACTCGGGTAAACCCAGTGTAGTGACCGAACCTGAAGCTGAGATTTCAATGGCGTATCGACAGATTGCTCGTCGCGTTGGTGCCAGACTGGCCATGCAGGGCAAAGATTACTCAGCAGCGTTTCCAAACATTGTGATTAAAAATGACTAATGTTTAGCTAAGACACGATAAAGCCTGTTTAAGATATATTTTAATAGGCTTATGATTGGACATTTATAAAGGTATAACCAAGCAACTATGATTAAGTCAGATAAATGGATCCGTCGTATGGCGGCGCAGGGAATGATTTCGCCTTTTGAGCCAGGTCAGGTTCGATATCGTGATGATAACCGTATTATCTCTTATGGCACCTCCAGCTATGGTTATGATGTTCGTTGTTCAAACGAGTTTAAAATTTTCACCAATATCAACTCAGCGATTGTTGATCCAAAAAACTTTGATGAAAGCAGTTTTGTGGATGTGACATCTGATGTTTGTATCATCCCACCGAATTCATTTGCACTGGCCAGAACCGTTGAAACCTTCAAAATTCCGCGTAATGTTTTGACCGTATGTTTGGGTAAATCTACTTATGCACGCTGCGGCATCATTGTGAATGTCACCCCGTTGGAACCAGAGTGGGAAGGGCAAGTAACATTAGAGTTTTCTAACACGACCCCATTGCCTGCCAAGATTTATGCTAATGAAGGTGTGGCGCAGATGTTATTTTTCGAATCTGATGAAGTCTGTGAAACATCTTATGCCGACCGCGGTGGTAAATATCAAGGCCAGTCTGGTGTGACCCTTCCTCGTTCCTGATGCCGATGTCTTTTTTTACTCAGAATGTAATACGAACCCTCAGCAGTGCTGCACTGATACTGCTTTCAGTGTCAGCCTGTACAGAAGAAAGAACACCGACAGAATCCTGGAAGCACAGTGAAAATGGCAGTTATGCGTCGAGTTTCTCTCCAGATGGTCGTTATGTTCTGGTGGGAGACATTGATTTACCGGCCAAGCTTTGGGACCTTGAAACGAATAAGGTGAAATACACTTGGCAAAATACGCCAAGTGATAGCGGCACTACCACGGATGTGGCTTTTTCTGATGACAGTAAAGTCGCTGCCACCGTAGAGTCTAAAGTCATTGTGTTATGGAATATGGAAAATGGTGAGCCGATGATTCGGCTTGAGTTTCCTGTCACTATTAAAGACATTGCTTTATCGCCAAGAGGAGATCATCTGCTTTTGGCATTACAAGACAGAACCGCCGTTTATTTTGATGTCATCAGAAATCGCGTGGTGCAAATCTTTAAACACGATGGCAAAGCCGTGAACTCTCCGATTGACCAGCTTATTAATACAGTGGATATTTCACCCAATGGTAAGTATGGGTTAACAGGTGGTGATGATCACACAGCAAGAATGTGGAATTTAGAAACTGGTCAGCAATTACGCATCTGGCAACATAAGAATGATGTGAGTTTTGTCTCGTTTGACCCGAGAGGTGGCAATGTCATTAGTTCAGCAGGTAATGCTCAAACTCGTATCTGGAGTGTAAAAAGTGGTAAGCAAGTCGCTGTGTTGACTACATCACTGGTGGATGTAGATGGTATATGGGGTGACTTCCCAGTTTTTAAAACGACGACCACGGCAATAGCTTATTCACCTGATGGTAAATATGTTGCTACGGGTCACCCAAATCGTGAAATTTGTGTCTGGCGAGCACAAAATGGTCAAGCCTTGGGCTGTTGGTTGACACCACGCAAAGACGCTTTAAAACCGGGTGTGGTAATTCAAGCGCTGGCTTTTAGCCCAGATGGCCGCTCAGTATATAGTGAGCTTGGCAATGGTCTCGCACAGAAATGGCGTATTCGATAATTGATGGCGGACACATTATTAAAACTGGTTTTTTTGTCCCTGAATCTCACAAAGAAGTGGTTAAACAGGCAATTTTTGCTGTGGGAGCCGGACAATATGATGGTTATGATTCCTGTTGCTGGGAATCGCAAGGAATGGGGCAGTTTCGTCCTCTAGCTGGAAGCCAACCTTATATCGGCCAACAAGGTCAGGTGGAATATGTACCTGAGTTCCGGATAGAAACCGTTTGTCCCAGCCAAAAGATAAAGCCTATATTGCAAGCCTTAATTTCTGCACATCCTTATGAAACCCCAGCCTACGAAGTCTGGTCTGTAAAAACACTAGACGACTTTTAATAGAGAAATATGATGGATCTTTCTAACGTGGAACAGTCACCAAAAATGACCTTATTAGCCAACTATCAGGTGCCTCGTTATCTGGTGGATGAGGCATTACTTCATTTTGATTTGGATAAATCAAAAACAAGGGTTATCAGCACGTTAAAAATGCGGCTTAACCCGGAATCATCTGCTGGTGAGTGTGTGCTCGATGGTGAGTCACTGGATTTGATTAGTATAAAATTGGATGGAAAATTACTTTCTGATAGTGAGTATGAGGTCAACAGCAAGTCACTGACTATTGCAGAGGTGCCTGAACAGTTTGAATTAGAAATTATTACCGAGATACATCCCGATCAGAACACTGCGTTGGAAGGCTTATATCATTCTGGACGTTTATTGTGCACTCAGTGTGAGGCGGAAGGGTTTAGACGGATTACCTATTACCCTGATCGTCCGGATGTAATGACGGTATTTACAGTGACGATTGTTGCCGATGCAAAACAGTGGCCGGTGATGTTATCGAACGGTAACCTAGAAGAACAGGGCCAGTTTAATGATGGTCGTCATTGGGTGCGCTGGCATGATCCTCATCCCAAGCCGAGTTATTTATTCGCGCTGGTTGCTGGTGACTTATATTGCCAGCAAGATCACTTCAGAACCATGAATGGTCGCGATGTCACATTACGTATCTACGTTGATCCTGAGAATAAACATAAATGTGACCATGCATTAGTGTCGTTAAAACAATCAATGAAATGGGATGAAGAGGTCTATGGCCGTGAATATGATCTAGATGTATTCATGATTGTGGCTGTTAACGACTTCAATATGGGGGCTATGGAAAACAAAGGCTTGAATATCTTCAATGCTGCCTGTGTATTAGCCACACCCGAAACAGCGACCGATGACGATTTTTACACCATCCAAAGCATTGTTGCCCATGAATATTTTCACAACTGGTCTGGTAATCGGGTTACCTGCCGTGACTGGTTTCAGTTAAGCCTGAAAGAAGGCTTTACAGTCATGCGTGATCAGAGCTTTAGTGCTGATCTGAACTCAGCAGCGGTACAGCGTATTGATGATGTGAATGGCCTGCGTAGTATGCAGTTTGCTGAAGATGCTGGCCCAATGGCCCATCCAGTTCGCCCTGACTCCTATATTGAAATCAGTAATTTTTATACGGTGACGATTTATGAGAAAGGCGCTGAAGTCGTCCGTATGATCAAAACATTGGTTGGCGATGAAGGTTTTAGAAAAGGAACGGATCTTTACTTTGATAGACATGATGGTCAAGCTGTCACCACCGATGATTTTGTCAAAGCGATGGAAGACGCCAATAGTGTTGATTTAAGTCAGTTTAAACGGTGGTATGAACAAGCTGGTACGCCGGAGCTATCGGTTAAGACACACTACGATCCTGTGCAACAACGTTTCAGCCTTACCCTCCACCAATCCTGTCCAGCTACACCAGGGCAAGATAATAAGTTAAATTTCCATATTCCTGTTGCTGTGGGCTTACTGGATAGTGATGGCAATAATATGCCAATGCAGTTAGCGGAAGAGGTAACCCCCTATGATGGCGATACGCGTGTTTTGTCATTGACAGAAACAGAGCAGACGTTTGAGTTTATCCATGTTTCTGAAGAGCCTGTTGCATCAGTTTTACGCGGATTTTCGGCTCCGGTAAAACTCAAGTATGACTTAACAAATAAGCAATTAGCCTTCTTAATGGGCCGTGACACCGACAGCTTTAATCGTTGGGATGCTGGTCAGCAATTAATGATTAATGTGTTGTTGGAAATTGTTGATGATATTCAAAAGCAGAATACATTAGCCTTATCACCATTATTGCTGTCACAGCTTGAAGCCGTCTTGAATGACGAACAGTTAGATCCAGCACTTGTGGCAAAAATGTTGACTCTGCCAACGGAAAACTATTTGGCTGCACAGATGCCTGTAGCTGATGTAGATGGCATTCATCAGGCTAGAGAGTTTGCAAAACGACAGATTGCCATATCACTGAAACCATTATTCAATGCACGTTATGAAAGTCTGAGTAAACAGAAAAAATATCAGTTCAATGCAGAAGATATGGCTGCACGTAGTCTTAAAAATCTATGTTTATCCTATTTGGCCGCCACCGATGATCCGCTACAAATGCAACGCTGTCTGCGTCAGATGAAAGTGACTGACAATATGACAGAATTATTGGCTGGCTTACGTTTGATGGTCGATCAGGCTGGACCAGAACGCGAACACGCATTACGTGCGTTTTATGAGCAATGGAAACATGATCGTCAAGTAGTTGATAAATGGTTATCGGTGCAAGCTGTATCGAAACTACCTGATACCTTGTTACGTGTTAAAGCGTTGATGAAGCATGAAGCATTTAATATTAAAAATCCAAATAATGTTCGTGCGTTAATTGGCCAGTTTTGCCGCAATAACCCTGTCCATTTTCACGCGAAAGATGGTTCTGGCTATCGATTCCTGGCAGAGCAAATATTAGTGTTAGATAAGCTCAATCCTCAAGTTGCAGCAAGAATGCTCGGCGCGTTAAATTCATGGCGTCGTTATGATCTTGAGCGTCAAGAATTAATGAAAGCGTCATTGGAACAGATTGCTATGCAAAAAGACTTATCAGCCGATGTTTATGAAATCGTCACAAAATATCTGGCAACATAATAATGTATGAGCTTCATCCACAATTAAAACAAGATACTATCCGGATTGGCGAGTTTGAACTGTGCGAAGTGCTGTTAATGAACGATATGCGCTATCCATGGTTGATACTGGTGCCGAAACGTGAAAATAAAGCTGAGATTTATCAGCTGACTGAGCAAGAGCAGCAGCGTTTGTTGATCGAATCCAGTTTTGTGAGCAAGGCTATGTCGGGTTTATTTTCAGCCGCTAAAATGAATATTGCAGCTTTAGGGAACATGGTTGAACAACTGCATATTCATCATATTGCTCGCTTTAAAACGGATGCCACTTGGCCGAAGCCTGTCTGGGGTATAGGCCAGGCAGAGCCCTATTCTGAGATTGCAAAGAAAGCTATGTTGTCACAATTGACGCAGGCTTTAGGTGACTATTTATTCTAGAAGATAATAGCGATGACCAGATTACGTTTTCGAATGAATCTTACTCCTGAACAAGCGCTTCGTTATTATCAAGGTATGGCCAAAACGGTGATCGTTACAGCTGAAACGGGACAAAGATTAAGTTTCCCTGCTGAACATATTCGTCAGTTCGTTGATAGCAGAGGCGTGAATGGCTTGTTTTCCATTGAGTTTGACGACAATAATAAACTGATAGGTATAACACGCTTGACTCACTGAATGAACGTTATCGGGCCATCAAGTAACGTTGGCTGGGGCTTACTAATGTAATATCCCTGAGCATAATCGACACCAAGTTCAGCCAAAACTTCAAGAATCTCAGCACTCTCAACAAACTCAGCCACCGTATTTTTGCCCATGCCTTTAGCTACAGAAACCAAGGCTTCGACAAATAGCTTGTCATCATTATTTTCTGTGATATGGGTGATAAACATGCCATCAATTTTCACCATATCAACAGGTAGTTCTCGCAAATAACGGAATGAGGCAAAGCCAGAGCCGAAGTCATCTATAGAGAATCGACAACCTAAATCACGCATTTCACTCATCAATAGTCTTGCTTGATTAATATCAGCGACGGCTGCCGTTTCTGTCAATTCAAATAATAAATGATCTGGACTGGCATTATATTGTCCTAAAAGGTGTTTTAGCAGCGGTATAAGATCAGCATCAAGCATTGCGTGGGCAGATAAGTTCAATGATAAAGTGATGTTTATGCCTTGTTGTTCCAGATCCGCTAGTTTGGCAATGCCTTTTTCTAATACATAGTGATCGATTCGGTGGATTAAGCCTGATTGTTCAGCAATTTCAATAAACATGCCTGGACTGTGTACTTCACCATCCTCATCTAACATGCGTAGCAGCACTTCATAATGGCTCACCGCTTGGGTTTGAATCTGCATGATAGGTTGGAAATAGAGTATAAAACGGTCGTCTGACAATGCATCTTCTATTTTCTGTTTCCAACGCATACGTTCCTGGAGTTGTTTTCCTAGCATGTCGTCATGGGTAAACAGCCGCCAAGTATCTTTACCATGTGACTTTGCTTGATACATCGCCAAATCTGCACTGCTTAAGAGACGATCCACATTGAACTCATTGAGTGGAAAAGGCACGATGCCGATACTGGAAGAAATGCTGTAGCGAACTTGTTCAAATTCAAAGTGCAGAGTATGTAATCTTGCACTGATTTGTTCACACAGAATAATAGCAGTATTTAGATCAGTTTCAGGCAAAATGATGGTAAATTCATCACCGCCTAATCGTGCTAATACATCTTTATCACGACTGACCTCTGTCAGTGCTCTTGCTACATTCTTGAGTAATTGGTCACCGATATTATGACCACAACTGTCATTGATATCTTTGAAATGATCCAAATCAAGCACCAGCAAAATACCTTGTTGCTCATTGAAAATAGCTTGTTTGAGAATATGTTCGAACTGATTCTTAAGTTTTTTTCGATTATAGAGTTCAGTTAATGGGTCATGGGTTGCAAGCCAGCGTAACTCAGTCTCATTTTGTTTTTTTTCTGTTATATCGATGCCTACTGAGAGAATCACAGCATTATTGGTGGGCACTCGGAAATTGGAATGTATCCAAGAGATAGTATGGCTCCGTCCATCAGTTGAGAGAATGTCGGATTCCATGTGAACTATCTTTTCACCGTGATCGGACAGTTGCTTAAGTGATTGATCAACCCTCTGCCAATCAGAAGGATGAAAAAATTGTTCAAATGACTGATTTAATACGTCACTTGCTTGATAGCCGGTGATGCGGGTCGCATGTTCATTGAAGCTCGAGATACAGTGATTTTTATCCAATGTAATAATAATTAACTGGGCTGTGTCTATCAGATTACTGACAAAGTCCCTTTCTTGTATCAGCTCTTGCGTCCGCTTATTGAGTGAATCCGTCTGCTTGTTAACAGAGCTTTCCAGATCTTCCAGTTGTTCTGAAAGTACTACGGCAGACTGTTCAAGGATATTCAGCTCATCAATGTAATGTCTTGGTAATGTATGGTTCAGCATATTTCTGACTTCAAGGTATTTCTTCTCGGCCAGAAGAGGCAGGGCTTTGGAGACTGCTGATAATCGCCTCAGTGGCGCTGATAATAGTAAGAATAGACTGCCACCAATTGCGATTAAGCCAATAAGTGACCAGGCAATGGTCCTATAAGTAAGGCTGCTAAGCTCATGTTGCTGATTGGCGATATTATCGATTATCACCAGTACAACATTACTCACTTGTTTGAGCTTAACAAACTGAAATTCAACCGGTAAATTCGAATCGCGTAAGATCAATTTATCGCGATCAATGTCTTGATAACGATAGTGTTTTGCTAGATATTTTAAATAAGCAATATTGCTATTGAATGAAGTGAGTACATTGAGATGACGCTCCCAGAGCGATGTATCAGCTTGACGTAACTCCTGTGTGTTGGACTGATCAGAAATAATGGCAATATCGGCACCCGTTTGTGCCTGAAAATCTAACAATGATTGCGTCAGATTATAGCCCAGCACTAAGACATGATTAGTCGGGCTATCCGCCAGAATAGGTAATAAGAGGTATTGTTTACAACTGACTTCGCAGTTGAGTTGATTCTGAGCTAGTTCAGTTTCTGCGGTGAGTGTAATAATCGATTTTATGAATTTTGGTGTGGGAGGACCCCATCCACCTAAGTTTCGGCCAGTACTGTCAAACAATTGTACTTGGGAAACATCCCAGTTCAATTCAAGGTCACTGCGGTAACGCTGAATACGCTCTAAAATATCTGTGTGTTTTCCTGATGCTGCTTGTTGCGTGGTATCAGGTGAAATAAGCAACTCAGCAAGTCGTTGTAGCTGATCTCGTGTGGTCGTGATTTGTCCGAGTAGCTGTTGATGATATTGCTCCTGTAACTGAGAACGAAAAAAAACAAATTTTTGCTGAACATTCCAGTAAATAATGACATGAAAAATCAACAGAAAAATTAATAGAATAGAACTGAAAAATAGACCAGCTTTCCACCGAATACTTAAAAATGTATTACTAGTATTCATCAGTAGCACTAGAACCGATATGACAGAGATACAGCAAACATATCCCACCTCTTATGGGTATCTGTCACGTCGTTTTCTCGCGGTGATAGTGTCGCTACGCCCTCCACAATGTGGTACTCGGTCCGAAGCATTAAGTTTTGTGAAATATGCCAGCGTCCACCTAACACCCAGCTCTTTGAATAATATTCATGTGCTGGAACGGGCGCTCGATTGATCCCATTTGCAGCCAGTTGCTGACTATTGATGCGGTTTTGTCTAGCTGCTTTTTTTCCGTTCCAGTCATGTTTATTTAGCTGGAATTCTTCATAACGGATGAAGGCTTGCCATGCAGGCGTAAAATTGTAATTTGCCTGTAAGTAATAACCAATTGAATTAATATTCATCTGTGATACGGGACCACCGATATCAAGATAATCAACATTTTCAAAGGCAACTTCACTGGTAAACTGCCATTTCTCACCGTTATATTGACCTGAGAGGACGGTATAATCGATTTCAATTTCGCCTGAATTCATTCCCGGACCGAAAGGAAAGGGTACGCGGTCACTCGCACCAGCATCAAAATCGAGCGTGACTCTTGTCCCTGTGATTGAATATATCCATTGACCGCCATTATGCTCATAAAGGAGTTTTCCGAAGATACCCAATTTATCGTTTTGGATTGAGCCTGCCCAGTCATCACCCATATAGGCATATTCAACATTTTTATCTGCCAAGGTATAGCCGGTGCCTACTTCCATAAAGACCGTACCGCTATCTAGATCAAGGTTGTTATAAAAGTGCACACCATCGGCTGCCATAATGGTGTTTCTGACTTTATCGAAATAAATCACTTGAGGTAGGAATATAGCGCTTCTTGTATGAGCCACGTCCCGCGTTTCGTTATACAAACCAATTTCGTTTTTGATTCTGCCGATGTAGAGTCCAGAAGAGTAGGTGGTAGAGGAATACAGGGAAATATCAATTAAGCCATAATCAAGTCGTGGCGAGCCGTTATCAAATCTACCTGCTTGTCTGGACAATAGTTGGGCAGATAGCCTGAGTTTGGGATTGAGACTCAAGCTGCCATTGATACCAACTTCAGTGAATTCAAAACTACCATCATCACTCGGACCAAAAAAATGATTGTCAGTTGTATGTATGTAACCTTGCGATGCAAAACCGTGTAACACGATCCGTTCAAACCAAGGTGTATCATCATCGGCAATCGCAGCTGTCGAAATGCTGAGAAAGATGGATAGTAGTATTACCCTCATAAGTCCACCTTAATCATTTGAATACCTTCGTGTGTATCAGCGTTGTCCAAACTGATATAGCCAATTGCCCCTTCCGTACTGGCAACAGCATTAAGCATTTCCTGTTCGGAGTTAACGACTACGGGAGCAGCGCCTGTTCCAGAAAAAACCTGCCGGTCCCAAATTCGTCTGAGCTGGTATGGAAACATGCCCAATATAGACTTACAAAACTCATTATGCGTAGGGTTCTGATCTTGAAGAACGAAGACTTTGATTGGTGTGCCATCAGGCCATTGATGAACTCGCATGGCAAAGATCGAACGAGCAGTGGTTTTGCTTAATTGCTTGGTCTCAACCTGAACGTTGGCAATAACATTTTGAGCTGGTAGATCTTGCGATACCAGAAACAATAAAGTGATGAGGATTCTGATGCTTATCCATGTCATCAGCCTTGTTCCTTAAGCTGTGTTGAACCCAATTCTAGGCATGAATACAAAAAAAAGCCATGCTAAAAACAACTTTATGTTGTTCGGCTTATTCTTTGACAAAGATAAGAGAGGTTTTTGCTACTTGGTTATACCAGCTTTGTTTATCTTTACTTAGCCATTGCCACCAGAATCCCAAGCCCAGACAGAGCCAGGATATAACGCCTAAACTAAAACGTATGGCTGCCTGTTTCCAAGAGATTGACGGTGTAGTTAAGCTAATAAGTTTTATTTTCCATGCTCGCATACCGAGGGTTTGTCCTCCATGAGTCCAGAACCAGCCATAGAATAAAAAACACACTGACAGTAAATATAATAAAAAAAACACATTGCCCGGTGTAATGGCTTCACCACCATTTAGCGCAACTGGGATAACAGCAGCAAATAATAAGGCGGATAGTAAAAGTAAAAAGTCGTATACCATCGCCATTAGCTGACGAATTGGCCCCGGTCGATTGTGAACAGCTACATTCATTATGATTTCCAGCGGATTTTATTTGGGCGTTAAACCTTACATAAAGTATCATTATCGCTTTAGTTTATCTTGAATTGGGATCCGCATGCTGCAATTGATTGGCCGCCCGGCTTTTTCTGCTTTCCGTCTGGAGAAATTACTAAACAGCATTCAGGCTGAAGTGCCTGTTGTCACGGCTGTTAGAACTGAGTTTCGTTATTTTATTGAAATTGATGATGAATGTATTTTGCCTTCGGCGGAGCATCAGATTCTTGAAACACTGCTTGAAGCAGAAGCGCGCGAAAGCGAAGCAAAAGACAATGAAAGCTTTTTTCTGGTGACGCCAAGACCCGGCACAATTTCACCCTGGTCGAGCAAAGCCACCGATATCACCATCAATAGTGGTGTGAAAAATGTTGAACGAGTGGAGCGGGGTGTTGCCTTTTTTGTTGAAGCTTCCGAAACACTCAGTCAACACCAGAAAAATCGCGTTGCTAGTTTCTTACATGACCGTATGATTGAGACGGTGTTTGAAAGTGTGGATGAAACCGATCGTTTATTCATGCATGGTGAGTCACGTTCATTAGTCAGTGTCGATATTCTCAATGGTGGTCGTGAAGCATTGGTGCTGGCTAATCAGCAAATGGGCCTGGCTTTAGCCGAAGATGAAATTGATTATCTTTTTGAAAACTTCACCTTATTAGACCGTAATCCCAACGATATTGAATTAATGATGTTTGCTCAGGCGAACTCAGAGCATTGTCGTCATAAAATTTTCCGTGCTGACTGGATCATTGATGGCGAGACCCAGCCTCATACCTTATTCAATATGATCCGCAACACCCATGACCTTCATCCAGAAGGGGTTGTGAAAGCCTATAGTGACAACTCATCTGTAATTGAAGGCCCAAGAAGTCATCGGTTTCAGGTGGATATGGCGACTGGCCATTATCATTATGAAGGTGAAGTTCAGCACATCCTGATGAAAGTGGAAACACATAACCATCCTACTGCCATCTCTCCATTCCCTGGTGCATCCACTGGCGCAGGTGGTGAAATCCGTGACGAAGGTGCAACAGGACGTGGTTCAAAACCGAAAGCAGGCTTAACCGGGTTTTCTGTCTCCAATCTGGAAATTCCTGGTTTTGAACAACCTTGGGAAACACCTTACGGTAAACCGGCTCGTATGGCCTCTGCTCGTGAAATCATGATTGATGGTCCTTTGGGTGGGGCCGCCTTTAATAATGAATTTGGTCGTCCCAATCTGTGCGGTTACTTCCGTACTTATGAAGTGCAGGTGCCGACGGATAATGGTTTTGAAGTACGTGGGTACCATAAACCGATTATGGTTGCCGGTGGAATGGGCTCTATCCGTCCACAGCATGTTGAAAAAGGCATTATGGATCCGGGCGTACAATTAATTGTACTGGGTGGTCCCGCCATGTTAATTGGCCTCGGTGGCAGCGCTGCTTCTTCAGTTAATTCCGGTGCCAGTGATGAAGGTCTCGACTTTGCTTCTGTACAGCGTGGCAACCCTGAAATGGAACGCCGTTGTCAGGAAGTCATTGATCGCTGTGTGGCGCTGGGTGAAGAGAACCCGATTATCGCCATTCATGACGTCGGTGCAGGTGGTTTATCTAATGCCTTCCCTGAACTCGTCGATGACAGTGGTCGTGGTGGTCGTTTTGAACTGCGTGTTATCCCAAATGATGAACCCAGCATGTCACCGATGGAAATCTGGTGTAATGAATCTCAGGAACGTTATGTGCTTGGCGTTCATCCTGATCGTATAGATGAATTCAAAGCGATCTGTGAACGTGAACGTTGCCCATGGGCTGTGGTAGGGGAAACGACAGAAGAAGAACATTTATTACTGGGTGATGCAGATAATGAAACATCACCGATTGATATGCCGTTATCACTGCTATTGGGTAAACCACCCAAAATGCTGCGTGAAGTGAAACATATTAAACAGAGCTATCCTGAGCTTGATTTTGAAGGTGTCTCCGCCCGTGACGCTCTGGAACGTGTACTTAAACTGCCTACTGTAGCCAGTAAGAATTTCTTGATTACCATTGGTGACAGAAGTGTCACCGGTCTGGTTGCACGTGACCAGATGGTCGGCCCGTGGCAAGTCCCTGTCGCTGATTGTGCTGTGACATTGGCTGATCATCATGATGTGTTAGGTGAAGCCATGTCGATGGGTGAACGTGCACCCATTGCTCTGATTAATGCGGCGGCATCAGGTCGGATCGCAGTGGGTGAGGCGATTACCAATATTGCAGCGGCAAAAATTGATAAATTAGGCGACATTAAACTGTCTGCTAACTGGATGGCCGCATGTGGTCACCCTGGTGAAGATGCTCTGCTGTATGACACAGTTAAAGCGATTGGTATGGAACTGTGCCCTGAGTTAGGTATTGCGATTCCGGTTGGCAAAGATTCATTGTCGATGAAAACGGTGTGGGATGAAAAAGGTGAAACCAAAGCGGTAACATCACCTTTATCGTTGATTATCAGTGCCTTTGCACCGGTTACTGATGCCAGCTGCACCAGCACACCGCAATTAAGAACAGATCTAGGCGAAACAGATCTGATTTATATCGATTTGGGACAAAATAAAAACCGTTTAGGTGGTTCTGCACTTGCTCAGGTATTCAGTCAGGTCGGCACTACAGCGCCTGATATCGATGATGCGGTACATTTGAAAAACTTCTTTAATGCCATTCAACGCCTGAAGAATGAAGCTTTGTTATTAGCGTATCACGACAGAGGGGACGGCGGTCTTGCTGTCACGCTTGCTGAAATGGCTTTTGCTGGCCACTGTGGTCTGGACATTCATCTTAATGGTTTAGGGGATGCGCTGTCAGTCTTGTTCAATGAAGAATTAGGTGCGGTGATTCAAGTGCCTCATGCGGATTTGAACCACGTAATGAATATTCTTAAAGATTACAATTTGACCTCAATGTCATTTGCTATCGGTAAAGTGACAGAACAGCAGCAGATTCGTATTCATGTTGAAAAAGAACTGGTGATTGATGAATCACGTGTGACATTGCAGCGTTTCTGGGCTGAAACCAGCTATCAGATGCAGGCATTACGTGATAACCCAGACTGTGCTAAACAAGAGTTTGATGCCTTATTGGATGAGAATGATCCGGGCTTATTTGCCAAGCCATCATTTAACCCAGCTGAAAATATCGCCAGTTCACTTATCGTTAGTGGACATCGTCCAAAAGTCGCCATTCTGCGTGAGCAGGGGGTTAATGGTCAGGTAGAAATGGCTGCCTCATTTGATCATGCTGGTTTTAATGCGATTGATGTACATATGAGCGATGTACTGGAAGGGCGTATTGAACTGACTGACTTTGTTGGTTTAGTGGCCTGTGGTGGTTTCTCTTATGGTGATGTGCTTGGTGCTGGTCGTGGTTGGGCTAGTACGATTTTGCATAACGATCGAGCACGTCAACAGTTCACAGATTTCTTCCATCGTCCTGATACGTTTGCATTGGGCGTATGTAATGGCTGTCAGATGTTATCGCAGTTAAAAGAGCTGATTCCTGGTAGTGATCACTGGCCGCGTTTCTCACGCAATACATCTGAACAATTTGAAGCACGCTTTTCTCTGGTAGAAATTGTTGAGTCACCTTCTATACTGCTGAAAGGTATGGCTGGTTCAGTTATGCCAATCGCCGTTGCTCACGGTGAAGGCCGTGTGGATTACAGTGAGACAGGCTCAGAACAGCAGGCAATCGTTACCATGCGTTATGTGGATCATTATGGTCAGCCAACGGAGAGTTATCCAATGAATCCGAATGGTTCGGTCGGTGGTGTGACTGCTCTGACAACAGATGATGGTCGGGTAACGATTATGATGCCTCATCCTGAGCGCGTCACCCGTACAGTTCAGCACTCCTGGCATCCCGATGACTGGGGTAAGGACGGTCCATGGGCAAGACTGTTCCAGAATGCCCGGTGTTGGGTTAACTAAATCTACTATTTTAATAAAAAAGGGCCTTCAGGCCCTTTTTTTATGACTGCAATATTTAGACTTTAAATCGCTGCACAATGGTATTGAGTTGTGATGCAAGACTTGCCAGGTTTTGGCTGGCGATAGAAATTTGTTCACTACCGTGTAAATTGTCTTCAGATAAATCAGAAACCCGGGTGATATTGCGATTAATTTCTTCTGAGACTAAACCTTGTTCTTCAGCTGCGCTGGCTACGTGGGTACTCATGTCAGAAATTTGAGTCATGGAATTAACAATATTCAAAATGGACTGCGTCGCCGACTCAGTGTATTGAACCATGCCTGCAGCATTGGATTTTTCTTTATCCATTACCAGCACTGCTTGTTTGGTTTTTTGCTGCAAATTATCAACCATGACTTGAATCTGCTCAGCAGACTCTTGTGTTCTGTTGGCGAGGGAGCGGACTTCATCGGCAACAACAGCAAAACCTCGACCGTGGTCACCGGCTCTTGCTGCTTCAATTGCAGCATTCAAAGCCAACAAATTGGTTTGTTCTGCAACGCCTTTAATCACGGTTAATACCGAGCCAATCTGCTCACTACTTTGACTCAGTTCAGCAATGGTCATGGCAGCTCTACCAACATCTTCGGTGAGAGAATGAATAGATTTAACTGTTTCAGTGATGACCGCTTGCCCTGACTGTGATTCATTATTTGCTGTACGGACTTCTTCCGCTAATAATTCAGCATTCTGAGCGATTTCTCTAATCGTGCTGGACATTTCATTCATTGCTGTGGCGATTTGTTCAGACTGGTTTTGTTGTTCCTGCGAGTTAGACTTCGACTGAAGGGTATTTGCTGATAACTCTTCAGAAGCGGCAGCTAACTCATTTGCGTTGAGCCTTAATTGATTGACGATATTATTTAAATTATGTGTCATGTCATTGAGCGCTTTAAATATATCCGCAGTTTCATCTTTAGCAGGGCTATCAATTTGTATGGTGAGATCACCCATAGCAATACGCTGAGAGGCCTGAGTAATATGCCTGATCATATTCACTGTCGCCTGATAAAAACCAATAAACAGATAAAGCGCTACTACAAGTGCAATGACGATAATAGTGATGACTAGGTTTTTCTCAAATTGCAGGCTCGATAACCGTTCATCAAGTAATGTGGTTAAAGTATCAGCCAAATAGTCATACATCACATAGTTTGCTGAAATAGCCTGACTACCCAGATTAAAAATAGAGTCGGCATCAGCTTTAATGCTGTTAGTCTCCAGAATATCTTGCTGAATGATATGAATAAACTGTGCAAGAATGTTTTCTCGATCCTGTTCCAGTTTTCCTATCGATTCTTTCAGCTTGGGATTGTGTTCAATGATATGTGTTATCGCTTGCTGAGTGTTGTCAGCTTCATTTTGAACTTTGCTGAGTGCTGCTGTGAGTTTGATACGTTGTTCTGTGGTGATTTCATTATTAGCTACGATACCAGAGGCTAATCCTCGTGTTTGGCCAATATTCTCAGCAAGCAGGGGAATATAACTGACAATGGTTTCAATGATGAATGTGGTTTCAAGCTCAGGATCCACAATCAGCCCGGAATTATGGTTAACAACATTCATCAAGCGTCGTATTTTTGTGATCAGTTGAGTGTGTGCTGTAAAAATAGCATTTGATTCTGTCCCACTATCTTCATTAGATAGGAGTAACCAGTCCTGCTTGATTTCATTCAATAAGGATGAGGTTTGAAATTCTGAACCGTATTGCTGATCTATAACGTCAATTTTTTCGATGCTTTGTTGGATATCCAGACGTTTGCTGAGGATTTTTTCTTTAAATTCTGCAGCACCATTGAGGTATGCATTAGTCATTCCCCGATGTTGGGGAAGTTGCTGATAAAAAGGCTTCAATGCTTTTAGATATTCCAGCCCTTTTTGCTCATGATGACTTTCATTGACAACCTTATTGAGATGATAAATCAGCAGAAAAAAGCTAACTAGAATAGGAATGAGCAACACACTGGTGATAAGCGTCATTTTTTTGGGGTAGCTAAGTGAGTTCATTAAGTTAATCGCTACGCTCATCATTTTCGCCTCCCCAGAAGGTATCAAGTTTACCTATCTTATTGGCATATCTATTGTTTTCTTTAATATAGTTCACAGAGGGCTGGCGCTCAGCTATGGCAAGTTGGAGAAAGCTTGTTGTGCTGTTTCAATTTTTATTGTTTTTATTATTCTTTTATGAGAACTTTTCTTTTCACAAACAATATAAGTGGACCTGAGACGTCCTAAGCAGAGTTAGAAAAACTGATTTAAGTTACTTTGTATACTGCCGTAAAAGGATTAGTACGATCTTTAAATATCAGGTCGAGGATTGACCCTATCTGCATCGAGCTGGAAAGGAAGTCTAGCTGTTTGAGTTTTTTCTTTAGTTAGACAGTGAGTGATTGGAGTGATAAAGGATTTAATTACACATTATCGTAATGTGAGTATGACCCGATATATCTTGCTGTTATTACTGTTAACTCTATTGTCTCCCGCCTTTGCTATGCATGAATATGAAAGTGAAGACGTCTCAGACTGGCAATATCGATGGGGCGATTCCCCCTTTGTTAATGGATTGCCACAATGGATATCCGCGCCGCAAAATGTTAGTGCAGACTGGACAAATATCAATTCTCCTGTCAAACCACCAAACCGGAATGAGCATAATACAGTTTGGTTTAAAGCTAAATTGCCAGATTCCGGGCATCAGTACCTGCATCCAGTGTTATATATAACCAGTATTGACTTAATGGCTGAAGTTTATCTGGACAATAAGAAAATCTATCAATTCGGTGATTTTGATCAAAGAGATAAAAAAACATTTTATGGCTGGCCATGGCATTCGATAAGTTTGCCAACAGATTATGCTGGTAAAACCATATATTTCAGGGTGTATTCTAACTATCGTGATATTGGTTTGTGGGGTGAAGTGAAGCTATTTGAACAATCAAGCTTACTGTTTTATGTCTTGAAAAATGCGTATTTTGAAGTTCTGGTGGCGTTATTTTCATTGTTTGTCACTATCATCACCTTTGCCTTTTCGATGATGCAGAAAAATGACCGTCATTTCCTTTATTTGTCTGCATATTCCCTGACTTCGGCGCTGATGCTGCTTTCCGAAAATCATGCTGTGCAGTTTGTTTTTAATTATCCTTTATTTCGCGTCTATCTTCTGGCGATTTCCTATTATGCACTGCCAGTTTTTATCTGTTTATTGTTATCTTCGTGGTCATCAGCTTGGCAAAAAAATTGGCTGAGAAAAATTGCTTACTTTCATGGCAGTTATCTAGTCATTGCTATCATATTATCAATGCTAGGTGTAATAGAACTGGCGCCGACCTTTCCTGTTTTTGATGCTTTATTCGCAATTTCAATTATTCTTATTATTGGCTTGGGGCTAAGCCTGCGACCCTCACCAGGATCAGATCAGCAATTTGTGATGCTGTCATTCACGGTGTATGGCATTTTTCTGTTACTGGATATGGGAATTGCCAATAGTGTTCTACCCTGGATTAATCTGGATATTTCAATAGCGGCTTTGATTTTTGCTTTGGTATTAATGCTGATTTCACTTCGGCACTATTCTCATGTACAAAAAGCATTAAAAGAACTCAACGAGCACCTGGAAATAAAGGTGTCTGAACGGACTGCCACTCTTCATGCTTATGCTGAAGCTGAACAGGAAAGAGCAGAGCAACTACACAGACTTAATATGCTTGGTGCTAAGTTAGAAGAATTAAACAGCCGTTTACAAGGATGTCACGATCTCAACGAAGCAAGAAAAATTCTGGTGCGTAAATTACCTGAAGTTTTCTTGCCTGTTGAAATAAAAGTGGCAGCATCGATTGAAAATCAGCCGTTTGATTCAGTACTTGCACAAATCGAGCTGCAGGAAGTCGATGGCTCGTATAGTGTCTTCGTCCACATTTTACTGGCTAATTCCAGCTCAAAATTATTAATACCTCGTGAGAATCTGGATGACTTGATTAGCCGGGTAAAATTAAGGCTGGGTGTCACTCTCAGCAGTATTAAACTTAGAGAGGAACTACAACGATTTTCCTTTGAAGATGCATTAACCGGCTTACGCAATCGTCGTTATTTCGACGATGCTCTTTATCGTGAGACGCAGCTATCGAACCGTCAGCAACAGACTTTGTCACTATTAATTTGTGATATTGATCATTTTAAACGCTTTAATGATGAATACGGTCATGAAGCGGGAGATTATGTGCTCAAAACACTTGCTCATTTGATGCATGAGTTTTTCCGGGAGACAGATATTCCTTGTCGTTATGGTGGTGAAGAATTTGTGGTGATTATGCCAAATGCGACATTAGCTAATGCGGTAGACAAAGCCGAAGCGTTAAGAAATACCATAGCAAAGAAAAGTATTGAGTTTAATGGCGAATATCTCGGTCACATTACGATCTCCATTGGGGTTGCGAATCTTTCTCTTCACAGCCTCCATTCGGAGCAGTTGCTAAGCGAAGCGGATAAGGCGTTATACAAAGCCAAACAATTAGGAAGAAATCGTGTAGAAAGTGTTCAAATATAATCATCGTTTAAGAATATCGGATGATTTTTTTGTCACTATAAAATTCGCATGATTTTCACGCCCGAATTGTTGAAATAATTTGGTAAACAAAAAGGAGAAGTTATGAAAATGTTGAAAACTGCTTTAATAGGTGTTGCTGCTTCAACTGTGTTGATGACAATGAATGTGTTTGCTGCAGAGCATACTGTCACTACGCAAGGCTTAAAATTCAGTCCTCTGGTAGTTAAGATTGCTCCTGGTGATAGTGTCAGCTGGACTAATATGAGTACCCATAATGTGGAAATGATTGAAGGCCTGGTTCCCGAGGGTGCTGAGCTGTTCAAATCAGAGATGAGCCAGGATGTGACTCATACTTTTGATAAAGAAGGTATTTATATTTATAAATGCACACCACACATTGGAGCGGGAATGGGCGGTGCGGTAATCGTTGGTAACCCAACAAACTTAGATGCTATCAAAGCACAAGATGCCGCAGGTGGCGTAGGTCGTATCGTTAAAAAAGCGATTCAAGAAGCTGAATCAATGTAATTCTGAGTTGGCTTTATCGTAAAAAAACCGGCATTGCCGGTTTTTTTATGTCTATCAAAAAAACAGCTCCAGCTCAGGCATAACAACTAAACCAGGATTTATTATGGTAAGTTACAGATAAAATTTCTTCTCCTGATACTCATTATTACTGGCATAAATCATTACATTGTTTGTATATAGTTATGTCTAGAACAGAGGAATATTTCAGCTTATTTCTATTTATTTTCGCTTTTCAGCGCATTAGGTCATTGCTCTAAGCAAGCGCGTATTATGAATCCAATTCAGGCGATTTCTTATAAACAGGAGCAGTCTAATTCATCAGGTAATAATAAAATACTAGGCTGCTTTATGCTGTTGACCTGTATATTTAAACTAACTTGCATACAATTTAATTACATTTTAGCTTTTTGTTGTTGGACACTCTATGTCGTTAGATCCAAATTATTTACTAGATCAGAAAAAACTCGAATCATTAAGTCACTACATTGATATGTTACTTGATGCGATCTGTATCGTTGATAAAGAAGGCCATTTCCTTTTCCTCAGTGCCGGTGCTGAACGCATATTCGGTTACTCACGGGAGGAATTATTGGGTAAACAAATGCTGGAAATGGTCCATCCTGACGATCGTGAAGCTACACTCAATGCGGTTGATGACATTATGAATGGTCTGGAAAAAACAGACTTTGAGAACCGCTATATACGTAAAGATGGACAGATTGTTTATTTACTCTGGTCAGCTAAGTGGGCGAGTAATGAAGCCTTTCGTATAGCCGTTGCCAGAGATATATCCCGGCATAAACGCTCTGAAGCGATCCAGTCTGCTATGTATGCAATCTCTGAAGCGGCACATCATGAAGAAAGTTTGTCATCATTGTATAAGCGTATTCATCAAATCATGGAGACATTATTACCGATAAGTGATTTTGTTATTGCACTGTATGATCAGCAAACTCAACATCTGACGTTTGCTTATTCTAGTAGTGATGTCGATGAAGAATTGCTGCATGCGCATCTCAGCCAGAACCTGACATCCTGGATTGATTCAAGAAAGGTATGCTTCGATACTGATAATGGTTGGATCAAGGTGCCACTGTGCTCAGCAGAGCGTGTTATAGGTAGCCTGATTGCAAGAGTCGAGGCTCAGCATATCAATACCGAAGATAGCCAACATTTACTTGAATATATTTCAACGCAAGTTGCTGCTGCAATTACGCGGAAACAACTGCATGACCGTTTACGCTTTCTGGCTATGTATGATCATTTAACCGGCCTGGCAAATCGTGAGCTGTTCCATGACCGCATACAGCTTGCCATCGCAAGGGCGCTAAGACAAAAAACTGAATTGGCTTTGTTTTACCTTGATTTGGACAACTTTAAGCAGGCGAATGATAATTTTGGCCATGATGTCGGGGATGCCTTATTACAACAAGCTGCTAAGCGAATACAGTCGTGTGTTCGATGTTCTGATACGGTAGCTCGCTTCGGTGGTGATGAATTTGTCGTATTACTCGAAACGATAAGTCATCAGCAAGATGCAAAATCTATTGCAGAAAAAATAAGACAGGCGATGGCAAAGGTATTTATCGTCGGCAGCTGTGAGATTCATTTATCTAGCAGTATTGGTATTGCTTTATTACCCGTTCATGGTGATGTCGAAAAAACATTATTGCAGCATGCTGATCATGCTATGTATGAAGCAAAACGTTTGGGGGGTAATCAATACATCATCTGATGAATTGCTGCATCCATATCTATTGATTATTCAGGATAAAATACCTTGCTTACCGACTGGCTGATTTTGGCAATGACGGCATTTTTTTCATTTTTTGAGCGTTCTGAGCCAGAGTAATACACGATCAATAAATAGGGTTGGCCTGCATCCGGCCAGATAATAGCAACATCATTATTGGCACCATTAGCACCTGAGCCCGTTTTATCACCGACAAGCCATGTTTCGGGAACACCAGCACGTATTTTGTCATCCCCTGTTTGGTTGCCAAGTAACCAGTGAATGAGACGTTGTTTGGATGCTTCAGATAAAGTGTCACCAAGTAAGATGGTTTTTAAGGTTAAAAGCATCGCCTTGGGGGTGGTGGTATCTCTTGGATCTTCAGCTAAGTTACTATTCAGATTTGGTTCAATTCTATCTAAGCGAGTGGTGTTATCGCCTAAGCTACGGAGATACTCAGTTAGTCCTTGTGGACCTCCCAATGTATTAAGCAATAAATTGGCAGCAGTATTATCACTTAATTGCAATGCGGCTTTACTCAAGGCTGCTACCGTCATTGATCCTTTATCAAGATATTGTGATGTCACTGGCGCATATTCAAGAATCTCAGATTTATCATAACTTATTAATCGTTCAAGCTTTTCTTGTTTTTGGTCAATACGCTGTAACACATTAGCGACGAGTAATAATTTGAAGGTACTGCACATGGCAAACCGTTCATTTTCACGGTAGTGAAGTTGTTGACCATCATTTGCGTTCCATGCCGATACACCAATACGTCCACCATAAACCGTTTCTAGCTGTGTTACCTCGTCTTGCCAGCCGGTGGCTGTATCAGCGGCAAAGACAGGAGATTGAATAGTGATAACGATAAATAATAACGTTAATAATTTTAAAATTGATTTCATAGATAAGGGATTTATATAGCTAAAAAGTGATTACAGCAGTAGCGAGCAGAAATTGAGTGAAGTGTGACGGACTACGATCGCAAGGAAAGAATTATAGCCTCAAATCACTACTTAATCGAATGTGATAAAGGCAGTGGCTTAATGAAGAGGTAGGGGCTTTTTGATGTAATCGCTAAAGTCTTCTAAAGGCATAGGTTTGCCAAATAAATACCCTTGATAATTCAAACAGCCGTTTTCAGCCAGGAAGGCTTCCTGAGCTTCAGTTTCTACACCTTCAGCAATCACTGTCATGCCCATATGATTGCTCATATTAATGACTGTACGAATGATATGAGCATCATTTGCATTTTCCAGCATGTGATCGACAAAACTTTTATCGATCTTGATTTCATCGAGTGGAAAGCTACGTAATATGGATAGAGAAGAGTAGCCCGTGCCAAAGTCATCCAGCGATAAAGTGATGCCATAAGACCGTAATTTTTCAATCTTTGTGGCCAGTTCATTGATATTTTTTAACATCAGGCTCTCAGTTATTTCCAGTCGCAAACGCGAGCCAGAACAGTGATATGTCTCAATGCTTGATAAGACAGTTTCAACAAAGTTCTTTTGCATAAACTGTCGTGCACTGATGTTAACGGATAATACTAAATGGGCTGTCTCGGGATTATTCTGCCAAATCGCTAATTGTTTACAGGCACTTTGCAATACTTCAGTACCAATACGGTGAATGATGTCAGAGTCTTCAGCAATCGGAATAAACTCTGCCGGTGAAATCATGCCATGTTTAGGATGTTGCCAACGCAGTAAAATTTCTGCTCCGATCAATTCATGACGATGATTCACCTGTGGCTGAAAGTAGGGAATGATATCGCGATCAAAAATAGCATCGCGGAGATCATTTTCCAGGCTGGCTTTGAATTCAATACTTGGTTGCAGTTTTTCATCAAAAAAGCGAAAACAACTACGACCATCTGACTTAGCCTGAAACATGGCATTATCAGCGCGTTTAAAGATTTCATTAACTGATAGAGTATCGCCGAGAAAGTTGCAAATACCAATGCTGCACGAAGTCCGATACTGAACATTGCCAATACTGTATATATCACTGATTCCATTGATGATTTTATTGGAGATTAATTCTGCTATTTTTTTGCTTTTGCCGAGTGTTTCACCAATATTCTCGACTAATATCACGAATTCATCGCCACCAAAGCGGGCAATAGTATCTTCTTCTCTTAGCAGTGTTTTAAGCCGTGTTGATACCGATTTTAGCAACATGTCACCAGCAGAATGGCCGTGTAAGTCATTAATATTTTTAAAGTTATCCAAGTCGATAAAGAAAATAGCGCAATAAGATTTGTTTCGACTGCTTGAATGTATCGCATGTGTGACACGGTCTGTTAATAAGCGTCGGTTAGGCAAGTCAGTTAATGTATCGTAATAAGCAAGGTATTGGATTTCATCCTGATTTTTTTTGAATTCCGTTTTGTTCTGCACTAGCGTGGCTAAACCCACGACTTGATTCTCACTGTCACGTAAAGCGGTGTAGGTCCACTCACAGTAAATAATCTCATGCTCTTTGGTCAGGTTTTCATTTTGACAATGTGTCGAATTGCCTTCTGAAATGAGTTTGTGCATTTTTTGAAGCACTTGATGTTGAATATCTAATGGCAAAATAAAACTGGCATGTTGATGAAGTGCTTCATCTTGACTATAGCCAAAAATCTCCTGCGCGGCCGCATTCCATGAAACAACACATAGATTGAGATCCCATTCAATCACGCCCATCGGGGTATGGTCTAAATGGATACGTTGATGTTGAGATAATTTCTCGATTTCTTCCTGTTGTTTGATAGCAGCATGATGTAGCAAGATGTTTTCATGAAGCTTTTTACCTAAATTAGTCGATGCTATTGAAATATAGACAATATAAACGGCTAACAGAATGGCCATTGCCAGTGACAGTTCTGTCTCGTTGGTAAAAAAGCCGGGCAAAGATAGCAGGTAGATACTGCCAGAGAATAATTTTGATGTAATGGCATCTACTGCATATACCACCATCGCACCCCCTGTTACGCCGACAATAACGAGCGTAATGAAAGCTTTATGAGCGACTTCATTGGTTTCTGAAAGAAAGTAATACCCAGCAAATCCCCATGCCATTCCACACGCTAGAGTTGATAACCGGAATATATTTAACCAATAATCTGTGGGGTAATTAGCTGAGTGTCGTTGAAAATACAGCGTGGTACAGAAGCGAAGGCCATAAACGAAGCAAAAAATGACGCACCAACAAAATAATATGATGTTGTTGACTTGATCGTATTCCACATAGGCCAGTGTGATAGCAACAAGGCTAGCAACGATAAAGGATTTGAGGTTGCTACCGAACAACATGTTGATGATTTCGGCTTGTAGTGCCGTTTTCTCATCTTGTTTAACCGGTCTTTCAGCGGCTGCTTTGGCGTCCAAACGGAAGTATCCTTTTTCTGCTTAAACCACAGAGTAAACGTATAGTTAAATGGCTTCAGCAAGCTATGCTAAATACCTACGTTTAAAATGGTTTTAGCACAGAAAAAATATGCTGTCTATTTTGTTGTGGCCTAATTACTTTGAGACCTTGTTTGGATTAATCTGGCCGAACCTTTTTGGTCTGGGCTTCCAACCAATCCATAAATAAGCTCAGTCGTTTAGGGATTTGTCTGCGCGATGGATATATGATGGAAATTGGAATAGCAGGTGCTTTTAAGTCTGGCAATACTTCGATCAACTCACCACTTTCTATATAGCTTCGGGCACTTAAGTCTGGAATCTGAGCGAGTCCCAGACCAGATAAGCAGGAGAATAAATAGGCATCTGTACTGTTAACCTGGAGTTTGCTTGTCATTGGTAAATGATGGACAACTTCCTCTTTTACATACTCAAATACGGGTGTTTGTGTTTGCAGATTTTGCGCGTAATCAATTAATACATGGTGATGTAGATCATCAAGAGACATGGGTACGCCATATTCATCTGCATAGTTCGTACTGACACAATTAATCGTTGATAACATGAGTAATGGCCGTGCAATTAAGCTGCTATCTTCGAGTTGGCCGGCACGGATAACGCAATCAATACCGTCTTTAATTAAATCTGTGCGTTGGTCATGGCAGCTGAGTTTGATATTGATATTTGGATAACTGTCATACCAGTCATGTAGGTTTGGCAGAACAATATTGGCGGCAAAGCGACTAGGCATATCGATATGTAATGTGCCAGATAGCTGTGAGGGATGTAAGAAATGCGTGTCGAGCATGTCTACTTGCTCAAGAATGGATAGACATTTTTCTAGATAAATTTCGCCATCATGGGTGAGATGAATCTGGCGGGTACTTCGTTGTAAAAGTCTGGTTTTAATCTGTTGCTCAAGTGACTTAACGGCTTCGGAGACGCTGGATTTAGGCAAACCAAGCACATCTGCAGCACGGGTAAAGCTGCCTGTTTGTACGACAGTAACAAACCGTTTCATGTTTTCCAGTTTATCCATACTTGCCTTATCTATTGTTTGTTATATCCAAACAATGTTATCGGTTTTTGTCTGTTTATCATGAATTAATTGATCTTTATGATTTCAGTGAATTCACCAGAAGAGATAATTAAGATGAAAAAACTAGTATTGGTTACAGGTGGTAGTCGAGGGCTGGGACGCGAAACTGCGCTTTATATAGCAGACAAAGGCTGTGACGTGATTATTACCTACAACAAAAATAAGGCTGCAGCTGAGGAAGTGGTAAATGTCATTCAGGAAAAAGGGCGGGCTGCAACAGCGATAGCATTGGATGTCAGTCAAGCGTCTACTTTTAAAACCTTTGCCGATGCTGTTAAAACTCAACTTGGAACGGCGTTTGAATCCAACCAGCTGGATGTCATTATTCATAATGCGGGGATTGGCATACATAAGTCTTTTGAAGATACCACCGAGTCTGATTTTGATACCTTGATGAACATTCACCTGAAAGCACCGTTTTTTCTTACCCAATCGTTGTTAGCGATGATCGCGCCTCAAGGTCAGATTATTCATATCTCATCAGGTTTAGCGCGTTTCAGTCTGCCTGGCTATGCCGCTTACGCTATGATGAAAGGTGGTGTTGAAGTATTAACACGTTATTTGGCAAAGGAACTCGGTACAAAGCAGATTAGAGTCAATACACTGGCACCGGGAGCCATTGAAACTGATTTTGGTGGCGGCATTGTACGAGATAATGCTGAGCTGAATCGCAGTATCGCTAATCAGACTGCTTTAGGCAGAGTCGGCTTGCCAGATGATATTGCTAAGGCGGTGGCAATGCTGATTAGTGACGATAGTGCATGGGTTAACGGTCAGCGAATTGAAGCTTCCGGTGGGATGTTTCTCTAATAAACAAGAGTGTGGTTAATGCCCACCGGTTTTGGAAAAGAGGTTGATCACCAGTACGCCTGAGATAATTAAGCCCATGCCAACCAGGGCAGGCAAATCGAGTTTTTGCCCGTAAAGTATCCATGAGATGATGGCGATAAGCACAATTCCAAGCCCAGCCCAGATGGCATAGGCAACACCAACAGGAATGACTCTCAGTGAAAGAGTCAGAAAGTAAAAAGCGGTCAGATAGCCGGTAACGACAATTATCGTGGGAATAAGTCGGGTAAATTCATGGCTTGCTTTCAGGGCTGAGGTTGCAATGACCTCAGCAACAATAGCGATAGCTAAATATATCCAATGTGGCATCGTGCTAGCGGCTGAATGTATTGATGTAAAGTTGCTCGACTTTTTTTCTGGCCCAGTCTGTTCTACGCAGAAATTTCAAAGAGGATTTAACAGAGGGATCGTTCTTGAAACAGTTCAAGTTGATACGCTGAGCAAAGCCATCCCAGCCGAAATGAGCGACCAGTTCGGTAACAATCGTTTCAAGCGTAATGCCATGTAATGGGTTATTGGGTTGTTGATTCATATAACACGCTTATTGTTTAGCTGAAATGATCTTGTTAAGAGTAGGGTCAATGCTTATTAAACAATGATACATGACTGTCGTTGCATAGCCTAAGATTAACATCCATGTCCGACATCCAGCCAAAATATCTTTATCAATGAAGTCTATCCGTTTTCAAACAAGGGGGATACATCGCTGAACAGTCAATGCGATAGTGTAGCCGCCCGCTGTTTAAAACTGAATATCAGAATTAACATCAGCGTCAGCAATAAGCTGGTTATCCCCAAATGACTCAATGCCAGACCACCTTCAGCCACGGGTTTATCAAGAAAGTCACCCACTACCGCACCTAATGGTCGGGTGAAAATAAATGCCGCCCAGAACAAAACAGTGTGTGAAACAGCGGTAGTGAAATAGACAATGGCAATGCTGATAAGCACTGCGCTAAATAACAACGCGCTAGTTGCGTAACCCAGTCCTTCAGTATCTGCAACCCAATCACCCAAAGCGGTTCCTAATGTTTGTGAGAATAAAATGGTAATCCAGTAAAACATTTCGGCTTTGGGCGAACGTATCTGCTGAATGGAAACTGAGCCTACACTGTTGCGCCAGATAAATAACGATAACATCAATAATACAAACAACAGTGTAGAACCACCGGCATAACCAATCCCTAGAGAACGATCGGTAAAGTCAGCAATGGTTGTACCCAATGTAGTGGTTGCAATAATGGTGGCCCAGTAGATGAATACGTTAAATGTTCGGGCATTGATTTGCAGCGACACTACAGTAATAAAAATAACAGCAAAAATGATGCTACTGATGAGATAGCCAATATTCATTGCCATTGAAACTAAATCGCCAGCTGTTTCACCCACGGTGGTCGCAAATATCTTGATTATCCAAAATATCAGGGTGACTTCCGGTACCTTGCTTACAATCTCATGATGTTCTGTTTTCACTGCTGCCTCACTGTTTTAAATCTATTAGAGTTGAAGCCTCTATTTCGATCAGTGACCTATTATCAATAGGTCGACAGCGTTATTGTTCTATGAATTACTTAAACGTAACTTAAGCAGTGATATTGATATTTATACCAGTGTTGCTTTTGCATAGGCTGGAGTATCAATCTCAACCGTTTCTGCGGTAATGGTGATATCGGCCAAAGGCAAGGTAGTACAGAGACGTTCTACAATCAGATTCGTTAAGCGTTTTTTCTGTTCTTCTGTTCGTCCCCGATGAAGCCTGACGGTGACATGTATAAAGTGGCTGTGATTATCACCCAACTGAAATGTTGGGTAAGCAATGCTGCGGGTTTTAATATGACCAGGCTCAAACAGTAAAGCGTCGATAGCAGCTTGATGCACCGTCGACACTAAGGCGGCATCAGTTGTGATGTCGGCAGTCGAAGCGGAATGTTCAATAATACAATGTGGCAAAGCTATTTCTCCCCAATATCAGTAAGAAAAAAGGCCGCTGATGGCGGCCTTTTTATCGTCGTCAAAACTGCTTATTTTATAAATAACATCTCACGATATTTAGGCAGTGGCCATAAATCATCGGCAACCTCACCTTCCAGCATATCAACATGGCTGCGTACCTTATCCATCAGGCTGCGAATCTCGTTCGCACAGAACTTCATATGCGCTTCAATGGAGTCAAAGTCATGTTTTTCTACTGCAGCTTGAAGCTCAGCTACGGTGGTTAACATCGCATTGGTTTCTTGAGCGATCGTGCTGACAACGGCATTATTCATTTCAATACCTAAATCCGCCATGCTGGTGTGCGTGACAGATAGTTCTGCTAGATATTGTGAAGCAGATGGGTAAATCAACGTTTTTACCATCTCAATGACAAGCTTGGCTTCCACTTCAATAGAAAGAATATATTGCTCGGCATAGACCTCAAAGCGGCTTTCCAGTTCAACAGGTGTGAACACGCCGGTACGCGCGAATAATTCACGAATGGCATCATCACGAAGATAGGGCAGAGCGTCAGCAGAAGTGGGTAGGTTTTTCAAACCACGTTCTTCCACAGCGGCTTTATGCCATTCTTCTGAATAACCATTGCCGCCAAAAACGACGTTACCGTGTTGTTCCATTAACTGTTTTAATACAGCAAGGACAGCATTAGTCTGGTCTTTGCCACTATCTAATTCAGTTTTAAGCTTATCTGCAATCCATTCAAGGGAATCAGCCAACATGGTGTTCATCGCAACTAATGGCCCGGAAACGGATTGTGATGAACCGACAGCGCGGAATTCGAAGCGATTACCCGTAAAAGCAAATGGTGAAGTACGATTACGATCACCCGGATCACGTTCAAATTTTAGAATTTGTGACAGACCCAGATCCATTTCGCCACCTTTTTTCGAGGTCGCAATATTGCCTGCTTTAATATCTTGAAATACTTTTTCTAATTGGTCGCCAAGATACACAGATAAAATGGCTGGAGGCGCTTCATTAGCACCCAGACGGTGATCATTAGATGCAGATGCAATTACGGCTCGAAGCAAGGGGCCATATTGATGTACACCGCGAATAACGGCGCCACAGAACAATAAGAAATTCAGATTATCATGAGGTGTTTTACCTGGGTCCAACAAGTTTCCTTGCGTGGCATTGCCAACAGACCAGTTAACATGTTTTCCAGAACCATTGACACCGGCAAAAGGTTTTTCATGCAGCAAACACATAAAGCCATGTTTTTTTGCCGTAGCTTTCATCAAGGTCATCATTAATTGCTGATGATCAGCAGCGATGTTGGCTGACTCGAAATAAGGTGCAATTTCAAATTGGCCCGGAGCTACTTCATTGTGATGTGTTTTCGCAGGAATACCTAAACGATAAAGCTGATCTTCAAAGTCCTGCATAAAGACCTGAACACGTTCAGGAATAGCACCGAAATAATGGTCATCAAACTGCTGACCTTTTGCTGGAGCAGCCCCAAATAATGTACGGCCCGCTAACAATAAATCAGGACGTGCCAATGCAAAATTACTGTCTACCAAAAAGTATTCTTGCTCAGCACCACAGCTCGAATTAAGCGGGGCAATATCTGTCTCACCCATTAAGGTCAGGACTTTCTTAGCTGCACGATCCATGGCTGAAATTGATCGCAGTAAAGGGATTTTCTTATCAAGTGCTTCACCAGTCCATGACATGAAAACACTCGGGATCATGAGTGTTGAGCCATTTTCAGTATGCATAATGAAAGCTGGACTTGTCGGGTCCCAAGCGGTATATCCACGCGCGGCATTCGTCATTCGTAAACTGCCGTTAGGGAATGACGAGCCATCTGGTTCGCCTTTAATTAATAGGCTACCTGAAAATTCTGTGATGGCATTGCCTTCAGCATTGGTCACAATAAAACCGTCGTGTTTTTCCGCGGTGATATTGGTCATGGGGTAAAAAATATGAGAGAAGAACTTCACGCCTTTTGATAAGGCCCAGTTTTTCATCGCTGCAGCCACAACGTCTGCAACGGCGGGATCTAATGGTGCACCTGTTTGAACAGTTTGCTTAACCGCCTTGAAGGCTGACTTGTTTAATGCTTCTTCCATTTTGGCCAGGTTGAAAACATCCGTCGCCCAGATTTTATCTAGAGCTTCAGGTTTATGAACGACTGTTTTCTGGCGGTTTACGATGTTTGAAATCGCTTGCAGACGTGATTCATTTCCACTCATTTTTCTATCCCTTAATCGCTGATGATTAATTGTTAATTTGATAAACGTATTCGTCTGTGTGGCAAACAATATGATTGCTTGCGCAGATACAGGTCGTGTTAGCAACTATGCTAAATAACGATACGCACATCTAATCGTCTTAATTGATGTAACACTAAAATAGAGAATAACCATATCAACATATTGATTATCAATATGAAATCATCGGTGATTCGATAAGGCACGACATTCAGCGGTAAAGGTATTCTTGCGTGGTCGATATGCGTCTTTATTAAACTATTTAAGGTGTGACAGCTATCAATATAGAGTAAAAAAATTAAGTTATGAAGTCCTGATTTTGTAATAAAAATAGTGTAGTAGAAAAAAACGAAGCTAATAACCATTAAAGAAAAGCGGCTCTATGACGATGTGTATAGAAAAGGACTTTCTTACTTATATGTTTGGATATCTATTATGAATGTCGATCTCTCATCAGTTCGCAGCAGCGGTACAACAAAACAGCAAGCGCCTAGTGGCACATCGCTTGATTCACGTATTGCTGCATTAAAGAAAAAAATGGTCGATTTATTTAATAAGCTCAAAGAACTGGGGCAGGAGCCCAGTGAAGATTCGGTAAAACAGGCGGAAGCCATTCAAAAACAGATCGAATTACTGCAGGCACAGATACAGCAATTGGAAGCGTTAAAACGGCAGCAGGAGAAAGCAGAACAGAAAGCCCAGGTGGCTGATGTAGTGCCAGCAGAGCCTATATCGATTGCCGACGAAGATACTCGCAGCAAGCTGGGTAATCATATTGATAGCTACGGTTGAATAAATAAAAGTCGGCCAGCCAGAAGTATAAATATGACGGCAGTGAAGGTATGGAGAATATTTTGTGCGCAGGCTGACCGTAATAACCATTTCCCCAACTTAGCTGCGCTCATTGCTATCACAAAAAATACTAACAGCGCACTTGCCATAAAAATAAGCCCTAAACATAAAATCTGTACTGACACATAGCCTTTATCGGCTTCAACAAATTGCGGTAAGAAAGCCAGAAAAAATATCGCTACTTTGGGATTGCTGACATTCATCAAAAAGCCGGTTCTTAATAAGGCTATTGAGTTATGCAACGACGCTCCATCTTTTAAAGTTGATATAGGTTCGGCTTTAAATGCGCGCCAAGCTAAATAGAGTAAATAACTGGCGCCAATGACTTTTAGCAAGAAAAAGGCCGCGGGGCTGGTCGTTAATAATGTTGCTATGCCAATGACCACTGCCAAAATATGGACAATCAGACCGCTACATAATCCCAAGGTAATAATCACCCCCGTTTTGCTGCCATAAAGTGCAGATTGTGTGAGTACGTATAGATTGTCCGGGCCTGGTGTCATTGCGAGCAGGACGGAGGTCAGCAAAAAAATAGCTAAATCACCGCTAAAAAACATCTTGCTCACTCTTTACTTCGTGACAGTTTTACCCAGCTAAATGCCTTTTCTAAAAAGGACACGGCCTGGTCATCAATAATTAAACCATGTGCCATTACAATTTTTTCAGGTTGCCAGCTGATAATGTGTTGTATGTGTTCTCTGGCAATATTTTTGTTAAAACTGAGGCGCCAGTCGATGGGCATTTTGCCGTTTGGGGCAAGTATGCCACTTATTTTTGCCAGAAAACGTTTGAAGGGTGGGAAGGCATCTGCCGGGAAGTTTTCAATCAAATCAGTGACGATCAGTGTTCTACTCTCACGATGAAAAAACACACATTCCTGCATCGCTTTTGAACCAGTAAATAGGCGCTGTTGTATGTTGTCTTGCCAGGGCGGTATGAAATCACAACTGAGGATACCGTTAAATTCGATATCTGATCGTTTTTCAGCGACTTGTTCTGTACCAAAAATGGCTGCTGAAGGGTAATGTTGTTGCCAGTCTTTCAAGAACAGATGGTGTAACTTATTGGGTGCAATTAAAAAATGTACTTCACCGAGAGCGTCGATTTGCGTCGCTAACTCCGGTGTGAGTTTGATTGGGCTGTGAATCCATAAGGTATTATCACTTAAGCGAACGATCACCATACGTGTGGTGTAAGGAAGGGTATAAAAAGGCACACTATCTCCATCAACATACCAGATATTGTTCCCTAAGCTTTTCATTACGACTCCTTCGTTTACGATAAAAGCATTCACGCTGTTATTGGTAATTTCTTATCAGCATAGACAGATGGGATGTGACAGAATATCAGCGTTGCCAATCAATTATAGCTGAGGATAAACAGGCTAATGACACTGCGATCAATTCTACGCAAATGGACAGAACGTTATTTCTCTGATGAAGAAGCCGTCATACTGCTGATTGTATTAGTACTCGGTTTTGCCGTTGTAATCTGGCTGGGCGGAATGCTGGCGCCGTTTTTTACTGCACTGGTCATCGCGTTTTTATTACAAGGTGTAGTGAATATGCTGACCCGACGCCGTGTGCCCAATATGGTAGCGGTGGCCATTGTCTTTCTTGGATTTGTCAGCTTGATGTTAGCCATGGGCTTTTTATTAATGCCATTATTATGGAATCAGCTGGTTAATTTGGTCCAGGAAACACCAAAAATGCTGTCAAATGGTGAAGACTGGTTGATGAACCTGCATACCCATTACCCGAACTTAATCAAACCTGATGAGATACAAAGCTGGATTTCCAGCACCGCAAAACAATTCACAGTCTATGGTCAACGGGCTGTTTCTTTGTCTATTGCCTCACTGGGAAATGTGATTGGCTTAATTATTTATCTAGTGTTAGTGCCCATTCTTGTCTTTTTTATGCTGAAAGATCGGGAAAAACTAGTGAGTTTTGTGCTGTCGTTCATGCCGGAAAAACGAGGTTTGATGAACCGTATCTGGAATGAGATGGACGATCAGATTGCCAATTATGTGCGTGGCAAAGTGGTTGAAATTATCATCGTTGGTGGTGTCAGCTACGCTACTTTCACATTCTTTGGCTTGCAATACACTGCACTGTTAGCCGTTTTAGTTGGCTTCTCAGTGTTAATTCCATTTATTGGCGCCGCTGTGGCCACACTACCTGTTGCCGCGGTAGCAGGTTTTCAGTTTGGCCTCACAGAACAGTTTGCCTATATCCTGATTGCTTATGGCATTATCCAGGCGCTTGATGGCAATGTGTTGGTGCCGATTTTATTTTCTGAAGCCGTCAATTTGCATCCTGTTTCTATCATTCTTGCCGTACTGTTTTTTGGTGGAATATGGGGAGTATGGGGCGTGTTCTTTGCCATTCCGCTGGCGACTTTATTAAAAGCGCTGATAACCGCCTGGCCAAGAAGTTTGCATGATACATCCGTACAAGAACAACCTTAGTTTTTGGCGTGTTGTAATAAATTTATGAGGAACGTGGAGTGAGTGTGTTATTTTCGCCGATCGACATCGGACCATTGAAATTGAAGAATCGATTGATCATCGCACCGATGTGTCAGTATTCAGCCGAGGATGGACAAGCCCAGGATTGGCATACTATCCACTTAGGGCAATTGGCTTTATCTGGTGCCGGATTGCTTATCCTTGAAGCCGCAGCCGTTTGCGCTGAGGGTCGAATAACCTACGGTGATTTAGGTTTATGGGATGACACTACAGCGTCTGCCTTAGCGAAGACGCTTACTGCCATTAGAAAATATTCAAATATTCCTATGGGTATCCAACTGGCCCATGCTGGCAGTAAAGCTTCCACACAAAAACCATGGCATGGCGGGGCACCGATATCGCCTGAGGATAAGAACGGTTGGCAAGTCATTGCTCCGTCGGCATTGCCTTTTCATGAAGATGGAACTGTTCCTCTCGCTGCCAGTCAGGATGATATTGCCGCCATTGTGCAACAGTTTGTTGAGGCTGCAAAACGTGCTGCAGATTTGGGATTTGAGGTCATTGAAGTTCATGCTGCTCATGGTTATTTATTACATGAGTTTTTATCGCCATTGAGCAATCAACGGCAGGATGAGTTTGGTGGCAGTCTGGAAAACAGAATGCGTCTGACTCTGGATGTCTTTAGCGCTGTACGCGCCTGTGTTCCCGAGAACATAGTTGTCGGTGTTAGAATCTCAGCGACCGACTGGGTTCCTGGTGGTTGGGATGTTGAACAGAGCACGACACTGGCTATTGAACTGGACAAGCTCAATTGTCATTACTTGCATGTGAGTAGTGGAGGTTTATCACCACAGCAAGAAATACCCGTCGAAGCAGGTTATCAGGTGCCACTGGCTGAAGCGATTAAGCCATATATATCGATGCCAGTGATTGCTGTGGGCTTGATTACTGAACCACATCAAGCTGAACAAATATTGGCTGATGAACGAGCGGATGCCATCGCTATGGCGAGAGGCATTTTATATAACCCTCACTGGGCCTGGCAGGCTGCAGTTGAGCTGGACGGTATGGTTGAAGCTCCTGCTCAGTATTTGCGTTCTGAACCGCATGGTCAAAAAGGGCATCTAACGGAGATGGATTTGTCCAAAAATACTTAAAATGCCCATGTTAATCGTTCAAACCATTGTGAAGCAGTGGGATAAAAGTCAGCAAAGTGAGCAGCATCAACAGTTGCGTATGAATTTACCTGACCGATATCGGGTCGATATTCCCCCTGCGGAGTGGGTGCTAGATAATCAAGTTCTGCTTGATCAGCACGGTGATGATATTGAAGGGAAACGGATTCAGTACCTTGTCCATGAACAAGTGGATTTTATGATTGACCGCTTCCGTATTTCCTTGCCTAACAAAACACTGGAATATAAAACAGCTCAATCAGAGCCCAGGCTGATTTCTCAATTAGCTGATGGCTGGGTGCAATGCCGTTATAACTGGCGTCGGCGCGTTGAACAGGGTGGGTTTATCTATTGGCTTTATGAAGATGTCACCTTAAATGCTTGTTTTGTCCAGCAATATGATGCCCAGGTCTTTATGACAACGAAAGCTGAAACCGTTTTTACGGATCTAACGTTGCCAGAGCTTTAAGGCCAAAGGTTCAGAAAGTATCAATAGCGGCTTCGCCCCAAAGAGTCTCAACTTGCTGCTCGAATCTGCTTCGTTCACTGTTAGTTAACAATAAGGTCGAGCCAGGTGTCTGCTGAGCAGAGAGTAAATTCTCTTGCTGAAGTCGTCTGTTGACTTCTCGGGCGACGGCTTCTTCCGTACTGATGACATTGACGGTTTCTCCAACCACTTTTTGGATCACCGTTTTGAGGTGAGTGAAATGTGTACAACCGAGAATAATGGTATCGGTGCCTTTATCCAGTAACGGCTGTACATACGCATGTACTGTAGCGGAAGCTTCTTCATAACTTAGCTTTAAGGCCTCTACTAATAACACTAAGTCTGGGCAAGGCTGAATTTCGACGGTTGCGCCCATGGCAACGCGTTGAGCAAGATCATGAAACGATTGACTGGTCAGGGTTTTTGCTGTGGCTAGTACACCGATCACGCCAGTTTTTGTATTTAAAGCCGCCGGTCTTAAGCCTGGTTCTACGCCAATAAAAGGAATAGGGTAGCGTTCACGTAAGGCTTTGATACTGACAAGAGTGGCAGTATTACAGGCGACAACAATGGCTTTTACCTTACGTTGTAATAGATAGTCAGTAATTTTGAGCGAACGCTCCAGAATATATGCTTCTGTTTTCTCGCCATAGGGGGCATGTAAGGTATCCGCAAGGTAGATAAGGTTCTCATTTGGCATAAAAGAGCGGACTTGTTTAGCGATCGGTAAGCCACCAATACCAGAGTCGAATATACCAATAGATCTTGCGTCAGCCATGATAATTTCTGTTTTATACGTCGCTGGATGAATAAAAAGACGACGATTGTACTGTATCTATCTGCTGATGGTTGAAAATGGATTATTTGGTCAAGGCAACAAATTCACCGCGAAAGAATCCTGCGCGTTGCTGTTCGTAATGCAAAATGGAGATAACCGTTGTCCGTGCTTTACCCATACGTGAAAAATGGCGTAGAAATTTAGCCCAGTCTTGTGTTGATTCAAGTTGCGCTGTGGCGGTAAATTCACCGCTAATTGGTTTTTCATACTCCATCGTATTACGTTGTATGACGAGCGTAGACTCGATAGCCGCCTGATGTAACCGAGTATTTAATAATGACCAGGCAGACAGAATCGCCAATGTTGATGCGCTGCCGCCAAACACGGTTTCATGATAATTAATATTCGGTGTTAGAGGGGCTCTTAGCACGACTTTATCATGGCTGACATGATCAACAGAGACCTCCATGGCCGCCGATAAAGGAATGTGTTGATAAAGATATTGCTGAAGCTGTTCAGGTGTCATAAGTTTTTATATCAAAAAGTGTTTTTAAAATGATAACGTCTTCTCTATACGTGAAAAAGTATTTACGCTATCGATGATCATCAGCGCGTTGAAAAGGTTCGCACAATAATGAAAATATCTCTGCATATACAATGGCTGTCGATTCTCGCTTTACTGTTTTTCTTTACTCTGTTCGCTGTAGACGTGTTTGCCGATGATATTCAGGATGGCATTGCTGCCTATAAACAAGGTGATTTTCAGACCGCCTATCAGGCATGGCATCAAGCTGCAGAAAACAATGTCGCTGAAGCACAGTGGATGTTAGCTATTTTGTTATTAAACGGTCAGGGCGTAAAACAAGATAAAGTCGCTGCCTATTCATGGTTAACGTTAGCTAGCGAAAAACAGCACAAACAAGCCATGATTGACCGCATGGCCATAAGAGACAGATTAAGCGCAGAAGAATTAATGAACGCTGATACCTTAACTAAGGCATTCAGAGACAAACAAATGGCAAAAACAGCCATTAATCATCACAAAGAAAAGGCTTTTCATTGGTTTGAAAAGGCAGCCAAACAGGGGGATCCTCAGGCTCAATATCAACTGGGTGAGATGTTGCTCAATGGTGAAGGCGTTAAACAGGATAAAGTCGCTGCCTATTCCTGGTTTAGTCTGGCCAGTGAACAAAATCAGCCTCAGGCGATTGTGAAGCAGGCACAACTGAAAACCGAGTTAAGCCGCAATCAGATTGAAAAAGCCAATGCCTTAATGCTGACTAATCGCGACAACCATTTGATAACGGATAAACCACCTGGTTTGCCGGATTTAGTGAATGAGGTGAATGTAAAAAATAAAGAAAATCAGCTTCTTGCAAAACAATCTTCTGTCGACACTTCGTTGTTAGAAGCAAGAGAAAAACCGCCATCAGAAAAGCTTGAAGAACCCGCCAAGCTTACACAAGTAAAACCAAAGTCAGTGATGACTACTGTCTACCGTGTACAAGTCGGGGCGTTTAGGTCAAGACAGCAGGTCGATATCGCATTAAATCAGCTAACAAAAAAATCAGCCGCTATCGTTCAGAAATATGAAACAACGATTACTGAACCTGTCGAAAATGCAGAAAAACCGGATTTTTATCGCCTCCAGCTGGGTAATTTCGCAGCAAAATCTGAAGCGGCAAGCTTGTGTCGGCATCTTACTGAAAACAAACAAGCCTGCTTTGTGGTCACCGCAAATAATATGCAAAAAACCACCGTTGCTAAGCAACCGTGACGTGCATGATGCTCTAAAGCTGCCAGGCAGATTTAGATTGAGTGCTTGATATGTTTTAACGGTTTTTTGCTACGGCAACTTAGCTAAATTTACTTCGAAACACAAAATAAACCGCACCAACTAAACACAGGCCAGCCCATAGATAGTCGAGTTTAAGGGGTTCTTTCAGGTAAAACACGGAAAAGGGAATAAACACCATTAAGGTGATAACTTCCTGAAGAATTTTTAACTGGCCCACATTGAGTACGGTAAAGCCAATGCGGTTGGCGGGTACTTGTAATAAGTATTCGAATAATGCGATTCCCCAGCTTATCAATGCGGCAATAATCCAGGGTTTATTGTTGAGTTCTTTTAGGTGAGCGTACCAGGCAAACGTCATAAAAATATTGCTACAAACCAGCAAGGACACACTGACCAGTATTGGATTCATTAACTCTAACCTAAACGATAAAAACAGCCATTATTCCTGAAATAATCTTTTGAGGAGCACATATAACGCACCTGTGCCGCCATCATCTACCGTCGCACTGCAAAATGCGAGCACGATCTGACTTTGTCTTAACCAGTGATTGAGTTTGCTCTTTAGTACAGGCTTGTTATCGCGTGAGCCCCAGCCTTTACCATGGATGATACGCACGCAGCGTATTTGTTGCTGCTGGCAAAACTCTAAAAACTCGGACAGTGTTGGTTCGGCTTTGGCAATGGTCATACCGTGTAAGTCTAATTCTGCTTCAATATGCACCTTGCCATTACGCAGCTTGCCGAACAGTTTGTGCTGAATACCGGGCCCACGGTATTCGAGGTATTCCTCGTTGCCTACGGTTTCTGGAGAAAACATATCAGAGAAGGTTTCGCCCTGATATTCATCATCAATAATTTTTTGCCGGATAGCTTTTGCAACGGGCTTGGGTTTGTTATGAATCAGACGGTTTTGGCGGATACGGGTAGCATCGCGCATTTCTTGGCGAAATAATGCAAATTCGTCCTCATCGGTATCGTCATCTTTATTTGCCATGAGCGTGCGGCTGCCTGCGGATTTAAGTGAAAGTTGGCCACTATTGTGCCAGATGAGGCTTGTGCAAAAAATCCTTTTTGATTTACCATGCGAATCACTTGTCGGGGTGCCCGCCCGGAATAATCCGGAAAGGCTGAGATGAAACCCGTTGAACCTGAAGAGGCTAGAACCTCCGTAGGAAACAAGCAGGACACCTGTTTAATACTCGAGATCCATTTTCGTTTGGTGTCTGTCTTCTTGTTCGCTTTCGCGCAACGATCTCATCTTCCCCGTCGTGGTTTTCATTTAGGGGAAGAAGCGTGTCTACACAATCCAATAAAGTTATTAACATTAAAGACCGTAGTGGCATTACGACTGAGCCTTTGGCGGGGAGTGAGAAGTTTTACATCAAAGGCAGCCGCGACGATTTACTGGTGCCATTCCGTCAGATTCATCTAACCGATACACCAAACGCCAATCCTGACTTGCCTGCTATTCCTAACGAACCTGTTGTTGTATATGACACTTCGGGTCTATACACCGATCCAAAAGCGACAATTGATATTGAAAAAGGGCTGCCATTAATACGTCAAACCTGGATCGATGAGCGGGATGACACTGAACAGTTAGCCCAGTTCAGTTCAGAATATACCCGTGAGCAAGATGCTCAGGATTTTGATATTCCACTGTTTAATCACCGCCGTTTACCTCGTAAAGCAAAAGCGGGCAAAAATGTCAGCCAAATGCATTACGCACGTCAGGGCATCATTACCCCAGAAATGGAATACATTGCCATTCGTGAAAGTATGGGGCGCGAAGCCTTAGCCCAGCGTGGTGAGCTGCCTGAGAATATGGATCACTACATTACAGCCGAATTTGTACGAAAAGAAGTAGCCGAAGGTCGTGCCATTATTCCTGCCAATATCAATCATCCGGAAACCGAACCGATGATCATCGGCCGTAATTTTCTGGTAAAAATTAATGCGAATATCGGTAACTCTGCTACGACTTCGTCGATTGAAGAAGAAGTTGAAAAAATGGTGTGGAGTACCCGCTGGGGCGGTGACACCATTATGGATTTATCGACTGGCAAACATATTCACCAGACCCGAGAATGGATCATTCGTAACTCACCTGTACCAGTAGGCACGGTGCCGATTTATCAGGCACTGGAAAAGGTGAATGGTGTTGCTGAAGATCTGACCTGGGAAGTGTTCAGAGATACCTTGATTGAACAAGCTGAGCAGGGCGTCGATTATTTCACTATTCATGCGGGTGTACGATTGGCGCATATTCCACTGACGGTAAACCGTACAACCGGTATTGTTTCGCGTGGTGGCTCGATTATGGCAGCATGGTGTCTGGCGCATCATGAAGAAAGTTTCCTGTATACGCATTTCGAAGATATCTGCGAAATCATGAAAGCTTATGACGTGTCATTCTCACTGGGTGATGGTTTACGTCCAGGCTCGCAGGCGGATGCCAATGATGAAGCCCAACTTGCTGAATTAAAAACCTTAGGTGAATTGACCACCATTGCCTGGAAACATGATGTGCAAGTCATGATCGAAGGTCCGGGTCATGTGCCGATGCACAAGATCAAAGAAAATATGGATCTGCAATTGGAATGGTGTCACGAAGCGCCGTTCTACACCTTAGGTCCATTGGTGACGGATATTGCGCCTGGTTATGACCATATCACTTCCGGAATTGGCGCGGCGATGATTGGTTGGTTCGGCACCGCAATGCTCTGTTATGTCACACCCAAAGAACATTTGGGTTTGCCGAATAAAGATGATGTGAAAACCGGCATCATTACTTACAAAATTGCTGCTCATGCAGCGGACTTAGGTAAAGGTCATCCGGGTGCACAAATTCGAGATGATGCGATTTCTAAAGCCCGTTTTGAATTCCGCTGGGAAGATCAATTTAATCTTGGTTTGGACCCTGACACCGCCCGTGAATACCACGATGAAACGTTGCCGCAACCAAAAGCGAAAGTAGCGCATTTCTGTTCAATGTGTGGACCTAAGTTCTGCTCAATGAAGATTTCGCATGATGTGAAAGCCGCCTTTGCTGAGAAATCTCAGGAATTCAAGGAAGGTGGCAGCAAAATTTATCGCCAAGTTTGATGAGCCATTATCTCATCATCGGTAGTGGCCTGATCGGACGCATGACAGCTTGGCGTCTGATTCAGGCAGGCTATCGAGTAAGCCTGTTATCTAAAGACGATAAAACCGGTACAGACAGTGCCGGTTTCATTGCGGCATCGATGGTCGCACCGGCAACAGAAGCGGTGACGTCAGAGCCTTTGGTGAAAACAATCGGGCTACGTTCGTATGCGCTTTGGCCGCAGTGGTTAAGTGAATTAGACGAACCGGTTTTTTATCAGAATCATGGCACGCTGGTGGTCACTCATCAGGGGGATAGAGCTGAAATGGCGCGTTTTGAGCAGCGGGCGAATCATGTGCTGGAAGCAGGAGATTTTCAGCGTCTTGATAAAACCTCGCTGGCCGAACGTGAGCCAGAGCTTGCTGAGCGTTTTGAGCAAGCCCTGTTGTTTGAGCAAGAGTCCTGTATTGATAATCGTCAGCTATATAAACAGCTGACAAGGTTTATTGAAACGCATGCTGAGTGGGTGAAAACCGCTGATATTGGTGAATTAAATCACATTGAAATCGAACGTTTGACACAAGCTTATTTAAAGCGCTCAGCAGATGAGTTTGATGCGGTACTGGATTGCCGTGGTAATGGCGGGAGAGCGAACTTAGCTGAATTACGCAGTGTGCGTGGTGAAGTGATAAGAGTACAGGCACCCGAGGTCGACTTTAAGCATGCCATTCGGCTGATGCATCCACGCTATCCATTTTATCTGGCGCCACGACCAAATAATGAGTATGTACTGGGTGCGACCGTTATCGAAAGTGATGATCGTTCTCAGCTTACTGTCCGAAGTGGCCTGGAGTTAATGTCGGCCTTGTATAGCCTGCATAAAGGCTTTGCCGAAGCACGTATTCTGGAAATGGCGGCACATTGTCGACCCGGTCTTCCCGATAATCTGCCAACCATAAAACGTACTGACTGGGGCTACATCATTAATGGTTTTTATCGGCATGGTTATTTATTTGCACCTGCTGTCGTTGATGATTTATGTCAGGTGCTGGCTGGGGATAAAGAACAGATAAAGTTTGGAGCATTATATGACATCTAACCTTATGTTACAGGTTCAGTTGAATGGGGAACCGCTAGATATTAATCACAAGCAGACCGTATCGGAATTTGTAGCTAAGCAGGATTTCAATGGCCGCTTTGTCATTGTCATTAATGATGAAATGGTAGCGAAATCACGCTGGCAAGATGTGGTCATTCAAGGGGGAGATCGCATCGATATCGTGTCTCCGATTAGTGGAGGTTGAGATGAAAGCATCCAATTGGCAAGTGTATGGGCAAACGCTGAGTAGTCGGCTCTTTATTGGGACTGCACTCTATCCTTCGCCGAAAGTGATGGTGGACGCCATCAGAGCTTCAAAGGCGGAAGTGATTACCGTGTCATTACGACGACAAACATCAGCAGATAAACAAAGCGGTGGCCAGTTCTGGCAAATGATAGAGTCGCTAAACTGCCACCTATTACCGAATACTGCAGGTTGCTACAGTGTAAAAGAAGCCGTTAACACCGCATATATGGCCAGAGAGTTATTTGATACCGACTGGGTCAAACTAGAAGTATTGGGAGACAGTTACAACTTACAACCCGATCCGTTTGCCTTGGTTGAAGCCACTAAAATATTGATTGAAGACGGCTTTAAAGTGTTTCCTTATTGCACAGATGATCTGGTGTTATGTCAGAAGCTGGTGGAGCTGGGCTGTGAAGTCTTGATGCCTTGGGGGGCTCCTATTGGCAGTGGGCAGGGATTACTGAATCCTTATGCATTAAAAACGCTAAGGGAGCGTTTACCGAACATTACCTTATTGGTTGATGCGGGGATAGGCAAACCCTCTGATGCTGTTCAGGCATTGGAGTTAGGTTATGACGGTATTTTACTCAATACCGCAATCGCAGAAGCACTGGAGCCAGAGAAAATGGCTTATGCCTTTGCGGATGCCATTAATGCGGGGCGACTGGCCTATGAAGCTGGAGTGATGCCTAAACGTGACAATGCCAAACCCAGCACACCGACCTTAGATCAGCCTATTTGGCAACAACATGCTTAATACCAGGGTTAATTGAGCAGAATGACACTGTTGTCACAGAAAAAGCTGTGGTTAATCAGTTAGTATTCGCCCCTTTATTTTTCAGGAATGCCTCGTCAGGCGTTTTATTTTATATGAGGCAATATAAGTGAACTCGACACATAGTCAAAAACCCGCTGTTCTGTTAATCGGAGGGTTGGATCCGCAAGGTTGTGCTGGCATTAGCGCTGATATCATGACGGTGCAGAATCACGGTTGTCACCCTTTGCCATTAATCACTGCGTTAACGGAGCAGAGTTCACAAGGGCTGACAGAGTTGGGTCTGGTGAGTCCATCAAAGATGATGGCACAGTATGAAAACTGTATTGCAGATTTTGATATCAAAGCGATAAAGATCGGGCTGATTCCACATATCATCACAGCACAATACATCAAAGAAATGCTGTTGGATTTTAGCGGGCCAGTCATTTTAGATCCGGTGCTTGCTACTACCAGTGGTGGTGTGACCGTACCTGACGAGGTGAAAGCGTTCATCCGTGATGAGATTATTCCCTTAGTGACCATAGTCACACCTAATCTGCCTGAGTTGGCTGCGTTGACACGAACGAATCTCAGTGTGGAAGACGGGGCGAAATCATTACGTCAAAAAGGTCTGTCAGCGTGTTTGATTAAAGGGGGACATGCTGAGAGTGCCTTAGCAATAGATTATTTTTCATCTGAATTAGCGGATTTTTATCTTTATAACGATAAAACGGTAAGCCAGGTTCGTGGCACAGGTTGTGTATTGGCTTCTGCATTGGCCTCACAGCTTGCCTGTGGACAAGATCTCCGTGATGCCGTTGTGCTTGCCAAGGCTTATGTGAGTCGTGGCATACGGCTTTCAGCAAAGGCTGGGCCGTATCAGGTCATCAGTCATAGTCAGCAAGATATTGCCTTAGTGGATTTTCCTAAGCTTTGTTATCAGCCTGAACTGATTGGGCAGACCTTTAATTTCTCCAATTGCCCTGAATTAGGTATTTATCCGGTGGTAGATAACGCAGATTGGGTGGAAAAGCTTATTGATGAAGGTATTCATACCATCCAACTGCGGGTAAAAGATTTGGATGATGAGTCGACAAAACAACAAGTCGTATCTGCTCTTGCTTATTTAAACGATAAATCTGTACGGTTTTTTGTCAATGACCATTGGCAAACAGCCATTGAATTAGGCGCCTATGGTGTGCATCTGGGGCAGGAAGATCTGCATGATGCCAATTTAAAAACATTGGCTGAGGCAGGGTTAAGATTAGGTATTTCTACGCACTCTTATTGGGAGCTTGCTCGAGCTCTTGCCGTGAATCCAAGCTATATTGCTTTGGGGCCCATTTATGAAACCACCAGTAAGCAGATGCCGTTTTCTCCTCAGGGCATAGAGCGCTTACAACAATGGGTCGATTTATTAAAAGGTCACTATCCCGTTGTGGCTATCGGCGGCATTACCGTTGAACGAGCAGAACAACTCAAGGCCACTGGTGTCGGCTCGGTCGCGATGATTACAGCTATTACGCAAGCGAATGATTACAAAAAAGTCACGCGACAATTATTGGATTTGTGGCAATAGATCAGTTCTTACCCAGATCAGGTTTAACCTCTCCCCACTGTGGTCCGATATCCAGTTTATGCTGCTGACTGTAGCGGTATTCCTGATACTGAATAAGTTTATCGCCGCTGGACTCGGCTTGCTTATCATCGGTAAATGAAGGTGTAACTGGAGCAACATAGTCACTGGCTGTTAAGTCTTCATTTTTAAGATGTTTATTTTCATTCGACAATTGTTGGATTTGTTTAATCAGCTCATGGTTTGTCGATTGTTGTTTATTCAATTGTTGCTGTAATGCCATGACTTCTTTTAGCAATTTGTCTGGTGAAGTTGCATCAATACTTGCTGTATTTGTTCCTATGCTGTTAGTTGGCGAGGCATCGGCATCATTGACTGTCGGAGCTGACTCGGGTGCTGTATTTGTGGCAGCCATTGAGTTATCGACATCTGGCATAGGATCAATCAGATTATCCGATGGGATGACATTGCCATTTTCATCGGTTTGTTTTTTTACCACGGTGGGAAGAGTGACACTTTCTTCTTCGTCACTCTCCATATCGACATCAACTGAAGGTAAGGCTATTTCTTCCTCGTTATTTGCAGAGGCAGGATCTGTAACGTCTGACTCAGAAAGGGTATCACTGTCTTCAAGAAGCAGAGGATCGGCCTCCTCAGCAGTATCATCTGAACCCATCAGAAAAAAAGCCGCTAAACCACCAATAAGCAATAAAGCTGCCAGACCAATCCCGATTTTTATCAGTAGTGACGTGGATAGGCCAAGTAATTTTGACTTCTGTTTGCTATCGCCTTTGTCTTTACTATCGTTGTCACGTTCCGACCTTTCTTCCGCTTGGGGAGTAGGGCCCTCATCAGTCGTTTCTTCGATAATGTCGTTATTGTCTTCAGCCATGGTGTTGCATCTACCTCAACCATTTATTCCTAGTTGATATATCGGCTTTGATCATGAAATCTTTTGTTATGAAGGCAAACGATTTTCATCAAGACTACCATCGACTTCAGGTCCACTCATTTCAGCTGGTGTCAGATCGCCTTCATCTTGCACCAGAGCGACAATGGTCCAGCCCATTTCTGGTTGCAATGATTCTGCAGCGGTAAAAAAGCGCAGACGTTTGCGGGGGTTGAATGCAAATAATGGTGTGACGCGACGACCATGTTCGCGTAAGTAATCGGCAAAACTAAAGTTTTCAGTCAACTTGGTTTGTTTTATTTTGGCGCCTTTTGAAATCAGGCTGGCCATTTTGGCATAGGTAATTTCATTGCCGAAGAGCACATGCGAGTCATGACTGATGGCTTTTCGTGATTTAACGATGCTGCGTTCTTTATCTTTTTCTTTATCGGTTGATAAAAAGTAAACGCGGTTACTGCCAAATTCCGATTTATAGCGCATACACGCCAGTGCATTGAGTTCACTCTGAGGGGTTAGTGCCAGTATTTGTCCCAGTCCAATAAGATCCAGGTGACGGTCAGCATGTTCAGACACCGCATTACCATAGTAGGTATCCATGCCTTTCATACGGGCTTCTTTGACATTACTCCAGCTACCATCGGTGAGACGGGTTCTAAAGCCATTATCGTTTAATGCCTGAGCTACAACACGGGCAACTGAATTAGCACCAACAATAAGAAAACCACTGTCATCGGGTTCGGCAACACCGAGACGTTTTGCAATAAATTTAGCGGTTGCACCTTGTACAAGAACGGTACCGATAATAATGGCAAACGATAACGGTACTAGCAGGTCGGCCTTATCGTAACCAATGTCTTGTAAACGAAGAGCAAATAATGCAGTCACCGCAGCGGCAACAATACCGCGTGGCCCAATCCAACTGATCATCGCTTTTTCTTGCCATGTTAAGTCTGAACCAATCGAGCAGAGAAACACTTTCACTGGACGTACGATAAACTGAATAAATAAGAACAGGATGACCGCACCCAGACCAAGCTGGGTAAATGAGTCAAGGTTAAGGCGTGCAGCAAGTAAGATAAATAAGCCGGAAATCAGAAAGATACTCAGATCTTCTTTAAAGTCGAGGATGTTTTCAACTTGCACATTTTTCATATTGGCCAACCAGATACCGAGCACGGTAACGGTAAGCAAACCCGATTCTTCAGAAATTTCGTTCGATACGGCAAAGGTGCCAAAGACCAGTGCCAGAGCCGCCACATTGTGCAAGTATTCAGGTAATAAATGTCGGCGCAGTAAGAGGCCAAAACCATACCCTGCCGTCGCACCAATTACCAAACCCACTGCAATGGTTTTAGCGAACATATAAAGGGTATGACCAACTTCTGCATGTCCTTGAAGTTGTATGGATAAAAGCACTTCGAACACCAAAACGGCAAGAATGGCACCGAGTGGATCAATAACAATACCTTCCCAACGCAACACATTCGAAATTTTGGCATTTGGCCGAACGGTTCTCAGCATGGGGACGATAACGGTAGGACCGGTTACCACCATAATGGCACCGAATAAAATGGCCAGAGCCCAGGGGAAATTCAGAAGAATATGTGTGGCAACCGCGATAGCGGACCAGGTGATAAGGACACCCAGGGTTAAAATATTACGAACAACTTTTTGTAAACCGCGTATTTCTTCAAATTTAAGTGTCAAACTTCCTTCAAACAGAATGACAGCAACGGCCAGAGACACTGTAGGGAAGAGTAAGTCACCAAATAAGCCTTCAGGGTCTAACCAGCCAGTTACCGGACCAAGAATAATACCTGCGATTAATAACAGAACAATGGCGGGTAATTTAATCCACCAGGCCAGCCACTGACATACGATGGCGATAATTCCAATAACTGACAGTGCCATGACTGCTTCTTGATTCATTCTCTTCCTTTAGCTCAATGGAGCAGTAATAAACGGTATGTAATGGTGACACTAATTAGCTTTGTCGAAAAGACTTTTACCTGACTAATTCAATTTCAGCCCGGCGATTATAGGCTCGTCCTTTCGGGGTTTTATTCGTTGCAGCGGGATCATGATCAACAAAGGAACGCAGTACGATTTTCTCTGCTGGAACTTCATATTTGCTAACAAAAAAGTCACGAATGGTTTTAGCCCGTGCTTCTGATAACGGCACATTTAAGCGTTTACGACCAAAGCTGTCGGTATGACTGGTGATGATGATTTGATTCACACTGTCATCCACTTTTACATACTCAGCTACCCGTGTGAGCGCATTTATAGAGGCTTTGTCCAGATTAGCTTTTTCTGATTCAAAATAAACGGTGAGTTTTCTGATTTCATCAAAGCTGTCTGGATATAGATTGCTTAAACACTGTTGAAATGCGGGTAAGGAATCATTGAACTTCACCGTGGATAACTTCACCGTGGTATCGCCATTATAGGATTGAGATTGATAACGGATGATCGGGAAACGGCCATCCTGCATTTTTGCCAGTGCTTGTTGTGCTAATACTCCGTCAAAAATAAATTCGCGTTGACCGGATATGGTCGGCAAGGTGGCTAATGTGTCGTATTGCTCTGTGTTTTGCCAGGGCGCTGCAGACATTTCTAACAGTACGGTGTCTTGTACGGCTGAAAGGCTGTCAGTGATAAATTTTAGTTGTAATGCCTGACCATTACGACGATAAAAACCTGCCTGACCAAAGCTGGGTATGGTTTGCATGAGCGAACACTCAAGTGGTGACTCAATAACGTTCCAATTGGTATCTGTGACCGGAGCCTGAAACTCTTCGGCATAAACAGAACTGGTAAACAACAGCGAGGCAATAATCAATTTCAACATGATTTTAGTAACTTATTAGCGTGTGTATAGGGTAAGACGTTAAATTGTTACGGCCTTGTAAAAAACCAAGTTCCATAACAAAGGCACAGGCGACTACTTCGCCACCCAGATGTTCGATTAATTCGCAGCTTGCCCGAGCCGTTCCACCAGTAGCCAGCACATCGTCAATCACTAAAATTCTGTCACCGGCACTAATCGCGTCGATGTGGGCTTCTAATGATGCTGTGCCATACTCAAGTGCATAGTCGATACGCTGAACATCATAAGGTAATTTACCTGGCTTACGCAGAGGAATAAAGCCAACACCTAGCTCCCAGGCCGCCAGAGAACCAAAAATAAATCCTCTTGCTTCCATTCCCGCCACCGCGGTAATGGATTCTTGCTTAAACGGACGGATTAATTCTTCAATACATTCCTTGAGCAGCAGCGGGTCTTGTACCAATGGCGTAATATCCTTGAATACAATGCCTGGTGAAGGGAAGTCTGGGATGTCTCTGATTTTAGCTTTCAGCTTTTGCATAATAATCTCATTGAGCGAATTGGCGATCAGCGTCTATTATATCGGCAGTAATCGTCCGCTTTTTAATGACAAACGAATTAACTACAAAAGGAACCATTTTGACTTTATATTCCCGACTGTTTTTTTCTGTTTTTATTTTATCGACATCTCTGCTGCTTAGTTCTTGTTTTAGCTGGGGCGGCGGTGAGAAAGAAGTGGATATGACACCACGTTATTATGTGTTGGACGTTGAACGGCCTGATGTGGCTGCTGACTTTCCTAGCAATCGTGTATTGCGACTTAATCCGGTACGTGTTGTCCCACATTTTAAAAGTAAAACTCTGATCTTCCGTGTTGGAGAAAATGAATATAAGGCCGTTGATCCCCATCAGTTTCTGGTGGATCCGGAAGTGATGTTTACCAATATTCTTAAACGCTGGTTACAGAAGAGCGGTCAATTCAGCAAAGTGGTCACTGATGACTCTGTGCCTGCTGATTTCACTATGGACGCTGCAGTAACGGCTTTTTATGGTGAAAAACGGCCGGCTTATTCACCTCAATCTGTTATTGAGATGCAATTTTTCATGACAGCAGCGGATAACCCTGAGAAATTATTGTTTCAAACAGGCTTACGAGTTGATGTGGATATCGAACAAGCGACACCGAGCAATGTTGTTACAGGCTGGAAACAGGGAACTGAAGAACTTCTAACGACTTTAGAGCAGGATTTAAGCGCATATTTTTCAAAAGTAGATGCTAGGTAGCATCTTGAGTTTAGCGTGCAGGATATGGGCTTTAGTGGTAGGATAACAGGTTTGGTGGTTTAGACGCAGTGGCCCTGCATTTGGGGTAAATGTCTGTTTCCGGTAGTGCCTGTGCAAGTTGCTGAAATTTGTGAAGTTATATCTGGAATTCTTTCGGCTGGTTTCGTCTTCTGAGACTGGTTGATAAACCATGTATGTAGAACTGACTACGTTACACCCTTGTTTACTGAAATTTCGTGAGCAGGCTGGTATGTAGTCTTATGCTTTATTTGGACGGTCAATAAATGAGTGAAATTGCCTTAGAACTGGATTCGATAGGTATCGAAACCGAGATGAAGCAGTCGTACCTCGATTACGCTATGAGCGTTATCGTGGGACGGGCGCTACCTGATGTTCGTGATGGTTTAAAACCTGTACATCGTCGTGTTCTGTATGCGATGAGAGAACTGGGTAATAGCTGGAACAGCCCATATAAAAAGTCTGCTCGTATCGTCGGTGATGTTATTGGTAAATATCACCCTCATGGTGATACTGCCGTATATGACACGATGGTACGTATGGCTCAGCCGTTCTCTATGCGTTATATGCTGGTTGACGGTCAGGGTAACTTTGGTTCGGTTGATGGTGATCCACCTGCCGCGATGCGTTACACCGAAGTACGCATGGCTAAAATCGCTCATGAAATGTTGGCCGATCTTGAAAAAGAAACGGTAGATTTTGTCCCTAACTATGATGAGTCAGAATCTGAACCTGCGGTATTACCAACTAAAATCCCTGCTTTATTAGTCAATGGCTCATCAGGTATTGCGGTGGGTATGGCGACCAATATCCCGCCACATAACCTCACTGAAATCCTTAATGCCTGTATCGCGATTATTGATAATCCTGATGTCACTACACATGAATTAATGGAATATGTGCCAGGACCTGATTTCCCGACATCAGGCATTATCAATGGCGCTCGTGGTATTGCAGAAGCCTACCAAACAGGCCGTGGCCGTGTTCACATCCGCGCCCGCGCCGACATCGAAACGAATGAAGCCACTGGTCAGCAGAGTATTGTTGTTAAAGAACTGCCGTACCAGGTCAATAAAGCACGCTTGTTAGAAAAAATTGCTGAGCTTGTTAAAGATAAAAAAATAGAGGGTATTTCTGCCTTACGTGATGAGTCTGATAAAGACGGTATGCGTATGGTGATTGTACTGAAACGCGGCGAAGTGCCTGAAGTTGTACTGAATAATTTGTATCAGCAAACGCAGATGCAAACGGTATTTGGTATCAACATGGTGGCGATTGTTGATGGTCAGCCGCGTACGTTAAATCTGAAAGAAATTTTAGATGCCTTTATTCGCCATCGTAGAGAGGTCGTAACACGTCGTTCGATTTATGATCTAAGAAAAGCACGTGAACGTGCTCATGTATTAGAAGGTTTAGCCACAGCCTTAGCCAATATCGATGAAGTTATCGAACTGATTAAAGCTTCTCCAAACCCTGCTGAAGCGAAAGAAGCTTTAGTGTCTAAGGGGTGGGCATCAGGCATGATTCTGGAAATGCTGGGTGCGGCAGGCGCAGCGGCATCTCGTCCGGAAGACTTAGCAGATGAATTTGGCTTAGTTGATAATCTTTATTATCTGTCTCCGGTGCAGGCACAAGCTATTCTTGATATGCGTTTGCATCGTCTGACAGGTCTGGAACAAGACAAAATTCTGCAAGAGTACCGTGAAGTTCTGGATGTGATTGCTGAATTATTAGCGATTTTGAGCGACCCAGATAATTTGATGGCGGTGATTCGTGAAGAGTTAGTGGCGATCAATGCTGAATACGGTGATGAGCGTCGTACAGAAATTCTGGCAAATCATCTTGATTTGACGCTGGAAGATTTGATTACCGAAGAAGAAATGGTGGTGACGTTGTCACATGCCGGCTATGCCAAAACACAGCAGCTTGATACCTATCAGGCACAAAAACGTGGTGGTAAAGGTAAAGCGGCGACAGCGATGAAAGATGAAGACTTTATCGAACATCTGTTTATTGCTAACACACACGATACACTTTTATGTTTCTCTAGCGCCGGTAAGGTCTACTGGAAAAAAGTGTATGAACTACCTCAGGGTAGCCGTGCCTCGCGAGGCAAACCTATCATTAATCTATTGCCATTAGAAGAAGGTGAAAAAATTAATGCGGTATTGCCGATTCGTGAATTTGAAGCCGATAAGTTCATCTTTATGGCAACGGCCTCTGGTACGGTCAAGAAAACGCCATTAGTCGATTACTCCCGTCCTCGGGCTAACGGTATTATTGCGGTTGACCTGAAAGAAGGCGACCAGCTAATTGATGTGGCGGTCACCGATGGTCATTCTGATGTCATGTTATTCAGCAATACCGGTAAAGTTATCCGTTTTGCTGAAACAGATGTTCGCTCCATGGGGCGTGTTTCGCGTGGTGTCCGCGGTATGCGCATAGCGGAAGATGAGAAAATTATTTCTCTGATTATTGCTGAAGAAGAGGGCGCTATCTTAACAGCGACAGAGTTTGGTTACGGTAAACGTACTAATCTTGCTGAATACCGTGTTCAGGGTCGTGGTGGACAAGGCATTATCTCAATTCAAACGTCGGCGCGTAACGGTAACGTTGTGGGCGCGGTGCAAGTATGTGATGAGAATCAGATTATGCTGATTACCAACGGTGGCACGCTAGTGAGAACTCCGGTTAAGGATGTTTCTTTGGTTGGCCGTAACACACAGGGTGTCAGATTAATTAATCTCAGTAATGGTGAGAAACTAGTTGGTCTTGAACGTGTTATCGAAGATGAAGACGAAGATGTCGATTTAGCGATCGACAATGCTGATGATACTGACGAAACGATAGAAGAATAAATTTGAGAGCGTATAACTTTAGTGCTGGTCCTGCGATGTTGCCTGATGCTGTCATGCAAAAAGCACAGCAGGAAATGCTTGATTGGAATGGGACCGGTATGTCGGTGATGGAAATGAGCCATCGCGGACCGGAATATACAAAAATCGCTGAAAAAGCAGAAGCCGATCTGCGTGAATTAATGGGTATTTCTGATGATTATGCCGTGCTGTTTTTACAGGGCGGTGCTTCACTTCAATTCCCTATGATTCCGATGAATTTGCTCCGCGGCAAAAAAACAGCTGACTATCTCAATACCGGCGCCTGGTCTACAAAAGCCATAGCGGAAGCTAAACAATTTTGTCAGGTGAATATTGTTACCGACTCTACGGCAAACCATTTCACTACGATTGCTGATCCTGAACAATGGTCATTATCAAACGATGCTGCTTATGTGCATTACACGCCCAATGAAACCATTCATGGCCTTGAGTTTGCTGACATACCGGATGTAGGTGATATTCCACTTGTAGCCGATTTATCCTCGACGATTTTGTCTCGTCCGATTGATGTATCTAAATTCGGCATGATTTACGCTGGTGCTCAGAAAAATATCGGTCCTGCAGGCTTATGTATCGTCATTATCCGTAAGGACTTACTAGGTGATGTATTGCCGGGTACACCGACTATGCTGAACTATAAAACCCATGCCGATAATGGATCGATGTTTAATACACCTGCCACCTATAGTTGGTATCTGGCTGGCTTGGTCTTTGACTGGCTAAAACAACAAGGTGGGTTAGAGGCCATGGCAGAGTTAAATCAACGCAAAGCAGCCAAGCTTTATGCCGCCATTGATGGCAGTGATTTTTATAGTAATCCGGTTGATATTCGTTATCGTTCTTGGATGAATGTACCGTTTACGCTGGCTGATGATAAGCTTGATAAACAATTCCTTCAGCAAGCCGCTGAACAGAATTTATTGACGCTCAAAGGCCATCGTGATTTAGGTGGCATGCGAGCCAGCATTTATAATGCGATGCCAGAAGATGGTGTTGATGCACTTATCAATTTTATGAATGAGTTTGAGCGTAAAAACGGGTAACTGCTGCCAATGAATGAAAAAGAAGCCTTAGCCAATATTCGTCAAAAAATTGATGATATCGATTTAAAAATTCAACAACTGTTGAATGACAGAGCCGCGATGGCGCAGGAAGTGGCTCGAATAAAAATGGATAGTGGTGAGCAGGCTGACTTTTATCGTCCTGAGCGTGAAGCGATGGTGCTCAGAACAGTGATGGATCGAAATCAAGGGCCTCTGGCATCAGCAGAAGTGGCACGATTATTTCGTGAAATTATGTCCGCCTGTCTGGCTGCAGAAAAACCTTTGCAGGTTGCGTATCTCGGTCCGGAAGGCTCTTTTACTCAAGCGGCAGCACAAAAGCAGTTTGGTGGTAGTGTTGAGCTACATCCGATGACTACGATTGCTGATGTTTTCCATGCCGTTGAGACATCACATGCTTGTTACGGTGTTGTTCCTGTAGAAAACTCAACGGAAGGTATGGTTTCGCATACCTTAGATCGGTTTATCTCGTCGCCTTTGAAAATTAATGGTGAGGTGACCCTTCGTATTCATCATTATTTGTTAAGTAAAGAGAAAAACCTGGAAGATATCAGCAAAGTCTATGCACATCCACAAGCCATAGCGCAGTGTCGACAATGGTTGATGGAACAGCTTCCGCAAGCGGAATTGGTTCCGCTTAACAGTAATTCCGAAGCCGCTAAACGTGTCGCAGCAGAACCTCAAAACAGTGCAGCCATTGCGGCCAATCGGGCAGCTGATATTTATGGCTTATCCATCTTAGCCAGAAATATTGAAGATGAAGTGGATAACACTACGCGCTTTTTAGTGATTGGCACACAGAATGTTGGCCCATCTGGTGTGGACAAAACTGCGTTATTGGTTGCAACAAAAAACAAACCTGGTGCTTTACAAACCTTGTTAAAACCGCTGGCTGATAACAGTATCAGTATGACCAGAATTGAGTCCAGACCATCCAGAAAGGGGATTTGGGAATATGTGTTTTTTATCGATATTGAAGGGCACATTGACGAACCGGCTGTAGCATCTGCACTCTCTCTATTAGAAAACGAATCTTCTATGTTTCGTATATTAGGTTCTTATCCAAAGGCAGTTTTATGAGTAAAGAACTCATTTTGGCGAATCCACGAGGTTTTTGTGCGGGTGTTGATCGTGCAATCGATATTGTTGAACGTGCACTGGAATTGTTTGGTGCGCCCGTTTATGTACGCCATGAGGTAGTTCACAATCGCTTTGTTGTTGACGGACTACGAGATAAAGGCGCTATTTTCGTTGAAGAAGTAGACGAAGTACCTGATGGAAATACGCTGATTTTCAGTGCACATGGTGTATCTAAAAAAGTTCAGAGTGAAGGCCGCAAAAGGGACTTAAAAGTATTCGATGCCACTTGTCCATTGGTGACTAAAGTACATATGGAAGTCTCTCGCTATGAGAAACAGAATATGGAATGTATTCTGATTGGGCATGCCGGACATCCAGAAGTGGAAGGCACAATGGGGCAATATACTTCGACAGAAGGTGGAATGTATTTAGTCGAATCTCCAGAAGATGTCGCTAAACTCAAAGTGAAAAATCCACAGCGATTGGCCTTTGTTACCCAAACAACCCTTTCTGTTGATGACACATCCGTGGTAATTGATGCATTACGTGAGCATTTTCCCGACATTATTGGCCCAAGCAAAGATGATATTTGTTATGCCACGCAAAACAGACAGGATGCTGTAAAAAAACTGGCGAATGAATGTGACCTGGTATTAGTAGTAGGCTCCGTGAATAGTTCTAACTCCAATCGCTTGCGTGAATTATCAGAGAAATTGGGGACGCCAGCATATTTAATAGACAATGCAGAGCAAATAGATCCACAATGGCTTGAAAACAAAAATCGAATTGGTCTGACTGCTGGTGCTTCAGCACCAGAGATATTAGTCAATCAAGTCGTTGAAAAACTACGTGACTTAGGTGTTGATTCGTCATACGAAGATGACGGTTTAAAAGAGAACATTGAGTTCTCATTACCCAGAGAACTAAAGATTGATACATCAAGTCTGAAAAAATAAAACAAGGCTGACCATGTCGTTTTTGCCCGTATTTCTTTGGACAGACATTTTAATCTTCTTGCTCCTCACAATAATTGTGGCAGCAGTCATCTATATAAGAAGATGTCCTCATCTGTCTGCGCCTTGGAAATCAGTAATAATGCGAAAACGGGGTATGATCTCCGTGATGATTCTGTCCTGCTACGTGGTTATCGGACTACTGGATTCTTTGCATTATCGCCCCGCCATGGAATCTACAGAACCTTCACAACAAACATACTATTCCTCAGAAGTGTTGAGTGTATTTGATTGGTTGGTTTTACCACTTAAACAGCAAATGGAAAAAACCTATTCCGCGCCGTTTTCAGATCGACTGTTTGTTAAAGAAATACAGACAATGAATGACGGCTCGATTAAATATGATTACCCAAAACTGAAATACGGCGCAGCACATCTTGCTCAAGCAGGGGATAAAAAAGCAGATATTTACCAAACGGTTTTAAAAGCCAGTCTGCTGAGCTTGTTGTTACTGTTTCTGATGTATATTTGTCATGTGGCTGTTGCATCGCGAGCTAAGCCGAATCAGTTCCCTCGCCAGTTTAAACGTATCTTTCTTAATCAATCTCACTATCCACTCTATACTTTCTATTTCACTGCTTTTTGTCTTCTTTTTGTTGTCCTCAATCTCGCTTTCCTCAGTCAAAATTATCACGTATTCGGCACCGATAAGGTGGGGCAGGATGTGTTATATCAATCCCTGAAAAGTGTTCGTACAGGTTTAGTGATTGGTACCTTAACCACCCTGGTTATGCTGCCGATGGCGATTATGTTGGGTATTGCGGCAGGTTATTTTAGAGGCTGGATAGACGATGTTATTCAGTATATCTATACAACCTTAAATTCGATCCCCGGTGTTTTGTTGATTGCTGCAGCCGTTTTGATTCTGCAGGTTTACATGAATAATCATCCTGAGAATTTTAAAACGATTGCTGAGCGTGCAGATATCAGGCTTTTGTTTTTATGTATTATTTTGGGGATGACCAGTTGGACGGGGTTATGTCGAATTCTGAGGGCTGAAACCCTGAAGTTACGGGAAGCGGAATATGTGATGGCTTCACGTGCGTTGGGTGCAGGCAGTTTCAGTATTTTACATAAACATATTTTGCCTAATCTGATGCATTTGGTACTTATTGCGGTTGTACTCGACTTTAGTGGTTTGGTTCTGGCCGAAGCTGTGTTGTCCTATGTCGGTGTTGGTGTGGATCCTTCGATGATTAGCTGGGGCAATATGATTAATAGTGCACGGCTTGAAATGGCACGGGAACCCGTGGTTTGGTGGTCTTTAACTGCTGCGTTCATTTCTATGTTTGTGCTGGTTCTGGCAGCTAATTTATTCGCTGATGTTGTTCGTGATGCCTTCGATCCCAGAATGCAGGAGGCAAGATGAGCACGCTATTGGAAGTGAAAGGTTTAAGAACCTGGTTTGGTGATAATAGCGAGCCCTACCGAGCGGTAGATGGCATCGAATTCTGTATTGAAAAAGGCCAGACCTTTGCCTTACTAGGTGAGTCTGGTTGTGGAAAATCGATGACAGCCTTATCACTTTTAAGGCTGAACCCATACCCAGCAAGTCATATTGTTTCAGGCGAAGTCAGCTTAGCCGGAGAGGAAATTCTGTCTTTATCTGAAGCAGAAATGGAAAAAATTCGTGGCCGTCGGGTTGCTATGATATTTCAGGAACCACAGAGTTCATTGAATCCGGTGCTGACAGTGGGACAACAGATTGCTGAGGTGTTTCAATGGCACTTCAAGCTGGATAAAAAAGCGATCTATACGCGAACACTCGAATTACTTCACGCAGTCGGTATTCCTGATCCTACTGAAAGAATAAATGCCTATCCCCATCAACTATCAGGCGGTATGAAACAACGCGTGATGATTGCCATGGCCTTGGCAGGCGAACCTGAATTACTGATTGCTGATGAGCCGACTACCGCCTTGGATGTCACCATTCAGGCGCAAATTCTCGACTTGTTAAAAGAGATTCAACAAAAGACGGGAATGGCTATTTTATTAATCACCCATGATCTGGGGGTTGTTGCACAAATGGCGGATCATGTCGCGGTAATGTATGCCGGACAGATTGTTGAGTCGGCCAGCCGAGAGCAATTTTTTAATAATACCCAACATCCGTATACACAGAAACTGTTTGAGGCTTTACCTTCTGAACAGAAACGTCAAGAAAAGCTGACAGTTATCAAAGGCAGTGTGCCAGCATTGAATCGACAGTTTAAAGCTTGTCGCTTTGCTGAGCGTTGTGACTTAGCCTGGCAGCATTGTGAAGACGCTGAACCTCGCTGGATTAACAATAACGATCACGGTGTACGTTGTCATTTGTATGATCCAGATATTGATGCTGAGCATATTCAATCTCAAAAGCAGGTATTTAGCTCGCGATTATCTGAAGTTGTTCCAGCGAAAAATGCTATTTTGCAGGTCAGTCAATTAAAAGTGCACTTTCCTATCAAAAAAGGGCTTTTTCAACGCACGATAGGATCGGTTAAGGCTGTTGATGATATTACTTTGGAGCTGCGTTCAGCTGAGACACTTGCTCTGGTGGGCGAATCAGGCTGCGGTAAAACAACGGTGGGTAAAGGGATTTTACAGCTTGTCCCAGTGACTTCAGGTAACGTTATTTTTCAGGGACAAAAACTGAATCGCTTATCGAATCGCGCTTTACGTTCAGTTCGTGCATCCATGCAAATTATTTTTCAGGATCCCTTTGCTTCGATGAATCCGCGAATGACTATTAGTCATGTCATTAGAGAAGGGATGCTGACATCGAAGATGAAAGACTCAGCCAGCCAAGAGGCAAAAGTGGATGAATTATTAACGCGGGTAGGTTTACGCGCAGATATAAAACACCGCTATCCACACGAATTTTCCGGTGGACAACGCCAGCGTATTTGTATTGCCCGGGCATTGGCTGCTGAGCCTGATTTAATTATTTGTGATGAGCCCACCAGTGCATTAGATGTATCCGTACAGGCACAGATTTTAAATTTACTGCGTGATATTCAACATGAGTTCGGCCTATCTTTCTTATTTATTACGCATAATATTAGTGTGGTCGACTATTTAGCTCATCGTGTTGCGGTTATGTACTTGGGGAGAATTGTTGAGCAGGGTACTCGTGAGGAAGTGTTAAATAGCCCAAAACATCCCTACACCCAAGCATTGCTTGCCGCAGTACCTAAAATTGCGGCAGACACTCATCTGAGTAAACAAAAACTGGAAGGTGAACTTCCTTCACCAGCCAATCCACCAAAAGGCTGCCACTTTCATCAACGCTGTCCACATGTGATGCCCGTGTGTTTAGAGCAATACCCTGACACGACATTACTGAGTCCAACACATAATGTGAAATGTTTTTTATTTGAGGAAAATTATGGATCAACAAACACAAACTGAACTGGAAGCAGCCGCATTCAGACGTTTACTTGAACATTTACGAGAAAATACTGATGTTCAGAATATTGATTTAATGAATTTGGCAGGCTTCTGTCGTAACTGTTTATCAAAATGGTATTTAGCTGCAGCCGAAGAAAAACAAATCGAAATGGATTACGAGCAAGCACGTGAGTATGTCTATGGAATGCCTTACAGTGAATGGAAGGACAAGTATCAGACAGGACCAAAACAGTAAGTATTTAAACCCTGTGAGCTCATCTCGATTCTGAATCAGACAGAGCTCGCAGCTTTTCTGCTAATGCTTTTGTATCCGTTTGATGTTCTTCTGTCGGATGAATAGTGGCAATGGTATTAATCGTCTGACGAATCTGCTGTAAATAATTACGGCAGCAGCTACAGATAACCAAATGTAAAAACAAACCGATACGTTTTCTCAAAGGCAGATCTCCTTCAAGATAGTTGCTGGCTTCTTCTGCTACATCTTTACATTGAAACATCTGCTTATAGTCCTCGGTACTCTTCAATTTTGTGATGCAATGTAGTCCGTGCCCGGTGTAAAAGCACTCTAGCATTAGACGAACTAATATCAAGAATGTTACAAATTTCTGACATGTCTAGTCCTTCCATATCATACATAGTTAACATAGCGCGCTGATTGGCGGGTAACTGGCGGAAGCTTGTTTCGATAATAATTCGTAGTTGTTCATTTTCTAACAAAGCGTCTGGCGTGTCTTCATCCCAGGGTAGGACGTCATCTAAGCGATGTCCACGTTCATCAAATTTGTCGTGTGAAACAGACTCCCAGCCGTCATCAAGCGAAACTTGACGTTGCTCGCGTTTAAAGCGGGTTTTAGCGCCGTTGCTGGTGATTTGTAATAACCAGGTTTTCAGGCTTGAGCGACCCTCAAAGTTAGGTAATGCTTTGATAGCAGATAACCAGGCATCCTGAACAATTTCATCAGCAAATGCCTCTCCAACAATAGCTCTTGCTACGGTTAACATCAGCCCGTGGTATTGAGATACGACATAGTCAAACGCTTTCGCATCGCCATTGATAAGTTGTTTAATTAAGCTTTGCTCATCGGCGGCACTCAGCTTCACTTTTTTTTTCATTTTGTTTGTAACAATCCTTTGTGAGGCTCGTCTACTATGCAAGACGGGATGAAAGCCCGTTGGAATTTTAACAACAATAGAAGGAAGTAATCATCATGGCAACATTAAATAAATCATCAATCGCTATTGCATCATTTGCAGCAGGTTTAGCGATGGCACCATCAATGGCCAGTGCAGGTAATAACCCATTTGCGTCGACCGAATTGTCGAGTGGCTATATGCAGCTTGCTGAACACCATGCTGAAGAAGGTAAATGTGGTGAAGCGAAATGTGGTGCTGAGAAAAAAGCTGAAGAAGCGAAATGCGGCGCTGAGAAAAAAGCTGAAGAAGGTAAATGCGGTGCAGAGAAAAAAGCCGAAGAAGCAAAATGTGGCGCTGAGAAAAAAGCCCATGAAGCAAGCTGTGGTGGTAATAAATAAAGTACGCTGAAAGGTCAAATAAGGGCTCATTGAGCCCTTATTTTCTTTAGGAGAACCTCATGTTTTGTCGTCTTTATCAAACAGTCTTTTATCAGTTGAATAAAACCCGTGCTTTGGATTTTATTGCACCCGTTTTGTTGCGACTATATCTAGCGCCTGTTTTTTGGGTAGCTGCCAACAACAAATGGAATCCGTTTGATGCTGATAGCTCTCTGAATAATACGATTGCCTGGTTTGCTAACCCGGACTGGGGGTTGGGTTTACCTTTTCCAGAGCTCATGGCGTATCTAGCCTGGGGGGCTGAATATTTTGGTGCCATTTTTCTGGTTCTAGGTCTGGGAGTCCGCTTAGTGTCTATTCCGCTAATGATTACGATGATCGTCGCTATGGTCACTGTCCACTGGAAAAATGGCTGGCAAGCAATTCACGACACAATGAGTCCTTTTGCTTCTGCTGATGTCAATGAAGCTATAGAGCGCTTACATAAGGCAAAAGAAATTTTGCAGGAATATGGTCATTATGACTGGTTAACGCAACATGGCAATTTCGTTGTACTGAATAATGGCATTGAGTTTGCGGCAACCTATTTTCTCATGTTGCTCGTTCTATTTTTTATCGGGGCAGGAAACTATTTGAGTGTCGATTACTGGCTGAACAGACGTTGTCAGCAAAGTGGGGAGGGTAAGTAAATGTTTTATAAAAAACAAAAATCTTGGGAAATAGCTGAATCTGAAGTCACCGATTATGAGGTCTATCAAAACCGTCGACAGTTTCTTGGTACAAGTCTGGCGGTGGGGTTGGCTGGTGCACTGCCGACAATGGCATTAGCCGATGTGACTGAACAACCGAAGCCCTTCGTTGACGTGAGTAAAAGTCCATTTTCCACCGATGAAGAAAAAACCGATTTTGAGTCCATCACCACCTATAATAATTTTTATGAATTTGGTACATCAAAGCAGGACCCTGCAATCAACGCCACTGCTTTTCCAGATAGATCTCAACCCTGGAAAGTAGTCATTGATGGTGAATGTGATAAACCCGGCACATACGATTATGAGGACCTGATCAAACCTTTTACATTAGAAGAACGTATCTACCGGATGCGTTGTGTTGAAGGCTGGTCGATGGTTATTCCATGGATTGGTTTCCCACTGGCAGACTTATTAAAAAAAGCTCAGCCAAACTCCAGGGCAAAGTTTGTTGAATTCACAACCTTGTATGACCCTAAACAAATGCCAGGACAACGTCGTGCAGTGCTTGACTGGCCTTATGTTGAAGGTTTGCGTATTGATGAAGCAATGCATCCCCTGACTTTACTTTCCGTTGGGCTTTATGGCAAAGAGTTATTGGGTCAGAATGGTGCACCAATAAGACTCGTTGTGCCATGGAAATATGGCTTTAAAGGCATAAAGTCAATTGTGCGTATTCGCTTTGTTGAAGAGATGCCTCAGACCGCATGGATGAAAGCTAACGCCAGAGAGTATGGTTTTTATTCGAATGTTAATCCTGATGTCGATCACCCTCGCTGGAGTCAGGCAAAAGAGCGTCGCATAGGGGAGTTTCTGAAACGTAAAACTTTAATGTTTAACGGCTATGGTGAACAGGTGGCAGACTTATATGCAGGCATGGATCTTAAACGTTATTTCTGAACAACGATTGTCAGCAAAGACCAAAGCAAATGTCGTAAAGACGTTGTTGTTTATTGTTTGTCTGCTGCCTCTCATTTATCTTGTCTGGGGACTTTTGACGGATAACCTCGGAGCAAATCCTGTGGAAACCTTAACCAGAAGTTCTGGTTTATGGGCCTTACGTTTTTTATTAATTACTCTGTTGGTGTCGCCTATTCGTTGGTATACCGGCTTAACTGCGATTGTAAAATATCGGCGTATGCTGGGCTTGTATGCATTTTTTTATGCCAGCGTGCATATGCTGTTATATCTCGGCTTGGATCAGCTATTTGATATTCAGGATATCTGGAAGGATATCCTTAAAAGGCCTTTCATTACCGTAGGGTTTATCAGCTTTATACTTTTGTTGCCTCTGGTGATGACATCAACCAACAAAATGATGAAACGACTTGGTGGCAAGCGTTGGAAACGGTTACATCGCTTGACCTATGTAATAGCGACTTTATCCTGCGTGCATTTTCTTATGTTGGTGAAAGCGGATATCCGTGAACCGATCATTTATATGATTCTTCTATCATTTCTCTTCTCCATCAGATTATTTCATTCATTGAATAAAAAAAAGCTGGTCAGCCGCTGAATTTTTTCGCAAACTGCTAAGCAACACCGTGAAGTCGTGGTGTGAACTAACCATAAGTCAGTAAACAAGTTTCTGTTTAAATTCTGTGTCAAGTGGCATTGTATATAGTGGTTTGAGTCATGAATTCAAACAAAAACTGTTACAATGTTCCGCTGTTATTCATCGCGTTATGATTTGAGAAGGTATTTATGACTGATTTTGTCGATCACGATCCACAGGAAACTCAAGAATGGCTTGATGCCCTTGAGTCTGTAATTGAGGCCGGTGGTGAGGAAAAAGCGCACTTTATCATTGAGAAGCTCATTGATATGGCTCGTCGCACCGGGATCAATCTCCCGTATAGCGCTAACACTGCATACGTCAACACCATCCCTGTTGATCAGCAAGAACGCATCCCTGGTGACCAGGCGATGGAACACAAGCTGAGATCTTATATTCGCTGGAATGCTATGGCGATGGTAGTGAAAGCTAATATGAAGCCCGGCTCTGTCGGTGGTCATATTGCTAGCTTTTCATCAGCAGCCACCCTTTACGATGTGGGCTTTAACCACTTCTTTAAAGGTGATGAATATGGCAACGGTGCAGATATGGTTTTTGTTCAAGGCCATTCATCACCAGGTATCTATGCTCGTTCATTCCTTGAAGGCAGACTGACCGAAGAACAATTAGAAAATTTCCGTTTCGAAGTAAACGGTAAAGGTCTGTCCTCTTACCCACACCCTTGGTTGATGCCTGATTATTGGCAGTTCCCAACCGTGTCAATGGGCTTGGGTCCGATCCTCGCGATCTATCAAGCACGTTTCATGAAATACATGCAGCATCGCGATATCGTTAAAACAGAAGGCCGTCATGTCTGGGCTTATCTGGGCGATGGTGAAATGGATGAGCCAGAATCACTAGGTGCGATCACTCTTGCGGGTCGTGAGAAGCTGGATAACCTTATCTATGTAGTTAACTGTAACTTACAGCGTCTGGATGGTCCTGTTCGTGGTAACGGTAAAATCATACAAGAATTAGAAGCTTTATTCCGTGGCGCTGGCTGGAATGTCATTAAAGTCTTATGGGGTAGTGGCTGGGATCAGTTATTGGCTCGTGACACCAATGGCCTGCTACTGAAACGTATGGAAGAAGTGGTTGATGGTGAATACCAGAACTATAAAGCGAAAGATGGTGCTTATGTTCGTAAACACTTCTTTGGCAAATATCCTGAATTGTTAGAAATGGTTTCTGACATGACGGATGAGGATATCTGGCATTTGAGTCGTGGTGGTCATGATCCAAGAAAGATCTACGCTGCTTATAAGCGAGCTGTAGACCATGTAGGACAACCGACAGTTATCCTTGCTAAAACCGTAAAAGGTTACGGTATGGGTGAAGCCGGTGAAGGCCAAAACACCACGCACCAACAGAAGAAACTGGAAATCGAACAAATGAAACGATTCCGTGATCGTTTCAATATTCCTTTAACCGATGAAGAAGTGGATAAAGTCCCATTCATCAAGCTTAAAGATGACAGCCCAGAGAAGAAATATTTACTGGAACGTCGTAAAGAGTTGGGTGGTTTCTTACCAAAACGTAATAACAGTGCACCTGCACTGAAAATTCCTGAATTAAAGCTGTTTGATGCCGTACTGAAATCAAGCGGTGATCGTGAACTTTCTACCACAATGGCGTTTGTTCGCGTCTTAACAGCACTGATTCGTGATAAACAGATCGGTAAGAATATTGTGCCAATCGTGCCAGACGAAGCCCGTACCTTCGGTATGGAAGGTCTGTTCCGTAGTGTCGGTATTTATTCCTCTTCTGGTCAACGTTATGAGCCTGAAGATTCAGGTAAAGTCATGTGGTACCGTGAAGATACCAAAGGTCAGATTCTGGAAGAAGGCATTAACGAAGCGGGTTCAATGGCTGAATGGGTTTCTGCTGCAACGGCTTACAGTAACTACAACGTTAATATGGTGCCGTTCTATATCTACTACTCGATGTTTGGTTATCAGCGTGTAGGTGATTTATGGTGGTTAGCGGGTGATATTCAAGCTAAAGGTTTCCTCATCGGGGGGACTGCAGGTCGTACGACCCTCAATGGTGAAGGTTTACAACACCAGGATGGTCACAACCTGTTGATGGCAAATGCCATTCCAAACTGCATCAGTTATGACCCAACCTATGCCTACGAAATGGCGGTTATCGTTCATGATGGTATGAAACGTATGTATGAGAAGCAGGAAAATGTCTTCTATTACATCACTGCGATGAATGAAAATTACAAACATCCTGATATGCCTGAAGGTGTCGAAGAGGGCATTATCAAAGGTCTGTATAAATTAAAAACGGGCGGTAAACACAAACTTAAAGCACAGCTTATGGGCAGTGGTACGATTCTACGTGAAGTGGAAGCGGCTGCGGAGTTGCTGGAAAAAGACTGGAAAGTCTCTGCTGATGTGTGGAGCGCGACCAGCATGAATGAATTGGTTCGTGATGGACAAGAGGTTGAACGTCACAATCGCCTCAACCCAACTGCACCGAAGAAACGCAGCTATATTTCTGAATGCTTAGATGATGCAGCTGGTGTTGTGGTTGCAGCAACAGACTATGTACGTTTATATGCAGAACAAATTCGTCCATGGGTTAAAGCGAGCTATACCGTATTAGGTACAGATGGTTTTGGCCGTAGTGATACACGTGAAGCATTGCGTAGCTTCTTCGAAGTTGACCGCTATCATGTAGTGGTTGCAACTCTGCATGCATTAGCCGATGAAGGTCAGATCAAATACGATGTGGTTGCTGATGCAATCAAGAAGTATGAGATTAATGCTGATGCAATCAACCCAGTTAAGGCATAAATAATGGCAGAATTAATTGAGTTAAAAGTTCCTGATATTGGTGACTTTGAGGCAGTCGAAATCATTGAAGTGCTTGTTGCTGTTGGCGATAGCATCGATGAAAACCAAGAAGTCATTACTGTTGAGTCTGATAAAGCGATGATGGAAATTCCAGCATCGCAAGCAGGCGTCATCAAAGAAATGAAAGTAGCTGTTGGTGATAAGGTGAGCGAAGGTACGGTTATCGCTATGCTTGAAGTGGCCGATGGTGCTGGTGCTTCATCTGCAGAAGAAGCCAAACCAGAAGAAAAAACAGAAAAGCCAGCTGCAGCACCTGCTGAAAATCCGCAGCCGAAACCGGAAGCGAAAGTTGAAGCAAGTCCTGCAGCCAATACGCCTCCAGCGGAAGCTATTCCTTATGCACCTGATAATAAATCGGGCATTCGCCGTGCACATGCTTCACCATCAGTACGTCGTTTTGCTCGTGATTTAGGGGTCGTTTTAACCTCTGTAACCGGTAGTGGTCCTAAAGGTCGTATCACCAAGGAAGATGTTCAAAACTATGTGAAACAGGTCATGACTGCACCAGCAGCTGCACCTGCTCAGACAGGTAGCGGTATTCCATCAGTACCTGTGGTGAATTTCGAACAGTTTGGTGATGTTGAAACACAAGAGTTATCTCGAATTAAGAGAATTTCTGGCAAACATTTACATGCATGCTGGCTGAATATTCCTCATGTGACTCAGTTTGATGAAGCCGACATTACGGAGTTAGATGCTTTCCGTAAAGAAAATAAAGAAATGGCTGCGAAAAAAGGCGTTAACCTCACACCTTTAGTTTTCATCATGAAAGCGGTTGTTGCCTGTCTGAAACAATTCCCTGAGTTCAACGCGTCACTTAGTGAAGACAAAGAAAGTCTGATCCTGAAAAATTACTACAACCTGGGTGTGGCTGTCGATACACCTAATGGCCTTATGGTGCCAGTAATCAAGGATGTCGATAAAAAAGGTTTCCTTGAATTAGCAGGTGAGCTCGGTGATATCAGTGCCCGTGCACGTGAAGGTTCATTAACAGCCAAAGATTTACAGGGCGGCACATTCTCTATTTCAAGTCTAGGCGGTATTGGTGGACAATTCTTTACACCTATTGTCAATGCACCTGAGGTTGCTATCTTGGGTGTCAGCCGTCATCAAATGAAACCGGTTTGGAATGGAAAAGAGTTTGTTCCACGACTGATGTTGCCATTATCTGTATCGTATGACCATCGTGTTATTGATGGTGCAGCAGGTGCACGCTTTACCGTGATGCTCAGCCAAATGTTGTCTGATATTCGTAAGGTGCTGCTATGAGTGAAATAGAAGTAAAAGTCCCGGATATTGGTGATTTTGATGCTGTTGAAATCATTGAAGTGCTGGTTAGTGAGGGTGATGTCGTTGAAGAAAATCAGGACATTATCACGCTAGAGTCAGACAAGGCAGCGATGGAGATTCCAAGCACGGCCAAAGGTAAAATTGTCAGCTTAAAAGTGGCTGTGGGTGACAAAGTATCGCAAGGTGATGTCATTCTGACGCTTGAAGCTGAACAGCCAGCTGGTGAAAACACGGATTCAAAAGCTCCAGCAACGGAAACTAAAGCTACTGCACCTGCAGCTGAAAAAACGGCACCGACACCCGCAGCGGCGCCGCAAGGTGATGCTGATGTACATGCCGAGGTATTAGTGCTGGGTTCCGGCCCTGGTGGCTACACTGCTGCGTTCAGAGCTGCTGACCTTGGTAAACAGGTTGTGATGGTAGAGCGCCATGAACGTATTGGTGGTGTTTGTCTTAACGTCGGTTGTATTCCATCTAAAGCACTGTTACACACTGCACAGATTATTAATGAAGCTGAAGAAATGTCGCATCACGGGGTTAAATTCAATAAACCTCAGATTGATATTCGTGAATTAGAATCATGGAAAAGCAGTGTTGTTAATCAGCTGACTGGGGGATTAAAAGCCTTAGCCAAAACACGCAAAGTCACGATCATTCAGGGTGAGGGGAGCTTTACCAGTCCAAACACCTTGAAAGTAGAAGGTCCTGATGGCGAGAAAACGATTTCGTTTGATAACTGCATTATTGCTGCCGGTTCTCGTGTCACTAAAATCCCGGTGTTTCCAAATGATGATCCAAGAATGATGGATTCGACCGATGCACTGGAACTGGAAGATGTACCAGAGAAATTATTGGTCATCGGCGGTGGCATTATCGGACTGGAAATGGCGACTGTCTATGATGCCTTAGGATCAAAGATCACCGTCGTTGAATTGCAGGATAGTCTGATTCCGGGTGCAGATAAAGATATCGTTAAACCATTGCTCAAACGTGTGCAGGAAAAATACGACAATATTTACCTGAACACAAAAGTTAGCAATATTGAGCCGAAAGATGACGGTTTATTGGTGACCTTTGAAGGTAAAGAGGCACCTGAACAAGCTATGTTTGACAAAATACTGGTTGCTGTCGGACGCTCACCGAACGGTAAGCTGATTAATGCTGAAGCAGCGGGTGTTATAGTGACTGATCATGGCTTTATTGAAACAGATGGTCAGATGCGTACTAACGTCCCTCATATTTTTGCCATAGGAGATATTGTTGGTCAGCCTATGTTGGCACACAAAGCCACTCATGAAGGTAAAGTTGCTGCTGAAGTTATTGCTGGACAGAAATCGGTGTTTGAACCAATGACGATTCCTTCTGTTGCTTACACCGATCCGGAAGTCGCATGGATGGGTATGAGTGAAGATGAAGCGAAAAAACAAGGTATCGACTACGTCAAAGGAGCTTTCCCATGGGCAGCCAGCGGTCGAAGCTTGAGTCTTGGCCGTGATGAAGGTCTGACAAAAGCCTTGTTTGAAAAAGAAACGGGCCGCTTGATTGGTGCTGGTATTGTCGGTCCCAATGCCGGTGAATTAATTGCTGAAGCAGTTTTAGCTTTAGAGATGGGCGCTGATGCAGAAGATATTGGTCTGACCATTCACCCGCATCCAACATTATCTGAAACACTTGGTTTTGCTGCTGAAATGGCGGAAGGTTCGATTACCGATCTGATGCCTCCACGCAAGACATTGCACTCTAAGTAAGCCTGTGTAAACTGGCTATAGCCAGTAATTAATGGGGGTATATCTGTGTTTTACACAGGTATACCCGTTTTTTTGTCTATTATTTTTATTTGAGTTAATGACGAGCAAGGGCCATTTTGATGCCACGTTAAAACCGCCACTCAAATGGGCAGGGGGGAAACGCTGGTTATTACCCGTTCTTAAACGCTACTGGAGTAAACATCAGCAATCCAGACTGGTGGAACCCTTCTGTGGTGGGCTTTCTGTCGCGCTCGGCCTGGCACCTGAGCGTGCATTACTTAATGATGTTAATCCGGCATTAATCAATTTTTACCAGCATTTAAGTGAAGGACTAGAGGTTGATATATCATTCATTAATGATGAATCAGCTTACTATCATTGTCGTGATGAATTTAATCTACTGAATGCTAAACAAAATAATCCGGCACGTGCAGCACAATTGTTCTATTACTTAAACCGAACGGGTTATAACGGTTTATGTCGTTTTAACAGTAGTGGTGGTTACAATGTGCCATTCGGTCGCTATAAAACGATTAATTATTTAGAGAGTTTTATTCACTATCAGCCGATTTTGTCCCGTTGGCAATTCAGTTGTCAGGATTTCGAAACAATACCACTCGAATCTATGGATTTTGTGTATGCGGATCCGCCATATGACACGCCTTTTCATCAATATTCACAAAAAGGCTTTAAGTGGGAAGACCAAGAGCGGCTCGCACATTGGTTAAGTCAGCATGATGGCCCTGTTTTATTATCAAACCAAGCCACAGATAGAATTATTGATTTATATCGACAACTTGGATTTAGACTTCGATATCTTGATGCTCCACGATTAATAAGTTGTAAAGGAAATGGTCGTAAAGCCGTGAAAGAAGTGCTTGCAATCCGTGGTTTTTGATACAATATGCGTTCTTTTTTATTCAAGTTAATTTCTATCTTGCCGATGTTATTACTATGGTGATTTAGGGATTAAGTCAGCTAATTTTTTACAGGAATAAATATCACCCATGTCTAAGATCAACAAAGTCGTTTTAGCCTATTCAGGTGGACTGGATACTTCCGTTATTTTGAAGTGGTTGCAGGATAAATATGAGTGTGAAGTAGTTACTTTCACAGCTGACCTTGGGCAGGGTGAAGAAGTTGAACCAGCCAGAGCAAAAGCAAAATCGCTAGGTATCAAAGAAATTTACATTGAAGATTTACGTGAAGAGTTTGCACGTGATTACGTTTTCCCAATGTTTCGTGCGAATGCCATCTATGAAGGCGAATACTTATTAGGCACTTCCATCGCACGTCCATTGATCGCAAAACGTTTGGTTGAGATTGCTAATCAAACCGGTGCTGAAGCGGTTTCACATGGTGCTACAGGTAAAGGTAACGACCAAGTCCGTTTTGAACTTGGTGCCTATGCCTTGAACCCTAACATTAAAGTTATCGCACCTTGGAGAGAATGGGACTTATTGTCTCGTCAAAAGCTACTTGATTACGCTGAACAGCACGGTATTCCAGTAGAAATGAAACAAGGTAAAAAGTCGCCTTATTCAATGGATGCGAACTTGTTACATATCTCCTATGAAGGCGGTATTTTGGAAGATCCATGGGCTGAACCTGAAGAGTCTATGTGGCGTTGGTCTGTGTCACCAGAAAATGCACCAGACAAAGCAACTTATCTTGAATTAACCTACGAAAAAGGTGATATCACTGCAATTAATGGTGAAGCAATGTCGCCTGCTACTGTGATGACGTATTTGAATAAAGTTGCTGGCGAAAACGGTATCGGTCGCCTGGATATTGTTGAAAATCGTTACGTCGGGATGAAGTCTCGAGGTTGTTATGAAACACCTGCGGGCACAGTAATGTTGAAAGCGCACCGTGCTATTGAATCTTTAACGCTGGACCGAGAAGTTGCACATCTTAAAGATGAATTGATGCCACGTTATGCCTCGCTGATCTATAACGGATACTGGTGGGCACCAGAGCGTGTGATGCTTCAGAAAATGATTGATGAATCACAGCAAACAGTTAACGGTAAAGTACGTATCAAATTATATAAGGGTAATGTTTCTGTGGTTGGTCGTGCGTCAGATACGGATAGCTTGTTTGATGAGTCAATTGCAACGTTTGAAGATGACGCCGGTGCTTATAATCAAAAGGATGCAGAAGGCTTCATTAAATTGAACGCCTTGCGTCTGAAAATTGCTGGGAAGGCAAAGCGTAAGGTCTAATAAACCTCACGCAGGCTTTAAGCATGGACTACAATGAATTATCTGATAAAGCCGCAGAATATATGCGGCTTGCATTGCCTCTGATGCGCAAACATGGAGTGCCAATGACACCAGATAATTATACGGTCTGGTATGAGCATGTATCTGGTGGTAACCAAGAGCTTTCGCTCACTATCCAAGATATGGTGAAAGAAACGCCGCTATTGAGTGAAAGCCAATGCAAGACGCTGTTCAAGCAATTTTTCAATATAGAAAAAGAGCGTGAAGAAGTCTATCAAATGCGTCTTGAATTGGCGCGCTTGCTGAAAGAAGTCATTAATTTTATCTATAGCAGTGTCATGCATACGGATAAAACGAATCAGCGATTAAATGATCTAATGAGTCGGATCAATCGTGATATGTCTGCTGCAGAAATTCATCAGATTGTCGACGATATTCTCGCTGAAACACGGCAGGCGATGAATAGTGGTGAGTTGCTGACTGAGCGTTTAAATACCGCGATGACTGAGGTAGAAAAACTCAAGAAAGAGTTTGACGTTTCTAAGCAAGAAGCAAAAACAGACACATTGACAGGCTTAGCTAACCGTAAAGCCTTTGATGATGTGGTAAGCAAAGTCACCAATGATGCAGATGATTCCGGACTGGATGTCTGCATTATCTTCGCCGACCTTGATATGTTTAAAAATATTAATGATAAACATGGGCACTTGGTGGGTGATCAGGTGCTGCGTGTGGTGGCGAATGCATTAAAAGATAGTGTTAAAGGACGTGATCTTGTTGCAAGATATGGTGGTGAGGAATTTGCCATTGTCTTATTGAATACCAGCCTGCAGAATGCAAAAAATGTTGCTGAAAATATTCGTCAGGAAATTGCTTCTAAACGTATACAGCGCAAAGATACCAGGGAGTCACTGGGTGTTATCACCATGTCATTTGGTGTGGCACGTTATGTTAGCTCTGAAGGTAGTGAGAGCTTCATGCAGCGAGCTGACAGAGCTTTATATATGTCTAAGAGGAAAGGGCGCAACTGTGTGTCAGAAGCGCCACCCCCAATCATTTAGTTTCGTCTGGAAACTTGTCTGTAAACAGGACTTCATCTAGCTCTAACTGTCCCGAGCGTGGACGTGCTTCCTGTAGTTTTTTACCGATTGTAATCATCATTACAATGACGTGATCATGAGGCAAATTGATAATTCTTGCCACTTTATCAAAGTCAAAACCATCCATTGGGCATGAATCATAACCCATGCCTTTTGCCATTAACATAATAGTGCTGGCAGCAATGCCGACAGATCGAAAACATTCATCGCGCTGCCCCTGATGATGGTTGGTGTAATAACCTTCAATGGCTGGCAGCATGAAGTCTTGCACTTCTTTTGGAGCATGACGCCAGTAGCGTTGAGGATCTTTCTCCCAGGCATTTAAATCGGCACACAGCACTAATAACATCGACGAATCTGTGACTTGAGCTTGACCGTAACTGGCTTCGCGGATTTCTTCACGAAGCTGTTTATCTTCGACATTAATAAAACGCCAGTGCTGAAGATTAAATGCTGTTGGAGATAATATCGCATGCTCCATTAATGTTCTGACTTCTTCTTTTGTCATTGTGTGGTCAGGGTCATAATGTTTAACAGAACGACGGGTAAGAATCGCTTCTTTGATATCCATAAATACTCTTGTGATTAATTTGAAGATGTTTCGACTTTCAGATAGATAATTTGTTGCTGGCCTTGATGTGTTTGATACTGTTTCAGCCCCTCTTTTTGTTCATGCTGATCTCCTGAAACATAGGCTATTTCTATCCATTGGCCTAATTTGCCATGTACGGTGCTGATAAGGTTACTACTGTTAATTTGCCCATCGTGGCTACGGTCAGAGAAAAAAGGGTGTATTTCTACCTTCACATTATTATCTGCCAGCAAAAAGGGGACAGCCATAAATCCTCTTGAGGTCGATATATATTGTGTATTCGAGGCGAAACCGATATTGCCATTGGCGTTAACGAAGTATAGATAGTCTTTTTCTGGTCTGGCATTACCGATATTGATAGCAATCGGCTGTCCAGCAATACCTTGCGCGCTATAACGATTATTTTTATCGTCTTTGCCTTTTGTTGACCATTGTTTTATTGATACTGATGCATTGGGTTCTTCCGTGGACAGTTCGATATTGGCCTGATGACCAGACTGGTGATTGAGCTGTTCAGATGTCTGCCAGACAGTGACCAGAACAGACTTCAGAGGAACATCCAGCTTTTTAATCAGCTGTTCAACATTTGCTACAGTAGCGCGATCAGACTTCAAAATAAGCATATTGTCGTACGCTTTTATCGTGGCTGACTCGGGGAGAAAAGGGCGGACTTGATCGACAACCTCACTTGCCAAGCGATGCTTCAGGCTGATGGTATGAATGTCGGAATCTGCAAATAAGCTCTTGCAGAACATTAGTATCGCAACGGTCAGAATGAGTTTTTTCATAATTGCAATCGCCTCGTATTCACATCAAACTGGCTTCTTGACCACATGTCCTCGAAGTCCTTTTTTCTATTACTGACCTGACGTATAGCATCAAAGTCAACTATACCCTCGTAACGGGCAGAATTGGGAGAATATAAAAACGACATATTATCTATCAATAGATACATATAACGAGATTTCTGATCTTGCTTATCTGCAATATGAATTTGAATTTTACTGGACAACCTCTGCGCTAGAGGAATAAGTAAATGCCTTTGGGCGGTTGTTTGCTGAGTACTGTGCAGTAAAAAGCGAATACCACAGCGCTGGCTTTGGTTAATAAAGGCGATTAATTTATCGACGACAATTTGATTATTGAATAAAACACTATCCAACTCAGGTCCACAAAAACAAATTTCCTGTCTGGCGGACTCGATGAGTTCGATAGTGTAGCGGCTTGCATATTCCCGACTGTCGAACGGTATAGATTGATCGTCAGTCGGGATACTCTCACTCATGCTTAACCGTTTTTGGCTTGTTCTGCTGCGTTGCCAAGATAATTAGCGGGTGTCATCGCCTTTAATTTATCTTTGGCTTCTTGAGGCATATCAAGTCCATCAATGAACGCTTGCATGATGTCTTTATTAACGCGTTGGCCACGCGTTAAATCTTTCAGCTTTTCATATGGATTTTCAATACCGTAACGACGCATCACCGTTTGGATTGGTTCAGCTAATAATTCCCAGTTAGCATCCAAATCAGCGGCCATAACCTCAGGTGCGGGTTCAAGTTTGCTGATGCCTTTTAATGCTGAGCTGTATGACAATAGTGAATGCGCAAAACCTACGCCTAAGTTGCGTAACACAGTAGAGTCAGTTAAATCTCGCTGCCATCTTGAAATAGGCAATTTGAGCGCTAAATGATCAAATACAGCATTGGCTATGCCCAGATTGCCCTCAGCATTTTCAAAGTCGATGGGATTCACTTTATGGGGCATGGTTGAAGAACCAATTTCGCCTTTCACGGTTTTTTGTTTGAAGTAACCGATAGAGATATAACTCCAGACGTCACGACAGAAATCAATCAGCACAGTATTGAATCGAATCATGGCCTGAAATAATTCAGCCATATAGTCATGGGGTTCAATTTGTGTTGTGTATTTATTCCAACGCAGTCCGAGTCCTGTCACAAAGGCATTTGCCATCATTGGCCAGTCAACATCAGGGTAGGCTGCATAATGAGCATTATAATTACCTACAGCGCCGTTCATTTTACCGTATAGTAAAACAGCTGCTACATGGGTGCGTTGCAGCTCCAGACGCTGTACCACATTGGCCAACTCTTTACCTAATGTGGTTGGTGAAGCAGGTTGACCATGGGTGCGCGACATCATTGGTGTATCAGTATGTTGTTGTGCCACTTTACGGATAGCAGCAATAACGGTATCCATTTCTGGCAAAATCACTTTCTCGCGAGCATTTTTCAGCATGATGCCGTAAGCCGTATTATTAATGTCTTCTGAAGTGCAGGCAAAGTGAACGAATTCACTGACGGCGTTCAGTTCTGCATTGTCTTTAAATTTTCTTTTGATGAAATATTCAACGGCTTTAACATCGTGATTTGTTTCACGCTCAATATTTTTTATTTCCTGAGCATCTTCAACCGAGAAGTTATTAATAATGTTATCTAAAAAAGCTTCTGCTTCTTGACTAAGTTTCGGTACTTCCTGAATACTGGCATTATTACCGAGTAAATGTAGCCAGCGAAGTTCTACTTCTACACGGGCGCGCAGTAGTCCATACTCACTAAAGAATGGGCGCAGCGCTTCAGTTTTTCCGGCATAGCGGCCATCAACCGGTGAAATCGCGGTCAAAGCGGTTAAATCCATGAATACTCCGATGAAAGATTTAGTTAATAAATTTGTGCGAAATTATAGCAGAGTTCGCTCGTACTAAACGCTTTCAGGTAAAATGTCACCGTTTCATTCTCAAACTTTGGGGTACACATACGTGCTGAAAGAATATCAATCGCAAGTTGAAGAACGTGCCAAACTTGGCTTACCACCGTTACCACTTGATGCTGAACAAGTTTCTACCTTAGTCGAACAACTCAAAAATGGCAGTGATGACAGTGAAGCATTACTCGAACTCCTGATTCACAGAGTACCGCCAGGCGTCGACCAAGCGGCCTATGTGAAAGCGGGCTTTCTCACCGATATCGGAAAAGGTGAAGTTAAATGTGCTTTGATTTCACCCGTAAAGGCGACTGAATTACTCGGTACGATGATGGGTGGTTACAATGTGCAATCATTGATTCAGCTACTTGATATTGAAGAAACAGCGGCGACTGCTGAGAAAGCATTATGCAAAACACTGATGGTTTACGATGCGTATCATGACGTGGTTGAAAAAGCTGAAACCAATGACTATGCCAAGCGTGTATTACAATCTTGGGCTGACGCTGAGTGGTTTACCTCACGACCTAAATTAGCAGAACAGATCACGCTAACGGTATTTAAAGTCCCGGGTGAGACGAATACTGATGATTTATCACCAGCAACTGAAGCCTGGAGCCGCCCAGATATTCCATTACATGCAAAAGCCATGCTTGTCAGCAAAATGGATGATCCCATTGGTGATATCGAGAAATTGAAAGAAAAGGGCCATCCACTGGCATTTGTCGGTGATGTGGTGGGAACCGGATCTTCAAGAAAATCAGCGATCAACTCAGTGTTGTGGCATATGGGCCACGATATCCCTTATGTACCTAATAAACGTCAGGGTGGCGTCATTCTCGGTAACAATATTGCTCCTATCTTCTTTAATACAGCCGAAGATTCTGGCGCGATGCCGATTGAATGTGATGTCCAGAACATGGAAACAGGTGATGTTATTACGATTCTGCCTTATGAAGGCAAGATATTAAACGAAGCGGGCAACGTCATCAGTGAATTCAGTATGCGTCCAACCACACTGGCTGATGAGGTGCGTGCCGGAGGTCGTATTCCACTAATCATTGGTCGTGGCCTGACTGATAAAGCCCGTGAAACACTCGGCTTACCTCCCTCTGATATTTTTGTACGCCCAGTTGAACCTGTTGATACCGGTAAAGGTTTCACACTGGCGCAGAAAATGGTTGGCCGTGCTTGTGGTGTGGATGGAGTTCGTCCTAACAGTTACTGCGAACCTAAGGTCACTACTGTTGGTTCACAGGATACAACGGGCGCAATGACGCGTGATGAGTTAAAAGAATTAGCCTGTTTAGGTTTTTCTGCTGACCTGGTTATGCAGTCTTTCTGTCATACCGCTGCTTATCCAAAACCGGTTGATATTAAGTTACAGCATGAACTACCTGACTTTATCAGTACACGTGGTGGTGTTTCATTACGTCCAGGCGACGGTATTATTCACTCGTGGTTAAACCGCATGATTTTGCCTGATACCGTGGGTACGGGTGGTGACTCGCATACTCGTTTCCCCATTGGTATTAGTTTCCCGGCTGGCTCAGGCTTAGTGGCATTTGGTGCTGCTCTTGGGGTGATGCCACTGGATATGCCGGAGTCAGTGCTGGTGAAATTTAAAGGGGAAATGCAGCCCGGCATCACCTTGCGTGACCTGGTAAATGCGATTCCTTACGCCGCTATTCAACAAGGTTTATTAACGGTTGAGAAAAAAGGTAAGAAAAATATTTTCAATGGCCGCGTGCTGGAAATTGAAGGTTTGCCTGATCTGAAAGTGGAACAGGCGTTTGAATTATCTGATGCCTCAGCTGAGCGTAGCGCGAATGGTTGTACCGTTCGTCTGAATAAAGAACCTATCATTGAGTTTTTAAATTCAAATATGGCGCTGATGGAATGGATGATTGCTGAAGGTTATCAGGATGAACGTACATTACGCCGTCGTATTGATAGCATGAAAGCCTGGTTAGATGATCCACAATTACTAGAGCCTGATGCTGATGCGGAATATGCTGCGGTGATTGAGATTGATCTCAATGAAATCAAAGAACCTTTACTCGCTTGTCCAAATGATCCTGATGACATTAAACCGTTGTCAGAATTACAAGGCAATAAAATTGATGAAGTGTTTATTGGCTCATGCATGACTAATATTGGTCATTATCGTGCTGCGAGTAAAGTGTTGGAAAATATGCGTAATTTGCCTGTGAAATTATGGATTGCGCCGCCTACTAAAATGGATAAATACCAGCTGACTGAAGAAGGGGTTTACAGTACCTTTGGACGTGTGGGTGCCCGTACAGAAACACCAGGATGTTCTTTATGTATGGGCAATCAGGCTCGGGTAGCTGATGGAGCGACTGTGGTTTCTACATCAACACGTAACTTCCCGAACCGTTTGGGTAATAATGCCGATGTATATCTGTCTTCTGCTGAGCTTGCTGCAGTGGTGGCCAGTATAGGACGTTTACCCACCGTTGCCGAATATCTTGAAGCGGTAGCAGGAATTAAACCGATGGCGGCAGAAATTTATCGTTATCTCAACTTCCATGAGATGGATGAATATCGACGTGCTGCCAGCTAATTACTAGTCGTATCGTATGAAACTAAAAAGGCTGTTTTTGTGATAAAAACAGCCTTTTTTATATCTGAGAAAATATAAGCATGAATACATCGGTGCAAGTCATTTCGAATTTCCAACTGACTCTAGCTTTTATTCCAGTGGTTGTTGTTTTGCTGATGATGCTGCATTGGTCGCTCAAAGCGGGTTTTGCCGTTTATGCACTGATTCGCATGTTGATTCAGTTGTTACTCGTCGGATATGTGTTAACAACGGTATTTGCTGCTGAACAATCCTGGGTAGTGATGCTGGTGATGTTTATTATGGTGAGTGCCGCCAGCTGGATTGCATTAGGCACCGTTCAGGCTCAACGTCGGCAGTTGTATCCGCTTGCCTTTGTTAGCATTTTGTTGGGCGGCGGGCTGACGCTGATGTTAGTAACACAGAGTGTGATCGGGCTAACGCCTTGGTTTGAGCCGCGATATATGATTCCATTAGCAGGGATGATCTTCGCTAATGCGATGAATAGTATCAGCCTGGCCGCAGAGCGTTTATCTGCTGAACTTGCAAGAAATATCGATTACCTGAGTGCAAGAAATGAAGCCTTTCAGGCTGCATTCATTCCTACGATTAATTCGATGTTGGCTGTGGGACTGGTGTCTTTACCAGGCATGATGACCGGACAAATTTTATCGGGCGTATCGCCAATTACTGCCGCCCATTATCAGATCGTAGTGATGTGTATGATTTTTGGTGGCTCCGGTTTATCGATTATTTTTTTCTTATGGCTGGCTAAAGCCCGTTTTAGCTAGACTTCACGCGACAGTGCTTCAGTAGCACTGAGTAGTTTTCCGCTCTGAAATAGAAACTGCCAGCGCCGTCCGCCTTTCTGTTGCCATAACACAGTAGCGCGAATACCACTAAGAAGTAGGGCTCTTACTCGGTTAATATTGTCTGGCTGTTGTAAAAATCCAGGATCACCATAGACCTGAATTCTTGGTTTTAACTCACTCAATGTCCGTTGATAGATATCGGCAAAACGAGCGATGACTTGTGGCGACATAATATCGCCGAAATAATCAATTTGTGCAGGCACTTGCTGAATTTCACGATCAATCAACGCCAGCATTTCTGGCTGCTTGGCTAATTGCCGTTCAAGGTGAAGAAGACTGATGACATAACGTAATAAGGTCACATCTTTTTTGTCTTTTTTCTTTGATAGCTGGGTATTAAGTGCTTCAATTCCAGTTCGTAATTGACTGACTGAACCATACACAGACTCTGTATCAGGTGCATTTTCTACCAGCAAGCTTTCCAGCATTACTTTCATATCAGCACTGTTTACCTGACCGGTTTCAGCAACTTGTTGAACTAAGGAGGCGGCTTGAACAATAGCGGAAATGGCAATTGTCCGGTCACGTAAACGCGGATTAAGACTCATGGATGAATACCGGGTGCATCAGTGGATACGATGATACCGCCACCCAGGCAGTCATCATCCAGATAGAACACAACAGATTGACCAGGCGTCACTGCACGCTGTTTTTCGTCAAATTCAACATGGATGTTACCTTTATCATCCTGAGTAATGGTGCATGCCTGATCAGGTTGACGGTAGCGAGTTTTCGCTGCTGCCCGACAAGGAAATTCAGGCGGATGACCCGCCACCCATGACAGTTCTTCAGCGACCAAGTTTTGACTCCATAACCAGGGGTGATCCCCCTGAACAACGTAAAGAATCTGATTATCCATATCTTTACCGGCGACAAACCACGGCTCACCTGTACTGTCTTTACGCCCGCCGATGCCCAAACCTTGGCGTTGTCCGAGGGTGTAATACATTAGCCCTGCGTGATCACCAATTATTTCACCTTCAGGTGTGCGCATTTCACCAGGTTGTGCCGGTATGTAGCGGCTCAAAAATTCGCGAAAGTGGCGTTCACCAATAAAACAAATGCCTGTACTGTCTTTTTTATCGTGATTGATAAAACCGGCTTGTTCAGCGATACGTCTTACTTCTGTTTTAGGTAAATCACCCAAAGGGAAGCGTGTGCGTGACAGCTGTTCCTGTCCCAAAGTATACAAAAAGTAGCTTTGATCCTTTTTATGATCCTGACCTTTGAGGAGATGGAACTGGCCATTTCGTTCTTCAACTCGTGCGTAGTGGCCAGTGGCAATAATGTCACCACCCAATTCAATCGCATGATCGAGAAAGGTTTTAAATTTGATTTCACGATTACAAAGAATATCCGGGTTTGGGGTACGACCTGCACGATACTCATCGAGAAAATGTTTAAAAACATAATCCCAGTATTCCATGGCAAAGTTGGCTTCATGAAAGGGGATACCAACTGTCTCAGCCACAGAGCTGGCGTCTTTACGGTCTTCTTCAACGGTACATTCGCTTTCATCTGCAAAATCCACCCAATTCTTCATAAACAGCCCTTCAACATGATCAAATTGCTGTTTTAGCAATAATGCGGCTACAGAAGAATCGACGCCGCCGGAGAGTCCGACGACTACTTTATTATCATTACTCATATTTAATTACGTAAAATATCCAGAGGATAGCGGTGGCCATCAATATAGTCTTGGAAACAATCGGTTACAAGTGTACTACGCAGATCCGCTTGTCTGCGGCGTATCTCATCAAAAGGTAACCAGAGTGCTTGATAAATATCATCATCCAGCGCCTGGTTTGGATCGTGATCGGTCACTGTTCCTGAAAAGCAGTAACGAATATACGTTTCCCCTTTACGAGGGTGAATCCAGCGATAAATCCCGACCAGTGATTGCGGATGAAACGTCCAGGCGGTTTCTTCCTTTGTCTCACGAATCACTGCGTCGATAAGACTTTCGTCTGGTTCGAGATGGCCGGCTGGCTGGTTTAAGGTCATTTTGCCGTTGATCTCCTCTTCGACCAGAAGGAATCGATCGTTCTGTTCGACTACGGCGGCGACTGTTGTTCGAGGCTTCCAAATCATCCCGCCATTTTATCACGTCATTGGCATTAACGGAGCACCATTGCCCCGGTTCTAGATCATTTAATTGCCATGGACCAATAGCCGCGCGGATAAGCCGAAGTGTCGGGTGGCCGATGGCAGCTGTCATCCGCCTTACCTGTCGGTTTCGGCCCTCAGTGATTTTGAGCTCCAGCCACTGTGTAGGAATGGCTTTTCGTTCACGGATAGGCGGTATTCTTTCCCAAATATCAGGTGGTTGAATCAAGCGTACTTTCGCAGGTTTCGTCATCCCATCTTTCAGTTTTACGCCTGAAACCAACTGTTGCAGTGACGCTGAATCAGGAATATTCTCCACCTGGACCCAATAGGTTTTTTCTAATTTGAATTTGGGATTGGCTATTTGATGCTGTAGTTGACCATCGTTGGTCAATAAAACCAGTCCTTCACTATCCCGATCCAGCCGGCCGGCAGGGTAGACCTCGCCAATGTCGATATAGTCTTTTAACGTCTTTCGACCTGACTCATCAGTAAATTGGGTGAGAACATCATAGGGTTTATTAAATAGGATCAGCTTCGTCATAATTAGTGTGTGAAGGAGTTTAATGATAAAATACTCAACTTTTTTTATCGTAGAATGTATTGTTTAATGCACTTAGCGATGTAATGACAACATAACGTCAAGTTTTGTCTAACATCTGTTAAGTCTGTTCTTGATGATAAAAAATTAAGCTGATGATGGCTTTTATTAGTTAGCAAGGTATTGATACTATACCAGCGCAGGCTAGTAAAAGCGGATGGATTCATATCTGAAATTATTAGCGAACAGCTATTAGTAACGTCGTACTTGAGTCGTATTGATGACAATAATAGCTGTTGATGTTTAAAACCAAGACAAAAGAACGTCAGATTGATTCAGTTGTATGGCGAGAACATCAATAAGTTGTAGTGATTATGCTGCAGCTGTAATCCAAAACATGTAAGTGAGGAATCTAAATGAAAGTTGCAGATAATACTGTTGTAGTAATCGACTATACCCTGACTGATAACGATGGCAGTGTCATCGATAGCTCGGAAGCAGCGGGCCCATTAGCTTACCTTCATGGTGCAGGTAATATTATTCCTGGTCTGGAAGATGCGCTGAATGGCAAAGAAGCGGGCGATGCGGTCAAAGCAAGTATTGAACCAGCCAAAGCATATGGCGAAAGACACGAAGAGTTAAAGCAAGACGTACCACGTGAACTATTCAGTGGTGTTGATGATGTTCAGGTTGGCATGCAGTTTCAATCTGAAACAGAGCAGGGACCGGTTCTGGTAACTGTTGTTGACATTAAAGATGACACAGTGACAGTTGATGGTAATCATCCTTTAGCAGGCGTTCACTTGAATTTTGATGTGACTGTCCGTGAAGTTCGTGAAGCCAGTGCAGAAGAACTTGAGCACGGCCATGTTCATGGTGAGGGCGGTCATCATCACTAATAAGGGTTTTTCCTTATAGTGAATGACTTTACTGTCTATGGAGAGACGGGCGCAAGCCCGTTTTTTCGTTTGGAATAGTGAATATGCAGGATTTAGAAACACTTAATCGTCTGTTTGGTAAAGAAGCTGAAGTGTGCTTTGTTGAAGGGCAATCAGGAATGCCCATCATTGAAATAGCCACGAAAAAAGCTTCTGCGACGATAGCCCTATATGGCGGGCAAATATTGTCGTATAAATCAAATGGAATGGAACACGATCTTTTTTACTTAAGTGAAAAAGCCATTTATCAGCAAGGCAAAGCGATACGTGGTGGTGTACCCGTTTGCTGGCCATGGTTTGGCGAAGATCCTGGTAATTTAGGTCGTCAGGCACATGGTTTTGCCCGTAATTTATTATGGAATGTGCTGGACTGTCAGTTACATGATGACATTGTCGAAATTACCCTGGGTTTAGAATCGACAGCGACCAGTAAACAATGGTGGCCGAATGAATTCCGCCTGCGTAAGAAAATTGTTATCGCTGAACAGCTGGATATTTCTCTGACAACTGAAAACAGAGGCGAAATACCGTTTAGTATTTCAAAAGCCCTTCACACCTATTTTCAGGTGGGAGATATTTCGCAAACCACTGTGGTGGGGTTAGATGGTCTGGATTACCTGGACAAAACATTAGATTTTTCTAAGCACACCCAAGTGGGAGACATTACCCCCTTTGCTGAAACAGATCGTGTTTATCTGGCATCTCCTGCACGTGTTCATATTATTGACGAAGTTTTGAATCGACAAATTAATATCGAACAGAGTGGGGCAGAAAATATTGTTGTATGGAATCCCTGGACGCGAGCTTCTTTACTGAATGATATGGATGCCAGTGACTACCAGCAATTCATCTGTGTTGAAACGGCAAATGCCATAGCGAACAGCGTGATTATTGCGCCGGGAGCATCGCATCAAATGCAGGTTAAGTACAACGTGAGTTCGATTGCTTAGATGAAACAAGTAATCTAATGGAAGAGCTGATCAAAACAATATGGAGTAATGAAACGTGGTTATGGTCATTGGGAATCATCTCCATACTCAGTTTTGTTGCTTCTTTAGTTTTTATTCCCTATCTGATCGTCAGGATGCCCGCCGACTATTTCTCAGCAGAAAAGAGACATAAAACGCCTTGGGCTGATCAACATATCATCATCAGAACAGTGCTTATCACCCTGAAAAATTGCTTGGGAATTGTTTTAGTCATTTTGGGCTTGGCCATGCTGGTATTACCCGGACAGGGATTATTGACGTTATTTATCGGTCTTATATGCCTTAATTTTCCAGGAAAATATCGACTGGAAAAACGGTTAATCCAACAAAAAAATATTCGACGTTCTATTGACTGGCTACGTCAGCGAGCGGGCAGTGAACCTTTGAATTATGAGTGATTTTATTGCCATTGCTGGCGAAGTTTATCGCGGTTTAATTGTAACCACTGAATAGCAATAAGTGGGATCGCCGATTTAATGCGCCCAGTTTCAACTAGCTCGCAAGCATCCTCAAAGGTAACAACGCTGACAGCGATATCCTCATCTTCTTCAGCAAGGCCATGAACGCCACCCACTTCACTGGTGTCGACTTTGCCACAGAATAAAGTGAGGCATTCAGAGGTGCCGCCGGGTGAGGTATAAAACTCGCTGACCTTCATCAGTTCTGTGATAACACAACCGGCTTCTTCCTGAGCTTCTCTGATGGCAACTTCTTCCGGTGTTTCATTTTCTTCAACAGCGCCGGCAACAATCTCAAGTAACCAGGCATCTTCTTGTGGTTTCGACAATACTGCCCCGGCACGAAACTGTTCAATAATAACCACTTCATCACGGTGCGGATCATAAAGCAAAACGCCAACGCAGTCGCCGCGATGAAAGACTTCTCTTTCAACTACCTGACTCCAGCCACCATGATAAAGCGTATGTTGCAGTGTATATTTTTTTACGCTGAAGAAACCTTTGTATACGGTCTTCTGATTAAGCACTTTAAAAGACTTTTTAGTCATGGGCATTTACAGTGTCTGTGGCGTTATTATTAATGAATGCATGCTGATAATCCATGCCGGTGAGTCGGCGAAGGACTGCAGTAAAGGTGGTGCCATCTTCGGTGTGTTCCAGTTTTACTGGTAAATAGGAAAGGGAAGGAGCACACCAGAGTGTTGTTTCACGATCATTATCTTTGTCACGGTGCCGGGTTAATTTAACCGCATCAATTTCACCCAGCGGTGTTTTGATGCGTTCCTGGCCTAATATACGGATCTGATAGGTTTTTAATTTGCCGCCATCAGCAATACGATAGTTGATGTGATCACCTTCATGCTTGGCTAAATCCCGCATCAGGCTGATTTGATAAACGAGTTTATCCAAGGTGTTGGGTTCAAGATGAAGCTGCCAGGGATGTTCCTGATCATCAATCTGTACCGTCATATCTGGCCAGTCAAACTTCATTTCCAGGCGTTTTTCTTTTTTTCCGCCAGTTCGAAGATACCGATAGAACTGGGGTTGTACGGTATTATCGTGTATTTTCCATAAACTGGTTTCTTCAATGACATCCGGTTTAAAAAACGAAAATACGCCCTTGGCTTGTGAAACAGAACTGAAGTGTCTGATCCCTGTTTCATCTGTCTCAAGTGTACGTTTCAGCTCACCTGCCTGAATACCATTCAACTTCACTGAATAATTGGCCGAAAAGTCCGGTATATCTGCCGCAATAGATACTTTTATAAAAATAAACAGCAAAAAAACACTGAACAATAGTCGCATTATTAGTCCTGTTTAACATTCACCAGTTTTTGTATGGCAGCAGGATACAACTGATGTTCCTGTTCTAATACTCTTGCAGCAAGTGTTTGTGCTGAATCATCAGGCATAACCTGGACTTTGGCCTGCATAATGACCGGACCATCATCCAGTTCTGCAGTGACAAAATGTACACTGGCTCCATGTTCTTTTTCACCTGCATCAATGGCACGTTGATGTGTATCAAGGCCTTTGAATTTCGGTAATAGAGAAGGGTGAATATTAATCAGTTTATTTTGATAATGCTCAACAAACTCAGCAGTAAGAATGCGCATAAAGCCAGCTAGAATCACGTAATCGGGATTAAATTCGTCAATTTGCTGAGCTAAGGCTCTGTCAAAACTCTCTCTGTCTTCAAAAGCCTTGTGATCAACAATCTTGGTAGGAATGGATTGGCTACTGGCGTATTCCAATCCCGCTGCATCTGGACGATTACTGATAACCGCAGCTACCCTAGCATCAAGTTGCTGATGATTAATCGCTTCGATAATAGAGCGCATATTGCTACCGCGGCCGGAGATTAAAATCACCAGCCGGGTTGTAGGTTCATTCACACTCATGATTATTGAATTTCGACTAGTTCGTCAGCCGCATTTGCTGTTTCAATTTGACCAATTAAACTGGCTTGTTCACCAGCACTGTTCAACACCGCTAAAGCTTCAGACACATCATTCTCTGCAACCACGATAACCATACCTATCCCATTATTGAATGTGCGATACATTTCTTTATCTGTAACGTTGCCATTTTCTTGCAGCCAGTCAAACACAGCAGGACGCTGCCAACTACTGGCATCAATGACCGCTTTCACACCTTCTGGCAGAACGCGTGGAATATTTTCAAGCAGACCGCCACCGGTAATGTGTGATAAAGCATGAATGCTGACTTTTTCATTCAGTTGTAATAGCGATTTCACGTAAATTTTTGTTGGCGCTAATAATTTTTCACCTAGAGTGGCACCATCAAATGCCGAGCTTAGGGATTGACCGCTACGTTCAAGAATTTTACGGATGAGTGAATACCCATTTGAATGTGGACCAGAAGCGGCGAGACCAATGAGTTTATCCCCAGCAGCGACTTTTGAACCATCGATAACGGCTTCTTTTTCAACCACACCGACACAAAAGCCTGCTAAATCATAATCGCCATCTTCATACATGCTAGGCATTTCAGCTGTTTCACCACCGACTAATGCGGCTCCTGCCTGCAAGCAACCTTCAGCTATGCCAGATACCACAGACTCTGCAATATCGACATCCAGTTTTCCCGTTGCATAATAATCGAGGAAGAATAAAGGCTCTGCGCCCAATACAGCGATATCGTTGACACACATCGCCACCAAGTCAATGCCGATGGTATTGTGGATACCGGATTCGATCGCAAGGCGTAATTTAGTGCCCACGCCATCGGTGCCGGAGACTAGAACAGGCTGTTTGTATTTATCGACCGGAAGTTCGAAAAGACTACCAAAACCACCTAAACCAGCCATAACACCTGGTCGACGGGTTCTTGCTGCGTGAGGTTTAATGCGATCGACTAAGGCGTTGCCAGCTTCAATATCAACGCCGGCATCACGATAACTAAGAGGGGTGCGAGAAGAGTCCACGCTATCGGTCATAATGTATTCCTGAAAATGTTGTGCATCACATGCTTAAAACAGCGTGTTAGAATACCACAATGCACCGATTATTTTATGCCCTTATTTTGCTGTTTCTGAGTTTTAGTAGCTATGCTGCTGAGGTCAATAATCTTTATCAGGCGACAGCTCCTGTCACGACACAACAGCAGAAAGAGCGCGATGCTCTGGCACCTGACTTGCTCAAGCAAGTTCTTATTAAGTTAGTCGGTAATGAAAATCAGCTTAGTCAAGCCGATATTGCTCCGGTACTTGCCAATGCCACGCAACTGGTCGAACGTTATGAGTATATTCGTAACAATATAGAAGCTGCCGATTTAACACAGCCTGATCAACTTTCATTGCGTTTGAGTTTTGATAAAAATGCCGTCAATGCGGTTATACGTCAGCTTGGTCTGCCTCGATGGGGGAAAGTCAGACCGGACGTGCTGGTCTGGTTAGCTACTGATATAGATGGCCAGCAAAGTTTGCAAGGTTTAGAAAATATTCCCCAAGACGTTTTTAAACCGTTACAACAAGCGGCTGAAGAACGAGGCTTGCCCATTCTTATGCCGTTGATGGACCTGCAAGATCAGTCTGCTTTGAGTTTTGAGGACGTGTGGTCAGGTAACGATGATGCCATCAAGACCGCTTCTCAGCGTTATGGGGCGGATATCATTCTTGTTATCAAAATGACAATCCATAATGACACCACTCAGATTATCTGGCAGTCAGGCATGGGTGAAACGCGTCAACGCTGGACCTCAGAAGGCTTTATCAGCGCTTCGATAAATAAAGGCTTAGGTGTGTTAGTCGATAGTCTGGCTAGCGAGTATGCTCAGCATAACCAGGTATCTGATACGAATAAGACACTCTCTGTGCAGATTGATGAGGTTAATGACTACGCTGATTTTTCCAGAGTCATGGCCTATCTCAACCAAATCGACAGTATTGACAATATCCGGGTGAATAATTTGGGTATGAATATTCTCGATTTAGATATTAGCTATAGTGGTGACATGCAAGTTCTGCAACGTCTTTTGTCTGTTGGTGGCCTTTTATCAGAATTAACCGAACCTGAGGGCACGATAACGGATAAAAAATATTATCGGTTAACACATTGAGTTTACGTGATATTCCCAATCTGATTTCATTGTTACGTATTTTGCTGGTGATTCCAGTGGTATGGGCACTGGTTCACGAACGCTATGTATTAGCACTAATCGTATCAGCCATCGCAGGCATTTCAGACGGGATTGATGGTTTTCTCGCCAAACATTTTCACTGGCAATCACGTCTCGGCTCAATTCTTGATCCGATAGCTGACAAACTCTTGTTAGTGGCGAGTTTTGCTACTCTGGCCTGGATTGGTCTGCTTCCGATGTGGTTGCTTTGGTTAGTGCTTGCCCGGGATGTCATCATTGTGTGTGGTGGATTGGTCTATCATTACACCATTGGCGAATTTGAACTGCTACCGTTGTGGAGCAGTAAACTTAATACAGCATTACAAATTCTATTAGTGTTACTGGTGATCATTGAACAACAATGGCTGCCTGCTCTGCATTCTGTGGTGACCATGGGTATATGGGCCGTTGTGGCCAGTGTTTTATACAGTGGTTTTGAATATGTGATTATTTGGGGAAATAAAGCATGGAAGCAGAGAAAACAACCATAATGACGGATACCAATAAGTTTTTGCTTGTGGCCATCGTTGTTATAGCAGGTTGGTTATTATTTGAGCTGTCACCAGTATTGATGCCATTTTTTATTGCGACGCTTTTTGCCTACCTGGGGGATCCCCTGGTAGATAGACTGGAAAGCTGGAATTTATCCAGAACCATGTCAGTAAGTGTGGTATTTGCCGTTATTTTTATTGTGGTTGCTTTAATGTTATTAGTCATGCTGCCTTTACTCAGTGCTCAGGTAGCCAAATTGTTTAGTAATTTGCCTGATTATTTAACACAGACACAGAAACTGATAGAGCCGTGGTTGAACTCAGTGGGGTTACCAACCGATGTGTTTAACCTGCAGACAGTAAAACAGGCATTGAGTAAATACTGGTCGGAGTTTGGGCAGGTTGCCGGAGGTGTTTTCAGCTATATGACACGCTCTGGCATGGTGTTAGTACAGTGGCTGGGGAATTTGCTTTTAATTCCGGTGCTTACTTTTTATTTATTGAGAGACTGGGATAGTTTAGTTGCCCGTTTCAGAGAGTTACTGCCAAGACGATATGCGAAAAAATTCATTGAAATGTCATTGGAATGTGATGACATGTTAGCTGGCTTTATGCGTGGTCAGTTGATGGTGATGTTCGCACTTGCGGTGATATATACCTTAGGGCTCAGTTTGATTGGCCTGGAATTAGCCTTATTACTGGGCGTAATTGCCGGGCTTGTCAGTTTTGTTCCATATCTTGGCTTAATCGTAGGCATTTTACTGGCTGGATTGGCCGCATTCTTTCAATTTGGTGACTGGCTACCGGTGCTGCAAGTGGCCATTGTATTTGCTGTCGCCCAAGCTATAGAAGGGATGGTGCTGACGCCTCGTTTTGTTGGTGAGCGTATTGGTTTGCATCCAGTGGCCGTTATTTTTGCTGTATTAGCCGGTGGGCAATTATTTGGCTTTACCGGTGTGTTACTTGCTTTGCCTGCCGCTTCGGTTGTCATGGTGTTGTTACGCCATGCGCATCAGCGTTATCTCGATAGTCATTTGTATTCTTAAATTAGTCACGCACACATGTCATTAGCTGAAACACAACTAACGCTTAGACTATCTCCTCAGGAGATATACAGGCTCGATAATTTCTTGTTTGCCAAACAAGAAACCAAACAAGCTCTACAAGCGTTTTGTCAGTTAGCTGAATTGGATTTCCTATACCTTGCGGGGGATAGTGGCACAGGTAAAACACATTTGCTGATAGCTTGTGCCGAAACGGTTCAGCAAATGGGTTACAGGGTCATTTATTTGTCGTTATCAGAACTTGTGAAAACGGCAGCGCCTGCAGCACTTCAAGCAATTGAACAAGCCGATTTACTCTGCCTGGATGATATCGATGCGATTGCTGGCTTACCCGAGTGGGAAGAAGCTGTTTTTCACTGTTTTAATCGCTTGCATGATGCAAAGGGGCGCCTGTTGGTAGCAGCACAACAGACCCCGGCGAATAGTTCAATTCGATTACCGGATTTACGGTCAAGGCTGGCGACGGGGCTGGTTTATCAATTAGTGATGATGACAGATGAACAGAAACAGCAAGCCCTGGTATTACAGGCACAGTCACGTGGATTAACGATAACAATCGAGGTGGCACAATATCTACTGCGTCATTATGGACGCGATATGCCTGCTCTGATGGCCGTTTTACAACAGCTAGATAAAGCCTCTTTACAGGCTAAACGAAAGTTAACCATACCATTTATCCGGCAAGTTTTGGCGAATGGCTAGCCAACAACTGACGCTGATTCTGCCTGCTTTTTCGGTCGTCGTTGCCAATCCAATAAACCAGAGCTTTTTACCTCAATCATTAAAAATACTGATGAAAAGAGGGACGTTTATTGAGTCTGAAGATCGTTTTTTTCAGCAACTATTATCATTATTTTCTGAAGAAACAAGATATTGGGACGACTTCCCCATGGCGAGGTTAAGAGGTGGAACGGAGTTCAGTCTGTGTGTAGATCCCTGTTATTTACAAGCTGACCGGGACCAACTGCTGCTATTTCATCATGGCCTGGATATCAGTATGGACGAAGCTGAACAACTTATCGCTTCGATTCAATATCTGTTTGATGATTTGGGCGCTTCATTAAGCATTAATACGGCGAATCAATGGCTGCTGAGCATGCCAATCGAACCTGATATTGAATTGACTTGTGTGGATAAGGTCGATCGTCGTGCAGTGACTGAATTTTTACCCAAAGGCGCTGATGCCCGCTTATGGATTCGTTTATGGAATGAGATTCAGATGGTGTTATTCGACTGTCCGGTGAATCAGGCAAGAGAAGCACAGGGTAAGATGCCGATTAATAGTGTCTGGTTCTGGGGGAAGGAAAAAATGCCTGATGAATGGCAGACCTGGTCACATGTTTCTGGTCAAGATGAAACATTGAAGCAATTGAGTCACTACAGTGGTTCTGAATGGCTGGAGAATATTGACCATTTTACTGATATTCAAGCAAAACACGCCTTGCATTTAGCCCATTTTGATCCGGATAAAGACTGGTCAACGCAAATGGAAGTGCTTGATAAAAACTGGTTAACGCCTATTTATAAAGCATTAAAACGTTTTCAGTTGGATTCCGTGCATATCGTTATTCCTGAGTGGGGGACTTACCATTTAACACCGACATCGGCCTGGAAAATCTGGTTATGAGTGTATTACCTGATATTGTTGAACGCCCTCACCATGGCTGGGATAAGCTCCCTGAGTCATGGCCAGACAGTTTGCGAAAAATCATGGCCGCACGCGGTATTACCGCGGTGGAACAGTTGTATTTTGAACTGGCTGACCTACCAAGGCCAGATCAGCTCCTTGGCATGCAGGCCGCTGTTGAATTATTAGCCACTGCTTTGAAAGAACAATGGAAAGTCACGATTGTTGCTGATTTTGATAGTGACGGTGCTACCAGTTGTGCTTTGGCGATACGTGGTTTGCAGTCGATGGGCTTGAAACAGGTTCATTATATTGTTCCTAATCGCTTTATTCATGGCTATGGACTGACTCCCTCATTATTAGAGGATATTCCAGCGCATGAACAGCCAGATTTACTGGTGACGGTGGATAATGGCATTGCCTCAATATCAGGGGTAAAAGCGGCACATCAACGAGGAATGAAAGTGTTGGTGACGGATCATCACCTGGCTGGTGAGGAATTGCCGGAAGCAGATGCCATCGTGAATCCCAATCAAACCGACGATCCCTTCCCCTATAAAAATCTGGCTGGTGTCGGTGTCTGTTTCTATGTGTTATTGGGCTTAAGACAGCATTTAAGAACAACCGGCTGGTTCGAAAGCGCCGCTTTGCCTGCACCGAAAGTGGGGGATTGGCTCGATCTCGTCGCTTTAGGGACAGTAGCGGATGTGGTGCCACTGGATAAATTAAATCGTACATTCGTCAATCACGGATTGCAGCGTATTCGTCGCGGTAAAGGCTGTATCGGCATACAAGCACTGATTCGAATTGCGGGCAGAGAAAAAGAAAAACTAGTTTCTTCTGACTTAGGCTTTAGTATTGCCCCCAGATTGAATGCCGCTGGGCGTATGGAAGATATGGGACTCGGCATTAATTTACTGCTGACAGATAATGCTGATCAGGCCCTTAGTATAGCGACACAGCTGGATAGCATTAATCTGGAACGACGCGCGGTAGAGCAAACAATGCAAGTGGATGCATTGAAGATGCTGGAACAGATTGATATTGAGGACGATACTTTAAGAACAGGCTATTGCTTATTCAATGAAGATTGGCATCAGGGTGTGATTGGGCTGTTGGCCTCACGTATTAAAGAAAAAACATACCGTCCGGTTATTGCTTTTGCTCCCGGTAATGACGATGAAGTCAAAGGATCGGCACGTTCTATTCCAGGCATACATATTCGAGATGTATTAGCCCGAGTAGCAGCTAAACATCCTAAATTGTTAGAACGTTTTGGTGGTCATGCTATGGCGGCTGGTTTAACGATAAAAAAAGCCGATTTAAGCGAATTTAATCGGGCATTTGAATCGGCCTTGAATGAGATGGTGTCAACCGAAACCTACTTACAACAACTACCTTCAGATGGTGAGTTAGCAGCAAGCGATTGCCAGTTGTCATTTGCAGAAATACTGTCTGAAGCAGCGCCTTGGGGCCAGGGTTTTGAGGAGCCCAGGTTTCATGGGGTGTTTAAAGTAAATCATTTTCGTTTAGTTGGACAGGAACAGAATCACCTGCGTTTACAGCTTGAGATGAATGGTAACAGACAGGTGAATGCGATGGCTTTCGGTCAGGATAAACCGAGCTGGTTAGACGAAAACAGTCTAGTATTAGTGCGTTATAAATTATCTGTAAATGAGTTTCGCGGTCAGAAAACCTTACAGTTCCTGGTGGATGAATTAATGCCAGCCAATACAGATACGCATAACTGACCATCATTAGTTATATCAGGTAGATAAGTCATGCCCACTCATCAAATTGCTGTGTTTAGTGCTAAGTCATACGATGAACGCTTTTTATTGCAAGCGTCAGTGCCAGCGATTCAATTCATTTGTCATGAGGTCACACTGAATCCATCCACCGCGGTGATAGCAGAGGGCTTTGAAATTGTCAGTGCCTTTGTTAATGATGATTTGAGTCGGGAAACATTAGGCACACTAGCAGAAGGTGGCACACGACTGATTGCCTTACGCTGTGCGGGTTATAATCAGGTCGATCTGATTGCCGCGCATGAGTTGGGCATCAGCGTGGTTAACGTTCCGGCCTATTCGCCTTATGCTGTAGCTGAGCACACCATCGCTTTGATGTTGGCATTAAGTCGTAAAATTCCTCGTGCCTATAATCGTGTCCGTGATGGCAATTTCTCTCTGGATGGCTTACTCGGCTTTGATTTCTACCAAAAAAACGTAGGGATAGTCGGTGGTGGGAAAATTGGTTTATTAGTGGCGGAAAGAATGCGGGCGTTTGGGTGTGAGGTGCTTGTTTATGAGCCTGTTAACTCGCAACACTGCGTAAAACAAGGATTTCAAGCAGTTGATTTAAAAACACTTATTCAACAATCCGATATTATCAGTCTGCATTGCCCGTTAAACAGTGATACGCGTTACCTGGTTAATCATGACAGCATTGCCAGCATGAAACCGGGAGTGATGTTAATTAACACCAGTCGCGGAGCGTTAATGGATACGCGAGCGCTATTAGACGGACTGAAATCCAAACAAATCGGCTATCTCGGCATTGATGTCTATGAGCAGGAAGGCAGTTTGTTTTTTGAAGATCATTCACTTGATATTATTCAGGATGATTTATTTCAACGTCTGTTAACCTTTCCAAATGTATTAGTGACCGGGCATCAGGCCTATTTTACCCAGGAAGCTGTTCAACATATTGCTGAAACCACAGTAAGTAATGTGCTGGCTTATCTTAATGGTGAACGTTTAAGTAATAGAGTGGGCATGTGACGGCAGTAACAACACTATTCGAGCGCATCGAAGCGGCGATGCCTGATTTTAAGGCGCGTCCACAACAGGTGCAAATGAGTGAGTTCATTGCTCAAGCCATGTCAAAACCACCACAAAAACGGGTGGCTGTGGTCGAAGCACCGACTGGGGTGGGTAAAACACTGGCTTATCTGACCGGCATTATTCAAACAGCCCTGCTACAAAAGAAAACACTGGTGATCAGTACTGCCACGGTCAACTTACAACAACAGCTTATTCAAAAGGATTTGCCTCAGTTTTCAGCGACACTTGAAGAACCTATTCGTTTTGTTCAGGTAAAAGGGCGTCGTCGTTATGTCTGCCCGAGTAAGCTCAATCAGGTAGCCACCACACCGGAACAGCAGTCGCTCAATATTGATGTGGATGAAAAGTATCAACAGGTGCTGCATATGGCGCAAGCTAAGCAGTTACTGAGTGACTGGGACGAAGAACGCTGGGATGGCGATCGCGATAGTCGCCGTGACAAAATAGACGCTGAACTCTGGCATCAGGTTTCCACAGATTCGGAAGGCTGTGCCGGGAAAAGCTGTTCCTTCTACTTACGTTGTCCATACTATAAGTTACGGCGGGAAATGACGGCGGCGGAGGTGGTGGTCGCCAATCATGATCTGATACTGAGTGATGCAGACTTAGGTGGTGGTTTGGTATTACCGAACCCGGAAGAAATTCTTTTTGTGTTTGATGAAGCGCATAACCTGCCACGAAAAGCGCTGGATCATGCGGCTAAAGCATTAAATTTTATTCAGCTTTACCAAACCACAGAAACAGCGGACAGTGTACTGAAAAAGATACCGTCCACATTGGCATACAGACAACATGATTTTGGCTATATGCTGTCGGAACTAAGACGTGACTTACCGGCGGTAATGAGTCATTTACAACAGATTGAAACCATTTTGCACAGTGATGGTGTTGTGCAGGACTTATTGGAAAAGCATATCAGTGAGCCACGTATTTTCTGGAATAGCCCGTTAGTCAATGCTCTATTAATCCCGTGCCAGGGGTTATTACAGCGCGCTAATTCGATTTATAAACATTATTCTGTACTGGCCAAATGGATTAAGGAAGGGCTGGAAAAAACACAGCTTCCGAATAAAGTTGGGGAAGCCTTATTACCGCAAGTGGGTACGGTTCAGAATATTTTTGGCTACCTCATCGACTTTATGGCTTTGTTTCTAGAGCCTGACCAGGAGGATCGACCCCCTAATGTACGTTGGATATCCGTAGAAACATTTGCAAAGCAGCAAACACTGGTTGTTCATGCCGGCCCGATGACGGCTGCGTATTTCCTGGATCGCAGTTTATGGTCAAGAGCCTATGGTGTTGTTCTCACCTCAGCGACACTTCGTGGTTTGGGGTTATTCCATCGTTTCAGATTGGATTGTGGTTTACATCGCTTTGATGAACAGCACTTTCTAGCCGTGCCTTCACCGTTTAACTATCAAAAGCAAGCCACACTACATATTCCGGATATGCGTTTCCTACCCAATGAGCAACAGCAGCAATGGCAGCAGGAAGTTGTTAAAAAACTCATCGATATTATTGACGTCACTGAAGCCACTTTAGTGTTATTTACCTCAAAGCTGGTAATGGAAGCGGTATACCGACAATGTCCCGCCGCGATTACGGCCATAACGATGGTGCAGGGTGACAACCTCTCTCCTAAAAATATGGTGCATCGTCATATTCGACAGATTGAGTCAGGCAAAGGCAGTATTATTTTCGGCTTGGACCGCTTCGCTGAAGGTGTGGATCTGCCGGGTCATTTATGTACCCATGTGGTGATTACAAAATTACCTTTTCCAGTATTCACCAGACCGATTGAACAGGCAAAACAAGAGTGGATTATTCGTAAAGGTGGCCAGCCTTTTACTGCGCTTTCCTTGCCCGCGGTTAGCGTAAAACTGATACAAGCGTGTGGCAGGTTGCTAAGAAAGGAAACAGACTCGGGAAGAATTACTATTCTTGATAAACGTTTATTAACAAAGGGTTATGGTAAACAATTGCTTGCCCATTTACCTGATTATCAGCTTGAGCAGTCATAATCGGCAACGCCACAGGTCACAACATCCTCGTTCAGCAGGAAGCGCTTCCTTAATCAAAAGGATTTAATGTAGCAGCGATTGGGAGGTTCTGCTGCATCTATTCCGTCTTCATTACTCTATTCTATTTCCTAAGCTAAATAGTCCCTGAGCTACTGATTTTTAATTTAACCTGAGGAAGGAATCTGACCATGAAAAAAACAACGTTTGCTGCTTTAACTGCATTGAGTCTTGTTGTTGCACCTGCATTTGCTGATATTGAAAACAGAACATTTTCTGAGCAATTACAGTTACAAAAAACACAACTGCGTCCACATGCGTTTAACTTCTTTTCTGATCGCTACCTGCAAGTACAAGCGATGAAAAAACCGGTTACTTTAAGCTTTAAAGAGCAATTAGATAGCCAAAAAACATTACTGCGCACGCAACAGTTTAATCCAATCAGTGATGCTTATTTACAGACGCATGCTCGTCAGTCATAAGCCTTATTAATAGGTTGAAATAAAAAACCCGGCTAAAGCCGGGTTTTTTTATGCCTTATTCAGTGCGGCTGGTGACTTCTAATAAGTGATAACCAAACTGTGTTTTTACTGGTCCCTGAACGGTGTTAACGGGAGCAGAAAAAACCACTTTATCAAATTCAGGCACCATCATACCTGGGCCAAATTCGCCTAAATCACCGCCTGAACGGCCAGATGGGCATGAAGAGTGTTCTTTAGCAATGTCAGCAAAATCGGCACCTTGTTCGATTTCACGTTTAAGTTCTAAACAGATTTCTTCACTATCTACCAGGATATGTCTTGCTGTTGCTTTAGCCATGTTCACTCTCTATTTTGATAAAAAGCGACAGTATATCAGTTTCAGGCAAACTTACGCAGACGACTCAGTAAGGCCTGAGCAGTGACTTCTGAGGACTGTGGGTTTTGTCCAGTGATTAATAAACCATCCTCACAGCAGAATGGGGCCCAGTCGTCCGCTTTATGATAATAACCACCGGCATTTTTTAATTCGTCTTCCAGTAAAAACGGGACGACATCGGTAAGGCCTACGGCGTCTTCTTCTGAGTTTGAGAAACCGGTTACCGACAGATTCTTAACAAGTGGTTCGTCGGTGAGTGTTTTTACATTGAGTAACACGGCTGGGGCATGGCAGACTGCTGCCACGGGTTTATCCTGGAAGATAAATTGTTGAATCAATTCAATCGACTTCTCTGACACACTCAGATCCCATAAGGGGCCATGACCACCGGGATAAAACACCGCATCATAATCATCAGCACGGACAGTATCGAGAACCAATGTATTAGCCAGTTCAGCTTGTGCTTCTTTGTCTTGTTTAAAGCGTTTTGTTGATTCTGTTTGTGAATCTGGATCGTCACTTTTTGGATCTAATGGCGGTTGACCACCTTTAGGACTAGCCAAAGTGATATCAACGCCAGCGTCTTTGAATACATAATAGGGCGAGGCAAACTCTTCTAACCAAAAGCCGGTTTTTTTACCTGTATTTCCTAAACTATCGTGAGATGTCAAAATCATTAAAATTCGCATGTTTCTCCCTTTTTTTGTCAGTATTGATGGGGCATGAATGGGTATCTACCACTAACATATGGCTAGCACCTTTCTGGAATTGATAATCAACAGGCTGCTGCTGCAGATTATAACCCCTTTGCGTTAATGCTTTGCTTATCAAGCCTAGATGAGGAGAGGGGGGATTGTCCAACCCAATCAACGGATACACTCTGACTTGTCTGGCGACTCGACACAACTCAAGCATGGCATGCAGGTGAAACTCAAGGTCATAATGCTCGCTGTACAAAAACAAAAAGTGTGAGCATAAAGCTAAATCAAATTGCTTATCCTCAAAGGGCAGTTGAGGTAGTTGCGCATTAATATAAAACGACGCGCTGGTTGGCAGCGCATAATCTGCTAAAAATAACTGCATTGCCCTCATGCGCTGTTGATATAAATCATCAGCATCAGAGAAATCCTGCCAGATAAACTGATGTTGATGCTCACGGACCTGAGCGATCACATCCGGCGCTAGCTGTTCGATTCGCTGCCGGATCTGTTCAGCATTGAATTGATAGATAGGGTCTACTGATGTGACATTTGCACCTTTTTGTCTGGCTTCGACATTAAAACTCGCCGGTCCATCACCACAGCCTAAAATAGATTGTTGAAAGTCATCATCACTGAGCAGAAACATCCGTTGATATTCCAGCAGATTACGCCCCCACGGTACGACCTTATCTAATTTCATTCTTTACTTAATCAGTATGGCGTTTAGATTGCTGTTGATAAGGTGGGTTTCCATTCATTCTAATTGGTGAAGAAAACTGGAAATCCATCAACATTCTGGCGTTTATTCAGAAATAATCAGGGTAATATCTTCAAAGCCAATTTCATCTCCACCGACAATTTTTCTACGTTTTCGTGTTTCCAGTTCGCCATTTACAGAAACCAGACCTTGCTCAATAAAGAGTTTGGCTTCAGCACCGCTGGCTGCGATACCTTCGAATTTAAGTACTTTATATAGCTCAACCGGTGTACTGGTGAGTTCGACTTCGATTGTTTGAGACATGATGAACTCTCATAAAAAAGACTCATGATAAAGCCTATCTGTGACAGTGTGATAACGATTTCTTAATTAAACATGTCAAAACTATTCAAGAGTGTGAATCAGGTCGCGCACTATTAATTTATCTTCTTTTATATTGTGCTAATTACACGGAGTGTTTATAGATGAAACTACTGGTTAATTTCATACAAATTCTGATTATCGGCGTCATCGTTTATCCCATCTATTATGTGTGGGAAACACAGCATATTGATAATTTTTGCAGAGAAATTACACCAGGAATATCTGATAAGAAACTGATTCAATTAGTTAAAGAGTATCATGTCACTTTAATTGGCCTTGATGAGAACGAGGCCGAGAAAGGTAAGTGGCTGGCACAAGTTAAAGCGAAATCATCGTTTTCAGATTATCGCTGTGAGATTGGTGGAATAGCGAATAAAGTGGCACATGCCAGCATAATGGAAGAAAAATAGACACCCTATCTGTTAGATAGAGTGTCTATTAATCATGTTATGCGCCGACGTAATTAATCAGAATACCTGCAGCGACAGCAGAGCCGATAACACCGGCGACATTCGGTCCCATCGCATGCATTAACAGGAAGTTATGTGGATCAGATTCTAAACCAAGCTTATTGGATACGCGTGCGGCCATAGGCACAGCAGATACCCCCGCAGACCCAATCAGTGGGTTAATCGGTTCCTTGATTAATTTGTTCAGCACTTTAGCCATGATGACACCCGATGCCGTACCGATAGCAAATGCCGCCATACCTAATACCAAGATACCTAGCGTCTGCAAATCAAGGAATTTATCTGCACTCAGCTTTGAACCTACGGCTAACCCTAAAAAGATGGTTACCGTATTAATCAGCGAATTCTGAGTGGTGTTGCTTAAACGATCTACCACAGCACACTCCTTCATTAAATTACCAAAACAGAACATACCGAGTAATGGTGCTGCATCAGGTAATAAAAACGCGACAAGGATAAGTAACACTAGTGGAAAGACAATTTTTTCTCGTTGTGAGACATGACGTTGTTGCACCATTTTGATTTTACGTTCTGATTCGGTAGTCAGTGCACGCATAATCGGTGGCTGAATTAATGGCACCAAAGCCATGTAGGAGTATGAGGCTACCGCAATGGCGCCGAGTAAATCCGGAGCAAGTTTACTGGCAACATAAATAGACGTTGGTCCATCTGCACCGCCGATAATGCCTATGGCAGCGGCATCAGCCAAACTAAAGTCAAAAATGCCAAAGTGAGCTAAAACAACGGCACCCATTAAGGTAGCAAAGATACCGAACTGGGCAGCAGCCCCCAGAAACAGTGTTTTAGGATTGGCTAACAAAGGACCAAAGTCAGTCATTGCGCCTACACCCATAAAGATGATGAGAGGAAAGGCGCCGCTTTCAATACCGACCGCATAGAAAATGTGCAGGATACCATTACCTTCGGCGAGACCAGCACCGGGAATATTGGCCAATACACCACCAAAACCAATGGGCACCAACAGTAAAGGTTCGAAGTTTTTCTTGATAGCCAGATACAGCAATAACATGCCAATCAGAATCATGACACCTTGGCCAGGTGTCATTTGGTTTATGCCTGTTACTTGCCAGAGATGAAGTAGTTTATCCATGAATTCCCCCAATTAAGCGATGGTTGCCAGCTGATCACCGACTTTGACGGAATCACCTTGTTTAACAGAAATGGACGACACGGTACCTGATTTAGAAGCCACGATTTGTGTTTCCATTTTCATCGCTTCCAGAATCAAAATAGTGTCACCTTCATTGACTTGCTGACCGACGCTGACCTCGACTTTCCAGATATTGCCGGATAAGGGAGCTTCAACAGGATCCCCTTCACCCATTGGTGCAGATGCAGATGCTGTTGAGGATTCCACGTGGCTGATATCACCACCTTCATTCACTTGAACAACATAGCTCTGGCCATTGACTTTAATGGTATAGGTTTCTTGTTCTTGGCTTTGAGGACGAGAGGGGGATGATGGGGTGTTATCAATAACAGGAACAGGTTCAAATGCGTCTGGATTATGACGGTTTTTGAGGAATTTAAGCCCGATTTGTGGGAATAGCGCGTAGGTTAAAACATCATCAACGTGTTGTTCACCCTCGGCCAGAACAATTTTTTCCTCATCAGCGATAGCGAGAAGTTCGGTCGTGAGCTTTTCCATTTCTGCTTCAAGTAGGTCAGCAGGGCGGCAAGTGATGGGTTCAGCACCTTCAAGTACCCGGTCCTGAAGCTCTTTGTTATAAGGTGCAGGGGCTGCCCCGTATTCTCCTTTGAGAATACCTGCTGTTTCCGCAGCGATGGTTTTATAACGTTCACCGGTCAGAACATTGATGACGGCCTGGGTGCCGACAATTTGAGATGTAGGAGTGACCAGAGGAATAAAGCCCAAGTCTTCACGAACCCGTGGAATCTCTTTTAATACCTGATCCATCTTATCCAGTGCATTTTGTTCACGCAGCTGACTTTCCATATTGGTCAACATGCCGCCCGGTACCTGAGCAACCAAAATACGTGAATCTACACCACGCAGGGAACCTTCGAACTGGGCATATTTTTTTCTCACATCGCGGAAGTAGGCTGCTACTTCTTCGAGGAGTTCGATATTAAGACCTGTATCGCGATCCGTATCTTCAAAGATAGAGACAACTGATTCTGTTGCTGAGTGACCGTAGGTCATCGACATTGATGAAATAGCTGAATCGACATTATCAATACCGGCTTCCACGCATTTCATAATAGTGGCTGTCGACAAACCGGTGGTGGCGTGTGATTGCATGTGAATCGGGATATCAATGGTCTGCTTAAGGCTTTGAACTAATTCATAAGCTACATAAGGCTTAAGCAAACCAGCCATATCTTTAATACATAAAGAGTGGGCACCCATGTCTTCAATACGTTTAGCCATGTCTAACCACAAATTCAGATCATGAACCGGGCTGATTGTATAGGCGATGGTGCCTTGTGCGTGACGGTCATTTTCCAGCACGGCTTTGATTGCGGTTTCCAGATTGCGTGGATCATTCATCGCATCAAATACACGGAACACATCAACGCCATTGATCGCCGCTCTTTCAACAAATTTTCTGACCACGTCATCAGCATAGTGGCGATAGCCTAATAGATTCTGACCCCGTAACAGCATTTGCTGACGGGTATTCGGCATAGCGGCTTTAAGTGAGCGAATACGATGCCATGGATCTTCGCCCAGATAACGAATACAGGCATCAAAAGTGGCGCCGCCCCAACTTTCGACAGACCAAAAGCCAATTTGGTCAAGCTTGTCAGCGATGGGCAACATGTCATCTAATCTGAGTCGGGTGGCAAATAATGATTGATGAGCATCACGTAAAACGACATCCGTGATGCCCAGTGGTTTTTTAACTTCGGTCATATTCATGGCCTTAATTGATTGATTTGAAAAAGTCTTTAATGCGGTGATTTATTTATGGCGGGAACGAAATTTGTGCACTGCAGCAGAGAGCACAGTAATTAAGTTTTTATCATCATTAGCATGTTGAGACTGATTCATGGCCGGGCTGATGACAGCGGTAGGTGAAGAAATGCCTTCTTCAGGTAAGACACCTACATTTTTTTCGTAGCTGGTGATAATGCGTGACATGATGGATGTGACAAACACCAGTAATGTCAAAAATATAAATACGAACCCCATGCCGATAAGCATCAAGTTCAGACCTTCAGTCATTAAGTTTGAAGTAGTCATTATTATAATCTCTCTCCGTTGGTTTTCTTAGGTCATTAAATCAATGACTTACAAAAAAGCAGCCGGCAATTATACCATTGTTGCCCTATGAACGAATCACTGTGCCGAAACTCCTTAATTTTAAAAGAATAATGGAGAAAAAATCCCTTGTTGTAGTGACGTTAATCTATTCATTGTGCGTATGATATTTTCCTATCTGTTGAAACCCTGCCAAACTAATAGTCACGATAGCAAGCAATAACAAAGGACATCTATGACACCTGATGAGTCTGATTTCTGGTTTTTACCTTTGGGAGGAACCGGAGAAATAGGGATGAATCTCAATCTGTATGGCCATGATGGTCGATGGCTGATGGTTGATTGCGGGGTGACCTTCGAAGCCAAAACCGATATTGTTGGTGAACCGATAGAAGGGGCTCGAGCAGAAGTACAAATGGCTGATCCACAATTTATTGTGGATCGCCGAGAGCAATTAGACGGCCTTATTATCACCCATGCCCACGAAGATCATATCGGGGCTGTGCCGTATTTATGGGAACGATTCCGTTGTCCGATTTACACAACGGCTTATACGGCTGAAATCTTACGCCGAAAATTGGCTGAGGCCGGATTAACAAAAAAAGTGAAAGTCCATATTGTTGAAGCGCATGCATCAAGACAAATAGGCGTATTCAATGTGCAGTGGATTCAGCTGACACACTCTATTCCCGATCCCTTTGCTTTATTGATTACAACCCCTGTTGGCAAAGTGTTTCATACCGCCGACTGGAAGCTGGATTCAGGCCCTGTGGTCGGTGAAGCCTATAGGGAAGAAGATTATTCCCGGTTGGGAGAACTGGGGATTGATGTGATGGTTTGTGATTCGACCAATGCTAATGTACCTGGCTGGTCAACTTCGGAGGCGTCTTTATACAAAGGCTTAAAACACCATGTAGAGCAGGCTAAAGCACGGGTTGTTATAACCTGTTTTGGCAGTAATATTGCCCGATTACGAACGGTGGCGGATATTGCTAAAGAAACAGGACGTCATTTAGGTCTGTTGGGACGCTCATTATTAAATACCCATGCGGCGGCAAAACGAGTCGGTTTGTGGAATGGCATTGATACCTTTGTTGATCCTCATCATTTAGGTTTTCTACCGCGAGATACGGTTTTATTAGTCGCTACAGGCAGTCAGGGCGAACCGCGAACAGCACTGAACCGGCTGAGCCAGAACAGTTTTCGTGATATTGAGCTGGAAGCCGGTGATACCGTTATTTTCAGTTCTAAAGTCATTCCTGGAAATGAACTCCCGATTGAGGCATTAATTGAACGGCTAAAGGCGATGAATGTGGACGTGATTACCGTAGATAACAGTCGACTTGAAATTCATGCTTCAGGTCATCCGGCTATGGAAGAACTGAAGGCGATGTATCGTTGGGTTAAGCCAGCTTGTGCTATTCCTGTACACGGTGAGTTTCAACATCTCAGAGCGAATGCCCGACTGGCAAAATCAGTCGGGGTTCCTGAGCAACTCGAAGGCAAAAATGGTGACTTATATTACATAGCGCCTGTAAAAGGCATCCGACGTGATGCAGTAAAAACAGGACGATTGGGTCTTGTCCAGAATAAATTGAAAAAATTGTTTTAATCACATTGTTATTAAATAGCGATAAGCTAACAAAATGATAGAAGAACTGAGACGGTTTATACGCCACCCAAGTAGCGTGCCTATTCAGGTTAAGCTAGGTGAGCAGCATCAACAACGTTCGCTGAAAGATGTGAGTAAAGGTGGCCTGTGTTTTTGTTCAGCTGAGCCTATAGCTGTCGGCACGCTGGTTGAGATCAATATCCTGGCTTGTAAGCCAGGATTTACGGCAAAAGGTATTATCAGTTGGTGTAAACCTGAAGGAAATCAGTACCTGGTAGGGGTTAACTTTCAGAGTAAAGCTATGACTTATGCACTCAGAATGGTTGAGCAGATTTGTTATATAGAAGATTACAGAAAACGTATTAGTGCTAACACCGGGCGTCAGTTAACCAGTGATGAAGCGGCGTTAGAATGGATTCAGAAATATGCGGCAGACTTCCCGAGATTAAACGAGTAAACCATGTCAGGCTTTTGCTTCAAAGCGTTGTGAGCGGCGATCGGATGAAACCCGACGTTCGATAAATGGTCTTTGATTTCGTTTTCTACGATCATAGCGTTGCCTACGATCACTATTGTTGGATGGTTTTGCTTCTTGAGCAGCAGGGCGAGCTGGTTCAACCTGTGATGGCGGGCTGATAGTTATCATCGTATTGTGATATAGCTTAGGTATCTCGTTCATTTTTCGCTGAAGATGAGTTATATAAACAAGCTATCGGATTGATTTTTCTAAGCTTTAGAATTTATTTTGTGTCAGCATATTCCATTAGAAACTGGCCGTTTTTAATACGGGGCTTATTGCTTAAGGGATATTGATAAATATAGGCCCAGGCAAGCGATAGACTGACATCGGCATCGTGTGGTTGGATAGTGATTAACTGACGTTGGTATTCATGTGGTTCAGGGAAAGATGAGGAACATTCTTCATAATCATCCAGTTGACTGAGCACCCAACTGGCATTGGATAGTTTATAGAGTTCGCCATAGACGATGTCGTCTTTGCTCTCAGAGAGAATGGCGCCCGGATAGTAGTCAATAAGGTAGAGTTGGCCCTGCATTGAGGCACGACAAATAAACTCGCTATATTTGGTAAGTAACCGCGCCATTGAATGATTGGTGTCTTTCATCAATGTGCCGTACACAAATAAATAGGTATTTTGTTCAGTCATTACTTTATTAATCTTTTTTATCTATATGATAAATATAACAAACTATAGGTTTTAAGTTGAGCGAAAAATTAAAGGTAGGCCTGGCATTAGGAAGTGGGGCAGCGCGTGGCTGGGCACACATTGGCATTATCAGACAGTTAGAAAAACTGGGTGTTACTCCCGATATTGTTACAGGTACCTCAATAGGTGCATTGGTTGGTGCAGCTTACGTAGCGAATAATATCGACAAATTGAACGATTGGGTACTGCGGTTGGATAAATTGAAAACTGCTCAGTATTTTGCGATTAATCGCTCACTGCAAGGCTTCGTTAATAAAAACCGTTTACGCAGTTTTCTTAATGAATACGTGGTGGAACAGGATGTTGCCATCGAAGATGTACAAACGCGTTTTGCTACTGTGGCGACAGATTTATACAGTGGTCGTGAGATATGGAACACACGGGGCAATATAATGGATGCGGTCTGGTCATCCATGTCCTTACCTGGATTATTTCCAGCGATTAAACACAATAACCGTTGGCTAATAGATGGTGGCTTGGTCAATCCTGTCCCCGTGTCTTTATGCCGTGCTTTGGGCGCCGATGTGGTGATAGCCGTTAACCTTAACAGTGGCATCGTGGGTAAACATTTTAGAACGGATACTGATGATAGCGAGCCCGAAGCAACTCTCGATCTCCCTACCAGTTGGACTGGTAAGGTCAGTCATATGGTGGCGGATTACACCAATAACTTATTTCCCAAACGACGTGAAGAAAAAGAAGAAGCACCTGCATTATTAGACGCCATTGCGGCATCGATTAATATTACGCAGGATCGAATCACCCGAAGTCGGATGGCGGGTGATCCACCAGAAATTATTTTAAACCCACGTCTCTCCCATATAGGGATTCTGGAGTTTTATCGTGCTGGTGAAGCCATAGAAGAGGGTATTGCCTGTGTCAAACGTCAGCAAACAGAGCTGGGTTATTATTTGCCAATCGATAAATGATTATCTGGCAGGACACTCCCAGTCTTTCAGTTTGGCAAAGTAGTCACGTAAGAAATCGATTAATATTCTGACTCGGTGAGATAAAAAACGTGTTTGAGAATAGATGGCATAAATCCCGACCTCTTTTTGAACCAAGGCATCATCCAGTATGGTAATGAGTTTGCCGGACTTGATTGCCGGGTAGGAAATAAAATCCGGCGACAAGATTAAGCCTTTTCCAGTTATACAGACATCTCGCAGGTATTCGCCATTGTTTGATGAAAGCACGGTTGGTAAATTCACAGAAATGGCTTGGCCCTGATAATCCAGTAATGACCAACTGCTACTGACGTGGGAATAGTGCAGCTTCACATGACCGTAGAGAAGATCTTCTGTTTTTTCTGGTAAGCCATTTCGAGCAAAGTAATCCGGGCTGCCACAGATTTGTAATCGTGTTGAAGCCAGTTTACGAGCGATTAGACTGGAGTCAGTTAAGTTCGATATACGAATGGCTAAATCTAAACCCTCAGCGACCAAATCTTGGTGTCTGTCGCTAAAGTCGATATCAAAAATGATTTCCGGATGGATCAGATTAAATTCACGTAAAGCTGGACTTAAATGCATCAAACCAAAACTAATGGGTGCAGAGAGCCTGATACGTCCAGACAGCGATGTTTGCTCATTACCTAAAGCATGTTCAACCTCATAAATATCATCAAGAATACGGACGCAATGCTGGTAGTAACTGCGACCGGCATCGGTGAGCGTTTGTTTACGCGTTGTTCTTTTGAGCAAGCTGATACCCAGTCGTCTTTCTAAATCTGTTAAACGTTTGCTGATAGCAGATTTGACCGTATTCATTTGCTCTGCGGCTTTGGTGATACTGCCAGCTTCAACTACCCGCACAAAACATTGCATTTCTTCTAACTGACTCATTTGTATTGTTCTCTATTTGGTAACAATAAGTTCATTAATACACTGTTTTATAAAAATATGGAAACGATAAACTGTGAACCATCAAGACAACACAACAAAAAGGAAAAAACATGAACACAGTAACAGGATTATCAACAGTCACAGGTCGTTTTTTATTGAGTCTGATGTTCATTTCAGCCGGCATTGGAAAACTCGGAGCAGGTTACGAAGCGACACAAGGGTATATGAGCATGATGGGAGTACCGACATCACTGTTGCCTTTGGTGATTGCAACAGAAATTTTAGGTGGTTTGGCGATTTTATTTGGTTTTAAAACGCGTATCGCTGCTTTCTTATTAGCTGGGTTTACCGTCATCGCAGCCGCCATCTTCCACAATAATTTTGCTGATCAAATGCAGAGCATTTTGTTTATGAAGGATTTAGCCATTGCCGGTGGTTTGTTGTTACTGGTGGCTAATGGTGCGGGTAATTTAGCTATCGACAATATTAAATAATGTTATCGTAAACAGGAGAATAAACATGAATAACACGATTTTACATATCAATAGTAGTGAACGTATTCAGGACTCTGTGACACGCCAGGTATCTGCTGAACTGGTCTCGCAACTACAAAAGCAGTCTGGGCTAGTTATTAAATCTCGTGATCTAGCGAAGGGTATTCCGTTTATTAACGAAGATTGGATCCATGCCAATTTTACCGATCCCGAGCAACGTACTGAGCAAAATAGACAGGCTTTAGCTACCTCGGACCAACTGGTAGAAGAGTTACAAGCGGCCGAGATATTGGTCATTGCATCGCCTATCTACAACTTTAGCGTACCAGCCGTATTAAAAGCCTGGATCGATCAGGTGGCGAGAGCAAGAGTCACATTTCGTTACACTGAAAATGGCCCAGAAGGTTTATTGAAGGCGAAAAAAGCGTATCTGGTGATGGCTTCTGGCGGCGTGCCTCTGGGTAGTGAAGTCGATTACGCTTCTACTTACCTGAAGCAGGTCATGAATTTTCTTGGAATTCAGGATGTCACTGTGGTGGATGCAGGCAGTCTGATTCAAGAAACAGAAACACTCACACAAAAAATTGCTGATATTGTCAGCTAATATCTATCGGGAGAATGTGATGACTCAGACAAGGGAATTAAGACAAATCATCAGCGGAGACCGGGTCTCAGATGGCGCAGGTGTTCAGCTGACGCGTATTATCGGCTCACCACATCTCAATATGCTTGACCCTTTTCTGATGTTTGATGCCTTTGGTTCAGATAAGCCTCAGGACTATATTGCTGGCTTTCCTCCACATCCCCATCGTGGCTTTGAGACGGTGACCTACATGTTAGAAGGTCGTATGCGTCATGAAGACAGTGCAGGCAATGCCGGGGTAATTGAGACCGGTGGTGTGCAATGGATGACGGCAGGCAAAGGGATTATTCATTCGGAAATGCCAGAGCAGAAAGAAGGACGCTTAGCGGGGTTCCAGTTGTGGGTTAACCTTCCAGCAAAAGAAAAGATGAGTGAGCCTAAGTATCAGGAGTTTGATGCTGAGCAGATTCCGGTAGCCAAATTGGATAATGGCACCGAAATTAAGGTCATTGCTGGTCAGACAGATAGTGGCGTGAGTGGTGTGATTAATAACCCGTTTGTTAATCCCCTATACCTGCATGTGTTTTTACCTGCGGGAGTCACGTTTGAGCAGACAGTGAAGGAAACGGACAACACGTTTTTGTATCTGATGAAAGGTCAGATACAGATCGGCGATAAACAGCGACTACTTAATGCTGGTCAACTTGCCGTATTGGAGACCGGATCAAAAGTGCGTGTCTACAGTGAACGTGATACTGAGTTTGTACTGGTATCAGGGCAGCCTTTGAAGGAACCTGTCGCCAGGGGAGGACCGTTTGTGATGAACACGCGGGAACAGATTGAACAAGCCTTCGATGATTATCGTCAGGGTCGGTTCGCTTAAGTTTTGTTTGTTTTGCTGAGAAAAAGCCACTGATTTGTCAGTGGCTTTTTTGTTTAAGTATTTTTTAAGTTGCAGGGATTAATCTTGGCCAAAATTAATTTGGTTGAGGTTTATCATGCGTCGTGCGATTTCTTCTCAGTATCTAGTATTACTGTTCTCAGTGCTCTTGATGCTTGCTTATAACAATGGTTTGTGGGGTGGCATCGTTCAGGCAAATCAATTAATCACCCAGCATAATCTGTTGTTTTTAGGTTCATGTGCCATCTTTATGACGGCGCTGTTTAATTTAATATTTAATTTGGTGTCATCCCGATACTTGATAAAACCGATTTTGATTTTCATTGTGTTATGTTCCGCCGCCGCCAGCTATTTTATTGACAGTTATGGTGTGCATATTGACAGTTCGATGATTCAGAATGTGTTAGAGACGGATACCGCAGAAACAAAAGAATTATTGAGTCAAGATTTCATTATTCATTTTCTGTTATGGGGTGTTTTGCCGGCATTTTTAATTGCTAAACTACGGATTGCCCATGTCCGTTGGACAAAGCAATTACTGATGAGCTCGTTTTCTATCACCATGAGTATTTTAGCCATGGGCTTGGTTGCTGCTTTTTTCTATCAGGACTACGCTTCTACCTTCCGCAATCACCGGGATTTACGTTATTTAATCAATCCCACCAGTTATATCTATGCGGTCACCAAAATTGCCAAACAACAGTTTGCTGAAGCCGATAAACCACTGATACCTATTTCACAAAATGCCGCGCTCGGCAGCTTCGCGCATGAGAAAAAACATCGAACGGTGACGGTGATGGTCGTGGGGGAAACTGCCAGGGCAGAATCGTTTCATCTGAATGGTTATGAGCGTGAAACAACCCCAGAGTTAGAGAAAACCAATAGTCTTTATTTTAATAACGTTTCGTCTTGCGGTACGGCGACAGCTACTTCAGTGCCATGCATGTTCTCACAGTTTTCTCGTGATGATTATGATGATGAAAAAGGCCATGGTTATGAAAGTGTTCTGGACGCTATTTCTGCTGCCGGTGTGAAGGTCAGCTGGCTGGATAATAACAGCGGCTGTAAAGGTGTATGTGACCGCGTTGAGCACCAGAAAGTGACAGAGGTTAATCTGGCAGAGTTATGTCCTGATGGTGAGTGTTATGACGAAGTGTTACTCACTAATCTGAAAGCGCTGGTCGCGAAGTCTGACGGTGATCAGTTGATTGTGTTACATCAGAAAGGCAGCCATGGTCCGGCCTATTTCAAACGTGTACCAGCAGCCTTTGAAAAGTATAAACCGGTGTGCCAAACCTCAGAGTTACAAAAATGCTCTAATGAGGAACTCAGAAATGCGTATGACAATACGATTTTATACACCGACCATGTGCTCGCTCAGCTGATTCAGTATCTGGATAACTTATCTTCTCAATCGATTGATACCGCCATGATTTATGTGTCTGATCATGGTGAGTCCTTAGGTGAACATAATCTGTATCTGCACGGCACACCTTATTTTGCAGCACCTAGCCAGCAAACCCATGTACCTATGGTGGTGTGGCTGTCAGATAACTATGAACGTGACTATCACATTAATCCGCTGTGTATGAAAAATGAAACCGGTAAAGCTGTCAGCCATGACAATATTTTCCATTCATTGTTGGGCATGAACAATGTCTTACTGCCAGGTAAATATGATCCTGCTTTAGATATCTTTGCCAGCTGTCAGCATAGCTAAATCAACTATGCAAAATCATCTGGTAAGACTATGGGGCCTGTATTTTATTCTGATCAGTTTTATTGCTGTCACAGAGCTGGATAAATTAGTCGCCAACATCTGGTATCAACTTGAAGGCGGCCAATGGCAATTGAAGCATTATTGGCTGACACAAACCTGGTTACATGATGGCGGTCATGACCTGGCAGTCATCCTGTTTATCCTTGTATTACTTAGCTATGTCATCAGTGTTTTGACGCGATATTTATCACCATATCGTCATGTTTTAGCTTATCTAAGTATGAGTATTCCACTATCGACACTGACAGTGAGTGCGATAAAAAGACTAACCGAGGTCGACTGTCCCTGGTCTGTGATCGAATTTGGTGGAGACAGGCCTTATCAGTTCTGGTTGCATAGTTTATGGTCGCCATTGGAAGGCGCAGATCATTGTTTTCCAGCTGGTCATGCAAGTTCAGCCTATATGTTTTTTGGGGTGTATTTTGTCAGCAAGCAACTTTTTCCTCAGCATGCCAGAAACGTGTTGTATGGCATCATCGTATTAGGCGTGATTTTCGGGGTGGCTCAGCAGTTACGGGGGGCGCACTTCATCAGTCATGATCTCACCTCAGCATTTATATGCTGGACAGTATCCTGGTTATTATGGCGTTTCTGGCCAATTCAAAAATTGAAACAGGAAGTTATTCAAGAATAGATGATCCACGTCATTTCAGTTATTTCGCTATTGTGTATAATTAGGGTTAGCATTCATTCCGATAACGCCTCAACACAGAAGACAACACATGCTGCGATTACGAAATTTAATTTTGTTACTGATAGTGATTGCCGTGGCCGCGGCGAGTTATTACTGGAAATCTGAACAAGAGCTGACATTACCGAGTGGTTTTGCCGCAGGTAACAGCCGTATTGAAGCCACTGAAGTCGATGTGGCGACAAAAATGGCAGGTAAAGTGGAACAAATTACGGTGAATGAAGGCGACTGGGTCTCCCAAGGTCAGGTGCTGGCGGTTATGGATACCGAACAAGCCAAGGCCAGTCTGGCGGTAGCCAATGCTAATCTGAATAAAGCGAATGAATCCAAAAAATATGCCCAGGCCATTCTGGCACAGCGGCGCAGTGAAGTTACCCTGGCAAAAAAAGAGCTTGAACGCACGCAAGCCTTGGTAAAAAAAGGCCACCTTAGTCAGGAAGTGATGGACCAAAAAGAAACACAAAAGGCGACGGCTCAGGCAGCCATGCAAGCGGCATCAGTGCAAGTGGCTGAAGCTCAAGCCGCCATTGAAGCAGCCAAAGCTGAGGTGACAAAAGCAGAGGTGGTGATTGCGGATAGTCAGTTAACGACGCCACGTAATGGCCGTGTTTTATACCGCTTAGCTGAGCCAGGTGAGGTATTAGCTGCTGGTGGAAAAGTGGTGACATTAATTGATGTCAGTGATGTCTATATGTATTTGTTTTTACCGACGGACCAGGCGGGGCAAACGCGGGTTGGTGCAGAAGCTCGTATTGTCGTTGATGCTTATCCTGATTTTTCTATTCCTGCCCATGTGTCTTTTGTGGCGCCTCAGGCTCAGTTCACGCCTAAATCAGTCGAAACCGAAGAAGAGCGCCAAAAGCTCATGTTTCGGGTAAAAGTGAAAATTGAAGAAAGTGTATTAAAAAAATACGCAGAACAAGTTAAAACTGGGGTGCCTGGTGTGGCGTACATCAAGTTAGATGAGAATGCGCAGTGGCCAGAAAAAGTGCCACCACTTATCACATACTGATCTGTCAATGTCTGCAGAAACAGTAGTCAGCTTAAAAGACGTCAGTCATCAGTATGGTGATACTCAGGCATTAAAGGATGTGTCACTGGAGATTCCTTGCGGACAACGCGTTGGTTTTATTGGACCTGACGGTGTCGGCAAGTCCACCTTATTAGGTCTTATTGCTGGGGTAAAAAAAGCTCAGAGTGGTCAATGTCTGGTTATGGGCACTGACATCCAGAATAATAAGCAACGAACAGAGATGTGTTCAAGAATTGCTTACATGCCGCAAGGTTTAGGTAAGAACCTGTATATGACCTTGTCGGTACATGAAAATCTATTATTTTTTGCTCGCTTATTTAATTTACCTGCTGATGAGCGCGAACAACGTATCCAGCTGTTATTAAAAAGTACTGGTCTGAGTGAGTTTCGTGATCGTCCAGCTGGCCAGTTATCGGGCGGTATGAAACAGAAACTCGGATTGTGTTGTGCTTTAATTCATAACCCCGACCTGTTGATTCTTGATGAGCCGACCACCGGTGTGGATCCCTTATCGCGGCGTCAGTTCTGGACGCTCATCGACCGGATTCGAGCTCAGCGTCCACAGATGAGTGTGTTAATTGCGACTGCGTATATGGATGAAGCGGCTGGCTTTGATTTTCTCATTGCCATGGATGAGGGTGTGGTCATGGCTACAGGCACACCAGAAGCACTTATTGAACAGACGGGACAAGACAATCTCGATCAAGCGTTTATTGCGCTATTACCCGAAGATAAACGCCAGGGGCATAAGGCCGTCACTGTTCCACCACGACAGCAGTCAGAGAAGATTGCTATTTCAGCGAGAAATTTATCCAAGACATTTGGTAACTTTACTGCGGTTGATAACGTTAACTTTGAAATAGAGCGCGGTGAAATTTTTGGTTTCCTTGGCTCTAACGGCTGCGGTAAAACCACTACCATGAAGATGTTAACGGGATTATTACCGACAAGTTCTGGTGAGGCGCTTTTATTTGGCGAACAGGTGGATTCCAATGATATGGCGACTCGCCGCCGCGTAGGGTTTATGTCACAAAGCTTTTCTTTGTATGAAGAACTTTCTGTCAGTCAAAATCTATTTTTGCACGCCGGTTTATTTAATTTAGCCCAGGATTATCAACACCAGCGTGTTGAGACGTTATTAAAAGAATTTGAACTCGAGCGTTACCAGAAGCAGTCAGCAAAGGATTTACCCTTGGGGATTCGGCAACGTTTATCGCTGGCGGTGGCGATTATCCATGAACCAGAAATCCTGATTCTGGATGAACCGACATCGGGTGTTGATCCCGTGGCACGTGATGGGTTCTGGGAGCTATTGATTGGCTTATCCCGTGAGCAAGGTGTCACTATTTTTGTTTCCACTCACTTTATGAACGAAGCCCAGCGTTGTGATCGGATTTCGTTAATGCATGCAGGTAAAGTGCTGGCTACTGACTCACCAGCTGCCTTATGCAAAACAAAAGGGTTTGAGACTTTAGAGGAAACCTTCATTGCCTATCTCACGGAACAACAAGCAGACGATGGGGATAATAGTCAGCTACTGGCAGAAAATACACTTTCCGAATCACAACATAAAAAAAAGCAAAACCGTTTTTCGTTGACTCGTCTACTGGCTTATAGCTTGCGGGAGACATTAGAGATTGGCCGAGATCCGGTTCGTCTGGTGTTTGCCTTTTTAGGGACAGTGATTTTGATGTTTGTGCTCGGTTATGGCATCAGTCTTGATGTCGAAGATATCGCTTTTGCGGTGATGGATCGTGATCAGTCACCTGAAAGTCGGGACTATATTCAAAGCCTTGCCGGCTCGCGTTACTTTGACGAAAAAACGCCTATTTTGTCAGATGCTGAGATGGATGAACGCATGCGAAGCGGTGATATCAGTATGGCGATAGAAATTCCACCCGACTATGGCAAAGATATGCGCCATGGACAACAACCCAGTGTCAGTGTTTGGGTGGATGGTTCTATGCCTTATCGCGCTGAAACCATAAAAGGTTATATTCAGGGCTTTCACCTCAGTTATTTATCCGAATTGAGTCTCCGCCAGTTTGGCATAAAAGTGTCACCCAGCTATCAGCTTGTCTCGCGCTATCGCTACAATCCTCAGGTCGAAAGTCTGATTTCAATGGTGCCAGGTGTCTTGCCGATATTATTGTTGATGATTACTTCGATGCTGACGGCATTATCGATTGTGCGTGAAAAGGAATTAGGGTCCATCACTAACTTTTATGCCACTCCCGTTAATCGGCTTGAATTTCTGATGGGCAAACAGTTGCCCTATATTGTGATTGGCATGATGAATTTTCTGATGTTGATGTGGCTGGTTTATATGGTCTTTGATGTGCCATTAACCGGCAGTTTTTGGGCATTACTGGTCGGGACATTTCTTTATATCGTTGTCGCTACCTGTATGGGACAGTTTATCTCTGCTTTTACTAAAACACAGATTGCCGCCATTTTTCTAACCATGATCACCAGTATTGTGCCTTGTGTGAATTACGCCGGACTGATTAATCCTATTAATTCATTAGAAGGGGCAGGCTATGTGGTGGGGCATATCTACCCAGCTTCTTATTATCTGTTGATTTGTCGCGGTGCCTTTACTAAGGGCTTAGGTTTTGATGAATTAAACGCGTTTTATTGGCCCATGGCGCTGGCTATTGTTGTTTTGATGTGTCTGAGTTGGTTGCTACTCAAAAAGCAGGATAAATAAGATGAGCAGCCTGAAAAATATTATTAACCTTGGTATTAAAGAACTTCGCACTTTGGTACAAGATCCGGTCATGGTGATTGTGATTTTGGTGGCATTCACCTTGATGGTGTACTCGGCTGGCAAAAGTGTGTCGACAGAGCTGCAGAACACGCCGATAGCTGTGGTGGATGAAGACCATTCGGCGATTTCCATTAATATTGCAGAAGCGTTTTATGAGCCTCATTTTAAACCGGCGCAGCAAATATCACTTCAGGATGTGAATAAATCACTTGATACTGGTTCATATACTTTTGTACTCGACATCCCTGATGATTTTCAAAAGGATTTATTAGCAGGGCGCCAGCCTGAAATTCAGTTAGCGATTGATGCCACAATGATGAGTCAGGCTTTTATTGGTGCCGGCTATATCAGTGAGATTATTGATAGAGAAGTACAGCATTTATTGGAAACAAATAATGCGACTTCCAGCCAGGCAGTAAAACAGATCGTAAGAATGCGGTTTAATCCAAACCTCAATAGCGCCTGGTTTAGCGGGGTGATGGAGCTGATCAATATGATTACATTGCTGTCAGTGATTCTGACGGGAGCCGCGTTGATACGAGAGCGTGAACACGGCACCTTAGAACATTTACTGGTGATGCCCATCACACCCTTTCAAATCATGATGGCGAAAATCTGGTCGATGGGGCTGGTGGTATTAATGACCAGTACTTTTTCACTTTATGTTGTCATTCAGGGCTGGCTGAATATGACGATTGCTGGTTCCATTTTGCTGTTTCAGTTAGGGACGGCTTGCTTTTTATTCTCTACTACATCATTGGGCATTTTATTGGGCACACTGGCCCGAAGCATGCCACAGCTGGGCCTGTTATTACTGTTATTGATATTGCCGTTACAGATGTTGTCTGGTGGGATGACACCCTTCGATAGCATGCCAGAAATTGTGCAAAACATTATGCAGTTTGCACCGACCTCGCATTTTGTCAGTACTAGCCAGGCGGTGCTTTATCGTGGTGCTGGTTTCTCCATCATTTGGCCCGATTTATTAGCCAATGTGGCGATTGGTAGCGTGTTTTTTTTATTTGCTCTGGCATTATTCAGAAAAAGTCTGGCAAGTGTTTGAACAGTACTTAAGTCATCATTTGTTGGACAAGTTTTATGTCGTACTTCAGTATATCTGAGGATAGCCGATTGAATTTTAATTAAGTCCGTAAAATTAAGTCATAAAATGATAGGGTTATAACATTATTGGTCATTTTCAAAGCTTCGCACATAGCAGACAGATGACAAGTAAGAAAAATAGCCAAGGTAAGGAGGGAATAGACCATGAATTTAGAAGAGAAAATCTGCCAGAGTTGTACAGAAGAGAATAGTTTGGATTTCGACTTTACCATGGCTTTTCAACCTATCATTAATTGCAGTAATGAGACTGTTTATGGTTACGAGGCGCTGGTTCGAGGCATTAATAACGAGTCTGCCTATTCTGTAATATCCAGAGTTAATGATAAAAATCGTTATTTATTTGATCAGCTCTGTCGGGTGAAAGCGATTTCACTTGCATCGAAGTTGAATATTACTTCGATGTTGAGTATTAACTTCCTACCTAATGCGATTTATGTGCCGGAGCGTTGTATCCGCACTACCTTTGAAGCAGCTAAACAGTATGACTTCCCCTCAGAGAGAATTATGTTTGAGTTCACTGAGGTCGAAAAAATGGACGATACCGAGCACGTTAAACGTATCGTCGATTATTACCAGTCGCTGGGATTTAAAACGGCAGTGGATGATTTCGGCTCTGGCTATTCAGGACTGAATCTGCTTGCCGACTTTCAGACAGACATTATTAAATTGGATATGGCGCTCATCAGAAACATTGATTCGAATAAGGTACGTCAATCTATCGTCAAGAATTGTTTAACCATGTTTAATGAGCTAAATATCACGACATTGGCTGAAGGCATTGAAACATATGAAGAATATGTCTGGTTACGTGATGTGGGGATCGAACTCATGCAAGGCTATTATTTTGCAAAACCCGGGTTTGAGAGTTTGCCCGACATAAATCATGGACAATATACACAAGCAGGCTAGTGATAGCGTATTTGCATAGAATAATTGATATATGCTGTTGTTTTCCTGTGCTGGTAAATGCGGTTCAAACAAAACATTGATGCATATATCACCTATAATCTACAGTTGATATCACTCTCCAGGTGGTTAACGACAGGCAGATTCAGAAAAAAAAGAGAGTCAGATGACAATGTTTACCTGGTTAGCTAATCTTGGTGACGTTACCCATGCCGTACAATTGGCATTAACGCCTGCATTCTTGCTTACTGGTATGGCGGGAATCCTTAATGTAATGGCAAACCGACTTGCTCGGATTATAGACAGAGCACGTGTTTTGACCGATCAAATGTCTTCGGTAACTGAGCTTTCTGAGCCTTGTCGACAAGAAATATCTGTGTTGGGGCTTCGTCGTCGAGCGGCAAGTAATGCGATCACCATGTGCGTTCTGTCTGCACTCTTAATTTGTTCTGTGGTGTCGGTGATGTTTCTGGAAGCACTGCTTGATTTCAATTTACGCTGGCTAATAGGTGCATTATTCATGGGCTCGACATTGGCACTGGTATTCGGGCTTGCGTTTTTCCTTCGAGAAGTTCATCTGGCAACACGCAACAGTTATAAGATGATTCCCTCAATGCAAAGAAAGAAGCATTGAACAGGACGCCTTATCAAGCACGGATAATATTCAGTCAAAATATGAGAATTATTGCTTTTGATTCTCAGCCCCGATATATATTGTTTTATTGACGAGAAACTGCATCACTATGGCATCAGACTCTCTTGGATTAATGGATACGCTTAACATATTGTCGGCTCAGTTACTTGAACTATGGCAAGCGACGATCAGGGTGATGCCCTCTTTTGTTATTGGTTTGCTGGTTTTTCTTATCTTCTTTTTTCTGGCAAAGCCATTCTCTGCTTTACTTGTTCATCCCATCGGCTATATCAGTACCAGTAACCTTGTACAGAATGTTGTCAGGCGCGCTATTAGCCTGTTTATTATTTTAATCGGTTTGTATATTTTTCTGAGTATTGTTGGCTTGACGCAGGCTGCACTTGCCATTGTCAGTGGAACGGGTCTATTAGGCATTATCATTGGTTTTGCTTTTAAGGATATTGCAGAAAACTTTATTTCGAGTTTGCTGCTGAGTGTGCAACGTCCGTTTTTGATCGGCGATGTGATTGAAGTGCAGGGACTAAAAGGGGTAGTAAACAAAGTCACAGCCCGTGGCACAACCTTAGTCGATTTTGATGGAAATCATATCCAAATTCCCAACGCGACTATTTATAAAAATGTCATTAAAAACTTTTCGGCTAATCCCTGGGTAAGAGGCAGCTTTATAGTTGGGATTGGTTATGATGCCAGTATTCAACAATCACGTCAGACCATTTTGGCTGTGTTGAATGAACAAAATGAAGTGTTAAAAGATCCTGAACCACAGGTGCTTATTGACTCATTAGGCTCATCCACGATCAATATCGTGATTAATTTTTGGGTGGATGGTCACCAATATGCGCTAAATAAGGTGGCTTCGGTTTTGATGCATAAAACTGTTCGACGCCTTGAATCCGCTGGTATCACTATGCCCGATGATGCGCGTGAGGTTATTTTTCCTCAGGGCATACCTGTCGTGCAAGTCAATACGGAACAGTCAATGATGGCAAAGGCGGTCGATAAGCCTGCCGTCCAGAATGACAGTGCTGAGGTGAGCACACAACAACTTACCAGTGATACACAAGATATTATTGATCAAGCGAGAAATGCACGCGATCCAGAGGAAGGCAAAAATATTATTTAAACAAACTCATCACAGAGTTTGATGTTGGTATTTTAGACTCAAATAAGCAATATAAACAGGAGCCCACAATGGGGCAGGTAACACCATCAAACCTAAGTTTCTGGCAAAAATTACATAATAAAATAGACCATCTTTATAATGGCTCAACTCCGAGTTCCAGACGCTTTCGTTGGGGATTATTAGCATTTGATGCTATTACCATTGTTTATTTTATATTGGCCTCTTTTTATCACCACATAGATGATTTCCATATTCTGGAAGAGGCGATTGGGATTATTTACTTGCTCGAGCTAATGGCCAGGCTCTATATCAGCAAATCAAAATTCCAAGAATTGCTCCATCCTGTTGGTTTGGCCGATATTATCGTGATTATTTCTTTGCTTGCACCCTCTCTTGCAGAGAATTTCAGTTTCCTGAGAGTGATAAGAACACTTCGTTTATTGCGTTCTTATCACATGCTGAGAAATCTTAGAAAGCAGTCACGATTTGTGAGAATGCATGAAGATGTGATCTTCAGCGTGGTAAATTTGTTCGTGTTTATCTTTGTGATCACTGCTGTCGTTTATGTCAGCCAGGTGCATATCAATGATGATATCAATGACTATATTGATGCGTTGTATTTCACGATTGCCACCTTAACCACTACTGGGTTCGGCGATATCACACTGGTGGGACATGACGGCCATATCCTGGCGGTGCTGATTATGATTTTTGGCATCTCTTTATTTTTACGTTTGATTCAGACTATTTTTCGACCAGGGAAAATTCGTTATGAATGTCCGTCATGTGGTCTGAATCGACATGACCATGATGCCGTGCATTGTAAACATTGTGGTGAGGTGATTCATATCACTACGGAAGGTGAGTACTAAGTCTGCTGATATGATAAATGGGTAGAAAGTCAGCTGAAGACTAGATGACTTCCACTCGATTACGCCCATTCGCTTTAGCCAGATATAAGGCATTATCAGCACGATTAAAAAAGTCAGTCGTCGTATCACCTGCTTGATATGATGTTATGCCAATACTCACCGTGAAGTGCGGCAATGATGCGTCTCTATAGGTATCAATTTTCGTCTGTAAAAGCTTTGCAATCTCCAGGGCTTGCTCGTGTTCGGTTTGTTTTACCAGTACAGCAAACTCTTCTCCACCGATACGGAAGATAGTATCGGTTTCCCGAAGTCGGTTTTTTAACAGTTCAACAAGCTTAATGAGTACGGCATCACCCACCTCATGACCATATTGATCATTGACCTTTTTAAAGTGATCGGCATCAATCAGAAGTAAGCTTAACTTGGCGCCACGTGATGCCAAATTTAATTGCATTTTTAACTGTTCATCCCATTTGTGACGATTATAAGCGCCTGTCAGTTTATCCAGAGTCGCGAGTTCAATCAGTTGTTTCTCTATTTCATCGCGGCTGATTATTTCATGGCTAAATTGTTTTAATAACAGTTTTAATTCATGTTCAAATTGAGAAAGTTCATCTCGTTCGTCAGCGATATTGTTATCTACCTCGAAATCGACAACCTCCCTATGTTCAATAGCATTTCTGAATAAATGTATTGTGTGACGTGTTTGGGTAATTCGTTGACGAAAATACTGAATGGTATATTGCGTTAAATACAAACCAATAACGAATGCACACACTCCTAAAATGCTGGTCATAATCATGAAGTTTGATTCATGCTTTTCAGTATAAATAGCGGTGCTGACGGTTAATGCGTTCAGGTGATTGAGTAATTTTCCAAGCTCATCATCCAGTTGTTGATCTTGTTGTTCGAGATGCTCCCAGTTAATTGATTCTCCAGTGAGCATGGCTTGAATACTAGCCATAAAACTTTTTTCAAATGCCAGTCTGACCTGATGAAGTTTGTTCATTGAAGTCAGCAACAGTTGATGTTGTTCTTGTTTAAAGCGAATGCGACCTTTTTCAATCCCACTTTCGATAATGGCTGATGCTTTATACATTTGCTCAGAGAGATGCTGATTATAACTCTCCAGTTGTTGGTGTATGTCAGCAGGATTGATGTTGTTATTGGATGGTTTATGATTGGTTTGACGAAATAATTCAATCAGAATATGTTGCCGAAGCTGAAGCAGTTCAATTTCTGAAACGACCTCAGTTAATGGGGTATCTACCTCAGCCAGCTCAATCATCTCAGACCGAATTTGCTGCAGTCCTATCATTGAATAGATGATCATAATGATTAAAAAGGACAATAAGATAATTGAAAGTCCACCGATCTTTCTGCTGATTGATGAGTTTACCCAACGTAACATTAAAATTGCTCCTGAATCCAAGCGTACAGTTTAGCAATATGCTGCTTATACATCAGTGTTTTAAATCCTTATTTAATTTATGTTAGTGACATGATTTAATGTCTATGCCCCAGGGAAGAGGGCAAGTGAAAAAAATTAAGGAAGATAAAAATGAAAAATATCATCTTGGTGCTAGCTGTGATTTTTTTGCCAGCGTGTGTGACCTTATCAGGCGATTATCAAGCTTTTGTGTTTGATACAGAGGGTAATCAGCTTAATGAAAATTTAATCCTTACCGCCAGTGGTTCTGGAATTTATACCTTACGTAACTCTGTGTGCCATTCTTATCCAGGGGCGACGCTAAGAATTATCGACCTAGATACAGGCAAGGAATTAGAAGGGGAGAGCCCTTATCATTGTCATTAGCGATCTAATAATAAGTCGTTTTGAGGCGACCCACTGATGATACAAGTATTATTTGTACATGGTATGGGCCGATCTCCTTTGTCAGCCTGGCCGCTGCTTAGACAGCTAAGAAAACAGGGCATTAAAACATCGACATTTAGCTATTTCGTGTCGTCACAATCGTCTGAGGTGATTCAGTTTAGACTGGCAAAACGAATCCGGGATATAGCTAATCAAGGTGAATATGTGCTGATTGGTCATTCACTTGGTGGCGTGTTAATTCGATCGGCATTGGCCAATATGGATGACAAGGTTCGTTTGCCAGAACGTTTATTTTTACTGGGTTCGCCAGTTCGAACATCACGATTAGCTATGTTCTTTCAACGCTATTGGCTTTTTCGTTTGTTAACAAAAGACTGCGGTAAACTATTGGCAACGAGTGAACGGATGCAGGCGATTCCTGCTAGTCATTGCCCAACAACGGCTATTGTTGGCGTTAAAGGCATAAACGGAAAAAAAAGCCCATTTAAGAGTGAGTTAAATGATGGGGTGGTGTCTTTGTCGGAGGTCAGTGCTGACTGGATGACAGAGCAAATTCAGCTACCCGTGATGCATAGCTTTTTACCATCCAGCAGGCAAGTATCGAATCTGATTATAAAGAAACTCGGCTTATTGAGTTAATAGACTGGCTCAGGGTAAAACTATCCTGAGCCATCTTCTTTTTAGCGATGGTATTCGCCAGCACGTTCCGGTTGATACAGAATTTCATCAACACGAACCTGAATGGTTTTGCCATCACGCCCAGGCCAATCAATTTCATCACCTTCCACCAGGCCTAGCATGGCGCTACCGGCAGGTGCCAGAATGGAAATGGTTTTGCCATCGTCTGTCATATCTTTTGGATAAACCAAGGTCAGACAAAATGTTTGATTTGATGATGAAACTGAAAATCTGACCGTTGAATTCATCGTAACCACATTGGGTGGAATCGCAGTTGGTTCAACGATATCTGCACGTTCAAGTTCAGCTTCAAGATAGCTTGTTCGTTCTACTTCATTGGACGGTAAAGTATCCAGAATCTGTTCTAAGCGGCTTAAGTCCAGTGCTGAAACAATAATATTAGGTTGTGAAACATTCATTTAATAACCTCTCAATTGCAAGATGTAGCTATGCTGCGAACACTTGCGATAGATAAAAAAGGGAAATAAAAATAGGCGAGGAACATAAACTGTTCTGAGCGCTATCATGCCATAAAGGTATGAAAGTGGTAAGTCATATTCTCTTTTTCAACAGGTTGCCTTGTGACAATGACATCCAGTGTAAATAAGGACGAAGGATATTGCATATGAGTTAGGCTGAGTTTAGCTTAGCGGTTAATAATGATTAGATAAGTAAAACTGCCACAAAATAATGAAAAGAACGGCACTAATAATTAAACTGATATCGATAATGACTGACAGTATTTTTATTCTCAAACAATGTTGCCATAAAGGCGGCCAACAACAGTAATTACGGTGACAATACTAATACAACGACAATTAATGAGAACTGAGAGTGAGTTGTTGGTTAGGTTACGCGGATGATTGACCAGAATTGATGGTTTTTAAACAGTCTTGTATAAATTGAACAAAAAGGGTTGATTGACTGCCATCAGTGCCTTTGTCTATTTAAAACCTTTTCCGGTGAAAAATACGTATTCAGCTCTTATCCGAGAGGCTAAATCATCAATTTTATATAACGACTGAAATTAAGTTCATTAAACAAGGAAGAGAAATTGACTATCCAAAAACGATCATCAGTTATTGCTTTGTTTGAGGCGGGGGCGATTTCTAGCCAGAAAATGCCTGCTGTATTGACATTATTAGGGTTAAAACCAGACAAAGACGGTTGGTTAAAGATTTTTCAAATGTTATTACTTTGCTTTGGTAGTTGTGCCATTGCATTTTCAGTCATCTTTTTTATTGCCTATAACTGGGCGGATATGAGCCGTCTTAGCAAATTTACCTTATTGGAAAGCAGCATTGTTTTCTCCGTTATTTTGTATTGGCGATTGGCACGAACAGGTTTAGCAGGCCGCTTAGCGTTACTGGTTGCCAGCTTGCTGGTCGGCGCATTAATGGCTTTTTTCGGGCAAACATATCAAACCGGAGCTGATACCTGGCAGTTATTCTTTTACTGGGCTTTATTCATCACACCTTGGGTTGTCATTTCTCAGTTTTCTACATTATGGTTAGTTTGGTTGTCACTGTTGAATCTGTCACTCGTACTCTATTTTGATATTTTTCATTCAGTATTCGGCCTGTTCTCTGATTCAAACAATAGTCTGTTCTGGTGTCTGTTTTGGTTTAATACACTGGCATTAATTATTTGGGAGATGTTCAGCCAGAAAATGGTCGCACTCACAGAGCGGTGGCCACAGCGAATACTTGCGGTGATAAGTGGCTGGGCAATCACCACACTAGTGATTTATGCCATTGTGGAAGAATCTGAAAATGCGTTTTCCCCATCTATTACATGGTTAGTTTGGATATGCCTGTTTATGTGGGTATATCGTCGACGCTGTACTGATTTATTTATGTTGGCGGGTGGCTGCTTATCGTTGATTGTTGTGGTGATAACCCGGTTGGCGATGCAAATTATGGAGACCGGTGAGGAAGGGGCTCTGCTGTTTTTGTCAGTCCTTATTATTGCAATGGGATCCGGCGCGACCTACTGGTTGAAACAGGTTCATAAGGAGATTGAATCATGAATCAACACAGCATTGTTTGGAATACCCTGAAACAAGCCGAGCTGGTAACTGGCGAGATACCTCAGGGATTGACTCCCAGCACACCTTGGTACATTAAAACCTTATTGGCGATTGCCGGCTGGTTAGCATCGCTCTTTATATTGTCTTTTCTTGGCTTAATGTTTAACCAACTATTAGAGTCAGTCGTTGCAGATATTATTCTGGGTAGTGGGATGATCTTTTTAGCTTACCACTTACTTTTAAAACAGCATTCTGATTTTGTTGAGCATTTAGGTTTAGCGATGAGTCTGGCTGGTCAGGCACTGTTTATTTTTGCCGTTATTCAGTGGCAAAGCACGACATACCTGACAAGCTGGCTGGCTGCATTGTGTTTAAACATTGGGCTAGTGATATTAATGCCGCACTTTGTGCATCGGGTTATTTCTGCTTTTTTTGTCTGTATCTGCCTGGCAGGAGTGATGACAGAGTTGGGTCTTTATTCGCTTGCTATCCCTGTTGTTATGCTGTTGTGCGCCTGGTGTTGGTTACATGAGTTTGTTACTGTGCGCTGGCATGGACATATTACAGCGATGGGGTATGGCTCTATCCTGGCCTTGCTCGTAATTCAAACTACGCAGATATTTGATTCTGGAATGACGTTGTTGATGGATGAGCATTTGCTTGAGCAGTACATCCGTTTTTCCTGGACTTCGGTGATAGCAGCCGCTGTTATTCTCTACGTTACGGTGATGTTAATTAAACAGCATCAGTCTTTAACACATTCATCTTCTGTTTATATTCTTCTATTGGCGCTTATATTTGCTACGGTGGTGTTTAATATCGCTGGTTTGTATATTGCCGTGATGATTATGGTATTGGGGTTTGCCAGTGGGCATCGTCTGTTAATAGGTTCAGGTATTGTTTTTTTGCTGTTTTGTATTAGCCATTATTATTACGTTTTGAATACGACGCTATTAATGAAATCCATCAGTTTATTGGTGTTGGGTATCGTTTTAATCGGCTTATATTGGTGTTTACCTAAACTGTTTGGAGGTAAACATGAAGCTAACTAAGATAGTCGCTGTACTGGGGTTGTTGCTGATATTGCTTGCTGTGAACTGGTCAATTTATAAACAGGAGCAGGTTTTAGCACAGGGTAAAACCGTTTTATTGAAATTAGCTCCGGTGGATCCTCGCTCATTGATGCAAGGGGATTATATGGCGCTGCAATTTGAGATAGCCAATCAGATTCGCTCAGCACTTCTTCATCAAAACGCTGACTCGCAAACGCCGTATAAATTAGAACCACAAGAGGGCTATGTGGTGGTAAAACTCAACCAGCAAAATCAGGCTGAGTTTGTCAGAATTGACCATGGTGACGCCTTAGTGGGAAACGAGTTGCGTTTATTTTTTCGGGTTAGACACGGCATGGTTAAGTTTGCTACCAATGCCTTTTTTTTCCAGGAAGGCAAAGCATCAGAATACGAAAACGCCGAGTTTGGTGAGTTCAGGGTAGGGGATGATGGTAACTTGCTTCTCGTTGATTTAAAGCAGTAAGTTACCACCACCATTTTTGCTAGACATCGTGTTTACGTAATTTCTGATACAGCGCTGTTAACAAGGCTTCGGTGTCGTTCCAGCTCAGGCAGGCATCGGTGATAGATTGACCATATATAGGTTGATCTGAATCATTTTGTTTACCCGCTTCAATATAGCTTTCCAGCATTAGCCCTAATATGCCGCTGTTACCAGCAAGATGTTGATCAACCACATGGTGGGCTATTTCCATTTGGCGTTCATATTGTTTTAGTGAGTTGTCATGGCTACAGTCAATCAGTACTTTTTCGTGACAGTCATTGGCTGACAGTTGACTAAGCGCATGATGTATTGAGTCAGCGTCATAATTTGTCAGCCCTTGTCCTCCACGCAAGATAAGGTGGGTGTCAGGGTTGCCTCGGGTATTAATAATACTGATTTGTCCATCATCATCGATACCAAGTGTATGGTGTCCGCGCGATGAAGCATGCATGGCATTGATCGCACTGCTTATCCGGCCATCGGTGCTGTTTTTGATACCTACCGGGCAGGGCAGATGACTAACTAGTTCACGATGGGGTTGAGACTCTGATGTACGTGCACCTATTGCTGCCCAGCTGATAAGGTCATCCAGGTAACTCATCACCAGAGGATGCAGTGCTTCGCTAGCCAGTGCTAAGCCTAACGCTGACAATTGCAGTAATACCTGTCTTGAACGGTGTAAACCTAAAGCCATGTTGCCACGACCGTCTCTTAACGAATCGTAGGCAAGTCCCTTCCAACCATGGGTTGTTCGTGGCTTTTCCACGTAAGCTCGCATCACAATCAGCAACTTATCATCCACTTGCCTGGCAAGTTTTGCCAGTCGTTTTCCATAATCTAAAGCAGCCGCTTCATCATCAATCGAGCATGGACCAACAATAACCATGAAGCGATTATCATGACCATTTAATAGTCTAATGATCTGCTTTCGTTGTTGCTGGATTTGTGATGATAATTCAGTGCTTAATGGCAAAGTGTCTCTGAGTTGCCTGGGAGTAGGCAATTTCAACTCATCTGAAGCTAACTGATGTTGTTGACGCTGAATGGTTGAGGTCATGAGATGTGGCTCCTTAAACAGTGGAGACCGGACTGAGTCAGAATAGGCATAGCAAATACTCTCTACATATAAAAAAACCCCGGTGGACTGACTGACCATTCGGGGTTCTTATGGTAGTCAGCGAATGCCGGACTACCTTGAACTATTAATTAAGTACTATAGGTGAGCCGGCTTCTGGCTAAAAAAATAGCCATAAGCAAACCACCAAAACATAACAACGCTATCTACCAGTGATAGATTTTGCCGGATTGGATTTGAAGCAAAGGTTGTTTTTGAGTTCATAAGCTTAATTCTAGGCCATCAAATGGATTTTGAAAACCTCTTGTCCTTGATTAATCGTGACTATAAATTTAATGACACCACGGACAAGCAAGAGGTTCTCCGACAAAAAGACCTTCTCCAGGTTGCTGTACGGATTTCCAATACGCTTCTATTAAGCTATCACCACCAACATAGCTTGGGATGAGAATTTGTGCATTAGGAAATTTTTGTGGGTAGTTACAAGGTTCAATAACGGTGCCATAGCTCCCCGTCACGCCTGCCTCAAGCCAGCGAAAGGCTTTCATCTGACCTTGATTGCTAATGCCAGCCCCGCCAGTAGAAGTAAGATGATCAGCAATAGCGCCTGGGAGATAATGATTGCTTTTGATATCAGGTACCTGTGTGTAACCGGTCAGGTAAAACAATATATTGTTTTTATTCTTAATACTGGTGCCCTGTGTTCGATGATGATCATCAACATAATGAATTTGTAATCCGTTTTGTTCTGGCCAGATATCAGCAAGTTTCTTGAACATCCGCCAGCGCGTGCTACGTTGAACATCCTGAGTTCGAACTAAATAGGCATCACCATTTGGCTGGCTATTGTCTGCTTTTACCCCTCTGTCGATCAGTTCTTTAACTTCGTCAAATCGACGACCACTCAACATCATTGTCAATCGAATGGTATCGCTTTGCCATAGTTGAGGAGACTTTGCATTAAAAAAAGGACTGTTAGCTGTCATATGGCAACCTGATATGTGGCTTTTATTGTGACTGCAATATTTTTCGTCAAAGCCTAAGCTAAATGCACTGGTGATAGACATACAGCCAACACGATACGGAGCATGCCAGGTCAGCAATAACACTTTTATCTGGTCAGTTAAGTACGGTTTAATTTGTTGTTGAATATCGGCGAATTGGCTGGGACTTATCGTGCTATTGTTTGCTGTGCTTAGTTTTATGCCGACAAGTTGTGACTTCGGTACAGCACGCTTTTGGAGATAATAATCAGCAATCTTTTTCGACAGAGAATCATGTTGTTTGAATAAAACAAGCACATTTTTCCCTGTGAGTTGTTTTACCTGGTCAGCAGAACAGGGTAGAACCATCACAAAAACTGAAACTGTAAGAAAGAGAAGTTTTAATATTGATGACAAGTGACATTACTCATTGCTGTGAGCAGTTAGTCTAAGCAAGTAAAAAGCCTAAATCAATGAAAGGAAAATGAATGAATAGGTCACCAGCTGGCTTACGTTTAATAGCGATAATGGAGGCATCAAAGGGGACGATAGCCTTATTGATAAGCCTCGGACTACATGAGTTAATGGGCCAAAATCTACAGCAATTGGCTGAAAAGCTCATTAACCATCTTCATCTTAACCCAGCCAGTTATTATCCGGGGCATCTGTTACAGGCACTGGCGGATATTAACAATACGAAATTGATTATAGTGACAATCGCAGCGTTGCTTTATAGTGTTATCCGCTTTGTTGAAGCTTATGGTTTATGGCATCAGTATCGCTGGACGGAGTGGCTGGCTTTAGTCAGCAGTGTTGTATATTTACCTTTTGAGCTTTACGAACTCTACCAAAAAGTTACTTTATTAAGCTCACTGTTATTGATGATCAATACCTTGGTTGTCATATATCTAGCCACTGTTCTAAACAAAGCCAGAACATAAAGTAATATTATTATGCTTGTGTACAAGTTAAGCTGTGATTAGTATGGGTAAATAGCCTACGAATCAGGTAAAGGTCTTTTTGATGAGTGATAAGTCTAGTCCCAAGACAGCGGAAAAGTGGCGTGAGCAATTCATCGAACTTAGCCATGAACTTGAGCAGCAAAAGTTATACGAACAGTTATTGGAACGTGGTCTTTCCCGTTTAGCATTGGCTGCCAATGGCATTGATGGTTGTCTTGATCCGCACCTTGATGCACTTAGAAAAAATCTTCGTGCCTCTGTCACCGATAAAGCAGAGGTGGAAAAAATTCTTGCGGAGATTGAATCTGCAATCACGGTGATGGATGCCAAAAAAGCATCTAAATCGGATATTGCTCAACTGCTTATAGCGCTGATCGATAAAATCAGTTGGCCGAAAACGCAAAAAAAACAGTTTGATAAACTCCGCAAACGTGCTGAAAAAAGTTCTGATAAACAATTATCAGAGATTCTTGATGAAATCGCCCATCTAATCGAAGAAAGTTTTTCAGCAAAAAAAGCAAAAGACCGGAATGGTTTTTTTTCACAGTTTTTACCGCTGAAACAGACAAAGTCCTCTTACACTGTTGTAGAGACTGACTTATCAGAGCAGGAAAGCAATGATGACGATAAGCCAGATTTTATTCATGAATCACGAAAAGATGACTTTACTCCACAGATATTACTGACCGTATTACTGGAGAGGCTATCACTACCGACAGAGTTGAGTTCAAAAGCATCGCAATTAAGATTAAAAATACATGATGGCCTCAAAACGGAAGATGTGCCTGAAACCATATCATCTATTGCGGATCTGGTCAGTGAGCTCAGCTCATCTGCCATGGCAGAAAAAAAAGAATATGAAAAATTTCTGCGAGACTTAACAAAGAAAATTACCTCGCTGGATAAATATCTGTATGAAGTGGTTAAGCAAGACCTCTCTGCTTTTGAACAAAGGCACAAATTGGCCGGAGATGTTGAGCAGACCATGGTTGAGTTAAGGACGGATATGGAAGGTGCGGCGGATTTTGTCGAAATAAAGTCTGTGCTTAGTCAACGTCTGGATCACCTCAATGAGCAGATTACTAATTATCAGCAAGCCGATAATACCCGCTTTGCTGAGTCTCAAAAGCAGATTGAAGCGTTAACACAGCGTCTGCATGAAATGGAGTCTGAAGCTAACGAACTACGACTGGCTACCAGTAAAGCCCGTGCGTTGGCAATGAAAGATCCCTTAACCGGAATATGGAACCGTCAGGCTTTAACTGAAGTGTTGCAGACGGAATACAGCCGCTGGGCTCGCTACCAAAAACCCCTAACCATGGTGGTGTGGGATGTTGACTACTTTAAAGCGGTAAATGACAAGTTTGGCCACAGTGCAGGGGATGTCGTGTTAAAAACCATCGCTCGCATTTTTAAAGACTCCACACGCCAGGCGGATTTTATTGCGCGCTTTGGGGGAGAAGAATTTGTTGGTTTGTTTCCTGAAATTAATTTAGAGCAAGGGTTGGAGATGGCGAATAAAATTCGTCAGACAATCGAAAACACGCAATTCCAACATAATGGTATCTCTGTTCCGATAACAACATCCGCCGGTTTAGCGACCTTTGAAAAAGGCGACACCATTGAGGATGTTTTTACCCGTGCCGATAAAGCTTTGTATGAAGCGAAAGGGCAGGGTCGAAATAATTGTCAGATCGAAAGAAAGTAAATTCAGGAACTATTCACAGCAGTATGACTGTCAACTAATACAGATATTCAATTAAGACAACGTGAAGTCCTTTGAATATCGTTAAGGTTAATCCTTATTTTTTGAACTCAAAAAGGAGACAGTATGAGTATTGTGAAGACTGGTTCGGCCATCTATAAAAGCCTCGGCAAAAAAGGAGAAGCCAGCGTCAGCACTGAAACGCCGGCACTCAAGGATCATCCTTATGGTTTTACTAGTCGATTTGAGGGTGGCAAAGGCACCAATCCTGAAGAACTCCTTGCAGCAGCCCATGCGGCCTGCTTTACCATGGCGCTCTCTTTTGCATTGGAAGGAGAAGGCTACAAAGACGGTGATTTAAAAACCGACGTATCTATCTTTCTCGATGAAGACGGTGATGGCTTTCGTATTAGCCGATCAAAATTATCTCTTACCGCGAAGGTGAAAGGTATCGATGAAAAAGAATTTGATCGTATAGCTCATGAAACTAAATTAGGTTGTCCTGTGAGTAAGTTATTTAATGCCGATATCGAGTTGGAATATACGCTCAACGCCGCATAAAAGCGTTCAATAGAACTATTGGCCTCACATAATAAATAGTATTTGATTATGTGAGGCCATTTTTATGGATACCAGTTATGCATATTAAGTCACTGGACCACCTTGTTTTAACGGTTAACTCGATTAACGACACGGTTGATTTCTATTGTCATATTTTAGGAATGGAAAAAATCGTCTTTGCAGAGAATCGTGTTGCGTTATTATTTGGTAGTCAAAAAATTAATCTGCATGAGCGTGGTAAAGAGTTCGAACCCAAAGCACAATATGTCAGGACTGGAAGTGCTGACTTATGTTTCATCGTAGAAACACCCTTAACCAGTGTTATTGCTGAACTTAATCATAAACAGGTAAAAATTATTGATGGTCCGGTGATGAGGACAGGTGCTCAGGGCGCTATTGAATCTGTTTATCTTTATGATCCAGATGGCAACCTTATTGAATTATCTAACTATATAGAGCCTTCGGCTCGGTAAAAATAGTCAACAGCAATCAATTTGCATGTTTGTCAGCAAGTATTTTAATCAGAGTGAGTTTATGGAATTGAACCTAATCCTTAAGAAAAATGATAAACCTAGTTTGAGTCATGTCAGTACATCATCTAGCTTGCTAAGGCATATTGCTATTGGTTGTGCATTCGCTATCGGCCTGGCCACCAGTCAGCTCAGTTATGCCATTACTGATCCTGTGTCGCCACCGGCAGGTGAGAAATTCAGCTATGCCTGGTTAAAAGGCTATGCCAGAGCATTATCTGAAAAAGCCTATATCAGCCACAAAGGCGAGTTACCCAAAAGCATTAAAGGTATGAGCTGGGATGATTATCAGCAATTACAGTTTAAAAAAGATAAGGCACTTTGGCGAAATGATGATAGTGAGTTTCGTGCGGAGCTTTTTCATTTAGGTCTGTATTTTGATACGCCAGTACATATCTCAGAACTAAAAGATGGCAAAACAACGCCGATTGAGTACTCATCTAAAATGTTTGATTATGGCAAAACAGGGATTGATGGTAAGACATTACCTGAAGACTTAGGTTACGCCGGATTTAGAATGCAATTTCATACTGACTGGAAACGGGACGTGATTGCTTTTCTGGGGGCCAGCTACTTTCGTGCCGTGGGTAAAGAAATGCAGTATGGTTTATCTGCACGTGGACTGGCGGTGGATACGGCGATGCCTCGACCTGAAGAATTTCCGATGTTTACCCATTTCTGGTTGGAGCAGCCAAAGCCGGGCAGTGATATCACCACTGTCTATGCACTTCTGGATTCTGAAAGTGTGACTGGGGCCTATCGTTTTGATATTCAACCAGGTGACCGACTGAAAGTGAAAGTGGATGCAGCGCTGTATCCGCGTAAAGCAATTCAACGTTTAGGTATCGCACCGTTAACCAGTATGTACATGATCGGTGAGAACGATAAACGCACAGATTGGGACTGGCGACCTGAAATTCATGACTCCGATGGCTTATCCATTCATATGGGCAATGGCGAGTGGATTTGGCGTCCGCTGACAAATCCTCGTAATCTGAGATTTAATGCCTATGCCGACAATAATCCAAAAGGATTTGGCCTGATGCAACGTGATCGCAAATTTGATCACTATCAGGATGATGGGGTGTTTTATGACCGAAGACCCAGTCTATGGATTGAGCCGGAAGGCAATTGGGGGAAAGGTTCAGTGCAGTTAGTTGAGATCCCGACTCTGGATGAAACCTTCGATAATATTGTGGCTTTCTGGAACCCAGACAAACCTGTGAAACCAGGTGAAGAATTACTTTATAGCTATAAAATGTATTGGGGTGGTGTGCCGCCAGTTGAACCTGAACGTGCCAAAGTGGTAGATACGTTTACCGGCATTGGTGGCGTAATAGGTCAACATCGTGAGTATTACAGTAAACGATTTGTCATCGATTTTGCCGGTGGCAGTTTGCCAATGTTAGCTGATGATGCCCAAGTGAAACCTGTCATTACGACTTCTGCGGGTAAAGTGGAAATTACCTCAGCTCGGCCTCAGCATGCAATTGATGGATACCGGGCCATGTTTGATGTGGTGCCACCCGATAACAGTACAGATCCCATCAATCTGCGAGTTTACCTTGAAGCCGGAGGTCAGCCTCTAACGGAAACCTGGATTTATCAATGGACTCCGCCACCGCAAAATGAGCGGGATTTACATAATCCTTAACAATAAAAAAGCAGATGTTTAACATCTGCTTTTTTTATGTGTGACATAGTGGGATAGTTATATAAAGGCGGCCAGTATTTGATTGACCTGCGCAGCTATTGGCCCATTAATTATATTCACCAGCGCGTAATAACGGTAACAGTTCTGTTAGTGGACGTTCAGGTAAATCGATAAAAACATCTTTATCATCAGGCTCGTTGTCCAACATACTTAATAAGCCGTTTAAGCCATGGCAAACGGCGTCCGTTCTTACTTTCTGGCTACTGAAGTTATTGATAAAACCACCTATAGCCTGTTTGGGATTAGTAATATTGTAGGTATTGTTTTCGTTATAGGTGTTTTGTAATAACCAGCGACTGGTTTTACGCATAGCATCACGATACTGATCACAGTCACCTAATTTCTGTTGTTTACAGAAAGGTACCATTTCTCCCATGACTTCATTGATCCAGCCATTACCGCTGGTTGTCATGGCATCGAGGTAGCGACCATGATTATAGGCATCGTCAGGCTGGTTGATCTGTCGCTCTAATAGTACGTTGCCAATTTGTAAAATAGTTTTTATGTAAACGGGTGTGGGATCAACTTTAGCCAGATCGATTAAAGCCATCATTATCCAACTGGATGATATGGAATTAGCCGGACGATATTCATCACCGACCAGTGCGCCATGCAGGCCGACCTCACGAATTAACTGGCTGGCCACTTGTTTGGCACCCTCTAAATAGCGTTGGTCCTTAGTTATGGCGTAGAGACGAGAGAGGGCAGATACCACCTGACCGGAATAAAGAATGGACTGTTTGTTGTTGTAGTTCCACTTATCATCTTCGCATTGAGCAACCGGTGTCACAGTGCCATCATCATGGATCATCTTGAGTAGCCAGTTGCCAGCCGATTGCGCGGATTGCAGGTATCTCTCTTCATCAGGTGTCATATTGTGGAGCAACAACAGGGTAAAGATCGTTTTAGATGTGGTACCAACAACAATACGACAGGTTTCTTCATTAGTTTCAGGATCGACACCATAATCGAATCCACCTGCATTGGGGCCTGATGTTAACTGTCTGTCGAGTAGAAACTGTGCCATGCCTTCAAAGTAGGATTGCAACTCGATATCTTTCTGGTGTTGATTTAGACGTATTAGTGTATTTAACGTTGTCGCTGAGTAAGTCGTTCGCAGCAGTTTCTCAGATGTATCATGCTCGGCGTCATAAAACTTGAAAATACCGGAATAGTCATTATTAATGGCACGTAATAAATACGCTTTACTTTGCTTTATTTGATTCTCAATGCGTTCTCTATCTACATGACGAACGATGACACGATCGCCCTGAACTTCATAAGCGTTGTCTTCATTATTTACCATGGCATAAACGTGATCTGGGTGATAGTCGAAACTCACTTTGAAATAATAGTCATTCAGATCGGTTTTAGACGTGATAACCGTATCGGCTAACGATGCTTGTGTGGCTTGCTGCAGTGTTTCTGTCAGTGAGGCTCCCGATGCATCTCCTTCACCAAACACGTTACCTTCGTGATAACTGACAATGTGAACACGCCAATGCGTTTGCTGATAATGGTTATTCCATTCTTTTTCTAATTGAGTGAGTGCTGTTTTGGTTGAATTATCTTCATTTTCCATGGCTATGCTACGCACATAACGAACCACTTCATGCCTGAAGGTTTGATGATCTATCTGTAATGCCTCGTTCTCTAACTTTGTTTCTGCGACATCGGCTTGTACCAGAGGCATAAACAAAACAGTCACACATAAGGTGACAATCAATCTCATCATACATATCTCCTTTTGAAACCAAAAAGTAAGAAGGATTGTGTGTTGGAGTGATGAAATACGAAATATATCCATACCAATTAAGAATTATTGAAAATCGCACATTCAGAAAAAGGGGATGATCGTGTAAGCTTTCTTAAGAATGACCGCATTCATTCATGGTTAACACTAAATTAGAGTTGCCATTATTCACATTTGTTATGAGGTAGGTATGTTGAAAGGCAGTTGTTTGTGTCAGTCTGTTCAGTATGAGATTGATAGTGAACTTGGACCCACGATGATCTGTCATTGCGAAAATTGTCGAAAAGCCAGTGGCTCTGCTTATGCGATTAATGCGGCTGTAGACAGCAATAAATTTCATCTTAACACTGGCGAGAAGGCGATTGCCGAATATGAATCTTCACCGGGTGTTTTCCGGGTGTTTTGTCAGCACTGTGGTTCACAGCTTTATAGCAAACGTAGCACCATGCCTGAAATTATCCGATTACGTTTAGGCACACTCGATACAGCAGTCAATATCAAACCACAAGCCCATATCTTTGTGAGTTCAAAAGCATCTTGGCATCAAATTTGTGATGACGTCCCTCAGTTTGCTGAACGCCCATAAATGCAGTCTTCAGTAGTTTTGAATACTGTCATTATTGTTATTGCCTTAGCTGTAGCAGCTTATCTGGCTTTTTCTAAACGCTTAAAACAGTCCTCATCATGGAAAGCAACAGTCACGCCGCTGGCATCCATCATGGGGAGTGGTTTCCTTATTAGCGCACCACTACTGGCAAATACGGTAGGCAACTATGCTGTCTTATGTATGGTGGCATTATTGCTTATAGCCTATGCCGTTGGACATGCTATTCGTTTTAATATTCGTCACTTTGAACCGATAGAACATCAGCAGGGAACCGCACAAAACGTCGCTTTTTTGTCGAGAATTGTACTGGCTGCCGCCTATTTTATTTCCGTGACTTATTATTTACAGTTGCTTGCTGCTTTTGTATTAAATGCTGTTGGTGTAAGTGGTGATGTTTATGCCAATATCATTACCACGGCTCTGTTAGTAGCGATTGGCGGTATTGGCATGTGGCGTGGGTTAGACGAGTTGGAGAAAATCGAAACCTATGCTGTGAGTCTAAACCTGGGAATGATTGTCGGGCTTCTGTTTGCGTTATGTGCATACAACATACATTTACTTCTGGGCGGCGAGTGGCGGTTACCTGATATGTCCTCAGAGATAAATCTGCATGACTTTCGGGTATTACTGGGCTTATTGATCGTGGTGCAGGGCTTCGAAACTTCACGTTATTTGCAAGATGAGCATTCAGCAGATGAAAGAATTCAAACCATGCGTAGGGCTCAAATTATCTCTGCCGTGATTTATGTGTTGTTTATCAGTCTGTCGACCGTGCTATTCCACTCCGGACTGGATGCCGATGTGACAGCTATCACTAACATCATGCTACCTGTTGCTGTGGTTTTGCCAATATTAATTTCTATTGCTGCTGTGGGTAGTCAGTTCAGCGCCGCGGTTGCCGATACCTCAGGTGCCGGTGGTTTGGTACAGGATATTGTGCAGCACAAGCTATCTATTCGATATGTTTATCTGATTATTATGGTTGTCACCATCATGCTTACCTGGGCAACCAATGTGAATGAAATCATTGCTTATGCTTCTCGTGCGTTTGCATTATTTTATTTTCTGCAAAGTCTGGTGGCTTCTATTGTTGCGCATCAGCAAAAACAGACCTGGCAAAGTCGTTTTTTTGCGTTGATTTCGATAATGTGTTTTAGCGTATTTGTTTTTGGTATACCTTCTGGTGGCTAAAAAGAAATGAGTCGTATCGACGTTAAACTCTTATGATGCGAGGAAGAAAAAATGGAAAACATTTGGCTGCAAGCGGTAAAGCGCATACATGCTATTGCAGAGACAGGACGTGAATTTAGTCATAACGAATATGATCTTGAACGCTATCAGGATATTTCAACACTAGCTCAGCAACTGTTGGCTTCATTAGCTAATACACCCTTAACCGCGATTGAAAATTTATTTCGCCCTGATGTCGATGATGGCGGTTACATTACACCAAAAATTGATGTTAGAGGCGTCGTATTCAAAGATAAACGTGTATTACTAGTGAAAGAAAAGATTGACGGTTTGTGGAGTTTACCCGGTGGTTATGCTGATTTAGGTCTATCGGCAGCTGAGAATACCGAAAAAGAAGTGTTTGAAGAGGCCGGAATTATTGTCAAAGCGTCACATTTATATGCAGTCAGACATAAAGCTAAAGGTGAATATACACCGGATATCCGTGATTTTTACAAGCTTTTTTTCTTATGTGAAGCGCTGCCGGAGCAAGAAATAAAAGCTGGGATGGAAACGGATGATGTGGGCTATTTTTCGATTGATGATTTGCCACCCTTATCCAAAGGGAGAGTGATTGCCACTGATATTCATCATGCTTGGGAGTTTGTGTGTAATCCTGCTCGACCTACCTTATTTGATTAGACCAACATTTATTTTTAATACCCTATGGAGATGAAATGAAATTTATTCAATTTTTTGCTCTGGCATTACTGTTAGCTGCCAGTCAGATAACCCTCGCTGATACGGCATCAGAAAAAGAAGCGGCAGAACTGATGGAAGCGGTCGGCATGAAGTCAGCATTAGAGCAGTCAATGGAACAGATGCTGGATGTGCAAATTAACAATAACCCATCATTGGCGCCATTTCGTTCGGTGATGTTGACGTTTTTCAAAAAGTATATGAGTTATGAAAGCTTAAAGCCTGACATTATTCGAATTTATGCCGACGCGTTTACCGCACAAGAGTTAAAAGATATCCGTGATTTTTATGGTAGTAAGACAGGGCAAAAAGCGATTAAATTGATGCCTCAGCTGATGCGACAAGGCGGTGAAATCGGTGCTAAACGAGTACAAGCTCATATCGGTGAGTTAGAGGCGATGATTAAAGCTGAAGCGGAACGCCTTAAAAAAGAAGCAAAATAAGTTTAATAATTCAACCCGGTAGCTGCGTATGCTATTGGGTTGAATTTCATTGTCATATCTTTGCATAGTTTTACACGCTCATTAACTCAGCTTTAACTTTATATCAGTAATACTCTTTGGCAACGATGAGACGCCTTCCATGCTGACTGTAACTGGCTCGTCGTTATCTATTTTGGCCAAGAGGAGTCATTGCTAATGAAAAAGCCGATGAGGGTCACATTACAATCTGTGACGAATCAAGAAACAAATATCTATGTTGCCTCACCGCTGTCATTTCATATCGATAGTCAGGATGAGTTATTGATGATGGCTGAATGCCTGCAAAAGCGGGGAGACTTTACTACAGAGTCTGCGGCGTCATTTGCACTGGGCTTGAAGTTACTCAGTGATGCGATGGCTGAAAACAAAAACAAAGCCATATTTTCTGATTTTCAACCATTTTTTAAACACTTCATCGATCTGCTCAAACAGTCTTCTCAACAGGAGATGCTAACTCGATATGGCTAACTCTTAACGAGTGTCATTTGTTGCCTGTAGCGTAAAAACAGATTGTTTGAAATTAATGCCGTTATCACGATGGCTGCTCCAAGTATTTCTGCATGACTAAATGAGCGACCATTGATTACCCCAATGGTAAATGCGGTAATAGGGACAAAATTAATAAATAAAACACCATTTACGGGACCGAGTAATTTAATGCCCGCATTCCAGCTTAAGACGGCAATTAATGCCCCCATAATGACCAAATAAGCGATGGTCCAATGAAGCTCACCAAGTGTTGCCAGGGTGGGTGTATGAATATCATGATTTATGGTGAGTACAAACGTGATGATACCGATGGCAATGGCACCCAATACACAGGTAATGGTGGTGTAACGAAGCGGAGACCAGTCTGGGAAGCGTTCTGCTCCCATCGTGTAAGCGACCCAGCAGATAGCTCCGCTGAGGAATAACAAATCCCATTCCAACTTACCCCCAGCAAAGGCTTGTTGTGGGTGACCACTGGTTATCACTAAAAATACACCTAGAAATGCAGCCATAATCGTCACTAAGGTAAAGGTATGGGGTTTATGGCCTTTTAGAAACCAGCTAAGTAAAACCGTTATCATCGGCATCATGGCAATAATGACGGCGCCATGTTCTGGTTTAGAGTGTGTGAGTCCGCTAAACGCCAGCAGATTGAATCCTGCAAACCCTAATGTACCGAGAGAAAGTAATGGCAATAATCTGTTATTAAGCCGAAATGCTTGTTTGCCTTCAACAAACCACAAGATAGCGACAAAAAGCACAGCAGCAATACCATAACGAATCAGGGTGATGTAGTAGGGATCAATAATCTCTAATGCAGGCTTAGCGATAGGAAACATCCCACCCCATGAAAGGGTGGCAGCAAGCAGCATCAAAATCCCCCAGCTCATATTTTTTGTATCCATCACACGATCCTCTTTTTTTCCGTGATGTTATTGTAACTTTTTCCTATAAATCTATAATTGATGTTTTTAGAAAATTATTGTTTCTGAATATTTAGGAGTGGTTATGCAATCGCTGGATGATATGGTGATCTTTGGCGCTGTAATTGATGCAGGTGGATTTACTGCTGCAGCAAAACAACTAGGTATTTCAACACCTGTAGTAAGCAAAAGAATTACAGCATTGGAAAAAGAACTTGGGGCAAGACTGTTATTCCGATCAACACGCCGCTTAAGTCTGACTGAAGAAGGCCGTATTTTTTATCACCATTGCCGTAAAGTAATATCGGTAGCCCATGAAGCTGAGGCGGCAGTGACGTATTTAAACGATACACCCCGTGGTTTATTACGCATTACAGCACCGGTTACCTTTGGATCACATCAGGTGGCTGAAGCGATTCCAGGTTTTCTTGATGAATATCCTGAAGTGTCTGTTGAAATGGATGTTAGTGACAGAACGGTTGATTTGGCCGATGAAGGTTACGATATTGCTATTCGTTTAACTCGAGAGCCGCCACCACTGTATGTGGCTAAACTCCTTAGCACAACACATCGCGTTGTTTGTGCATCACCCGCGTATTGGCAGAAGTTTGGCAAACCAAAGGTACCGGCAGATTTGGCAGCGCATCAAGCCATTGTTTATACCCCCAATCCGACTTATAACCATTGGATTTTTGAAAAAAACACGGAAATAGAAACGGTTGAGGTCAAAGGGCGGTTTAATGTCAATAACACCGATGCGATGTTGGAAGCCGCTATTGGTGGCATGGGGGTCATTATGTTGACGTCCTATACCGTCGATAAAGCTATCGCATCAGGACAGTTAGAAGCGGTGCTGGAAGAGTATGAAACGCCGGGGGCAAATATCTATGCGATGTATTTGCCCACTATGTATTTATCGAGCAAAGCCCGGGCATTTATTGATTATATGAAAACATGGTGTCAGAAAAAATGAGATGGCTGCAGTCAGAAAAAACGACATGACATGTTAGCCATGCCGTTTATTTCTCTATGCTGATTTCTGAGCTTCAATACTACGTTTAATCAGTGGTGCAATGGTTGAACCCTGAACAACGATTGAGAAAATCACCACAACATAGGTCATCATCAATAATAGGGTGTGGTAATCGACACCATTTACAAATAAAACTTCTTTTGGAATAGAGGCTGCCATGGCCAGTGCCAGACCGCCACGCAAGCCTCCCCAAGTCAGGATTTTAATAGCGTGTGCGTCGTAGGTTCTGAAGCGTTTAAAACCAATATAAGGAACAGCGACGCTAGCAAAACGGGCCAGAAGAACCAAAGGAATCATCACCAGTCCCAGGCCGATTTCTGTCCAGCTAACCGGCAGAATTACTAACATCAGGCCGATTAACAGAAAAAGAAGCGCATTTAGGAATGCATCTACCGTGTGCCAGAAGTGTGACAAGGTAAACTGACTATGTTCCGAGAAACCGACGGTACGGGTGATATTGCCGATAACAATACCACTCACCACCATGGCTAGAGGTCCTGAGACATCAATCACATTGGCTAATGCATAACCTGCACTTGGAATACATAAAGTAATTAGCAGTTCAATACTGGAATCATTACTACGACAGATACACCAGTGAGCTACAAAGGCCAGCACAGCGCCAAATACGATACCGCCAACCGCATCCACCAAAAACAGCTCTGCTACCCCAGAAAAGGTAGGTTCAGCACCTGAGAACGCTAAAGCAAAGATAGTGGTAAAAACGACCAGACCGACACCGTCGTTAAACAGCGATTCACCTTCTACCTGCACAGATATTTTTTCAGGTGCGTTCATCTTTTTGATAATCGCGAGTACGGCTATCGGATCCGTCGGGCTGATTAATGCGCCGAATAACATGCAATAAATTAGTGGCAGGTTCCAACCCAACAGACCTAATACCCAGAAACTGGCATAGCCAATCAATACGGTAGAAAGTAGGGTGGAGAACAACGCCATGATGGTGATTTCCCAGCGTTGCTGACGAAGCAGATGTAAGTCAATTTCCAATGCGCCAGCAAACAGAAGAAAGCCTAACATCCCTTTTAATAACAAAAGGTTAAAGTTTAATCCCTGAAACGCTTCGCTGATGGATGCAGCCAGATCATTACCACCAAATTTAATTAATGCCATCAACAGAAGTGACATGGCTACTGAGCCAGTGGTGATAGCAATAGTCGTTTGCAACCTCAGTAGATATTGATTAGCAAAAGCAATAAATACCGACACCGCCGATAAAAAGCAGAGGAAATACCAAGCGTTCATGGGTTGCTCCAAATTTTTAAATTTTAAGATCTGTTTTCAGAGCAAACGCATTAGCGCTACTGTGAGAACAGTACTTAAATATTGACTGAATCAATGGTGTGTAGAGCTAAAGTCAGGCAATTTGTTCCCGATCACATAGCCACAAAATATGATCGCTGTGAGACAGCATTGTTATCACAGAAGTGATGCCAAAATTGGAATTTGCTAATAGACAAATCGAGATGTGGGACCTTACTACTTCTGCTTTGAACATTTCAGCCATCGTTCAGACAAGCGCGACAAGTTTAATGCTATTCCATCGGCCTGTAAAAACTAATTTTGTCAGTTTTAACGGTCGCTATGAAAATGGTTAATTTAGTATTAGCAACGGAGTTGGTTTGTTTTATCTACGCGGACTTTTAAGATCAAAATAGCCATAGGTGGCGACAATTAAAAAACACCCAGTGGGGAAGGCGAGACAAAAGTAGGTGCCATGATACGCAAACAAGACCAAAGCCGGTTCTCCTGACTCATGACAAACACTTTACTTAACACTTCAACCAGCGGGCATCCACGCCCCAGGCAGCAAAACAGATAATTAATAACAAAAAGATATGGCGTTTATCACGATAAACAAAGGTCTTGAGTTCGGTCATTTTTTCTCCGCCGCTTTGTGTTTTTTCAATCAGTTTTTCAACAAAGTGATAAACGATACTCTCTCAGCTAACTATCGTTTATCTAGTGGCAGGATCTAACTGCTGCACTTCCCTAATAGTAAATGGCTGTTGTATCGTGTTGGCTGTCATTGATGATTCACCAAAAGGACTATGCATGCGAGCGCTATTTGCTATCAAGGGATTCTTGTTATTCAGTTTGATTGCTTTTTTGAATGCCTTTGTCGATCTTGGGCATAAAATACTGATACAAAACACTATTTTTAAAACCTATGACGGTGATGTGCAAATCATGCTCTCAGCATTGGTCAATGCCTTAATCCTGTTACCGTTTATACTGATGATGACCCCATCATCGTTTCTTTCTGATAAATATCCTAAAAATAAAGTGATGCAATACAGCGCCTTATCCGCCATCGTTGCCACTGTTTTGATTACGATTTTTTATTATCTAGGCTGGTTCTGGGCTGCCTTTTTAATGACACTGGCATTGTCTATTCAAAGTGCGATTTATTCTCCAGCCAAGTATGGCTATATAAAAGAACTGGTCGGTGTAAAACAGCTTGCCTCAGGCAATGGTGTGATTCAGGCGGTGACGACAACAGCAATTTTGCTGGGGACACTGGCATTTAGTTTTGGCTTCGAGTCTTTATTGAGCAATCATTATTATCGTCAGCCTCAGGATATTTTGCCGTTGATTGCATCGCTGGGCTGGATTTTAGTGCTTTTATCCACAATAGAGTGGTTCGCGACATTAAAGCTCGAGCAAAAATCTAGCATCAGAAAAGAGCATGAATTCGATACTAAAGCTTATCTTAGTGGTCGTTCCGCCATTACTATTATGAAAGAGTTGTCCAGTAACCAGGTGATCTTTCGATCGGTGATTGGTCTGGCTGTGTTCTGGTCTTTATGTCAGGTTATGCTGGCTACCTTTCCGGCTTTTGCTAAAGATATTGCTGGCATTGACAACACCATTATTATTCAAGGCACGATGGCTTTTGCCGGTATCGGGATTGTGATTGGGGCATTTATGGCCGGTAAAGTATCGTCAAATTATATTGAAACCGGGCTTATTCCAGTGTGTGCAATGGGGGTTGCATTAACAGTCGCCTTTGTCAGCTTTGCTATCACGCCATTTTTACAGGCCATTAACTTCTTTTTACTCGGGGTATTTGGTGGACTTTATCTGGTGCCACTGAATGCTTTGATTCAATATCATGCCAAAGCGGGTCAGATGGGCCGTATCCTGGCAGGGAATAACTTTGTGCAAAACATTGCCATGTTGTTATTTCTGATCCTGACGATGCTAGCTGCTTATGCGGGTATGAACAGTCTGGGCATTTTTGCCATTTTGTTGGCGGTGGCTCTAATTGGTGCTGTCTACACTATTACGCAATTACCTCAGTCACTGGCACGTCTTGTTGTCTCATTGGTGTTTTCATTACGTTACCGTCTGACAGTACTCAATATGGAACGTATTCCCGCCAGTGGTGGTGTATTGATGCTGGGTAACCATATCAGCTGGATCGACTGGGCGATTGTACAAATGGCAAGCCCACGTCCGCTTCGCTTTGTCATGGCAAAATCGATATATGAACGCTGGTATCTGCGTTTTATCTTTGAGTTCTTTAATATTATTCCTGTTGGTGCAGGGGGCAGTAAACAAGCACTTGATGCGGTACGGGAAAGTTTAAATAACGGTGAAGTCGTGTGTTTATTCCCGGAAGGTGCGATCAGTCGTAATGGTCATTTGGGAGAGTTTCAGCGTGGCTTTGAAGTCGCTGCAGCAGACGCCAATGCGGTAATTGTGCCTTTTTATCTTCGTGGTTTATGGGGAAGTCGTTTTTCTCGCTCAAGTGATCGTTTAAAAACACTGCGCAGTAAACAGTCTTTTTCAGATTTAATTGTGGCTTTTGGCGAACCACTCGCCATTAATTCAGATCGGGTTGCGGTGAAACAAGCTGTTTTGCAGCTCTCAGTAGATGCCTGGACAAGTTATACCGAAACCTTGGAGCCATTACCTGAAGCCATTATCAAAGGTTTAAAACGTCAGGGCAGTGAAATGGCCGCCGCAGACATCATAGGCTCTACGATGAGTGGTCACAGAATGTTAAGTGCGTCGATTTTATTTTCTAAACAGATTCCTGCTGACTGCCATCAAAATATCGGCATTTTAATGCCAAGCTCCAGTGCAGGGATTATTGCCAATATTGCCAGTTTGTTGAAGGGAAAAACGCTGGTCAATCTCAACTTTACCGCCTCAGCTGAGGCGGTGGCTGCAGCCATCCAAAAAGCTGATATCAACACGATTATTACTTCCAGAAAATTTGTGGAAAAACTCAGCAATAAAAGGTTTGATGCGAGCCTTATAGATAAGGCGAAAAATCTGCTCTATATGGAAGATTTACGTCAGAATATTAAAAAGCGTGACTTCATCAGCATGATGATTTTTGTCCGTTTAATGCCGCTGGAAGTAATCAAAGCGCGTTATATGACCGCGGTAAAAGCAGAAGATCTTGCGGTGATTCTATTTTCATCCGGCAGTGAAGGGTCGCCGAAAGGTGTCTTACTGTCGCACCGAAATGTTATCAGTAATATCAAACAGGTAGCGGATGTTCTTAATACAGAACGTGATGATGTGGTTATGTCTGTTTTGCCGCTGTTTCATGCTTTTGGCTTAACCGTGACCACCTTATTACCACTGGTCGAGTCACTACCAGTGATTTGTCACCCGGACCCAACCGATGTCAGAAATATTGCCAAAGGCATCGCGACTTTCCGTGGCACGATTCTGTGTGGTACATCAACATTTCTTCGTATGTATGTGCGTAACCGTAAAGTGGAACCGTTAATGTTGGAGTCTTTACGTATTGTTGTCTCCGGTGCTGAAAAACTGAATCCAGATGTGCGTGACAGCTTTAAAATTAAATTTAATAAAACCATCTACGAAGGTTACGGTGCAACGGAAACTACACCTGTTGCCAGTGTGAATATTCCAGATAAGCTGGCGCCTGATACGCTAACAACACAGGTGGGCAGTAAGTTGGGCACCGTCGGCATGCCTCTGCCTGGTACACGTTTCAGAATTGTTAATCCTGATACATTTGAAGATTTAGCAGCGGGTGAAGATGGTTTAATTCTGATTGGCGGTAATCAAGTGATGATGGCTTATCTTAATGATCCTGAAAAGACTGAAGCAGTGATTACTGAGCAGGATGGCGTACGTTGGTATCACACTGGTGATAAAGGGCATCTTGATGAAGATGGTTTCCTGGTGATTGTGGATCGTTATTCTCGTTTCGCTAAGGTCGGTGGAGAAATGATTAGCCTTGGCGCCATCGAATCAGCACTAAAGCCATATATCAACGAAGAGGTGGAAATACTAGCCACCACGGTCGCCGATGATAAAAAAGGTGAAAAAGTCGTGTTGCTATACACCCAGGAACAAGCGGAGTCTGAGATAAAACAGGCGATCAGTGAACAATTATCACCGTTAATGCAGCCCAGCAAACTGCTCTATGTAGAGGAGATCCCCAAACTGGGTGCAGGCAAAACTGATTTAAATGCAGCAAAAAAATTGGCTGCACATGCTGTTGAGTGAGTCTAGAACAATGAAACCGTGTTGGCTTGGAAGAGAGATATGACAGATACGCAGCAGATGACCGATTTTTTAATGGAGCTGGATGCGCTAAAGCATATTAATCGTCGTAGTTATATTACCGGTGGTGAACGTCTTGAAAACTCTGCAGAGCATTCCTGGCATCTGGCCATGGCGTGCTGGAGCTTGGCTGCGCATTTTCAGTTAGATATAGATATGGCGAAATTACTGCAATATGCGCTGGTTCATGATTTAGGTGAAGTTGATGCCGGCGATACGTTTCTGTATTCGGCGCAAAGAGATACGGCAAATCAGGCGGAACGACAGTGTGTGGAACGCTTTGCCAAGCATCAAGGTAATGGTATCCAAGACCTGCTTACCGTCTGGGATGAGCAGGAGTTTGGTGATAGCACTGAAGCAAAATTGATGAAGGCGGTGGATCGGCTTTTGCCTTTTTTATTGAATATTGCTGCTGAAGGTAAAACCTGGAAATTACATCAAATAAAGGCCTCGCAAGTACACACTGCTCATGCCTTTATTGCAGAGACATTTCCTGAACTGCATCAATGGATTAGTGAGAAGATTGCATTTGCAACAGAGCAGGGCTGGTTATTAGCGGATGATAAGTCTGAAGTTGCCAGTAAATAGACTCTACAGGCATACTCCATTGTTCCAATGACAAGGAGAGACAAATGACATTAGCTTTAACCCCACTGATTTCACTGATTGCCGGCATTTTAATTCTACTGGTACCACGTCTGCTGAATTATATTGTTGCCATTTACCTGATTATTATTGGCTTAGTTGGTTTGTTTGGTACGCATATCAATCTGACACCATGAACCAGCATAATTAAACGTGAATGATGAATAAGCCTCGACAAAATAGTCGGGGCTTTTTTATAGAAGTGTAATCAGCTAATGACCTTATCTGATGTTATCGTCTTATTTTTAATGCTCGCTGCCATGGCAGCCTTGCCGAGTGCCAGTGTTATGTTGGTTGTATCCAGAACATTATCGTGTGGCGCGAAACACGGTGTAATGGTGAGTTTTGGTATCGTTCTGGCAGATTTGCTGTATTTGTTATTAGCTATTTTTGGACTGGCCGTGGTGGCAATGTGCTTAGAACAATATTGGCCGTTAGTACAAATAATGGCAGCGCTGATATTACTGATATTCAGCTATCAGCTTTGGCGAGCAGGCAAACTTGATACTGTCTCGTCAGCACATAATAAACACAGCGGATGGGCGAGTTTTGTTGCAGGATTTACGTTAACCGCGGTCGATTATAAGGCTATTGTTTTTTATCTTGGCATTCTACCGGTTTTTATCAATGACAATGAAATCACATTATCTTCATCACTGATATTGTTAATTACTACTGCTGTAGCAGTAGCTTCGGTAAAATTAACTTATGTTTATCTTGCCAATCTTGTGCAGCAGCATTTTTTGCCATTACAAAAAGGTCATCAAATCATGTCCGTCATGCTGCTGCTGACAGCGTTGTGGTTAATGATTAATCTGATAGTGAAATTTATATAAATTTAAGGGTAAAACATGGGGGATGATAGCCAAACTCGTCCGGATGACATCATTTGTGATTGCAGTGGCACCACGAGGGCGAAGATAGAAAGTTTGTTTGAGCAGGGTATTATCGATATCGATACAATCTCACGAAAAACAGGTGCTGTGTCAGGCTGTGGCTCATGTGAGTGGGATATTGAAGCCTTGCTGGATGAACTGGTACAGCGACTTTCCTGATCAGGTTTTCAGGTTTTCTATATACAACATCGTAGCGCCAGCAACTGCTGCGGGAATGACTAAAAAGTTAACAATAGGAATCATAGTAGCGATTAGCGTGGCAAAACCAAATCCCAGTGCCAGACTCCGATGCTGACGAAGTTTTTCACGCTGTTCTTTAAAACCCAATAAATGATTTCCCATCGGATAATCATGATAGTCAAGCGCCAATGTCCAGCTTGATAAGAAAAACCATAAAACCGGCGCGATAAGGTTCAAGCCTGGAATCCACGAGAGTAATAATAAAGGCAACATCCAACGCAATAAATAAGCCGTTTTACGCAGTTCATTCATCACCATTTTAGGCGTGTCTTTAATGACCTGTGTCCATGGCATATCTGGCGGGCTTGCCCCTGAAACCTGCTTTTCAACCATCTCTGCCAGAATACCGTTGAACGGTGCCGCGAGTATATTGGCGATAATAGAAAACGTAAAAAACACAATTAAGGCCAATAAGATCACAAAAAGTGGCCAGATGATCCAGGTTAGCGCACTTTCTAACCATGCCGGTAACCAGTTTGGCATCAGTGCCTCAAGCCAGCCTTCGAAATGAGATAAACCAAACCAGATAGCGCCACTGAATAACAAGGTATTTATCAGCATTGGTAAATAAGCAAAGCGTCTGATACCGGGCTGATTAATTAAACTGAACCCCTGAATTAAGTAACGTGCGCCTTGGATCATTTTTAGCATAAGTGCCTCATTCAGTGTTGCAGTAGTGGCTTAACCATTAATAGCTTGATGATTAAGAAAGCGGCATCAGTCAATACCGATGCCGCTGGATAATAATTTAAGGGAGGGTGACAGGCTCTGGCGCTACCCAGCCTTCTTTACGATACTCCGCGACCACTGTGGTATAGACACCACCACGCACGTTGAATATACCTGTTATACGCATAAATCTGGGCTGACATACTGCCACCAGATCATCCAGAATAGTGTTGGTCACTTTCTCGTGGAATGCGCCCTGATCGCGGTATGACCACATATAAAGTTTGAAAGCCTTTAATTCAACACATTTTTCATCTGGAACATAGTCGAGTTTGATTGTGGCAAAATCAGGTTGTCCTGTCTTAGGACACAGACAGGTAAATTCAGATGTTTCGATGTGAATGGTATAATCGCGGTCCGGTGTTGCATTATCGAAAGTTTCTAATTGTTTGCTTGGCTGTGTAGACATGGTTGCTCTCTGAAGTAATAAAATAAAACGACTATTATCTCTTAACTGAAAGATTATATTAAGTGTCTGAAATAATTATCCTGATCATTGTTATCCTTATCGCGTTTGCCGCTGCTAGTTGGTATGCCCATCATAAAAGTCAGCAACGTGCCAGTGAATTCGAGCGTGAACTGGATCTTCATAACGACGAAGATGAAGAGTTCAAAGAACGCTTTGACGCGCTTTTTGAGCAAGAGTTGCATGAGCAGACACCATCTTCCACGTCATCGTTTAGTGAAACAGAATCAAGCGAAATAGACATTGATTTATTTGATGAGCCATTAGCGCGGCCAGAAGAACATAATGTGGTATCAGAGCCACTAAGCCAGACTGAACAACAAGAAAAACCAGCTAAGAAAGCTAAACCAGAACCTGCGCCAGCACAAGACTGGGATATGGTTATTGCATTCACGATTATGGCTGAGTCAAGCACGATGTTTTCTGGCAAAGCCGTAAAAGCGGCTCTGGAAGCACAGGACTTACATTTTGGTGATATGCAGATCTATCACCGTTTTACTCAAGGTTCACTAAAGCAGTCTTTATTCAGTGTTGCCAATATCATCGATCCTGGCACACTTTTGCCTGATAAATTTGTTTCTATGTCGACACCAGGCTTATTGATCTTTGCACGGTTACCGGCACCAGTAAATGGTTTAGCTTTATTTGATGATCTGCTGGACACAGCAAGAAATATGACCCAGTCACTGGGCGGCATTCTCTGTGACGAAACCCGTCAGCCGGTGAGTGAAGATGCCGTAGAAGCGATGCGAACCAAAATATTTGAATACCAAATGTCCGTCCAAGCCGAAAGTGATCACCTGTCGAATGACTACTTCAATTGATATTACCCAGCGAGCTGCTGAGTTACGTGAGCTTCTTAATCATTACAGCTATCAGTATTACGTTTTAGATAATCCCGAAGTACCGGATGCTGAATATGATCGTTTATTTCGTGAACTACAAGCGATAGAGAGCGAATATCCGCAGCTATTATCTGCTGATTCACCCACGCAGCGCGTGGGTGGTCAGGCGCTGGATAAGTTTGATGAAGTTCAGCATGCGATTCCGATGTTGTCTTTAGATAATGTCTTTGACCAGCAAGAGCTAAGTGCTTTTGATAAACGTGTTCGTGACTGGTTAAATACTGATAAAGCCCAAACTTACGCAGCAGAGCCTAAACTCGATGGCCTGGCTATCAGTATTCGTTATGAGAACGGTATTTTAGTTCAGGCGGCAACCCGCGGTGATGGCACAACTGGAGAGGATGTGACGGCCAATGTTCGCACCATCAATTCGGTGCCATTAAAGCTGCAAGGCGAGCATATTCCAGCGGTTGTTGAGATTCGTGGCGAGATTTTTATGCCCAAGGCCGGCTTTGAAAAGTTGAACCAGTCTCAGTTGGCAAATAATAAAAAACCGTTCGTGAACCCTCGCAATGCAGCTGCCGGATCATTAAGACAACTGGATTCCAAGATTACCGCATCCAGACCGCTGGAAATTTACTGCTATGGTATCGGCGTGATTGAAGGTATGCCTCGCCCAAACAGTCATTCTGAAGCGATGACATTGATTGCTGGTTGGGGATGTCGGATTTCTCCTGAACTAAAAGTGCTAGAAGGCTTAGAAGCCTGCCAGCGATATATTGATGACCTTGCCTTGCGTCGGGATAACCTTGAATATGATATCGATGGTGTGGTGTTTAAAGTTGATGACACCGCATTGCAGGAACGACTTGGTTTTGTGTCGCGGGCGCCACGGTGGGCTATTGCCTATAAATTTCCTGCACAGGAAGAGATGACCACGGTTGAAGATATTGAAATTCAGGTCGGTCGCACAGGTGCATTAACGCCTGTAGCCCGATTGAAACCGGTGTTTGTCGGTGGTGTTACGGTGTCCAATGCAACACTTCACAATGAAGATGAAATACGCCGTAAAGATGTCCGCATCGGTGATACTGTTATTGTGCGACGAGCCGGTGATGTGATTCCTGAAGTCGTGAAAGCAATTATCAGTAAGCGTCCTGATGATGCACGTGAGTTTGTTATGCCAACGACTTGTCCTATTTGTGGCTCGGATGTGGAGCGGGAAGAGGGTGAAGCGGTATCTCGTTGTAGCGGTGGTTTGTTTTGTGCGGCACAGCGTAAAGAAGCGATTAAACATTTTGCCTCAAGAAAAGCATTAGATATTGATGGTCTGGGTGATAAGTTGGTTGAGCAACTTGTGGATGCAGGCCATATCAAAGATGTGGCAGATTTGTTTTTACTGGATGTCGATACTATCGCCAGTCTGGAACGCATGGGACAAAAATCTGCTGAAAACCTGGTTAATGCGCTGAATGCGGCTAAAGCAACACGATTCCAGCGCTTTCTTTATGCATTAGGCATTCGGGAAGTCGGTGAAGCCACAGCACGCGCTCTAGCATTACATTACTCGTCGCTGGAAGAACTGATGCGGGCGTCTTCAGAAAGTTTGATGGAGATTGAAGATGTAGGGCCAGTAGTTGCCCATCATATTGAGACATTTTTTCAGCAATCACATAATCGTGAGGTGATTGAGCGTCTGTTGAGCGTGGGTATTCACTGGCCAACGGAAGAGAAAAAACAAACCAATACTGCGCTAAGTGGTAAGACAATTGTTTTAACCGGAACGCTACAGACCTTATCCCGCAGTGAAGCGAAAGAAAAGTTGTTGGCACTTGGCGCAAAAGTCGCTGGCAGTGTGTCGAAAAAAACAGATTATGTGGTTGCTGGCGCTGACGCTGGTTCGAAGCTGACAAAAGCAGAATCACTTGGTATTGAAGTGGTTGATGAAGCAACATTACAACAGTGGTTAATACAGGAATAATGATGACAGCACTTGCAGACGCTATTAAAAAAGTCGCCACCGGACCTCATCTCAGTAAAGACCTGACTGAGCAAGAAGCGTTTGATGTAATGATGGAGATTTTGTCAGGCAAGGCAGATCCTGTTCGTGCCGCGATATTTTTTATCGCGATGCGAATGAAACGTGAAACCAATGAGGAAAATTTAGGCATTCTAAAGGCATGTCAGTCAATGACTATCAGTCAGTCGGTTGATGTGGAACAGTTATTTATTTTTTCCGATCCGTTTAATGGCTTTAACCGTCATTGTCCGATGACCGCCTTTTTGCCAGCCGTTCTGGCTGCCTGTGATTTACCAACCATGTCACAAGGGGTGTTCGAGATGGGCCCTAAGTTTGGTGTTACGCATGCTCAGGTCTTATCACTGGCTGGCTACAATATTGAAAAATCGACGGCCGAGGCGGCTGACGCCGTGATGAATAATCAGATTGGCTGGTCCTATTTAGATCAGGCTCAGGCAAGTCCTGCCTTATTTGCATTACAAACACTACGCACGCAAATGATTAAACGTCCGAGTCTGGCGACATTAGAAAAAATGATTATGCCCTTAAAAGCAAAAAAACAGACACATTTGGGTATTGGTTTTGTGCATAAAGAATATCCAGACATTCTGGGCTGGTTAGCTGAGGCATTTGGTTATAATTCCGCTTTTATCGCCAGAGGCCTTGAGGGTGGTTTAGTACCGACATTACGTGAGCCGTCAAATAATCATCGTTTGTTAAACGGTAAATTACAGGCTTGCACACTGGATCCTGAAGAGTTTGGTATTGAACAAGATACCCGAGGTGTTAAAACGGATGATGATGTCACTGCCCAACGCACACTGGATGAAGGTCAGCAAGCTTTATCAGGCGTAAAAGGCCCTGCATACGATAGTCTTGTCTATGGCGCTGCCATCATACTTTGGCATTGTGGCGTCATGGTGTCTCAGCGTGAAGCCGCAGATTATGTCAGGAGCATTATTGATAATGGTAAAGCGAAAATGCACTTTGAAGCAGGTCTCGGCTAATGGTTTTTCAGCGCACATTAACATTTAAAAGTCCCGGACGAGGTACCACTAATATCACCCCTGATATACAAGAACTTGTTGCAGAGTCTGGTGTGTCTACAGGTACTTGTCATGTCTTTGTTCAACACACCAGTGCTTCATTAATGCTCTGTGAAAACGCTGATCCAGATGTGCGTCACGATCTTGAAACCTTTATGCAGCATTTGGTGCCAGATGGCGATCCGATGTTCAGGCATCAGGATGAGGGACCGGATGATATGAGTGCCCATATTCGTACGGTTTTAACCAATCCAGATCTAACTGTTCCGATAAGTGGGGCACAGTGTGATTTAGGCATTTGGCAAGGAATTTATTTGTGGGAACATCGTACCCATCAACAACGCCGTCGCATTATTGTGACGATAATAGGTGAATAACATTTATGTCAGAGTTTGAATATGATCAGGATGCAGAGTGGCCAGCTGATTGGGAATTTGAAAAAAGTAAAACACAGGTAAAACAAGAGCTTAATGCGTTAAAAGATCTTGGTCGTTCATTAATAGAGCTGTCAGCTAAAGATTTGCAAAAATTAGACTTATCTGAAGATCTTTATGATGCAATTATCAGCGCACAATCAATGAGTAAAGGTGCTTTGAAACGTCAGGTTGGGTATATCGGTGGTCTGATAGCTGATAGCGACCATGAAGCGATAAGTCAGAAGTTACAGCAGTTAAAACAGCCGCATCAGGGCCAGGTAAAACAGTTTCATCAAATCGAGCAATGGCGAGATAGATTGCTGGCAGGTGAAAATGAGGTCTATGCTGAATTAATCGCTGAGTTTGATGACTTTGATGTTCAGCATGTCAGACAGCTGGTCAGAAATGCACAACGTGAAGCGAAACAAGAAAAACCACCGAAGTCAGCACGACAATTATTCCAGTACTTACAATCACAGCAACAAGCTTAAATTCGGGGTAATTCCACAATAAAACTTGCGCCACCTAAACGGCCCCGTTCAAGGTGGATATTACCTTCGTAAGCCATAATAATATCGCTGACAATGGCAAGGCCGATACCTTGCCCCTCTGCTTGGGTATCAATGCGGTGTCCGCGTTTGATAATGTAGCTTTCAGCACGTGTCGGAATACCAGCACCATCATCTTCTACACGGATTTTGACCATATTTCCTGAGCTTGTGGCAATAACATGCACCTGATGTTTGCAATATTTGTATGCATTTTCCAGCAAATTGCCCAAAAGCTCATACATATCACCTTCATCAGCATGAATATAGGCATCACGCTCAATCTCACATTGATGACGTATAGCCTTGTTTTTATAGACTTTGTCTAAACTTCCGATAATTTTATGGATAATCTCACCGAGTGATACAGGAGCGAGTAAACTACTTTTACCTTCGGTAGAGGCACGTTGAAGTTGGTAATCGACAAGGGTACTTATCCTGTCCAGTTGTTCATACCCCGTGCTTTTAAGACTCTGCAAATCATGATTATTGGCCAGTTCACCACGAAAAACGGAAAGAGGCGTTTTAAGGCTGTGTGCCAAATCAGCAAGAGAATTTTTGTAGCGTTGACGACGTGATTGTTCGTGATCTAAAAGCGCGTTGATATTGTTGGTGAGTTGTTTTAGCTCACGTGGATATTCATCATTTAAACGATGATGTTCACCGGTTTCAATTGCATGTAGATCCTTAGCAACATCGTGTAATGGCCGTAAGCTCCACTTCAATATCAACCATTGTGCAAGTAATAGCATGAGACCCGTACCGCCTAACCAGTACCATAAACTACGTTGGAAACTGGCTGTTGTCTCTTTTATCGTCGACATGTCTTCAGCCACATTAATGGTGTAGTCCAGTTCTTTACCTGTCTCGGTTTCCCAGACAATACCAAAGGCCAGATTTTGCAATTTCATGCCTCCGTCAACATCCACCACGGTGTAATGTTCATTGGATGGTCCGGGTTGAAAGGGTAATGACAAGAAATGGCCAATGGCGGACGGGGATTGCCAGACAATTTTCCCACTACTGGTTATTTGTGCATACAAGCCGGAATTGGGAATAGAAAATTTAGGTTCTGCCAGATCGTGAGTCATTTTTAACTCACCTTTATCATTAATTTCTGCTGCGGTAAGCAGCGTGTAAACGTAGTTCTTTAAACGTTTCTTCTGTTCCAGCTCCGCGCTGCTTTTAAATGCATTATTAAGACTGATCGCAGATAGTCCAAGAAACGCAGTTAAAACAAGACTGACAGCAACAAGAACCCGGTTGGATAAAGAAAAATTAATGACTTTCACGGGGCAGGTTAAGCCTGTAACCACGACCACGTAGTGTCTCTATCGGATTTAGCTGTTTGTCTGGATCCAGTTTACTACGTAAGCGTTTTACAAATACTTCAATGACATTACTGTCACGATCCTGATCCTGTTCATAGATGTGGTCGGTCAGTTCTGTTTTGGAAATCACTTCACCGGCGTGCAGTAATAAATAATGAAGCAGGCGGTATTCATAAGCCGTTAATTCAACAAGTTCGTCATGTTTAGTGACTTCTTGTGTGGCCGGATTCAGTGTAATGGGGCCACAACTTAGTGTTGGGTTTGACCAGCCGGAAGCTCGACGACTAAGCGCATTAATACGGGCAATCAACTCTTCAAAATGAAATGGCTTGACAAGATAGTCATCTGCGCCAGATTCAAGCCCTTCCACTTTGTCCTGCCAACGACTACGGGCGGTTAATATCAGGATAGGGTAATCAAAACCTTGTTTACGCAAGGATTGAATAAGTTCAATACCTGAAAGTTTAGGCAATCCTAAATCGATAATGGCGACATCATAAGGATATTCAGAGCCCATAAACAGACCTTCATCACCATCAGCTACTGCATCGACAGTAAGATTATGCTGCTTTAATTGTTGGGTAATTTGTTCGCGAAGATGTTTTTCATCTTCCACTAATAGTACGCGCATGCAACCTCATGGAACGGAGTGGCCAGAGTCACGATCAAAGCGATGTATTTTCACTTTACCGTCGTTATGCAGCACTTTAACACGAAAAATAATTTTATTGCCGTAGTGTTCTTCGTCTACAGAAAGTACTTTTCCGCCGGTCTCCACTTTAGCCAGTTCTGCTGCAGTGTGGTCCGATAGTGGTAACGTTATTTCATTTATATTATTACCTGGTTCTTGTTCGTAGGGGAGGTGGTCATCTGCCCAGGCAGGTAGGCATAAACTGGCAACGAATAGCAGTAACATGACTTTATACATGGCTGTGCCTTACTATCTCTATGATATTTGAATATAGCGGGTTCAGCGGGCTGAAATGTCCTTTTTTAAATACTTGCATTAGTCGATTAACTCGGGTGTAACGGCTCCTAGAGCACCATCTGCTCTGGCTCTCAGGTAGCTATAAATTCTGTCTCTGTTTTTCATTACATTATCATTTGACTGCCAGGCTGGCATTTCGCCCATACGGCCTTTTTTCCCTCTGGCAACGATCTTAAAGAAATCATCACGATCCGTGTTTTTTAATTTATTGGTAAGGTCACTGGCTGCGAGTCCTTGACCAAAAGTGCCATGACAACGAGCGCACCATGTTCTGTATACCTTGTAACCGATAAACGTATCTGAATCTACTTTATTATTTTGTTTGACTGTATAAGGTCTTCCATCGGCAAGCACTGGCAACGGGATAAAAAGTGCAGAAGTAAATGAACATATAACAGCGACCGATGCCATGATATATCTTAAGCTAACCTTCATTGTCAGCACTGCTAGAGAGGTTCGTCTAACCTGAAGGTTGATCATTTTTCTTTGCATATTTCTCTCTCAATTCATTATATGCTAAGCATCAGCACCAATATGATCCACTAAGCTTTACTTGCATGCCATGATTTAGGTCATTTTTAATTATATTGATGTTTTATAATGCCCTAACGGCAATGCTTTGAAACAGAATTAATGTCATTAATAGTCAAAATTTAATTCATTTACTGAGATTAATATTAATGAATTAGCCGTTTTACTAAGCGCTGATTCTTCCTATCTATTTAATAGATAAACCATAGCAAAGTGAAACTGAACTACTCCTGAATGAATTGTCTAATCTTAGATATCAATTTTTCGTATTCTCGTGAACTATCTCACAGGCATATCTCATAAAGTGTGTTTTACTGTGCCGTCGTGTGATGTAGTTCAAATATTTAAATAACTTTTAAAACTCAGGAATCGTGTTGAAAACGGTTAGTCAAAGTGATGTAGAACCTGGCGTTCAGCAATTTGAGATAAACAAAATGCGTATAGGCATTTTGTTACAGCAAGGTGTTATCGCCTGCATAACAAATATTGTTATTCTGCTATTAACCCTTATCGCACTGTATTCATACAATGACTTAAAGTTATTGCATCTATGGGGCGCAACTATCTTTCTGACTATTGTGCTTCGACTTTTGATAGTCAAATATCTCAACGTGTATTTTTCTCAACGTCCTGATGATCCCAGCGTTGTTTCACGTTGTGAAAAAATCTATGCCGCTGGTGTATTTCTATCTGGTCTGGCTTGGGGCAGTCTGGGTTTTGCGTTTGATGCTGAGACGCAATTCAATCATCAGCTGATTATTCCACTCGTGGTTGCTGGGTTATGCTCAGGTGCCATTTATTCGATGTTGAGCAGCTTTATAAGCTTTATTTCTTATGTTTATCCGATGCTCATTTCCGTTATCCTGGCGATGTTCTATGTCGATCTTAAGGTTGAAGCACTGACACTTGTCACATATATGATTGCCTGCACGATGCTATTCAGAAACCTGCATGAGAGAGTCACCGAAAGTTTGCGATTACGTCAGGAAAACCGGCACTTGGTGCGTCATTTAACGAGTGTCAATGCTTCACAAACAAAGTTAGTTGAAACATTACAAAAGAAAGAGATTTTTCTGACACAAACCTTCGAAAATGCTGGTTTTCCCATCTTTTTAATGACGGCAGACATGGTCATATTAGATGCAAACAAAGCCGGATGTAAGCTATTCGGTTACAGTAAGACAGAATTCAAAGGCATGAATATGTTATTGCTATTGCATGAAGATGAATGCGGTGAAGCGAGTCGCGACTTTTATAGACTTATTGATGGTGATTTGCAGCAATATCAGATTACAAGAAAATGCTTGAGTCGCGATAAACGACCTCTGTGGTTAACAGGGACAGTTTCTGCGGTTAGAAATACGAATAACAAAGTCGATTATTTTGTCATTCACGCACAAGATATTACAGAGCAAAAGTCACTTTCGGAAGATCTTCAACATCTCACTTTACATGATACGCTGACCGGGCTTCCTAATAGATTCGCCATTGAAAAGCACTTACAGTTATTACTTCAGGAGACAAATTCTCTTAACCATGTTTTTTGTTATATCGATGTTGACCAGTTTAAGGTTATCAATGATACCTGCGGTCATAAAGCAGGGGATAAACTACTTACTCAGATAGCAAACATTATCAAGTGTGAGCTACAACCATCGGATATTCTGGCCAGGTTAAGTGGTGACGAGTTTGCTGCTGTATTAATTGATACTACTTCTGAGCAGGCTAAAGAAAAACTCAACCGTGTGATGGAGAAGATCAGACGTTTCGAGTTTATTGATAATGATTTACTGTTTACCTCGTCTATCAGTGTTGGCATGGTCAATATCAGACCAGAAAGTACGATGACTGAGATTTTTAAACAGGCGGACAATGCCTGTTACGCAGCAAAAGAATCAGGCAGGGATCGACTGCATGTGTTTAGTGACAGCGATGAAGAACTTGTACAGCGCAGTGGCGAAATGCGTTGGGTATCTAGAATTCAGCAAGCACTGAGTAATAACAAACTGGTTTTGTTCAGCCAGCCTATTGTGGCTACACATAAGAAAAACAGTACGAAACCGCATTGTGAACTACTGATAAGAATGTTGGATGAAGATGGCTCAATTATTCCTCCAGGTCATTTTCTGCCCGCAGCAGAGCGGTATAACCTTGCTGCTTCTATTGATATGTGGACAGTTAGCCATGTGTTGTCACGTCTGGAAGAGGCGAGAAAAGCCGGGCGTGATATCAGTGGTGTATATGGGATCAATTTATCCGGTCAATCGCTTGGGGATACCCGATTTTATGACAAAATCATCAAGCTAATTATTTCCGCTGATTTAGTTGATTCAGGTGCCGTTATTTGTTTCGAAATTACTGAAACAGCAGCCATCTCGAATATGCATAGCGCGCTTTACTTTATTAATGAGCTGAGAAAAGTCGGCTGCTTATTTGCATTGGATGATTTTGGTAGTGGTCTGTCTTCATTTGCTTATTTGAAACAACTGCCGATTGACTTTCTCAAGATTGACGGAATGTTTGTCAAAGACTGTGTGGAAAATTCAGTGAACCTTGAAATTGTTAACTCTATCAATGGCATCGGTCAGGTGTTGGGACTCAAAACCGTGGCTGAGTTTGTTGAAGATGATGTGACACTAATCAGCTTACAACATATAGGCGTTGATTTTGTGCAAGGATATAACATTGGTCGCCCTGAAGCCTGGGTGGTTTAGGCACACATCAGCATTGTTGCCATTGTTTTTCCAAACGCTTAGCTGAAATGGGGTAGGCCGTTTTGAGTTCCTGAGCAAAGACGGAAATACGAAATTCCTCAAGCATCCAGCGGTACTCTTTAAAATCAGCCGTTTCGATTTTATTGACCTTATTAATAAACTTTTGCCAATGTGGCATTACTTCAGCCATACGTTGTTTGTCTTTATTTGGATCGGTTAATAAACGATCCAGTCTGATACCGGCGGCTTGGCAATATACAGGTAAACGTTTTAACGCCTCATCTGGCGTATCGTGAACAAAGCCTTGATAAATCAGAAAGCCCAGTTGTTGTTTTATATCGTTTACAGAATTGATAGCTGCCAGTGGAATATTGCCTGTTAAACGTTTGGCAATGGCATGATATTCGGCAAGCGGTTTGGCAATATTCTGAGCCAGTTTGGCAGCCAGGTTAATCAGATCACTTTTTCTTTCTGTGATGCGCTTTTCAAATGCTGTTTTATCAGTGATGGTGGGCTGATCAAGAATAAAACAGCGGTCAAACGCCACATGAATCAGATCGCTTTTCAGCTGCTCGCAAGGACTAATCTCTGTCTGCTTATTATCAGCGTAGGGTGAAGGCGGCACATTGGCATAATGCAGGCACATCTGTTTGATATCTGGCAGGTTTTTATGTAAATACTTAACGGCATCAGCCTGGTTCAGCATAAACAGACGACGCAGCCCATAACGTGTTAGTTCTGCAGCCTGCGCTTTTGTATCCATCAAGGTTAAATCAACACAATCCCCTTTGTCGACCAGTGCGGGATAGGCTGTAACTTCTAAACCATTCTGTTCCAGTGTGATTTGCTCTGGTAACGTATCAAATGACCATGACGTGAGTCCTCTCTTTTCATAGTCACTATCTGGAATTTGTCTGAAACTGGCTGCGGCTTCACGAGCCCAGTTTTCCTTCAGCTTATCCAGATCACGACTTTCATCGAGCAACTCTCCCTGATCATCCACCAGCTTAAAATTCATTTGTAGATAAAGCGGTAGTTCTTCTGTCCGCCAGTCTGACATATCAATTTCAACGCCAGTGAGTTTTCGTAATTGTTCACTCAGGGTAGGTAATAAAGCCCCAGATGTACTCGACATGGCTTTTATGCATTGATCAGCATACTGGGGCACTGGAATAAAATGACGACGTAACGATTTCGGTAAAGCTTTAATCAGAAAAATGACTTTTTCGCGTAATAATCCCGGCACTAACCATTCATAACGTTCACTGCTGGTTTGATTCAGTAGTGATAATGGAATGGTTTGTGTTATGCCGTCTTCTGCTTTTCCCGGCTCAAAATGATACTCAAGCGGCAGCGGGACTCTGTTGATTAATATTTGATCAGGGAACTGGTCCGCAGTAACTTGCTCGGCCTGATGCTGCATAAGCACTTCTTTGCTGAGCATCAATAAATTGGGATCTTTCTTTTCTGCCTGTTTCCGCCATTTCTCGAAACTGGCACCGTTAACAATGTTATCGGGTACTTTTTTTCTATAAAAATCAAACAACGTATCGTCATCGACCAGTACGTCACGGCGTCGCGATTTTTGTTCAAGCAGCTCAATTTCTTCAATCAGACGACGGTTATGCTGGAAAAACTTCGCCTGACAGTGCCAGTCACCTTCCACTAGCGCCGAGCGAATAAAAATCTCATTGGCTACAGGCGGATCGATAGGGCCGTAATGAATACGGCGACGGCTGACAATTGGCAGGCCATTGAGAGAGACTGATTCGAAAGCAACAACTTGGGCAGGCTTTTTCTCCCAGTGCGGATCTGAATATTGTCGTCTAACTAAGTCCCCAGCAATAGGTTCAATCCATTCCGGTTCTATTTTGGCCACAATCCTGGCGTAGAGCTTACCGGTTTCAACCAACTCAGCCGCCATAATCCATTTTGGTCCTTTTTTATGTAAGGCTGAACCTGGGAATATTTGTAACTTTAAATTGCGACCACCGGTATATTCAAACTTATCGGTTTTTGTTGCTACATGACTCAGCAAACCAGCAAGCAGCGCACGATGGATACTGTCATAGCTGGCTTCCTGCTGGTTAAACTTGAGACCAAGCTCAGCGAGTTGAACATGTAACTGCTGATGAATGTCATGCCATTCACGTAACCTTAAAAATGATAGAAACTGTTCTTTGCAATACTTTCTCAGCTTATTCTGACTGAGGTGTTTTTTCTTATCGTGATAATGATTCCATAGCTTAATAAAGGCAATAAAATCAGAACGTTCATCTTTATATTTAGAATGTGCCTCATCAGCCGCCTGCTGTTTATCCATCGGTCTTTCACGTGGATCCTGAATACTTAAAGCACTGGCAATAATCAGTACTTCGCTGAGACTGTTTTGCTCTGCACCAGCCAGTAACATTCTGGCAATTTTAGGATCAATCGGAAGTTTGGATAGCTGTCTACCCACCTCAGTAATATTGCGTTGTTTATCAACAGCACCGAGTTCATCTAACAGGCGGTAACCATCATTAATCATTTTTTGTGGCGGTGGATTAATGAAGGGGAATTTCGCCGGATTACCTAATTTCAGGGCCGACATCTGTAAAATGACGGAGGCGAGGTTAGTCCTCAACACTTCAGGATCGGTAAAGGCCGGACGATTATTAAAATCATCTTCGTCATATAAACGAATACAAATACCCGCCGCAACTCGACCACAGCGACCTGAACGCTGATTAGCGCTGGACTGAGAAATTTTTTCTATTGGCAGTCGTTGCACTTTGTTACGCACACTATAGCGACTGATGCGGGCATTGCCCGGATCAACCACATAGCGTATGCCGGGCACGGTCAATGATGTTTCCGCGACATTGGTAGACAAAATAATGCGTCGTTGACCACCCGTTTTAAACACACGATTTTGCTCGGCGGCTGACTGTCTGGCAAACAGAGGCAGAATTTCCGTTTGCGGTGGATGGTGCTTGCGTAATGCTTCGGACACATCACGTATATCGCGTTCACCGGCAAGGAAAATCAGAATATCGCCAGGGCCTTCACGACAAAGTTCATCTACGGCGGCAACAATACCTGACACCATATCGTAATCAGGTGAGTCTTCATCGGTGGTGAGAAGAGGGCGATAACGCACTTCTACCGGATAGGTGCGACCACTGACTTCGATGACCGGCGCATTATCAAAATGTTTGGAGAAACGCTCGGTGTCGATGGTTGCAGAAGTGATAATGACTTTGAGGTCAGGACGCTTGGGTAACAGCTGTTTGATATAACCTAGTAAAAAATCGATATTGAGGCTTCGTTCATGTGCTTCGTCAATAATCAGGGTGTCGTATTGATTCAGAAAGCGGTCATTTTGTGTTTCTGCCAGCAAAATACCATCGGTCATTAATTTGATGTAGCTGCTTTCTGCATTGACATGATCATGAAAGCGGACTTTATAACCCACCGTTTGTCCGATCTCGGAGCCCAGTTCCTCAGCAATACGTGTCGCAACAGTTCTGGCAGCAATACGACGTGGTTGTGTATGCCCAATCAAACCTGTGACACCACGGCCTAGTTCCAGACAGATTTTAGGGAGTTGTGTTGTTTTTCCTGAACCAGTTTCACCGCAAAGAATAATCACCTGATTATCCTGAATGGCTTTCGCCACTTCATGACGACGTTCAATAACGGGTAAATCAGCACTGAAGTCTGGTTTCGGGATATTCTTGAGACGGGTTTGGGCTCGCTCAACTGATTTCAGCACTCGCTGAGTAAACTGACCAATAGCCTCAGTATTTGCCTTATTCTTTTGTAATTGCTGCCACTGACGTTGAAGACGGTATCTGTCTGTCAGCATTGCGGATTGAATGAGTTGCGTTAAGTTTTGCTCAGAATTAGTCACAAGAATTTTATAGCAAAAAGGGAGGTATTCTACAGCTTCCAGGCTAATGAGACAGTATATTTAAAGTCATTGGGATCGGTATCGTCATGCACAGTAGAGTCATATTCATTGGTAACACCCAGTTTCAATGCAACACCGACGAAACTGTTTAAGTCAAGAATCCAGTCCAAAGAAGTGAGATTCCTATAGTCTCTATCATTGAGGCTGGGGTAATACGTATTAGAGAACTCTACGTGTTGATATTGATTCATATCCCATTTGGTTTCAATACCTAACATTCCCTCAGGCGTGAAATCTTGTTGTTCGCCACCAAAAGTTCGATTAAAACCTAAACCACTTCTGCCAACAAAAAACCATGTGTCGGTATTGACAAACTCATAACCAAAACCGGCATTGGCGTTAGTACGGTAATCCCAGTCTTTGAACTTATCCAGGTCAAAACGGCCACCGGCAAACTGGAACCAGGGTGAATCAGGGCGTAGCCAGTCTCGGTTCATTGAGGTAAAAAAACTTTGTGCTGACAATTCGTGATCAGATTCAGCTCGGAAGAATGCCGTCTTGTGAGATGTACGCATTTGTTTTGACTCATAATCAGCGTTAAAACCAATATTGAGCTGATTTGTACTGGATTTTCCGGCAGTACCACCTAGTCCCAGATCCAGTCTTCGTTTCCAGTTTGTGTAAAGACCTGTACCAAATAAGCCATCATCAGCATCGACATGCTGTACTTCTGGTTTTGCTTGTGGCGGCGGAGTGGTTGGCTCTGTATTGGTCGATGAGACCAGACTTTTAATGCGCGATCGCGGAATAATCATGACACCGAGTAGCGGGTGGTTTAGCTTTAAGGTGTCATCGGTTTCGGAGACGATGTCAGCCGTCAGCGTATCACCGTTAACAAGTTCAATCTTACTGGGGGTTGCTTGAGATACTAGTGGTGTTAACAAAATAGCTAAGAGTAGATATCTGATATATATCACTAGCGAATTCCTCCGCATAACTGCATAAAAAAGCAGCCTGAATCAGGCTGCTTGAAAGTAATGGCTTAGATCCTATTTTATTGACATCCACTGTTGTTTATTTCACCGTCCGGCATGATGGTGTTACAGAAGGTGACTCCACGAAGTTCAGCGCCTTCGAGGCTAGCACCTGTTAAATCTGCATCACTTAAATCAGCAAAGATAAGCTGAGTGCCTGATAAATTTGTTTTTCTGAGGTTCGCACCAGCCAATTCTGTGTAATCCATCAGTGCATTACTTACATCAGCACCCTCTAAAATGGCTCCTTGCATTCTGGAATGCGTAAACCAAACACCATGTAATTTAGCATCAGTGAGGTTAATGCCTTTGAGGTTGGCTTCACTCATATCAGCGCCTTTCAAATCGTGACCTGTCAGATCAGCTTCACTCAAGTTACAGAAGTTACACTGTAAGGTTTTAAGTAATCTGTCGAGATACACTTTGTCGTAAGCAGAAGCATTTGTCGCTATTATTGATAAGCCGACTAAAAGAAGCATTTTTTTCATCATTTTCTCTCTCCTGGTAATTTTTATTTTATGACCATTTATTCATGAAAAATGCTTGCTCAACTGGGAGACGTTTACGAGGGGACAATTCCCTCTCTAGTTGTTCTTCAGTGAGGTTGTCTAATGCAGCCTGGTGTCCGATAGCAATAACAGACCAAATATGGATATCAGCAGGAATATTGAAAGACTCACGTAGCACTTTGTCATCAAATCCCCCCATCTGGTGACTCATCAGTCCCATCGCTGTAGCTTGTAAACATAGACTGATGCTGGCTGCACCCGTGTCATAACCAGACCAACGATTGGGTTTATCATTTTGACTAAAGTTGGGGACAGAGGCAGTAACTATTAAAACAGGTGCATTTTTTGCCCATTCCTGATTGCCAGGCACAAGTGCAGAAAGCACTTTTTTCCAAGCAGATTCGTCAGTATTTTTATCGCAAACCAGATAGCGCCATGGCTCATCACCAAAACAAGAGGGAGCCCAGCGGGCAGCTTCGCAAAGCGCAGTGATTTCTTCAGCTGTGACCATAACGGTGGGATCATAAGCACGACCACTCCAACGTTCTGCCATTACTTTTTCTATGGGTTGAGCTGTGTCTGCTGGTTTTTGAATCATATAATCACCTTGGTAGTTGGATTAAAGCTTTTTTTGATGGCCGATAAAATCCACCGATATGACCGATCACTTGAACCAAATCTGCGCCACTTTCTTCAGCAATTTTATCTAAAATGGCCTTTCTATCTGCGCGTTCTTGACCACTTACTCGGACCTTGATCAGCTCGTGATGTTCCAGTGCATTATCAATTTCGGCAAGTACCGAATCAGTTAAACCACTGTTACCAATCATAACAACCGGTTTTAGGGTATGGGCAAGCCCTTTGAGATAACGTCTTTGTTTGTCAGTAACTGCCATTAGTGTGCTCACCTGTATTAAAATGTTTTGATTATATCAGGAAGGCAATATGGCTAAACAACACAAGTTTACGGTGACAGCAGCGAGAGGTATGTTGCCACTGCTTGCGGAAGAACTAAAACAGCTAGGTATTAAAAATACCAAGCAAGATCAGGGAAATATCCGTTTTACAGGCACTTTGGCCGAGGCATATACAGTATGTTTGTGGTCTCGCGTCGCTATCCGAGTCTTGTTACCTATTGCCCATTTAACAGCAGAAACGCCGGAACAGCTATACGAAGGGATTAATGCACTTCCATGGGAAGACCATATTAATGAGCTTGATAGCACTATTGCTGTTGACTTCAATAGTTTTCGTTCAAAGATAAAACATACTCAATACGGTGCTCAGCGCGTAAAAGACGCGATTGTTGATCGTTTTCGTACGCTTTTTGGTCAACGACCCTCCGTTGATCTCTACCAGCCTGATGTGCGTATTAATGTTTATCTGAAGCACAATCAAGCCACTGTTAGTATCGATTTATCGGGCGAGAGTCTGCACAAACGTGGTTACCGAGTCAGTAATACAGCCGCGCCGCTGAAAGAACATCTGGCTGCAGCCATCTTACTGAGTGCAGAGTGGCCTAAACTGGCACGACAAGGCTGGGCATTAATCGATCCCATGTGCGGATCTGGGACATTTCTTATCGAAGCCGCGATGATTGCTGCTGATATCGCCCCTGGCATTTTACGTGACTATTACGGCTTTAGTTTCTGGAAACAGCACGATAAAGACATCTGGAAACAACTTAAAGCAGATGCTGAGCGCAGAAGACAATCAGGATTAGCCAGATGTCCTGTGATTGTGGGAGGTGACGCCGATGCGTCCGCGGTTGAAGCCGCTAAAAATAATATTGCTGAGGCGGGACTTAGCGATCGTATACACGTTAGCCAACGTGATTTGCTTGAATGGCCGAGACTGGCTGCAGAGTTACCAAAAGCCGGCTTATTTGTCTGTAACCCCCCTTACGGTGAACGTATTGGCCGTACGGATGAATTACATTATCTGTACGAAAGCCTCGGCAATATTATTAATGAGTCATTCGCAGGCTGGCGCACAGCCTTGATAACAGATAATGCGCAATTAGGTAAATTTACTGGCCTGACGCTATTTGATACCGTGCCTTTTGATAATGGTCCCATCTCCTGTGACGTGCTTTTCTATCGTGCACCACGCCCGGTACGTACAAACGAACTTACAGCATCGCCAACCCAGTTTGTCGATGACGAAGAAGAAAGCCGCGAACAAGCGCCTGTTGAAATGACAGAACAAGGTGCGATGTTTGCTAATCGCTTAAAGAAAAATAAAAAACACTTGGCGAAGTGGGCGCGTAAGTCAGCATTGAGTTGTTATCGGGTTTATGATGCTGATTTACCTGACTATGCGTTAGCCATCGATCTTTATGACGACCATATCCACGTTCAGGAATATGCACCACCCAAGCAGATCGATCCTGAAAAAGCTGTAGAACGACTGCAGGAAGCGATGCAGATTATTCCTGAGGTATTCGAAGTACCTGTCACCCATGTGGCATTAAAAGTCAGAAAAAAACAACGTGGTAAAGAACAATACGAAGCACAGGCTGCTAAAAACCAACGCTTTGAAGTGCGTGAAAATGGGCTGCGCTTTTGGGTAAACCTGACCGATTATTTAGATACAGGCTTATTTCTTGATCACCGTGATACCAGACAACTTGTCAGAGAATTAGCCAAAGGCAAGGACTTTCTCAATTTATTCTCATACACCGGATCGGCCAGTGTTTATGCGGCGGCAGGTCAGGCAAGATCAACAACCAGCGTCGATATGTCCAATACCTATTTGGCATGGGCTGAAGACAATATGAAGCTAAATGGTTTTGTCGGTGAACAGCACCAGTATATTCGGGCTAATTGTATTGAATGGCTGGAACAGGCGCTGGAAGATGAAAAACGTTACGGCTTAATTTTCCTTGACCCACCGACGTTTTCCAATTCAAGCCGGATGGAAGGGGTCTTTGATATTCAGCGAGATCACAGCACGCTGATCAAGCAAGCAGGTGCGTTACTGACATCAGACGGAGAATTGATTTTCTCCACAAATCGTCGTGATTTCGAATTAGATACCGACGCTTTAAATCAATTTGTAATTGAAGATATCAGTACGGCCACCATACCGCGAGATTTTGAGAGAAATAAAAAAATTCACCGTTGTTGGCGAATTAAGCCGAGATCGTGATATTAAAAATCTGACAGTGTCTGTTTAATTTCACGCCATAATTCGGCATAAGCCTGACTAACGGTCGATTGTTTATCAAAGGCGGGGAGAGGTTGGCGATAATCACCCATTCTTTCGACGATTGCTGCGTAAGGAATCGCTGTTTTTAAACCATTTTTCAGCATCTTGGGGGGATGAGCAAGCATGACACGATGCATGCTTCTACGTCTGTCGACCATATTAAAAAAGGCATGTAGACGTTTTGGCTTTAATTTATGTTCTTTAAAAAAGTCACGAGTCTGCTCAAATGTCCGCAGAGACAGATGTGTTGGAATCAATGGCAGAAATAACGAGTCGGCAGTGGCGAATATTTGTTCTGTGAGTAAGGAAAAACTGGGTGGGCAATCCAAAATCATCAACGCATAATTTTCACTGAATGGCTCAACCAGCTTAGCAATCAGATTCTGTTTACCTTGATCACTTTGTTCACTGAGTTGGTGATCCAAATGACGAAACGAAAAATCAGCTGGAATAATATCCAGATTCTCAAATTCTGTGCTTCTGACTAAATCGCCGATAGGGGTTTTGCCAGTTAATAATTTTTTGGGTTTTGTTTCTGATTTTGCAGTGGTATTAAATAACCAGCTGGATGCGCCTTGAGGATCCAAGTCCCATACCAGAGTCGGAATTCCCTCATTGGCAGCATGCCAGGCAATATTAACGGCGGACGTCGTTTTACCGACGCCGCCTTTCAGATTAAAAAAAGCAATGGTTTCCATAATAAAATTTAGAACGATTTCGCCATTTGTTCCAGCAAGGTAGTTTGTGCCGAAATTTGGGGCGCTGACTCTTCCTTGTCGACACGGTGATAACGACCATCAGCATTTAGAATCCATGCCTGTGTGTTATCAGTGAGATAGAGTTCTAAATCTTCCATAATACGGTTGCGTAATTTTTTCGATTCAATCGGGAAGCAGGTTTCAACACGACGTAATAAATTCCGTTTCATTAAGTCAGCACTGCCAGCCCAGATTTCAGGTGAACCCTGGTTTTCGAAGTAGAAAACACGGGTGTGTTCGAGAAAACGACCGATAATACTTCTGACCTGAATATTCTCAGATAGGCCTTCAACTCCTGGTTTCAGACAACAAATGCCACGGACAATCAGATCGACTTTAACGCCAGCCATTGAGGCGCGATAAAACGCCTGAATCATTTCCTGCTCAACAACGGCATTCACTTTAACGATGATTCGGGCAGGTTTGCCTGCTTTCGCTGAATCAATTTCTTTTTCGATTTTTGCCAGCAAGCCTTCATGCAAGGTGAATGGTGCATGCAGCAATTTATGCATCTGAGGAATTTTACCGAGGCTGGTTAACTGAATGAACAGATTGTTAACGTCTTCGCCTATTTGTTTATCAGAAGTCAGCAGGCCGTAGTCGGTATAAATACGAGATGTACTGCGGTGATAGTTACCTGTACCCAGGTGAACGTAACGACGTAGCTTGCCATTTTCACGGCGGAGGATAAGCAGCATTTTCGCATGCGTTTTATAACCGACAATGCCATATACCACATGGGCACCCGCTTCCTGCAGTCGTGATGCTAATGCGACGTTAGCTTCTTCATCAAAGCGTGCACGCAGCTCCACCACAACGGTCACTTCTTTACCCGCCTGAGCAGCACTGACTAATGCATCAACAATCGGTGATTTAGCACCGGTACGATATAAAGTTTGTTTTATAGCCAATACACTACTGTCAGCTGCCGCCTGACGAATCATGTCAATAATTGGCGTGAATGACTGATAGGGGTGGTGCAACAGCATGTCTTGTTTACGCAGAGCATCAAAAATATCGACATCCAGACTTAAACCGCTCGGGCGACCTTGAGTGAATGGTCTGAATTTCAAATCAGGTCTATCCACAAGAGAACAGACAGTTTGAATACGGCTCAGGTTAACTGGACCATTTACCAGATAAACGTTGTCACGTTCCATCGCACATTCATTACGCAGAAACTCAACCATATCTTCAGGACAGTTATGCGCAATTTCCAAACGCACTTCATCACCGTAGTTACGTTGTGTTAGTTCGTCTGCAATGGTGGCAAGTAAATCACTGGTTTCTTCGGTATCAATGGCCAGATCACTGTTGCGTGTCACTCGGAACTGGAAACAACCTTTTATTTTCATGCCAAAGAATAGATCTTCAGCAAAGGCATGGATAATGGATGACAGGAACACAAATTTGTATTCGCCTTCGGCTACCATTTCAGGTGGAAGCTGAATAACACGTGGAAGCGCACGAGGCGCTTGTAATATGGCGTAACCACGGTCACGGCCAAAGGCATCTTTACCAACCAGTGACACAATAAAGTTCAAACTTTTATTGAGTAAACGAGGGAAGGGATGCGCCGAGTCCAGCCCCATTGGACTGAGGATAGGTAAAATTTCTTCCTGAAAATAGTCTTTCAGCCAGGCATTGTGCTCATCTGTCCATTGTGCACGTGGTAAAACCTGGATAGATTCCTGGTCTAACTCAGGTAATAGCACGTCATTCAAAACACGGTACTGTTCTTCGACCAGTTCATGCGCGCGCTGGTTAATTAATTTCAAACATTCCTGTGCAGTGATCTGATCGGATTCAATGTAAGGATCACCAATTTCGATCTGCTGAATCAGGCCGGCAACACGCACTTCAAAAAACTCATCCAGATTGGTACTGGAGATACATAAATAGTTGAGACGTTCCAGCAAAGGCACATTAGGATCAAGCGCTTGCTGCAAAACGCGCCAGTTGAATTCAAGTAAACTTAATTCACGGTTGATGTACAGAGCCGGGTTATTTAAATCTAAAGCGTTTTCTTCAGTCATATTGCCTTTCAGATCGTTTTACACAGATTTTTTTATAATAATGCAGTTTTATGACAATGCGATGAATTACCATCGGTATTTGTCGTACATTTCGGGGTTTGCCCAGAACCGGCTATTCAGCCAATCACGTTTAGGCTGATAGTTTTCTATCGCATAACTAAAAATGCGCAAGCCTTCCTCTGTACCCGCAATATGTTTAAAGCCCATTGCCAGATAGTCGGTGAATTGCCAGTCGTTTTTAGCCGCCAGTTCAGTATGGCTGATGAGAATAACATGAGGCGCATATTGATTCTTGATCATACCAAGCCAGGCTTGGGCTGCTGGTTTTTCGAGTGACTCTGTTAAGTGACTGATAACGGCCAGGTCTACTGGTTCAATATCATGCAGTTGCTGCTGTTTAAACGGTGTCGTCAGATGCTGCAATCTAGTATCATTATCGGTTTGCAGACAACTAGCTGCTGTCTCTCCGGCCGTTAAAATCGTTTTAGGATTGAACTGCCTGATGAGAGGGGTAAGCAAGCTGGATAGGGCGATAGAATCTGTCATGACTAAGCAGCATAAAACATCTACTGAATTCTGGAAACACAAACGACTCAGTCAGATGACACACGACGAATGGGAAAGCCTGTGTGATGGCTGCGGGCGTTGCTGTCTTCACAAACTGGAAGATGAAGATGATGGACGCATGTATTACACAAAAGCCGCATGCTCTTTATTAGATATCCATAGCTGTCGCTGCAAGGATTATGAGAATCGTCAAACCGTCATTCCGGACTGTATTCAATTAAGCATCGAAAATGCGCACTATTTTGACTGGTTGCCTGCAACCTGTGCTTATCGTTTACTAGCCGAAGGTGAAGATTTGCCTGAGTGGCATCCGCTGATTAGCGGTGATCCGGATAGTGTTCATCAAGCGGGTATTTCTGTGCGTGGTATTGCTCAACCGGAAGATGAAATAGAAGAGCTGACTGAAGCCATTATTTCGCTGAGCTATGAGGCCAATTAGTTAAATGACACCACAAGAGAGCCGAGAGTTTACTGCCCGATTAGAACAAGCCGCTATATTGCTGCTTGAGATGGAAATTTACCGTAAACCTGATGATTTGGCTCGTCGATTTGGCCTTCCTGTACCGGTTGTACGTTATTGGTGGCGGCAAACGGATCAAAAAACCCATCCGGTTGACCAGAGTCAACTGTCACCCCGCGAAGTGAAAGTGATACGCAAAGCCTCACAAACACTGGAAGGTTGGGAAAAAGTGAAACGCTACCGCCCTGAATGCGGCGCTCGTCTTACTGGGGGTAAGCGTTGTAAACGCTCAGTCGCTATCAGGCCACCCGAAGGCTGGGGCATCGGTGCATTGGCTGATCGTTGTCGTTTACATGGTGGCTTATCGAAACGACCAAGAAAAAAAGTGAAAGATGATGATGAGCTGTTGTAATCTAACCATTAATAAATAAGCCTAAGCCATTGCCTGATAATTGATGATAGATAATACGGACGTTCTTAAAGAAATTTACACGCTGTCTCAAGCTGGCAAGACAGGAACGGTCTTTATTACAACAACAGAAAACCGGGCCTGTCATATTCTGCTGGAAAATGGCCGGGTCGTCGCTTTATCACACGGCTCTCTGCGTGGCGAACAAGTATTAAAACACTGGTTTAATTTGGATATTGAGCGGTATTCTTTTAAACCTAATCTCAAAATGCCATTAGCCGGACGCAGCTTTCTTGATGATGACACCGACATATTTCAGTTTTTAAATGTGTCATTTGAAGAGCGCAGCAGCGAGGCTGCTAAACCCGTATCAGCAAGTAAAAAACGCATTTATCGTGGTGTTGAAATTGAGGAAGCTGAAACCTCAACTGTGTCGAATAAGCCACGTGAAAAAGTGAAAAAGCCATTACGAATCTACCGTGGCCAAATCTTAGAAGATTAACATCAGTAACAAGCCAACTTGAAAATCGGTATCATAAGCCGACTTTAACCTCTTCCAAATAATATGACGCTGACTATGAAATATACTCCAAGTGATTTTAATCCCGGTTTGTGTGATTTTCTTAATGCCTCACCAACACCGTATCATGCGGTGGCATCCATGCAGACATTACTGGAAGACAATGGTTTTACTCAGCTTCATGAGGCTGACAGCTGGGGTGAGTTAGACGCTGGTCAGTATTTTGTTATTCGTCAGGCATCTATCATTGCGTTTACCCTAAACGGACAGGAATTAGTCAGCAGTGGCATACGCATGGTCGGCGCACATACTGATAGCCCTTGCCTGAAAGTGAAACCCAAACCGGAAAAGGTAAAACAGACCTTATTGCAACTTGGTGTTGAAGTTTATGGTGGTGCTTTATTAAATCCGTGGTTTGATCGTGACTTATCTCTGGCTGGCAGAGTGAGTTATGAGAATGCGCAAGGGCAGATTGAACAGGTCATTATTGATTTTAAAGAGGCGATTGCGACGATCCCAAGCTTAGCGATTCACCTGGATCGTGAAGTGAATCAGAACCGTAATATTAATCCGCAATTGCATTTACCACCGATTCTGGCTCAAGTCGATGATGGCGATAGCCTGGATTTCCGCGCTTTATTGGAACAACAATGTCGGCAACAGTATCCAGATATCAATATTGGCCGGGTGCTGGACTATGAAATGTGTTTTTATGACACCCAAAAAGCCGCAGTGATTGGTTTATCTGCTGATTTTATTAGTAGTGCCAGATTGGATAATTTGCTGAGCTGTTATATCGGTTTGCAGGCCTTGCTGGCTGCCGATAAAACACGACCTGCCTTACTGGTGTGCAATGACCATGAAGAAGTGGGCAGTCAATCTGTTTCCGGTGCGCAAGGCACATTTTTACAGTCGGTACTGCAACGTCTTGCGATGAATACTGAGGCCTATCAACGCATGGTAGAACAATCGATGATGATATCGGCTGACAATGCCCATGCGATACACCCGAATTACGCCGACAGACATGATGCTGAACACGGTCCCTTATTAAACAAAGGACCGGTCATTAAGACCAATGCTAATCAGCGCTATGCCACCAGCAGTCAAACCAGCGCCATATTCAGGCAATTATGCCAGCAGCATAATGTGCCAGTGCAGGATTTTGTGGTCAGAACAGATATGGCCTGTGGCAGCACGATTGGCCCCATCACGTCTTCTCATATTGGCGTTAAAACAATCGATATTGGCTTGCCCACATTTGCCATGCATTCGATACGCGAACTAGCAGGTAGTCAGGATGCGGTGATGCTCTGTAAAGTGCTGACCGCCTACTTTAATCAAAAATAATCTAGGAGTTTTTATTCTATGGCTGAAACAGTAGACGAATTAACCGTTGAATATCATGAAGGCGAGACCATGACGGTTAAAGAGTTAGATAAAGTCATCTTAACCAAAGGTGCGTGGGCAACGGTAATGTTCCGTTATCAGGATTTAGATCGCAAAACAGGCGAATTTGGCCCAGATAAATACACCATTCGTCGATACCAGAAGCGTAATGGTGAGTACAGCCAACGCTCGAAATTTAATATTTCCAGCCGTGATCAAGCATCGCAGATTATCAACGCATTAACTAAATGGACCGATGAATAAGAGTTTAATTACCCATCTGGTGGCTGCCACCTTTGTTGCAACCGGTTTATTTGTTGATTCTCAAGCCTCAAAGGCCATTCTGGCCACAGGTTTGTTTGCTTTGGCTGGCAGTCTGACTAACTGGATTGCCATTCATATGCTGTTTGAGAAAGTCCCAGGACTATATGGTTCTGGCGTGATTGTTGAACGCTTTGAAGAGTTTAAAGCGGGCATCCATAAGCTGGTGATGCAGCAATTTTTCAGTAAAGACAATGTCGATCGGTTTCTGGCTGAATTAGTGGCAGATAATGCTCAACATCCGCTGGATTTCTCCGATGTGATTGAAAATACTGACTTAGCGCCCGTCTACGATAGCCTTGTCGCTACAATTATGGAGTCGTCTTTTGGCAGTATGTTATCGATGTTTGGTGGCAAGTCTGCTTTAGAGCCGCTGCGTGAGCCTTTTATTAAAAAGATGACACGCTCGCTGGATGATATCGCTCATAGTGATTCATTTCAGCAAAGCGTCCGGTCTAAGTTAAACAGCCACAACGTCTTTGATGATATTCATCTGCAAATTGAACATATTGTGGAATCACGACTGGAAGAACTGACACCACAAATGGTGAAAAACATAGTTCAGGACATGATTCTTACCCATTTAGGCTGGTTAGTTGTCTGGGGTGGGGTCTTTGGTGGTTTGATTGGTTTTATTACCAGCTTCTTACCACTATAGATGAGTGTTATTTGTCCGCTGTGCCAGCATCAGGCCAGTGTGTTTTATCAGTTCAAAAAACGTTTATATCATCAATGTCAGTTTTGTTATGGCATTTTCATGGATCCGGCTTTATGGCCGGATCGTGAAGCAGAACAACGGCGTTATCTGGAACATTTGAATGATGTGGAAGATAGCCGCTTTCAGCGATTTGTTGCCCCGATTACCGAGCTTGTTCAGCAATTGTTTCAACCTCACCAACTGGGGTTGGATTTCGGTGCCGGTCATGCCCCGGTCATTACTCATGTACTGCAGCAAGCGGGTTTTGCTATTGCCGCGTATGACCCTTTATTTTTTAATGATGATGCACTTTTAGAGCAGCGATATGACTATATTTGCAGTTGTGAAGTCATTGAACATTTTCATCATCCTGCACAAAGCTTTGCTCAGTTAAGAAATCTGTTGAAGCCTGGTGGTCGACTGTTTTGTATGACAGAAATCTACCATGAAGGTATCGATTTTCATCGCTGGAATTATAAAAACGATCCGACACATGTCTTCATGTATCATCGTAACACTGTCAGCTATATTGCTGATAAATATGGTTTTAAACAAGCAGGCATTGAAGGTCGTTTAATTCAATTCCAGGCTAATAGCTCGCTATAAATTGTTGGCGGATAGCCTGCTGATGTTTGGCGGGTAACACCAGGGTGACGATGACTTTATCAGTAAAATTCTGCTCAATGATTTCCCCGCGTAGCTGTTTGAGTTGATATTCCAGCAACTGAAGCTGTGCGTAATCAATCTCTAATGTCATTTGTGCCATTTCTACCCATTTAACAATATTTGCTTCGGCAATCGCTTGTTTTGCGGCTGCACCATAAGCTCGGGTAAGACCGCCGGTACCGAGTTTGATACCACCAAAATAACGGATCACACCAATCACGGTATTAATCAGCTCCTGTCCTTCTAACGGCGCCAGTATCGGACGGCCTGCGGTGCCGGACGGTTCCCCCGCATCATGGAACCGTTCGGTCAAAAAACCTTCTGGTTGGCGAATACGCCAGGCAAAAGCGAGATGATTTGCTTGAGGATGTTGTCGGGCTAGCTGACCTAATTTACGAAGAGCGTCATCTTCACTCTGGCAGGGCATGATAACGCCAATAAATCGTGATTTTTTTATTTCATATTCCACTTCAGTCGTGGTTTCTACAGTGTAAAATTCTGTGGCCATGAACACTCGGCTATAGGAAAAAATAAGCCAACAATTTACCATACTGTGCCTAACAACATTTTTGTCGCGGCTATAAGGCGACTTGCTGAGCTTAGTGTATGGCTCAGCGTCAGTCTGATTGGATAGGATGATTTGATTCTATCGTCGCATAACAGCTTACCGGCAAGGTGTTGAATAAAAAATTATGAAATTACGGAGCAAACCACATTGTCAGATAGTGCATTTATCGTAGGCCAGCGCTGGGTCAGTAACAGTGAAGCAGAGCTGGGTCTGGGTATTATTCAGGAAAGCAGCGGACGTCGTATTGAAGTATTTTTTCCTGCCGCAGCAGAAAGTCGTTTTTATGCTGCCGATAATGCGCCATTAAGTCGGGTTATCTATTCTGAAGGTGACAAGGTCAGCACCCGTGAAGACGTGAGTTTTGTGATTAGTGCCGTGCAGCCTTTTAATGGTTGTTATATCTATCAAGGTGATACAGAGGCGGGTGAGCCGATCAGTATCCACGAAATGGATCTGGATAGCCGCGTGCACTTTAATCAACCGCAGGACCGCTTTTTTGCCGGCCAGGTCGATAAAAACAGTCAGTTTGAATTACGTGCCAAAACACTCAATTATCAACACGAACTGGTGAAGTCACCTGTATATGGATTATTAGGTGGACGAGTTCAGCTTTTACCTCATCAACTCTATATCGCCCAGCAAGTGGCACAGCGTTTCGCGCCGAGGGTGTTATTAGCTGATGAAGTGGGCTTAGGTAAAACCATCGAAGCGGGTTTGATTCTGCATAAACAAGTGTTATCGGGTCAGGTCAGACGCGCGCTTATTGTGGTACCTGATGCCTTATTACATCAATGGCTGGTTGAAATGCTACGCCGCTTTAATCTGACATTCACATTGATTGATCATGAGCGTCATGAAGCACTGCAAGAGCTGGATGAAGGTAATCCTTTTGACAGTGCACAATTTGTTCTGTGTGGTTTGAACGATTTATTAGCCAATCCACAAATGCAAGTGGATATGCTGGCAGCCCAGTGGGATATGCTAATTGTTGATGAAGCCCATCATCTGGCGTGGTCACCTGAACAGTCAAGCGAAGGTTATCAACTGATAGAAACGCTGGCCGCACAAATTCCTGCTTTATTGTTATTAACTGCGACGCCGGAGCAATTAGGCATCGAAAGCCATTTTGCGCGTCTGCGTTTATTAGACTCAGACAAGTTCTTTGATTTTGATGACTTCGTGAAACAGGAAGCCGCTTATCAACCGGTCAGCGAATTAATTGAACAGCTTGATGCGGCTGAAACCTGGGCACAATTATCAGCAGCACAGCAGTCGCAGCTTAAGGACTACATTGATGAGCTGTTATTTGAGCAATTAAACTCAGAAGACCAGTTTACAGTCGCTAAAGTGGATGCGATTCAACAATTGCTCGATAGACACGGTACCGGTCGGGTTTTATATCGCAATACGCGTGATGTAGTGAAAGGTTTCCCCAATCGTATTCTTCATCAGTATGAATTGTCACTTCCGCAAGCGTTGGTCGGTGAAGATGTCAGCCATATTATTCTGCCAGAGCAGCATTTTACTGAGGCTGACTGGTTAAAAAATGATAGCCGTGTGAGCTGGCTGGTCGATTTCTTAAAAGCGCACCGTGATGACAAAATTTTGATTATCTGTGCTCAAGCCGACACAGCTCAGCAGCTTGAAAACTACCTGAATATTAGTCAAGGCATCCGTTCAGCGGTATTCCACGAAGGTTTAAGCCTGGTGAACCGTGACCGGGCGGCGGCCTATTTTGCTGATGACGAAGAAGGGGCGCAATGCCTTGTTTGTTCTGAAATTGGCAGTGAAGGGCGCAACTTCCAGTTCTCGCATCATCTGGTGTTATTTGATTTACCGGTAAATCCGGACTTGCTGGAACAGCGGATCGGCCGTTTAGACCGTATCGGTCAGCATCATGATGTGCATATTCATGTGCCTTATTATGCGGGTACAGCTCAGTCTGTGTTATTGCATTGGTATCACGACGGTATGAATGCGTTTGAACAGGTTTTGGCAGCAGGACAACGTATTGCCGGAGAAACCAAACAACAGTTGCAAGCCGCAATGGCAGAACCTGGAAACAACAAAGCATTAGACAGTTTAATAAAACAAACACAAAAAGTGACTGAGCAAACCCTGGCTGAATTACAGTCGGGTCGTCACCGTTTATTGGAACGCCACTCTTATAATCAATCTCATGCCGAATATGTGGTCGGCGAAGTCGAGTCGCTGTCACGTTCACTTGAATTAGCGGGCTTTATGGATGATGTGTTTGATGCCTTTGGTGTGGATCAGCAGCCGCATAGTACCGACAGCATTATTATCGAGCCTGGCACTCACATGCAGACCCAGTTTCCAGAGCTGCCAGATGAAGGCTTAACGGCTACTTATCAGCGTCATAAAGCCTTAGGGCGTGAAGATATGACATTCCTGACCTGGGAACATCCTATGGTGCTGGGCGCCATTGATATGGTGTTAAATAGTGAGCTTGGTAATAGCGCTTTCTGCACACTGGCAACAGATGAGGTGAAAGCTGGCAGCCTGTTACTTGAAGCGATATTTGTTATGCGAACCGTGTCTGAACGTGACTTACAGATTCAGCGTTTTATTTCTGAAAGCCATATCAGACTGGTGGTTGATGAGCGTGGCAGACAATATCAAACTCTGTTTGAAGAGCTGGATTTTAATAAAATGGCTGGGCGTATTCCGCGCGCCACCGCACAAGAACTGATTCGTCATGCCCGAAGTCCCGTGGAAAACTTGCTGGAGCAAGCCAAAAAAGCGGTTGTTGATATGGAAAAAACGCTTAAACAAGAAGCGCTGGAAAATATGAACAATGAATTGGAGCAAGAGTATCAACGGCTCAGCGCACTAGCGAAGGTCAATCCAAATATCCGACCACAAGAACTGGATTACCTGAAACAGCGTCAAGATAAGTTGAACAGTGGTATCCAATCGGCTTCATTATCACTGGATGCCATCAGGGTTGCTATAGTGACAGAACCGACTAACTAAAGAGACTGAGCCAGGATGGTCAAGCTGAAAAAATTTTTATTACCGGTATTAATTCTTGGCCTGACCATTCTGATTGTCGTGGTGCTTGTTGCGACTAAACCAAAAGCCACGCCAAAGGATGCACAGCAAAAAGCCTGGCTGGTGAATGCGATAGCAGCGCAGATGACCACGGTAAGTCCTCAAGTCACCGTATATGGACGCATTGAAACCCCTCGTGATGCCACGCTAAAAGCGGCTGTCGAAGCCGATGTCGAGCAAGTTCTGGTGTTAGAAGGTGAAACCGTAACTCAGGGAGAGTTGCTGCTGCAATTGGATAAAACAGATGTTGAACTAGTAAAACAGCAACGTCAGGCCGATGTTGATGAAATTACCGCTTCAATTGCCAATGAAAATGTCCGCTATCAACGTGATCTCGCATTATTAGAGAATCAAAAACAACTTGTTAACCTCGCCGATAAAGCGGTGCAACGCGCAAAAAAACTCGAACAAAATAAATTAACCTCACAAGCGGCTTTGGATGAATCTTCGGCCGCTTATCAGCAACAAGAGCTGGCGCTAAAGCAGTTACAAAATGATATTGCTGAGCACCCTTCACGAATCGCCCAGCTAGAAGCATCAAAAAAACGGGCAGAAGCCTTGTTGAAGCAAAGTGAAGTCAATCTAGAACGAACAGATATCAGAGCCCCGTTCCCGAGCCGGGTGGCGAAGCTAAATGTTGCCGTGGGTGATCGGGTCAGACCTGGTGATGGTCTGATTAATGTCTACGATCTCAATAATCTGGAAGTGCGGGCGCAGATTCCTGGACGTTATAGTCAACAAATCCGACAAATGATGCAGCGCCATCAGCTTATTCAGGCGACGGCCATGATTGATGATGAACTCGTTAAGCTTGAATTAAAACGGCTTTCAGGTGAAGTCAGGCTTGATAGTGGTGGTATCGACGGCTTGTTTCGCTTGGTGAATCACTCAAATAACTTACCGCTCGGTACCTTTGTTGAACTGCAATTACAGCTATCAGAACAACACAACGTGATCGAGCTGCCATTCAGTGCTTTATATGGTTTGGACCGTGTCTATCTGATTGAAGACGGCCACTTAAAAGCCGTCACCATAGAACGTGTTGGGGAAGTTGTTGGCAAAGATAATCAACATCGTTTATTAATCCGAAGTGACGAGATTGCTAGTGGTGATTTAATTGTCACTACTCAGCTTCCCAATGCCATCACCGGTTTAGCGGTTGAGACCAAGTTGTGAGTTCCGCCACCCATCGCGCAGATATCATTGGCATTTTTGCTCAACATAAGGTTGCGGCAAACCTGTTGATGCTGATGATGTTGATTGGTGGTTTTGTGTCATTGAGCAAACTCAATACCCAGTTTTTTCCAAACTTTGCCTTGGATGTCATCACCGTCAGTGTGGTCTGGCGCGGTGCCAGTGCAGAAGATGTGGAAGATTCGCTGACCAGTCGTATCGAGCAAGAGCTTCGCACCATCGATTATGTCGACAAAATGACCTCGACCTCATCTTATGGTTCGTCTTTAGTGACATTAGAGTTTGATGAAGGCACTGAGATGGGCCCGGCACTTGATCAGGTGAAAGATCATGTTGCCCGGCTCCGCAACCTACCTAAAGATGCTGAAACACCCGAAATCAGCATTGCCACACACTATGACAATGTTGCCCGATTATTGGTCACTACCGACGGTCATTTAGACGAACTCCGTGGCTTAGTTCATCAAATTGAACACGAACTGCTGGATGCCGGTATTTCACGAGTCACTATCACCGGATTACCAGATGAAGAGATGGCGATTAAAGTCAGCACCTCGACACTGGAGTCTTTGGGTTTAAGTTTTGGTGATGTCAGTCAACGCGTCGCTGACCAGAGTCAGGATTTACCGGCAGGCGAGATTGGCAATGGTGAAACGACCCGGCAAATTCGTAGTCTTGATCAACGCCGGAATGCTGATGCCTTCGGCAGTATCTCTTTAAAAAGTGATTATCAGGGACGTCGTCTATTGCTTGACGATGTGGCTGATGTGGAACGCCGCGCCATGCGTGATCAGGTGAAAGTCTTTTATCACGGACAACCCGCCGTTGAAATTGCATTGCAACGAACAGAAAATGCCGATGCCCTTGAATCAGCGAGGATTATGGAAAACTGGCTGGAACAGGCTAAACCCAGCTTACCCAAAGGTGTAGATATCCGCGTTTATGATGCCAGTTGGTCACTGATACAGGAACGCATCAATTTGCTGCTCAGTAATGGTCTCAGTGGCTTATTACTGGTGTTGGCTATCCTTTTCTTATTCCTACACGGCAGAGTGGCTTTTTGGGTAGCCGTGGGTATTCCCGTTTCTTTTATGGCTGCATTGACCGTGCTGTATATATTGGGCGGTAGCATTAATATGATCAGCCTGTTTGCCTTGATCATGGCGCTGGGGATTATTGTTGATGATGCCATTGTGGTGGGCGAAGATGCGTTATCACACTATCAGAGTGGAGAACGCTCATTATTAGCCGCTGAGGGCGGGGCAAGGCGAATGCTGGCGCCAGTGATTTCTTCTTCTTTAACCACCATTGCAGCCTTTTTACCGCTGATGCTTATCAGTGGTGTGATTGGCAATATCTTATTCGATATCCCCTTTGTGGTGATTTGTGTAATTATCGCTTCTCTTGTAGAAAGTTTTCTTATACTTCCCGGTCACTTACGTCATACTTTTCATACAATGCATCACCTTGATCCAGGTCGGTTAAGACGCTGGTTGGATGAAAAGTTTGAGCATTTTCGTGAGCAGTTTTTCAGACCCTTAGTGACCATGGCTGTGAAAAACAGTGCGGTGACCATCAGTCTCACACTGGCTTTATTGATCATTTCAATCAGCTTGCTGGCCAGTGGCCGAATCCTGTTTAACTTCTTCCCATCACCGGAAGGCACCACAATTACCGCTAATGCGCGATTTGTCGCTGGCACACCGAAGCAGGATGTTGAGCAGTTTTTGCAACATATCAATCTGGCACTGGATGAAGCTGAAGCGGATTATGAGCAACGCATTGTCAAAATGGCAGTTACACGGCTTGGCAGTGCTTCATCCGCAAATTCAAATATTAGTAGCGGTCAAGCGGATGAGCGTTTCGGTTCTGTTCAGCTGGAAATGATATCGCCAGACCAACGCGATATCAGAAACAAAGATTTTATTAACAACTGGCGTGAACATATCAGCTTACCGCCAGGGATTGAGACATTTACCATCAGTGAAGCACGGGGTGGGCCGCCTGGCAGTGATATTGATATTCGTCTCAGCGGCGCTTCAGCGCAGCAATTAAAAAAAGCCGCACATGAGGTGGCTGAACAATTAAAAAATTACACCGGTGTTAGTGCCATTGAAGATGATATGCCTTATGGTCAGGAACAGCTGATTTATCGGATCAAAGGCCAGGGTGAAGTACTGGGGTTAACCGTTGAAAACGTAGGGCGTCAGTTACGGGCCGCGTTTGATGGGCAATTAGTTCAGATTTTTCAGGATGGCGATGATGAGGTTGAAGTACGTGTCATGTTACCTGACGCCGAGCGCAACACCTTGGCAACATTAGAGAACTTTATGTTGCGTCTGCCCAATGGAGGCAGTGCGCCCTTATCGAGCGTGGTCGAGTTTGAGTCGCGTCGAGGGTTTGATGTGCTCAGACATACCGACAGTCAGTTAGCGATACATATCACCGCGACAGTAGACTCTGTAGTGAATAACAATAATGTCATTTTAGATGATATGAAAAAGGCTTTTTTACCTGAAATATCATCTAAATACGGCGTGAAAGTTGGTTATGAAGGCCGAGCAGAAGAGCAGGCTGATACCATGTCAGATATGGCACAAGGCACATTGCTGGCCTTTATTATGATTTATTTGGTGCTGGCCTGGGTATTTTCATCCTATGGCTGGCCACTGGTGGTAATGGCAGCGATTCCATTTGGCTTGATTGGTGCCTTAATTGGACATTGGTTACTCGGTATTGATCTGACCATTTTGTCTTTGTTTGGTATTTTTGGTTTATCAGGCATTGTTGTGAATGATTCCATCATTCTGGTGACGTTTTTCAAACAACTCACCGAGTCCGGAATGCCGACACAGCAAGCCATTATTGAAGCCTCAACACAACGTCTTCGCGCGGTGTTGTTGACCTCACTCACGACTATCGCCGGACTCACGCCTTTATTATTTGAAACATCATTACAGGCACAGTTTTTAATCCCCATGGCGGTTTCCATGTCATTTGGACTGATGTTTTCAACAGTTTTAGTCTTATTGGTGATACCCGCCATGCTGGCCGTTTACGAACGAGTTGCTAATAAATTTCTGCCGAAACGAACAGACTCAGTGACAATTTGATACTGTGTTAAGTCTGATTTAACAATCACTGTGCATGCTGTTGTAATTTGGATAGATCAGCATTTATTTAAGGATTTTTCATGCGACGTTATACCTCATATGTTATAGCTGCCTTGATAGGCACATTGAGTCCTGTGGTGAGTTTTGCAGAAGATAGCGAGACGGTCAGTAGCAGCGTGCCTTATGCAGCTAACCTGGATTTAGCTTCACTAACGGATAAGGTATATCAGCGATTACCGGGATTATTAGCTGAAGATAAATACCGCCAATTGCTGCAGGCGAATGATACATACAGTCAGGCCTTGTTTGCCGAGCCGGTGACCGGGAATCTGAGCCTGTTCAGTGATGAAGTGGGGACCGGACACGGTTTTCAAGAATGGGAAGGCGGTGTTGATTTACCGTTATGGTTGCCAGGTCAAAAACAACAGCAACAGGCCTTGTCAGACAAAATAGCAGCCGAACTGCCTGCTTATCAGCAAGCATTGAAACTGGAAGCTTCTGGTGAAGTGAGACAACAAATCTGGCAGGTGAAACTGGCCGAAGCCCAACTTGAACAAGCCAAACTGACCTGGGAAAACGCGAAAAAATTACAAAATGATGTTGAATCGCGAGTAAAAGCCGGGGATTTAGCCTCAACTGAACGTTTACTGGCGAGCAGTAACACGCTTGAAGCGCACAGCAAAATGGTGAATGCAGAGTCGCAGCTTCAACAGCGGCTGAAAATATATCAACTGATTACCGGTGAGAACGCCTTGCCGCAGCAGGTGGAAGAAGCCGTTAGCAACACCACTCAGGACTTACAACAACATCCGCAGTTGCAGTTACAGGATCAGTTGATAGCCAGACTACAGGCACAAATGGGGCTGGCACAATATGACGGCGCAGTAAATCCCAGCCTGTCTGTAGGCGTAAGACGAGAACGGGGAGATAGGGCGGAAGACTATACCAACAGTATGGGCATCGGATTCAGCATGGCGCTGGATGATAAGGCATACAGACAACCTGCCATCGCTCAGGCCTCAGCCGAATTAGCTGATGCTCAGGTTGCACGTCAATCATTATGGCGTCAGCTAAAAACACGACAAGTTGCCCTTCAGGAAGAATTAAACAGTAGTCGACAGCAGCTGGACTTGATCACGGAACAAAATAAAACCACCCAGCAGTATTACCAATTACAAAAACGTGCCTTTGATTTAGGTGAAATTAATTTGATTGATTTATTGCGCAGTCAGGCGCTGGCGAATGATAATGAGAGCAGAAAGCGTCTGTTGGAAGTTCAAATAAAGCAACAGATTTCTGAATTAAATCAATCATATGGGATGATTTTGTCTAATAGTTAATAAAGCCCTCTAAGCTTAATTTTTCGTTAAGCATTCTTTTTTAATCTAGCTTCCATACCACCTCCCAAGGGGAATTTTATGGAAGCTAGATCGTTTGCACAGTCTGTCACTAAAAGTCGCTCTCAACGCGTCGTTGAGCGACAAATTATTCAGCCTGTTTTTCCACTCACGCTGGCAAAAGCGAATGAGCCAGGACGAATGGACGCTGAACAATTTATTTATCAGCGCTTTGAAAAACAACACGGTGCAGAGATCAGCCATTTTCTGCCATTTATCTTGTCTGCCAGGACAGGCGGTTTAGTTTCAGCAGCACTTGGTTTTCAGCCAGCCAGTTATTCATCACACCTTTTTCTTGAGTATTATCTTGAGAATGATATTCAAACGACGCTCAGTATTCTTACCCAAACAGTCGTTCAACGTGATGCGATTGTGGAAATAGGCAATCTGGCCTCCGGCCGACAACGTGCGACTCAAACACTATTTTTACTTCTTGCTGAGTTGTTCTATCAAGCCGGTTATGAATGGGTTGTGTTTACGGCTAATTCAGCCGTTTCACAGTGGTTGGCGAAATTAGATATTGAGACTATTGCCATTCGTGTTGCAGACCCGACCAGGTTGCCAGATAAAGGGGAAAGCTGGGGTAGTTATTACGATGATAAGCCAGTGGTAGTGGCCGGAAATATCCGACAAACCATGGCAAAACTGACTGACAATCCGCTTATGCTGTATTTGCGTCAAAGCTATCAGCATCAATTAGATGAATTTGTCGCGAGTTTCCGTCATGGCTGAGTTAGTCGAACGTTTACGTCGGATTGCGGCACAACAGCCAAACGCACTGGCCTTGCAGGACCCATATCGTCAGCTGACCTGGCGTCAGATGATAGACGAAGTGGATAGACTAACTGAACTGCTTTTACCTTATGCACAGAATGTCGTTGCCTTATATGCCGACAACAGTGTCGACTGGGCGTGTATTGATCTGGCCTGTTATCAAGCCGGAGTCATCAGTTTGCCTATTCCTGCCTTTTTTTCGGCAGAACAACAACATCATGCCATCAGTGAAAGTGGCGCATTAGCTTTAATCGAATCGAAAGGCACCACATTATTTCAATCGCTCAAGCTGTTTGACCAGCTGCATCGGTCATTAACGGACAATCTTATTTTGTTTCCATTAGACAAGAATGGTCAGACTCAAATTCCAGAGAAAACCCAAAAAATTACCTTTACATCGGGATCTACTGGTCAGCCTAAAGGGGTGTGTTTGAGCACAGATAATCAATTATCTGTGGCTGATGCCATTATTCAACGTACAGAATTACAAGCTATCAAACACCTTTGTGTATTACCGCTGACCACCTTACTGGAAAATCTAGCCGGCATTTACGCACCATTACTTAGCAGAGGATCGGTCACCTTATTACCAGCAGCCGAGCTCGGCTTTAATGGTGGACGAGGTTTTGATGTTCAGCAATTTCTACAAACGCTGAGCAAACAACAGCCAGAAAGCGTGGTGTTATTACCCGAATTATTATTAACCCTGGTGTCAGCCGCTGAAACAGGCTGGCCAGTACCTGGCAGTTTGAAGTTTATTGCGGTGGGAGGCAGTCGCGTATCAGCAGACTTATTACGTAAAGCTGATGATTTAGGCTTACCGGTTTACGAAGGTTATGGCTTGTCAGAATGCAGCTCGGTTGTCAGCCTGAATAGTCCAAAACAACGTCAAATAGGCAGTGTCGGTCAGACGCTTGATCATGTAAAAGTCAGCATTGAGTCCGGCGAAATCATCGTTCGCGGTAACTGCTTTTTAGGTTATATCAATCATCCTGATAGCTGGTATCCAGAGCAGATAGCTACTGGTGATTTAGGGTTTATTGATGAAAACTGCTATTTGCACATTAATGGTCGCCGTAAAAACCTGTTAATCAGCAGCTTTGGCAGAAATATCAATCCGGAGTGGGTGGAAAGCGAGTTATTGGCTAATCCTATTCTGGCCTATTGCACGGTGATTGGAGATGCAAAATCACATTGCAGTGTCTTGGTTCAGCCTCGTTTTGACAATATCACTGACGCCATGATTGACCAATGGATCACCCTGGTCAACAAACGCCTGCCAGATTACGCACAACTGGCAGACTGGCAGCGCTTTGAATGGCCACTCAGTGTGGAAAACGGCACGTTGACGGCAAATGGTCGTCCTGTCAGACAACAAATATTAGAGAGCTACCATCATCAAATAAATGCTTTATACAAGGAGCAGGCATAAATGCTTTTTTTCGACAGATTACAAACAGAAACAGCAGCAGCACGTGAACAATTATTCAGTGCACCGATCATTGCTAAAGCGATGACAGGCGATATCACTACCGAGCTTTATATTAACTTTCTGACGCAGGCCTATCATCACGTTAAACATACCGTACCATTGCTGATGAGTGTCGGTGGCGCTTTGCCGGAACAGAAGGAATGGCTACGTAATGCCGTGGCAGAATATATCGAAGAAGAATTAGGCCATCAGGAGTGGATACTGAACGATATCGCAGCCTGTGGTGCTGATAAAGAAGCGGTAAGACACAGTCAGCCAAATCTGCAGACAGAAATGATGATCGCCTATGCTTATGACATGGTACATCGCATCAATCCCTTAGGTTTTTTTGGCATGGTACATGTGCTGGAAGGTACCAGTATCACCACTGCAGACAAAGCCGCAGAAAGTATTCAAAATGCACTAGGTTTACCGACTAAAGCCTTTAGTTATCTGCGATCACATGGAGCGCTGGATCAGGATCATGTCAAATTCTTCGAAGGTCTGATGAATCAAATCACCGATCCCGCCGAACAAGATCTCATTATTCATAGTGCCAAACGCTTTTATTATCTCTACGGCAACATCTTCCGTAGCCTGACTGAAGAGAAGATGCCATGCAAAGTCTGAGAGATGTCACCATTCTGATTACCGGTGCCGCCGGTGGTATCGGGCAAAAGTTAGCTAAGGCATTACACGATCAGGGCGCTAAGTTGATATTGACGGATGTCAATGCAGACAAGTTAACTGAACTGAACGTCAGCTTAGGCGAAAAGCATTACGACTTTGTAGCTGACGTTAGCAAGACAACGCAGCGCCAGTCACTGCTGGATTATTGTGAAAACCTGCCTTATCCGCTGCAAATGATCATTAATTTGGCGGGTATCAACCGTTTTGCTGCCATCACCGATCATTCAGATAATGATATTGAACGGATGTTAACGATTAATCTGAGTTCACAGATTGCATTGACTCGCGATTTTATTCCTTTACTGGAAAAAAATGCGCCATCAACCATCGTCAATGTTGGCTCTATTCTGGGAAGTATCGGCATGCCCGGTTATAGCGTTTATTGTGCTACCAAGTTTGGCTTACGGGGTTTTAGTGAAGCCCTGCATCGTGAACTGGCTGGCAGTGGGGTGGATGTGCGTTACTTTGCACCTCGCGCCACCAAAACGCCTCTCAACAATGACAATGTCAATGATATGAATAAAGCATTAGGCAGTGCGATGGACAGCCCTGAGCAAGTAGCGAATGCCATTGTCGACTTTTTGCTGACGGATAAACGAAGACATTATTTTGGCTGGCCTGAAAAACTGTTTGTCAGAATCAACAGTATTCTGCCAGGCATAGTTGATAAATCAATTATTAAACAACTACCTATCATAAAACGTTATTTTTAATGGAGAAAATGATGAAAGCGTATATATTCTCGATGATTCTGGGGCTGGTGAGTCTACCTGTCAGTGCCGATGTGATGCAAAGCGTTACTGATTTGCAGCATGACTGGGCTAAAGTGAATTACACTCTAACAGGTGATGCACAGGAAAAAGCCTTTGAAAGCCTGATTGAAAAAGCGAATAGTGTGGTGAAGCAATATCCAGAGGCGGCGGAATCACATATCTGGCGTGGCATTATTGAATCAAGTTATGCTGGTGCCAAGGGCGGGCTTGGCGCTTTATCTCTGGCGAAAGCCGCAAAAGCCGATTTGGAAGAAGCGATGAAAATAAATGATACCGCGCTGGACGGTTCGGCTTATACCAGCTTAGGTACCTTATATGCCAAAGTACCCGGCTGGCCTATTGGGTTTGGTGATGATGACAAAGCCGAAATGATGTTGAAAAAAGCCTTGACCATCAATCCAACTGGCATAGATAGTAATTACTTCTATGCACAGTATTTAATAGATAATAACCAGTATAAAGAAGCAGAAACTTATCTGTTAAAAGCACAACAAGCACCTGCCAGACCAAGTAGACCCCTTGCAGATAAAGGAAGACAGCAAGAAATCGAAAAAGCCTTACAGCAGGTCAGATACAAACTAGGGAATGAACAACATGCAGGTATTACTCATTGAAGATGATGTTTCACTCGCAAAAGGCTTACAAACCAGCCTGAAAAGGGAAGGTTTTATCGTTAATCATTTGAGTGAAGGCAAGCAGGCCATTAACAGCATTGCTTCTTCTGAGCCGGATATTGTGGTGTTGGATCTGGGCCTGCCAGATATGGACGGTAATGAAGTCCTGAAACAAATTCGACGGCGTAATGCCGAGTTGCCTGTGCTGATTCTTACAGCTCGTAACTCTATTCAGGATAAAGTCGCCGGGCTTGATAGTGGCGCGGATGATTATCTGGCAAAACCGTTTGAAATGGATGAGTTACTCGCGCGCCTGCGCGTGTTGGAACGCCGGCTCAGTAGCCTGAAACATGCTGATCTGACCGTAGGCAACGTGTCCATCGATACGCGCGCTCAACAGGTGAAAGTTAATGGTGAGAATGTCGATTTTTTCCGTCGTGAATACATGCTATTAAAAATGTTGATGGAGAATGTTGGCCGCGTGCAGACTCGCGATAGTCTGGAAAGTAAGCTTTACAGCTGGGGAGAAGAAATTGCCAGTAATGCGATTGAAGTCCACATTCATCATTTAAGAAAGAAACTACCGGAGAACTTCATCACAACGGTGCGTGGTGTGGGTTACACAATTAAAGCGCAATGAAGTCTATTCGCCTTTATTTATTACTGGCGTTATTAGCCACAATAACGCTGGTGAACTTTGTGTCGTTATTGCATGGTTATCAGTCGAGTATGCAAAAGGCACAAAATTTATTTGATTCTCGTTTAGAAAGTACCGCGATATTGATCGCCTCAGCTAACTCTCGTCAGGTGGGCCAGGAAACGGTAACCAATCAGCAAACACCTTACACCTTTTTTCAGATTATTGATGATAACGGTCAGTTATTAACGCGTTCTGAGAATGCCCCAGATAAGGTGATGGGAGAACTGGATGAGGGCTTTCATATCATTAACTTTGGCAGCTATCGCTGGCGAAATTATGTTTACCGCGACACGGTTTTGCAGCGATGGGTCGTAGTGGCCGAGCGTATCGATATTCGCTATATGCTTGCCGAAGATGTGGTGATGGAATCGTTACTGCCGATTGTGATGGCGATACCTGTAGCCGCGTTAATTATCTGGTTTGCCGTCGGGATTGGTCTCAAACCACTTAACGCGTTTGCCAGCCAGTTGAGCGAGAGAAAAGCGGATGATCTCCGTCCGATTGAGCTTGACCGTGTGCCGAAAGAACTCACAACAGTAGTCAATAATACGAATAGTCTGTTATTACGTTTGGCTGAAGCCTTTGATCGTGAGCAACGTTTCTCAGCTGATGCGGCGCATGAGTTACGTACCCCTGTCAGCGTGCTCAAAGTACATTTACATAATTTACGTGCAAGACTGGGTAATGACGATGAAGACATTATCTTATTACGCGATGGTGTCGAACGTATGGGGCACCTTATCGAACAGATTCTGGCGCTGTACCGTACCTCGCCTGATCAGGCGGCAGTCAAGTTTGAAAGTGTAGATTTATTTAAATTAGTTCAATCACTTATCGCACGAAGTTATCATGCTTTTGAGTCTAAACAGCAAGAAATAGAAATGGATGGTGAGTCACACATCATCGAAGGTAATGTGTTTGCACTGGAAACCCTGATAAGCAATTTATTAAATAATGCGAATAAATACACACCGGAGAAAGGTCGTATTCATGTTGTGGTAAGGCGTCATGAAGAAGGGGTGTTACTGAGAGTCGAAGATTCTGGCCCAGGCATACCTGAAGAACAATATCAGCGTGTGTTTGAACGTTTTTATCGCCTGCATGGTGATCAGCATAATAGTGGTGTCATTGGCTGTGGATTAGGACTGACTATTGTTAAGCATATCGCTGATTTGCATCGTGCCCACATTCAATTGGGGACATCCGCTTGGGGCCATGGATTAAAGGTCGATGTCATATTTCCTCTGAGAGCAGTCAATTATGCGTAGAGTTGGGTTATTTTTATTCTTATCGTTTTTGGTGATGCCGGTGTTCGCTGGCCCTCCGGTGATTGAAATCGAAATTCGTGATCATCTTTTCTTTCCCGATGAAGTTAAAATCCCTGCCAATACCAAAGTCAAACTGTTGGTGAAAAATATGGATCCGACAGCGGAAGAATTTGAAAGTTATGAACTAAACCGCGAAAAGGTAATTGCCGGAAACAGTCAGGCATTTATCTTTATTGGTCCACTGCCAGCCGGGGTGTATCCGTTTTTTGGTGAGTTTTTCCCTAAAACGGCACAAGGCAAAGTCATAGCGGAGTAGAAATAGTGTTACTGAATGCGGTAGTGATTGTTTTACGTGAGGTGCTGGAAGCCTCGTTGATTATCAGCGTGTTTTTGGCGCTTAGCCAGATTTTGAACCGAAGCTTAAAGTGGATGTTGCTCGCATTAGTTTTAGGGCTAATCAGTGGTTTTATCTACGCTGGCACCATCAGTAATGTCTCAATGGCCTTTGGTGGGATTGGACAGGAAATCGTCAATGCAACGATTAATATCCTTATATTCATGGCTTTAGTTATTTTTGTCACTGCTGTACCGCATCAGAATGTGCAGCGTTGTCGTCGCCTAACCGTGATAGCTATTATGAGCACCGTTATCTTAGCGATTATGCGCGAAGGTTCAGAAGTCTTGTTATTTATCACTGGCTTTATTGGCGTGCCAGATTTATTGGGGCCCGTATTAATGGGAGGAGCTGTGGGGGCTGGACTCGGTGTAAGTGTCGGTGTGTTTATTTATTATTTCATCGTAAACCTTATCCCCCGGCACGGTGTATGGGTTGGCTATTTATTATTGTTACTGGTGGCGGGAAGTTTAATGTCGCAGGCGGTTGAGTTTCTGATTCAGGCGGATCTGTTAACCTCATCAGAACCTATCTGGAATAGCTCTAATATCATTGATGAACACTCTGTTGCCGGGCAACTTCTGTTTGCTTTATTAGGTTATGAAGCTACGCCCCAAACAAGTCAGGTCATCGCCTATATTTGTAGCATGGCCGCTTTGCTTTGTGTGGCGATGTTCAGCTTTATAAAACGAGACCGAAATTAATGAAATACCGTGTAATGACCGTTACTGGCGCTTTATTAATTGCGCCTATCCTGGCCCAAGCGGATGGATCAGCAGTGGATAAAGTCTACCATCCGTATGTGCAGCCGCTGGAAAAGGAAGTAGAGTGGCGGATGATTACTGCTGAAGGCGATAGTCTGCAAAAACTGAGTTATGGCCAGTCTTTATCTGATCGCCTTTATGTTGAAGGTTATCTTACCGCCAGTGAAGAAAATGATAATTTTCGTTTGTATAGTTATGAACTCGAAGCCAAGTGGCAACTGACTGAGCAGGGAGAGTATGCCATTGACTGGGGACTGGTCACCGAACTGGAAAAATCCAATATCCGTGATCAGTGGGAAGCAGCAACAGCATTACTTATGGAAAAGGAGTGGGGTGATTGGGTCGGAGCAGCCAATCTTTGGCTTGAATACGAATGGGGTAATGATATTGAGGAAGAGCTCGAAACAGCCCTAAGCATGCAGGCGCGTTATCGACTGTCACCTATGTTTGAGCCTGCCATTGAATATTATGCCGGTGATGAAACCCGCGCCATTGGCCCGGTTGCATTGGGAGATGTGCGCTTTTCTGCTGGTAAAAAACTCCATTGGGAAACCGGAATATTATTTGGTGTTGGTAAACAATCTCCTGACGCCACCTTACGTTTTCTGACCGAGTTTGAGTTTTAGTCTGTGTAAAGTTTTGTTAACGCTTTAAGATTCTGTTAATAAGCCATCACTAATATGGTGCTATCTTTATGACGGTAGAACCAAGTGATGCAAACAGGGATGATAATAAAAAAGCCAGTCACGATAGCCAGTGAGCTTGCAAAGCCAATTTATTCGCCTCAACAGCGACATCTGAAAAAGACAGAGCAAACCTCGTATCTGTCGACATCACCTGCATTTTTTCCTAAAACTGGCAAGCTGATTTGCCGTTTGATACCCGTCTTACAAGTACTGGCTCTCGATATATTTTCTTTGGTCTTTATGCTTTTTTCTCCAGTCTTTTGTTCAGGAAAACATGATGTTGACTAATCTTTTACGCCCCTTATTGATCACTATTACACTCGGCATATCCATCCCTGCTTATTCGCAAAGTTTGCAATTGGATAAAACCCAAATGGATAACCTCGGGGTGAGCTATCAAGCGGCGGTGTCTGTTTCCGAAACAAAAAGTCATCATTATCCTGCCAAAGTGTCTGTTCCTAATGCGAATCGGCATATTGTTCATACCAGTCAGGAAGGCGTAGTCACGCAAATGTTAGTGGCTGAAGGCGATATTGTTAAGGCAGGTCAAGTGTTGGCCACCGTTAATAGTCCGGCCTTGTTATCGTTGCAGACCCAGTATTTACAGGCTGAGGGGTTGCTCAATCAATTACTCACTGAAATGCAACGAGATAAGCAATTATTTAATGAAGGTATTATTGCCGAGCGCCGTTATCTTGATGCTAAAACCCGTTATCAACAGCAAAAAACCTTGGTTGATAGCCAAATAAAAACCTTGCAGTTAGCAGGAATACCCTTAGATGCCATTAAAACATTAAAGCAACAACAAACCATGGACAGCCATTTACACGTCCGTGCGGTCAGTGAGGGTGTGGTCATGGCACAAAATGCCGTGATTGGCCAACGCGTGATGGCATCTGACGTGTTGTATGAGGTGGCTGATTTATCAACATTATGGCTTGAAATACATGTGCCACTGCTGGTCGCCAGTAACATTAATATTGGCTCAAAAGTGATGGTCTGTGACAGGGATATCTCAGCTGCTGTGATGACAGTAGGTAGGCAAGTTCATGATATTGATCAGGGGGTTTTAGTACGAGCCGAAACCTCTGAAAATACTAATTTGCTGACGCCTGGTGAATTTGTACAGGTTTGTTTTGTGCAAAATACGCAGTCGGTGCTTTATGAGATTCCCTACAAAGCCATATTACGTGTCGAAGGCATAACCCATATCTTTTATTTTGATGGTCAATCTATCAGCCTGCAACCAGTACATATCGTTTCTCAATCAGACAATAGTGTCACGGTATCAGATGCTTTTTTAAGCAGCGGATATGTGATTGATGAAGGCGTGTCGTCACTGAAGTCTGCCTGGCAAGCAGCAGGAGAATAGACATGGGTGGTCTGATCCGTTTTTCATTGACGCAGCGTCTGATGATGCTGATTCTGGTCGTTGTGTTAATTGGTTTTGGCTGGAAAGCGTTTAACGATACACCTATCGATGCTTTTCCTGATGTCTCGACAACACAGGTAAAAATTATCCTCAAAGCCCCGGGTATGACACCGGAAGAGGTGGAAAGTCGTATTACCGCTTTAGTCGAAGTTGAGATGTTGGGGATCCCCAAACAACGCATGTTACGTTCAGTCGTGAAGTACGGCCTGACAGATATTACCGTTGATTTTGAAGAGGGCACGGATATCTATTGGGCACGTCAGCAAGTGGCTGAACGTTTATCAGCTATCAAAGATACCTTGCCAACCGATATTCAGGGAGGATTGGCACCATTAACAACACCGCTGGGCGAAATGTTTATGTTTACGGTGAACAGTCCTACGCTTGATTTAATGCAGCGACGTGAATTACTGGACTGGGTGATTAGACCTGCCTTACGTAGTGTTGAAGGGGTGGCTGACGTCAATTCATTAGGCGGTTATGTCAAAACCTTTGAAATTATCCCGGATTTAGCCAAACTGGCCGCATTAAATATCAGCCTTGCTGATATCCAACGGGCCTTGGAAAACAATAACCGTAATGATGGTGCTGGACGTATCGATGAAGGCGAAGAGGTATTACTGGTACGGGCACAGGGCAGTTTGCAAAACCTCGATGATATAAAACGTTTAGTCGTTAAGTCGGATGCAAATGAGCCTGTTTTACTCTCACAGGTCGCGGAATGCAGAATTGGTTCACTGACGCGTTATGGTGCAGTGAGTGCCAATGGACAGGGTGAAGCAGTTCAAGGATTGGTATTAGGTTTACGCGGTGCGAATGCCAAGAAAGTCGTCGCCGGTATCGAAAAGCGTCTCACCGAGTTACAACCCTCATTACCGGATGATGTGACGATCGATGTCTTTTACAACCGCGGTGAACTGGTAGCCGATGCCATTCATGGTGTGAATAAAGCATTGATTGAAGCGGTGGTGCTTGTGCTGGTCTTTCTGCTGCTATTTCTGGGTGATATCCGTGCGGCTATCGTGGTGGCACTGGTATTACCGCTTTCTGCAATGATTACCTTTATTATGATGCGTCAGTTTGGTTTATCAGCCAACTTGATGAGTTTAGGTGGTTTAACGATTGCCATTGGCATGCTGGTTGATGCCGCCGTGGTAGTGGTTGAAAACATTGTGTCACAGTTAGCGGATAAATCACGGGCAGCGGTGCTGCCAAGACTGCATTTGATTTATCGCGCAGTAAAAAATGTCTCGGTGCCAGTTACCTCAGGCATCATTATTATCGTCATTGTGTTTCTGCCATTACTGACCCTACAGGGCCTGGAAGGCAAACTGTTTATTCCCGTGGCCTTGACTATTGTATTTGCATTGGCTGGTTCCTTAGTTTTATCACTGACCGTGATTCCGGTGCTGGCCTCTTTTTTATTGAAACACGTGTCTCATGATGAGCCGTTTTTACCCAGAGTATTAAAAAAGCTCTATGCGCCGGTATTAGCCTGGTCACTGGATCATACAAAAAGTGTGGTGATGATTGCGTTGTTATTACTCGCGTTTGCCGCTGTTTTATACACCCAAGTGGGTAAAGCCTTTATGCCCGTCATGGATGAGGGTGATTTAATTGTGCAATTAGAAAAACTGCCGTCAATTACCCTGGAACAATCCGTTGCTTTAGACAAGCGCGTGCAACAGGCATTATTAAAAAATGTGCCTGAAATCACCGGCGCAGTCGCCAGAACCGGTGCAGATGAACTCGGACTGGATCCGATGGGCCTAAATGAAACGGATATGTTTTTAATCCTCAAGCCTCGTGAGCAATGGCAGGTAGGAACAAAAGAAGATTTAAAGCTAAAAATAAGGCAGGTTCTGGAGCAGTTTCCGGGGTTGAATTATGGCTTTACGCAGCCTATTGAAATGCGCGTATCTGAGATGCTTACCGGTGTCAGAGGCGATCTGGCTATCAAAATATTTGGTGAAGATGGTGACACACTCAATGAGTTAGCTAAACGTGTTGTGCAAGTTGTGTCCAGTATTCGCGGTGCGGAAGATGTCATCACCAGTCAGAATGATGGTGCTCAATATTATCAAATTGATCTGAATGCGTTAACGCTTGGCCGTCTCGGCTTAAGTGTTGAAGACGTTCTGCCGCAATTACGAATGTTAATTCAGGGAAGTCAGGTTGGTACGATATATCAGGGTGCCAGACGCTATCCACTGGTGATTCAAGGCGAACGCAGTTTACAGAAAGTGGTGAGCTTATTTGCCCATGCGAGATTGAACGTAGCAGGTAACAGACAGGTACAGATCTCGGACCTGGCCACTTTAAAACGGGTCGAAGGACCGGTATCTATTCGCAGAGAGCAAGGACAGCGAATGTCGGTGGTGGTGGCAAATGTGGCCGATCGTGATTTAGTCAGTTTTGTAGAAGAAGCTCAGGCCGCTGTGGCAAAAGATATCGATTTACCGAGCGGCTATCAGTTTTCCTGGGGTGGTCAGTTTGAAAACCAGCAGCGAGCCGCAAAACGCTTAATGGTGGTCATTCCTGTGGCTTTATCTTTAATTTTCTTATTATTGTTTTCCACTTTCCGATCTTTACGCCAAGCTACATTGGTGATGAGTAATGTGCCATTTGCCATGGTGGGCGGAATCGCTGCACTTTGGCTGACAGGTGAATATCTATCTGTGCCAGCTTCTGTGGGGTTTATCGCTTTACTCGGCATTGCTGTATTAAATGGCGTGGTAATGGTGAGTTACTTTAATGAGCTGTTAGAAACAGGTATGGCAGTAGATGACGTGGTCAGAGAGGGTGCGATGCGCCGCTTAAGACCCGTGATGATGACAGCGACGATTGCGGCCTTTGGTCTTGTGCCTTTACTGTTCGCAAGCGGGCCGGGCTCAGAAATTCAGCGACCGCTAGCTATTGTGGTGATAGGCGGTTTAGTTAGCGCCACCTTATTAACCCTGGTGTTACTGCCACTCTTGTTCAGACGATTTGGAGTCGCAAAATGAAATGTCTATTAGCTCTTATCGTAAAACCCTCGTTAGAAGCAGCATTAAGCGACTGGTTATTACTTCATCCGCAGATTGATGGCTTTACCTCGCAATTGGCCTCCGGTCATGGTGCTGGTCATGCGATGAGTATTAGTGAACAGGTAGAGGGGCAACGCAAACAAATGATTTACTGGTTAGAACTTGATGATGAACGAGTAAAAACAGTTCTTGATGATTTATCGTCGAGTTTTTCTGGCGCCGAGATACATTATTGGCAGTTACCTCTCACCGCCAGTGGCATTATTCGCTAGTGGCTTCTTCTGCTTGTTTTTGCATACGTTTTTCTAAGTCCTGCCACAAAGACAAACGTGAAGAGCCTCCGACACGCTGGCCTTCCCCACGTGATTTTGCCAGCCATAAACCGGTACCATTGAAGCTATAAACCGGGGTTAGGTCATTACGCTGAGTGGCTGGTTTGATTTCGGTGATTAAATTATCCAGCACTAACGGTACAGAGCGTTTTGTTTTGAAGTAGGTCAACACCATATGGGCTTGATTGAGTTCTTTCGCTTTAACATAAGTGATACGTAATTTATCTTCATCTACGCCTAATTCTTTTAGCGTGAAATATTTCGCGATCGAATAGTCTTCACAGTCACCACCACCAATTGACAGCATTTCCAGTGGCGTTGCCCAATAGTCTTTTTTGTTCCAGAGGTCGATATCGTCGATAAACAACACATTGGTATTAAAAAACTGATTCACCAGCTCCAGTTTTTCAGCTTCAGGTAAGTCCTTATTTTCTGCCACCAGTTTTTGCCAGTCTTCGACACGCTTGCGGGCAAATTTATTATATTGCGCCTCAATCTTGTCTAATACGCGTGAACTGATATTGAGGTCGGCGACAAGCGGCAACGACAATAACAAAAATGTCAGTATCACCAATAATGACAAGGGGCGTTTTAACAGCATGGATAGCTCAGACTTTAACGACTGATACCGTAAATGCCAGCTTGTTTAACCGTATTAAAATCTTCATCAGCCGTCACTGCCTCAGCCAGTACTTTGATATCCAGCAAACGTGAGACTTCATGCATAATTTCCAGAAAGTCTGGTTTACTGGCGTTGCCACGAATATTTTGGGTCAGATCACGTGCCAGTCTGATGTAGTCAAGATGCAAATGACGCAACTCATCGACCGCAATAATATCTGCAGAGTAACGCTTTATCAGACTCTTAGCGCCCAATGACTTCACAAAACGACTGAAATTAGTGAAGGCTTTTAGATTTTTGGTAGCGGCATAGGCCGAAACAGAAAAAGTCAGTAACTCAGCAGAAATAACTGACTGCTCGATGCGAGATTCCAACCACTTATGGAAACTGGCTGAATCGATAGAATCCATGGTCAGATTGATGCTGACAGGGCAGGTAATATGATCTTGTTCCATTTTGAGCAAGACTTTGTTCACAATGCAGCGGTCAACAGATTCTGCCAGCCCGAACTCTTGTGCCATAGAGAAAAAAGTACCAACAGACAAGGTCTTACCGGCTTTATCTTTAACAAAACTAAAGGCTTCCTGCATCACTTTGACAGGCTTGGGACCATCGTAATTATAGGCTTCGGCGGTGAAATAGATTTCGGGTGTATCACGGTTAATAGCGTGGGTGATAACCGCTTTCCATTCTTGTTCAGATAAGGAACTGATGGAGTCATCTTTAATGAAAAAGGCATTATGTCCAATAATACGGGCTTGTTCATAAGCTTCGATCAAAGCCGGCATTAAACGTTCAAACTCGCTGGTGCGGTCAAACTTCACCAAACCAAAGTGAACCAGATCTTCCACTTCATAATGCTCAGCCAACTCTGTCAGTGCTTGTTGCAGGTTCTTAGCAAATGACTGAATAAGACTAATATCAGATTCATCATAAATAATCGCAAATTCAGCGCCATAGAGCCGGTAGGCATGACCATTACCTGCCACCGCATTGTTCAATATACGAGCCATATCTTTCAGTAGCGTATCTGCCAGCTGATTACCTTTTTGTTTGCTGATGGCGGCCAGATCAAGAAATTTGATATAGCTGACATAACCTGTATGTCCGCTGGATAGGCGTCGTTTAACATCGGCGGTAAACGTGGCCTGGTTTAGCAGTCGTGTCAGAGTGTCACGTTTAAGATTGTCATTGAGTGAATCCAGCCGTTGATTCAGTCGAGTAATGGTATCGCCAATCTTCACTGACATGCTGTTCATGGATTGAGCGACCTGGCGGACTTCTCGCGTCCAGGGTAAACGATCAATGGTGGTAAATTGCCCGGAAGAAATTTCGTTAGCCTGTTTTTGTATTGCTTTAAGTGGTTGTAGCGTAAACCGTAACACCAGCATTAATAAGGCAAAGGCACCGACAAAAATAATGGCTGAATACAATAAGGTTTCTTTGGCTTGTTTATAGAGCTTCAAATAAGCATAAGCCGGGTTGCTGCTGACATACAATGTGCCGGAGATTGACCAGCCAGAGCTGATTTCAGATGAGGCCGTGGCGGATTTCATCGGCAACCAATTGATCAGCCATTGCGGTACACCTTCCATTTTGACCGGATTTTTTAAGCTGACCAGCGTTTTTCCATCAATGTCTTCCAAACGCATTTCTCGATAGTATCCCATATCAAAAATCGCGTTCATCATCGTTTGCAATATCGGATCATTTTCATCTTCCATATGTGGGCTAAGTGAAAGACCCAGCGATGTCGCGGTATCCTGCATATGTATTTCAGATTCAACTTCGAGATAGTCACGGATGCTGCCCATGCTGATCACAAAGCTTGCTGAAAAAACAATCAGAAAAAGTAAGCTGATTAGAATTAACAACTGCTTAGAAAGTGACATATTGATTTCCTTATTACGATGTTCAGGCCATTTAAGTAGTGCCTGATATATATCGGCTAACTTGATGGAATCTGATGAATTATCACCAAAACGCTAACAATACCCTGACCAAGGCATCACAGCAAGCGCCGTCATCAAGGGCGATAATACTTTTGTTTCAGTAGCTAGATTGCTACGATCTACATTTCATTTATAGGCGATACAGATGTTATTAGTGTTAGTGCAGATGGGCCTGCTTATTGCCTGTGGTTTTGCCTGGAAACAGTGGGCACCAAGACATATTCCAGCCCTGGCGCATCGCCGTGCCTTAACAGATCTTGTGTTCTTTATTTTGCTGCCAGCTCTGGTGCTTGATGTGATTTGGGGGGCACCAATTGATGAGACCTCACTAAAAATTTCTCTCACAGCATTTTCTGGATTGCTGACAGCAGGCATCATCATGTGGTGTTTATTACGGTTTATCAAAACCACACCCGAACAGAAAGGTGCGCTGATGCTGGCTGCCATCTTTCCTAACGTGACTTATCTTGGTTTACCGGTCACTAATCAGGTATTGGGGTCATGGAGCAATGCCATTGTGCTGCAATATGACTTGTTTGCCTGCACGCCAGCCTTGATGACCTTTGGTATTTTAATGGCTCATTATTATGGGGGTGCCGGCCAGCATAAAGTCCATCCATTAAAAGAACTGACCAGAGTGCCACCCTTGTGGGCGGTCGTTATCGCACTATTATTAAACGTGCTGCATGTGCCGCGTCCTGAACTGATTCATCACACGTTAAGCACATTATCAGGCGGTGTGGTACCACTGATGTTGATTGCTTTAGGCATGAGCATTCGCTGGGACAGCTTGCGACTACGTTATCTGCCTTTGTTACTTCCTGTTGCTGTGATTACCTTGTTGCTAGTACCGATTGCTGTCTTTTTTACGGGAGGTTGGTTTGATCTACCTGCTGATATCGCGCTGGCCGTGGTGCTTTTGGCTGCGATGCCGACCATGGTGTTTGGCGTGGTGATCTGTGAACGTTACCAATTGGATAGTCCACTGTATGCCGCAGCAGTCACATTGACGACTTTATTAAGTGTCGTCACGCTGCCTTTATGGTTTCATTATTTACCCGGCGTATAGTCAGACCAGATAAAACCGGCTGCTTCAACCGCTGAAATCACATGTTGCATGGCTTTTTCAATCTGTTCAGCGTCACCACGCAAGCTGAACTCAATCTGAGGTTCATCACCGAGTTTAGGTAAGCTCGACAATTTTAACTGTGGATACTGGGCGACAATTTCATTCATTGTTGGCAATAAATCTGACTCACGACCTTTAGTAATGGTAATGATTCTTTCAGATTTCGGACGTAACCCCTGCAAGTGTGGGTAATGTGTATCTAAAATCCATTCCAACATAGGCCATGACATTTCTGGAAACCCTGGCATAAAGTGATGGTTATCCAAGCTAAAGCCGGGCACGCGATTGATAGTATTGGGAATAATTCGGCTGCCTTCGGGTAAGTGGCCCATCAAAATACGATTAGGATAGGCATCTTCACCAAATTGACCTTCAATTGCTTTGACTGCATCAGGATGAGGTTTAATCTCAACGCCTTTCACCAAAGCAGCTGTCTGGCGGGTTCTATCATCCGGAGTAGCACCAATGCCACCAAAACTGAACACCAGATCAGGACTGCTCATTGAAAAGCGTAAGGCCCGTTCCAGTTGTTGTGGATCATCACCGACAATTAAGGTCCAGCTGAGTTCTAATTCACGTTTGGCCAGAACGGATTGCAAATGAGCGAAATGTTTATCCTGACGTTTGCCACTCAGTATTTCATCACCAATAATTAGCGCGCCGATATTCATTGTTCAGTCGTCTCTGCACGATTACGCATAAAATCAGCGGTTTGCACAAACGACGCCATGAGTTGCTCTGAAAATAACGGATCTAAATCCATCGACTTCAATGCCTGCGCCATGCAATACAACCACTGATCACGCTCCTCTATACCAATAGAGAAGGGGAGATGTCGGGCTCTGAGTCTGGGATGGCCATATTTATCGGTATATAAAGAAGGGCCACCTAACCAGCCAGTCAGAAACAAATATAATTTTTCTTCACTGATGCTGATGTCTTTTGGATGATAGTCACGAATATGTTGTGTTTGCGGTGTCTCACACATTACTTCATAAAAGGTTTTGCATAATTGTCTGACACCGGCTTCGCCACCGATACGTTCGTAGGGAGTTGCTATTTCAGCCATGATTGAATTCAACAAAAAAAGAGTAGTTTAACCTTGTTGAACAAGACGATAAAGCCAATCAAGGTTGCGAGCTCGTGCCTAGACCGGGATAATTGGTTAATCTTTTAGCAATCCAACAGGAGAATTATCCTATGAGCGATAGAATTGTCATGCGTACAGGTGAAGCACTAGTTGCCGGTGGTCCTGCTTTTACAGCGGCTGAGCCCGAAGTGGTTATCGGTGAATTAGACGGTCCATTTGGTACCGCGTTTGCTAACCTGATGGGCGACCAGGTTCAAGGTCACTCACGCGTATTAGCGCTGATGAATACTGACATGCAAGTTAAACCTGCGACATTAATGGTCAGTAAAGTGACTGTTAAGAAAACGGCGTATACCAACATTTTGATGGGTACAGTTCAAGGCGCCATCGCTAATGGTGTATTAGATGCGGTTCGTAACGGCACTATTCCAAAAGAAAAAGCGAACGATTTAGGTATCATCGTTTCTGTTTGGTTGAACCCAAGCATCGTGACTGTTGAAGATTTAGATCACGAAGCATTATTCAATATTCACCGCGAAGCGACTCGCCGTGCTATCGAAAAAGCCATGAATAACGAACCAAGCATCGATTATTTATTGGAAAATCAAGATAAATTGGTTCACAAATATTACCAAAAAGAACTTGATGCAAAAAAATAAAAACCCGAAACTCAATGAGTTAGCTGTGGTCTCTTAGTAAGAGGAGTTATTCACAGCCTCAAGTTTTAAACGGTCTGTCTATTTAACTGGACAGACCGTTTTTTTTGCCATGTATAATCGGTGGCAAATGAAAAAACATTCAAGGTAGATATGGACCTCTATTCCATTGATAAATTAATGCATGAAACCCGACAGCTCGCGGCCAAATACCGTGAGGCAACCGGGAGTACCTTACCTATTACGGGCGAGATTGCCCGTTTTGATGCTGCTCGAGCACTCAACCTTTCTCTGATTAATGATCCCAACAGCCCGATTGATGCTACTGGTAAAGAAGGCAATCGTCAGGATAAACGCATTATTATTAAAGGGCGTGCGATTTTTGATAGCAGTAAAGCTAGCCCAAGAATTGGACAATTAAATCCAGAACAGGATTGGGATCTCGCTGTGTTAGTGCTGTTTGATGAGCACTATGAAGTCGATGAAATCTATGAAGCAAGCCGCCAAGCTATCGCAGATGCCTTGGATAATAAAAAAGACAGTAACCGAAAAAAACGCGGTGCCATGTCGATTGCGCAATTCAAAATTATCGGTGAACGAGTATGGACACGTGAGAATGGGTCGGAAACCGAAGTATGGGACAACCAGGACGATTAATCAGTTGAGGGAAAATGGATGACTATTACCGGATTTATATTTTGGGCAGTTGTTGTTGTTTTAATCGTCTATCTCATCATCATTTACAACAATCTGATCACGTTGAAACACAATGTCAGTAAAGCCTGGTCAAACATTGATGTATTACTAAAACAACGTCACGATGAACTCCCTAAACTGGTAGAAACCTGTCGACAATATATGCAGTATGAACAGGACACCTTGGAAAAAGTCATGCAGGCACGTGCTTCGGTCGCCACTGCCCAACAAAATGGCGATATTTCAGCGTTAGGTTCTGCCGAAGGCGCATTAAGAATGGGACTGGGTAGTTTATTTGCTGTGGCAGAAGCCTATCCCGAACTGAAGGCAGATCAATCATTTCAGCATTTACAGGCACGGATTACTGGCTTGGAAAACAGCATTGCTGACCGCCGTGAATTTTATAATGAAAGCGTCAATATCAATAACGTCCGTATCGAGCAATTTCCTGATGTTATCCTGGCGCGCTTTTTTGGCTTTAAATCGTTTACCTTGCTCGAATTTACGTCTGAAGAACTTGTCGACCTGGACATCAAGAGCTTGTTTGAACGCTAGATGCAGGATTGGCTGGCCACACTTTCTATTGAGATAAACAAGCTCACTGTTACTGAGTTTTATATTGCTGCGGCGGTCTTATCAGCGATAGTAACCGTATTGTTTTATCAGATGGTAAAGCACTATCAATATGCCAGGCTGATCGAAAACGTGCCAACCGCTAAAATCCGCTCAGCAGCACAAGGTTATGTTGAATTAATTGGTACGACTGCTTTGATGGAAGGGCCACCGATTGTTTCGCCGATTTCTGGGACAAGATGCGTCTGGTTTCGCTATACCATTGAAGAGCAAGTCACTGAATATGAAGGAAAAGGGCGTATCAAATCACGCTGGAAAGTCATCAAAACACACACGAGTGATGATATTTTCTTATTAGACGACAGCTCGGATCAGTGCGTGATTGATCCTGATGATGCCAACGTCATCACCAAGCGAAAAAAACGCTGGTATAAACGAGATACTTTTCCTGCCCGTCGTTACACTGAATGGAGCATTCTGGAAGGGGAATATCTTTATGCGCTGGGCGAGTTTCAAACCGTAGCCAGCATTGAAGATTCGAGTTTAAAAAATATGATGACTTCTACCTTAAAAGACTGGAAAAAAGATCCCAATGATCTTTTACATCGTTATGATACGAATCGCGATGGCCAGCTTAGCCAGCAAGAATGGGAGCAGGCCAGAAAAGATGCTTACCAGCAGGCTAAAGCAAAAGTCGGTGCAATGGCACATGAAAAACCACTGAGTATACTTAAAGCTTCCACACATAAAGACCAGCCGTTTATTTTATCTACAGAGTCTGAAGCAAACTTGATAAACCAGCATAAAAGAGTCACTTATGCCTGTGGACTTGGTTTTTTTGTCGTGGGTATCTGTCTGGTGTGGATGATAAATCAACGAATAGGGATAGCATGATCGAACGCATTGATGAACTATTTGCAGATAATGGTTTGTTATCAAAACATATTTCAGGATACACAAGCAGAACTCAACAGTTGGAGATGGCACGGCAAGTCGGTGAAGCGCTAACGCATGGCGATATTCTTATTGCTGAAGCCGGTACCGGCACCGGCAAAACATTTGCCTATCTTGCACCAGCCATGCTTTCAGGGCAGAAAGTGTTTATCTCAACGGGTACAAAAAACCTACAAGACCAATTGTTTAACAAAGACTTACCGAAACTTCGTGAAGTACTTTCTGTACCGTTAAAAACCGCTTTATTAAAAGGTCGAAGTAATTATTTATGCCACCACCGTCTTGGTCTGGCTGAGTCTGAACCCGGTCAGCAATATCATCAACACACCCTGCAAACCTTACGAGAATGGAGCGGTAAAACAACAACAGGGGATTTAAGTGAAACCGATTTATTAGACGAAAACTCCCTGCTATGGCCGAAAGTCACCTCAACCGTTGATAACTGTCTTGGTCAGCAATGCCCGCAGTACGACGAATGTTTTATTGTTGAGGCCCGACGTAAAGCACAGGAAGCCGATATTGTTGTAGTAAATCATCATTTATTGATGTCAGATATGGCGCTTAAGTCGTCTGGCCAGGGTGAGGTTTTGCCTGATGCCGATGCATATATTATAGATGAAGCTCATCAACTCCCTGCCATTGCCAGTCAATTTCTCGGCCATCGGATCAGCAGTCATCAACTCCAGGAGTTAAGCCGAGACAGTATCCGTGAAATGGAAGCTGAAGCAACGGATATGAACGATATCCGCACTGCAGCAGAACAATTGGATAATCGCTTACATCAATTTAATCTGGCTCTAGGTGAACATGAGCAACGCGTTCCCTGGCAACCCGTGTTAGAAAAGTCTAAAGATATTATAGAAAAGCTTGATATCTTATTGGAATCATTAGAAAAACTAGAAGTTCAACTTGATGCTGCTGCGGAGCGGGGCAGAGGCTTAGAACAGTGCCACCAACGTTGTCAGGATTTGATTGAACGTTTGTCTTTATTTCAGCGAAACGAGCAAACAGAGTTGGTGTTGTGGCTGGATAACCGTAGTTCGAGTTTTATTTTGCATGCCACGCCACAAGAAGTCAGCCAGTATTTTCAAAGCTGGATAAAAGATAAACCGCAGGCTTGGATCTTCACCTCAGCCACACTCACCGTGGCAGGCAAGTTTAATAACTTCACTCATCAGCTAGGTTTGGAAGATCCGGTGACAGCCAGCTGGCAAAGCCCATTTGATTATGCCAAACAAAGCTTGCTTTATATGCCGACGATTCCAGTTGAGCCATCAAACCCGAATTACAATAGTCATGTTGCAGAAGTCGCAAAATCAGTCATTGAGCATAGTCAGGGACGCATCTTTTTATTATTCACCAGTTATAAAGCGATGCATGAAGTCGCTGAGACGTTAAAAGAATCTGATTATCCGGTGCTGGTGCAAGGCTCTGGTGCTAAAACGCAACTGCTCGAAGAGTTTCGCAGTCACGGTAATGCCATTTTGCTGGGCACCAATAGTTTCTGGGAAGGCGTGGATGTACGGGGTGAAGCCTTATCATGTGTATTGATTGATAAAATTCCCTTTGCTTCACCCGGTGATCCAGTGTTGGAAGCTCGTATTAATGATTTAAAAGAGCGGGGCGGTAATCCCTTTCGAACGATCCAAATCCCCGCAGCTGTTATTCAGCTGAAACAGGGAATTGGCCGTTTGATTCGTGATACCCATGACTCTGGTGTGTTGGTATTATGTGATCCACGTTTTCTGAGTAAACCCTATGGCAAAGTCTTTATGCGGAGTTTACCGCCAATGCCAATCAGTCAGAATATTGAAGATGTGGAAACTTTTTTTGCCAGCCACTCTTAATACGGTCTAGTTCAAATCAGCTGCATACTCTTTTAAAACTTCAAGCGGAATAACCTCAGTTGCACGCTGATGTGTTGCTGCAAGATGAATTTTGGGTGCCATATCATGTTCATAGGCTTCCAACCAACGTTGAGCACACAGGCACCAACGGTCACCGGGTTTTAATCCTGGAAAGCCAAACTCTTTCACCGGCGTCGTTAAATCATTACCACGAAAACGAGAATATTCCAGAAATGCCTGACTGACTTGCACACAAACAGTGTGCTGACCGTAGTCAGCATCACTGGTATTACAACAACCATCACGGTAAAAGCCCGTGAGAGGTTCTTCACTACAACTTTCTAACTTCTCACCAAAGACATTCAGCGATTCATCAATATCCATCTAACTTTCCATTAATCATATTTAATGTATTTAAAGCGAGCATCATCCGGGGTACCAACTAATGCGCCATCATCCAGTCCGGGTTGCCACATCACCACTTCTTCAAATTTCTTGGCCAGCTCAAAATCTTTATCGGTAATACCTTTGGCTGCATGGTTGGTTAGTTTGACGACAACAAACGCGTAAGACACCGTTAAATCCGGATGATGAAAGCCCGCCTCAGCTAAATGACCAATGGTATTGACCACCATTAAAGTACTTTTCCAGCCACTGGTTTTGTATTTGCGACGAATCCAACCGTTCTCTAAATACCAATGCGGAAGCTCCTGTTTTAAACGTGCCTCAACTTCTTCATCTGTATAGGTTTTTTCTTTACCATCTTCACGCCAGCCCATAACGTACTCCTTATCTATATATATGTTCACACCAGTTATACAGAAATGAAATCATGAGTCAAAAACAGATCAGGCTTTGTAAGAAAAGCAGGTAAGCGTAAGATAGATAATCACTAAGCAATTGAAGAGGTTTTTTTATGTCAGAGCAAACAAGTTTTAAGGATACAGGCTTTCTATCAGAGCAATCGCGAACCGGAACGCTCAGTGTTGAAATGCACCAAACTCCACAATACCTTGTTTGTGAAGATTTAAGCCAGTTGGGGCAATCGATTTTAAATCACTGCCATATTCATCCAGATGATAAAAATGAAGTCTATCTAAGCCTTTATTTCCAACGCATGCTCTCTCACTTTCAATCTATTCTGCTGATGGCCGAACGGGGCATGATTCATGAAACAGAAATCATGTCGCGTTGTTTACTGGAGGCTTTATTCAATCTCGCGGCATTTTATCGTCATGAAGACTTTCTCGAAGCCATGACTGATGGTGATACTGATCAAAGAAGGGAAGTGCTGACGCGCTTTTATCTGAAACAGCTCGAGATTCATGCTTTAACCGAACTTGAGATGAATGATTTGGAACGCATGATAAACAGCGCGGATGAAATTAACCGTGGCGATGTCAGTACTGCTATCAAAGCTGAAATGGCCGGTTTGATGAGTGAATATCGCACAGAATATGCCTTTTTAAGCGAAACAGTTCATTCTCGAATTCACTCTGTCGAACAAGATCTTGAAATGGATGATCATCAGATTATTGTCGGTATTGCCACCCGAGCCGAAGACACCAATCGTTTAGCCAGTTTATTAATGAACGCGGCTGATTATCTGATAGACGGCATTAGCGTAATGCTTGAACTTCATAAACAGCCAGAACAATCAGCACACTTTGAACAAATCAAAAGACAAGTTCACAAGGTCTGGCAAAATACGACCGTCAAAGTAGCACATCGCTAAAACCGCGATATATTCAGATTTTAAAATCTGCAGGGTAATTACCCAAAATCAACGTCAGATTTTAAATTTTGAACATACAAAGAAGAGGGGGCGATTATGCAAATTAATCGCTCTTTTTTTGGTGACTATGATTTTGTTTTCTTAGCCTCACATTCTCTTCATAAAGTTCATCCGCCAATTTTCTAGTCATACGCAATGCGAGAATTTCTCCGCTGGTAAATTTCTCTCCAGAGGGTGACCACAGATAACCATTGCCAAAAGACCAACCCTCAAAACAATTCCGACGGCCGATACTTGGCATCTTGCCACCAAGCAATAAAAGACACTCAATAATTACTTTGGGGGCATGGTTTGTTTTCTCATAACGAGCTACTGTGCCTGGTGATATTTCCAGGTAATCCGCGACTTGTTTCTTTGTCATTCTGGCTGCATATCGAGCCTGTCTGAACGTTATCTTCATTACAAATATCTGTGCTTTTAACCAACAAAAGAGGTTGGTCTTAAGAAATCCATGTAAATACTCACATCTACTTTAGAAAGCATTATCATCTATTCTATTTAACATAATATATATTATGCGAACTTAGGTAGATGTGAAAACGAGAGCCGAATGACTCAATTTTTAAGATGTTCAAATCCGCTTCTGGTTTGTTCTTATAATATGCGTTATGACAAATCGATCGCTGTCATTGAGGATGTTTTTGTATATCGTTTTAAAGGTGTTCGGAATTTAAAATCTGGAATTTATTTCGGATAATTACCCTGCAGATTTTTAAATTCAAAAAGTGGTTATTCAGCACTTTTTTGTCTGCTTGTTTTATTTATTAAATCTCAAATTCTGGTTACTCAGAGATCCAAACCAATCATTAATAAATAAATCTTAGTAAGTCCAGATGGACGATTTTGTATTCTGTAATTTTGTCTCAAACCGGACTTACTAGCGTTGGTTATTTTTTCTGCCGCTGCATCAAATCTCTTACTAAAGTAAAACTGACATAAATAAATACAGCTGGAATCAAGCCATAGATTAACGCCTGTTCTAATGTGGTTGCGAAGTTAGCCTGAGTAACCACTAAAATCATGTACGAAACATACGATGTATATAAAAGAAGGAATAAAAACCCCTCAAACCGGGTTAATGTGGCACCCACAAAAAATAAGGGTAAACACAGAACTGAAACAGCCAACATGACAGGTATATCTAATGTTGCCAGTTGTGGGCCCGCAATTAATGGTTCTGGTGAGATGAGTCCTGCCAGACCAAGCACACAGAGGATATTGAAAATATTACTACCGACGACATTACCAATTGCAATGTCTCGCTCCCCTCGTATTGTTGCCATAACTGAGGTCATAACTTCGGGTAATGATGTGCCCACAGCAACAATGGTTAGTCCGATAACAGCTTCACTAACACCTAATCCTGTAGCAATGCTAATCGCACTTTGTACTAACCAGCGAGCACCTAACACCAGTAATATGAGGCCGATAACAAAATACAATACGCTTTTCCATGTCGATGTATTCACGGAGAGTAATTCATCGATTTCAGCTATTCCCTCTTGATCGTTTTGCTTTTTACCTTGGATAAATAGAAAACAGGTGTAAGCAAGTAAAGCTAAAAACAAAATGGCTGATTCCCATCTCTCAAGTAATCCATTCCATACCATGACCGTCGCTATAGCAGACACAGCAATCATAATAGGCACATCCTGCCTGATAAGCTGCTTGGAAACGAGTAATGGAGATATAAGTGCAGCCAGACCAAGAATGAATAGAATGTTAAAAATATTACTTCCAATCACATTCGCAATAGCCAGCTCTGCCTGGCCGGACCAGGCAGATTTAACGCTGACAGCGAGTTCAGGAGCACTTGTTCCAAAGGCGACGACGGTTAAGCCAATGACTAAGGGTGGCACACCAAAACTACCGGCAAGCTTGGCAGCCCCTTTTACTAGCATATCCGCTCCAACAATGAGCAGTACTAAACCACTTAACAGCAATAGCCAAACCATACTTATCCTCTCTAAGGAATTTGAGCCAACTTCTCACGCATTTCTTCTGTCGTTGGTCTCAGCAGTGCCAGACCCTTTTGGCTTCTGCGTTGACTCAAGAAATACAAAATAGGAGCCGCAATAAATACTGATGAACTTGTACCAATCACTATGCCAAAAAGCATAGGTAAGGCAAAACTTGAAACGGCTGATCCTCCTGCAATACCCATCGGTAAAAGTGCCAAAAATGTGGTAACAGACGTAAATACGGTCCTGGTTAATGTCGACGAAATACTCTCATTCATCAGTTGAATAATCGGTTTGTCCGGTGTGGCCCGTATGCTTTCTCGGATCCGATCAAACACCACCACTTTGTCATTGATGGAATAACCGATAAGGGCTAACAATGCCGCCACTGCCGTCAGATTAAATTCAACACCTGTTAACGCAAAGAAACCAATGGTTTTAGTTAAATCTAAAGCAATCGTTAATGTTGCAGCGATAGCAAAATGAGATTCAAACCGCAGTGTCAGGTAGATTAACATCCCTACCCCAGCTAACAAGATAGCCAGGATCGTGTTATCAGAAAAATTACCACTGACTTTAGGACCCACCATATCGACTTTAGGAAAGTCAGCATCAGGCTGAATAGTCAGTACAGCTTCTTTTAAATCATTAACTTGCTGTGATGTGGCACCAGGTTCAGTTGATGTCACAGGCAGCCTGACCAGAAAGTCCCCCGCCTTCCCTGTTTCCTGAATAAGGGCAGCTGATAAATGGTGAGTTCCCAGCGTATTTCTGATTTGTTCAACAGATAAATCTATGGCGTGAACCTCAACTAATGTCCCCCCAGTAAAATCAACGCCATATTTCAGACCCGGCTGAAAGAACAACACCACAGCAGCAATAGACAAAATGGCTGACGTTGTAAGGCCAGCATAACGCCCACGTAGAAAATTAATCCCCTTGCCACTTAATCTATCTAAGAAATTGAAACCGTTGATCTTTAAAGGCTGTTTTTCTTTACCCCGAATAGACCATTCCATAAGTAATCGTGTCACGGCGACGGCAGTAAACATTGAAGTCACCAAACCGATTCCTATCGTCACAGCAAAGCCCTGAACAGGTCCTGTACCAAACATAAATAACAAACTTACCGCGATAAGCGTCGTTAAATTTGAGTCCAGAATGGTGGTATATGCTTTGTCAAAGCCCTCACGAAGCGCTTTCCAAGATGCTTTACCTCGCTTTGATTCTTCCCTGATGCGTTCATTAATAAGAATATTGGCATCCACCGCCATGCCAATGGTCAGGATAATACCGGCAATACCAGGCAGGGTTAGTGTTGCGCCAAGTAAACCCAGTGCACCAAAAATCAGCCCAACATTAATAGCAAGACCTGTACACGCGATAAGTCCCCATCTGCCATAGATTCCCAGCATGAAAATCACGACCATCGCTGCGCCTAACAGGCCGGTTGTTAACCCCATTTGTATGGCATCACTGCCAAGATCAGGACCAACGGTTCGCTCTTCAATCACATGTAATGGAACAGGCAAAGCCCCTGCCCTCAATAATAACGCTAAATTATTCGCTTCAGAGGTAGTGAAATTGCCACTAATCTCACCGCTTCCACCCGGTATTTCACTACGAATAACAGGGGCTGTAATGACTTTCCCATCAAGCACGATAGCGAGTGCCCGACCTATATTGTTATGGGTCATATTGCCAAATAATTTGGTGCCTTCACTATCAAGCTTGAAATTAACTACGGGTTCGCCGGTTTTCTGGTTGAATCCTACCTGAGCATCACGTATGTGTTTACCTTCCATGGCCACCTGAGTTTCGAGACGGTAGCGGTTATCCGTAGTGATATCGGGGTAGAACACCGTATTTTTTGTTGTATCAGTGGCTGCCCAATGGAACGTCATTTTTGCCGTTGTACCCAGCAGTTCACGAATCTTAGTAGGATCTGCCACACCCGGCATTTGAACCAGAATATCCTGCTTACCTTGACGGGTAATACTTGGATCAACCAGTCCCGTCTCATCAAGACGTTTTCTGACTACCTCAAGACTTTGGTTAACAACATCCGTGACAAGTGATTCAACCCATCGTTGATCTAAGCTTATTTGAATCCCGTCAGTTTCTTTTTTGATGTCAAAACGTTTTTTTCCATCTGTTGAATTACGCGTTAACTGATTGACGAGTTCAATGGATTTATCGATGTCCCCTATTTTACGAATAGGTATATACAAGCCTGAATCAGAAATGACAGGACTCGCATAATAAATCCCCTGCTTTTGCAACTCACTGGTCAGCTCAGACTGCAGTAAGTCATATTGTTTGTTTAATAACTCTTTTGTGTCTGCTTCTAATAGCAGGTGTGAACCACCCTGTAAATCCAATCCCATAGAAATGGTCGTGTCGGTATACCAGGCAGGCAGTTTTTGAGACAAAGAATCAGGAAGAATGTTAGGTAAACTGCACAGCAGTCCGAACACAATCAACAAACCATAAAAAATGGTCCGTGAAGACAATGATTTCATGAAAAACCTCTAACGTTTTCGAAATAACAAAGCCCTAACCAAAGGGCCGATTTGTATGGAGGAAACTAAGCTAGAGGTGGTGCTCTCAAAGGCGGATAGAGGTAATATCGAGAAAAAGGCGTTGCTTCTGTAATGTCTTTAAATACAAAACAGACTGAACCCCAGTTTTTTGCATGTTGATTTTGTGAGTGACAAATAGCCCACAAAGGTAAGTCAGTATCAGGAAAAAATGCTTCAACAGACTGATTTTTAATTTCAGTTATTCGAAGAAAGTATCCCTGAGTATTAAATGAATCAAGATGACTGATAAGCCCGTGATTAATCTCGTTGCTTGAGTCACTCTTAGCATAAGAAGCTATTGGCAGAGTCAGCAACAACAACGACAAAAAGCATATCCCCAAAAGGGATAAGACATATCGTTGAGAGAGAGATTGTTCGGATTTATACATGACTGGATCAGAGGTACAGGGATATACCGTTAACTGGATGGCGAAATCGTATCACGTTTTTATTCAAGTCTGTTTAATTATTAATAGACACGATTAGTAAGCACCACATCGTGTTATTCAGAATGTTTTTGTGGCGATTTTAGAGAGGTTCAATATTTAAAAACTGACATTCATTGTGGGTAATGAATCTACTAATTCACTGTTCACTATTATTCAATATCAATATTTTGGCCGGTTCGTTGACTGTCGCAAACCTACTGCAAGCTATTAAAATTATTTGAATTTTTAACTCAAGATTGGATTGATAATAACTATTCTGGCCGCTTCAGTGGCCGGATGATTAAAACCATTTCAAACTGATTTGACCTGATACCGTACACAACCTCCCCTAAAGAGTAGACTGGCTGTTCGTTTAAAAGGGAGAGAAAGAGAATGATTCAATCTGTAAAAGATGATGGTCGAGGGCCTTCTGGTCCACCTGACCTGTTTGAATTAATGAAAAAGTTTACTGGCGGTGGCCGCTCACGTGGCAAGTTTGGTGGCGGTTTTATTGCCGTTATCTTACTTATTCTGCTGGTTTGGGGTGTCATGACCTCTTTTTATACTGTGCAACCAGAGCAACGCGCTGTAGTGAAACGATTCGGTTCCGTCACTGGTATTACCGATCCTGGTCTGCATTTCAAAATTCCTTTTGGTATTGATCAGATACAACTGGTCGCCACCGAACGTGTGCTGAAACAGGAATTTGGCTTTCGCACTCGGGGAACCCGTCAGGGAGAAAGCTCTACATACAGTGCTGCCGAATTTGAAGATGAGTCACTCATGCTCACCGGCGATCTGAATATGATCGATGTCGAGTGGGTGGTGCAATACCGTATTGATGACCCTATCAAGTTTCTATACCAAATGCGTGAGCCTACGCGTACCCTTCGCGATATTTCCGAATCAGTTATGCGTCGTATCGTCGGTAATATGCTCGGCTCTGAAGTACTGACTATCGGTCGTGTGGAAATTCAACAAAAAGCGGGTGACGAGATTCAGGAAATACTCGACCAGTACGATGCCGGAATCCGTATCAGCACTGTTGAAATGCAGGACGTGGTGCCGCCACCTGCTGTTCAACCTGCTTTCAACGAGGTCAATGAAGCTCGTCAAGAGCGTGAACGAATGATTAACGAAGCTCAAAAACGCGTTAACCAGGAGATTCCAAACGCTGAAGGTGCCGCCCTTCGTACGGTGGCCGAAGCTGAAGGTTATGCCACAGAACGGGTAAATCGTGCCGATGGTGAAAGTACACGTTTTAGTGCCGTTCTGCATGAATACCAACAAGCACCAACAGTGACACGCTCACGCCTGTATCTGGAAACGTTAAATGAAATCCTGCCAAATATCGGCCAGATTTTAGTCGTACAAGATGGCCAGATGACACCGCTGCCATTGCTTAATGTTAACCGTAACGCCATTGGAGGTGACAAATGAAAACCTCAGTACTTGCTTTAGTCGCCGTACTTGTCATCATCATTGGTAACCTGACTCTCTACACCGTAGATGAAGCTCAACAAGCCATTGTGGTCCAGTTCGGTGAACCGATCGGTGATGTAATTAATGAGCCGGGCCTTAAGTTCAAACTTCCCTGGCAGGATGTACGCTATTTCGACAAACGCCTGCTGGTTTGGGATGGTGATGTAACGCAGATTCCTACGCTGGGCCGTGAGTTTATTCTTGTCGATACCACTGCACGCTGGAGAATTACCGATCCCCTACTCTTTTTGACCAGTGTTCGGGATGAATCTGGTGCACGTACGCGACTCGATGACATTATCGACTCTGTGGTCAGAGACATGGTCTCCTCTACTGAACTGGAAGAGATCGTTCGTTCGAAAGACTGGCAAGTGAATGTTGAAGAGCTGGATGATCCTGCTTTGGCAGAACGTAGTGACGTCAACCTGGAGAAACAACCTAAACTGGGTCGTGAATTGCTGGAAGCCGGTATTCTTAAACGGGCCCGTGATTCCATGCCAGCCTTAGGGATCGAACTTGCTGATGTGCGTATTAAACGGGTTAATTACATTCAATCCGTTCGTCGTCAGGTAGAAAGCCGGATGATTGCAGAGCGTCAGTCCATTGCTGAACGTTTCCGTTCTGAAGGTCGTGGCCGTAGCCAGGAAATCCTCGGTAATATGGAACGGGATCTTCGTCGTATTCGCTCTGAAGCAGCACGTGATGCCGAGAAAATTCGTGGTGAGGCGGATGCTAAAGCGACCCAAATCTACGGTGATGCTTTCGGTGCCGACGCTGAGTTCTATTCGTTTTTCCGTACGCTGGAAAGCTATCGAGCTTTAGGTCAGAACAGTACGCTCATGCTCAAAGCTGACTCTGACTTCTTCCGTTATCTAGAAGAGCCTCAAGCTCAGTAAACCATTGCCTACCAGAGTGTCATGCCCGCTTGGGTGTGACGCTTTCGATGGTGGGCAAAGCCCTAATTCAGAGGCTATTATTTAAATGAAAAAATATACTTAATCTATTGATTTATATTAAGTATATGTTTTTTAGTAAATGCTTTTAAGTCTATCAATTAACGAATCCAATACGCGATGTTCCAAATATATTTGGAATTTATCCGCTACCAATTCTTGCAATTTAATTGCTGTTGTTATGTAACTGATTTGTTCATCAATAGAAAATCTTGCCCAGTTTTCATTACTTTTACGAGCATTGTGTGCTCGGAGTAATAACTGCAAATTATCCGGATGATGCTGACCAGACTCTGATGTATTTAATAACGACTTGGCATGATCCACTTCAAAGTCCAAACCAAAAAATGCTTTAAGTTGTTTGGCTATATTTTCAAATTCAGTCAATCGATAACGTTCATGCGTCGACATTGTATTAAGTGATTGCTTGATGATGTCATCGCGTTTTAATGGTGCGATATCTTCTTCTATTTCTTGTGCCTGGTGTATTTGTCGAAGCGGTTCCGGAACAAAACGAACACGTTTTGGTTTATCGCTGGTATCGATTTCGACTAAGTCATCATAAGCACCACGACTTAATGTAGAACTAATCCTTGCGGCTATCTCTCTGATGCCCGAAGTGTCATTAAGTTGATTAGCGGCTTCTAACTCAGCCTTTTCTAAGAGATCTGGGTACATCTCACCAAACTTCTTTGCCCAGTCCGAGACAATGACCCAATCATCAAATGTCTTTAATGCTTCTAAATATTTATCAATTATTCTCATTGTATATCTTTGTTTTTATTATTTATGCAGTCCATGAATTAGATGAGTTTAAACCTTACCTCCAACACCTTTAAACTTCTCAACAAAAGCAGCAATCTTTTGAAACACGCTCTGTTTCTTAGTCAGGTATTGTGGGTTCAATGGACTCATTTTGGGTAGAAGGGTATTTAGTTCTGTACCCGCATCACTGGCAAACTCTCGCTTTAGCGAAGTAGTGATGTATCGTCGGGCTTCTTCAGCATTCAGGCTTTCAGCAGTAATCAACTCCTCGGCTTCACGTTGCTGCTCAGCTTGGGCAAAGGCAAAGAAGGCTTCGATTACAGTGGCTTTTTCGCCAATCTGGTCAAGATCAGTTTGATTGATAAAGTCGACCACCAAGCTTTCTTTAGCTCGGTTACCGAGACTTGCTCGGATGACGCGACGTACTTCATCTACCAAATCGGCTTTGCTCTTGGTCTTTTTGTTGTGCTCAAAGATCAGCTCGAGAATGTAATCTAAGTTAATTTCCTGCGATTTAAGCAGGTCGACCTCAAACACGACATCATCCCACTCGATAGTGGATTTTTCTTTATCTTCGGCTGACTTTTGGCGACGCTGCCACTCACGGATATCATTATAGGTCGAGCGGTAATCCTGAACCTTACGCTCAGTAGGCAAACGTATACTTTGCAACTCAGCGAACTTATCATCATCTAGGTAATGATCAGCCTTGAAAGCTTCAACTGCTTCAGAGTCACTTATATCGACGTTTTGCAGTGCTTTCAGGCTCGCAAACTCATCGTAGTTTTGCAGGATATTCTCGACACGCAGATATTCGCCAAAGAGTTTGGCAAAGGCTTTCTTGTCAGCTTCTTTTTCAATGTTGGATGGATCAGGAAAACGCTGCTCCAGTTCACTAACCACTTCCATAAAGCCCCGCCTTGCTTCACCAGTAATCACATCGGTAAAGCCTTCCATGTATTCGGTATAGCTTTTTTCTAATACTACGTTTTTGGTGTTGCTATTACCAAATAAGGTAATGGCTTCCACGGTCGCTTTTTCCAAATCACGGAAAGTGACGATATTGCCAAAGGTTTTAGTTGCATCATAAATACGGTTGGTACGTGAAAAAGCCTGCATCAGCCCGTGATAACGCAGGTTTTTATCGACAAACAAGGTATTCAGAGTCGGTGCATCAAATCCGGTCAAAAACATACCGACAACAATTAACAAGTCGACGGTTTCTTCTGGTGGTAGTTTGTTGCCATAGTCATCCTCGCCTTTTACCCGTTTTGCTAAATCGCGGTAATAGTTTTGAAAGCCGTCACTATCAACGCTAAAACTTGATTTGAAGTGGGTGTTATAGTCAGCAATCGCCTTGTTCAAAAACTCCTTGGCACTGCTATTCATGGCTGAGACATCAAAGCTCTCATCGGCAATAGCACCGATCATTTCTTGCTCTTCGTTAGCTGCAAAGGAGAAGATAGTGGCGATTTTAAGTGGTTTCTCACTGTCTTTCTGTAGTTGAGTGAGTGACTCATAGTAAAGCTTGGCTGAGTCAATAGTGCTGACCGCAAACATGGCATTAAAACCACGAGCGCCGGCTTGTAAACGATGGGTTTTTTGGCGGTAGCTTTTTAGAATGTACTCTGATATTTCACGGATCCGTTCAGGATGTAAAAGTGCTTCTTTGTTTTCTGCAGCATTGAGCTTTTGTTCATCCTGCTCGGTTTCAATGGCTTTAAACTTCACGCGGACATCGTTGTAATCCACCTTAAACTTAAGCACCTTTTCATCCCGAATAGCATCGGTAATGACGTAAGAATGTAACTCCTGCCCAAACACGCTAGCGGTCGTTTCAGCACCCGATGCGTTCTCGGGAAAGATAGGTGTGCCAGTAAAACCAAATTGATAATACTTTTTAAATTTCTTTTGAAGATTCTTCTGCGCTTCACCAAACTGGCTGCGGTGGCATTCATCGAAGATAAATACCACCTGCTGGTGATAAACAGCAAGGTCACCCTCGCTTTTGATCAAGTTATTGAGTTTCTGGATGGTCGTGACAATAATTTTGTTGTCATCTTTGGTAAGGTTTTGCTTTAAGGCTGCGGTGTTTTTAGAACCATTAACGCTATCAGGTGAAAAGCGTTGATATTCCTTCATGGTTTGGTAATCAAGGTCTTTTCGGTCTACAACAAAAAATACCTTGTCAATGAACTCAAGCTCAGTGGCAAGACGCGCCGCCTTAAAGCTGGTCAGCGTTTTGCCTGAGCCTGTGGTGTGCCAGATAAAGCCACCGCCTTCTGGCTTGCTCCAAGTTTTGGCTTGGAAAGAGCTATTTATCTTCCATAATATCCTTTCGGTTGCGGCGATTTGATACGGGCGCATCACCAGTAGCGTATTACTAATATCAAACACAGCATAATGCAGCAGCACTTTCAGTAGCGTATTTTTCTGGAAGAAAGTGGCAGTAAAATCCTTGAGGTCTTTTATCAGACTGTTATCAGCCTTCGCCCAGTTCATGGTGAAGTCGAAGCTGTTTTTGTTACGACTGACCGTGTTGGCAAAATAGCGGGTATCGGTGCCGTTGGAAATCACAAATAACTGCAGATATTTATACAGCGAATGTTCGCTGTTAAAGCTTTCCTTGCTGTAACGATGTACCTGATTAAAGGCTTCACGGATAGCCACCCCACGCTTTTTTAGCTCAATCTGAACCAGAGGCAGACCATTAACTAAAACGGTGACATCGTATCGGTTAGCGTGGCTGCCGGTTTGCTCGAACTGTTTGATGACCTGGACTTTGTTACGGGCGATATTGTTTTTATCAAACAAGTAAATGTTTTGAATACGGCCATCATCAAACACGAAGTCATAGATATAATCGTCATGCACTTTGCGGGTTTTATCAGTGATGCCATCACTGGGTTTATCCAGATAGGTTTCAACAAACCGCGCCCACTCCCCCTCTGAAAAGGTCACCTTATTTAAGGATTGTAATTGCACACGGACATTGGCGAGCATCGCCGCGGGATGATTCAAGCCAGGAACCAGCTCATAGCCTTGATTCACCAAATCCTGAACCAGCTCACGTTCTAAATCACCCTCGCTTTGGTAGCTTTCATTCACTTCCCATTGCTTCTCGTACTTATCCAGTACGATGAAGTTTTTAGACTCAGCGATGGCTCTGTAGCTTGTCATTTCTCAGCATCCTTGTTGTGCAACAGCTTTTTGATTTCTCGGTCAAAATCAGACTCAATGCTTTGTTGCTTGTTGAATTGCTCGTATTCTTGAAACGCCTTATTTTCAGCGTCTTTACGTGATATTCGTCCGTAACCTTCTAAAATTTGGTACTCATTAAATGCCAAAAACTTATCTACGCTGGCCGCAAAGGCTTCCATGGTGAAGGTGTTACGTCGCTCAATGATGCCTTCAATATAATCAAAGAACGATGATACGGTTCGCTCCAGCTGTTTGATCTCTTGCTCAGATAAGTAGTTCTTGGCAACAATCGTGTCGGACTTTAACACTCTACCTTTAAGTGCATTCTTGAACGTGGTCATGCCCATTAACGGCTTACTGGCATCAGCTTTTAACGAAATGATTTCAGCTGCAGTATGGCCTGTAATGGCAAAATGAAATTTGTCCTGCACATGCGCATAAAACAAACGCGTGGTTTCAGATTTAGAATCATAATCAATACTACATTCGGCAAAAATATCAGTGATTTGCTGATAAATTCGGCGTTCACTGGCACGAATAGATCGAACGCGTTCAAGTAGTTCTTTGAAATAGTCTTTACCGAAATAACGGCCGTTTTTTAGGCGTTCATCATCCATGGCAAAGCCTTTGATGATGTATTCTTTAATCAGCCCTGTGGCCCAAATACGAAACTGTGTCGCTTGCCTGGAATTAACCCGATATCCAACCGAGATCACTGCATCAAGGTTATAGTACTTAACCTTTTTAGTTTGTGTTTTTCCAGCAATAGCACCGTGTTCAGTGGTTGTTTCCAAAATGGAAATAACCACTTCAGGGTTTAACTCTCCACTTTCAAAAATATTCTTTAAATGTTTGGAAATAGCCGGCACACCTACACCAAATAACGCCGCCATTCGGTCTTGCGTTAACCAAATAGTTTCATTGCTAAGCAACACCTCAACGTTAATATCGCCACTCGGTGCGGTGTAAAGCAAAAACTCCGTGGTTTGGTCTTGCAGGCTGAGCTTATTAGTCATGGGTCAGCTCCCCAACGACATCGGCAATATGTACTTTTTGCAGCCTGCGCTTTGGTGGAAACACGAATGTCTGGTTATCGCTACTGATATAGTGAGTTTGCTCCATATTTGTCATCAGATCCTTCCTTGAATTTGATTTAATGAATGAACGCTTTGAATTGGAAAATAATTCTGACATATTGCTATGAATGCTCTACCCCCTCTGAGCTCACATAGCTTCTTCTCTACTTGGAAGGTATGACTTTGCAGGACAATCCTTCCGAACATCAGAGACATATCAAGCCACTTCCTTGGTATCTGGCTTTGGAAAGCTCAGCAGTAAATCACGATAATATTCGTATTGCTTCTGGCGTAGTTCGATTTCGCGAGGTAGGCCTTCGGTGATAGAGTTGGTTAAGGCATCAAATTTATCTAGCATGGCAACGATGCGTGTTTGTTCATCAAGCGAAGGAATAGGTATGCTGTACTCCATGATCTTTGATTTATTGCCGCGAGGCATTTTTGCACCCTTAGCGTACTGCATGTTGTATTCAAAAAATTTATCATCAGATAATACTTGATACAAAAAACGTGGGTTTACTGCTTTATCACTGATTTGAATAACAAGTACGTCACCATTTGTTCCACCAATACGGTCTGCCTGCCATATTTTCTTGAGATAGGGGCGAATATTGCCAATTAATATATCGCCATTTCGGTATTCCGTTAAATTGCCTGATGTTGGTACATGGTTAGATTCTGCTTTTCCTGCACGGTTTTGCAAAAGATTGTCCACACCTACATAGTTCGTTTTATCAAGTCGGTCAAAGCTAATACGTGTTTTCGAGTACTCCGCAATTTTGTCCAACGTCTTCCACTCCACTTCCCCTTCTTCAAAACTCAACAGTTTATCGCGATAGTAGTTGTATTGTTTTTTGCGTAGGATAAGCTCGGCGGTCAGCTCGGCGGTCAGCTCGGCGGTCATGGCGGTAAATGCGTCTAAGATACGAACAATTTCAGCTTGGATTTCCAACGCTTTTTTTGGGGTGTCTGGGCAAGGGATTGGGATTTGGAGCTTTCTAAGTTCACTCATTGGTAAGCTTATCACTGGCGAACCGACAATTTTTTTACTATACCCTTTTACTATTTCTCGAGAATTTAAGAGATATGAGAGGTATTTTGAACTAATAACAGCATTTTTCGGCTTAATTGCGTATACGCCTTCTTTTATATTCCAGTTCACGGGTTGTTTTTCTATTACAGCCGTTCTTCCAACCGTACCAGTACCTGAAAATAGGATATCGCCAATTTCCAGTTTAGAACGGTTATTTATGAGTTCTAATGCTTTCTCGCTCACTCTATCTGTTTTTTCGAGAAATACAATTTCACCATTCTGGATTTCTCGAACTGTGATGTAGTAACCATGTGCATCAGTTGTATTTAACTGAAAATTCTTACGTGGATTCAGGCCCGTCTTTAACGATACGATGAGAGCACCAAGAGGCTTCCACTCCACATTAATTCCCTGCAGCAGCTTTTCAATAAAGCTTGTACCGCTCATACGCCCTGCTCCTCGCCCTCAATTTCAGCCACAATCGCATCAATATCTTCACGCAGCTGAGTGATCTTGGCGACAGTGGTTTTTAGTTCGGCATTAAGCTCAGCAATATCTATTACTTCACGAGTATCTTTAGCTTCAACATAACTACTCACCGATAGGTTGTAGTCGTTGTCAGCAATTTGCTCGTACGGGACAGAGGTAGCAAAGTAATCGACATTCTCTTTGCTATCAAATACCTGCATGATGTCTTCAATATGCTTATCTGTGAGTACGTTGGTATTCGTTTCTTTTTTAAAATAAGCCTCACCACTGGCATCAATAAACTGGGTATTGGTGTCGGGTTTATGTTTAGAAAGCACCAGAATATTCACGGCGATAGTGGTGCCAAAAAACAGATTGGGTGCCAGCGAAATAACGGTTTCTACATAGTTGTTCTCCACCAAATACTTGCGGATTTTCTGCTCGGCACCACCGCGATAAAAAATACCCGGAAAGCAGACGATGGCAGCACGACCTTTACCGGATAGATAATTGAGTGCATGTAAAACAAAAGCAAAATCGGCCTTGGACTTGGGGGCCAGCACACCGGCTGGAGCAAAGCGTTCATCGTTAATCAAGGTTGGATCATCTGAGCCTATCCACTTCACTGAATACGGAGGATTGGAAACGATGGCATCAAAGGGTTTTTCATCCCCAAAATGTGGTTCTGTCAGGGTATTGCCCAACTGCATATTGAACTTGTCGTAATTGATGTTATGCAAAAACATGTTCATCCGTGCCAGGTTGTAAGTGGTGTGGTTAATCTCCTGACCGAAGAAACCTTCTTCGATAATATGGGCGTCGAAATGCTTTTTGGCTTGCAACAGTAGTGAGCCTGAACCACAGGCCGGGTCGTAAATTTTATTCACATTGGTTTGCTTATGCATCGCCAGTTGGGCGATAAGCTTGGATACATGCTGTGGCGTGAAAAACTCCCCACCTGATTTACCCGCATTGGCGGCGTAATTGGAAATTAAATATTCGTAGGCATCACCGAATAGATCGATATGGGCAGCATCAAACTGGCCAAAATCCAAACCTGCCACACCTTTTAGCACATGAGCCAAACGTTGGTTTTTATCTTTTACGGTATAACCAAGACGATTACTGGTGGTATCGAAGTCCGCAAACAAACCCTTGATATCGACTTCAGAAGGATAACCACTAGCTGAGGTCTCGATGGCAGCAAAGATAGCAGCTAAATCAGTATTTAAGCTTTCATTGGTATTAGCTGCTTTCGCTACGTTGATAAACAACTGACTAGGATAAATGAAGTAACCTTTGGTTTTGATAGCGTCGTCTTTGATTTCAGGTGTGATCACGCTATCAGGCAATTCAGCATAATGAATACTGTCATCACCTCCTTCTATATAAGCGGCAAAGTTCTCGCTGATAAAGCGGTAAAACAGTGTACCGAGGACGTATTGTTTAAAATCCCAACCGTCTACCGCACCACGAACATCGTTGGCAATAGCCCATATCTGTCGTTGTAGGGCGGCGCGTTGTTGTGTGCTTGTCATGCTTTTTTTGTTTCCATTTTAATGTGTTCAATGATGGTAAAAACGATATGTAACTGTTCGTTATGGCAGTTTTTTATGTTAATTCAAGTTGTTCATCTAGCTTAGAATCAAATAACAGCCATAGCTTTTCAATCACTTCCAGAGCGACTTTTTGAAACGTTTCTTTGTAGATCAACGTTATTAAATATTTTCTCTGGCTACATCTGCAATACGCATTTACCATCCTGCGGGCGAGATAGTAGCGGATCACGGCTATGCCTTTATTTGTCTTGCTCTTGAGTAAGGCCAGAGGTTATCACGAATTTAAGCTTTGCCTAGCATTTTACGAGTTGAAGTTAAATTATAGAGGCTTGAAATGTTGCGATCACCTCATCCCAACAAAAAAACTATACCTATCCCTCAGCATTATCACCACGTCATTACTACTTGCCGACGCCAGACTCCTTAACCATTTTGCCCCAATACCGTACACAGCCGCCCCTAAAGAGTAGACTGGCCTTTCAAATAAAGGAGAGAGAAGATGATTCAATCTGTAAAAGACGATGGTCGAGGGCCTTCTGGCCCACCCGACCTGTTTGAGTTAATGAAAAAGTTGACTGGTGGTGGCCGCGGCCCTTCTCGTGGCAAGTTAGGTGGCGGCTTTATTGGCGTCCTACTAGTTATTCTGCTGGTGTGGGGTGCAATGACTTCTTTCTATACGGTGCAACCAGAACAGCGCGCTGTAGTGAAACGCTTCGGTTCCGTCAAAGGGATTACTGATCCAGGCCTGCATTTCAAAATTCCGTTTGGTATTGATCAAATACAACTGGTCGCGACTGAACGCGTGTTGAAACAGGAGTTTGGCTTTCGCACTCGGGGCACTCGTCAAGGAGAAAGCTCCACCTACAGTGCGGCCGAATTTGAAGATGAGTCATTAATGCTCACCGGCGATTTGAATATGATCGACGTTGAATGGGTGGTGCAATACCGTATTGAAGACCCTATCAAGTTTCTCTATCAGATGCGTGAACCTACCCGTACCCTGCGTGATATTTCCGAATCTGTGATGCGTCGCATCGTCGGTAATATGCTGGGCTCTGAGGTGTTGACTATTGGCCGGGTGGAGATTCAACAGAAAGCCGGTGATGAGATTCAGGAGATACTCAACCAATACGATGCTGGCATTCGCATCAGTACCGTTGAAATGCAGGATGTAGTGCCGCCCACTGCTGTTCAACCTGCCTTCAATGAAGTGAATGAAGCCCGTCAGGAGCGCGAACGCATGATTAATGAGGCACAAAAACGAGTGAATCAGGAGATTCCAAACGCAGAAGGTGCTGCCCTACGTACCGTCGCTGAGGCTGAAGGTTATGCCACGGAACGGGTGAACCGGGCCGATGGTGAAAGTACACGTTTTAGTGCCGTTCTGCGTGAATACCAACAAGCCCCCACGGTGACGCGTTCACGTCTTTATCTGGAAACGTTGAATGAGATCCTGCCGAATATCGGCCAAATTTTGGTGGTGCAGGATGGCCAAGTCGGGCCGCTGCCATTGCTCGATGTGAATCGTAAAACCATTGGAGGTGACAAATGAAAACCTCACTACTTGCCTTCATCGTTGTGTTAGCCGTTATCCTCGGTAACCTTACTCTCTATACCGTAGATGAAGCTGAACAAGCCATTGTGGTCCAGTTCGGTGAACCAATTGGCGATGTCATTAATGAGTCGGGGCTGAAGTTCAAACTCCCCTGGCAGAATGTCCGTTATTTCGATAAACGCCTGTTGGTCTGGGATGGTGATGTAACTCAGATTCCGACACTGGGCCGTGAGTTTATTCTTGTGGATACCACGGCACGCTGGAGAATCACTGATCCCCTACTGTTTTTAACCAGTGTCCGCGATGAAGCCGGTGCACGTACTCGACTCGATGACATTATTGATTCGGTAGTGAGAGACATGGTGTCTTCTACCGAACTGGAAGAGATTGTTCGCTCGAAAGACTGGCAAGTGAATGTCGCGGAGTTAGATGATCCCGCCCTGGCTGAACGCAGTGATGTTAATCTGGAGAAACAACCGAAACTGGGTCGTGAATTACTGGAAGCCGGTATTCTGAAACGGGCTCGGGATTCTATGCCAGCACTGGGGATTGAGCTTGATGATGTGCGTATTAAACGCGTCAATTACATTCAATCAGTTCGTCGTCAGGTAGAAAGCCGGATGATTGCTGAACGTCAGTCTATTGCTGAACGTTTCCGTTCTGAAGGTCGGGGCCGTAGCCAGGAAATCCTGGGTAATATGGAACGCGATCTACGTCGTATTCGTTCTGAAGCAGCACGTGATGCTGAGAAAATACGAGGTGAGGCAGATGCTGAAGCGACGCGTATTTATGGTGAGGCTTTCGGCGCTGATGCCGAGTTCTATTCTTTCTTCCGTACGCTGGAAAGCTACCGGGCCTTGGGTGCGAATAGTACGCTTATGCTCAATGCTGACTCAGACTTCTTCCGTTATTTAGAAGAGCCACAAGCTCAGTAAACCATTGCCTGTCAGAATCGTCACGCCCACCTGGGCGTGACACCCTTTTGGGTTATTCCATTCTTAGCTGTAACTAAAACGTACTGAGTCCTGTGGCTTCCATGGTGCGATATAACAGTTGGGGCCAACGTCTTTCATCTGCATAGCTTTCATAGTCCACGCTGTAATGGCGGCCATAGAGGTTATACCAGGATTCATCAAACCAGCTTTGACCACGCCGAAAAGGTGCTGCGTTGGCTGGCCCTTTTACAATCACACTGGTTTCAAGATTAAGATTGTGTAGGTTGCGTCGGGTGAAATTGGTTGAACCAAGTAACATGGTTGTTTCACCAGCCCCACGGTGCATCAGCCATTTAGCATGACATTGTTCGCCATGGGTATCACACCAGCGAACGGTAATACCGGCTTGCGTTAATTCATGGGCCACTGGCCGATTAGGAATACCATTTTTTTGTCGCCCGAAGGCATCTTTATTGGGATCCAGCAACACTCTTAAAACTACACCTCGTGTTTGTGCTGATTTCAGCGCTTCCACAATATCCCGATCGGATAAGTAGAACATCGCCATATCCAGCTTCTCGCCCGATTTAGCTTGGTTAATCATGGCTAATGAGGCTTGTTCTACGGCATTCTCGGTGACGACTTGCACACTGAGATTACTGTCCGTGTTTTCAGCCGTTTGTTGAAGTGCCACTTCGGCTAAGGCTTTACCTGACAACGCCAGCACAGCTTTTTCACTCTCGAGTAAATCCCATGCCGCCGGCCCATTAAAACGTAAGGCCACATTACCGTGGGCGCTGCTGCCATCATGTGGATTAGCCGAGGTCACTAATGCGGTTAATTCTGAGCCATTATCAGCGATAAGCAGTTTGCGGTGATTCGCTTTGAAATTCAGTAAGTTGAGATAGCTTCTTACAGAGACTTGTCCTTCACCAAACGGATTGGGTAACCATCCGCCTTCACTATTGCCAAATGGCTGAATCAATAAACGCCAAAAACCGGAATAAGCTGGGTTGCTATCACGTAATTGAGTCAAGTCAGTTTGTGTGACAGGTATGCCAGCCGCTTTAAGCTCAGCAAAATGTTTGGAAGGAAGTCCGCCATACAGGCTATTAATGGGATCAGAAATAACGTGTATTTGCAGATCCGGATAACGCTTTTTCTGAGCAATCAACGCTTTGCTGAGTTCATCTGAAAGTGGTCGATGCTGTTCCGACCCCTCGCCCAGATAGTCATTAAATAAAAACATATCAACCAGTACGATATGGCGTGCGTTGGCAATCATCTCAAATACGGTATTGAAAATCTGTTGCTGCGTTTGGCGCTCACCATCAACGGTGAAGGTCCTGTCAGCCAGAAACTGCACATTCGTGGCAGTGCGTTGGGGGGCGGTGAAATTAACACCTGCAGGCAAAGGCTTGTTAACGTGATAGATGGCGACACAAACCGTTGTTAGCAAAAGTAAAAAGAATATCCAATGCCATTTTCCCTTATTCCTTCTCTGCTGTTTCGTACCGAATAAGGCTCTGTGTTGCTGTTTTTTTCTGAATGGCATATTGGATGATCTAAGTAATAATCAATCTCATAAAGTAGCACTATTTATCGATAGTGATAAACCACGTTATCTCGTCTCTTCCCTTTCAAGCTGGCTGACTACTGATTTTTATGCAAAACATTTCGGCTTAATTATTTCAGTTTGCGTAATAGTTTTTTAATCATTCGTCCTATTATTTTATAAATCTGAATGAGAAATAATGTCTCCGCTGATTCGAAAATCATCAGTCACTTAATGTGTAACGAATCGAAACTGTAATTAATACAAACACCTATAACGGAGATGTAAACCATGATAAAGCAATTTTTAATGACGACTACTGCAGCGGTTGCGATCACGCTTTCAGCAGCAACATTGGCAGCAGATATTGATATGAATGCCAATGCTAATGACCTGGCTATTCAGGGTTATGACCCAGTGGCGTATTTCACCAAAGCGGCACCCACTAAAGGCTCAAGTGAATATACCGCGACCTATAAAAATGCGATTTATCACTTTAGCAGTGAAAAAAATCGCGATTTATTCCGTGCTGAGCCAGCCAAATATGCCCCACAGTTCGGTGGCTTTTGTGCTTATGGCGTCACCAAAGGCAGAAAGTTTGATACCGACCCAACTGCTTGGCGTGTAGTGGATGGCAAGCTCTATCTGAACCTGAATAAAGATGTGCAAAAACTCTGGGTTGAAGATATTCCTGGCTATATCACCAATGCCAATGACACCTGGCCAACCATCAAAACTTTCAGTGATAAAACACTTGAAACATTTTAGTGCTTTAGCCCTGGCTTTACTTGCCGAGTAGGTCAGGGCTTTCATTAAGGAGTTTAACAATGCGAAGAATTACTACTCATGACGAGCTAGAAGCTGAGGCGCAACGTCATGCTTATTTATTACTGAAAATCTCAGCTTCCTGGTGCAACCCTTGCCAAATTTATAGCCCGATTATTGAGTCAGTTTCAAAGACTCGTAGCGATATTAGTGTGGCTGAAGTGGACGTCGATGATATGCCCGCCATTCGTGAGACCTTTCATGTTCGCTCTGTACCGACACTCATCATGTTTAAAAATGGCAGTGCAGTTGATTCGCTGATTGGCTCACAGGCGGTTGAAAACGTACATGCCTGGATCGACCACACTATCCAAGCTTAATACTTATATAAGGAATGAAGTGATGAAAAATAACGCAATTATTGCTGCTGCGATTGCAGCGACTGTTTCACTGGGCGTAACAGCCCCGATGAATGCTTATGCGGCGAGTAAAGAAAAATGTTACGGCGTGGCAAAAGCTGGTCAAAACGACTGTGCCAACCTGGCGGGTACGCATTCATGTGCCGCTCAATCTAAAACGGACAACGATCCAGGTGAATGGAAACTGGTGCCAGCCGGTAGCTGTACCGATCTGGGTGGCTTATCCAAAGATGAAGCGAAGAAGCTTCTTACAAACTAATGACCCGTGACGAACCTATGGAGGCTGAGATGATACAAGTCGGTGTAGGATTACGATCCAAACATTATGAAGCCGGCTTAGAACCGGCCTCCATAGACTTCGTTGAAGTGCATGCAGAGAATTTTTTTGCCGATGGTGGTGTGTCTCATGCCATATTGGAGCGTATTTCTGAGCGGTATAAGCTGAGTTTTCATGGTACTTCACTGGGGTTGGGTTCATTCACTCCCCCGCCCTTGGCCCATATCCAGAAAATGCGACGGTTGATTGAACGCTATTCACCCTTATTAGTATCGGATCATGCCTGCTTTAGTTGGTCGAGTCAGGGTGACAAGACTGTGCATGCCGGTGACTTACTGCCTATCAGATTTGATAAAGAAACGTTGAAAGTCATGTGTCGTAATATCCGACGCGTGCAGGATGTTTTTGGTCAGCAACTACTTGTTGAAAACATTTCGTCGTATTTACCCATAACTGACTCTGTCATACCTGAAGCAGAATTTTTTAATTTACTTTGTCAGTCAACAGGCTGTGCTGTGTTGCTGGATGTTCACAATCTTCATGTCAATGCGGTCAATCAACAATCACAATCACCTTTAGATGATGTTTTACAGTTCATTTCAGAATTGGATACGAACTTTGTCGGTGAAATTCATTTAGCCGGCATTGCCGAGCCTTCAGCTGAAATGTGGATTGATGATCATAGTGGCCCAGTCAGTGGTGACTGCTGGACAGCTTATTCAGCTGCCATTCAACGTTTTGGTCATGTACCTACCTTAATTGAATGGGATACCAGATTACCCGAATGGCCCGAACTTATAGGCGAGGCTATGCGGGCTAAAGACTATGCAAATAAGGTGTCTGGGCATGGCTAATTATCAGTCAGATTTATTTCAGGCACTTTGGCTGCAGACAACTTCCACGTTCAGCACAGAGGCAGTTTCTATCTACAGAAATAATCTGTTGATGAATGCCAATAGAGCCTTAGCCATCACTTATCCAACCGTCGTTCAACTGCTGGGTGAGGACGTGTTTAGCTTGTTGATAAGGGACTTTATCCAGCATGAACTATTGACCGAAGGTGACTGGGGCATGTGGGGGGAAACCCTACCAGACTGGTTAGAACAACATCAGGATCTGGACGATTATCCATTCATTAAAGACTGTGCCAGGCTCGACTGGCTTTGCCATAAAGCCGAGCGTGCGTGTGATGTGGTTAATATAACCGAGTTTGATCTTGCTCCAGAAGCTAACTTAGCAAGCCTGAAACTTCAATATTGTGCTGGCGTGGCGCTGCTTGAATCGAATTACCCCGTGGTTGATATCTGGCAGGCACATCAAACCTCAGATAAACATCAACGCCAATCTTTTTTTCAGCAGGCAAAAAACAAACTCTCAGATGGCACCGGTCAACACGTTCAGGTTTGGCGGCCTCAGTGGAAGGCCAATGTCCGTGAGGTGGATGAGGCAGAGATCGATTGGCTCAGGCTCACTGTTTCCGGCTTCGGTATTTCTGACGCACTGGACCAGGTTCATCCTCAATTTAATTTTGAAACGTGGTTACAACAATCCATCAGTGAGGGGCTTATCACTGGCTTTTATCAGGAGAAAACACGATGACTTATCTTAATTTACGCGTCCCGTATAGCGGGCAACTTATAAAGGCGCGATCGGTACTTGAATCACTGACTTTACTCAGTGTCAGGTTTTACCTGTTCTCTGTCTTTTTCTTTGCTGGCTTTAATAAATTAAAAGACTGGGAGTCCACCCTGTTTTTATTTGAATACGAATATAGCGTGCCGTTTTTAAGACATGATATTGCAGCTTATCTTGGCACAGCAGCCGAGATTGCTTTACCGGTGTTGCTGCTAATTGGGTTATTAACCCCGGTAGCTGCTATCGGTTTGTTTATATTTAATTTTGTGGCCGTTATCAGTTTGGCAGAAATGCCTGCGGCGGCTTTTTTATTACATGTTATCTGGGGTGGATTGCTATTTTCTCTATTGCTTTGGGGACCAGGCAAAATAGCGTTGGATAGGTTCGTATTTAATAGTAGAGATACACACTGATCATATCGGCTATCCAGAGCATGTCGACACTGGATAGCCAGTTGTTTTTCGTTTAATTCAACGATGTTTGTGAACGTAAGTGTTCCACCATCCAGTCAATCATACTCCGTGTTCTGGCAGAAGAATAACGGCCTTCTCTGTGCACCACATGCACGGGGACGGGTGGATGTTCGTATTCGCTTAGAATGATTTTTAATGCCCCACTCTCGAGGCTATCGGCGACTTGATAAGACAGAAATCGAGAGATACCCATATCGGCTAACACCGCTTTTTCTGCCGAAAAGTTATCACTGACGGTTAAAAACGGATTGACTCTGACACTGGTGGCTTTGCCATTATCGGTGAATTTCAATTCATTACTTGGGCTCAAACCTCTGGCTAGAATAATTCTGTGGTCGGCTAAGTCTTCAGGTTTTTTCGGGTAGCCATGTTCCTTCAGATACGGCGTTGATGCACATAAAACACGACGTATAGCGCCCACTTTAATGGCTTTGTACGATGAGTCCTGTAGTTCACCAATCCTTATCGCGACATCAATCCCTTCTTCCAGCATATTAACGACACGGTCGACAAACAGTGCATCCACCTGCATTTCCGGGTAGTTTTTTAAATAACTAATAAGCCCATCCATCACATAAAGCCGCCCGAATAATACGGAGGCAGTAATTCTGACCAGCCCTTTGGGGATGGCATTTCTGCCTCTGACAGCATCATCGGCCTCTTCGGATAAGGCGACTATTTGTTTGGCATCTTTATAGTAACGTTGCCCGGCATCAGTGATTTGCAGGTGTCGGGTAGTTCGGTGTAAAAGCTTTACGCCCAGTCGGGTTTCCAGTTCTGATACGGCCCGGCTAACGGCGGGAGGACTTAGTCTGAGTTTACGGGCGGCACTGGCAAAGCCTTCGTTTTCCACCACGGCCACGAACACCGTCATTAAGTGTAATCGGTCCATTTATTATTCCACTTTATGCAATAGTTAATTAATCATTTGGCTGATTATTATATTTCTGATAATAGCCAATAATGTTCTCGCTGGAAACACAACAGCATTAATTACTGACAACAGGAGAACAAACATGAGCAGAATCACTACCGTCACAGACGATATTGCTAATAACGAACAAGCCGAATTATTTGCAGCCATTAAAGCAAAATTAGGCATCGTGCCCAATTTCCTTCGGGTGTTTGCCAATTCACCGGATGCACTGAAAGCCTTTCTGGGTTTTCACCATATTGCTGGCAATGGCTCTTTGGATGCCGCCACACGTGAGCGAATTGCATTAACGCTGGCCCAGAAAAATGAATGTAGCTATTGCTTATCAGCGCATACGGCTATCGGACGTAAAACCGGACTCAACAGTGATGAGATAACCGCCAACCGTCAGGGTGACAGCCATGATGCGAAAGCCGCTGTGGCTGTGAAGTTTGCACGCAAACTGGCTGAGCACACAGGTGATGTGACGACCGCTGAACTACAGGAAATGCGTGATGCAGGGTTTACTGATGCCGATATTGTCGAAGTGATTACCAATACAGGCATTAACTTATTAACGAATATTCTGAGTAAAGCCAGTCGTGTCGAAATTGACTTTCCTAAAGTCGATTTGAATCAGGCGGCGTAGAGCAGAGAGTGCCCGGCCTTCTGGCCGGGCAGTTATTCTGAGGAGCGTAATATGGCCAGAGCGTTTACCAAAATCGCGTTCACCGATCATGTGAAACAGGTGCAGTCTGATATGGGCAGTCGCGCGCTTTATCAGACACTGGAACATGGTGTAACGGATGAAGTATTTATTGATGCCCGAGTAAAACAGTTTATCGAACAACAGGATAGCTTCTATATAGCAACCACCAATGAGGATGGTTGGCCGTATATTCAGCACCGCGGTGGGCCAAAAGGTTTTCTGAAAGTGTTGAATGAGACACAAATTGGCTTTGCTGACTTTGCTGGCAACCGGCAATATCTCACGGTAGGTAATATTGTTGGTAATAATAAGGTGTGTTTATTTTTGATGAACTATGCCGAAAAACGGCGACTGAAACTATGGGGCCGTGCTGAACTGGTCCATGAACAAGATAATTTCAGTCTGGTTCAGCAACTTGAGGTGGCTGAGTTTCGTGCTCCAGTTGAGCGAGGTATTGTTATCACGCTGGAAGCGATGGACTGGAACTGCCCAAAGTATATTACGCCACGTTATACGCAGGATGAAATAGCGCAGTTTTTAGTTGATGATTAGCGTGTAATTAATTGATAAGGCTATTTTATTTAGCCTTTAAAAGAGTGTCTTGATTATGATTTTATATAACATTCCATTATCTGGTAACTGCCATAAAGTCAGGCTAATGCTTCGCTTTTTAGGATTGGATTATCAAATATACGATTTAGATTTGGGGACGACTGAACAGTTAAGTGAAGATTTTTTGAAATTAAATCCATTTGGGCAGGCACCTGCGATTAATGATCAAGGTGTGGTGGTTCGTGATAGTCAGGCGATTTTAGTTTATCTGGCTAAAAAATATGGCGGTGAACAATGGTGGAGTGAGGATCCTATTCTATTAGCCGAGATCATAAGCTGGTTATCTACAGCCGCGAATGAACTACAAAATGGTCCGGCAAGATTACGCCTGCACCATAAAATGGGCCGACCTATCGACGTTAAACACGCCACTGATACTACAACGAAGTTGTTGAACATCATTGACCGTCATTTAGCCAATAGACAGTGGCTAGTCGCTGACAAGTTAAGCATTGCTGATATTGCTATTTACCCTTATCTGGCCTTGGCTCATGAAGGCCAGGTCAATCTCAGTCACTATCAGAATATCAGTGCTTGGCTGGCACGGTTTGAGTCTTTACCAGACTATGTGTCCATGCCAGGCATCAACCTACAAATCTAATATTGGAGAACAAACACTATGACAACTGACATTAAGCCCCCTCTTCCGCCATTTGATGAAGCCTCGGCGACACAAAAAGTCCGCATGGCTGAAGATGCCTGGAATAGTCGCGACCCAGATCGTGTTGCACAGGTTTACACCGAAGATACGATTTGGCGTAACCGTGCTGAATTTCCACGAGGTCGTGACCAAGTGAGAGATTTTTTGCAGAAAAAATGGGCAAGAGAACTCGACTATCGCTTAATAAAAGAACTGTGGGCCTTTGAACAAAACCGTATTGCTGTGCGCTTTGCTTATGAATGGCATGATGACAGCGGTAACTGGTTTCGCTCATATGGTAATGAAAACTGGGAATTTAATGAGCAAGGCTTAATGCAGCGTCGTTTTGCCTGCATTAATGATTTGCCTATTAAAGAATCCGACCGTTTATTTCACTGGGCATTAGGCAGAAGACCGGATGACCACCCTAGTTTGAGTGATTTAAACCTGTAAACCATGACAGGGCTCCGGGTTAGTGTATCAGCCCGGAGCTATTTTACCGCTTCTAACAGCATCGCTTCAGATTGCGTGATAAACGCAGACCAGGTTTCATTGGGTTGCCATGATGGCAGCATTGCTTGCTTGGCTTCATGCTCAGGCAGTTGTTCAATGACACGCAGATAAAGATACAAAAATGCGGATGCCCGGTAGTTCAACGCACAGTGAACCCAGATTTTTCTATCCGAAAGTCCGGCCATGACATTAAAGAATTGGATTAAATGGCTCTGTTTAGGGGCATCAAAGGGTACGGGGATATGAACATAGGTCATGCCTAAGCTGGTGACAATATGGCCTTCATCTGCAATAGCTGAACTGGAATCGGGCATCGCCAGATTGATAATGACTTGATAACCTTGCTCTGCAATTTGCTCAAACTCATTGACTGCAGGCTGGCCTGAACTGGCAATAGTCGTTGTTACCGCTAAGTAGTTTTTAATATTGGTCTGCACAGCAGTCATACTCCATGTTTTATCGTCAGGGTAAGCCTATCATGGCTTATTATCAGGAAACACTTATCAGTATATCTATGGCATTATGCCTGCCTGAATAGCCATGTGAACTCTCGGCTGAAATGACACTCTGAATACCTTTAATAATAAAAATACACTTAACAATGACGTTAAAAACAGGACTCGCTTTTTCTTTACTGCTGACCAGTCAGCTTGTGTCAGCTCGTGATTACATCGACGCACATTTACACTACGTCGACTTTTTCCAGGAAACAGATGGCATGCCGGCCTTACTGAAGGCCATGGATGAAAGTGATATTACGCAAGCGGTGATTATGGGGATTCCGGTTGCGAAAACATGGCATGAAAATGAACCCAAAAAGCCCCGTTATTATGCCGGTGATGACGCAGCTATTTATTGGTACAGCGCTACCGACTTTGAATTACACGCTGCCATAGAATCACTCAACCCCGAACAACAAAAACGCTTTATTCCCTTTTTGTCTGGTTTTAATCCCGACGATAAAAACTCGGTGAATCATATACGTCGTGCTTTAGAATTAAATCCCGGCTTTTGGCAAGGCATTGGCGAAGTCTTTACCCGCCATGATGATTTAACGGCATTGATTCACGGCAGTGCACCCCGTGCCAATAGTGAAGCGATGATGAAAGTCTATAAGTTGGCTGCTGAGTATGATTTACCGGTGTTATTGCACAGTAATATCACCTCAAAACGTGAGCGTAACCCTTTGTATTTAGAAGAGTTAGAGGATGCTTTAAACAAGAATCCTGACGTGAAGTTTATTTGGGCCCATGCTGGCACCAGTAAAGAGTTACACCGTCATCAGGAGGAGCTGGACTTTATCCGACCGCTTCTGCAAGAGCTATTAGATAAATACGATAATCTGACCATTGATTTGTCATGGACGATGATTGAACCCTATTTATTAAATGAAAAAGGTCAGCCTCGTGCTGGATGGCTGGCGTTGTTGGAACAATACCCAAGCCGCTTTGTGATTGGGAGTGATGTGGTCGGTAGCTTTGATAACCTGGGTAAAATTATGCATGGCTTTGATCCGGTATTGGATGCCTTACCCACTGATGTGGCTAAAGCCATTGCTCATGATAACTTTTTAGCTCTATTACCTAAAGAGACGGCTGATTAATCTGCGTAACCACTACCGATAGCCCGAAACGGCATTTTTAAGCCCAGCTCTTTGACTTGTAACCCCACCCAAGCTGGGAAGGTATTGCTGTTAGGGCCGGGAAATAAGGTGTAGTCATTAGCCCAAGGATAATGCGATACCGCCGTTTTGATTTTGGGGATCAGCTCGGCGGCTTTATGCCCATGCAGAGATAAGATTTTTTCCGGTCTGGCGCCATACCAATAGGTGTCAGGTGTGGTGGTTTGATATTCCCGTAATGCTGGTAAACCCCGTTTAACACGCCAGCCAACCACTTCATAGACCGTATAACTTGCTGCATTTTCTGGTTTTATGGCAATCCAGGTATGCACGGCAAACCAGCCGCGCCAGCTAAAGGCATCCGCGGCATAGACTTCAATAATGGCTTGTTTCTGTGTCGCCGGATCAGCTGCAATACCGGCTGATTCACGGCTGGCTGTTCGCCAATCTTTTGTTGTACAGGCGCTTAGTGAAAACACCGAAACCAACAAAATACACATCGTTTTTAAGCTGTTATTCATCATAAATAGCTAGTTGAGTGTTTGCTCTGAGTTGAGCTCATGGCTGGAATATGGCAATGAAATATCGACACGTAATCCTGCTTTTGTATTACTTATGGTCAATTTACCATTCAGGATATCAATGACGGCTTTGGTAATACTTAATCCCAAACCGAAATTACCTTTTTTCTTGTCATGTACAAAGCGGTTGGTCACATTAGGTAATAAGTCGGGATTGATGCCCCCTGCTTCATCGGTGATCTGCCAGGTGACAAAGTCTGGTTGCTCAGTCACCAGAATAGACACCGATTGTTCCGCTGAAGAAAATTGAATGGCATTTTTGATCACGTTTCTAATCGCCACCGCTACTAACTCCTGTGGTAGCAACAAGTCCTGTTCACTATGAATAATTTTGTGAATCTGGATCTGATTTTCTTGAATCATACCCTGCAGTGGCATTAGCGCTTTTGCGGTAATCTCACTCGCCGAACTGCTGACAGTAATGGACGCCATTTGTTCAGCATCCAGTCTTGCGAGCATTAATAACTGATCCAGCAATTCCGTTAGCTGTTTGACGGCCAGGTTCGCTTGCTTGAGATTATTATCAACAGTTTCACCTTGTTTGAGCATGGCCACTTGAAGCTGTGTAGTAATACCCGCCAGTGGTGTTCTCAGCTCATGAGCTGCATCTGCGGTAAAACGACGCTCGCTCTCCAGCACCGCTTTGACTCTGGCGAGTAAGGCGTTAAAGCCGGCAATCACACCTTTAACTTCACTCGGCACATCCTCAATTTCTATTGGCGTTAAACTATTACCGGTGTGTTTATCAAAGTGATCCTGTAGCTGTGTCATGGGTTTAAAGACACGCTGGATAATAAAATACAAGGAGATAATTAAGGTCAGAACAGCCAGAACCCAGGGAATAAGTACCCCAATTAATACAATATTGAAAAGCTGGCGACGTTTATCCAGCTTCTCAGCAGTGGTGACTGAAATACCATGTTCTGTCAGTTTGAAGACACGCCAGATGGTGCCATTGTCACGAATAAAGCTATAACCATCTTTCACGGAAGTCAGCACGTCCTGATTACCGTCTTCTGTGCTAATAATTAATTCACCATCGATGCGTGTGACATTACATACAATAACCTCAGTATTATCTTTATTTTGTTCAATCTGTTGTATGAGTTCATTAGTCAGTGACGATGACGGTTTTTCATTTTTGACATCATATTGGTGAACAATATGAGATAGCATTTTTGCTGAAGCAGCCAGGCGGTCATCCAGAATCTCTTTCACATCACTTTTGATGGTGTGATACATAAACGGACCGATAGCCAGACATAAAATACCCGTGACCAGTAGTACTGAGATTAATAACTTATTTCTTAAGCTGCCTTTCATTATTTATCAACGGCCAAAAAGTAGCCTAAGCGACGTTCAGTACATATCAGATCGGTACCGAGTTTCTTGCGAAGATTATGTATATGCACGGCGACAGCATTACTTGCCACACCTTCAGCCCAGCCATAGAGTCTGTCCTGAAGCTGGTCTGTATTAACAACTTTACCTGGTTGGTGCATTAAGGCTTCCAGCACAATCAATTCACTTTTGGATAATTTCACAGGCAGACCGTTAGCTTTAACTTCGCCCTTGGTCGGGTTATAGCTGATATGGGCAAAGGTGATAACGTTGTCTGCCCGCCCAGCGATGCGACGGGTGATGGATTGCAGCCGTGCCACCAACTCATCAAAGTCAAAAGGTTTAGTGAGGTAGTCATCGGCCCCGGCTGATAATCCAGTCACCCTGTCTGGTATGGCGTCACGTGCCGTGAGGATAAGGACTGGAATTAATATCTTATTCTGCCGCCAATTAGTAAGTAGTGTCATGCCATCGTAATCTGGCAATGATAGATCAAGAATCACCACATCGTAATCGACATGTTGAATGGCCTGATTGGCGGTATTAGCGTCTGTCACCCAATCTGTGCTGTGACCGAGCGTTTCCAGACCTTGTTTAATGCCATCACCGACAATGTCATTGTCTTCAACCAACAAAATATACATAGATGATTCCCAAGAATTACACACTTATTATGGTTAATAACATTAAGTGAACATTAAGATCAGCCTAATGTAGGGCTAACAATAGCCACTTAGACTTGATGAAAATTACACATCAAGGTGTATATATTCGCCTTTTGTTGCTTAAGCAAACAACCTGATTGAATTTATTTATATAGAGATGTTTATCATGCGAGCCATTCCTTTAACACTGCTTTCTGCTTTTTCCCTGATGCTGGTTGCCTGCTCTGAGCCAGAGAGTCAGGCACCACAACAGCAAGCCAAGCCTGCTGAAGTCGATGTTGCCATTCCGCTTCAACACAAACTGACCGATTGGGATGAGTTTACAGGTCGCTTTGAAGCCATTAGCAACGTCAATTTACGGGCCCGTGTCACTGGCTACCTTATCGAGAAAAAGTTTAAAGATGGTCAGCAAGTTAAAAAAGGTGATGTGTTGTACGTGATTGACCCGCGTCCTTTTCGTTATGAGTTAAGGCAAATTCAGGCTCAATATGAGCTCGCTAAAAAGGAATTGGATCGTGCCCATCTATTACGTGAGTCCAATGCAATTTCGCAAGAAGAAGTCGATAGACGTTTCCAGGAGCTTCAGATTACCGAAGCCTCATTAAACAATGCCAAGCTCCAGTTAGGCTTTACTGAAGTGACCTCTCCTATCGACGGTAAAATTAGTGATAGCTATGTTGATGTTGGCAATATGGTCGAAGAAAACCAGACCATTTTGACCCGTATCGTTAGCACCAATCCTATCCACTTCCGTTTCGAAGGTTCACAAGGCGATTTATTGAAATACATCCGTCTTGATCGTGCAGGCCAACGCCCAAGTAGTGATTCCAGCCCTAATCCTATCTATATCAAATTGATGGACGAAGATAAGTTCTACCACGAAGGCACTATGCACTTCGTCGACAATGTGGTCGATAGTGCCACAGGCACTATCCAGGCGACTGCGACGGTAAATAATGATGAAGGGATTATTTATCCCGGACTGTTTGGCCGTGCTCGCTTGCTGGGCCGTGCCAATTACGACGCCGTATTGGTACCTGAAAATGCTATCAATACGGATCAGGATAAAAAGTTTGTTTATCTCATTGATGAGAATAATGCCATCAAACGTCAGTATGTCACTGTCGGTAATTTACTTGAAAATGATCTGATTGTGGTCAGCACAGGTTTAACCGGTAATGAAAAAGTGGTAGTGAATGGCATTCAACGTATACAAGCCAGTGGGCAGGAAGTGACACCGAATGTGGTCGAGCTTGAGTGGAAACCTATCAATGTTTTAGGCAAGCAAGCTTCTGATGAAACAACGAACACGACAAACACTAATAAGGAATAAGCGACTGTGAATTTCCCAAAATTCTTTATTGATAGGCCTATTTTTGCTTCGGTACTCTCCATCATCGTTGTCATTATTGGCTACATGGCTTACCTGAGTTTACCGATTGAGCAATACCCACAAGTAGCACCACCGACCATACAAGTCTCCGCTACTTACCCTGGCGCAACAGCCGAAACCGTGGCGGAAACGGTAGCCACACCGATTGAGCAAGAAGTGAATGGGGTTGAGGGCATGCTTTATATGTACTCTCAATCATCTGCCGATGGCTCGATGACCCTGACAGTTACCTTTGAGCTGGGAACCGATCTGGATACCGCGCAAGTCTTAGTACAAAACCGGGTGGCGATTGCTGAAGCAAAATTACCACAGAGTGTCCGTGCTTTAGGTGTCACCACCAAGAAGAACTCGCCAGATCTGATGATCGTTATCAACCTCTCCTCTCCCGACGGTACCTACGATCAAAACTACCTCGCTAATTATGGTGTATTGAATATTCGTGACCGTATTCGTCGTATTGATGGCGTCGGTGAAGTACCGGTATATGGCGCATCAGATTACGCGATGCGTATCTGGTTAAAACCTGACTTACTTCAGTCGTATGATATTGCAGCGGGTGATGTGATATCGGCTATCCGCAGCCAAAACGTTCAGGTTGCCAGCGGTACCTTAAACCGTGCTCCACAACCCGATCAGAACTATTATGAATATATTATTCAGACGCAAGGACGATTAACCACCCCAGAAGAGTTTGGTGAAGTTATTGTCAAAGCCAGTGATGATGGCCGTATCGTTCGGCTGCGTGATGTAGCTCGCATCGAATTAGCGGCACAGGAATACATCACAAAAGGTTACTTAGGTGGTAAACAAGCCGTAGCCTTGCCTATATTCCAACGTCCGGGCACCAATGCGATTGAAACGGCCAATCAGATCAAAGCTGAAATGGAAGATATCGCGGCCGATTTCCCGCCAGGTATGACCTATGAGTTTGCTTATAACCCGACTGACTTTATCGAACAATCGGTAGATGCGGTGAAAATGACGGTTTATGAAGCCGTATTTCTGGTGGTGATTGTCATTCTGGTTTTCTTGCAAACCTGGCGTGCAGCGATTATCCCTATTGTGGCTATCCCGGTATCGCTTATTGGTACCTTTGCAGTGATGTCAGCCATTGGTTTCTCGTTAAACAACCTGACGTTATTCGGCCTGGTCTTAGCCATCGGTATCGTGGTGGATGATGCGATTGTTATTGTTGAAAACATGGAACGAAACCTGCGAAATGGTCTTTCTCCCCGTGAGTCAGCACGTAAAACCATGGATGAGGTAGGCTCGGCATTAATTGCCATGGGGCTGGTATTAGTTGCGGTGTTCCTGCCTACCCTGTTCCTCGAAGGGATTTCAGGCGAATTTTATCAAGCCTTTGGTATCACCATCGCTGTGGCGACAATGATTTCTGTGGCGGTATCGTTAACCTTATCACCGGCTTTAGCCGCGATTTTGATGAAGTCTCATGATAAGGATAAGCCAGAAAAACCGGTTAAATGGTATCGCTCACCGGTTAAAGCGTTCTTTAATGGCTTCAACCGGGGGATGGAAGGTTTATCTGCTCGCTATGGATGGTTTGTTGGTAAAACCATCCGTATGGGACTCATTATGTTAGTGATTTATGCAGGCTTGATGACCTTAACCGCATTTCAATTTAACCGCGTACCTACTGGCTTTATTCCAACGCAGGATCAAGGCTCTTTGATTGTGGCAATCACTCTGCCTGATGGCGCTTCCTTTAATGCCACGGATAAAGTGGTTCAGGCTGTTACTGATCAAATGTTATCAGTGCCAGGTGTCAAAAACGCGGTTGGCTTTACGGGTTTTTCTGGTGCGACCAGAACCATACAATCGAATGCAGCCGTCATATTTACACCTTTAGAGCCATTTGAAGATCGCATTGCTAAAGGGATTAAATATCAAACTATCCTCAGTGATATGCGGGCTGTTGCTGCTGGCTTCAAAGAAGCCAAAGTAGCGGTATTTGAGCGTCCTCCTGTACCCGGTATTGGTAGTGCGGGTGGCTTCAAAATGATGCTGCAAGACCGTGGTGGTCGTGGATTAAAAGTTTTAGAGCAGGCCGCTACCGATATGGCAGCCGCCGCGAATAGTCCTGATAGTCCTGCCACCACAGCGGTGTATTCGTTCTTTAATACCAATAATCCTCAAATCTACCTGGATATTGATCGTAATAAAGCCGAACGTCTTAACGTGCCCGTCGCTGACGTATTTGAGGCTTTAGAAGTATTTATTGGCTCTGTCTATGTTAATGATTTCAATTATTTAGGTAGAACATTTAGAGTAACAGCTCAGGCTGAATCAGAAGATCGTTTAACGGTAGATGATGCGCTGAGAATCCGGGTCAGAAGCACCAATGGTGACATGGTGCCGTTAGGCTCTTTTGCCACAGTACGGGATACGTCTGGCCCTTCGCGTGTGCCACGCTATAACTTATATCCAGCAGCGGGTGTCATGGGCAGTAGTGCTGATGGCTTTAGTAGTGGCCAAACACTTGATGCGATGGAAGATTTAGCCGCCAAAATTCTGCCTGATGGTATTGGTTATGAGTGGACTGAAATAGCTTATCAGGAGAAAGCGACCGGTGACACAGCCGCCCTGGCTTTCCTGCTGGCCGTGGTATTTGTCTTCTTATTACTGGCAGCACAGTATGAAAGTTGGGCATTGCCGTTTTCTATCATCCTGATTGTGCCGATGTGTTTGTTATCCGCTATTACCGGTGTTTATCTGGCAAAAATGGATAACAATATTCTGACGCAAATAGGCTTGGTTGTTCTGGTTGGTTTAGCCTCAAAGAATGCTATTTTGATTGTCGAGTTTGCCAGAGAATTGGAACGTCAAGGCCGGTCTGTCTGGGATGCGGCTGTTGAAGCCGCTAGATTACGTCTGCGTCCAATCCTGATGACTTCATTTGCTTTCATTCTTGGGGTTGTGCCCATGGCCATTGCTCAAGGTGCAGGTGCTGAAATGCGACAAGCATTAGGTGTCGCTGTATTTTCGGGCATGTTAGGGGTCACCTTCTTCGGCCTGATATTTACGCCGGTGTTTTATGTGATTTGTCGTCGGGTCGCACTTCACTTTAAGCCTGAGAAAACGACAGGAGAAACATCATGAAAAAATTGATGCTTTGTACATTAATCAGCCTGTCCATTAGCGGCTGTGCTCAATTTCGTGATTATCAGTCCCCCACGGCGGATAGTTCAGTTGAAAGCACCCAACTGAGCGATGACAACTACCAATTTGCTACGGCACAGCAACCGATTGCTGACTGGTGGACTTCCTTTCAGGATCCCCAACTCAGTCAATTGGTTGAAGAGGCTTTATCACATAACCTTGATGTACGTATTGCACTGGCGAACTTGCAAGCGGCTCGGGCTTTATCCAGAGCGGTTGGCTCAGATAGATACCCGACTGTTGACGCAAACGCTGGCTACAGCCGGAATTTGTATTCTGAAGAAGCACAAAACTCAACAGCGCGAGCAGCGGATGTTTATGAGACCGGATTTGATGCCAGTTGGGAATTAGATATTTTCGGTCGTGTCAGTTACGGTATTCAGTCTCAGCTTGCTCAGGAACAAGCTATCGCCGCTGATTTACAACAAATGTATGTCAGTGTCGCTGCAGAAGTCGCCAGACAGTACTTTGTATTGCGTGGAGCTCAATATCGACTGGATATTGCTCAGCGCAATGCTGAGAACCAAAAAGAAACCTTTGAATTAACAGAAAAAATACTCAATGCTGGTGGCGCCAGCGCCCTGGACGTCAGTCGGGCCAGAACACAGTTAAGTCTGACTCGTTCAACTATTCCACCGCTGAGAGCGCAGATAGACTCAACTATCAACAGCCTGTCGGTTCTCACCGGGCAAGTGCCAGATGCTCTGCGTAGCAACTTGTCTCAGAGCAAAGCCTTGCCATCTTTACCACTCAGTGTGGCAGTCGGTGATGCTCAAACACTGCTAAACAGACGTCCGGATATTCGTTCAGCGGAGCGTTCATTGGCAGCCAGCGTGGCTGATTACAATCTGAGGGTGGCGGACTTATTTCCCAAGGTAAGTATTCTCGGCTCACTCGGTTTTATTTCGACAAACCTAAGTAGCTTTGGTACATCAGCCCTCGCGGGTTCAATTGGTCCATCAATCAGTTGGCAAGTCTTTGATCGCGATCGTCTTAAAGCATATGTCGACCAGGCTGATGCCCAAACGGACGCAGCCTTGGCACGATATGAAAAAACAGTGTTATCTGCGCTTGAAGAAATTCAATCCGCCATGAGTGACTTCTCAAATGAAGAACAACGACGTGCCGAACTGCAACAAGCTGCTGCTTCGGCGAAGCAATCTGCCACCATGGCTAGAAATCGTTTTGATAGTGGCTATGATAATTTTCTTGATGTGTTGGATGCTGAGCGTACACTGCTCGAAGCTGAAGATACGCTGGCAAACAGCGAAATTACATCAGGTCTTAATTTAGTGGCTATTTACAAAGCGTTAGGTGGTGGCTGGCAGGTAAAAGTTAAGCAGCCCTAGTACATGTAGAACGTCGGAAAACTCCGCCCTCTTCCTTTTATTTTATTTAAGTAATCTGAATGGATGGATTCAGGGTGTGTGGTTCTAGTGCTTGCTTTGCAACACACTGCTGACAAACGCAGGCTTTACCTCTGTACTTAGCGGGCACACTATCTAATAGATTCTGGCTAAATACCCTGTCCGGCTGATGACACCAACAATCAGCCGGATTGTCAGCCGCTGATATATTGCCACATGCATTAGGGCCGCCACATAACGGGCATAAAAGAGAATCAGAGGCTTCAGCTGTCATCTGTCATTAATTTCAACCACTCATCACGTGGCATGGGTTTGTAAAAATAATAGCCCTGAATTAAGTCACACGATTTTGAACGAAGATAGTTTGCTTGTGTGATTGTTTCAACGCCTTCTGCGACAACCTTAAGTTTCATGGCTTTAGCCATTGATATCACCGTATCAACAATCGGGTATTCCCCTTCTTCCGAATTGATTTTATCAACAAATGATTTATCAATTTTTAGTTCATCTATGGGTAATTGACTCAGATAACTTAGGTTAGACTGCCCCGTACCAAAGTCATCGATAGCAATACCAAAACCGGTTGTTTTCAGTGCATGGATAACAGAAGTTAACAGGTTAATATTCTCTGCCATGACCGATTCTGTGATCTCAAATATAATTTGTCGGGGAGAAATATTATGCTGTTTACATATGGCTTCAAAGGTTTCAACCAACTTGGGATCAGCAAGTTGACGAATACTTAAGTTCACGGATATTTTTTTGTCAAAACCAGCGACTTGTTGGCGGAGAGTTTTGATCATCGCACAGACTTGTTTAAGGACATAATACCCAACATCTACTATCACACCTGTGCTTTCCGCTACACCAATAAAGTCTAATAGTCTGAGAGGTTCAGAGTTCAAATTATTCCAGCGTAATAATGCTTCAGCTGAATCTATCTCATCCGATGCATTGATTTTGGGTTGATAGACTACACTGAGCTTAGAGTTATCCAGTCCACTCAACATGGACTGTGCCAGTGCAGCCACTTTTACAGTTCTTCCATAGTTGGTATTTTCTACAAAAATAAGATCACCGGATTTGCCAGCTTGTTTATAATTTTTTAGTGCATCTTCCAGCATGGGTAATATGGCACCATTTTTTACGATGTCACTTTCAAAGAAAGACATCACTGCACTGATAGATAATTTATGTTTGAGTTGCTGACTAAGTGAGTCTAGCAAGATAGAAAAGGCATCTTGAAAAGCTTCTTTCATACTGGAGTAGTTAATCTTTTCAATAGGTTGGATTGATTTAATAATAAATAAATCACCGCCCACACGATATATTCTTACGGGTAGTACTTGCATCAATTTCTTGAGTTCATTTGCAACCGCTATCAGCAATTGATTGCAATGAGCATGGCCATAAACAGCATTGAGTTCATTAAATCTGTCTATATCTAGCAGACAGCCAATATAACGTGCATTGTTACTTTTCTTACCATAGGTTTTTTCTAAATCAAGTTCCAACGCCTCTCTTGAGTAAACCCCTGTTAGCGAATCATATAATGCGGCTTTTAATAGTCGAGCTTGTGTTAATTTCTTCTCAAATTGATCGCGAATAACGTATAGGAAGTGATAATCCTGTCCGTTTTTATGTAGGGACACCCCAAGTTCGACTTCAATAATTTGACCGTCTTGTTTTTTCAACTCCATTTGTTTGAATATTGGGGTGAAGTCGTCCTGAATCGTTGCTGTTGAAGGTTCTTTGTGATGCGGAAGTTGCTCAGCAGGAATAATATCTCGGATATTTTTATTCGTTAAATCATTACAAGCAAACAAAGCCTGACTATAGTCGTTCGCCAGCTTAATATTGCCTTCAACATCCGTGATGATGATTGCCTCAGTTATCATGCTTAACAGATGTACAAACTGATTTTTTAATTGTTCCAATTGAGATTGTGTTTTTGATTGGATGATAGTAGTGATGTTGCTACGGTTGTTCAGCATTGAGCCAATCTTTTTTTCCAGTAAATGTTTGTTTACCGGTTTACTAATGAAATCGACTGCACCGCTGGATAATGATTTGAGATGATTATCAAATTCACCATGTGCAGTAACGATGATAACGTTGATATGTCGAAGCTGTTCATTGTTACTGAGTTCAGTTAAAACATTGAAACCATCAATATCAGGTAGGCCGATATCTAATAAGATAATATCTGGCATGATATCTTTGGCTGTAGCTATTGCACTTGCACCTGAGTTGGCAACATAGATATCACCTAGATTTTTTAGAACGGTAGATAATTCCAGAATAATAATCGGGTCATCATCAACAATTAAGATTTTCCTTTCCAATCCCATACTGTTTACTCATCCTTAACGTGTCACAGATTAGCCGTATGTTTATTTATTATTGTCAACATCAGAATAAGGGGCCACTTTAAAGTTGTTTCTCCCTTGGTTTTTGACTTCATACAACAGATCATCCGCCTTTTTTATAAATTCATTAATGTTGTGTTTTGCATCTCGCTTATTGATGACCACGCAACCAAAACTCATCGTCACATTGATGGATATACCGTTATAACTGTATTGGGAAGAAGAAATAGCCTGTCTCATTCTGTTCAGAATGATACTTGCTTCAGTTTCAGTCGCCTCACAATAAACTAAGAATTCTTCACCACCAAACCTGGCAGCAGTCTCAAAAGGCCGAATACTGTTACGCATACGATTAGAGACATCGTTTAATACGCGATCACCAATTTGATGACCGTAGGTATCGTTAATGTTTTTAAAGAAATCAATATCCGCAATGATCAGACAATGGCTAACCGGTTTATCCGACCGGGCTAATCTGGCAAGGTGAATTTCACATGCCTTGATAGCAGCTCGTCTGTTTAATAAGCCGGTAAGTTCATCAGTATCTGCCAGTGACAAAAGTTTCTTTTGCATAGCAACAATGCGTGCGCCCACTTTAAGCCTGGCGATAAATACAGCACCATGAATAGGCTTTTCAACAAAATCGTCTGCCCCCACTTCTAATGCTGTTTGTTCAATTTGCCCTAGAGAATTGGAAGTAACCATAATGATATATGGGGTTATCGTTAAATTCAGTGCTCTGATTTTCTGACATAATTCTAGACCGTTAACTTCTGGCATCATCCAGTCAACAACAATAATGTCTGGTGTCGTATCTCTGTTGGAGGTAATTTCAAGCGCTTTTGTTGCGTTATTGACCGTGATGGCATTCATTCCTGCCTTTTCCACAAAGCTGATAGTAATCAAGCAGTCAATATCATTATCGTCCACAATTAATACGTGCATGTACCTTTGTTTCCATGGCAGTTACAATTCTTATCAAGTCTCCACTTCTATGTCTTAACTATCAAGCCTTGATGTTCATTTTTTTGTAAATTGGTATAGGATAATGCTCTACCAATATTAATTTCTCATTTGACCGTCGCACGTGTCGATACAATAAAAATAGACGTCTATTAAGACTCAAGGGAAATGCAATGAATAATCCAGAAATCTCCCTCAATCGAATAGAGGAAAACATCTCGGCCGATAGACGTTCTTTTATAAAAAAGTCAGGCTTATTAGCAGGTATGTCGGTTTTATCAAGCAAAGCCCCGTTCGTCTTTGCCAAGACAAAACCAACCTTACGCGTGATGGGTACGCATGTCACTTTACAAGAAGAAATTCGTCAGCAGGCGATGGCCGACCTCGGTATTGATATTGTTTTTGAGCCTGGTGGCGAAGCTGAGCTTATTCAAAAAGCCTCTACACAGCCTGGCTCATTCGACATTTATGAACAATGGACAGATAGTATTCGTCAGCTTTGGCAGGCTTCAGTGATTCAACCTATTGAAACTGAAAGACTAACCTATTGGAATGAAATAAACGCCTTATCAAAAACAGGAAAAATTACGCCTGAAGCAAAGATTAGTCTGGGAGATTCACCCCATAAAATTTTGAACGTACAAGATGATGGCAGTCTGGGACAAACGTTCACCGGCAAGATTAGTTTTGTACCTTATGTTCATAATGTGGATTCATTTGGCTACAACACAAATGAAGTAAAAAAAGGCATTCCTTATGAAACGGAAAGCTGGGCCTGGTTATTAGACGAACAATATCGCGGTAAAGTCGCCATAGTTAACTCTCCTACGATTGGTATATTTGATTTAGCATTGGCGGCAGATAGCAAAGGTTTAATTCATTTCAATGATATGAGCGATATGAGCCAGTCCGAGATTGATGGATTGTTTTCTATTTTGCAGGATTACAAAAAACAACACCATTTCGCAGGTTTCTGGAATTCAGTGCCTCAGTCAATTGACTATATGCGTCACCGACGAGTGCATTTGGAAAGCATGTTCTCTCCTGCTGTTTACGCACTCAATGGTGAAGGTATTCCGATCACTTATGCGGCCCCCAGGGAGGGTTACCGTGCATGGCATGGCGTGATGTGTTTATCCAGTGAGTGTCAAGGCCATGTTAAAGATGCCGCTTATGATTATATGAACTGGTGGCTGAGTGGATGGGCTGGAGCCTATGTTGCTCGACAAGGTTATTACATTTCAACCCCAGAACGCTCAAGGCCATTATTGGATGAAAATGAATGGGGTTATTGGTATGAAGGTAAAGAAACCACTGCCCCTCTGAAAGGTACAGATGGTAGGGTTTCGGTACATGCTGGCGATACCCGTACGGGAGGTTCTTATACCAAAAGGTTAAGCAATATCGCTATCTGGAATACCGTAATGCCAAATTACGATTATTCGCTACAAAAATGGTATGAGTTTTTACTGGCATGAGTAAATGGCATCAATCTACATTCATGAGCCAGCTACCGATACGTAAGCGTGTCTTTATTGGTTTTGCTAGTCTCGCATTGATTTGTTTGTTTATTGTCATTGTCAATTTATTTTCACTGACAAACGTTGAAAAATTATTCAATGACTACACAAAGTCTATTTCTTATACGCGACTGATGTCAGAAGTCGAAGCAGATATTATTGAGCTGAATCGAAAAATATTAGTATTTCGCATCACTGATAATCAGTCATCCATTACAGATATTCAACGGCTATTAAAAAGCTTAAAAACAAGTATCCAGAGTCTTTCTGCTTCATCAGAATCTAGTCAAGACTCAGCATTGATCTATCCAAAATTTATAGCATCACTTGAAAATCTTTATGAGAAAACAGCTAAATTGAATGATGAACGCATGGTATTAAAACAGTTGCATATTCAGTTAGAGCAACAATTCAGTAATGTCTACGACATGCTGGATACCATGACAAAACAACATAAAAAGTCTCAAGAAGTGATTTTATTGTATGACATACGCTCTTCGATCGCTTTTGCTCAAAATCAAACCATTCAGTATTTTCAAAGCCGAACCAATAAAACACGGTTGAATTTCATCGACAGATTTAATCAAACAAAGGTAGATATCGAAGCCTACTCAGAGAGAGCAACAGTCACCGAAAAAGAAAAAAAATTAATCATCAATCTCAATAAACAACTTGATACGATAAAAAATACCTTCTTTCGCACCATTCAGGCAGATCGTAATTTTGTTTTTCTAGTTAATGTTGTCATTGCCGGGGAAGCCTCAGAATTAAAAAGCCTGTCAATGCAATTAAAAGATTACTCACTTGATAGGCAAACGACGCTTTTTAGCAGCACAAATACTAATCTCAAACTGTATAAGTTTATTGCATTCATCGGTTCCTTTTTTCTAATGATTATTGCCATACTGATCTCCAGTAGAGTCAGTCGTGCAATCACTGTCCCTATCTCTAATATCAGCAATACATTTGAAGATATCAGTTCTGGCCGAGAGACATTAGCTATTCCAGGTATTGATCGACAAGATGAAATAGGCAAGCTAGCCCGTTCAGCGACGTTATTTAAACAAAGTGCAGATGAGACAAAACGCCTTTTAAAAGAAACGAAAGAGTTGGCAGAAAAGTTAAGTTTAAGAGAGGTTGAACTTGAATTATCTGCAAAACAGGCGAATTCAGCCGCCGATGCAAAAAGTGCTTTTCTGGCCAATATGAGCCATGAAATAAGAACGCCAATGAACGGCATTCTGGGCATGATTAATCTGCTAAGCGATACAAATCTCACTGAAAAGCAACATCAGTTTGCCCACAATATCAAAACCAGTGCTGAATCACTGATGCGGATAATTAATGATATCTTGGATTATTCAAAAATTGAGTCTGGCAAGCTTTCCATTGAAGAAACGTCATTTAATCTTGAAAAACTGATTTCAGATATTGGCAGAGTAGTTGAACCCAACGCACATAACAAAGGCCTCCAGGTACTCTGCCCTGCAAATGCGATCGAAAATGTCCTGATTATTTCTGATCCTATTCGGCTGAGACAGATCTTGCTCAACCTGCTATCAAATGCCATCAAATTTACCGAACAAGGTTCGGTGGAACTTAATGTCAATATCACAGCAATAGATGACAACACTTTTAGCATTGATTTTTCGGTAAAAGATACAGGTATTGGCATATCTGAAAATGAACTGACAAGTCTGTTTGAGCGATTTAGTCAGATTGACTCAGCTTCAACCAGAAAAGCGGGTGGCACAGGTCTCGGTTTAGCCATTAGTGCTGAACTGGTTAGTATGCTGGGTGGGCAGCTCGCCGTTGAATCTACGGTAGGTGAAGGCAGTCACTTCTATTTCACCATTAATGTAAAAAATGATCTGGTGTTACCACCACGTGTACTGATCTCTAAATTCACACAGTTTTTTGTTTATACCAGCAATGAAAAATTGAGCCTTTATCTGGAAAGCTTATTTTCTAAATGGGGAAGCCTTTTACACAGCACCTCATCATTATTATCGATTGAAACAACGGTACGAGAACAAGATACAGACGTGGTGCTATTAGTAGATAGTGCCATGTTAAATCACATCAACGAAAACAAACTCAAACAACTGAAGTCCCAAAATATTAAAATTATTTTGTTAGCATCTCTGGCGGATGACTTGAGTCGCTCATTGATAGGTGATCTGTCAGATAAAACAGTTATCAAACCTATCAGTGCATCAGAGTTATTTAATGCGAGTCGGCTTTTATCAGAACAGTTTATCGAGCAACACGAACTTAATACGAATAATCAGTCTGACACTTCATCACTGCCATCCTTTTCATCAAGTGTCGTTCTTCTGGTCGAAGACGATGAAATTAACCAGATGGTTGCGAGTGGCATCTTAGCAAAATATGGCATTACTGCAGATATTGCTGAAAATGGTGAAGTCGCTTTAAATAAACTATGTGAAAAGCACTACGATATTGTGTTTATGGATTGTATGATGCCAGTCATGGATGGGTTTACTGCTACAAAGCAACTCCGTGAAGGTAAGGTGGGAGATATTAATCACTCCACGCCTGTGATTGCGCTAACAGCCGATGTGATGGAAGGTGTGAGAGAAAAGTGTCTTGCCGCCGGCATGTCTGACTATATAACGAAACCGATTATGCCTGATACCCTGTTAGATATACTCAAAAAATGGCTTTAACGCTGGAGTATCTTTTCCATTAATAAGCGTAACTGAACCGGTTTGATAGGTTTCTGTAGTCGTAAAAAGCCATGGTGTTTAATCTCATTAATCACCGCCTCACTGGTATCGCCGGTGATAATAATGGCGGATGTTTTTCCTATAATAGATTCAATATAAGAAACAAAAGCGCAACCGTTGTAATCACCAGGCATTCGGTAATCGACCAGCAGAAAATCGGGTTTTTCACCATCTTTAATGGCTTCAATCGCCGTTGCCGTCGATGTAAAAGCACGACAATCACATCCCCAGCTATTGAGTAGCGCGGTCATCGCCTCAACAATACTGACCTCATTATCCACAATCATGACGTTAAGATTTTCTAGTTTATTTTGACGTGATGATAATTTAGGTGTTGTTGAACCTTCAGCGTTATTTTGTTCATTACTCAAAGGCAGACATAAAATAACTTCCGTACCTTTGTTAACCTGCGAATGTATCTGGATTGGGTGTTCAAGCAGGTTCATAATTCTCCGTACTATCGCCAGGCCCAGACCTAAGCCCTTTTGCCGATTTCTTTCTGGATTATGCAGTTGAACAAACTCATCAAAAATATCATTAAGCGATGATTTGGGAATGCCAATGCCCGTGTCAGAAATATGTAACTGGATATGCGTTTTATCTTTTTCAGAAATGAATACTTCCACTCCTCCCTGCTTTGTATAACGTATGGCATTCACCAGAAGATTGGTGATGACCCGTTCCAGCAGCAGTGGGTCACTAAATACCGTGTAAGGCGTTTTCTCAATATTAAGACTGAGCTGGTATCTGCTTGCATCATGCTGAAACGGCGGCTCTATTTTTTCTAACAAGCTACTGATATCGAAGCTGACTCTATTGGCATGAACGATATCGGCATCTAAACGAGACATGTCCAATAATACGTCCAATAGCTCATTTAGCGATTGAAGGCCCTGTTGAATATTCCCTATATCTTGTTGTTGAGATGGTGATGTCAGTTTCTGGCTGAGAAGCTCTGTAAATAAATTAACCGCGTGTAAAGGCTGACGAAGATCATGACTGGCGGAAGCTAAAAAACGGGATTTATCACGATTGGCTTTATCAGCGACTTCTTTTTGTTCTTGTAAATCTTTAATAAGATCCAGATTCTCATATTGTAATTTCAATGACTGGATAATGACTTTGTAAAGGTTCAGACAAAAAGCAAATGTGGCGGCCAAATAAACAATAGCGCCAAATCCCATCCAGTTATAAAAACGCTCATCCTGAAACAGCATAATCAAACTGAGAGGTAACATGGTAGGCAGAGAAAAAGCAGCATAAGCAACCGGTCTGGCCGAGAGCGAAGCCAAGCTGCCTGCCAGCATGCAAACTAATGTCAAGATGACAAAGGCGATATTAGAAATTTGTGCTGCATCAAAGAATAAGATGCCCGCACTCCCCCATACGCAACCAGACAGACATGCCAGCAGAACTTGGACCTTACCGTAACGAAATATCGTTTCCGTATCTGTGTGGGTCGTATCTAAACTTTTGTAATGCCACCACCTCACCATAATCAACAAATACAGCACACTAAACCAGCCAATAGCGCTGAGCGAATAGGTTGTATTCTGCATCACCAACGTCATGGGTATCGCGCCAAGTGCATTACCGATAAGGGTGGCGGGACAATTACGATGGGCAATCAGAATTTTTTCAATATCTATCTTTTGTTGATATCGCCCCAGATCAGTAGACGATTGTTGGTTAGTAAATCGAAACATTAATCCAAACCAAGTTGGTGAGCTTTTTTACCGGCTTCGCTACGGCTTTGTGTACCCAGTGCTTGAAAAATGGCACTAACGTGTGATTTCACGGTTGGCATGCTTATCGAGAGCTGTTCAGCAATCGCCTGATTTGAGAATCCCTGCCTCATCAGCCTTAACACTTCAAGCTGACGCTGGGTAAGATTGTGCTGACTCGCCCACTGTTCTGCTTTTGGTTTTAGCTTGTCCATATCGCTGTCTGGAAACACTTTCTGACCCAACATCACTTGCTCGATGGTCTGAAGAATGGTCTCTCCTGATGACGACTTAGGAATAAAACTCATAGCACCGAGGTTAAAGGCAGTATCAATATCTATCGGATCAGATGAAGCTGAAACAATAATAATTGGCACCAGAGATGATGAATCCGATAAAGACTGTAACAACTGAAAGCCATCCATGATCGGCAAACGTAGATCAATTAAGGCCACGTCATATTGTCCCGAACTTAATTTATCAAAAGCCGCTTTGCCGTTATTGACAGTATCAATGATATCGATGTTATCTGCCTTGCTGAGTAAGGCTGATAAGCCATCTAAAAATAACTGATGGTCATCAACTAGTAATAGTTTCACGTCTGAGCCTGCCTTTTATTATTTTTATAGGTCATTATTCATAAAATTGAAAAATCAGCCTAGTTTAAATGAAAAAAAGCCGTCATTAACGACGGCTTTTTCCTCGCGTTTCACATTGACTTTAACGTTGGCTCATACGACGACGTATACCAATGAATCCCATCAGTGCTGGTGCAAACAAGAAAATGGCTGCCGGTACGGGTACCGCACTGACACTTTCAGTAATCACCAGATTGGCAAAGGTATCACCGAAGATCACATCAAAATCAAAGCCACTCATCAGCGGCAGAATGATGTTATCAAAACTGCCGACTAAGCTGCTGAAGGTCATGAAATTATAGATCCCGGCTTTAAGTTCTGAACCGATAAAGTCAAAACTCAACACCCCGGCCAGTGTCGCCACCCCATTTACAGCAAATACATCCGTGCTATTACCATCAAACTCGATATTCATTACACCAAATGTACCTTGGGTGTAATTGCCATTCACCGTCAGTTTACCGATAGAGTTACCTGGAGTCAGGCTGGCATAATCGCTATAGCTGGTGCCGTTCACTAACACATTGCTATTAATCACGCCGTGACCGTTCAAGTTACCGCCATTAATGTTGACGTTCTTTTGGTTCATACTGCCATTTACTGTGGTGCTGCCAGCCGTTTGAATAAACTCACCACTGCCAGACACAATGTGGCCATCCGTCGTAATAAATTGACCAGAGTTGGTGATGATGCCGTTATTTTTCAATGTCCCTTGATTGGATAAGACACCTGCATTCTCAATCGTTGCTTGGTTGTTGATCTCACCAAAGTTAGTGAAGTTACCGCTACTTTTATTGCTTATCTTTGAGGTATTCGATAGCGAACCAGTGGAGGCATTGGTCAGTTTTCCTTCATTGGAGAGGCTATTTTTATTATACAAAAGCCAGTGATTATTAAACTCACCGGTATTAGTGATGACACCGTTATTCTCCATGGCCAGAGTATTGAACTCACCGGCATTAGCAAATGTGTTGTTGTTATAAAACTCCCCGGTATTATTAAAAAGCGCACCCGTGTTATTCGTTATGCGACCTGCATTGGTGAGTCTATTATCGCTAATGAATCGACCGCTATTATTGATTTGGCCGGATGAAGCCACATTGAGATCACCTGAGGCTGAGTTAGTCAGCTGACCGCTATTGCTCAGTACCCCCTCAACGATGAACTCATCGTTATTATTGAGCACGCCGGTATTATTGAGCGTTGCACCTACTTTATTTTTTAATACAGAGGCATTAGTCAGTGTGCCCGCATTCTCAACGGTGCCACTATTTACAAACACGCCAGTATTGACAATATTGCCTCCAGCCAGGTTTTTCACATTAGCGAAGTTATTGAACGTACTGGTGTCATTATTATTTATCACGCCATTATTGGTAATGGTGTTTTCATTATCCAGCAGCCAATAACTTGTCAGCGTGCCGGCATTGGCAATAGTCCCCGTATTTTGAAGGCCGAAAGAGTTAATTGCCCCTTCACTATTCAAGGTGCCATTGTTAAAAAACTCTTTCGTGTTATTGATTGTGCCGTTAATCGCATTATTGATGACACCATAATTTATCAGCCGAGCGTCATTTGACAGCATTCCCCGATTTGTCATCGTGCCAGTGCTGGACAGTGTCATCTCAGCCGAACCAGTATTACTGATGTAATTGTAGTTAGTTAACTGGCCACTGCTTGAAAATGCACCCGTATTATTTATTTGTCGGTTATTAATCAAGGTGCCATTATTCGCTAAGGTACCTGAGTTATTCAGCGTGCCATCGTTCGTTAAAGTGCCCGAAGCACTGTTGGTGAATAAGGTTTCATTATCAAGCTGACTGTAATAGCTCATATTAAACTCACCTTCATTGGTGATGTTCGAGGGTGAATATTTTTGATTGAGCAATTTGCCCTTCAGGTTAAGGGTGCCATCAGATGTATTGATGAGGGTATTAACGTTAGTAAAGTCTGCATAGTCATCAATCAAAAACTGACTGTAATTATTTACTGTGCCGCCATTAACAAATTTACCCTGATCAATAAATTGGCTGTGATTATTGATATCGCCATAATTTGCCATAGTGGAATATAAAGTGGAGGTAAATGTGCTCTTATTGTTCAGCACACCACCATTGGCAAACACACCGCTGTTGAGGATTTGCCCGTTTTTGTTGTTATTTAGAGTGCCAGCATTAGCAAATTGACCACTATCTGAGTTAATCAAGCTACCCGCATTATTGAGTGTGCCGGTTTCGTTATTTTTTATAATGCCGTGATTGGTTAAAGTGCCACCGGTCTGATTGCTGAGTATGCCATTGTTATTCAAACTTGCTGTTGTATGGTTAACAAAACTGGCCATATTAGCGTTGTCGAATCTGCCAGTTTGCTGATTGTTGAACGTACCATGATTATTAACGATGCCATCACCTTGATTATTAAAGGTGAAAGCGTTGGTAAATTGTGCACCACTATTATTGTTGAGTACACCGTTGTTATTGAACGTGGCATCCTTCTCATTAGACATCGTGGCATTGTTGTTTATTGTGCCAGTATTCTCTAGCTTTCCCTTTTTATACTCATTACCAATGTAAGTATTGCCAGATCTATTTACGAAACTGCCATCATTTGTAATCAAACCAGTATTCGTGAATTTATAAAATGTGGTAAATGAATGACTGGCGGTATTGTTTAGTTGACCTTTGTTAAGGAATTGACTCTCATTTTCTACACTAGAGTCATTTTGAAAAATACCTTCATTATTAAAAGATGAACCCAATCTATTATGAAGAAATCTATTATTCTGAAATATGCCTGAGGCTCTGTTTTCAACTCGGCCATAATTGTTATTAAAAAACAATCCCGTATTTTCGTATAGACCCGAGTTTGTAATCTTTCCGGTATTATTCATCGTAGGCAGCGATATACCGTTGTTTGTTACCACCCCATCTTGGCCAATGGAGATATTGCCTCTGTTACGATGCTCACCGGTCATTTCCCATCTACCATTGGTAGAGATATAACCGTCTCTAAAATTTTCAAGGGAATGAGACTTAAAGACGGAGTTACTGCCATTTTGGATAGACGCTTTATTCCAAATATTGCCTCTATAACTATCAAAGGTGGCATTATTCTCGATTAAGTGCTCATTGGTTATCGCACCCCGGTTATCGATTAGGCCATTATTAACTACAATGCCAGAAGTCATATTGGCAAATTCGTTACCACCACCCGATTTAAATAGCTGGCCACCTGCTGTAATAGTTATTTTACTCGCGTTTTTATATCCATCTAATCCGATATAACCATCGCTGACGGTGATTGGGGATGTGTTTGTACCATAGAGTCCTGTGACAGCATGCACAACTGACGGCGCCAGTAAAAATGAGCTGCACAGCAACGTAGTAGAGAGCGACAGAAACTGTCGTTGTTTATTTATCATCACTCGGATTCCTTGCGTTTGTGCAACCCAGCCACCTTGTTAAACAACAAGGCCTGTGGCTTTCCGTCCCTGATTCACACCAAGTTTGGCCGATTAAATAACACGCCGATCATAATGAAATGGGGTTATAGCGACTATCAGCCAAAAGTATGATTTTGTGAGAAAAATAAATACGCAATAAAAAAAGGGAGTCACTGACTCCCTTCTAAATATGGTGTGATAAAAGAAATTAACTTTCTTTCTTATCTTTGCAGGATGGGCGTTTATCACCCTTATGTTTTTTATGGGCCGCTGCAGCTTCTTCCTTGGTCACCTTGCCATCAGCATTAGTATCCATTTTTTCGAAGCGTTTTAATGCTGCCGCTGTGGCTTCCTCTTTTGTAATAACACCATCACCGTTGGTGTCGATATGAGCGAAATATCCTTTTTTATCATGTTTAGCCATATCGTCAGTTGATGCTGGTTCAGCGAATGTCACTGTGCTCATTGCCATCGCGGCTAATACTGAAAAAAGTGCTGTTTTCATCATTAATCCCTCTTGTATTGGTTGGGATTTTTAGATTACGCCGGTCAAAGTTAACAAATGGTTATCACAATAAAAAATCGGAATTATTTTTCGATAGCCGCTTTTATATAGTCGATGGCCTTTGTTATTTGTTGTTCATCTGAAAAACGTCCCAGACTGATGCGTAAGGATGATCCTGCTTCTTCATCCGTCAACCCAATCGCTTTTAATACATGTGAAAGCAAGACCATTTCGCTGTTACAGGCAGAGCCTGTAGAAGCACAGACATTCGGCTGGAGTTTTTCTAATAGCTTATTCGCATCACAACCGATGAATTGCACATTGATATTGCCGGGATGACAATGACTTTGTGTGCCATTTAATTTAAATGGAATATGCGTCGCTTGCAGTTGCTGTAGAAACAAACGTTTCAAATGCGTTAATTGTTCACGGTGAGTTTTTGCTTCTTGTTTTGTGATACGCATCGCTTCAGCAAAACCAACACAGAGAGGCGTGGCCAGGGTGCCTGAACGCATACCAAACTGTTGCCCTCCTCCCTGAATAAATGGTGGTAACTCGGCCTGCAGATCATTTTTGATAAATATCGCGCCAATACCTTTTGGGCCATACACTTTATGTGCAGACAAACTCAGCATATCGACATTCCAGTCTTTCACGTCAATATCCATCGCTTCCGGTGCTTGAGCCGCATCACAATGAAACAGCGCACCTGCCGCATGTGCCATTTCAGCAAAGGTTTTGACATCCTGAATGGTGCCAATCTCATTATTGACCGCCATAATGCAGACCAGCAATGTCTGATCAGACAATAATGATTGATAAGCGTCTACATTAATCAGCCCCGTGCTATCGACTGGAATTTCTTTAACTTTGTAACCTAGTTTTGCGGCATAAAAATAGGCGGCATTTTTAATACATTTGTGTTCAATTTCACTGATAAGAATGTCTCGACGCTCGGTGGTATTGCCAAATATCACACTGGCAATCGCCTGATTGTTCGACTCAGTCGCACCCGAAGTAAAAATAACCTCTTCACTTGAGGCATTAATGCACTTTTCAATCGTGCTACGCGCAGTCTCAACCGCTGCCGCAGATTGCTGACCAAGCACATGTGCCGTAGAGTGTGGATTGGCAAAAATCTCATGATTGTAGGGTGCCATCGCGCTAACAACGCGAGGCTCTATCGGCGTGGTCGCCTGATAGTCTAGGTAAATTGAACTACCGATTTGCATTGACTGCTCCAAACAAGATCAAACTTACTGTTTGAGGTAAGTTATGACTAGAACATAAGCATGCTATTTATGCTGCCTAGTACATTATCAGAATAAGAATGTGATTAATTATAGGTGTTAAATCCCGAATATAAATACTGAATGTTAAAAATGTTCTGGAATCATTCCATATACTCAGTCATAACACCTATTTAGATTTAGAGCTGACAAAATAGTTATTCATCATATTTAATGACGACTATTTATCAATTCTCCAGCCTTTACCAAGCGATTTATAAATACTGATTAACTTTACTGCAGACTGTGTTTCGCTGACGGCAAGCGAATCTTCCGAATTGAGTCGTGTTCGTTGACTGTCCAATACCGGTAAGAAGTCAGTATCCCCTAGCTCAAAACGCTGTGTGGCAATTGACTCGGCCTGCGTTGAGGTCCGTGCGGCATCTTGAAGGCGTTCGCGACGCTGTTCTTCACGGGCAAAATCACTTATGGCGGTTTTTGTTTCTTCAAGTGCCTTCAGCACTGTCAACTGGTAATTAGCCAATGCTGCCTGACTCTTGGCATCATTTTGTTTGATGCGTGCTTGAATACGACCAGTATCAAAAACACCCCAACTTAAACTGGGACCAATGGCACTGGCAATGGCGGAACTGCTACCGAAGGTAGATAAATTCGTCGCGATAAATCCCAGTGAACCGACAATATTTACCGCTGGAAACTGATCCGCTACCGCCAAATTATAGTTTGCTGTGGCGGCTGTCAGTCGCTTCTCAGCAGCTATAATATCGGGGCGTTCTCGAAGCAATTCAGCGGCATTTCCTATATTCACAGCCATCGGCAAACTGGGGATCGGCTTGCTCGTAGCAAGTTGCTCGCTTAGGCGCTCAGGATTCTGTCCTGTTAATACCGATAAACGATTAATGGCTGCTGTTGCTGTTGCTTCACGCGACGGAATTTCTGCCAGTGTCAATGATAGCTGTGTTTCAGCTTGTGCAATGTCCAGGCGACTTGCTATACCACCCCGTGTCAGATTTTTTGTCAGCTCAAGCGTATCTTGTTGCACATCAGCATTTCGTTCAGCGATGTTGACTCTGTATTGTGCTCCACGTAATTCAATATAGGTTTTTGCCACTTCGGCCGCTATCGACACTTGCAGACTTTTTAGCTCCTCTTGCAACGCATCACTTTCGGCATCACTGGCTTTAATCCTGTTACTCACACGGTCAAATAGATCCAGTTCCCAACTGGCATCAAAGCCAAGACTATAACTATTGTTACTACGTTTTCCAGAAGACGGCGTAGCCGTCTCTTGACTACGCCTTTCACGAGTGTAATCGGCATTCAGATCAGCAGAAGGCAACCTGTCATAGCCCACTTCTGTGGCTATCGCTCGTGCTGCCATTAAATTAGCGTAGCCAATCTTGATATCTAAATTATTTTGTAGCGCTTGCTCAACCAACTCACTTAAAAGTGGATCATCGAAATGTTGCCACCACCTCACGATAGGTTTTGCATTCGACAGACGATCATTTCCGTCAGTAATGGATAGCAGATCATTGGCGGCTAAATCTGCTGATACTTGCGGTTTATCATTTTCCCGGAAACTTGCTGAGCATGCTGTCATGCTGATAATTAACAGCATGGTGCTTATATTTTTTAGCATTTTATTTCCCCCCTATTCCTGAGCCACAGACGCAGTTTCGGCCTGTGTCTTTTTGCTCAATTTATCGGCTAATTGACGCATTACCACATAAAACACGGGGGTAAAGATCAGACTGAAAATAGTGACACCGAGCATGCCAAAAAAGACCGATGTTCCTAGTGCATTTCTCAGTTCAGCACCGGCACCGGTAGCCGTCATTAGTGGAACAACACCTAAAATAAACGCAAATGAGGTCATCAAAATAGGACGTAATCGTTGTTTCGCCGCCATCACCGCCGCTTCTATCGCCGTATTGCCTTCTAATTCATGTTGACGTGAAAACTCAACAATCAGGATGGCATTTTTGGCTGCCAAACCTATCAGCACCACTAAGCCAATCTGCGAGAAGATATTGGCATCCATGCCAACCAGCATCAGCCCACCTAAAGCCGATAGAAGTGTCATTGGCACAATCAACATGACGGCAATGGGTAAAGACCAGCTTTCATACTGAGAAGCCAGGACCAAAAAGGCAAAGATGGCACCCAGCACAAACAACATGACGCCGCCCTTAGCAATTTGCTGTTGATATGACAGATCTGTCCATTCAATGCCAAAGCCTGAAGGCAAGGTATCATCCGCGATTTTCTGCACCAGTTTTAAGCTGTCAGCTGAACTGATCCCCGGTTTTGCCGCACCTATAATTTCCGCGGTGTTAAACAAGTTATAACGCGGTACACGGTCGGGGGCTGTTTGTGGGCGAATAGTACCCAATGTGCCAAGCGATACCATCTGTCCATCCGCTGAACGTGTTTTAAGATTAGCAATTTGTTCAGGATCTAATCGATAGCGACTGTCCGCTTGCGCCCTAACTTGAAATGTTCTCCCCATCAGGTTGAAATCATTGACATAAACACTGCCAAGATAAACTTCCAATGTTTCAAAGACATTAGATATAGGCACATTCAGCATCTCCGCCTGATCTCTATCTAGGTCAAAGAAAAATTCAGGTGCACCAGCACTGTATGGAGAAAAGCCGAATAACATATCAGGGCTGGAATTAATCGCTTTTAGCAGGGCTTTATTCGCATTATTCAGCGCTTCGCTGCCTTGGTCTTCATAATCTTGTAGACGCAATGAGAAACCACCACTTGAACCAATACCTCTTACGGTCGGAGGTGGAATCACCGTAATTTGAGCATCAACAATTTTGTTAAGACGAGCCTGAAGATCCGTCATAATACTATTCAGATCTCGACCTGATTTAAGCCGTTCCTCATAAGGATAAAACTGTGCAAACACGGTTGATGATGAGCTTTTATTGGTGCCCGTAGGCCCGTCAAAACCGGCGAAGGTATGGGCATATTGTATGCCCGGCACCTTAACAGCTTCTTCAGCTACCCGCAGTGTGACTTCAGTAGTACGCGACAGGGATGAACCCGGTGGCAACTGCACTGGTACGATTAAATACCCTTGATCGGAAGCAGGTACAAAACCTTTGGGAATGATGGCCGCCACATAAAAAGCCGCCACAATTAATCCGGCATAAACCAGCATCACCCACGGACGAAGAGAAATCAGCTTATTGGCCAATGTGGCATAGCTTTCCGACATCCGATCAAAGCCAGAATTAAAGCCATGTATCGATCTAGATAATAAACCTGATTTTGTTGGTTTTTTATCTGGGTTAGTCGCTAATAAGATGCCCGATAAAGCGGGTGTTAACGTCAGTGAATTAAATAAGGAAATAAGCGTTGCCACCGCTACGGCAACACCGAACTGTCGATAAAATTGACCGGAGAAACCTTCAATAAGCATGGTCGGTATAAAGACGGATACCAGTACCAGTGAAGTGGCAATCAACGCTAGAGACACCTCTTTCATGGTGACTCTTGAAGCCTGTTTAGCCGACATACCCTCATGGATACGTCTTTCGACGTTTTCCACCACAATGATGGCATCGTCGACCACGATCCCCACAGCCAGAACGATACCAAACAACGTTAATAGATTAATTGAGTAACCTAATACCGTCAGCGCCAAAAAGGTGCCCACTAAAGAGACTGGAATGGCAACAACGGGAATAATGGTCGCCCGTGGTTTTTGTAAAAACACTAACACCACCAACACAACCAAGATTAAGGCTTCGTAAATGGTATGGACTAAGTTATCAATTGCTTTAACCACAAAGAAATCCGTTGGGTTATAGGTGATGATATATTCCATGCCACTTGGGAAATCTTTTGAAAGATCAGCCATCATGGCTTTGACTTTCTCTGAGGTTTCAATAGCGTTGGTACCAGGTTGTTGTGTCAGCAACATCACCACAATCGGATCGCCATTTAGGAAGGCATTTGTGGTGTATTCCTGAGCGCCAATTTCAATTCTGGCAACATCGTTCAGCTTGACGATTCATGCATCATCGCCGCGTTTAATGATGATATTTTCAAACTGAGAAATTTCTTCTAACCGCCCTTGTAATGTAATAATCGGTTGAAAAGCACGATCAGTATCAACGGGCGGTTGAGCAAGCTGACCACCTGCTACTTGAATGTTTTGCTCACGAATTGCATCAACAACCTCACCTGCTGTCAGGTTCAGATTTGACATGCGATCTGGATCGAGCCAGATACGCATGGTGTAGTCGCGTTGACCCAACATATTAATTGAGCCTACGCCAGGCAAACGGATCAGTCGGTCACGAATATTTTGAAGTGTGTAATTAGACAAAAATAATTGGTCACGGCTCTGATCGGGTGAGCGCATGTGGACGGCCATAAGAAAATCAGGCGAATTCTTACGTACAGATATCCCTGTTCTGCGCACTTCTTCAGGTAAACGTGGCTCTGCTAAGGCAACCCGGTTTTGCACCAAGACTTGCGCCATATCAATGTCGGTACCAATTTCAAAGGTGACGGTCAGATTCATCCGTCCATCATTTGTTGCTTGTGAATACATATAGAGCATACCGTCTACGCCATTGACCTCTTGTTCAATAGGTGTGGAGACGGTTTTAGCAATTGTTTCAGCACTAGCTCCCGGATAAGTAGCGGTAACAGTAACTGTGGGTGGCACCACTTCCGGAAATAGCGAGATCGGTAAACGCAGCATCGCTACGATACCCATAATTAAAATGGCGACGGACAATGACACCGCAAAGATGGGTCTATCAACAAAAAAGGCGCCAAAGCTTTTATTGTCGTTATGTTGTTCTGACATAGAGGGATTTCTCTTGAAAAGTCGTTAATTAAGGGTTCAGAGCAAGCTCAGATTGAATAGCTACTTTGCTGCCGACCGCGACGTGATGAAGACCACCACTAATGACTCGCTCATCGCCATTTAGCCCTTTCCGGATAACACGCAATCCATTCGCTATAGGGCCAACTTCTACGTGTCGACTTTCGACAATATCCTCATCATTGACGACATAGACGACATAATCGGTTTGCTCTAACACCAGGGCTTTTTCAGGAATAAGGATTCTTTGTGGGTTTTCCTGCTTAGCCAGTTCAACTCGTGCAAACAAGCCAGGTGTGAACTTGCCTTGATTATTATCAACGACAGCACGTAATCGAATTGATCCCGTTTGTTGGTCAATGCTATTGGACACAAAATTGATTTTGGCATCATATTTTGTGTCCGTATCGCCTTGAATCGATAACCTGACTGACGATGAATGGACGTCATTGAAGCTCTTTGTTTCGTTATTTGTCAGGTTTAGAAAGGTATTCTGGTCAACATCAAAGATCACATAGATCGGATCAAGTGACACGATATTGGTCAGAGGGCTGGCATTTTCATCATCACCTCGAATCAAGTTACCTACATCGACATTATGTTGGTCAATTTTGCCGGTGATTGGGGCGGTAATCTGTGTGAAATCTAAATCCAGCTCAGCTCTGGCTAGGCGTGATTTGGCAGCCGATAATTGTGCTTCTGCCTGTTTTACCCTGGCTTTATCTTCGTCCACACGTTGTTTAGAAACGGCATGTGTTTTGTACAGCTCAATAGAGCGAGTTGAATCCGTCTTAGCCAAGGCTAGTGTAGCTTCTCGTTCTTCAACGGTGGCTTTTGCAATGGATACTTCGGCTTTAAATGGACGAGGATCAATAGAAAATAACAAATCCCCCTTGTTGACGATATCACCATCTTTGAAGTGGATTTTTTCTAAATAGCCGGAAACACGTGAACGAATATCCACATTGTTTACAGCGACAAATCGCCCCGCATACTGTTGCCATTCGGTAATATTTTCAATGGCAGGGTGGCTGACGATTACGGCTGGAAACTGCTGATTTTGTGTGACTTCTTGTTGTTTATCGGCATAGGCAAAGTGATAGGCACTGAATGAACCAAGGCCAATCAAAGCTACCGCTATGCCGATAGAAATAGTATTTCGTTTCATCCTCATCCCTACTCTTTAATAATTGAATCTGTATATGTAATGGTCATCTGTTCTACAAAGTAATTGACTGGTTGGTTTGTAAATTAATTTGAGTTGACCGGTTGGTTTGTTTAAATAACTAAATAAAACCGCAATTAAGCGGTCAATGGATATGGCTATTTGTAACAGTTCGCCAGTGAATTAGTGCATGTCTTTAACATTCAAAATACGAAACACACCGTTTTTTAGATCACGTTTTAATGGTTCAAGCGAGTTATGTATTCTCGCCAGAATAACTTGTCCCGTTATATAACAATAAAGCTCAGCAGCTAAGCATTCTATATCAGTAGATTTTGGCAACTGACCTTGCGCTACCATATCGCGAATAGCTGATGCGTAGTAATCTTCATAGCGCTTCAAGATACTGTCTACTTTTTCGCGTATATCTTGATCCTGCCCTGCCATTTCACTACCCAAGGTGGCGTAAGGGCAACCGCAAACCTGTTGATAGGTTATTGAGATGTCGGACTGTTTTTCAATAATATGTTCAACGAGTCCTTCAAAGCGTTTTATCGGTGGTACTGCCTGCGAGAAAATTCTTTCGTAGTCTTGTTTCGAGTTCTCGAAATGATCTTCCATTGACGCCAAAGCTAAGTCAGCTTTCGACTTAAAATAGTGATAAAAGCTGCCTTTTTTTACCTCTGCTGCTTTGCAGATATCATCCACACTGACCGAACCATAACTATTTTTCCATATGAGTTCTGATGCTGTGCTGATTAATTTTTGCTTTGTATCTGTAGCTGGACGTCCCATACAACACCGTTGTTAAATTACGTTTGCATTAAAACAATAGTTGACTGATTAGTCAACTATTGTTGTTTTATATTTTTTAGGAAACTAGCTCCACTTCAATACTATGTACAGCACTGCTTTGGCCAATGTCGGTCTTTGCCCCGTCGTTGAGGATATTAATATTGGCACCTGTTTTTTCTAACGACGGCCAGCGTCCTTTTGGTAATAACGCCACTCCTCGCGGTATCCGGTCACTCGCAACAACGATAACCTCAAGCTCACCATAGTGATTCTTCAGTGTGATTTTTTGCCCTGAAACCAGTTGTCTATCTGCGAGTTCTTGCGGGTGAATGCTGACACTGGCTTTACCTATTTTCATTGCAATTTTGTCGTCATTACCATAACTGAAATTCATCAGAAAAGGATCAGCCGGTGATAAAAGGCGTAAATAATGCGTTTTTGGTGGTTGATCAGCGAGGGCTACAGGGCTTTTGTTTAAACCAGCTGCCAGCCAGTTATCTGATGCGACGTCAATTTTGCCACTGGCTGTTGGAAAAACACCATCAGAATAATAAATAAGTGGCTGTTCGGACCAATGCATACTGCCTTTCTTTCTTAGCTCATCGAAACTGACAGGCATGTTAAGTTGTTGAAAGATTTGCTCAATCAAACTTTGGTCTGACTCGAATAGCTCCTCATCGGTAAATCCCATCGCCGCAGCTAATCGACGAAATATTTCCTGATTAGGCAGACTCTCAGCAATAGGTTCGATAACTTTGTTTATGGCCGATACGTCATAGTGAAAGTAAGGTAATAAGACATCATCAAACTCAAGAAATGAGGATGCTGGCAAGATATAGTCAGCAAAGGCAGTCGTGTCGGTATGGAACAGATCAATGGCAACATGAAATAAATCATCACGACTTAGTGCCTGATGTAACGCCTTTTGCTGGGGATTAGAGGCAGCAATATTGTTATTCCAGGAAAACAAAGCCTTGCTCTTGTCTGAATTAGCTAATCTCTCTGCGAGATCCATATGGCTAATCGCTTGTGTAGCCGAAGAGTTCAATGCCGCACCACTGAGCCAATCAAGGTTAATTTGACGAGCCTCAGCCCCATTAATATACAAAAATCCGCTACCGGGTTTGCCAATATTACCGGTACCGGCAATTAATAAACTGGCAGAACGCATGATATTACCTGCGTGTGTCTGCCGCTGTAATGCTTGTCCCAACCACAACATTGATCGTCCCAAGCCAAACCACTCTGCAGCTGTTTCGATATCAGTTACTGCCACACCGGTAATAGCTGCAGCGACTTCAGGCGTGGTTTTGTCAATTTCATCGATGATTTGATCCCAACCTAGCACCGAATTGGTAATAAATGTCTGGTCCAAATCGTCGTTGCGTGCAAGAACATGCAGTAAGGCAAAAGCGAGCACGGCATCTGTTCCTGGCCTGAGTTGCAGATGTAAATCGGCGAAATCAGCCGTCTCATGGCGAATAGGATCTATGACGATGACTTTGGCATGCTGCTTAACATCAGGTAGCCAGCGTTTATGCACATGCGGCGCACTGGCAGAAGGATTGGCTCCCCAGATGATAAGACAATCCGTATCCTTTGCTGTGCGCGGGTCAAAGCCATTCATTGACTGACCAAACATTAAGCTTAACGTCTCATGTCCGGCCTTATTACAGACCGTGTCCGGATCAACTTCTGTTGCGCCGATACGGTTAAAAAATCGTAAAGGAAAATTTCCGGCAATAAGAGAGCAAATTCCAGTGTAATGAGTATGTAAAATTGATTGGCCACCGTACTCTTCGATAATAGAGTGAAGCCGCTGCGAAATGTCAGTTAAGGCCTCTTCCCAACTCACCTCTTGGTATGAGTGAGTGCCTTTAGCTCCCGTGCGTCGTAATGGATGGCTTAAACGTTTTTTAGGGTCAATCCAGACACCGTTATAGACAAAGGCACATTTAGCACAAAGTGCCCCATGCGTCATTTCATGATCGCTATCGCCTAAAACACGATTAATTTTGCCGTCAATAACAATGGCTGAAATACCGCAGCTGTCATAACAGTCTCGTGGGCAGGAGGTCTTGATGGTAGTTTGTTCAGAACGACGCATTATGTATTTCTCCGATTACCTGATTCAGTAATTAAAGACGTCGTTGTCTGCTTGGTTTAGATAGATATTACAGTAGAAAATGAATCGTTTGTTATCGCACAAAAAAAAACTGTTACCGATGAGGAGTGAAATCGGTAACAGTTAGAAGATTCATCATTAGCAATTTATTTTTTTGTTATTTCTTGGTGCTTATTGATATCTGTGTGATTCCTTGTTTGCTCTTGGCTATCAATAAGACTCGTACTGGTGACACTATCTAGTTTTTTTGACTCAAAGCCTTTGTTATCGGCAACGGCAACAGAGGCTGAGCTAGCTATACTTAGAGCACTGATAGAGAGAAAGGTATTTAATCTGTTCATAGGATGACTCCTTAAATTGACTTAGCTAACGCTTAGCTACAGTTCTGTTATAAACCTACGAAACTGAATTCTTGCTGAACGAGATTAAGGCAAGCTTAAGTAATTAAGCCATAAAACAAAATTGTGTTAACCACTTCAAATTATTGTGCAAATAACAGATACGGTGAAATACCGGTCCAACGTTTGAAAGCCCGGCGAAAATTATTCATATCATTAAAGCAGAGATATTCTGCAATTTGCTGACTATTCATTTTTTTGACTTCATACAAATAAATCGCTGTATGTTTTCTGACTAGATCAATTTGTTGCTGAAAGCTGGTGTGGTGTTTTTTTAATTTACGCTTCATTGAAGCCGGACTGATTCCAAAGGCAAATGACACCTTATCCAGATTGAGCGGTTCATTGATATGTAATTGAATATAGTCATAGAGCTGGTCAAGAAAACTGTACTGACTATATTCCTCTGCTAACTGCCTGTTACTCTCTTTTAGCGCACCGTGTATGCCGAGTTTAAAGGCGTTAGGCCACGGTTTATCCAAGCACTGTTTCGGTAACCGTAAGCGATTCATCTGCTGATTAAAGCTGAGGTTTTGTCCAAAATTCACCCAGTATTGCTCAATATAATTTGGCTCAGCATAAGTGAACTCATACTGCCAGGGCATTTTTTCTCCGGCTAACCAAGCCACCATTGAGACGAACGCAGTGATATGAGATTCAATAATAAAGGTCTCTTGTTCATGACTTCCTGTGCTGTCCAGCCAGAACAAAAATACCTCTTCATCATTTTCATAATGACGAGGGGTATATAAGGGCGACAAAATTGAATGGTAATCACAAAGAATTTCAATGGCTTGACGCAAGTTAGTCACTTGTTGCAAAGCCTGGCTTACCGCGCCATAAAAACCAGGCAATAAGCGCTGACCCAATAAAAAACTGATATCGTCAGCATCAATTAATTTTTGACAATTTTTTATTAATGTCAGGTATTGATCTGGACTGATACGCTTTTCTGCCAGTGCAAAGTCGTCTAACTGCAATCGCGCGCCCTTTAATAATTGATATGCCGAAATATCACGCGATAATGCCAACTCTGCTAATAATGCAGGTTGATAATGGCTAGCGATGCAGGGCGTATCAATTTCATACCCTGTTGTTTTAACCAGTTTTGTCATGAGTTAACTAGCCGCGACCACACGTTGCTTATCTTGGCTTAGTTGTAAATTTAAGCGTTTAATCAGCGAGTCAGAGTCATCTGTTTTTGCCATGGTGATAGCACAAGTGGCGCTTAGGTAAACACGTTGATGATGCGCTTTAGTTCGATAAGCAAAACTGGCTACTGCATTTTGAAGATCCAGACTGAGCTGCTTTGCATCTGCTTCATTGGTATTGTGAAGCAAGACAATAAAACGATCTCCCGCCAGGCGGCAGATTAAATCTTCATCACGAAGGTTCAGTAATAACAATTGGCAGACCAGCTGCAATATATGGTCACCCTCTTCCACCCCGTACAAACGATTAATCACATTAAAGTCATCCAAATCAATCGCTATCAGTGCTAAAGGTTGCTGCTGTTTTTTACTTTCATTGAGAGAGAGTTTGAGCTGCTTTTTGAGATATGCCGCACCACCAATAGGGATAAGCTTGTCAAATAAACGATGCTCACGGAAATAACGTTCACGTTTTACCATTTGGGCACTGATGGCAATTTCTTCCTGATGCCAGTGATAAATGCCAAAGCTTAACAGCACTAAAGCAAGTGGAATCGGCATACTCTCCAACCAGTTATGCCAGATTAATGTCGAAGGCATATGGATAAACTCATCCATGAAATCCATGCTCCACGAAAAGGCGATAGCACATAAACCCAGAGCTAATAGTTGTGTCACCCTTCCCGCCGGTCGGCTACGAAGCAATAACGCCAGCCAGAATAAGGCCAGAATCACCATCCCACCTTCAGACATAACATCAAGCCAATTTATCGCTGATATGACCTTCACTTCCCCCCACGTTCGCATGATAACGAAACCAGTAATGAAGGCCAGCGCCAGTCCGTAAAAATAGGATGTGTGTAAAAAAGGTCTTTTTTTCATTGGTTTAACCGAACTCTGACTGCAGTAATTAACTGAATGTCGGCGACACTACGCGAAAAAAATGACAGACTTATGACAAAGTTAGCAGTCAAATCAGCTCACAAAAATTGTCTTATTTTTTCATTTTTTTACATTACCCGTTGCACAAAATACTATTTACATCATTGTTTTTATTTAACTTATTTGTTTACAAGCTTGCAGTATTGAGCATCAGTTTATTTTGTAAATCATAAGTCATATCAGCTCAACATCAAGCAAACGCAAATGATAAGTTATTGATTTTAAATATTTTAAATTTTCACTGTCATCTAACTGTCATTTAGCCTTCATACACTTGCCGCCATCAAACCACTATGACGACAAGGGTAGTTATGAAAACAATAGACAAAACCATTGAACGACCGAGCTTTAAACTCAGCCTGATTGCACTCGGAATTGCCAGCTTTATCAGCAGTGCTCATGCAGAAGAGGATATTAATCTGGAAACAGTCCGTGTCGTAGGGCAAGCAGTACAGATTGACGAAGCGCTCAAAGAGCAACGCAACTCAAACAGCATTGAAAGTGTTGTACATGCTGACGGTATCGGCCAGTTACCCGATGACAATGCAGCAGAAGCATTAGAGCGTCTGCCTGGCGTATCGGTAGAGAATGATCAGGGTGAGGGTCGGTTTGTCACGGTACGCGGACTGGCGCCTGAACTTAATGCTGTCAATATTAATGGCACCAATGTCCCTTCGCCAGAAAGTGGCACACGTGCGGTGGCATTGGATGTATTACCCAGTGAGTTAGTGCAATCATTATCGGTCGTCAAAACACTGACCCCCGATATGGACGCCAACTCATTGGGTGGCACCATCAATGTAGAGAGTTTATCGGCTTTTGATCATGATGGTTTGTTCTACACCATGTCTGCTGAAGGCAGTTACGATGACAATATTGATAAAACCAGCCCTAAAGGATCCGGGGCGGTGAGTAATATTTTCAGTATCGGTGATGGTGTTGATAACTTTGGTGTCGCCGCCGCATTGAGCTGGCAAAAACGAAAGTTTGGTTCTGATAATGTGGAAACCGGTGGCAAATGGGAATTCACTGACCAAGCTCGTTTAGAAGAACTTGAACAACGTGATTATGAAATTGAACGTGAGCGCTTAGGTTTAGGCGTTAACTTCGATTACAAAGCTGACATTTACACAAATTATTACTTACGTACCTTATTTAGCCGTTTCACTGATACCGAAACTCGTAACGCAGCGGGTATGGAGTTTGACAGTCCACAGCTACCGAGTGAATCAGGTACCGGCGCGACAGGCTATCGTGAATTAAAAGACCGTAAAGAAACACAAGAGATCCAATCCTATGTATTGGGTGGAGAAAAGATTATTGGCTTGTGGACGATTGATGGTCAGATAGGTTACAGCCGCGCCAGTGAGGATACGCCGGGTCATATTGCTGGTGCTAAGTTTGAGGGTGGCTTTGATAACGTCGGATTTACGGACACCTCAAAACCACGCTTATTTGCAGGTTCTGATTACTACGACCCCAGTAGTTTTTCACTGGATAAAATCGAATGGGAAGAACAAAAAACCACCGATACCGAAAAAAATCTAAAGTTTGATCTTGCCCGTGATTTCACTATTCACAACTATGCCTCACAAGTGAAATTCGGTGGCAAGCTATCACGTCGCGAGAAAGATAATGACACCAATGCCTGGGAGTTTAAAAACTTTGGCTCTAACGATACTAGTTTGGGTGCGTTTGCCGGCAGTAATGTTGATTATTCATTAAATAATTACGGGCCGGGCATCAGTAGCTCCGCTATCAAGAATTTGCTGTCAAAGCTGAATTTTGACAGCAATATTAATACAGAAGAAACACGTATTAATGACTACGTTATGAACGAAGATATTAATGCGGCCTATGTGATGAATACCTTGGATCTGGATAACTGGACTCTCATCGCGGGTATGCGCTATGAGCAAACTGACTTTGAGGCCAAAGGAACCGGTATTCGCGATGATGTATTCCAGGAAATCTCCAGCAAAAATAATTATCACCACTGGTTGCCTGGCCTTCATGCACGTTATTACATCGATGATAAAACCCAAGTAAGAGCTGCGTGGACCAATAGTGTTGTTAGACCCACATTTGAAGCGCTCGCTCCTGGTTTTTCTATTGAAAGTGGTAACAAAGCCAGTTTTGGCGATCCAACGCTAGATCCAATGACAGCTAAAAACTTTGATTTAGGCATCGAACATTACATGGGTCGGGCTGGTGCAATCTCAGCCTATGGTTTCTATAAAGATATTTCTGATTTTGTTTATGAAACGGATATAGCAGGCTCAGGTGCATTCCAGAATTTCAAAGAAGCTAAAACATTCAAAAATGGTGATACCGCGAAAGTCTATGGTTTAGAACTGGCTTATAGTCAAAAGTTAAGCTGGCTACCCTCACCATGGGATGGCTTATTAGTGGGCGCTAATTTCACACTCAGTCATTCTGAAGCGGATATCGAAGGTCAGAATACCAAACGCAGCATTGATTTACCCGGTCAATCAAAACGGGTCGGTAATTTCATGCTCGGTTGGGAAAACGAAAAAGTCAGCATGCGTTTATCTGCTAACTACAAATCGTCTTATCTGAAAGAAGTCGCCGCTGTCAGTGATAAAAACCATGACGCGTATGTAGATGATCAGGTGTTCCTTGATTTTAGCAGCAGCTACTTTATCAGTAAAAATGCTCAAATCAGCCTGGAAGCGAAAAACCTGACCGATGAACACTACTACGTTTATACCGGTAGTAAAGCATATAACAATCAATATGAAGAATATGGTCCAAGTATAAAAATTGGATTTACTTTAACTAACTTCTAAAACATATTGATAAATATAGAATATAAAATGAAAAATTTAACATTAAAACCGAAATTATTAGCATCATTAATGATGATGTCTTTACCCCTTTCTGTGATTGCAGATGACACGCTGAAAGCCATCAATGCAGAAGGTAATTCACATATTGAGTCAGCACAGCTAGTTAGTAAAACCGGTATTCCCAAGGCTGACCGTCTGGTGTCTTACAAACACAATGGTATTGCGCTTGAAAACAATCAAGGCAAAACACTCAGTTTATTAAAAGGTCACTTTGGCAGCATAGATCATCGACAGTTGAAGCAAGGATTGCTGTTGGCAACCGTAGATCTGGATCGCCAACAAGCCATGCTGACTGTTCTGAATGACGGCTCTGAAAAGTGGACAGCAACCACCTATCTGCCTAAACCCGCCTTTAAAATCGAAGGGGTTTGTCTGTATCAGGATGAAGCACAAAATGGGTTCTTGTTTCTGGTTGGTGAACAGGGACAAGGAGAGCAATGGTTGGTAGCTGATGCTACCTCCCCCATTGCTCTCCCTCAATTAATTCGCCATCTGAGCACACCACCTGATAGTGAATACTGCCAGGTAGATGACGCTCAGTCACGACTGTATATCAATGAAGAAAAGGTAGGCATCTGGGCTTATGATGCCCATCCAGAAGCAGAATTGAGCCGTTTCCCAATTGCGATGACCCACCCTTTTGGACAGCTTACAAAAAGCGCTGTTGGCATGGCAATTGTACCCGGTGGCTTGTTAGTTCTCGATGCAAAAGCCAACGTGTTACACACTTATATTGATAACAAAGGAAGCTGGCAACATCAGTCCGAATTTGCTCTGCACAATGTGCTAGAGCCTGAGGGTATCAGTGCAAGAGTGGAAGGTGAGCAGTTAGAGATTGCTATCAAACACGATGCTGGAATTGCTTTTTATACCTTACCATGGACGCATACATCGCTGACATCGCCCCCGCCTATCCCGCTGGTTAAACCAGCAATACAAACCGATGCTGTACCAAGCTTAGGCGATGCGGCTGATGATCCAGCTATCTGGGTCAACAAAGCCAACCCGGAACAAAGTCTGGTATTAGGTACGGATAAACAAGGCGGTTTAGTTGTTTATGATTTAAAAGGCAAAACCCAGCAATTTTTGCCTGTTGGACGACTGAATAATGTCGATGTCCGTCATGGTTTTCATTTCAATGGTAAACAGATTGATTTAGCGGTTGCCAGCAATCGTGATCATAACTCACTGCATGTGTTTGCCATCGATCCAGCAAGTCGTCTTGTCACTGAAATGGGTGAAGTTAGCACCACGGCACAGGATATTTATGGCCTGTGTATGTATAAAAATAAACAAGGTGATATCTACACCATTGTGAATGATAAAGACGGCCGCTTTTTCCAATATCAGATGCAGGACAAACAAGGCAAGATTGCCGGTGAACTGGTCCGTGAATTTAAAGTTGCCACGCAACCTGAAGGCTGTGTGGCCGATGATAAACATGATCGTTTATTTATTGGTGAAGAAAACAGAGCAGTCTGGACACTTGATGCCCGTGCCGATCAATCTACGGTGATGACTCAGGTCATGCCTGTCGGTGAACATCTGAAAGACGATATCGAAGGGATCAGTTTGTATCAGAACGACAAACAGGATTATCTAGTGATATCCAGTCAGGGCAATGATAGCTATGTTGTGCTTGATGCTCTGCCACCCTTCACTTATCGCGGTGTATTTCGTATTGGCTTTAATACAGCATCCGGCATTGATGGTGTTTCAGAAACAGATGGTCTGGATGTCAGTAGCGTCAATTTTGGCCAACCATGGCAGCAAGGCATGTTAGTTGTTCAGGATGGACGCAATCGCATGCCATTGGAAAATCAAAACTTCAAATATGTGCCCTGGTCAGAGATTGCTGATCAACTCGGCCTGTCTAAACTGAGCAAATAAGGAGTCAATCATGGAAACTGCAATGCATGAAATGACTATTTGGGGTCTGGTAAGTGATGCCAGCGTTTTAGTAAAAATTGTGATGCTGATTTTAGTACTGGCATCGATGGTGAGCTGGTACTTGATCCTGTGGCGTTCAAATGTATTAAGTCGTCTGGAGAAACAAAATAAGCTGTTTCAGCAGCAATTCAGACAAACGGCGGATATGACGTCATTACCTGAAGCAATAACAAAAGCGACATTACACAAAGCGATTCCAGCCATATTTCAGGCTGGCTGGCAGGAGTATGAGAAATATCAGCATATCGCCACTATGCCACAGGATGAGAAGGTAGAAAATGTAGAACGTGCCATGCTGGTGAATATTGGCGAGCAGGAAGCCGAACTTGAAAAAGGTCTTTCTTACCTGGCTACCATTGGTTCAGTCAGCCCCTACATTGGCTTGTTCGGTACGGTCTGGGGCATTATGAACTCGTTTATTGGCCTGTCCCAGGTTGAACAAGCGACATTAAACACCGTTGCGCCAGGTATTGCTGAAGCCCTGATTGCCACCGCTATCGGCTTATTTGCAGCGATCCCGGCAGTGGTTGCCTATAACCAGCTGAGTAAACGCGCCGGGGCTATCAGTACGCTTTATTATCATTTTGGTAATGAGTTCATCACCCGATTACAGCGAGTGATGCACCGAGCACCATTGGCAAAGGCTGCGTGAGGTCGTCATGCTAAGAAAACCGGTTGCTAAACATGCCTTGAAGGCAGAAATGAACGTGGTGCCTTATATCGATGTGATGCTGGTGTTGTTAGTGATTTTTATGGTCACAGCTCCGCTACTGGTACAAGGCGTTAAACTTGAATTACCTAAGGTTGCAGCGGAAGCGTTACCCACTGATAGTCAGAAAACGATTCTGACTTTATCGGTGGTTGCTGATGGCAGTTATTACTGGAATGTGGGTTCAGAAGTCGATATTCAATCCCGCTCAGATCAAGCAGTCAGCTTGGATGACATGGTCGAAAAAATACAGCAGATTAAACAGCAGAATGACAAGCTGCTATTTTTTATCCGTGGTGATAAAGCCACGGATTACGCTTCGGTTGTAAAAGCGATTGCCGCATTACAGCAAGTGGGTATCGATGATGTGGGCCTGATTACGGAGTCGCCCGATGCCTGAGTTAGCTATGCGTGATCCACTTTATCTAAGTAAACCGTTTACTGCCTCTGAGATAAACAAATCTGCATTAATTGAAGTAGGTTTGTTTCATATTGCCATTGCCGCATTATTATTTCACTCATGGACACCGGTGACTCAGCATGAACCGGTCGTTAAAACAGTGAATATCCGCATGGTCGAACTTCCTCAGCCGGTAAAAAAAGCCGTGATCGAAGAGGTAAAGCCGGTGGTTATACTTGAACCTGTTATCGAGCCAAAAGTTAAACCTAAACAAAGTATTGTTGAAAATGAACTGGCCTTTAAACGCGTTGAAAAACCCATAGCCAAACCGATAGAAAAAACCGCACCAAAAACACCTGTAAAAAAGAAAATAGAAAAGCAAATAAAACCACTCAAAGACAAGCCGGTTCCGCCTGTCAGCCAACCGACAAAGCAAGAAAAACCTGCAGAAAAGTTGCCTGAAAGCCCAGTACTGGCAAGTAGTAATGAGCAAAATGTGCCACAAAAAACACAAAGTAATCTATCCGAGCTAGCAACTGAAACATTTTCTGTGGAACACTATAAACCGATTGAAAAACAGGTACCGGATTATCCCAGAGGCGCTTTGCGTAAAGGTCTGGAAGGTGATTGCACTGTTCGATATACCGTAAACAAACAAGGCCGTGTAGAGTCTCCCGTGGTATTGGCTGACTGCCATCCGATGTTTGAACGGCCATCATTAGCTGCTGCCAAAACCTTTCGTTACGCGCCTCGTATGGTTAATGGAAAAGCGGTACCTGTACCGAATGTTCGTAACACCTTTGAATACCGTATTCATTAAAAGAAGATAACTCGCCATGACACAGCCAACACACTCAGATTTTCATCAACGCCTGGCATCTTATGATGATGAGATTCTTAACAGCACCGAGCAAAAAAGCCTGGATAAAATGGCGTTATCACGCCGTGATGTTTTAAAAGGCAGTTTAAATGCCGCCGTTATAGGCTTTCTAGGACTGAGCATGGGTAGTCGTTTTGCCTTTGCCGGTGAGAATGTCATCCCCCCTGCCCCTTATATTGGTTTTCAGCCTATTCAGCCACGTACTGATCCCTTATTTGATGAAGTGGTGGTCGCGGATGGCTATCAGGCAAAAGCCTTCTTCTCCTGGGGGGATCCGGTGGAAACAGGAGCAACAAAATGGAAAGCCGATGCCAGTAATACCTGGCAGGAACAGCTGAAACAGGCTGGTGATAACCATGATGGCATGCATTTTTTTGCCTTTCCCGACAACAATAATCGTGGCTTGATGGTGATCAATCATGAATACATTAATCCCACCATCCATACCGATGGATTGATTTATGATGGCAATGGCAAACGTTTGCCCGACGATGTCAAAAAAGAACAAGCGGCTCACGGTGTCAGTGTCATTGAAGTGAAAAAAGACAGTCACGGTGAATGGCAACGCGTTTACCCCTCACTCTATAACCGCCGTATCTCAACATTAACACCGATGCAGGCCAGCGGTCCCTTAGCCGGTCATGACCTATTCAAAACAGTCGCTGATCCTGATGGCAATGAAATTATCGGCACCTTGAATAATTGCTCGAATGGTTTCACTCCGTGGGGTACCTATCTGGCCTGTGAAGAAAATTGGCATAACTATTTCTTCAATCACGACAAAACAGATTACCAGTCTCGTGTCTCTCATCACCGTTATGGCATTTCTAATGACAAAAACGACAATTATTATGGCTGGAGCACGATTGATGCGCGTTTTGATGCAACACCGGATGCTTCACTGCCCCATCAGGGTTACGTCAACGAGCCTAATCGTTTTGGTTGGGTCGTCGAAATTGATCCTTTTGATCCGCAAAGCAAACCCATTAAACGCACAGCCTTTGGTCGTTTCTGCCGCGAGTGTGTAGCACCTTCACTGGCAGATAATGGTCAGTTGGCGTTTTACTCTGGTGACGATACTCGTGGTGAATATGTCTATAAATTCGTACCGTCTCAACGCTTTGATAAAACCCAGATGCACAATAATAAAGACATATTGGATGAAGGCACATTGTATGTGGGGCGTTTTAACGATGATGGCACGGGTCGTTGGTTACCATTGGTACATGGTAATGAAGGGCTAACAGCAGAAAATGGTTTCCCCAGCCAGGCTGAAGTTTTAGTTAATGCTCGGGCTGCGGCTGATCTATTAGGTGCAACACCCATGGACCGTCCGGAATGGGCCACAGTGAATCCGCACAATTTGGATGTTTATGTGTCACTGACCAACAACAATAAACGCGGCAAAGAATTTGCTGTTAATGCCGCCAACCCACGTCCTGATAATCGTCATGGTCAGATAATCAAAATCATGGAGGAGCAAGCCAATCCGGCAGCTACCTCATTCAACTGGTCATTATTCGTTATTGCAGGTGAGAAGCCAGACGCCACTGATGCTGAAGGTCACAAAGTAGCCGATCATTTAGTCGGTAATATTCAAGGAGATATTTTCTCCTCACCTGATGGTTTAGGCTTTGATCAGGATGGCCGTTTGTGGATTATGACTGACTATGATGACGACGATCCGTTCATGGCAAACATGGGCTGTAATCAGGTGTTATGTGCCAACCCGCAAACGCAGGAAATCAAACGCTTTTTAGTTGGACCGAGAGGCTGTGAACTGACCGGGATTACCTGGAGTCCTGATTACAAAGCGATGTGGGTTAATATCCAGCATCCAGGATTAAGCTACCCGGCTTCTGATGGTAAAACACGCCCACGCTCAACAACGGTGCTGATTACTAAAAATGATGGTGGTGTTATCGGCAGCTAAACGTCCATTTCTGGAACGTTGTGGATGTGACTGAGTCACTATAGATACACAGGTAAGTTACCCCGTGTTTATTACTGGGATGACTAAAACGATAGCATTTAATTTACGTAGAAACACACATAAAGGCTGTAGTATTAGGCAAGTGGTTTCTCATCGTTCCGTCTATAGTATTTTCACCTCTAATTCTTTTATCTAAGGGAGTTACATCTATGAAAACTGTTGGTTACGCAGCTCATTCCTCCGATACCCCGCTCGCCCCATATCACTTTGAACGTAGAGAATTACGCGATAATGATGTAGCAATGGAAATCCTCTATTGCGGTGTGTGTCACTCCGATTTACACGTTGCCAGAAATGATTGGGGTGGGTCTTCATACCCTGTTGTGCCAGGTCATGAAATAGTCGGCCGTGTGACTGCCGTTGGCAGCAATGTCAGCAAATATAACGTCGGTGATCATGTCGCTGTTGGCTGTATGGTCGATAGCTGTCAGGAATGTGATGAATGCCATAACGACCATGAACAATACTGTCGTAATACTTTTACACTGACATATGGTTCACCAGACCGTATTACTAATGATATGACACAAGGTGGTTACTCCAAACACATCGTTGTTCGTGAAGAATTTGTATTACGCCTGCCAGAAAATCTGGATCTGGCTAAAGCCGCGCCATTATTATGTGCAGGTATCACTACTTATTCACCTTTGAGAGAATGGAATGTCGGACCTGGTAGCCGTGTAGGTGTCGTTGGCATGGGCGGTTTAGGTCATATGGCCATTAAACTCGCTGTTGGTTTAGGTGCTGATGTGACAGTCATCAGTACATCACCGAAAAAAGAAGCCGATGCGCAAGAACTGGGCGCTCATAACTTCTTGGTATCTAAAGATGAAGACGCAATGGCGGCTGCCGCTTCCAGTTTTGATCTGATTATCGATACCGTGCCAGTAAATCATGATCTTAATCCTTACATCCCACTATTAGATAATGATGCCACTCTGGTTATGGTCGGTCAGATTGGTCCTATTGAAGGGCCAAACACAGCGCCGATGGTTTTCGGTCGCCGCCGCATTGCGGGCTCATTAATTGGTGGTATCAAAGAAACTCAGGAAATGCTGGATTTCTGTGGTCGAATGAACATTCTGCCTGAATGTGAAATGATCAAAATGGATGAAATTAATACCGCCTTTGAGCGAATGGAACGTTCTGATGTGCGTTACCGTTTTGTCATCGATATGGCATCATTAACGGCCTAATCCTATACGGGCAGTCAGTTTCTGGCTGCCCTTTTCCTTGTTTAGATAGACCTGATGAATACAAAACCTTTGGCTGAATTACTTAGCCGTTATGCTCCACACGATGGCTTGTTTGATTTACCTATCGCAGGTGTCCGCGTTTTTCGTGTATCTAAAATTGACGAAGTCGCTGTTCGTGGTAATAGCCAGCCCGGTATCTGCATTATTGCTCAAGGCGCTAAACGCGCCATTATCGGAAGTGATGTTTACGAGTATGACGATTCCAGAATGGCTGTTTATTCAACGGAGGTGCCGGTCTCAGCCAAGATTATTCAGGCCAGTGAAGATGAACCCTACTTGTGTTTGATTATCGATATGGATCAGCAAAAGCTGGCCGAAACGGCACTAAAGGTGTTTCCCTACGGTTTGCCTAAAACCGCACACACCAAACCGATTTTTATTGGTCAGGCTAATCCGCATATTATCGAAGCAGCTACCCGTTTAATTGGTTTATCAGCTCAAACAGAAGTATCAACCTTGCTGGTTCCGTTAGTGATGGAAGAAATTTATATCCGCCTGTTACAAAGTCATATCGGCAAACTGGTCGTGCAGATTGCGACTACAGGTTCCCATCTGCAAAAAGTCTCGGCTGCCATTTCCTGGTTGCAGGAAAACTTTACTGAACCGATGAAAGTCGATGAACTGGCTGAGCGCGTCAATATGAGCATATCGTCATTCCATCATCACTTTAAGGCGATAACATCAATGAGCCCGTTACAGTTTCAGAAAGAGTTACGTCTGTATGAGGCAAAACATCTGATGCTGTCAAAAATGATGGATGTCAGCACTGCCTGTATGCACGTAGGTTATTCCAGCGTGTCACAATTTAGTCGGGAATACAGCCGCTTTTTTGGTCAGCCGCCCAGTAAAGATATTCAACTTCACTCGATGGCTGTCTGAAATAACACAAGCTATAGCTGTAGAGTAAAAAGGCGGAAAGCACTCACAAGTGGACGACATAAATTTAGAATAAAAAATTGAATGTACTTTTGTGAGTGCTCTCCATTGCGAGCGATTGAGTTTAGATAAAATTAACTTAACTCACAACATGTGATCCGCTGCTATTTTGAATTAATGCACAAAATAAATTTATCATGGCCCAATCTATCCACATTATTTATCACCCTATTTCTTAGCGACCAAAGACGTCGTTAGCAGACTATCGGGCCTGCTACTAAAATATTTCACGACGGTTTTTGATTAATCCAGGTTCACGGTGACAAATTTTTCACGCTTGACGGCAATAAGAAAAACCATTCCAGCCACCATAATCATCGCGGTCAACATCAAAGCAAGATTGTAATTACCATTATGGCTGGCCAGATAGCCCGCTGCGGCTGGAGCTATGATTTGGGCGATACCGTAACAAATTGTTAAACGCGCCATGGCTTTTGCCGGGTTTTTTGGAAACTTGTGACCGATAAAGGTCAGCATCAAACTTACAATGCCGGTGAAGGTACAACCAAAGATTGCGGCAGCAATCAGGTTGGCTAGTAATGAATCTGAAAGTACCGGGATCAGAATCGCCACCGTCTGTAGAACATAAGTGAGCAATAAGGTATTGATCTCCCCTGCTTTATTGGCGGCTTTATCCCACAAAAAACAGGCAGGTGCCGCTGCAAGTCCCAGCACCACCCAAATCCAGTCACCCTTACCGGCTAACTGCGGCATATTTTCAAGTATAGCGACGATAAAGGTGGCACTGACTACATAACCGACTCCAGCACAGGCATAAGCCAAGATAAGTTTTATCATCCAGCTGCGGGGTGGCTCAGCTAGCGTTTGCGAGGCTTTGTGTTGTGTTGAATGTGGTGGTGGTATCCATAACCAGGCAGGTATAAAAAATACGATGCCAAACAGTCCCATCAGGATCCATTGACTATCCCAGGCAAAAAAGTGGTTCATCAATACTACGGCTGTTCCCGGTATCGCTATACCGAGGCCAAGCCCCATAAAATGTAATCCAAGTTCTGGTTTTAACTGGTGATGCTTCAGCCAGCTCAATACAAAGCCTGAGGATAATATGACGCCAGCAGTTCCACTCACTCCAGCAATGAATCGTAATACAACCCAGCCATACAACTCGGTGGTCATGCCCATTGCGATGGTGGACAGCACGGCAACCAACAAACAACACTGGTAAAAACGAAACTTAAATGACAGGTTATTGGTGAATGACACCAATAACACCCCCATCAGATAACCAATATAATTGAAGGTGGCCAGCCAACCGCTATTGACCAGTGATAAATCTGTCTGCTTAAGCATCAATGGCAGAAATGGTGTGTAGGTAAAACGAGCGATGCCCACTGTCAAAATCACTGCGCAAATACCAGCCGTGATGACTTTTATTCGCTGAACTTGTATCACTGATGGTATCTGCGTCATGTACATTTCATTAAAATGAATAAACAGCGTGCATGGTATCACTTGCTGAGTCATCATGACTAGCTAGAAAAAATAAAGACGCTGGGAGGCAATAGCTTCCCAGCGTCTTAAACAGATCAAAACGAACTTATGGAATTATTGAGCAAAATCTTTTTGTAATTGGTTTAAGCCACCTTCATAAACGCCTGTTATTGCGTCAATCGCGGCTTGATCATCAGCACCATTCGCATCAAACGATGAACTCCAGCGAACATTCGCTTTACCCTCACCTGCACTGCTAACAGTAATCGTCGACTCATAGTTTTTGACAGGAAGTGGTGAAGCCATAATGGCATAAGAATAGCTGGTATCAACATCTGAATAGGCAGTTAGTTTCTCAGTGATAGTTGCGCCATTTCCCAGACTTAATAGACGTTCTGCACCCGGCTGGTTATTTTGGCCGGTCTTGATTTCACTCATCACCACAACTGGATGCCAGACATCCAGACCATTAAAGTTACCTACCATTTTCCATACTGTGGCAGGATTAGCATTCACGGTAATCTGCTTATCAACCGATAAAGCACCTGCTGCAAGGCTGGATAAACTGGTCAACATGATTGCCGCAGTCAATGCGGTTTTTAAAACTGTGCGTGTAGTCATTCTCTCTTCCTTCTTATATTTTTGAGGAAGTATGATTATTTCAGCCAATACGATTTAACACTATTCTCCTGATGGACTAGTCCGATCGGACTAAGTGACGTTATCTCGTAACCACAGATATAAAGATTCAGGCTTAACAGGTTTGATAAGAACATCAAACATAGTGGCTTGCCTAATGGTTTGTTCTCGTTCCATAGAAGCTGTCACCATCAATGTGGGGATGGTTTGTTTGTAGAAATTGCTTATCAACCGGCTCAACTCAATCCCATTGTCTCCAGCTAAATGATAATCAGCCAAAATGACATCTGGCATTAGAGGTGATGCCTGTAGATATTTCTGCAGAGTGGCTCTATCTGCAAAGCTCTGATACTCACAATCCCAGCTTTCCAGCAGCTGTTGCATACCATATCGAGTGTCAGCATCATCCTCAATTAACCAGATAGTGAGGTGCAACGGTTCAAATGACGCAGGTTGCATTACGCTGCTGTTCATAGCAACGGCATTGTCAGCATATGGCACATCAATGTAAAACAGGCTGCCTTTACCAGCTATTGAATCAAAAGCAAAATCCAAATTGAGGCTTTGCGCTGTTTTACTCACAATCGACAAACCCAGTCCTAAGCCTTTATCCACCATTTTACGGGCTTCTTCCTCCCTATAAAAAGCCTGATAAATATGCTGTTTTGCCTGCGGTTTGATGCCAATACCTGAGTCGAGCACACAAATACGGATAAATTGAATATGGCGTCGGCATCCAATAATGACGCGACCTTTGGCTGTATAGCGAATCGCATTACTCAGCAGGTTTCGCAGCATGCGTTCAAGTAAGTTAGCGTCTGTTTTAATGACTGCTGAGCTATAGATATAGTGAAATTCAAGCCCTTTATCTTCTGCCACCACCTCAAATTCAACAAATAACTTATCTAACAGCTTGCTGACAGGAAAAACATCAGTCTGGATAGTGAGTTTACCTGCATCCAACTGACTCAAGTCCAGCAAAGCACCAAACATGGTATTCATATTATCAACAGCAGAATGGATTTTTCCTGACAGTACTTTTTGTTGTTCGCTGCTCTGACTTTGAGCTAATAACTCCGTTAGCAATCCGATGGTATGAAGCGGTTGTCTGAGATCATGGCTGGCAGCACGTAATAAGTTGGACTTGGCTTCATTAGCTTCGTCAGCCAATTTTTTTAACTGTTTCTGTATATCCAACTGCTGATGGGTGCCAGCAAGATGGCTGCTCATCTCTGTTAATTGCTGGGTTCTTAATAAAGCCAGAAAGAGATAAACAGACAGTAAACTAGTGATTAATGTGCCGGCAATCAGACCAACATAAGGAATAAGTGACTCTGAAGCCCGGTGTGAACTGACATCAGGAAAAACACTGATAAGCCATTGTTTATCAGCTACTTGCAATGGAAACGTCCAGTGCAAATCTTTACTTTTTCTTAACTGAGTGACACTGGATAATGTCGTATTTTTGTTATAAAGCAATTGTTGGCTGTTTGTACTACCATCGTATAAAGCCAAGCCCACATCATCATTATCAAACACATCGCCAAACAGCCCTTTAAAGTCATACAAGCCGACCACATAACCTAATAGGTTTTGCTCGTGGTCAAATAAGGGGTGAAATGCCTGAAAGCCATATAAGTGTTGTTGTTGATAAAAAATGGAAACACGATCGGTAATGGCTGTTTTGTGTGTATTGCTTGCTTTACTCATTACATGTTGACGGGTAGCCACTGCAGCTAAATTAAGGCCATATCGCAGATCAGTGCCTAAGGGAGGATAGACTGCCCGCACAGGAAAGTAGACGGTATGTTCATTAACGGGTTTCGGCATGCCATGTCCAGTAACCTCATAAACGTGATAATCGCTTATCCCCTCGGCACGAACGTGTTCCTCAAAAACAGCTAGTGCTTGCTCAGTCACTTTAGGCACCCAGGCTAAACCACGGGTGCCGGCATGGTAATGTGTTTCCGTATCAAATATACGTTCTAGCTGAGCAGTACTGATGTCCCCCTTGGCTTGGTATAAATCAGCGACATTTCCCAGTGAGTCGAGTGAAATATCAATATTGGTTTGGATTTGTTCGATATGAGACCTTACATTTTTTTCTGTTTCCAGAAACAGTCGTTGTTGGGTGATTTTTTGCAGCTCTAGAAAACCGAGCAATGAAAATGACAGACCACATAACATGACCACCACTGCCCAAATTGCAATAGTTCGGGCGCGTTTTGGTAAGAACCACTTTTGATGCGTATTCATGGCAATGTGATTAGGTCATATCAAGGAGACAACAAAATAAGGTCATGCGATACTTTGCCATAGAACAAAAAGGAATGATAAATAAACATCATGAAATTGCTGATTGCTGATGACCATGAGCTTTATCGTGACGCCTTAGTCATGCTGATAACGCAACATTTTTCCGAATATAGCTGTACTGAGGCGACGAGTTTTGATGAGTTGATTCAACGAATACAAACTGAACAAGACTGGTCAGCGTTCATTGTTGATTTACACATGCCCGGCCTGAATTTCGTTGAAGGTATTAAACAGATTAAGACACATTTTCCAGACGTTCCCCTAATTGTCATTACCTCTTCAGATAATCCTGAAGACACTCAGAGCGCGATGGCTGCAGGTGCATTAGGTTACATCCTTAAATCAATGAAAAATGAGGAAATTATCCAAGCTTTAACCTTGATATTAAACCATGGCATTTCGATTCACCCGGCCATCCCCAGTGAAGCCGTTTCAAACAACACCTTTGACTTTACACCTCGTCAGCAAGAAGTATTTGCCATGATGTCAAAAGGTGCTTCAAATAAACGTATTGCCTTGGATATGGGCTTAAGTGAAAGTACCGTTAAAATTCATGTCCGCGCTATTTTGAATACACTTCAAGTCTCAAACCGAACTGAAGCGGTATTGAAAGCTAAACAATATTTAGATACATAAAAAAAGCCCCACATCCAGTGGGGCTCTTATTTCAGCTGTCGTCATGCATTAAATGATGTCGGTGAGACTCAAGTTCTGCTTTATACCTGGGATGAAAAACCCGGTAATACGTTATGCCTATCGCAATCGCTAATAAAACGCTCATACAGGTTGCCAACCAGTCTGAAGCCGTCATTGCAGCAATATCCATTGCAAAAAATTCACCAATAAACCATTTCATTATTGACTCCTTATCGCTTATGAAGTGGCTGACTGAATAACAGGTTTATTTTGTCTAACCGCTTGACGAATAGTGACCGTCACGTTGAACAGCATAACAACAGCACCAAGGAAAAAGACCAAACCACCCACAGCACGCATGGCGTAATAAGGATGCATCTGTGCGACTGATTCCACAAAGGTATACGCTAAATTGCCGTAATCATCATAAGCACGCCACATCAAACCTTGCATAATGCCTGACACCCACATAGCTGTGATGTAGATAACGGTACCGATGGTCGCCATCCAGAAATGGGTGTTTACCAGTTTGGTTGAATACAAAGGCACTCGCCATAGTTTTTCGACCATATGATAGATAGCACCGATAGATACCATGGCAACCCAACCCAGTGCTCCCGCATGAACGTGCCCAATCGTCCAGTCTGTATAGTGAGATAAGGCATTAACCGTTTTAGATGACATAACCGGGCCTTCAAATGTCGACATGGCATAAAAAGCCAATGACACAATCAGGAACCGTAAAATATAGTCTGTACGCAGTTTGTCCCAGGCACCACTTAAGGTAAACATGCCGTTAATCGCTCCACCCCATGAAGGAATAATCATGGCCAGGGAAATAGCCGCACCCAGTGATCCAGTCCAGTCAGGTAACGCGGTGTATTGAAGATGGTGAGCTCCTAACCAGACGTAACCAAACACCAACGCCCAGAAGTGAATAACCGACAAACGATAAGAATAAATCGGACGATTAGCCTGTTTAGGTACAAAGTAATACATGATGGCAAGAAAGCCTGCTGTCAGGAAAAAGCCAACGGCATTGTGGCCCCACCACCATTGAATCATCGCATCCTGAACACCGGCAAAAATAGAATAGGATTTCCATAGTTCCACTGGAATAGACAGGCTATTGACGACATGTAAATAAATAATCGCAATCATCATCGCCAGATAAAACCAGTTAGCCACATAGATATGTGAGATACGACGAATGGCGATAGTCATAATAAAGTTAAAAGTAAAAGCCAACCAGACAACTGTGATTAATACGTCCAGAGGCCACTCCATCTCAGCATATTCTTTTGACTGGGTATAACCCAATGGCAGCGTGATAAACATGCCGATAATGACAACATTCCAGCCCCAGAAAGTGAACCAGGCCAGTTTATTACTCCATAAAGCGACACTGCATGTGCGTTGAACAACATAATAGGCTGTCGCCATTAATGTGCTGCCGGCAAAAGCAAAAATCACCGTATTGGTATGAACAGGCCGCAGCCGTCCAAAACTCAGGTAAGGATTATCAAAATTTAATACCGGCCAGGCAAGCTCAGAGGCGATCCATACACCTACACCAGTGCCGATCACCAGATAAATGCACGCCATGACCGTAAAAAACTTCACAATATCGTAATTATAGGGTTTTGTTTCCATTTTATACCTCTCTGTGTTTTGCCCTATTCAGCGAATATCCTGGCGTCGTCTAAACAGAGGTTCAGGATTTAATACTGAACCAGCGTACATCGTGCTAATACCAGAAATGCCCTTAATCGCATCAAACACATCTTTATCCTCTCTGACAGCAAAACTATCGAAACCACAACGATGCATATGGCTCAGTTGATCTCGTAATACATCACCTGTCGCTCGCAACTCGCCCTTCCACTTCAGTCGTGTTCGTAACTCTACTGCCTGGCTATAGGCCCGACCATCAGTAAATTTAGGAAAATCGAGTGCGATAAGCTCCAGCTGTTCAAGCCAGGGTGATAAGGTATAAATATCGGCATCATTCTGCAGCCACACGGCTTTTGCTCTGTTAGCTGGCTGATGTTCAACAGACTCGACCCACAGGCTAAACGGTAAGATCAGTTTTTCATGCTCGGAATGTTGATCAATATCTTCCAATTCTTTGATCAAAATCCAATTATCATGCTCGATAATCAGAGGCTGCTCGGTATCACGAAGGCAAATAATATTTTTCATTAATTCATCTCCGCTGTTTGGTAAACACGTTCTTTGAAAGGCGGGATTCCAATACGATCAACTGTGTCACTGAAGCTCTCATCCAGCTCTCTGTATTCAAGAAAGACATTGATAAGCGTGTCGATAACATCTGGCACATCATCCGCCAGAAATGATGGCCCAATCACTTTGCCCAAACGAGCATTTTTGCCTTGATCACCGCCGATGGTAATTTGATACCACTCCACACCATTCTTATCGACACCCAAAATGCCAATATTGCCAATATGGTGATGGGCACAGGCGTTCATGCAACCAGAAATATTCAAACTCAGTGAGCCAATATCATGTAGATAATCTAAATCTGAAAAGCGTTGCTGTATTGCCGCAGCAATTGGGATAGATTTTGCGTTTGCCAGCGAACAGTAATCAGCACCCGGGCAGGTAATCATGTCTGTTAGCAGGCCAATATTAGGTGCAGCTAGATTCTCTGACTGAAGAGCAGTCCATAAAACAAAGAGATCAGCTTTTTTAATCGAAGGTAATACCAGATTCTGCTCATGGGTTACCCGAATTTCTGCAAAGCCATATTGTTCTGCCATATCAGCAACAGCACGCATTTGATGTGATGTCACGTCGCCTGGCGGTGTTGCAGGGCCAGGTTTGGTCGAAATCACAACTGAAGCATAATCTGAGTGTTTATGTTCATGTGTATTCCGTTTAATCCAATTGGCAAAGGCACTATTTTCACTCAGTAGATTTACATATTCTTTGCTATCTGTTGCCTCATAAGAGTCAATACCGAATTGCTTGGCAACACGCTGAAACTCATCTTGCGTTAACTGAGCTGGTCCCCCTTTCAGGTTCTGCCATTCCTTTTCCACTTCAGCGGCAAAAGTTTCTATGCCAAGACTCTTCACCAAAATCTTGATGCGGGCTTTATATTTATTATCACGTCTGCCATGACGGTTATAAACACGCAGGACGGCTTCCAGATAGGTCAGCATTTCCTGCCATGGCAGATCGGTTTTTAATAACTCACTGATGATCGGTGTACGACCTAGCCCACCACCGGCCATCACTTTAACTTTGATTTGTTCATCATCAGCATCACGATAAAGATATAGACCTATATCATGCGTTCTTACTGCAGCACGGTCTTCGGTTGAGGAAGACACAGCAATTTTAAATTTGCGTGGTAAAAACAGGAATTCAGGATTAATCGTTGACCACTGACGAATAATTTCTGCGTATGGCCTTGGATCAACCACTTCGTCAGCTGAAACACCCGCAAACGCTTCCGTGGTGACATTTCTGACACAGTTGCCTGAAGTCTGAATAGCATGCATTTCGACATCAGCCAGTTTCTGAAGGATATCGGGCACTTGCTCTAGCGTTATCCAGTTGAACTGAATGTTTTGACGTGTAGTGAAATGGCCATACCCCTTATCAAACTGATCGGCAATATCCGCTAGTGTGCGTAGTTGATTTGCAGACAAAGTGCCGTAAGGAATCGCCACACGTAGCATGTAAGCATGCTTTTGTAAGTAGAGACCATTTTGTAATCTCAGTGGCATAAACTCTTCATCAGACAACGCGCCATTGATATATCTATTCACTTGATCACGGAATTGTCTGACACGCTCTAAAACGAGCGCTTTATCATAAGAATCATACTGATACATAACTAACCTTTTGTAATATCTAACCTAAATTAAGGGGCAATAAACACCGCTTTATAACGGTTACTGATGGCTGAATTCCCTTCACTCGTGGCGACAAAGTCAAATTCATGCAAGCCAGATGAGGTCGTATCCGAAGGTAATCTGACTAAGGCTGTGACAGGGACGATTTTACCTGGCTGTATCGTAATGCCCTGCTCTAAACCCTCTACGCTGGCTGATGGCAGACCCTCAATGTGATAGTTCACAACGAGTGGCTGATCTGTTTTATTCAGCAGTTTTAAGGTGTATTTATTTTGAATGTCACCGTTACTCATTTGTATATACAAAGGTCTTCTTTCGTGAACCACGTTAAATTCAGTAGGTTCAAAATGAGTAAAGCCATAGCCGACACCAATAATAGAAAACGCCATGATCAAACTGTAAACAATGACTCGAGGACGTTTCCAAAGGCTGACTTTAGTTTGACCTTGGTGAAGCTCTTTATGAGATGCGTAACGAATCAGGCCTCTTGGCTCATTGATTTTATCCATGATGCTGTCACAGGCATCAATACATAAACCACATGTGATACAGCCTTCTTGCTGACCTTTTCTTATATCAATACCAGTGGGGCATACAGCAACACACAATTTACAATCGATACATGAGCCTTTATTAGCCTCTTGTACACCAGAGCGTGATAACTTACCTCTTGGTTCACCGCGAACAGCATCATAAGCAGGTAAAACCGTTTCCTGGTCATACATCACACCCTGCAGACGTGCATAAGGACATAACCAGAAACAGACTTGTTCACGCATAAAGCCAGCAAACCAGTATGTGAAAAAGGTAAATATGCCCATGGCTACCCAAACTGGTGTGGCGGCCTGAAGAGAGAAAATATCGCCCCATAACTGATAGGCATCGGTAAACCAGGCTGAAAATGAGATACCAGTGAGGATGGCAATCGCTAACCACACAACATGTTTGCCGAGCTTTCGAATCGCTTTATTTGCCGTCAAGGGAGCTGCGTTAAATTTACGCTGTTTCTGTGGCGTATTGCCTTCAAACTGGCTTTCGATAAAGGTAAATACGTCGGTCCATACGGTCTGGAAACAGAAATAACCACAAAAGACACGACCAGCAATACTGGTTGCAGCAGCCAATAATATGGCGAAGAACAATAGTGTTAAAGACAGTACCCAGATATCCTGCGGGTATAAAGTCAAACCAAATAAATGAAATTGTTGTTTAGGAATATCAAGTAAAACAGCTTGATGCCCATCCCAACGCAAGTAAGGGCCGAGAAAGTAGATTAGCCAGACAGACATGCCGAAGTTTTTTAAAGTCCTGAACCGGCCTTTCATTCGCTTGGCAATGACATTCTCACCCTCACCGGTGTGTACTTCCCAGTCGGATAAGGCATCATAAACTTCAACCTTAATGGGTATTTCTGATAGTTTGCTCATCACAGGAACTCCTCTGTGGCTAAATGCTGAAAACGAGTATGTTTTTGTTGTTATACGATGGTTTTTGAACGAATTAATCCTGGCCGGTATAAATCCGACAACAGCGTTAACCCTTGTTTTAATGACTCATAGTCACTGCTGGCCCCGAGTGAAATTCGAACGGCCTGACTACGACTTCGGAACATGACAAATGCCGTTGAAGGCACAATAGAAACCCCTATCCTGCTTGCTTGTTCGGCAAAATCTAATGCTTTGTATCCATGTGGCATTCTCAACCAAAGATGCGGTGAGGCAGGATGAGAGGCAATATCACTTTGCTGAAAAATTGACTGAGCTAATGACTGTCTTCTGATATTTTCAGTCTTAATCGCCTGAGTGATCTCATCAATTTTGTGGTGCCTGATCCAGTGTGAGACAACGGCCGTCATCAATGGTGGTGCCATTAAATGACTGATTCGCATTTCTTCTGTCAGACCCAAGGCATCATTAATGTTGGGTGAGGCGATATAAGCAACACGTAAAGATGGGCTGAGACATTTTGAAATTGTGGCAATATGCCAGGTGCGATCTCTTGCCATGTTGTAGAGTGACGGCAGTTTTTCATCGATGAACTGGTAATAAGGATCATCTTCAATAACAGTCATATCATATTGATTTGCTAAGGAAATTAACGACTCTCTACGCTGTACAGACAAGGTCGCTGTGGTGGGATTATCAATATTGGGGATGACATACAAAACATCGATTGTTTGTTTCGCACATTGTAGTTGTAGCTGTTCTGGAATGATTCCCTGCTCATCCATACTGATACCGACAACGTCCAGTTGTAACTGCTCGGCCATTGCTCTCAATCCAGGATAGGAAAACTCTGGAGCAGCTATGGTTTTGGCGCCTTTACGTTTGAGATAACTCAACAAACAAAACAAAGCGCTGTGAGCACCACTTGAAATCAAGAGTTGATCGCTATTTAAACCTGTAAGTTTCGATGATAGCCATTGCTGACCTGCTTCACGATCATCCGGATGACCGGCTGTTTCCTGATAGCAGAGGTGATGTGATGCAGAAATACCGGATAGACTTAGCTCGCTGATAGCTTCTGAAATTTTTTTCTCAAGATTCAGTCCGCTCGGAATGGGCGGGTTGTTCATGCTTAAATCCAGCGGTTTGCCTTCAATAAGCTGAGATGAGTTGTAATGAGAGAAAGTGGTTTGAGCGATGAAGCAGCCATTTCCCCTCTGGGTTTCAACCAGACCTCTTCTGGCGGCCTCATTAATCGCTCTTGTGACCGTCGTCAAATCGACAGAGAGTGCATCAGCCATTTGTCTCTGTGCTGGCAAACGATCACCGGGTTTCAATAAGCGATTTTTTATATCCGCTTCAATGGCATCCACGATACCGATGTATTTAACCCGGGCATTTGTATCAATTCTTGGTGACCACATAGACATTCTCTACCCCACTGCCATTTGCCGTACAATTTGGAGTAGATGCTATGCTTCACTATCTTTGTATGCAATAAAAACATACAAAATAAGTTATTGTATGGGTTGTTATTTTTTTAATTACATACAATCAGGCCTTTTTGATGGAATTTGAATGTTGTGCTTGCGCAAAAAAGCGTGTTTAACGCTTACACTTATTCCCACATCACATCAGCGTTGGCATTAACTGCTGCCTGTAGAAGCTCAATCAACGGCAAAGCACGTTTTGTAATGGGGATATGAGAGTTCTCTTCATCATCACTATCATCGTCTTGCCCATCCCTCGCTTTAGCTTCGCTGACGGCTTGTTGTAAACGCTGTAGATAAGCTGATACATCCTCAGCGACAATAGCCCCTGGAACCGTGCCGCTATGCCCCATAAGTTTCAGTAAATGAATCGCAACATCGCCAAACATGGTGATATCGGCATACGGTGTAGTTTTAAATGTGACAATCATGAGCTCTCCCGTCGTCTGTTGCACAATAAGCAACATGTTACGTTGAATTAAGAGGTGATGTATAAAAGATTGTGAGGCGGGTGTGTGTCTATCAGCCAGGCACTTTATTCATAAATATAGCGAATTTCATTTGCAGGCAAAGGTGCACAGAAATAATAGCCTTGCAGCACCACTTCATAGTCATTATCTTTAAAAAAGGCAAGCTGTTCTTCGGTTTCGACACCTTCTACAACGACTTCTAATTTGAGTTGTTTTGCCATCGCAATAATTGCGGTGACAATGGCAGCATCATTCTCATCGTTCACGAGATCATCAATAAACGATTTATCAATTTTTAACGCATGGATAGGAAATTTTTTGATGTAACTGAGTGATGAGTAACCGGTACCGAAATCATCAATGAATATTTTTACACCAATATTTTTGAGTTTTTCTAATATGGCGAAACTCTCATTTAGATGATGCATCATCAGGTTTTCTGTAATTTCGACTTCAAGGTATTCGGCCGGTAACTGATAACGGTCTAGAGAGGCTTCGATAAGTTCAAAAAGCTTATTTGGTTTCCCTGTATGTAAAAACTGTCTAGCAGATAAGTTCACTGAGATGTGTGCAGGAAAGCCTGAATCCAACCACTGTTTGGCTTGTTCGCAGGCTTTATCAATCACCCACTCTCCTATAGAGACAATCAGACCGCTTTTTTCAGCAATAGGAATAAATATTGACGGAGAAATATCTCCATGTTCAACACTATGCCAGCGAAGCAATGCTTCGAATCCCACCGTATCACCGGTGACAATGTCTATTTTGGGTTGGTAATAGAGTTCTAGTTCATTATCAACAATGGCACGACGAAGACGGTTTTCTAACTCAAAATGATTTTGTACAGAGCTATTCATATCATCGCTAAAGAAATGATATTGGTTTTTACCGAGTGCTTTAGCATGACGAAGTGCGTTATCCGCATCAGATAACGCCTGATCGACACTCTCTATACCATCGTTAAAAAAGGCGATACCGATACTGATAGATACATATACTTCGTGCTCATCAATAATGAAAGGCGCATGAAAACTACTGATAATATTTTCTGCAATATTCGCTGCGTCAACAGGCTCGTTAATGTAGGTCATCAGCACGACAAACTCATCACCGGCAAAGCGCGTTAAAGTGTCGTTTTTACTCAAACTTTCAGGTAATCGTTTAGCCACTGCTGATAAAAGCTCATCACCTACCAAGTGTCCTAATGAGTCGTTGACCCTTTTAAAGTCATCTAAATCAATAAATAACAGTGCTTGAGAGAGTTTTTTCTGTGCAGCGAGCTTAACTGCTTGCTGGAGCCTATCTGTTAATAATGAACGATTCGGCAAGCCAGTTAACGCATCAAAATAAGCTAAATAATCTAAATCATGTCTTGCCTTTTCAACTTGCTCTAGTTTTTGTGCGTTATCCAGTGCTAGAGACAAAGTATGAGCAAAACTTAAGGCAAATAATTCATCATTTTTATCAAATTGCTGACCTGATAGCTTTTCGCTTAGCAGAATATAACCAAAGGTATGAGTGTCACGTCTAATAGGCACAAGTAAAACTGAAGAGAGATTATGCTGCCCTTCTTGGCATTCGGCACATAATTCATTCAGTAGTTGTGGTTTATTTGGCAGGATATTTTTGTGTAATGACAAACATTGATGAAATATGGATAACTGTTCAGCAGTAAAACCAATACCTGTTGTGTCAGTAATTGAATAATTGTTATCTATAAGCTGAACTGATGCAGAATGGCATTGAACAATTTTTGCTAGCGCTTTGATACCTTGGAATTTCACTTCTGGCTCAGCAGAAATTGTCGCTAAACAAGCTAATAAGTCACGAGAACGATGATGAAGTTCTTCCAGACGGTTTGACCATGAAAGCAACTGTTGATGCTCTTCTTCAATCTGTTCAAGTGAAGTATGAGATTCTTTGAGGAGATGCTGTTTTCTATTGACGATTCGTTCAAATATTCCTGAACGAGTGATAACGCCAGTAAAACGATCATCTTCAATAACCGGTAATAAATCCTGACCATTGATATCTAACATGGCCAGACTTTGTTCTATTGGTGTTTCAGGTGTGACAAAAATATTAGATGATCTGTTACACAAATCAGCGAATATCCAGTCAGGATGTTTTGATACTTCCTGAAGTGTCACCAGGCCACAAAACTTGCCGCTATGAGGAGATTCACTAAAAACGGCAAAGATCGTATTCTTATCAATCTTTCTTGGTCGCTCTTCATCCAGTACGTACTGAATCGAATCCGTTTGTAAACAATCCCTTGCAAATAGCGTATTCATTTTATTCTTGATAAATGCACATCAATACTAAGTTCGATATGTAGTACTTCGTCTGAACCTAGCAGTGATTTTGTATGAGTCAGAACAAAATCCATTAATTGCTCTTTACTGATTCTCCTTAATAAGGACTGACGAATCAAGATATCACCGATGACATCATCATCCACTTCGATATGTTCGTAAGGAGTTTTTACCAGCAGATCCAAAGCCCGTTTCATTGCAATACAACCTATTGGTGCATCTTTGCCCATAACAAGCATATCTTTCAGGGGAGGCATTTTATATTCACTGATTCTAGCTGAGATATAGGAACCTGACTCTGAGCTTAATGACATCCTTTTCCTCTTCTTTATAAGGTTAATGATTGATGAAACTTATTTATCGAGACTTGGAACTCGGACCTATTAAAAACAGATTTATTTATTAATTGCAAATAATCGTAAAAGCAAAAATATGCATAATGCATACGCATTTCAAATCGAAATTTTTAAATTTTGATTTAAGCTATTGAAAGTAATTCGATAGTCAGTGATTTTATTGTGCTGTCATAAAACGACTGCGTTTTAAGAAGACGGTAAATCATCATAATATAAACCTTACATTGCATCTGCTAACCGCCGCGCTATCTCTCAACTGTTTTTTTAATACATTAAAATTCTACCGTTAAAAAAAGAATAACAGACCTAGGAATTTTTCCTTTGATCGTAGAATACGTGAAACAGTTGGCACAAATTCAGGCTGACTACATTAAGTAATTAAAGTCGACCTGGAATAACTTCTCAACAGCCATGATATCGCGCTGGTTTGATATAAAGATGATCAAGTGATCATCTGGTGCAATCACTAATGACTTATCTGAGAACAATACTTCACCTTCACGCAAAATTGCTGCCACAGAAGCACTGGGTGGCAGTTTGATTTGCTCGATATGCCGGCCAACCACTTTTGATGTATTAAAATCACCATGAGCGATAACCTCTATAGCTTCAGCGGCCCCCTGTCTAAGTGAGTGCACTGTCACCACATCACCTTTACGAATATGTGTTAGCAGACTACCAATTGTGATTTGTGCCGGCGAAATAGCCAAATCAATACTGGTGCCGCTGACAAGCTCGACATGACTCGTCTTGCCGATGATCGAAATGACTTTCCGCGCTCCCATGCGTTTGGCAAGCATGGCAGAAAGAATATTTACTTCATCATCATTGGTGACGGCACAAAATACATCTATCTTGCTGATATTCTCTTCTTTTAATAAGTTGGCATCGCCCGCATCACCGTGCAAAACAACCGTCTTTTTCAAATCCTCAGCGATAAAACGTGCACGCTTGGCGTCAGACTCAACAATTTTTATTTTGTGATTAGATTCAATTCGTTTGGCAAGTTGACGACCGATATTACCGCCACCGGCAATCAGGATACGTTCATAGGTTTTGTATGCATGCCGAAATACTTTAACCAGTTTAGAAATATGATGAGTCAGTGCTAAAAAGAAAATCTCATCACCGGGCTGTAATGCCACTTTGCCTGTAGCCTGAATAACGTCGTTATTTCTGAAAATAGCAGCAACTCGCATTTTTATATCCGGCAAAATATCAAGTAACTTACTGATGGGCTGGCCCGCCATCGGGCTTTCATCACTGACTTCTACCGCAACAAGTTGTGCCTTGCCATCAAAAAATTCCACTACCTGTAATACTTCCGGTTGTTCAATTAAGCGTTGAAGATAAGCAGTAACTAATTGTTCCGGACTGATAATGACGTCAATAGCGAAGGCTTCAGGTGAAAATAAGGCGGGATATTCAACATAATCAGACGCACGAATTCGTGCCAGTTTTTTGGGGGTTTTAAATAAAGCACTGGCCACCTGACAAGCGACCATATTAATTTCGTCATTCTGCGTGACGGCGATTAACATGTCGGCATCTTCAATCCCTGCTGTTACTAATGTTTCCGGAGATGAGGCATGTCCATTAACCGCACGGATGTCCAGGCGATCCTGAATACGTTCGAGTAAGTAACTGTCAGTATCAACGACAGTGACATCATTACCTTCATTCACCAGACTCTCAGCCGTTGAGCTACCAACCTGACCCGCACCCAAAATAATAATTTTCATCGTTTTTCCTCTGCTTTTAATGACGCCAATAAGCGGGAATAAATAAAATCAGCAAGGTAAAGATTTCCAATCGACCTGCTAACATTCCGAAGACCCCGAGCCACTTCACCACGTCATTCACACTGACAAAGTTAACGGCGACCTCACCCAGACCCGGTCCCAATAGATTAATGGTGGCAACCACGGCCCCAAATGCACTTTCCAGGTCTAATCCTGCCGCCATCATCGCAACGGTCAGGAACAGCGAAGTGACGATATACAACACATAAAAGCCCCAGACTGAATACAACACTTCTTCTGAGACGGCACGTTCACCTTGTTTGACAACAACAACGGCTCGGGGATGAGCCAGATGGAATAACTGTCTTAACCCCAGCTTAGCTAACAACATCACCCTCATCACTTTTACGCCACCGGCTGTCGAACCAGCACAGCCACCGGTAAATGACAAAATGACCATAATCAATGGAATATGCAATGGCCAGCTGGCAAATGTTGCTGTGCCAAATCCGGTACTGGTCAGTACAGAGGCAACCTGAAAAGCCGCATAACGCAGAGACTCTGCAACAGAGCCATAGGCATCTGAGAGGTAAAGACTGGCCGCAACAAACAAACTGGCAAATAAAAACACTAAACCATAGGTTCTGACTTCAGGATCTTTAGCATAAGGAGAAAGCAATTTCTTTCTGAAAACAATGAAATGCACAGCAAAGTTAACGCCACCTGCCAGCATAAAAACGATCGCGATCAGTTCAATAAGTGGGTTGTTATAAAAACCAAGGCTGTCATCATGGGTTGAGAAACCACCGGTTGCTACAGTAGTAAAAGCATGACCAACCGCATCAAAAATGGTCATGCCAGCTAAGTAATAAGCAATACCACACAGACTTGTTAGAATTAGATAAATGATCCATAAGGAACGCGCTGTTTCAGCAATTCTGGGAGTGAGCTTTTCATCCTTTGCAACCCCAGATGTTTCAGCCCGATAAAGCTGCATTCCACCGACACCGAGTAAAGGCATGATCGCTACCGCAAGTACGATAATCCCCATGCCACCTAACCATTGAATTTGCTGTCTGTGATACAAAATTGATTGGGGTAATTGATCCAGACCAGTAATAACCGTTGCCCCGGTTGTGGTAAAGCCCGATATTGACTCAAATACAGCATCGGTCAAGTCCAGATGTAAACCAAAAAGAAATGGTAAAGCGCCAACCAGTCCCAATAGAATCCAAAATAGAGTCACGACAAGAAAACCATCCCGAACCGAAAGCTCTTGTCGCTGATTTCGGTTCAACAGCCACAATACCAGGCCGATAGCAATGACAGATAACATGGAAAGCAAAAAGACATTCAGTTCGCCATCCTGGTAATAGAGCGATACTATGATGGATGGCACAAAGTTCAAACTATAGAACATCAATAAGATACCAAATAGTCGTAGAATGGCTCGCCAATGCATAGATTAACTACCCTTATTTTGTGACTGACTGTGACAATAAACCAACAGCAACGACAAACGAAAATCAATTAACAAGTGTTTCTACCCGGCTGATGCTTTAGTTAACGGCATTATGCCTTGCCGATATAACGACATTGTAAAAATAATATAAAAATAACCAAGCAACGGATGTATAGCGTGTTCAACATTAATAAAACCAATTCACCCCGAACAAGTTATTTCCTAGCGACATTGACCGTTATTGGTATCAGCCTGATTACAGAGCTACTTACTCCGTGGCTGCCTCATACTAGTTTTCTACTGCTTTTTATGGCTGGTATTGTGTTTATTTCAGCCAAGACAGCGCTTGGTCCGGCCATCTTCGCCAGCGCATTAAGTTTTGTTGTCTTCAACTTCTTTTTTACCGAACCTTTTTATACCCTTGATATCACTCATAAACATGATTTTGCGACCTTACTTTTATTTATTTCTGTGAGCCTGATCACTGGGAATTTGGCTTCAAAAATGCGCCTGGCTATTACAGATTCAAAGCAGGCGTTTGATCGTCAACACCGTTTTTTTTCTTTCAGCCAGAAAATGACATCCGCTGCCACAAGTCAGGAAGTCATGAGTCTGTTAAAACAGGCCGTTGAACAAACAACATCCACCCCATTTTGTTTTATTGAAAAACATCAACAACAGTTCGTGTGCACACCCTCCACATTGTCAGTACCTGATGATGAAATAGTGAATAGCGTCTGGCAGCATGAGAAAGAGAATGATCTTCACATAAAAGGTCAGTTCTTCAGTTTAAGATCGGCCAATAAAACACTGGCACTGATTTATCTATCCAAACTGCAGTCTGAATCGCAATCATCAGCCTTACATACCTTTTCGAACCTGGCAGCGTTAGCCTTACAGCGGACATTACTCGCTGAAGATCTGGAAAAAACCCGACTGATATCTGAAACAGAACAGTTACGTTCCGCCCTATTATCTTCCGTTTCACATGATCTTCGAACACCACTTTCCTCAATCATTGGTTCAGCTTCTAGCCTACTCGAATATCATGAAAAACTATCTCAGCAGGACCAACGGCAACTGCTGACCACTATTTTGGATGAATCGCAACGACTGGATCGGCATATTCAAAACTTATTGGATATGACACGATTCGGTCAGGGCAAAGTCACATTAAAACGTGACTGGGTCGATATCAAAGATATTACCGCCAGTGCCTTATACCGGCTTCGTGATGAATTAGATAAACGCCATGTCGAGATAAATATCCAGGACAATATGCCTATCATCTGGGTCCATGGTCTGCTCATTGAACAAGCCCTAGTCAATATGCTCGATAATGCAGCGAGAGTGACTCCGATCGGGGGACAAATCCATTTAGCAGCCAGACTGACAACAAGCTGCATTGAAATCGATATTTCTGACAACGGTCCGGGTATTGCTGATCAAGAAAAAGAAAAAATCTTTGATATGTTTTACAGCGTAGCCCATGGTGATTCCCAAACCAAAACAGGCACAGGATTGGGGTTGGCCATATCGAAAGGGATGATTGCCGCACATGGCGGTAATATTACCGTGTTAGACAATCCGTCAGGTGGCACAATCATGCATATCACCCTGCCCAAACATCCTGTTGTTTATGGCCCTGAAAAATGAATATCACTGCAAAAACCATTCTTATCATTGAAGATGAAGCACAGATCAGACAGTTCCTCAGAATCAGTCTTGAAGCGCAGTCATATACGGTTATTATTGCAACAAATGCCGCAGAAGGACTTGAGTTAGCAGGCAAGCAGCCTATTGACCTCATCATTCTTGATTTAGGTTTGCCAGACAGAGATGGTCAACAAGTCATCAAAGAACTAAGAAAGCGTTCTCAAATCCCTATCATCGTTTTATCAGTCAGAGCCAGCGAAGATGAAAAAGTCAGGGCACTTGATACGGGCGCCAATGACTACGTTACCAAACCTTTTGGCATCAGTGAATTAATGGCAAGAGTTCGCGCACTGATTCGGATTAATGACAATCAACCTAGCACTCAAGCCAGAATACAGTTCGATAATTTAACAATTGATACACAAAGCCATGAAGTCTGGTTAGATAATGAAGCTATCCATCTGTCACGTAAGGAGTTTGAACTGTTGTATCAGCTCGCAGTAACGCCGGGACGGATTCTTACGCATCAGCAATTACTTAAAATTATTTGGGGAGAGCATTTTGTCAGTGAAACGCATTATCTACGAATTCTGGTAGGTCATCTTCGCCAAAAACTGAATGATGATCCTATGCAGCCCCGTTTTATTATTACCGTGCAAGGGATTGGTTATCGTTTCAAATACTAAACTATTTATTCCCTTCCCCACTTGAATATCTGCACCGACAGCGCTCACAATGCGTCATTCACTCTATCAGGATATCTGCATGCTCAAACGTCTAGTCACATTACCTGCCTTGCTTGTGTTGTTCAGTAGCTTTAACCTGTCTGCAGCAACGCTAACGGTTGATGGCTTAGCCAATAAAAACACACCTAAAGCGACCGATGTTGCATTTCAGCTAATTGATATGAAGACAGGGAAAACACTGGTAGCTCAACGCGCTGATCAATTACAGCCTCCCGCCAGTTTGCAGAAATTAGTGACCGCATTAGCAGCAAAACTGTACCTTAAAGATGACTTTCGTTTTGTTACACGTCTTGAACGTCATAAGGATGATTTGATTGTTCGGTTTAGTGGCGATCCTGACTTCAGCTCTGATGATTTAGATGCCTTATTTCAATCACTTCGCTCCAGCCAATCTGTTATCAAAGGTAATATTTATATTAATGGCTCGACATTTGATGATTATGAGCGTGCTATCGGATTGCCCTGGGACAATCTGGGTGTTTGTTACAGTGCCCCTTCAAGCAGTATTTCTATGGATAAAAACTGCGCTACTGGCAATTTATATATCAAACCAGGTGCTAGCAAACCCTCCGTTTTATTGCCAGCAAAAAAACCGATTCATATTGATACCTCCACATTACAAATCATCAAAACCAAACCGACCAACGATGACTATTGTCAGATGAAGTTGTTAGCTGACAATACAAACCACTACCAAATTGGTGGTTGTATTCATGAATCGTCCCTGCCGGTTAAATTAAAATTCGCCCTGCAAAATACCACCGCTTATGCAAAAGCCAATATTGAAGATGCATTAAAAAAAGCCGGTATTCAACTTAAGGGGAAGATAGTCAGGGATGACAATAAAACCGGAACCGTGATTACTGAACATCAATCAGCGTCTTTAGACACTCTGGTCAGGGAGATGCTTAAACACTCAGATAATCTTATTGCTGACAATCTCTTAAAAACCATGGGTCATGTATTTTATAAACAGGCAGGCAGCTATGAAAACGGCATCGCAGCGTTACAACATATCCTCAAACAACAAGCGAATATCGATTTAAGTCATGCGATGTTAGTCGATGGTTCAGGTTTATCGAGAAATAACAGACTGTCCGTAGAACAATTGATACAAGTCGTGTCGTATATTTTCAAACATCCCGAGTTAGGCTTAATAAACGACCTTCCGGTATCGGGTGAAAGTGGTACGCTAGCATTTCGCAGCAGTGTTAATAAACCACCATTAAAAGGTCAGATACAAGCAAAAACAGGCACACTGTATGGCACGTATAATCTGGCAGGAAAGATTCGTACAAAAAATAATCATGACTTATTATTTGTACAGATTGTGACCAATTTTCATCCTGCCGATGAAAAACAGTCTCGTTGGCCAGTAATGAAATTTGAAAAATCGTTATATGAGTCGATTTATCAACGTTTCTAACAGAGTGCCCTCTCGCAATTTAAGGCCGGAATAGGTAGAATTTTCGGCTTCTTATCACGTCAAATTCTTGGAAAGTTAACCATGGCTCAGTACGTATATAGTATGAATCGGGTGGGCAAAATTGTTCCGCCAAAACGAGAAATACTGAAAGATATTTCTTTATCCTTTTTCCCTGGTGCAAAAATTGGGGTACTTGGTCTTAATGGCTCCGGTAAATCAAGTTTACTCCGTATTATGGCCGGCATCGATCAAGACTACATTGGTGAAGCACGCCCAATGCCGGATCTAAATATTGGCTACTTACCTCAAGAACCAGAGCTTGATGATAGCAAAACGGTTCGTGAAGTCGTTGAAGAAGCTGTCTCTGACGTCAAAGGCGCACTGGATGAACTTGATGCTATTTATGCCGCCTATGCGGATCCTGATGCTGATTTTGACGCCTTGGCAAAAAAACAAGCTGAATTGGAAAATCTCATCCAAGCCAAAGATGGGCATAATCTCGATAATGCCTTAGAACGTGCCGCTGATGCCTTACGTCTTCCAGCATGGGAGACGCCTGTGTCGGTCTTATCTGGTGGTGAACGTCGCCGAGTGGCATTATGTCGTTTATTGCTCGATCATCCTGATATGCTCCTGCTTGATGAGCCTACCAACCATTTAGATGCAGAATCTATTGCCTGGATTGAACGCTTCTTACAAGAATATCCAGGTACTGTTGTTGCTATCACCCATGATCGCTACTTCCTTGATAATGCGGCTGGCTGGATTCTGGAACTGGATCGCGGTCGTGGCATTCCTTACGAGGGTAACTATTCTTCCTGGCTTGAACAGAAAGATCAGCGTTTGCAGCAAGAAGCAAAAGAAGAAGCTTCCCATCAAAAAGCGATTAAAGCGGAGCTGGAGTGGGTCAAACAAGGTGCTAAAGGTCGTCAGACTAAATCTAAAGCCCGTTTGAAATCATTTGAAGAAATGAATTCGCGTGAATTCCAAAAACGTAATGAAACACAGGAAATCTATATTCCACCTGGTCCACGTCTCGGCGATAAAGTTATCGAACTGAAAAATGTCACGAAGTCGTATGGCGAGAAATTGTTATTTGAAGACCTGAGCTTATCCATTCCTGCAGGTGCTATCGTCGGTATTATCGGCCCTAATGGTGCGGGTAAGTCGACCTTATTCCGTATGATTTCAGGTGAAGAACAGCCTGATTCTGGAGAGATAGAAATCGGCAGCACTGTTGAATTGGCTTATGTGAATCAGTCACGTGAGCTGGATGGTAAAAAAACAGTATTTGAAGAAATTTCTGATGGTGCTGACATTATCACTGTCGGCAATTATCAAACTCCATCACGTGCTTATTGTGGCCGTTTCAACTTTAAAGGCTCGGATCAGCAGAAGTTCGTCAAAGACTTATCGGGCGGTGAACGTAACCGATTGCATATGGCAAAACTGCTCAAGTCTGGTGGCAATGTGTTATTACTCGACGAACCGACCAACGATCTTGATGTGGAAACCTTACGGGCACTTGAAGAAGCCATTCTGGCCTTTCCAGGCTCTGCGGTGGTGATATCGCATGATCGCTGGTTCCTGGATCGCATCTGCACACATATCATTGCCTATGAAGGTGATTCATCTGTCGTCTTCTTTGAAGGTAACTACAGTGAATACGCGGAAGATTACGCAAAACGTTTTGGTAAAGATCATCAACCAGAGCGTATCAAGTACCGTCGGATAGGTTAAAAAATAAACTGCCCGTGTCGGTGTAATACACGGGCAGTATTCTGGCTATTGAATTATAAAATGACAGAATCTTTTTTCATGATGCGTATGTCTAAGTGATGAGATGATAAGTAACATAACTGTGATACCCACGCTATGAAAAAAGCCCAAATAGCCCGCTTAAAATTGCGGTGTCCAATCACGCTGGGTCGCCAGCATGAAATCAATATACCGTCAGGCTGGTTTGATCTTGTCTTCACCATGTGTGCAGCTATTGAAGATGAAGCACAAGCTATCAACAAAAAACATCGTCAACGTATGTTCTTACCGAGAATCGTTTTTATTGAAGAACATCAGGGAAGAATCATTTGTGACGTGATTAATGGCACCAAAGATATTAGTGAGATTATTAAACAGGCACAAATGCGCTCTGCAAAATCCTGCATGACCTGTGGTGACGAAGGTAGTCAGTTCCGCTTAGGCAGAAATCTTGTCACCCGCTGCCATAAGCATCGTTCAAGTGAAATGCACTATTAATGATCTTTATGCTGTAAGCAATTATCATAAACCGCTTGTTCTACCTGCTCTTCTGTTTGTGACTCAGGAAACGTAAATGCGAGGTTTATCGCCAAATCAATCATTCTGAAAAACTCTGTATGCATAAATTCTGGTGGTGTTGCTTGTTGCATCTCCCCCATAGTTTTGCCCTCTAAACGTTGTGCAAAATAATCCCCCGTTAGACTCGAAATCTGCAAGCATTGTTTATCAGGCTCGTCTTCAGCTACAACAGCTGCAGAATATAAAACTAGCAATAATAATGTCTTGATATAGTGTTTCATCACACCCTCTCTGTACGAACAACATGAGTACTAGGACTTCTAAGTAACGAATTAATTTCTTCACAGAAATTTTTAACCCGCTTATTGATAATATGTTCGAATTAAATATCAGGAAATAAAATGAAAGCATTACTAATCATTGCTCACGGCAGCCGCAGGCATCAATCAAATGATGAAGTGACAAATATTGCTAAGCAAATCAGAACATGTGAAGAGCATGATTTTGATATCGTAGAATCTGCCTTTCTTGAGTTAGCGGAGACCTTAATTCCAACTGGTATAGAGCGCTGTATAAAATCCGGTGCAAAAGAAATTATCGTAGTGCCCTATTTTCTGAATTCTGGTACTCATGTGACTAAAGACATTCCTGAAATAATCTCTGCTCAGAAGTCACTTTATCCGGACATCAACATTACACTGACTCGGCATCTAGGTGCTTCACCTGTCATGCTCGACTTAATCTTGCAGACAGCATCAGATACCGTGATAAATTAAGATGTCAGCCAAGTTCATCCAATATAGTACACTTGCAGCGCCGTTAATAATGCATCGTAATGCGGGCTACGCTGAATAACCTAAGATGGTATATTAATATCATCAAAGGATATCTGTTTTAACCATAATAAATCATCTAAACAAGCTCAAAATAAAAGGGATGACAATGGAGAGAGAGCGGTTTAATACAGTATGGGATCGTGATGGAAGTCTGAAACGACTACTAGGGGATGAAGCACTTCTGCAAAAAATGTTAGTCATGTTCCAGCAAAGTAACACGCAAACTCTAAGCGATATTTCGCTCGCTATAGAAAAAGATGACTATCAAGCTGTTAAAGGCCTTGCTCATAAATTGAAGGGAAGTGCATCCGCTATTGGCGCTCCCAGAGTTGTCGAAGATTGCGTGATCATTGAAAGTGCAGCTGAGCATGAGAATAACGAGACTATCAGACAGACTTTCACACAGTTGCAGCACGATATAAATGGAATACTGGCGGTTATCGACAGTTACCTAAAGACGACTCCATCATCCCCCACCTAAACAGAGGCTATTGCTGAAGGGAAAAGCTGCTTAAAATTACGACTTGTTACTTGCGCAATGTTCTCAACACTATCACCTCTCAGTTCGGCGAGAAACTCAGCGACATGTTTTACAAAAACAGGTTTATTAGTTTTGCCACGATGAGGAACAGGTGCCAGATATGGTGCATCTGTTTCAATTAAAATTCTGTCTAAAGGTAATTTTTTGGCGACTTCTTGCAGGTCCTTTGCACTTTTAAACGTTACAATGCCCGACAAAGAGATATAGAAACCAATATCTAAAGCGCGTTGAGCCGTTTCCCAGTTTTCAGTGAAACAATGGATGATGCCACCGGCATCACGGGCATTCTCGTTTTCGAGAATCGTCATTGTATCTTCACGCGCTTCACGTGTATGAATGATTAACGGTTTTTGGGTTTGTTTCGCCGCTTCGATATGAACTCTGAATCGATCGCGTTGCCATTCCAGATCACCTTCACTTCTGAAGTAATCTAAACCCGTCTCGCCAATGGCAATCACTTTGGGGTGATTCGCTTCAGCAATTAAAGCATCGACGCTATATTGCTCATCAGCCTCAACATTTGGGTGAATGCCTACACTAGCACTGACATTAGGGAAATTTTCAGCAATATGTTTAACATCAAGGGAGCTTTTTTTGTCTATGGCAATGCACAGAATATGATCAATACCTTGACTCTCTGCTTCACTGACTATGGCATCAATGCCACCCTCTTCATCTGCCAATAAGTTAAGGTGACAATGTGAATCAATATACATAAAACAATAACAACTTAAATAAGGAAAGGAATCGGGTAACAGCCAATTACATAGTGTAAGTGGCTTTATCAGACTTAAGTTTATCTACTAAATAATTCTCAATTTTGCCTCTGACAACAGAAGCACTTCCATCAATATCACTGAAATGCACACCAATACCTGCAGCCTGGTTTCCTTGGGCTCCTCGCGGAGTAATCCAGACAATCGTGCCGGCAACAGGTAATTTTTCTCCTTCATCCATCAGTGATAACAGGATAAACACCTCTTCTCCCAACTGATAACTCTTTGTTGTCGGGATAAATAGCCCACCATTTTTCACATAGGGCATGTAAGAATGGTAAAGCATATTTTGATCGGTAATTTTCAGTGACAAAATGCCTTTTCTTGGATTAGAAGCCATCGTATTACCTGCTTATTGCTGATGTTGTTGAATCTGACTAGCATGCTGCATAATCGACACCATCAAATCTTCCATCAGTAAGGTTTTATTTAGATTATTCTGTGAAGATAGTAACTTCATTGTATGGATGATGCAATCTGAAATCCCCCAGTAATGCTTGATTAATGCAGGCTCAGGCATTTCTTGTTTATCCAATAGTGATACTAGCTTGGTTTGTATCATTGCCTGTAGCTGATGTAATACAGACATCAGATCAAAAGACTGCCACTGAGCAGAGAGTTGCACTGGATTAGCCTTGCATCGCATTAATGCTGCCATGCCACTAAATACACTCTTGCTCTGTTCAATCCCTTCTTCACCAATTGTAAGCGCGGCCAAAGGGGCTCCATGTGCCAGATTAAGCAATGTAGTTAAATCTTGTTCAGATAAGTCACTGTGTTGTTTGAGCCAGTCTATAGCAATACTACGATCAGGCGTTGACACAGAAATTGTCTGGCATCGACTTTTAATCGTGATGGGTAACTTTCGCATCGATGCAGCAACCAGAATGAGTGTGGTGTTTTCTTGGGGCTCTTCAAGCAGCTTTAACAGACTGTTAAAAGCATTTGTATTCATCTGGTCAGCATTTTTGATAATGACAGTTTTCGCCGACGAAATTTTTGGCATCAACGATTGAACATCTTTCAACTGACGGATTTGATCTACTTTAATTTGTTTACCTGCTTCTTCAGGTGCAACAACGCTATGATCCGGATGACTTTCTGCTGCATATAGCTGACAGCTATGACAGATACCACAGCTATCAAAGTCTTCAGTAACGCTTAAACACAAAAGACTTTTTGTCAGTTCACTAGCAAGTAAATCGTTATCTAGTCCGTGTATGCCATGAATAAGAATAGCATGTGGAATACGTTTCGCCTGATAAAGTGAAACAATATGCTGCCAGGGTGTTTGATGCCAGGGATAGAGTGACATGGTCATACTGATTGAAGTAGCTTGTTTAATGATATAGACACTTGCTGCTGAATATTATCAATAGACTGGCTGGCATCAATAATTTGAATTCGCTCTGGTTCATTCACCGCTCTATCCAAGTAGCATTGACGAATTTTCTCAAAAAAGTCTGTCTTTTCTTGTTCAAAACGGTCTTTTTCTAAAAGACGTTGGTTAACCCGCTGCTGACCAATCTGAACAGGTAAATCAAATAATAAGGTTAAATCTGTTTTTAGCCCATCCAAGGTCCAATCAGACAAAGACGATATACGTTGTTCATGAATACCTCGCCCGCCTCCCTGATAAGCAAAAGTCGCATCAACAAAACGGTCACAAACAACCCACTTTCCAGCCGCCAGAGCAGGTAAAATTACCTGCTTGATATGTTCAGCACGTGCAGCAAACATGAGTAATAATTCTGTATTGTCACTCATGCCGTCTTTTCTTGGTCGCAACAATAATTCACGAATTTCTTCGCCTAAGGGTGTCCCACCAGGCTCACGTGTAACGATAACTGATTTATTGAAATTCTCAAGGTAGCTTTTGATGAACTGGATTTGTGTAGATTTCCCTGCACCTTCGATACCTTCAACGCTAATAAATTTACCTGTCATTTTTTTAATTGATACTTTCTTACGGCTTTATTGTGATCGGCCAGATTAGATGAAAAAATATGTCTGCCATCTGTCCCTGTCGCCACGAAATACAAACTATCTCCACTTGCGGGATGGAGGGCGGCATTTATGGATTCCCTACTCGGTAAACAAATAGGCGTGGGCGGTAAACCACTGCGTGTATATGTGTTATAAGGTGTATCCGTTGTCAGATCTTTTTTACGTAGATTACCGTCGAAATTTTTTCTGATACCGTAAATCACCGTTGGGTCAGTTTGCAAACGCATCCCTTTTTGTAAACGACGGACAAACACTCCGGCAATTTCAGGTCGCTCATCTGCTACAGCCGTTTCTTTTTCAATAATAGATGCCATGATTAAGGCTTCGTATGGTGATGTATAGGGTAAGTCTTTTGCACGATATTCCCATGCATTATCCAATACCTCATGCATTTGTTTGTTAGCGCGTGCTAAAAATTCAATATCTGTTGTATCTGTTGGAAAATGATACGTTTCAGGTAGAAACCAACCTTCACCGTTTTGATCAGCTTGTCCTAATGCTGCCATCACAGCGGCCACATCCGGATTTTCTAAGGTATGTTTTATTTTAACGTTAGCTGAGACCATATCCACCAGGGATTGTGCTGTCATACCTTCTACAATGGTCATTGAGTTCATAATGACCTTGCCTGACACTAACCTGTTAAGTACATCCGGTAAGGTATCGTCAGGTAAAAGTTGATATTCGCCTGCCTTGATTCTGCTTGCTGACTCGTTAGCCCGTCCATATAACTGCAGATAGATGGGAGAGATTGAGGTGATATTACGCTCATACAACTCCTCACTGATTCGTTTCAGATTACTGCCTGGTGTAACAATAAACTGAACGGGTTCCGAGATATTCAACGGTGTCGTCATGAAGCGATTATATTGAATAACAATATAGGTACATATGCCAGCGGCAATCAGCGCTGGAAGTAGTGTTTTGAGTAACAAATTATTTTTCATGTCAGCTTTCAGCAGTATCCAATGCCTTTTGAATTCTTTTTGTTATATCCCCATGGGGCCATTGTTTATTCGTGCCATGCAGAGCAGTCACTGGCCATACCCTGATAAGACTATTCGTGACAAACACTTCATCTGCTTGATAGAGATCATCCAATGTTAATGTGACTATCTCATGAGGTATATCTAAAGTACAGGCTAGTGCCAATATGCGCTCACGCATGACTCCTTCGATACCACAGCTATTCAGATTTGGAGTGAATAAACAGCCATCACTGACCAGGAATACATTGCTCATTGTTCCTTCAATAAGTTCATCGTCATAGTTCAGCATTAATCCTTCAGCAATATCTGCTGAATCCCATTCATTTCTAGCAATCACCTGCTCCAAACGGTTTAAATGTTTGATTCCCGATAATAATGGATTTTTTGCCAAACGCGTCGAACACAATTGGACAGTGATACCTGATTGATGATTGAGCGGATAATCTGGCAAAGGGTGAAAAGTGATGATGCGTTGAGGTGTTGAGTCTATAGGTGGTTTATACCCTCGTCCGCCAGAGCCTCGAGTGATGATAATTTTAATCACACCATCACCGGATATTTGATTGCAAACAATAAGCAACTCTCGCTCTAATGCTGCTATATCATTAAAGTCTATCTGCAGGCGTTTACAACCTCGTAACAAACGCTCTGTATGCTCTTTGAGGTATTCAAGCCTACCATGTCGAAATGGTATCGTTTCGAACAGACCGTCGCCATACTGAAGGCCACGGTCTGCTACTGATAGCATTGTTTCCGGTTGACCATTTATCAGAATCACCGGCTTACTCAGCTTAACTTAACTTTTTAAATATGACAGTACCGTTGGTGCCGCCAAATCCAAATGAATTTGACATTGCCACGTCAATTTTCATTTCTCTTGCCGTATTGGGTACATAATCAAGATCACATGTTTCATCCTGATTATCGAGATTGATGGTGGGCGGTGCAACCTGATCACGGATAGATAAGAGACTGAACACAGCTTCTACACCACCTGCCGCACCCAGCAAATGACCAATCATTGATTTGGTCGAGCTGATCGCAACATTATTAGCAGCATCACCCATCGCTTTTTTGATGGCTTGGGTTTCAGCAGCATCGCCTGCTGGTGTTGATGTACCGTGCGCATTAATATAGTCGACTTCATCCGCATTAATACCGGCATCTTTCATCGCGTTTACCATACAACGAGCCGCACCTTCACCACCTTCAGAAGGCGATGTCATGTGATAAGCATCACTACTCATGCCTGAGCCAACTAACTCTGCATAAATTGTGGCACCACGTTTTACAGCATGTTCATATTCTTCCAGCACAATCACGCCAGCACCATCACCAAGAACAAAACCGTCACGGTCTTTATCCCAAGGACGACTAGCAGCAGCAGGGTCATCATTGCGTGTAGATAAAGCGCGTGCAGCAGCAAATCCACCTAGCCCTGTTTTAGATGTAGCCATTTCAGCACCACCGGCAATCATGACATCCGCGTCACCGTATTGAATCATACGACCAGCCGCTGAAATGCAGTGTGTTCCTGTTGAACACGCTGTCACGATGGCTGTATTAGGACCTTTCATACCGTACATGATCGATAAATTACCTGAAATCATATTGATAATGTTACTCGGTACGAAAAATGGGGAAATCTTGCGAGGTCCACCACTTAAATAACTGTCATAACCAGACTCAATGCCGGGTAAACCGCCGATACCTGAACCAATGGCTACACCAATTCGTTCAGCATTCTCATCAGTCACCACTAAACCAGAATCTTCAATCGCTTCTTTAGCTGCGGCAATACCATAATGGATAAAGGTATCCATTTTTTTAGCATCTTTTTTTGGAATTACGGTTGTGACATCAAAGTTTTTGACACTTGCACCGAAGCGAACACTAAATTCTGAGACATCAAACAAGGTCAGCGGTGCAACACCACTTTTACCTGCAACAATATTTTCCCAGCTTTCTTTTACCGTTAGTCCAACTGGAGTAACAGCACCAAGGCCAGTAACGACAACGCGTCTTTTAGACATCAGGTTTTCCCCTCAAACCTACAGGTATACATGACATAGCCGCCTAGCATGCTTTCACACACTAGACGGCTATCATAAGCGCTTTTGATTATATTAAGACTGATGTGCGTTAATATAAGAAACAGCTTCTTTAACTGTAGTGATTTTCTCAGCTTCTTCGTCTGGGATTTCACATTCGAAAGCTTCTTCCAAAGCCATAACCAACTCTACTGTATCCAGAGAGTCTGCGCCCAGGTCGTCGATAAATGAAGCATCCGCAGTTACTTCATCAGCGTTGACACCTAATTGTTCAACAACAATTTCTTTTACGCGAGCTTCGATATCACTCATAACTAATATTTCCTTTGGTGGTTAATACATCAAACAATGTGCAGGCATTTTATAGTGCCTGCACCATTGAGACAAGCTAAATGGCGATCACCTTGCTTGACTCAAAAATAAAATTCTTAATTAATAATCACTTAGTGATCATTAACTCATATACATGCCACCGTTGACATGTAATGTTTCACCCGTAACATAACCGGCATTCATACTCGCCAGATAGCTCACAGCAGCAGCAATCTCTTCTGGTGCACCCAAACGTTTTACAGGCACTTGTTCAAGCAGAGCCGTTTTATGCGCTTCTGGTAAAGAACTGGTCATATCCGTATCAATAAAGCCTGGTGCGACTGTATTGACAGTGATACCTCGAGCACCCACTTCACGAGCCAAAGACTTACTAAAACCAATGACCCCAGCTTTTGCTGCAGCGTAGTTAGTTTGTCCAGCATTACCCATTGCACCAACGACCGAGGTAATGGTAATGATTCGTCCCCAACGAGCTTTAGTCATCGCTCTAAGGCAACGTTTACTCAGCTTAAATATTGGTGTCAGATTGGTGTTGATAATGTCATCCCACTCTTCATCTTTCATACGCATTAATAAATTATCACGCGTAATACCCGCATTATTCACCAGAATTTCTGGTGCGCCAAATTCATTTTCTATGGTAGAGACCACATTATCAATGGCATCGGCATCAGTAACATTAAGAACGATACCACGCCCATTAATGTTCGCCTCTTTAAGAAAATCAGTGATTGTTGCAGCACCGCTTTCAGAGGTTGCTGTACCAATCACTGTAGCGCCTTGCTCACCTAAACTAAGTGCAATAGCTTTACCAATACCACGTGTCGCTCCAGTCACCAGAGCAATTTTTCCATCTAAGCTCATTCTATTCTCCTAATGCTTGCTGAGTTTTTTCAAGCGTCGCTATATCAAATAAAGGTAATGCGGTAAGAGACTTATCAATACGTTTAGTCAAACCAGCTAAAACTTTACCTGGTCCACATTCCACAATGTGATCTACATTTTGCGCGGCAAGCCACTGGATAGTTTCGACCCAGCGAACCGGGCTATATAATTGTTGCGCCAGCAATGATTTAATAGCATCGACATCGACAGCAGATGTCACACTCGCATTATGAATAACGGGTGTCGTGGGCATGCGGATATCTATTTCATTGAGTTTATTAGCTAACTGCTCGGCGGCTGGCTGCATAAGTGCACAATGTGATGGCACGCTTACTGGCAATATCAGAGCACGTTTAGCGCCTTTATCAGATGCTATTTCAGTTGCTTTTTTAACCGCTTCGGCAGAACCTGCGATAACGACCTGTCCAGGCGAATTAAAATTTACTGCCTCGACAACGCCTGCGGCTGATGCTTCATTACACACCTCGCGTACCACATCATCATCCAACCCCAGTATAGCGGCCATCGCCCCTTCGCCAGCAGGTACCGCTTGTTGCATATATTGGCCACGTAATTCAACCAGCTTGACTGCATCAGTAAAATCGATTGCATCGGCGGCGACAAGCGCTGTATATTCACCGAGACTATGACCAGCAAAATACACCGGTTTTATATCTGAAACTGATTGCCAGACACGCCACATAGCAATACCAGCGGTCAACATTATTGGCTGAGTACGATCAGTTTGATTTAAGCGTTCTTCAGGACCATTAGATACCAAGTTCCAGACGTCATAAGCTAAGGCATCTGAAGCTTCTTGGAATGTTTGTTTTACGATGCTGTATTCTGCTGCGATCTCAGCAAGCATACCTACAGATTGAGATCCCTGACCGGGAAAGACAAAAGCTGATTTCATTCATTACCCCTGAATATATCAGTATTGAATAAGCGCTGAACCCCATGTAAATCCGCCACCAAAGGCTTCAAACAATAAAGTTTCACCACGTTTTATACGACCGTCACGAACAGCAACGTCGAGGGCTAAGGGAATAGATGCCGCTGAGGTATTGCCATGTTTATCAACCGTGACAACCACTCTATCCATCGACATCTGTAACTTTCTTGCTGTAGCAGCAATAATACGAATGTTAGCCTGATGAGGAATAAGCCAGTCAACAGCAGTTTTATCCAGCTGATTGGCTTCCAATGTTTCATCAACAATGCTGCTAAGGGTTTTTACTGCAACCTTAAAGACTTCATTACCTTGCATATCGATATAAGCAGAATCATCAGTAGCATCCGAACCGGGGCCTGCTGGCACCTGTAATAAACTGCTGAAACTGCCATCGGAGTGAATATGCGTAGAAATAATGCCAGGTTGTTGTGATGCCTGAAGAACCACTGCTCCGGCACCATCCCCGAATAATACACAGGTATTTCTATCTGACCAGTCAATAATACGCGAGATGGTTTCTGCACCGACCACTAGAACATTTTTCACACCACCTGCTTTAATGAATTTATCAGCAATGGTCAGTGCATATACAAATCCAGTACAAACAGCTTGTACATCAAATGCCGGACAACCAGCGATATCAAGTTTCGCTTGTAATAATGAGGCTGTACTTGGAAATATTTGGGTAGGTGTGGTGGTCGCAACGATAATGAGATCAATCTCATTATTCGTGATTCCGGCAGCTTCAATGGCTTTAACAGAGGCTTGATATGCAAGATCTGTAGTGGTTTCGTTCTCGGCAGCAATATGACGTTCTTTTATTCCCGTTCGATCAGTAATCCATTGGTCACTGGTTTCGACCATAGACTCAAGATCATGATTGCTGAGTACTTTTTCTGGCAAATAACTGCCAGTACCCGCGATACGAGAATACATCACAATACTTGTCCTTCCAGCAACACTTCCAGGTGTTTAGTTATATTTTTTGGTACATCCTTAGCGGCTTCGATAATCGCAATATTGATAGCGTTAGCGAAAGCAAACTCATCGGCACCACCGTGACTTTTAATCACGATACCTTGCAAACCAATCAGGTTTGCACCGTTATAGGCACGGGGATCTAACTCATTACGGAAATGTTTTAAGACAGGTGAAGCAATTAAACCTGCTAATTTAGTGAGCCAATTACGCGAAAATGATTGCCGTAAATAATGACGAATCATATGAACGACGCCTTCGCTGGTTTTTAGAGCAACGTTACCGACAAAACCGTCACAAACAAGCACATCGGCTTCACCATGGTATAAACCATCACCTTCGACATAACCAATGTAATTAAGATCAGTCTGCTCTAACAAGCGTGATGCTTCTTTTACCCGTTCATTACCTTTTATCTCTTCAGAACCGATATTGAGTAAACCAACTTTAGGTTTGTCTTTACCATCCACAAGTTCAGCGAGAACAGAGCCCATTAAGGCAAACTGGACTAAATGTGCAGCACTCGAATCAACATTTGCCCCCAAGTCTAGCACATAGGTATGTCCTTTCATTGTTGGTAAAGCTGAAACGATAGCCGGTCTTTCGATACCTGGTAATGTTTTTAGTACAAATCTGGCTGTTGCCATCAATGCACCAGTATTACCTGCACTTACGCAAGCGGCTGCGCGCCCCTCTTTAACTAAGTTAATCGCTACACGCATAGAAGAATCTTTCTTCCCGCGTAATGCTTGCGATGGTGACTCATCCATCTCTACTTGCTGTGAAGCATGATGAACAATTAAGCGGGGTTCGTTATCTACATTATTTTTTTGCAGGTGAGAATGAATTGTTTGTTCATCACCGACAAGAATTAATGTGACATCCGGATGTTTTTTTAATGCTGATATGGCAGCGGGGATCACGACTTGAGGTCCGTGATCCCCGCCCATTGCATCAATTGATATCGTCAGGCTCAATTGTTTTTATGCCTTATTCGCTTTTATCCGCAACAACTTTACGACCACGGTAATAGCCATCAGCTGACACATGATGACGACGGTGTAATTCACCTGAAGTTGAATCAACAGATAATGTTGTTTCGGTTAAGGCATCATGTGAACGACGCATTCCACGACGTGATGCACTTTTTTTGTTTTGTTGAACAGCCATGACTAAAAACTCCTAAGCCTTTTAAAAATTCAAAATTATTTTTTTGATTTCAATGCAGATAATACTGCGAACGGAGATGCCTGTTTTTCAGGTTTCTCCCCTACCTCTTCGTCCCCAGATTGCCATACCTCTTTCGGCAAACAATCAAAATCATGTTTAGGCACTAGGGGAAGTGCCAAAATTAACTCATCTTCCACAACATCAGCAGGATTCACAAACTCCGAGTCATCAATTATCCATGGCTCATATTGCTCAGATAATTTACTGACTAAGCGTTCATGTTTTACCAAACCCAACAATGTTTCTATTGTTATTGGGTAAAGCAGCTCTCCCATACAACGCTCACATGTCATCGACAACTCGGTGACAAACTGACCCTGCATATAGGGAGTCCCGATTTGATCAATATCAAATCGCATCTTGACCTTAACCGTACCCGCATCATTGAAGAGAGAGGGTTTCAAACGTGACAAAGATGTCAGTTCAATTTCCCCTTCAAGCTCTCGCCCATTATGAGCAAAACGAAACGGATCTATTTCTTTTGGCAATTGCTGGTGCATAATCGACGGGATTATATAAGAAATATCGAAAAACAGCAAAGTGGATACGTATATGGCTTCATAATCTTAGTTGTTATGTAGCTCAATTACAGCATTACTTTTATCAGATGTCTGTTTACTGAGGTCATTTCGCATCGCATCGATGTAGTATAGATAATTGGCATCAATATCTCCCGTGATGTACTCCCCATCAAAACAAGAGGTATCAAAGCGTTCAACATCGCTCTTTTTATTAATAGCTGAGACCAGATCTGGCAGATCCTGATAAACAAGCCAATCTACGCCAAGTTCCTTGGAAATTTCTTCGACACTTCTGTCATGTGCCACAAACTCATTTGCAGATGGCATATCGATACCATAGACATTCGGGAAACGAACCGGTGGGGCTGCTGAAGCCAGATAGACTTTATTAGCGCCCGCATCTCTTGCCATCTGAACAATTTGCTGTGATGTTGTGCCACGAACAATAGAGTCATCGACTAACAGTACATTTTTCCCTCTAAACTCCAAATCAATCGCATTTAATTTTTGACGGACAGATTTTTTACGCATGGTTTGTCCAGGCATAATAAACGTTCTGCCTATATAGCGATTTTTGATAAAACCTTCTCTATACACCACGCCTAGATCGTATGATAACTGCAATGCAGCGCTACGGCTTGTATCTGGAATCGGGATAACCACATCAATATCATGATCCGGAAACTCACGTTTAATTTTATGGGCCAGTTTTGTCCCCATACGCATCCGACTTTTGTGAACAGAGATGCCGTCCATCATAGAATCAGGTCTGGCAAAATAAACATATTCAAAAATACATGGCGACTTGATGGGATTATCAGCACACTGTTGAGAATAAAAGTTGCCTTTTGTATCAATAAAAACACATTCACCTGGCTCAATATCACGAACTAATTCATAGTCCAGGATGTCAACAGCGACACTCTCAGAAGCCACAACATATTCAGTCCCCTGCGCTGTTTCACGTTTACCAATGACAGCTGGGCGAATACCGTATGGATCACGAAATGCCATGACACCAACACCAGAAATCATCGCAACAGCGGCATAAGCGCCTTTACAACGACGATGCACTTGAGCAACGGCTTTGAAAATGTCTTCAGGCAGTGGTGTCAGCTTAGAACTATTTTGTAATTCATGAGCCAGCACATTGAGTAGCACTTCAGAATCAGAATCAGTGTTGAGATGACGACGGTCCGTCTGGAACAATTCGTCTTTCAATACTTTTGTATTGGTTAGATTGCCGTTATGTGCCAGAGCAATACCAAAGGGTGAGTTCACATAAAATGGTTGTGACTCAGCTGAGGTTGAACAACCTGCAGTTGGATAGCGAATATGACCAATCCCCATCTTGCCTTTAAGACGAATCATATGACGGGTGTGGAAAACATCTTTAACGAGTCCATTATCCTTACGTAGGAAAAACTTGCCATCATCGTCGCAAGTCATAATTCCAGCAGCATCCTGTCCTCGATGTTGCAGTACGGTCAATCCATCATATAAGGCCTGGTTAACCTCAGAATGACCCACAATACCAATAATTCCGCACATAGTTTGCCCTGTCAGGAAGTTAATTGTAGTTGATATGTTGAGCGATATCTGCTGGTAACAGATCACGCACCCAAACCGCTAGTTTGATGAAATGCTCTAGCAAGATAGAGTTTTGCCACCAACTGTCTGCTGGCATTGGTGTCGCACCAGCAGCTAGAACCAAGATAGTGACAATGGCAACACCTCGTATCAAACCAAAGATAATACCCAAAGCACGGTCAGTACCGGTAAGCCCGGTTTTTTCAACAACTTGAGATATTAGGTGATTGACCATAGCGCCAAGAATCAATGTCACTGCAAATAAGACAAAAAAAGCCAGAAATAATCGTATGGATGGTGTCGATATATAGTCAGCTAATAAGGTAGACAGATTCGAGTAAAAAAGTATGGCTACCCAGAAAGCTAAAATCCAACTAGCTAATGAAAGCACTTCTTTCATAAAGCCCCGGACGATACTGATAGCGGCCGACAAAAAAATCAGACCTATTATCAGATAGTCAACCCAAACCATAGTTACCCCGCAACGAGCTGCGATCTAAACCGTGAATTTTAACAGATTAACCAACAACAACCCAGTATTTTTACAGTTATATTTCATTGTCTGTTTTAGACACAAAGATTAAGGTTGATATTGCAAAATTTGCGTAGATAACTTGAGTTTCTCGCTGAGCATTTTTGCTGTTTTTTCTAATTTATCGCGATCTGCCACAGGCTGTAGACGAACACGGTAAATCGGGTTTTTATCCGTTTTCACAATTTCAATTAATGGATTGTATCCCATGGACTCCAGTTCTTTTGATAATGCATCTGCATTATCACGTACGCCAAAGCTGGCTAATTGTAAAACCCATAAAATCTCATTTTTTTGTTCCACAGCCTTTTCTGGAGCTGGAGCTGGAGCTGGAGCTGGAGCTGGAGCTGGAGCTGGAGCTGGAGCTGGAGCTGGAGCTGGAGCAGTATGTTCCTTTTCAGTCAGCTTTTCATTGTCTTTATTAACTGATGTGTCATCTGACTGTGTAGTCGGTGTAACCTGCTGAGCTGTCACGGGCGGTTCAACACGTTCCGGTTCATCATCTAAAGGCTCAATGATGGAATCAAAAGGAATTGGCTTATCCACGATATCGTCGATATCATTCTTTGCAACAGAAGCTAATAACAACCAAGCAATAACACCGATAACAAAGAGTAATAAGGCAGCCCCTATCAAGCGTTGCTTTTGTACCAGTGTCATTGCTTGCTCCAGTGATTAATGATGATTGGGTGAGTTTACCTCATGATACTTATTTTTATCAGAGGCAATAACTCCCGTTTCGTTATTGGCTGAAGGCATATGCTGTAAGGCAACATCGAGCACTTCATAGATCCATTTAACAGGAATGATAGTTAAACCTTGTTTAACATTTTCAGGAATTTCCTTTAAATCCTTAACGTTATCGTGAGGAATTAATACTGTATCTATTCCACCTCGATGAGCAGCTAACAGTTTTTCTTTTAGTCCACCAATGGCTAATACTTCACCCCGCAGCGTGATTTCACCGGTCATAGCTACATTCGCTTTGACAGGAATGCCGGTGATAGCCGAGACTAATGCGGTACACATACCAATACCGGCACTTGGACCATCTTTCGGTGTTGCACCTTCAGGTACGTGGATATGAAGATCATGTGTTTGAAGAAAATCTTCACTAATGCCCCACTCTGTTGAACGAGACCGAACAACCGTTGTAGCCGCCTGGATAGATTCCTGCATAACATCACCTAATTTACCGGTATAAGCAGACTTACCTTTGCCTGGCATAATAGCTGATTCAATCGTTAATAGCTCACCACCGACTTCAGTCCAGGCTAATCCGGTTACCTGACCGACACGATCACTTTCTTCAGCCACACCATACTGATAGTGATATACACCTAAGTATGTTTCGATATTATCGGCCGTCACGATAACTTTTTCTTTTGGCTGCTCAGTAATAATTTGTTTCACTAATTTACGGCAGATTTTTGAAATTTCACGTTGTAAATTACGTACACCAGCCTCCCGGGTATAACGCCGAATAATTTCCATGACGGCATCTTCCTGAATATCAATTTCCTCAGCTTTAAGACCATTGTCTTTGATCGCTTTAGGCAAAAGATATTTCATGGCGATATTGAGTTTTTCATCTTCTGTGTAGCCCGCAAGACGAATAATCTCCATACGATCACGTAATGCATCGGGGATATTCAATGTATTTGCAGTACAGACAAACATAACGTCGGATAAATCATATTCAACTTCTAAATAATGATCGGCGAACGTTGAATTTTGCTCAGGATCAAGCACTTCAAGTAATGCTGATGCAGGGTCACCGCGAAAGTCTTGAGCCATTTTGTCTATTTCATCAAGCAGAAATAAAGGGTTTTTTACTTCTGTTTTACAAATATTCTGTATGACTTTACCAGGCATAGAACCTATGTATGTGCGACGATGACCACGGATTTCAGCTTCATCTCTAACACCGCCTAAAGCCATTCGGGTGAACTTACGATTAGTCGCCCGCGCGATAGATTGTGCAATCGATGTTTTGCCCACACCAGGAGGACCGACCAAGCAAAGAATGGGACCTTTTGATTTTTTTACACGTTTCTGGACTGCAAGATATTCAACGATACGCTCTTTGACTTTTTCAAGACCGTAATGGTCTTCATCCAAGACCTCTTCAGCCTTGTGCAAATCCAAAGTCACTCTTGAGCGTTTTTTCCAAGGCACTTCCAATAACGATTCAATATAGTTTCTAACTACAGTCGCTTCTGCAGACATTGGCGACATCATGCGAAGCTTTTTCAATTCTGATTCCGCTTTTGCACGTGCTTCGGCCGGCATGCCGGCTTTTTCGATATTCGCAGCAAGCTCATCCGTCTCGTTTGCTGATTCGTCTATTTCGCCTAACTCTTTCTGAACGGCTTTGAGCTGTTCATTTAGATAGTATTCGCGCTGGCTTTTTTCCATTTGCTTTTTAACACGGTTACGAATACGTTTTTCAATCTGCTGAATATCAATCTCGCCTTCAAGGAAAGCCATTAACTTCTCAACGCGCGCTTTTACATCACTCATCTCAAGTAACATTTGCTTATCTTCAAGCTTCAGTGTCATATGAGCAGCAACAGTATCAGACATGCGCGACACGTCTTCGATACTCGAAAGCGATGAAATCACCTCAGGTGGAATCTTTTTATTTAATTTGACGTATTGTTCAAATTGACCCAGCAACGTTCGCATTAGAACATCGGCTTCACGGTCATCTTCGATATCATCAATAAATGGTGCCACTTCGGCTTCTGTATGCGTATCATGATTATGGAAATAAACCACATTTGCACGCTGTACACCTTCGACCAATACTTTAACCGTACCGTCAGGCAGTTTCAGTAGTTGTAAGATATTTGCCAGTGTTCCTGTTTCATATAAACCATCAGAGTCAGGCGTATCTTCTGATGAATCTTTTTGTGCAACCAACAGGATTTGTTTACTTTCATCCGTTGCCGACTCAAGGGCTTTGATAGATTTATCTCTACCAACAAAAAGTGGTATCACCATATAGGGATACACGACAACGTCACGTAAAGGTAAAACAGGAACAACCTTTATGTTGTTATCGTTTGAAGTGGTAGTTAGTTCATTTTCCATTAAGGCAAACCTCTTACATGTGTCTGTAGACACCCAATTTAGGACATGAATTCAATATGGGGTCAGACAATAAAAAATCAAGCATACAGAAATCGTATGCTTGATTTAATGTGCAGATACAACGGTATAGTTAACTGATTATTTATCGCCAGAGGCCATATCAGTGCTTTGATCTTCGTAAATCAAAATAGGTGAATTCTCACCAGCAATCACACTTTCATCAATCACTACTTTGGAAACGTTATCTGCTGACGGTAACTCAAACATAGTATCAAGCAACACATTTTCAATGATAGATCGTAAACCACGAGCGCCTGTTTTTCTCTCCATAGCTTTTCTGGCGATAGCTCTTAATGCATCATCTCTGAACTCAAGTTCAGCATTTTCCATATTGAATAATTGTTGATACTGCTTAGTTAGTGCATTTTTAGGTTCAGTTAGAATCTGAACCAATGCTTTTTCGTCCAGCTCATCCAATGTAGCAACTACCGGTAGGCGACCAACAAACTCTGGAATAAGACCATATTGAATAAGATCTTCAGGCTCGACCGTCCGTAATGACTCACTCAATGGCTTATTGTCATCCACACTTTTTACTTCAGCAGAGAAGCCAATACCACCTTTTTGGGTACGATTTCTGATAACTTTATCCAAACCAGCAAAAGCACCACCACAGATAAATAAAATTTTACTTGTATCTACCTGTAAGAACTCTTGTTGAGGATGTTTGCGTCCGCCTTGTGGTGGTACAGAGGCAATCGTTCCCTCAATCAATTTCAGCAATGCCTGTTGAACACCTTCACCACTCACATCGCGAGTAATTGATGGGTTGTCTGATTTGCGAGAAATTTTATCTATCTCATCAATATAGACGATGCCTGTCTCTGCTTTATCAACGTCATAATCACATTTTTGCAGTAGCTTCTGGATGATATTTTCAACATCTTCCCCTACATAACCGGCCTCTGTAAGCGTGGTTGCATCAGCCATAGTAAAAGGCACATTTAACTGTCTGGCTAATGTCTCAGCTAACAACGTTTTACCGCTACCGGTAGGCCCGATTAAAAGAATATTGCTTTTAGACAGTTCTACGTCATTATCTTTATTAGCCGTACGAAGACGTTTGTAATGGTTATAAACCGCAACAGAAAGGTAACGCTTAGCGCGTTCCTGTCCGATCACGTAATTATCTAGTGCATCATTAATTTCGCGAGGTGTAGGTAATTTACTTTCGGCTTCTTCAGTCGCCATTTCCTGCATTTCTTCACGAATAATGTCGTTGCATAGATCGACGCATTCGTCACAAACAAATACAGATGGACCAGCGATTAATTTTTTTACTTCATGCTGACTTTTTCCACAAAAAGAGCAATAAAGTAATTTATCATCGTTATTTTTGTCGTCGCTCATATTTTTACTACCTTACGCGTCATCTATAAATTTTATCGGCCGAGATTGCTTATTCTGTAGGTCGGCTTGTTAATACTGAGTCGATTAAACCATATTCGACAGCTTGTTCACCGTTCATGAAGTTATCACGGTCAGTATCTTTACGAATTGCTTCTATATCTTGACCAGTATGCTTGGCGAGAATTCCGTTTAAACGATCACGAATACTCAAAATTTCTTTTGCGTGAATATCAAAATCAGAAGCTTGTCCCTGGAAACCACCTAATGGCTGGTGCACCATGATACGTGAATTAGGCAGACAATAACGCTTTCCTTCTGCACCACCGGCTAAAAGAACCGCGCCCATACTGGCGGCCTGACCAATACACAATGTGCTGACATTAGGTTTAATAAACTGCATGGTATCGTAAATAGCTAAACCAGCCGTTACTGCACCACCAGGTGAATTGATATATAGATGAATGTCTTTATCAGGATTTTCTGATTCAAGGAATAACAACTGGGCAACTACCAGGTTAGCCATTTGATCTTCAACAGGGCCGACTAAAAATATGACACGTTCTTTTAATAAACGAGAAAAAATATCATACGAGCGTTCACCACGAGATGTTTGCTCAACGACGATAGGCACCAGTGCGTTTTGAATCATACTGGTTTCTTCACCAGAAAATTTATTTGTCATAACCATCCTAATTTCAAGGTCCCAATAAAAAAACAGCCCATACCCATTTCACATGAGTACGGGCTGCATTCAATATCAGCGTTGTTAATTAGTTCGATACTGCATTAACGACGTCTGAGAATGTCGATGTACTCTCTTCTACTTTAACATGGTCATAAATCCATTCAACTACCATGTCTTCTACAACTGTCATTTGGATTTCAGACAGTCTTTCTTGATTATTCATGTAGAAGGTAACAACTTCTTCTGGATCTTCGTAGCTAGCCGCAATGGCGTCAATAGCTTCTTTTACGCGATCTTCGTCAGGACGGATTTCGTTATCAGAAATAATCTTACCAATCAAAAGGCTTAACTTAACACGCTTTTCTGCATTTTCTTTAAAATTGTCAGGATTGAAAGGTAAACCTTCAACATTTACACCCTGATTGCGGAGATTGTTTTTTGCTTGCTCAACAAGATATTGTGCTTCACGTTCAACAGGGGCTGACGGTAAAGCAATTTCATTGTTTTTGGCCAATGAATCCATCGCTTTACGTTTATTCAGTGTTTTTAGTGCTGATTTCAGTTCGCGTTCCATATTGGCACGCACTTCTTTTTTCAGTGCAGCGATGCCGTCTTCGACACCACACAGTTCAGCAAATTCTTTATCCAGTTTAGGTAATTTTTTCTTAGCAACTTGTTTGACGGTAACAGCAAATTTAGCTTCTTTACCTTGTAAGTGCTCTGCACGGTAATCTTCAGGGAAAGTTAATGTAACTTCAACTTCCTGATCGGCTTTTTTACCAATTAATTGTTCTTCGAACTCAGGCAACATACGTCCTTCGCCTAATTCGAGTAACACATCCTGACCTTTGCCACCTTGGAATTCTTCACCATCGATGGTACCAACGAAATCAATAGTAATGCCATCGCCTTCTTTCGCGCCACGTTTTAGTGGTTCCCACGACATACGCTGTTCACGTAGCGTTTCCAACATACGGTCAACATCTTCATCAGTCACTTCAGCAACTGTTTTTTCCAATGTAATGTCATCAAGTTTGACACTTTCTACTTCTGGGAAAACTTCGTAGTTAAGGGTATAGATAAAGTTACTGCCTTTTTCATCCATACTATCGATATGTGGAGGACTAGCTGGATTAACACCTTCTTGGGTGAAGGCTTCACGCATGCTTTCCTGAACAAGAGAGTCAATAACTTCACGACGTGCAGATGGTCCGTGTGTTTTAGCGACCATGTTCATCGGTACTTTGCCGGGACGGAAACCAGCCATTTTCACATTAGGTCTGATTGACTTAAGGCGTTCCTGTACTGCTTGCTCGATATTGGCATCTTCGACTGTGACGGTCATACGGCGACCAAGTTCGCTCACGTTTTCTACAGTAACTTGCATTCTCTAACCTCAAACATGGGGATTTAGGCATGGCGGTTTCGCCATCCGCCTATTGTAGTAATGGTACGAGAGGAGAGACTCGAACTCTCACAGGTTACCCTACTGGAACCTAAATCCAGCGCGTCTACCAATTCCGCCACTCTCGCATAATCATTTATCAGGCATGCCTGATGCCTGAAAGAAGTCGGCTATTATAGCGATAACATTTCGATAAAACTAGCCTTGAATCGCTAAAAAACTAATTCCCATGTTCGTTTGCTGGCAAAACTGCTGAAATGCAATGAATTCTTGCTGAGAAATATCTCGCTTGCTCGAACCTCGATCGGCCATAAACAAGCCAATAACTTTATTTTTTACCACTACAGGCATGAGCAAATACGCTGACCCTTCTAGCATGGCTCTGATTTGTTTGGAAATATTGTCTTCGTTACTTTTCTCTAGAAATAAAGACTGACGCTGCTCTACTACTCTTTTAAATACCTGATTGGAAGCCAGATCAATAATTAACTGCTGTTTAAGCTCATCGACCTGTTTTCCTAGCCCTGTTTTGCAGGTTAACTTTGTTCGTGTTTCATTCAGCAACATGAACACAGCCCGATCCATACCCAAACCGCGCGTGAGTCCTTCAAGCGTCATTTCCAGAACAATACTGATTGATGGTAGCGGCAGCTCTTGTAGTACCTGTGTCATCTCTTGTGACACTCTCATTAGATAGTCAAAATCGGGAGCAGAAAAATCATTCAGAACATCAGGAATATCAAGCTTTGGTAAGGCTTCAGCTTCATCGATATGGTCGGGTAACAGAATTGCCCTGCTGATTTGTTCGCTTCCGTATAGCACTGTCAGCTCTTTCGATTTGTTCACATTAGATAGAACTAATTTTTTTGCTTTTTCAACTGACACATCACAAATTTGAGCCACACGCTTAGATACTGTTTCTAGCTCTACCTGCTTCCATCCCTGCTGTGCTGTTGTTGCAATATCAACAGCCAGAGAAATAACCTTGGTATTTTTTGCCGACAAGCGATTATTCAAATAGTCATTAAGTAACTCGCCTAATGACCAATCATGACAGAGGGTTTTTGTTAAGTCAGTCAGTCTGAAGCCCAACACTTTCAGCTCTGCCTTGGTTGACTCTATTCCTTCATGCATTTCATTCAACAGTGTCAGGCTTTCTTCACCAGCAAATGCCCAAAATGCCATATAGCCAAGACGTGAAAGTAAGGTCGCAACAAAAATATCTTCGGCGTCGTCTAACTTCAACTGTTTCGCAAACTCTTGTGCTTGAGTAGCTGCATGAAATGCAAAAGCCATTTCTTGAATCAACTGGGCGCGTTGTTCACCTACTCTCAGATTATCAATGAGCGCCATTGACAGTGTAATGACTTTTATTTGATCAAACCCCATGACCATTACTGCACGAGAAACAGTGCTGATGCTGTGTCTGGTTGGATTGAAATGAACGGTATTGGCTGCCTTCAAAACCCGACTGGTTAAAGAGGCATCCTGAAGAATAATATTAGCCACATCTGATGCTGAACTTTTACCACTATGTAATGCTTTGGTGACATTCGCCACAGTGCCAGCAAAGATTGGCATATCCTCTTCACTGAGTTGTTCTATCCAATCAGATATCGATGCATTGACCACTGGCGATTAATCCTGCGCTTTTTTTTGATTTGCAACACCATGCGGAACATGTCCGGTAGCAACATGTTCCACAGCGGATTGACAATGCTTTTCCTGGTCATCAAAAAAGATATCCGCACCGAATGATTTCAAAAACGGGCCTTTATCCATTCCTCCCAGGAATATAGCTTCGTCAATTCGTATATCCCATGCTCTTAGAGTACGAATAACACGTTCATGTGCAGGCGCAGAACGCGCTGTGACTAATGCTGTTCTGATAGGTGATGCATTCTCACCGTATTCAGTCTGAATCTGATTCAGTGCCATCAAGAAATCTTTAAATGGTCCACCGGGTAAGGGTTCACGCGCAGTCTGCTGCTCATTTTCAGTGAAAGCTTTCAAGCCTTTTTCTTTGAAAATACGTTCAGAATCATCAGAAAAAAGAACAGCGTCACCATCAAATGCGATTCTAAGCTGATCACTGTCATTATTACTTCTGATATGTGATGGCAGAATAGTGGCGGCAGCAATACCGGCTTCCAACGCCATACCCACGTCTTCAGGACTGGTTGATAAAAATAGATGTGCGTTAAAAGGCGCTACATATCTGTACGGACTGCTACCTGATGTAAATACCGCACGAGTAATAGCTAATTTATGATGCTGTATGGAATTAAAAACGCGTAGTCCAGTATCGGCAGAATTACGTGATAACAGAATAATTTCAACTTTAGGCGTATTGGGATTGTTATCATTCAATGCCAATAATTTACGCACTAAACTAAAGGCACCGCCAGGTGACAGAGGCACATCTTCATTTTCGATTTGATAGTTACAATAAGCCTCTGTGCCTTGTTCTTCATAGATTCTATGACTTTCATCCAAATCGAATAAAGCCCGAGATGAAATAGCAAGAACAAGTGGTTTGGTTTCCATTATATTTTGACATCCCTCAACAATGATTGGCCGTCAGTACGAGCAATTCTGATGATTCGCTCCCATGCAATCTCTCCAAGTTGATTTACACTTGGTTCCTTAGCAAGCCCCTGCAAATCTTCATCTAAGGTTCTGATAACAGAGACTTCGCTGGGTTTACCTTTAGGAAAGTTACTATTTTCAGAAAAGACTATACGGCAAAAGATTGGGACTTTCGGTGCTAATAACTGTAACGCATGTTTAGTGTTGTAGATCCGATGTAGTGGATTGGTGAACTTGAAGCTTCTACCGTCGATAATTTGTGTCCATTGATCTATGTGATCGGCACCAAATAAATGTCCTGACATCGGATATGTTTCAATAATCAATAACCCTTGCTCAATCAGCAGTAAGCGTTCTATTTCTATCGCCCCACCTAAACCATCAGGAATAATAATAGATTTTGCTTCTTGCTTTTTTATTGATTGTAATGAACGTTCCAGCTTTCTTGAATAACGTGAGCGTTTTCTTTTACGTTTAATCACAAACACTAAAGCTAGTAGAACACACACCGCGATAGCGATAGTTATTTGAGTGGATAAATCGAAGGTAATAATTGTACTGGCCTCAATATTGTTGTGTGCTAATTATACGAAATCGTCACCGTATTGTATTCACTTTATGTTATGACTTTAGCGGTAAATGAGTAATCGGATCTTCATGGATAATCACTTCTGCATCATCGAATAAATCAGCTATCTGATGCTCAAGTTTATCGGCAATCTCATGTGCTTCTCTTAATGTCAGTCTTTCATCCAGCTCCAAATGAAGTTGTACAAAGACTGTGGTGCCTGAACGCCGGGTCCGTAAATCGTGTAATCCCCTTGCTTGAGGATGATTCAATATCAATGCACTAATTTTTTCCCGCTCTTCATCCGGCAATTCATGATCCATGAGTAAATCAATCGATTCTTTCACAATGCCCCAAGCACTGTGCAAAATAAACAATGCTATGGCGATAGCAATGATAGGGTCAGATAAGTACCAGCCATTCATGCTAAGCACTAATGCCAGGATGACACCGCCATTGACCAACAAATCTGTTTTGTAATGAAGGGCATCCGCTTTAATTGCGGTTGAGTCCGTCTTTCTGATGACATAATTCTGGAATGTCATTAATGCTAATGTAGCTACAATAGAAAACAGCATAACAGCGAGACTCACCGTCATCCCCTGCTCCATTACTTCAGGTTTGAACAGACGATTTATAGCCTGGAGTAGCAGGATGCCCGCAGACCCCGCAATAAACATTGATTGACCGAGACCAGCGAGTGATTCTGCCTTTCCGTGACCGAAACGATGTTCTCTATCTGCTGGTTGTAATGCGTGATGTACGGCAATCATATTTAAAATAGATGCCAAAACATCCAAACTAGAATCGACTAATGTGGCCAATACACTGACCGAATCAGTCAGGAACCAGGCAAATAACTTGGCTATTATCAAAGTGATAGCAGTCACTACAGAAGCGTATGTTGCCATTCGCATCAAATGCGCTTTATCAATGTGTTGAGGCTTATTCATGGAGTTAGTATAGTGGATTACATTCAAATAGCGTGAGTCTAGCAATAATGCTGCTCAATTGTTTCATTCAGGAAAGTTTTTATGCCAATTTCGACGATAAATACCACACCATTTGAAGGCCAAAAACCAGGCACTTCAGGTTTACGCAAGAAAGTAAGTGTATTTAAACAACCCCACTATCTGGAAAACTTTATTCAATCGACTTTTAACGCGCTGGGTAATTGTGAAGGTAAAACGCTCGTTGTCGGTGGCGATGGCCGTTATTATAACCAAACAGCCATACAGATAATCCTCAAAATGGCAGCAGCCAATGGTTTTGCTCATGTCTGGGTTGGTCAAAATGGTATTCTGTCTACACCTGCAGCATCTTGTGTTATCAGAAAATACCAGGCTTTTGGTGGCTTGATTTTATCTGCCAGTCATAACCCTGCAGGTATTGATGGTGATTTCGGCATAAAATTTAACACGAGTAATGGTGGCCCAGCACCGGAATCAATTACCAATCAAATCTACCAGCAAACAGCTGAAATCAGCCAATACAAAATATCCAATGCAGCAGATATCGCTCTTCATAAATTAGGCACGCAGAGTTTAGGAGAGATGAGTGTTGAAGTGATTGATTCAGTAGTCGATTACACAGAGTTGATGGCGACTATTTTTGATTTCCCTGCCATACAGGCACTACTAACTTCCAGCAACTTTTCTATGCGCTTCGATGCCATGCATGCGGTCACCGGTCCTTATGCAATTGAGATTTTAGAAAAACGTTTAGGCGCCCCTGCCGGCACAGTGATAAATGGTATTCCATTACCTGACTTTGGTGGTGGTCACCCTGATCCGAATCTGACTTATGCCGAACAACTCGTTACAGAATTATTTTCTGATGATGCGCCTGATTTTGGCGCCGCTTCGGATGGCGATGGTGATCGTAATATGATCCTCGGTAAACAGTTTTTTGTAACGCCATCGGATAGCTTGGCGATTCTCGCTGCGAATGCACAGTACATCCCTGCTTATAAATCTGGTATTTCGGGTATAGCTCGCTCAATGCCAACCAGCCAGGCCGCCGATCGCGTTGCTGAGAAACTAGGTATCGAATCACATGAAACTCCGACCGGCTGGAAGTTCTTTGGTAACTTATTAGACGCAAATCGCGTCACTCTCTGCGGCGAGGAAAGCTTTGGCACAGGCTCGAATCATATTCGTGAAAAAGATGGCTTGTGGGCAGTCCTTTTCTGGCTAAATATTTTAGCGGTTAAACACCAGTCTGTCGCCGAGCTGGTTAATGAGCACTGGCAACAATTTGGGCGCAACTATTACACTCGACATGATTACGAAGGTGTTCCTACTGAGCAAGCAGAAGCGTTAATTCAACATCTGCAAACTCAGCTCCCTAGCTTGCCAAAGAAACAGTTCGGAGAGCGAGTTGTCAGCTATGCGGATAACTTTAGTTATCATGACCCTATCGACAACAGTATCGCTGAAAAACAAGGCATTCGTATTGGCTTTGAAGGTGGTGACAGAATTATTTACAGATTGTCAGGTACCGGAACAGAAGGCGCCACATTACGCGTATATATCGAATCTTATGAAGACAGGCCTGATAGACTAAATCAAGATACACAGACAGCCTTATCTGAGCTTATCGAGCTGGCAAACCAGTTAGCCAATATAGCTGTGCTAACAGGTAGAACAGTGCCCACAGTTATTACCTAAACTTAATAACATTGAAAAATATCATGCAGACATTAATACTGGGCTCCAGCTCACCGTTCAGAGCTGAAGTTTTAAAAAAGCTGGGGATAGACTTTATACAACACGCACCCGATATAGATGAATCTATACTTGAAGGGGAAACAGCCCCATCACTGGTTGAACGCTTAGCAAAGGAAAAAGCCTTAGCCATTGCTAAAGACTACCCTGAAGCACTCATTATTGGTTCTGACCAGGTTGCAGTGATAGATGGCAAAATCTTAGGTAAACCCGGCAATCATGAAACGGCTGTGAAACAGCTTTTATCTGCTTCAGGTAAGGCTGTCACCTTCTATACAGGCTTAGCCTTGTATAACGCTCAAAGCCTAACGATGCATCACTTAGTAGAACCTTTTACTGTTCATTTCAGATCACTGTCTGAAAAGCAGATTCACTTTTATCTGGAACAAGAAAAGCCCTATCAGTGTGCTGGCAGTTTTAAATCCGAAGGCTTAGGCATTGCTTTATTTACTAAATTAGAGGGTGATGACCCAAATAGTCTGATTGGTTTGCCTCTGATAAAACTCATTGAGTTGTTGAACAAGGAAGGCGTTGATGTTCTTCAACTCAATGAGTAAAACATTTATTCGTTTGCTGATTGCTCTTTCAGTTTTTCGGCATTAGCCATAGCAGCAGCTTGTGCTGCGTAATTGTTCATTGTTTTTGTCATAAGCTGACGAGCGGCTTTTGAACGCATTGACTTAGCCATACCTTCAACTAAACTGCTTTCAACGCCGTTGGACGTTAAATGCGTTTTCAGTTCATCAAGGTGGTTTTCACAACTTTGCATAACTGCTTCAGCTGCTTTTTGTGGGTTTTCAGCTGTATGATTCGAATGCAAGTGTCCTTGCATCATGCATTTATTGTAGTCTGTGAGGATAGAATACATTTTCGTTTGTGCTGCTTCTGGCATATCAGCAGGTGTGACATACTCTTGAGCGATAACAGCTGAAGATGCACTTAATAAAAGTGCCGATATTAAAAATTTTTTCATTGCGACTCCATTGTAGCTAAAGCATTATTTAACACCCATCAGATTGACTGATGAGTTAGGAAATAATTCCCGATAATACGCCAGATATAAATAATATTCACACCACTCTTTTCATAGAGTCACAGTGATTTCATCACAAACTAAATTTATAAATAAAGAACAAAGACTTAGATTTTGAGTAAAAATTACATGAAAAACGCGATCAATGATGCCAGACTCAATCAACTGACTACCTGGGTAGAAAAACTATTTCCTGATGATCATTTAAATATCACGGTAGCATCCAGTGATGCCAGTTTCAGAAGATATTTCCGCTTGAAACAAAATGAGAGCTCCTACATCGTGATGGATGCACCGCCTGAGCATGAAGATATAAGCAGCTTTATCAAAATTGATGAGTTTCTTGCACAATATGATGTCGCAGTGCCACATATCTATGCCAAAGATGAAGATAATGGCTATTTACTGCTCAGTGATTTTGGCGATACTTCCTTTTTAAAGTCATTAACATCTGCCAATGCCGATAATCTCTATCGGAAAGCCATTGATGAGTTAATTTCTATGCAAAAAACTCATCCGGCAAACACATCATTAGCTGATTATGATGAGACAAAACTACGGGATGAAATGTCACTATTCCCTGATTGGTTTCTGAGTCGACATTTAGACTTAAAAGTCCCGAAAATACTCACCGCTGTCTATGATTTTCTTATTGATGAAATACAACAGCAACCTAGCTGCTTTGTTCATCGTGATTACCACAGCCGAAACCTAATGGTCTGTGCCGACAATACCCTCGGTATTATCGATTTTCAGGATGCGGTGGTCGGCCCAATTACCTATGATTTGGTGTCATTATTGAAAGATTGTTACATTCAGTGGCCAGCTGAACAGCAGCAGAACTGGCTAAACTACTACAAAGAACAAGCAATAAATAACAAACTGATTACACAATCCCAAGGTAAGGATCTACAGCGTTGGTTTGATTTGACCGGATTGCAGAGACACCTTAAAGTGCTTGGCATCTTTTGCCGCCTCAACTATCGTGATGGTAAAGCTAATTACCTTAATGACTTACCTCTTACGCTTCACTATGTACTGGAAGTCTGCGAGCGATACAAAGAGCTTGAAGCATTATATGAGTTTCTTACCCGTACCCCCCAAATTATGGCAATAAAATGAAAGCAATGATATTAGCTGCAGGCCGCGGTGAACGCTTGCGACCTTTAACAGATCACACTCCCAAACCGCTTGTATATGCTGGAAATAAGCGTCTGATTGAATACCTTATTGATAATTTAGTATCTGCAGGTATTCAGGAAATCGTGATTAATTATGCTCACCTGGGCGAACAGTTTCCTGCTGTTCTTGGCAATGGTGAGAATTACGGTTGTCGCATCGTTTATTCACCCGAAACCGCTGGCAGCTTGGAGACAGCAGGCGGTATAACTCAAGCATTAAGTCTGCTGGGTGACGAACCATTCATTGTGGTCAATGGCGATATCTGGACGGACTTTGACTTTTCTGTGCTAATAAGACATGCGCTAGCAGCTGGTACTGACTGCCATCTAATTATGGTAAACAATCCTGATCATAATGCTGATGGCGACTTTGCAATCCAAGCGGATAATTTAGTCAGCCTTGAAGGCAAGAGTAAATTTACTTTTAGTGGTATTGGCCTCTACCATCCTCGACTTTTCCAACACCTGAAAGTCGAACGCAAAGCGCTTAGGCCATTGTTTGAAGAAGCGATAAAAAATAAGCGGATGACTGCAGAGTTATATGATGGCCGCTGGTCTGATATAGGTACGATAGAGCGTCTGGAAGCATTAGAGCAAGAGCTAAATTAACTAAGCTCTTGCTCTAATTGCTTATGCACATAAAAACTCTAATAAAGCCTTTTGTGCATGTAATCGATTTTCAGCTTCATCCCATACAACACTTTGTTCACCATCAATGACATCGGCGGTGACTTCTTCGCCACGATGTGCAGGTAAGCAGTGCATAAACAAAGCGTCTTTTGCTGCCAGTTTCATGATGTCATTATTGACCTGAAACTCAGCAAAAGCTTCTTCACGTTTACGTTGTTCTTCTTCCTGTCCCATGCTGGCCCAAACATCAGTTACAACAAGATCCGCATCTTTTGCCGCCTCTGCTGGATTATTGAATAACGCAATTGTGGCATCTACCGACGACACAATATCCGCTTTCGGTTCATAACCTACCGGCGTGGCTATATGCAGCTCAAAGCCAAATTGTTGCGCAGCATTGATATATGAATGGCACATATTATTGCCATCCCCAATCCAGACCACTTTCTTACCTTTAATTGAACCACGATGCTCTTGATAAGTCTGCATATCGGCTAATAACTGACATGGATGAAAATCGTCGGTCAGAGCATTGATTACCGGAACAGAAGAGTATTTTGCAAATGTTTCAATCTTGGCATGTTCAAAGGTACGGATCATTACCGCATCCACCATAGATGAAATTACACGTGCAGAATCTTCTACAGGTTCACCACGGCCAAGTTGAGTATCATCAGGTGATAAAAATATTGAGCCACCACCAAACTGTATCATGGCTGATTCAAAGGAAACCCTGGTACGTGTAGATGACTTTTCAAAAATCATCGCTAGGACTTTATTCTTCAAAGGCTGGTAAATTTCACCTTTATGCTGCATTTTTTTGAGCTCAGATGCACGATTAATTAATGCTTCTAACTCATCAGCACTCAAGTCTTTTAAAGTTAAAAAATGTCTCATGTTTAGGCTACACTCTCAACCTGTTGCGAAGACAAAAACTCGAGTACGAGTTTACTCACCTTATCTACGATCATTTGGGACTCCTCAACATTGAGGATTAACGGTGGTAATAAGCGAATAACAGATTCTGCTGTGACATTAATCAACAGACCTTCTGCTAGTGCTTTTTTAACCAACTCAGCACAAGGCATTGATAACTCGATACCAAACATCATCCCATGTGCACGCACATCTTTCACGCCAGCTTTGCCAAGCAGTCTTTGCTGAAAACCTTCCAGCATTTGTTTTCCAAGCACCTTGACGTGTCCCAATATGCCATCTTCTTCGATCGTGTTTAATACGCTTAATGCTGCACTACAGGCTAACGGGTTGCCACCAAATGTCGAACCATGATTACCTGCTTGTAAAATACCAACAGCATTACCAGCAACAAGACAAGCGCCAATTGGCATACCATTACCCAGCCCTTTCGCCAAGGTCATCACATCAGGTACGAGCTCTGCATTATGCTGATAAGCAAACCATTTACCCGTTCTGGCAATACCTGTCTGCACTTCATCCAGCATCATCAGTAATTTGCGTTGTGTACAGATGGCACGAACACCCGCTAAATATTCACTGTCAGGTATTTTAATTCCGCCTTCACCTTGTACAGGTTCAAGTAACACTGCCACGGCTTCAGGCCAGTGACCAATCGCCATGCGTAAAGCATCAAGATCATTGTATGGCACACGGACAAAACCAGGCACTAAAGGATCAAATCCTACCTGTACTTTAGCATTACCTGTAGCAGTCAACGTCGCCATTGTACGACCATGGAAACTGCCATCCATTACAATCACTACAGGCTTATCTATGCCTTTACTGTGGCCATATTTGCGAGCAATCTTAATTGCAGCTTCATTGGCTTCTGCACCTGAATTACAAAAAAACACCTGATCCATTCCAGACAAGGCCGTTAGCTTATCAGCCAGTTTTTCTTGCAAAGCAATATGGTACATATTGGAAGTATGTACTAATGTTTCCGCCTGGTGCTGAATAGCTCGCGTCACGGCAGGATGGCAATGCCCCAAATTACATACAGCAATACCGCTTAACGCATCAAGATAGCGTTTTCCATCTGTATCAGTTAACCAAGCGCCTTTACCTTCACTAAAAGTGACATCTAGACGTCCGTATGTGGGCATGACCGATTCTGTCATGGCTTGTACTCCTTGCCCTGACGGCATTAAAAAACGGCTTTTTAAAGCCAATAAACGAAAAATGGCAGTTTCAAATGAAACTGCCATTTATCAAAAATCGTGTATTTTATAATGTTATAAAGTAATAAACAAATTTACTCTACAACACGATTAACTAGCCAGCAAAGTTTGCTGATACGAAGTCCCAGTTAACCAAGCCCCAGAAAGCTTCCAGATATTTAGGGCGTGCATTACGGAAATCAATGTAATAAGCATGTTCCCAAACGTCAACAGTCAATAAAGGTTTTTGACCATCTGTCAGCGGGCAGCCAGCATTACTTGTGTTAACGATAGCAATACTGCCATCAGCATTTTTGACTAACCAAGTCCAGCCTGAACCAAAGTTTGTCGCCGCTGATTTGCTGAATGCTTCTTTAAATTCATCAAAAGAACCAAATGTGCTGTCGATAGCAGCAGCTAAATCGCCTTCTGGAGCACCTTTTGCATTTGGTGTCATGCAGTTCCAGTAGAAAGTATGGTTCCAAACTTGCGCGGCATTATTAAAGATACCACCAGAAGCTTTAGTGATGATTTCTTCTAATGACTTACCTTCAAATTCAGTACCCGGTACCAAGTTATTCAAGTTAGTCACATAAGTTTGGTGATGTTTACCATAATGATATTCAAGCGTTTCTGCTGAAATTGTTGGTTCTAATGCATCTTTAGCATAGGGAAGTGGTGGCAATTCATAAGCCATGTTTTTATCTCCTAATATGTGAAAAATAACCGAGTAATTGAGTCAATTATTCTAAAAGAGCACTCAGATGATATCAAGTGCCGTGGTCTTGAGTTTACTTATATATCACCGAAAATCGATAACATAGATAAATCCAAACCCATCAATATTGCATTCTCTCTACCATTTTCTGCCGGGTAATAAGCTCTGCGGACTGACATTTCATTAAAACCTAGCTGTTCATAGAGATTTTGTGCTTTATTGTTTGACTCTCTAACTTCTAAAACCACAATCGAAGCGGATCGGGCTTTGGAAAAATCAATGATATGCTCAAGTATAAATCGACCATATCCTTGTCGTTGCATATCTGGTCTGACACAAAGGTTAAGCAGATGAGCTTCGTCCAGGACTAACTGCACAATGGCATAACCCAAAATCACTTCATAAGCATCAGAATAGACCCATGCATAATGTCCGGCATCAAGACTATCGGAAAAGTTCTTGAGCGTCCACGGAAACTGATTTGCTGAGCATTCGATATTATGAACAACCTGCAAGTCCTGATCCGTCATTACTCTTGGGGAGACCATATTTTTTATCCGTTAATTAAAAGCGGTGCGATAATGTTTTAATCGTTGCCAGGCAACGGCTTTTAAAGAGGGTTGACTTTGCATGGCTGCTAAAGATGGTAACTGAACGCATTCAATATCATCAGGTAAGCTGTGTTCAGTCTGAGTCATAGTAATAATTGTTTTACTATGAAAATTATCTTGGTGCATGAGTCCCAAGTCTGACGACTCAATCATTAGTTGTTGCCTAGTATCTAAGCTGACGGCTTTAAGAATACTGGATAATAATCGTCGTTCAACTGTGTCTAATTGTGTAGTTTCAACAACAATAAGCAGTTCGACATCATCAGGAATTTGCAGAGACTGACTCTGCAAATTATCTGATGATAGTGACTCATTAGCCTTTATTATTTCAGTATTATTGCTCTGACGTGATGTCCAGACAGGTATGCCCATTTCAGACAATACTGAGTATTGATATTGCGTTAATGCCATTAGACTTGAGGATGAGCTCGGTCAACAGGGCTTAATATTTTATTTAATGCATTGAGATAAGCTTTTGCTGAAGCAATGACAATATCCGTATCTGCACCCTGACCACTTACAATTCGTCCGCCTTTCTCAAGACGAACACTGACCTCACCTTGCGCATCGGTTCCCGTTGTAATGCTATTAACCGAATACAGTTGAAGCTCTGTTTGACTCTGTACAATAGACTCTATGGCTTTATATGCCGCATCAACAGGTCCCCCGCCACTCATTTGAGTCTGTACTTCTCTACCATCGACTGACAATGTCACTGTAGCAAAAGGCGTTTCGCCAGTTTCACTACACACCTTCATTGAGATTAAACTCACACGTTCATCCGCAGTGGCCACTGTGTCACTCACTAAGGCTTGGATATCTTCATCAAAAACTTCATGTTTTTTATCTGCCAACTCTTTAAAGCGTGTAAATGCGGCATTCAAGTCAGTTTCAGATGATAATTCAATGCCTAACTCCTGAAGGCGACTTCGGAAGGCGTTTCGGCCTGAATGTTTACCAAGCACCATTCTGTTAGTATTCCAGCCAACATCTTCAGCACGCATAATTTCGTAGGTTTCACGGTTTTTCAGTACACCGTCCTGATGTATACCTGACTCATGAGCAAAGGCATTGGCACCCACAATCGCTTTATTTGGCTGAACAACAAAACCGGTAATACCAGACACTAACCGTGAGGCAGACAAGATATGCTGGGTATCAATATCGGTATCGCACGGGAACATATCCTGACGTGTTCTTACCGCCATCACAATTTCTTCTAAAGCGGCATTACCAGCGCGTTCACCTAAACCATTGATAGTACATTCAACCTGTCTTGCTCCATTCATGACCGCCGATAGGGAGTTGGCAACAGCCAGACCCAGATCATTATGGCAATGAACAGAAAATATGGCTTTATCCGCGTTGGGAATACGTTCACGTAAGGTTGAAATTAATGAACCAAACTGGTGGGGCAAGTTATAACCAACCGTGTCAGGAATGTTCAAAGTCGATGCACCCGCATCGATGACTGCCTCAAGAATTCGACACAGAAAATCAGTTTCACTACGACCAGCATCTTCTGGAGAAAACTCGACATCGTCTGTATATTGTCTGGCACGTTTTACTGCACGAACTGCGTTTTCAATTACCTGATCAGGCTCCATCCGCAGTTTCATTTTCATATGGATGGGTGATGTTGCAATGAAGGTATGGATGCGCGACGCATTAGCTAGTTTAAGTGCTTCACCTGCTCTGTCGATATCGGCATCTAATGCTCTGGATAGTCCACAAATACGACTATCCTTAACGGCCTTGGCAACGGCTTGAACCGCTTCAAAGTCACCGGTGCTGGCAATGGGAAACCCAGCCTCGATAACATCAACCCGCATGCGCTCAAGCGCTTTAGCAATACGGACTTTTTCATCCTTTGTCATCGATGCGCCCGGGCTCTGCTCACCGTCGCGTAAAGTTGTATCAAAAATTATTAGCTTATCAGTCATAAATGTGTGAACCAGATTATCAATAGTATTGTTTATTTTATTCTTCTTTTGCTTGAGCGCGTTCTGAACGATGCTGGCGCAGCTTCAACAAAGTAAAAACAGGGCCAGATAAGCCATAAATTAAGAATACGCTAAATAAGATTGTCGGTGGGTCTATAGCAACCAGTGCAAAAATTAGTACGAGTACCAGCATCACTACAAAAGGTACCCTATTTCTTAAATCAAGCTCTTTGAAGCTATGGTAACGCATCGAACTGACCATCAGAATAGCTGCACCAAAGGTGATAGGAATGGTGAAAATAGCAATCATATTCTCACTGAAGTCATTACTTGTACCGGCCCATACCCAACCTGCGATAATTGCCGCAGCTGCGGGGCTTGGCAGGCCCTGAAAATAACGTTTATCTTGTGTTCCTATCTGAGTATTAAATCTGGCCAGTCTTAATGCACCACAGGCAGCATAGATAAACGCTACCATCCAGCCAAACTTGCCCATCCCATTCAACGACCATTGAAAGATGACTAATGCCGGTGCCATACCGAAAGACACCATATCCGCTAAACTATCGTACTCCGCGCCAAAAGCACTTTGGGTATTGGTCATACGTGCAATACGGCCATCCAGCCCATCCATGATCATCGCGATAAATATAGCGATAGCCGCTGTTTCAAAGTCACCACGAATGCCTGCGACAATGGCGTAAAACCCTGCAAACAGCCCAGCTGTTGTAAATAAATTCGGTAGTAAATAGATACCGCGATTTTGAGGCTTTTCGCTATTAATCATAAATACAGGCTCCTGTTGATTAGTCGTTACATTATGACAGTTCAGACGCACAAACAAAACGGGGGCGATTGTTTTCACAATCGCCCCCGTTGATTTTCAATCTATTAATTGATTAGTTTTTAGACTTATCAACAATTTTTTGAATCCAAGGCATCATAGAACGCAGTTTTGCACCGGTTTGTTCAATTGGATGCTCAGCATTAATACGACGCATTGCTGTCATTTCAGGATAACCCGTCTGACCTTCCTGAATGAATTGTTTAGCGTATTTGCCTTCCTGAATATTCTTCAGTGCTTCACGCATTGCCCAACGACTTTCTTCGTTGATAACACGAGGACCGGTTACGTATTCACCATATTCAGCATTATTCGAGATTGAATAATTCATATTGGCAATACCACCTTCATACATCAGATCGACAATCAGTTTTAACTCATGCAGACATTCGAAGTAGGCCATTTCAGGTGCATAACCTGCTTCGGTTAATGTTTCGAAACCGGCTTTAACTAATTCAACGGCACCACCGCATAAAACAGCTTGTTCACCAAATAAATCGGTTTCTGTTTCATCACGGAAAGTGGTTTCGATAATACCTGTGCGGCCACCACCAACACCAGATGCATATGACAGTGCGATATCTTTTGCACGGCCTGAAGCGTCTTGTTCGATAGCGATTAAGTCAGGAATACCACCGCCTTTCACAAATTCACTACGCACTGTATGACCAGGCGCTTTTGGTGCAATCATGATAACGTCAAGATCTTCACGCGGTAGAATTTGGTTATATAAAATCGCAAAACCATGAGCAAAGGCTAAAACAGCACCTTTTTTCAGGTTAGGTTCGATTTCTTGTTTGTATAGCTGAGATTGGAACTCATCAGGTGTCAGAATCATCACCAGATCAGCACCTTTCACTGCTTCACCGACGTTATCAGAAACTGTCAGGCCAGCAGCTTGTGCTTTAGCAATAGATGAAGAACCGGCACGTAAAGCAACTGTGACATCAACACCTGAATCTTTCAGGTTACACGCGTGAGCATGGCCTTGTGAACCATAACCAACGATGGTGACTTTCATCCCCTGGATGATTGATAAGTCACAATCTTTATCGTAATAAATGTTCAAACTCATGATTGAATTCCTTAGATTTTCTTGAACGAATATAAATTCAGTTTACAGGTGCAAGCTTTTCTCGCCGCGAGCAATACCTGTGACACCTGAACGGACAGTTTCAATAATTTTATGTTCAGCAAGTGCTTCGATAAATGAATCCAGCTTGCTGACAGCCCCTGTCAATTCAATGGTATACGTTGATGAGGTCACATCAATAATATGTCCCCGAAAAATATCACAAAGACGTTTAACGTCTTCTCTTTGAGCCATGGTTGCTGCTTTGACTTTAATCAGCATCATTTCACGCTCAATGTGAGGCCCTTCAGTTAAGTCCATTAGTTTTACAACATCGATCAGTTTGTTTAGTTGTTTCACAATCTGCTCGATGATACGGTCTGTGCCGTTAGTCACAATCGTCATACGTGACAAAGATGGATCTTCTGTTGGTGCAACCGTGAGTGACTCAATATTGTATGCCCGTGCAGAAAAAAGACCCGCCACACGCGACAAAGCCCCTGCTTCGTTTTCGATCAGGATAGAAATAATATGGCGCATGGTTATGACAGCTCCCTTTCAGACTCTTGAGCAGGCGCACTGTATGGTGACATATGCATGTCATTGTGTGCCTTACCTTGAGCAATCATCGGATATACGTTTTCTGTTTGATCGGTAACGATATCAAAGAAAACCAAACGATCTTTCATAGCAAAACCGCGTTCGAGTTCTGCCCTGAGATCTTCGGGTTTTTCAATGCGAATACCGACATGACCATAACTTTCCGTTAACTTCACAAAGTCTGGTAATGATTCCATATAAGAGTGCGAATAACGATTTTCATAGAAAAATTCCTGCCACTGACGAACCATACCTAAGTAACGATTATTCAGAGCAACAATTTTGATTGGCAGCCCATACTGCAGACAGGTCGATAATTCCTGAATACACATTTGGATACTGCCTTCACCGGTAACACAAACAACCGTGTCATCAGGATAAGCTAGCTGAACACCCATGGCAGCAGGTAAACCAAATCCCATGGTTCCCAGACCACCGGAATTAATCCAGCGATTGGGTTTATCAAAACCATAATATTGCGCTGCCCACATCTGATGCTGACCAACATCTGAAGTCACATAAGCATCACCACTGGTAATGTCATGAACCATCTCTATTACCGATTGCGGCTTGATTTTATCGCTATTACGGTCATAGCTCATACATTGTTTAGCACGCCAGCCATTAATGATTTTCCACCACTCTTCAATGGCTTTTTTCTGTGGCTTTTTACTGCTATTTGTCAACAAGTGGTTCATTTCCTGAAGCACGTCAGGAACACTACCCACAATAGGAATATCTACCGTGATCGTCTTAGAAATAGACGAAGGATCGATATCAATATGTACGATCTGCGCGTGGGGGCAAAACTCAGCAATTTTTCCGGTTACCCTGTCATCAAAGCGAGCACCAATAGCAATTAGCACATCACAATCATGCATCGCCATATTCGCTTCATAAGTGCCATGCATCCCAAGCATACCGAGGAATTGTTTATCCGTTGAAGGATAAGCACCTAGCCCCATTAAGGTACTGGTAATAGGGAATCCAAGATGACGAACGAATTTTCGCAACTCCTCTGAGCCGTTACCTAATACAACACCACCACCCGTGTATATCATGGGTTTTTTGGCAGATAACATCAGCTCAACAGCGCGTTTGATTTGACCGGTATGGCCTTTCACTGTTGGCTGATAGGAACGCATCACTACTTTTTCTGGGTAGTGATAAGGCACTTTTATAGACGGATCCGTAATGTCTTTAGGAACATCGACAACAACAGGACCGGGCCGACCAGTCGAAGCAACATAAAATGCTTTTTTAACTGTCTCAGCGAGATCATTGATATCTTTAACTAAAAAGTTGTGTTTAACGCACGGGCGTGTAATCCCAACTGCATCAACTTCCTGAAAAGCATCACTACCAATAACAGCAGTGCTAACTTGACCGGTGATGACCACCATTGGAATGGAATCCATATATGCCGTTGCAATACCAGTGACAGCGTTTGTAGCACCAGGACCAGATGTGACTAAGACCACACCAGGTTTACCTGTAGCCCGAGCGTAGCCATCTGCAGCATGTGTTGCAGCTTGCTCATGTCGAACCAGAATGTGTTTGACATCTTCCTGATTGTATAGCGCGTCATAGATATGCAGCACTGCACCACCAGGATACCCGAAAAGGTATTCAACACCTTCGTCTTTGAGACATTGAACTAATATCTCGGCACCACTTAATTCCACGTGTTCCCCTTATATGTATGCCGTTCTTTTTAGTGAGCTAAAAAATTGTAAACGTGTAAAGTTACTTGTAATGCTTGATAAGGTCAAGAATAAGGTCTGTCGCCTCTCAGCGAAGAAAAGATCTATTTATCCTTAATGCATTTGCTGTGGCATAATTCGCCGCTATGACACAATTAAATCAAAACCAAATAACGTTAACCCGACCAGACGACTGGCACTTACACTTGCGCGACGATCTGGCTCTTCAGCGTACAGTTGTCGATACCGCCAGAATATTCGGACGAGCCATCGTCATGCCAAATCTGCGACCACCAGTCATCAGTACCGCCCTGGCACTCGACTATAAAAGCAGGATAGTTAAAAACATACCTGCTGATAGTCAGTTTCAACCGTTAATGACATTGTATCTCACCGATAACACCTCTGCCGATGAAATTTATCGCGCTAAAGAAAGTGGCGTTGTTCATGCCGTGAAACTCTATCCGGCTGGTGCAACAACCAATTCAGACGCTGGTGTCACCGATCTAAAACATTGCTACAACGCTTTAGATGCGATGCAGAAAATAGGCATGCCATTACTTGTTCATGGTGAAGTGACCTCAGCTGATATTGATGTATTTGACCGTGAAAAAGTATTTATCGATCAAGTATTAATTCCGCTGATTAATGACTTTCCTGAATTAAGAATTGTGTTTGAACACATCACAACATCAAATGCTGCGGAATTTGTAGCGACGGCTAGCGAGAATATAGCTGCCACCATAACGCCACATCATCTTTTGTTAAATAGAAATGACCTTTTAGTCGGCGGCATTCATCCTCATCATTATTGTTTACCGGTATTGAAGAGAAATACCCATCAACAGGCATTGATACAAGCTGCCACCTGTGGCAGTAAAAAATTCTTTTTAGGCACTGATAGTGCACCGCATCCACGGTCAGGCAAAGAAACGAGCTGTGGCTGCGCAGGTATTTATAGCGCACATGCCGCTATCGAATTGTATGCAGAAGCGTTTGAAGCCGCACAGGCACTGGATAAATTAGAAGCTTTTGCCAGTTTTAATGGAGCCGATTTTTATCGTCTGCCAAGAAACGAAGATAAGATAAGCTTAGTCAAAGAAAATTGGGATGTACCAGAAACGTTAAGTTTTGCTGACAGCTCATTGGTACCAATGCGAGCAGGCAAGCAAATACACTGGAAAGTCGTTAGTTAAACTAACGACTTTTCTTGCGCTTATACATCAGCGCATCGCCTTCAGAAAGTAGATCATTTATTGTCACGTGTTTTGCAGGATCAAAGAGTACAATCCCGTATGAAAAAGTAATGTCATACCCCAACGCTTGCTGCTCATTACAGCGTTCAATTTGCTGAGAAAATCGTTTCATCACTTGATCGACAGCTTTTTTGTCGGCATCAACTAATAGAATGACAAACTCATCTCCGCCCATTCTGGCCACTATGTCTGAATCTCTGCCGACGTCATCTAAAACGCTTGCGAACTGCTGAAGCGCTCTATCACCCTCGGCATGACCGAATTTATCATTGATGGGTTTAAATTCATTAAGGTCAAGAAAAACTAAAGCTACGGGCAGCGCACCCCGTTTGCAGATATTCAAGGATTTTTCTGCCGACATATTAAATCCTCGTCGGTTTAATATGCCTGTAAGTTCATCCATCGTAGCCAATTCAACCGCTTGAATTTCGTGCTCAACAATGGTGGCCAAGTCTCTCAATAACTGTCGGTCTTCCTCTGTGAAAGCTCTTGGCTTAACATCTTTGATATACAAGGTAACTAACTTACTGCCATCCAAGTAACGAATGGGGTAACCAGCATAAAAACGTATGTGCTTTTGACCTATCAATAAAGGGTTGTCGACAAAACGTTCATCTTGATGCGTATCTTCAACAACAAAGGCCCCCTCTCCTAAAATGGCATGACCGCAGAAAGACAGATCTCGGGGAGTTTCGGTGATATCCAAGCCCTGACAGGACTTAAACCATTGACGATTTTTATCAACAATGCTGACAAGTGCGACAGGAACATCAAACAATTTAACAGCGATTCTTGTTAGTCGATCAAAACGTTCATCTGGTGCAGAATCAAGAATCGTCAGCGAATTCAGCGTCGCTAATCTTTCCTGTTCGTTCTCAGGTAAATCTGGTGTTTTCATTTAAAACTCCAGTTTTAGAAATGCAAAAACATCATAAATCACAATACTTATTGTGTATATGAGCAATCTTTTATTCACCCGTCAGAGCAAGGTATGTATGTGAAAAAAAGGCTCATTTCGCAATTAACGAAATGAGCCTTAATAACTTGAACCTATAATTTAACGCCTATACGCTGTGCTACTTCTTCATAGGCTTCGATTACACCACCCAAACCTTGTCTGAAACGATCTTTATCCAGTTTTTTACGTGTTTCTGCATCCCACAGACGGCAACCATCAGGACTAAACTCATCACCTAAATAGATCTCGCCTTTGAACAAACCAAACTCCAGCTTATAGTCGACCAAGATCATCCCAGCATCAGCAAATAATTTCTGCAAATATTCATTAACTTTAAAGGTTAACTCTTTCATTTTGCTTATATCTTCAGCTTTTGCCCATCCGAATGTTTCGATGTGATATTCGTTAATCATCGGATCATGTAATGCATCATTTTTCAGGAAAAATTCAAATACCGGTGGATTGAGTTCAAGTCCATCTTCAACGCCAAGGCGACGAACCAGACTACCTGAAGCCACATTACGTACGACACATTCCACAGGCACCATTTTCATGTTTTTAACCAATGATTCGGTGTCGTTCAGCAACGCTTCAAAATGCGTCGGAATACCTTTATCTGCCAGATATTGCATGATGAAAGCATTGAATTTGTTATTAACCATGCCTTTGCGGTTTAACTGTTCAACTTTTTCACCATCAAATGCCGAGGTGTCATCACGAAAGCTCAGAACGACATAATCTTCATTATCCGTAGCAAAAACACTTTTGGCTTTACCAGAATACAATTCTTGTTTCTTTTGCATCAGCTATCTCTTAGCGGTTAGTTATTTCACGCCAGTCAAAACCGGCCTCTTGGTCTGCAATGCCAATCCAGTCATGTTCACATGCCAGTGCATCAGCGAGCAATGGCACAACAAGTGACGGACAATTATTTTTTTCAGAAATATGCATTGCCATAATATGCTGCAAGTTCGTGGTGTCAATTTTCTCAAGTAATGAGGCGGATTGCACGTTATTTAAATGACCCAGCCTGCCACCAACTCGACGTTTAAGATGTTCGGGGTATTCCCCCTGCTCGAGCATCATCATATCGTGATTAGCTTCTAACAATAATCCATGACAACCAGACAATATTTGCTCAATCAAAGGTGTAATTGAGCCCACATCTGTCAATAATCCTAAACGGTGTTGTCCATCACCAAATACAAACTGGCTGGGCTCTCTTGCATCATGCGGAACTGGGAAAGGTTCAACTTCCAAATCCTTGATGCTGAAGGTTTCGTGGCAATTAAATGTTTTAATGTGAGGTGCAACATCTTCAGGTAAACAGCCTGCAGTGCCAGGTGTTGTATAGACTGGTAGGCGATATTTACGTGCCATGACCCGGATGCCTGCCATATGATCCGCATGTTCATGCGTCACTAATAATGCTGACAGGTGATGAGGATCGACCCCCAGCATCTGCAAGCGTTTTTCAGCCTCACGAGCAGAAAAACCACAGTCAATCATGACTGTGGTTTCTCCTGATGTTACCAGTGTAGCGTTTCCTCGACTACCACTTCCAAGGGAAGCAAAACGCATTACGGTGCAAGTTGTTCCTGAATCAGATCTAACAAACGTTTAGCAGATTCATCAGAAGTTCGCACTTCATTTGAATCTAATACCATCACACGTGTTTGATCAGCATCAGACAGCAACTTAATGTAGTAGTATTCGTTTGGTTTTTTCTCAACATCATCACGCCAGAAAGCCAGCTTACTCAGCATGCCTTCATCATCTTCTTCGGCTTTCTTGAATGGATCAATATAACGAACAAAGTATTGTCCTTTAGTACGATCACGATCTTCTACAGAGAAACCTTTGCTATCAAGTACACGTCCGACTCGGCCCCAAACAGTTTGGAAATCCTGCTCAATCAGTAAGCTTTGCTGACCATTGCTATCATCCATCAGTAAGACACGTGCTGTTTCTTCTGGTGGTGGTGCTGGCGTAGCTAATTTAAACTGTTCCATATCCTGTTGATAAAGCGTACCTAAATAATCAGCCAGTTGACGAAGCATGGCTTCATCTTTCTGAGTATTCGCTTGCTCATCATCAGGGTTACCTAAATAGACTTTCGCCATCTTAGAGGTATCGCCTCGTTCCACTCGGATTCGATACACATAACCATCTGCATCAGGCGTTGTATCCATCAAACCAATGCGGTCATCTGCGCGAGCAATGCCCAAGTTTTTGGTAGCCCAGAAATCAATGATGCGCTGCCAAGTCACTTCACGTTCACCTGGCACAACGAGATGTCGGTCTTTACCTTCACCTGACAGTGCGGGTTTTGTATCCGGTGTAATGTTGTATTTAGCTGCCAGCGGATTTGTCGCTGCTTCTTCAAATTCAGAGTAAGTTGCAGTATTAGTTTGATTACCGGAAATATCATCTTTAATACGGCTTGTGCTTAAATCCGGCGGCACATCAAGCGGTGGCATGGTTTCAGCTTTACGGTATTTCTGAGTATTGTCAGGAACCACCTCATCCAATGATGAAAAAGCGCCACAAGCAGTTAGAGCAGTCGTCATCATGACAACCAGCGATGTTTGTTTAAATAATTTTACGTTCATTTAATACAGTTCACTCACTTGAATTTAGTTTAGAACACCGGCAGTGTTCAATGCATCACGCACAGATTGATGATAATTCTCAGACAATACCGTCATTGGCAGACGAATGCCACTAGAAATAAGTCTCATTTCGTTCAAAGCCCACTTAACAGGTATGGGGTTTGATTCTACAAATAAGAACTGGTGTAGTGCGACTAACTTTAAATTGATTTCGCGTGCCAGCGTCTCATCACCAGCAAGAGCAGCCTGACACATTTCATGCATCAGTTTCGGTGCGACATTTGCGGTAACAGAAATGACGCCCTGACCTCCTGCGAGAATAAAATCGACAGTATTGGCATCTTCACCGGTATAAAGTTCAAATCCTTCTCGTGATAATTGTTTAATTTGTTGAACACGAGATACATCACCAGTGGCTTCTTTGATACCGATGATATTGGACAGTTCAGAAAGCCTTCCGACCGTTTCTGGTAAGAGATCAGACGCTGTGCGACCTGGAACGTTATAGAGAATTTGTGGAATGTTGACGGCTTCAGCAATAGCTTTGAAATGGAGATACATCCCCTGCTGAGTCGGTTTGTTGTAATAAGGTGCGACCAGCAATACAGCGTCAACACCCAGATCTTTTGCAGATTGAGTCAGTTCGATAGCTTCTGACGTGGAGTTAGCACCTGTACCCGCAATAACAGGAATACGACCATTAACTTGTTCTACCACCAGACGAATCACGTCGCAGTGTTCTTCTACGCTCAAGGTTGCAGATTCACCGGTCGTACCGACAGCGACAATGGCATCTGTGCCCTGGCTGATATGAAACTCGACCAGCTTTCGCAGGCTGTCAACATCCAAGGCACCATCTGCCTGCATGGGTGTGACAAGAGCTACCATACTGCCGCTAAACATATTTAAATGACTCCGAAAAAATAACAGGCATGGTACTTTGCCTGCCTGTTGATGACAAGATCAGACTGAATTGTGTAAGGTACTTTGCTTTCTAAATCTTTTCAAACAGGACGACTAAGATGACACAAGTACGATTAGGTGAAGCTGTCCCAGACTTTACGCTGCCAAGCACAGGCGATAAAACATTCCAACTTTCAGCGCTCAAAGGTAAACGTGTTTTGATCTATTTTTATCCAAAGGATAATACGCCCGGTTGTACACTTGAAGGTCAAAACTTCCGCGATAATATCGACTTTTTCAATGAGCATAATACCGTCATTTTTGGTATTTCACGTGACAGCCTTCGTATGCATGAAAATTTCAAAACTAAGCAGGCATTTCCTTTTGACTTACTGTCTGACGCTGATGAAGAAGCCTGCCAGTTATTTGATGTGATCAAACTTAAAAAACTCTACGGGAAAGAACATCTGGGCATTGTCCGCAGTACGTTTTTAATCGATGAAAATGGTGTACTTCAACAAGAGTGGCGAAATGTGAAGGTCAAAGATCATTTAGATGAAGTAAAACAGGCAATACTTGACCTATAGATACCGGATACAGGCTTGGCCATGTTACAACCACGACCGTGCCCATAATGGAACATCTATCTTTATCATCCGCACTAAATTTGTGCACTTTTTGTCAATACCACTTTGTAGGTATACCAAAATAGATAGTCTTGGCGATTGGTCTGCTTTTTGCCTCTCGCAGTGTTAAACAACACTGTTAGGGGTAACAATGAGTCAATTACGAAGTACTTCCATGAATCTTAGCCACAAAGAAAAAACGTGGCTACCGTGGTTTGGACCAACAGGGAAACTGGCTATGTCCTGGTCGTGTCGTCTTAATCGACACAACTATGCCGCTGTCGAAAAAACATTTGAGGGAATCGCCGCTACCCGAGTAAAAATTCTTCAGCAATGGGTAGAAAATCAATGGAATCAAATGTCGTTTTTAGCCGAACAGCTAGCGGGTTCTTATCCAGAGCTACAAACATCGCTGTTGGACGATCGGCTCAAGGCTGCGCCAGATTTCTCTGAATTATTTATCATTGATACCTCTGGCAAGGTCACTCACTCAACGTACAGCTCGCACGTTAATAAAGCAGATCTATCGAGTAAAGCGGTGCAGCATGGACTATCCGCACCGTTCCTTCACGGACCTTATGTCGACAAATTAACCCTAGAAATTGGTCCTTCAAGCTCTAAGTTCCATGATGAAGTTACACTGATGTTCTACCAACCATTGATTGTAGATGGTGAGAGCGTCGGAGCCATATGTGGTCGTGTACCAAATGATGTGTTAGGTGATCTTATCCAGCGTGAAGCAGGTCATATCTATACCGAATCAGGTGACAACTATATTTTTATGGTCGAATCGCGGTTCGATCCTACTTTGCAACAGGGCATAGCCCTCTCCCGTTCCCGTTTTGAAGATAATACGTTTTCACATGGCGAAAACCTGAAAAGCGGTATTCATACAGCTTTTGGTGTCGTAAAAATTCAACACCATACCGAGTTTGAAATACGCTTTACCGATCCGGCAACCAACGAGCTTCATCCAGGTGTACGTGAAACCATTCGCAACGGCGAAAACCTATTTGTCACCTATCCTGGTTACTCAGATTACCGGCACATCCCTGTTATTGGTAAAGGTGTCACCTTCCAATTAAAAGGTTCGCCAGATCGTTGGGGCATGATGTGTGAAGGTGATCTTGAGGAAGTTTACCGACGACGTTCAGTCAATGTCAGCTTAATGAAAGGCTTTGTCTGGTCAATGTCACTACTGCTAGGCACCAATATGGCATTACACGCTTTCACCCAATTGCCCGTGGTGGCTGTCAATGCTTTATCGATTGTCATGATTGCTGTGATAGCCATGATGTATAAGAAATTGACGACCAATCCACTGGCCAACCGCCTTGACCAAATGACCCACGTTATTCAGACGATTGCCGAGGGTGAAGGTAACTTGGCACAGCGACTTGATAACACGAAATTTGTTAACGACGAAACGGGTGATATGGGACGTTGGATAAACAGCTTTATTGATAATCTGGATGGCATTGTTGGTCAAGTCATCAAAACCAGTACGAATGTCCGCCACACGAATGAAGCTATGCTCGAAACAAACCGGGAAGCATTTCATGTTTCTAATGAAGTAGCTAGTGCGATAGAAAGAATGTTGCAGCTGCTGGAAGATCAAATCCGTGACATTGGCAATGCATCAAACACAGCAGAAGCAATGAAGCAAGCGATGGACGAAGTTGTTCAAGAGGCTAGACTGCAATATGAGTCGGTACGAAGTGGTACACAGGAAATTCGTGATGTGGTGGAAACATCAGCTAAAGCAGTTCAATCCCTACATAATCGTACCGCAGAAATCGGTAATATTATTGGCGTCATCACTGAAATCACCAATCAAACCAATTTGCTCGCACTAAATGCGGCTATTGAAGCTGCCAGAGCCGGTGATCACGGTAGAGGTTTCTCAGTTGTTGCAGATGAAGTACGTAACCTAGCACAAAGAACAGCAACATCGGCTGATGAGATTCAACAAATGATTGAAACTATTCAGTCTGAAACGCTGGAAGCGTATAAATTTATGGAGTCGGGTGTGGAAAATGTGGACCGCAGCCTGAAGAAAACGGAAGAAGCCTCTTCTGAAAATACACAATTACATCAGTTAGTTGAACAAATGTTCTCCACCATTAAACAACTTGATCAGAATAGTCAGTTGCACGGTGCCACTGCACGGGACGTTGGACACTCGGCAAGCTTGATGACACAAGCCATTGATGCCTTGCAGCATCGCTCTGTTATGGTAAAGAATACTGCCCAAAAGCTCAGCCAACTGGTTGGCGTTTTCAGTGTCAGTACTCAGTAAATTTTCAGAAAATATAAGCAGATAGGGATATCTGCTTTATTCCTATTGTCACCTACTCTGTGTTTAGCCAGAAAAGGAGACTGCTCTATGGACATGCACATCAATCAAGAAACTAAACCAAGTAAACTCGCTGCTGTATTTGATGATGAACAGAAAGCCATCGATGCCAAGCAAACCCTCGTCAATGTCGGTCACTTCAAACAGCAAGATATCGAAGTAATACAACCAAAAGACCGTAATACCAGTAAAAAAATTGAATCCGAACCCAAAGCTATCGCACGCTTTATTACACGTTCTCATTTTATTTTTGGTGGTGTTGGCTTGCTAGTTGGGCTAGTCATTGCCAGTGCGATGGTAGTATCCGGTCCAATGATGACTCAGTCGAGTCCACTCTATACCTATATAGCATTAGCCGTAGTGGGTACATTTGTTGGACTGTTGTTTGCCGGATTACTGTCGCTACGTCCGGATCATGATCCGCTAATCAACGATACCATGACCGCAAGCCGTCATAATTTATGGACACTCATTGTGCAGACCGATGGTCGCAAAAATCTGAAGAAAGCACATCAACTTATGAACCCGACGGCCGTCTCTGTCACAGAAACATTCTAGTTCTTAAGTGCTTAGCGAAAAGTCTTCTGGTGCTGGTTGAACAAAACAATCAGCACCAGTATGATGCCCGTCCCCCTGGGACCAGACACAACAAAATCTGCCTTTTTTTCAGTAATAAAAAAAGTTTTTTCAGGCACCAAAAAGTTACAAAAGCTGTGATCCCGCATAGGCGCTGACTTAGCTCTAAGCACACAGTAAGTTATCCACAAAAAGTGCACAAATTATGTGCAAAATCTCCACTTGCCAAGCCTTCAAAAACACACTATCTTGTGGTTCAATCATTTCGAAACCACAACCTCTAGTGGTTTTGTGTTTTTTGATTATTTCAACATTATTGCAGGGATTTTCATTATGGCGAGCGAAACAGCACAACCCATTTATACCTCATCACAATCCGAAAGCGGATACAGCGTTATCCGTCGAAACGGTAAAGTCACCGAATTTGATAGCAGCAAAATTGCTGTCGCTATCACCAAAGCTTTTTTAGCGGTTGAAGGTGACTCAGCAAAAGACAGTCGTCGTATTCATGACACAGTGGCAAAACTGACCAGACAAGTCACTGACAATCTTTTACGTCGTATTGATGATGGTGGCACCGTTCACATTGAAGATATTCAAGATCAAGTTGAATTAGCTTTAATGCGTGAAGGTGAATATAAAGTTGCTCGCTCTTACGTTGTTTATCGTGAAAAACAAGCAGAAAAACGTGCTGAAGAAGAAAAGAAACATCCACAGCCTGCCAATGAATCTCCCCTGCATGTCATAGCAGCTGATGGCAGTCGTCACCCGCTAGACATCGATCGCTTACACAACCTCATTACCGAAGCATGTGAAGGTCTGGCAGAAGTTAACCGTGATGCCATTTTACGTGACACCCAACGTAACCTGTTTGACGGCGTTAAAGAGGCCGACGTCGAAAAAGCACTGGTGATGTCAGCACGTACCTTTATCGAAAAAGATCCTGCCTACAGCACTCTGGCCGCTCGCCTGCTGATGGATGGTATTCGTCGTGAAGCATTAAGTTTTGTCTACAAAACACCTAAACAAGCCTCTCAGAATGAAATGGGCGATTTGTACGCTGACTACTTCAAAACTTATATCTCAACAGCCATTGAAAAAGAACTGATTGACTCAGAACTGGGCTTATTTGATTTAGACCGTCTGGGTAATGCATTAAAACCAGAACTGGACTTCGAGTTCACTTATCTGGGTCTGCAAACGCTGTATGACCGTTACTTCATTCACTTTGATGGTACACGTTTCGAATTACCACAAGCCTTCTATATGCGTGTAGCAATGGGCTTGGCTATCAACGAATTAAACCGTGAAGAACGTGCTATCGAGTTCTATAACCTGTTATCAAGCTTCGACTTCATGAGCTCGACGCCTACCCTGTTCAACTCAGGCACACTGCGCCCACAATTATCTTCTTGCTACCTGACCACCGTACCTGATGATCTGAGCGGTATTTATAACGCGATGCGTGATAATGCCCTGTTATCAAAATATGCCGGTGGTCTGGGTAATGACTGGACCCGTGTTCGTGGTTTGGGCGCTCATATCAAAGGCACCAATGGTAAATCACAAGGTGTTGTGCCTTTCCTGAAAGTCGCTAACGATACTGCCGTTGCCGTTAACCAAGGTGGTAAACGTAAAGGCGCTGTTTGTGCGTATTTAGAAACATGGCACATCGACGTTGAAGAATTCTTAGACTTACGTAAAAACACCGGTGATGACCGTCGTCGTACACACGACATGAATACAGCTAACTGGATTCCAGACTTATTCATGAAACGTGTGGCTGAAGAAGGTCAATGGACCCTGTTCTCTCCAGAAGAAGTTGAAGACTTACATGACTTAACCGGTCTTGATTTTGAAAGAGCCTATGAAGCCTACGAAGAAAAAGCGGCTCGTGGTGATATTCGTAACTTCAAACAACTGCCTGCCACAGACTTATGGCGCAAAATGTTAGGTATGCTGTTCGAAACAGGTCACCCTTGGATTACTTTTAAAGATCCATGTAACCTGCGTAGCCCACAGCAGCATGTTGGTGTGGTTCACAGCTCAAACCTGTGTACAGAAATCACCCTCAACACATCAGATAAAGAAATCGCTGTATGTAACTTAGGTAGTGTCAATATGGTGAAACATATTGATGAAAACGGTAAGCTGGACAAAGAAAAACTGCAAAAAACCGTTCGTACCGCGATGCGTATGTTAGATAACGTTATTGAGTACAACTACTACAGCGTACCGCAAGCACGTCACTCAAACTTACAACACCGCCCTGTTGGTTTAGGTCTGATGGGCTTCCAGGATGCACTGTACAAACTGCGTATTCCTTATAGCTCAGATGAAGCCGTTCAATTTGCTGATGAATCAATGGAAGCGATCAGCTATTACGCGATTGAAGCTTCTTCTGATTTGGCTGCAGAACGTGGTAAGTACCAAACCTACGAAGGTAGCTTATGGAGCAAAGGTATTCTGCCCATCGATTCAATCAAATTATTGAAAGAAGCACGTGGCGAATATCTGCAACAAGACGAAAGCAAAACCATGGACTGGGACATGCTGCGTGACAAGATCAAACGTCAAGGCATGCGTAACTCAAACACCATGGCGATTGCCCCAACAGCGACGATTTCAAACATCTGTGGTGTCAGCCAATCGATTGAGCCGACCTATCAGAACCTGTTCGTGAAATCAAACCTGTCAGGTGAGTTCACGGTTATCAACCCGTACATGGTTGAAGACCTGAAAGCACGTAACCTGTGGGATGATGTGATGATTAACGATCTGAAATACTTCGACGGTAGCCTGCAAGGTATCGACCGTATTCCAGCCGAGTTGAAATCACTCTACACCACGGCATTTGAAATGGATGCACGCTGGTTAATTGAAGCCGCATCACGCCGCCAAAAATGGCTGGATCAAGCTCAAAGCCTTAACTTATATATGGCTGAACCATCAGGTAAGAAGATGGACAACCTCTATAAACTGGCTTGGGTACGTGGCTTGAAAACCACCTATTACCTCCGCTCTATGGGGGCAACAGGTGCAGAGAAAACCAGCACAGCACCGACTACAGCAACAGAAGCGCCTGCACCAAGCAAGCCTAAACCTGTTGCTGCCGCGAGCACGCCAGCGCCGGTTGCCAGCTCGTCATCAAGCATAGACGATTTAGTTCTAGGTGAAGGTATGGAAGCGCCAAAAGCGTGTTCAATTTTAGAACCAGATTGTGAGGCATGTCAGTAATGTTGAATTGGGATGATCCATTCTCAGCACCGATAGCCGGTACTGCGGAAGCAAAAAAACAAAGCGAAGAAAAAGCAGCAGCACAGCCTGCTGCTCCAGCCGCTAACGATCTCAGCGAAGCCCCGGCTTCTGCTGAGATCAAAAAAATGCCATTAATGAACGCCAAACCCGTCAATGCTGACGACAAACGCGTTATCAATGGTGAAGCCGATATTAACCAGTTAGCACCGTTCAAATACCCTTGGGCATGGAACTACTTCCTCAATGCCAACAAGAATCACTGGACACCGCTGGATATCAACATGGCGCAGGACGTTCATGACTACCGTCATAAACTGACGCTGGAAGAACGCCATGTCTATGAAAACGTGCTGTCATACCTGACCACCTCAGACATCCTGGCGATGCGTAATATCGGTCTGGCCGTAATGGAAAAAATGACCGCGCCTGAACTGCAAATCTATCAGGCTCGCCAAGTGTATGAAGAAGCATTGCACACATGGACATACCAGCACTGTATCGAAACTATTGGTCTAGATCAGTCAGAAATCTACAACCGCTACCGTGTTGTGCCAGAGATTTACCAAAAAATTAAACTGGCCAATGACCGTTTAAACACCGTCATGCGTAGTGATATTGATCTGCATGACCGTGACGAACTCGAAAACTTTGTCATGTCATATGCTTTCTTCGCTGGCATCTTCGAAGGTTCATGGTTCTATAACGGCTTCAGCCCAATCTTTGCTCTACAACGTCGTGGTCTGATGAAAGGTACAGCCGAACAGCTGCAATACATCATGCGTGACGAAGTTATGCACGCCTCTTTCGGTATTCGCGTCTGTAAGCAAATCATGAAAGAAGAAAACATCACCCTGGACCCGAAAAAAGTCCAACAGATGTTTGAAGAAGCCGATGCTGCTGAAGAAACCTATGCAGGCTACATTCTGCGTGACCCGATTTTAGGTTACTCAAAAGAAGTGCATCACGGCCAGTTCCGTTACACAGCTAACCGTCGTGCGAAACAACTAGGCTTTGAAGAACCCTTCCCCGGTGCCGAAGCCACCCTGCCCTGGCTTGATGAACAAGCTAACATGCGGAAAGAAAAGAACTTTTTTGAGACAAAAGTAACAGAATACCAAACAGGCGGTGGCCTCAAATGGGACTGATTGTCGCTTAACTGATTTAGTGACCGTAATGTAACCATAGGTGACCCTGAGAACTATTCTTAGTTGTCTATGGTACAGATAACTACATCATTACCAATTTAAGGTGGTGACTGGTGTT